>Ga0209461_10000002_pt1 | contig 627062 bp, 561 predicted proteins | sample AgamicAsMarz_FD_187162 | JGI IMG/M metagenome (GOLD analysis project Ga0209461, IMG submission 187162) | Agave microbial communities from Guanajuato, Mexico - As.Ma.rz (SPAdes) (version 2) | ecosystem: Host-associated > Plants > Phyllosphere > Phylloplane/Leaf | place: Guanajuato, Mexico... | reverse complement strand
ATTTGCCTGGCGGCTTTAGCGCGGTGGTCCCACCTGACCCCATGCCGAACTCAGAAGTGAAACGCCGTAGCGCCGATGGTAGTGTGGGGTCTCCCCATGTGAGAGTAGGGAACTGCCAGGCATCAAATTTAGCGTGCTGATATGGCTCAGTTGGTAGAGCGCACCCTTGGTAAGGGTGAGGTCCCCAGTTCGACTCTGGGTATCAGCACCACTTTATACTTAGGTTAAAGTTCGGCAAGAAGTAAAAGAATTTGTCTGGCGGCTTTAGCGCGGTGGTCCCACCTGACCCCATGCCGAACTCAGAAGTGAAACGCCGTAGCGCCGATGGTAGTGTGGGGTCTCCCCATGTGAGAGTAGGGAACTGCCAGACATCAAACAAGTGAGAAGGCCATCCGAAAGGATGGCCTTTTTGCGTTTCTACGCTGCACAAACTGTAGGCCGGGTAAGGCGAAGCCGCCACCCGGCATAACAAACGATTAATGAATCACCTGGGACAGGAACGCCCGAGTACGTTCTGACTTCGGATGCGCAAAGAACTCATTCGGTGGTGCCTGTTCGACAATCTCCCCGCGATCCATAAAGATCACCCGATCAGCCACCGTTCTGGCAAACCCCATTTCATGCGTCACGCACAGCATTGTCATCCCGGATTGAGCCAGCCCAATCATCGTATCCAGTACCTCTTTCACCATTTCCGGATCGAGCGCAGAGGTTGGCTCATCAAACAGCATAATTTTAGGTTTCATGCACAGTGAGCGGGCGATGGCCACGCGCTGCTGTTGGCCACCTGAGATTTGCCCTGGAAATTTATTGGCATGCTCTGCGATACGCACGCGTTCCAGATAGTGCATTCCCAGGGCTTCTGCCTCCTTTTTCGGCATCTTATGCACCCAAATTGGCGCCAGCGTGCAGTTTTGCAGAACGGTCAGATGCGGGAACAGATTGAAGTGCTGAAACACCATTCCTACCTCCTGACGCACGCGCTCGATATTGCGTATATCTTCATTAAGTTCAATACCGTCAACAACAATGCGCCCTTGCTGGTGCTCCTCAAGATGGTTAATGCAGCGAATCGTTGTCGATTTCCCAGAGCCTGAAGGGCCGCAAAGTACGATCCGCTCACCCTGTTTTACTTTCAGGTTAATGTCTTTCAGGACGTGAAATTGTCCGTACCATTTATTGACGTTTTCCAGCGTAATCATCGCGTCGGCAGGTGTCATAGTAATCTGGCTCATAATTTCCTCAGTGCGGTGTACGCCCGGTGTTAAAGCGCTTCTCCAGATGCTGGCTATAGCGCGACATGCTAAAACAGAAGATCCAGTAGATCAGGGCAGCAAAGACATATCCTTCGGTGGACATACCCAGCCAGACAGGGTCAACGGTCGCCTGTTGCACACTGCTAAAGAGATCGAATAATCCAATGATGATCACCAGACTGGTATCTTTGAAGAGGGCAATGATCGTGTTTACCAGCCCGGGAATAACCAGCTTAAGGGCCTGGGGCAGGATCACCAGCCCTTGGGTTTTCCAGTAGCCCAGAGCTAAAGATTCAGCTGCTTCGTACTGGCCTTTAGGTAATGCCTGAAGGCCGCCGCGCACCACCTCAGCAACATAGGCTGACTGGAACAGAATCACCCCCACGAGGGCACGGATCAGTTTGTCTATGGTGGTGCCTTCCGCCATGAACAGCGGCAGCATGACCGAAGACATAAACAGTACGGTGATAAGCGGAACGCCACGCCAGAACTCAATAAAGATGACGGAGAGTACGCGCACGACCGGCATTTTTGAGCGTCGGCCAAGGGCGAGCAAAATCCCCCACGGCAATGCGCCGGCGATCCCCACAGAAGCAATGATCAGTGTAAGCGTGAGACCGCCCCACTGGCGGGTCTCAACACGCTCAAGCCCCAGGAAACCTCCGTACAGTAGCACCCAGACAATCATCGGGTAGGCAACTGCCCAGCAGGCGATATAGCGTCCGCGATGAGGCAGCTTTTTCCAGAACATTGCCGCAACAGAGAAGAGACCAATCGCCAGCGCCAGATTAATCCGCCAGCGCTGTTCATGCGGATACAATCCATACATGAACTGACCGAAACGCTCATGGATAAACACCCAGCATGCCCCTGCTTTCGTACAGTCAGCGCGGGTAGAGCCGACCCAGTTGGCTTGTAAAAACGCCCAGTTGAGCAGTGGGGGGATCAATTCCCACATGAGCCAAAGGCAGACAATGGTCAGCAGGCTGTTGCTCCAGCTGGAGAAAAGGTTCTTTCGCACCCACGTAATCGAACGTGTGCCTGTCGATTTGGCTGGACGCGCAGGGTGAGACAATATCGCTTTTGTCATCATGGTTCCTTAGCGCTCAACCAGTGCGATGCGACGGTTATAAAGGTTCATTAGCAGCGATATCACCAGGCTGATAATCAGGTAGACAGACATCGTGATGGCAATAGTTTCAATTGCTTGTCCGGTCTGGTTAAGCACGGTTCCGGCAAATAGCGACACCATATCCGGGTAGCCAATGGCCGCGGCCAGCGATGAGTTTTTGACAACGTTGAGATATTGGCTGGTCAGCGGTGGAATGATGACCCGCAGCGCCTGTGGAATAATGACCTGACGCAACGTTACGGTATTGGGTAAACCGAGCGAGCGCGCAGCCTCATGCTGCCCGTAAGGTACCGCCTGTATCCCCGCGCGAATAATCTCGGCAATAAAAGCAGAGGTATATATCGAAAGCGCCAGCGTCAGGGCTGCCAGTTCAGGGATTAACACCATCCCACCCTGGAAGTTAAAACCACGTAGATGCGGGACCTCCCAGTGCAGCGCAGCGCCAGACAGCCAGTGTGCAACGAACGGCAGGCCGATAATAAGCGCTACCGCTATTGGCCATGTTTTACGAAGCTGTCCGGTTTTGATCTGGAGCTTACGGTGATAACGAAACAGCCCAACAGAAAGGATAAGTGCAATGGCAATGGCGGCGATAAAGGCGAAAAGCCCATCGGCAGCCTCTGGTGAAGGAATATAAAGCCCGCGGTTACTCAGGTAAAACAGGTCGAGAGCGTCTATCGCCTGGCGCGGCCCTGGTAGGTTACGCAGCACGGCGAAATACCAGAAAAAGATCTGCAGCAGCGGAGGGATATTACGGAACGTCTCGATATAAATAGTCGAAAGTTTACGCAACAGCCAGTTTTCGGACAGTCGGGCCAGGCCGATGAAAAATCCGAGTAGAGAGGCGAACACGATGCAGAGCGCCGAAACCAGCAGCGTATTCAACAGGCCAACCACAAACACGCGTCCGTACGTATCGCCTTCCTGATAATCAATAAGATGCTGAACAATGCCAAAACCCGCGCTGCGATCCAGAAATGCAAAGCCGGATGTGATACCGCGATTATTGAGATTAGTAACCGTGTTATGGATTAAATAAACAACGACGACCACAACCGCAATGATAGCGATAATCTGGAATAGCCAGGCGCGGACCGCGGGATGAGAAAAGGATAACGATCCTTTTACGGCTAAGCGGCGATGGGACATAAAGAAACCTCGGTAACCATGACTCTGGAGTGGGCACTGCAGACGCAGTGCCCGTTACAACCGTTACTTAACGTACAGGCGGTGCGTACTGAATGCCGCCGTTGTTCCAGAGATTGTTCTGGCCGCGTTTAATCTTAAGCGGGCTCTCCGATCCCACGTTACGCTCGAAGATTTCAGCGTAATTACCGACCTGTTTAACAATGTGATACGCCCATTTGTTATCCAGCTTCAGATCCTTGCCGAAATCACCTTCTTTGCCCAACAGATGCGCCATGTCAGGGGTGGACGGATTGGCGGCTTTTTCATCGACGTTTTTAGAGTTAATACCCATCTCTTCGGCATTCAGCATGGCAAACAGCGTCCAGCGTACGATAGAGAACCAGTCTTCATCACCGCGGCGAACGACCGGTCCAAGCGGCTCTTTGGAAATCACTTCAGGCAGGACGAGCCACTCGGCAGGGTTACTCAGCTTAATACGCAGCGCGTAAAGCTGTGACTGGTCAGAGGCCAGCGTATCGCAGCGCCCTGACTCCAGCGCTTTGGCTGATTCGTCTGAACGGTCGAACGTGACCGGGGTGTACTTCATGTTGTTCGCTTTGAAGTAGTCCGCGACGTTAAGCTCGGTATCGGTTCCTGCCTGAATACAGACGGTTGCACCATCCAACTCTTTGGCGCTTTTAAGGCCCGCTTTATTGTGGGTAAGGAAACCGATGCCGTCATAATAGGTGACGCCGGTAAATGACATTCCCATTCCCGCATCCCGGGAGGATGTCCAGGTGGTATTACGGGAGAGCATGTCCACTTCGCCAGACTGCAGCGCGGTGAAACGTTCTTTCGCCGTCAGCGGCGTGTATTTTACTTTGCTGTCATCACCGAAAACGGCTGCGGCGACGCCACGGCAGACATCGACATCAATGCCGGTAAATTTACCGTTAGCATCGGCGTAAGAAAATCCAGGCAAACCGTCACTGATACCGCATTGTACAAAACCTTTCTTTTTAACGGCATCCAGCGTCGTGCCCGCGTGGGCCTGACCTGCTACAGCAAACAACACACCTGCAGCGGCCAGGCTGGCTATCATCGTCTTTTTCATAATGCATCCTGTGTGGCGAATTTTATCGTTATGAAGGCGTTTTCAAACGCTTTTACCTGTCTGTGGCGTTGGCCAACGTTTGTAAAGCAAACGTAATGCCAGGTTTTGCGTTTAAAGAAATTGCGGAGAATTAAACGCATCAAGCTGAGTGTAGACAGGGTTAAATAAACCGAGCGCCCTGAAATGGTGCGAAATTCCAACCTGCGCCACAAATCAGAGCAAAAGTTTACTTAACTGTTAGATAAAACCGTCAGGTAGTTTCTGACGTGAATATTGGCAGGATCTTGAATGTACTTAATATGTGAAAAGCATCACGATAGAATCGACAATTTAAATAGTTAGATAATAATAATGTGATTATCAGTCGACTTAAATTAAACACAGGGAAGAAAGAAGGGCGTTTTTTTTACTTACGTGGTACTGCTGCACTATTTAAAAGCAAAAGCGCGGACAGCGCCGCGCTTTCAACAGTGTTTGGTTATTTAGTCAAGGCGACGATACCCAGCGTCAGACCAGCGATTGCCGCCGCTCCGCCTGCAATGGCACCGGCTGTTTCCCAGTTATCCTGCGTTGTGCCCTTCATACAGGTATTGGTGTGAACCAGACGGCCCTGATCGTCGTAAACCGGTACACACGGTGAATCGTGCGCGCATCCTGCAAGCAGCGCAGCGAGTAGTGCAACGGAAATGAATCTTTTCATGATGTTACCTCAGTATTTTCATTCATCCGCTATAAAGCCAAAGTGGCAATAAACGAATCGATGGCTATTTTACCACCGGCATAAGCCCACGTTGCAGGGGGAATAATCTCAAATTATGTAGATTGTAAAAATCATGGAGAAAAAGCGTTAGCCGAATAAATGAGTGGAGAAAGTATGGAGCTGGGACATTTTTTATATCATTTTTTGCTTTAAATAAAAAAGGCACCTGAGGTGCCTTTTAGCTAACGATTAATCCTTATGGCTTGTAAACCGGCGTCGGACAACCACAAAGAAAACAGGCACGAAGAAAATAGCCAGTAGGGTAGCGGATAGCATTCCGCCCATTACGCCCGTCCCGACCGCATTTTGTGCGCCACTACCCGCACCGCTGCTAATGACCAGTGGCATGACGCCAAGAATAAACGCAAGAGACGTCATCAGGATAGGGCGAAGACGCATCCGAGAGGCTTCCAGCGTGGCTTCGATAATCCCCTTGCCCTCTTTATCCATAAGATCTTTAGCAAACTCAACGATCAGAATGGCGTTCTTGGCTGACAAACCGATCGTGGTCAGCAGACCCACCTGGAAGTAAACATCATTGTTCAAACCGCGCAGTGATGCTGCGAGCAGCGCACCGATCACGCCTAACGGCACCACCAGCATAACTGAGAAGGGAATAGACCAGCTTTCATAAAGGGCCGCCAGGCACAGGAACACCACTATCAAAGAAATGGCGTATAGCGCAGGTGCCTGGTTTCCCGAAAGGCGTTCCTGATATGACATTCCCGTCCAGTCGTAGCCGATGCCAGAAGGCAGTTTCGACGCCAGGCTTTCCATCATCACCATGGCTTCACCGGTACTTTTACCCAGCGCAGACTCGCCGAGGATCTCCATTGACGGCATCCCGTTGTAGCGTTCCAGACGCGGTGAGCCATACACCCAGTGGGAACTGCTGAAGGCGGAGAACGGGACCATCTCGCCGTTTGCACTGCGCACATAGAGATTATTAATATCACCGGGCAACATGCGGAAGCGTGCATCGGCTTGTACGTAAACTTTTTTCACACGCCCATGGTCGATAAAGTCATTTACATAGGTGCCACCTAACGCTGTCGACACCGTCTGGTTAACATCAGAGAGGCTAATACCTAACGCCTGCGCCTTCTCCTGATCGACATCCAGCTTAAACTGAGGCGTGTCTTCCAGGCCGTTAGGACGCACGCGTACCAGCAGGTCAGAATGCTGTTTTACCATGCCGAGAAGCTGGTTACGTGCCTGGGTCAGCTGCGTGTGTCCCAGGTTTGCCTGATCAATCAGCTCAAAGTCGAAACCTGTAGCGGTGCCGAGCTCGATAATGGCGGGTAAGTTGAACGGGAAAACAAGACCATCTTTGATTCGGCTAAAGGCGCTTGTCGCACGGCTAACGATCGCTCCGACGCCATTTTCCTTACCCGGACGCTCTTCCCAGGGCTTCAGGCTCACGAAGGCAATACCCGAGTTTTGTCCCTGTCCGCTAAAGCTAAATCCGTTAACCGTAAAGACGGATTCAACGTTCGCCTTCTCCTTAGTCAGATAGTAATCCTGAACCTGATCGAGCACCTGCTGAGTACGCATCTGCGTTGCGCCTGCAGGGAGCTGGACCATCGTCATAAACACGCCCTGGTCTTCTTCAGGCAGGAATGAGGTGGGTAAGCGCAGAAAGAGAACGGCCATCCCCCCGACGATGATGACGTAGACCAGCAGATAACGCCCCGTTTTACGTAAAATCCCGCTTACGCTGTTACTGTAATGTTCCACGCTTTTATCAAAGAGGGCGTTAAACCAGCCAAAGAATCCCCCTTTCTTTTCATGATGCTCGGTTGAAGCGGGTTTGAGCAATGTGGCGCAAAGTGCAGGGGTGAGGATCAACGCAACCAGCACGGAAAGCGCCATCGCGGAGACAATGGTTAGCGAGAACTGACGATAGATAGCCCCCGTAGACCCGCCGAAAAATGCCATGGGAATGAACACTGCCGACAGCACCATGGCAATACCCACCAGCGCGCCCTGGATCTGCTCCATGGATTTCTGCGTTGCCTCTTTTGGCGGCAGCTTATCCTCAACCATCACGCGTTCGACGTTTTCGACCACCACAATGGCATCATCGACCAGCAGCCCTATCGCCAGCACCATCCCGAACATCGTGAGGGTGTTGATGGAGAAGCCAAAAGCCGCCAGTACGGCAAAGGTCCCCAGCAGCACAACCGGCACGGCGATTGTGGGGATCAGGGTAGCTCGCAGGTTTTGCAGGAACAGGTACATCACCAGGAAGACGAGGACGATCGCTTCAAACAGCGTTTTCACCACTTCGTGAATGGAGATCTTCACAAATGGCGTTGTGTCGTAGGGGTAAACAACCTTCAGTCCCTGAGGGAAGAACGGCTGTAGCTGCGCCAGCTTGCTCTTGATAGCTGCCGCCGTATCCAGCGCATTTGCCCCTGTTGCCAGCTTGATCCCGAGGCCCGTTGCGGCCTGACCGTTGATTTTGGTGACCATGTTGTAGTTTTCACCACCCAGCTCAATGCGGGCCACGTCCTTCAGATGCACCATTGACCCATCCTGATTCACCTTCAGCGTCACCCGGCCAAACTCGTCCGGCGACTTCAGCCGTGTCTGGGCAATAATAGAGGCGTTTAGCTGTTGTCCAGGCACAGACGGCGATCCGCCCAACTGGCCCGCAGCAATTTGATCGTTCTGCGTTTTCAGCTGGTTAATCACATCCAGCGGTGTGAGCTGGTATTTATTCATCGCGTTGCTGTCCAGCCAGATGCGCATCGCATACTGCGCGCCAAACAGCTGAACATCACCCACTCCAGAGGTTCGGCTAATCGCGTCTTTTACGTTTGAGGCGACGTAGTCCGAGATATCGTCCTGAGTGAGGTTTTTGTTATCAGAAACAAAGCCCGCTACCAACAGGAAGCTGCTGCTGGATTTCTCAACGCCAATGCCCTGCTGCTGCACTTCTTGCGGCAGTAATGGCATCGCAAGCTGAAGTTTGTTCTGAACCTGAACCTGAGCAATATCAGGATCGGTGCCCGACTCGAACGTCAGGGTGATGGTCACGTTACCGGCAGAATCGCTGGTGGAGGACATGTACATCAGGTTATCGATACCGTTCATGTTCTGTTCGATAACCTGCGTCACGGTATCCTGAACCGTCTGTGCGTCAGCGCCAGGGTAGGTTGCGGTGACGGCCACCGCAGGAGGTGCGATGGTCGGGTACTGGGCGACAGGCAGTTTTAAAATTGCGAGCCCACCCGCAATCATTAAAATGATGGCGAGTACCCAGGCGAACACCGGCCGTTGAATAAAGAAATTAGCCATGTAGTCGTCCCTTAACTGGCTGGAGTAGCGGCGGTATCAGGTGTCGCCACAACGGAGAGGCCGGGGCGAACCTTTTGTAAGCCACTCACAATGACGCGATCGCCATTTTTCAGCCCTTCCGTCACCAACCAACGGTCGCCAATTGCCTGTGGCGCTACGACAGTGCGCGTCTCCACCTGGTTTTTATCGTTCACCACCAGTACGGTTGCATCACCGCGCGGTGTGCGGGTCACGCCCTGCTGCGGTACCAGAATGGCATCCGGCTGAGTGCCTTCATCAATACGTGCGCGGACAAACATACCCGGCAGAAGCATATGTTGAGGATTGGGGAAAATAGCGCGCAGCGTAATTGAGCCGGTACTTTCATCAACCGTGACATCAGAGAACTGCAGGGTGCCTTTCAGGGGATAGGGCTGGCCATTTTCCATCAATAGCTCAACGGAACGTGTGCCATCGCCTTTTTGCAGGCTGCTCTGTTTCAGGCGCATGAAATCACTGCTGGACTGCGTAACGTCGACATAAATTGGGTCGAGCTGCTGTACGGTAGCCAGCGCCGTAGACTGTCCATTCGTGACGAGCGCCCCTTCTGTGACGCTGGATTTGCCGATACGACCATCGATTGGCGATGTCACCCTGGTATAGGCAAGATTGATTCGAGAGCTTTCAACGCCAGCCTGCGCGGCAACGACGCTGGCGTCTGCCTGCTGTGCCGTTGCGACTGCCTGATCGTACTCCTGTTTGCTAACGTACTGCGTGCCGACCAGCGGGAGATAGCGCTTCACCGTCAGGCGAGCAATATTGGCTGCGGCCTGCGCTTTTGCCAGTTCGCCTTTTGCACTGTCATAGGCCGCCTGATAGGTGGCAGGATCGATTTGGTAAAGAGACTCACCTGCTTTCACATCACTGCCTTCGGCAAAGTTACGACGCATAACAATACCGCTTACCTGAGGGCGAACTTCAGCGACGCGAAAAGCGTCGGTTCTGCCCGGCAGCTCAGTGGTTACCGCCAGCGGAGCGCTTTTGACCAGGTGAACGCTAACCTGAGGAGCCTGCGCCTGCTGGGGTTGATTTTCCTGCCCATCGCACCCGGCGAGCAGCAGGGCGCAGACAATAAAACCGGATAAGGGTAAAAGTCTGAAATGGTTCGTCATCACTGTTCCTTTAACTACCCGTTAACCGAAAAGTGCCGTTAATCGATAAGAGGGGTAGGGGCAATAAATAAAAATGTAGCTGCGTATAATAATGAGGGTATTTAATGTTTTTTAATTTATAAGTGCGAAGGCGCGACCCTTAGCAAAAAAATCAGAATTCAACCCGGTGTATTCGGCGATACACTTATGCCAAAGTAATGAGATAAATGATGTTTGATTTGATTATTTATATAGGTGATGAATGAATTATTAAAATTCATTCGCCGTATTTATGAATTCATGGAATTGACTTTTTTTGTGCAAAAGTAAATCTTTTTCTGGTTAATACTTAACTGTACAAGCATCCGACTTTATCTCTTGATAGTGCATTAACCGTATGAGTAACGAGTAGCAACGATGGCGCGTAAAAAGAAAGAAGACGCTGAAAAGACCCGACAGCTGTTGATCGACGCGGCAATCGAGCAGTTTGCTACGCATGGCGTGGCCAACACGACGCTGACGGATATTGCCGATGCCGCACGGGTGACCCGCGGGGCGGTTTACTGGCACTTTTCCAGCAAGGCGGAAATATTTAATGCCATTTGGGAAAAGCAGCTACCGTTACGCGACATTATCGCGGAGAGGCTGTCATTATCAGAAAATCATGATCCGTTGTTAAAACTTCGTGAGAAATTTATCACTGGCTTGCAGTATATTGCTCACGATCCTCGTCAGTGTGCGCTTCTACAAATTTTGTATCATAAATGTGAATTTAATAGCGATATGATTTCAGAGTGTGAAATTAGAAAACGTATTGGTTTTAGTTATGAAAATCTTCGCAATACGCTGGAGGAGTGTATTATGCGCAATATCATCTCCCCCGAGGTGAATATTGATCTGGCAGCGATAGTCTTTCATGGTTTTTTTAGCGGAATAATTAAAAACTGGTTAATGAATAGCGACAGTTTTAATCTTTACCAGCAGGCTCCTGCGCTGGTGGATAATATTATGGCGACACTGCATATCACGCGCGTGCCGCCCGTCATTTACGATGCTGCTTCATGATGAGTGCTGGGGCGGAAGCAGGTCTCCGCGCTCGCAACGTTCTGCTATGGTTTGCGCCGTAACCGGTTTACCCAACAGATAACCCTGAAGCGTGTTACACCCAAGCTCGGTCAGAAATTCCTGCTGAGCCTCGGTTTCAACGCCTTCCGCCACCACTTTCAGGTTCAGCGTTTTTGCCAGTGCGACAATCGCGGAAACAATGGTGGCATCTTCGCTTTCTCCGTTTAGCTCTTTCACGAAAGCACGATCGATTTTTAACTCGCACGCCGGTAACCGTTTGAGATAGAGCAGGCTTGAATATCCGGTACCAAAATCGTCAATCGACGCTTTCACTCCCGCATCCGTCAGCTCCGTGAGCACCCGCACGCTTTCATCCGGATTGCTCATTGCCGTCGTTTCCGTGACTTCCAGGATCAGCATTTCAGGCGGGACGTGATGGTGAGCCAGACAGTCGAGAACCGTCTTAACCAGCGAGGGCTGCTCAAACTGAAGCGTCGACAGGTTTACCGCCATTGACCAGTCCTGATGGCCCTGAAGATGCCACTCGCGCAGCTGGCGGCAGGCTTCGTTGATGACCCAGTTGCCAATGGGAATAATCAGCCCGGTCTTTTCTGCCAGCGGCAGAAAAATGTCCGGTGCCAGCAAACCTTGTTTTGGATGTTGCCAGCGAATAAGGGCTTCAAATCCGAGCACCGGCCCTGCCGGGGCGTGGAATTTGGGCTGATAGAGCAGGCGAAACTCATTGCGATCGATTGCCAGCCACAGGTCATTCATTAGCTGAAGGTGCGTCTGTGCCAGCGTGTTCATCGACGGCTGGAAGAAGTGATAGCCGTTTCGCCCCATATGCTTCGTGTGGTACATCGCCGCATCGGCGTTAAACATCAGTTCGCGATCGCTCTTTCCGTCGTGCGGGTAGAGGGCAATCCCGATGCTGAGCGTCACGACCAGCTCATAGGGATCCAGGCTGAACGGGTTATCAATGGCGCGCACCAGCGCGTTGGCCAACGAGGCCGCATCATCCGGGCCGTCGGTTTCGGCAAGCAGGACGAACTCATCCCCGCCGATACGGGCAAGCGTGTACTGGCCTTTTAGCGGCAGCAGCAGGCGCTGAGTCACCTCGACCAGCAGCTTATCGCCGATGTCGTGGCCGTAGGCATCATTGATGGCCTTAAAGCCGTCCAGATCCATAAACATCAGCGCAAAGGGGTTACCTTCACGGTCCGCTTTACTGATGGCCTGATCGAGCCGGTCTTCGAGCAGAATGCGGTTGGGCAGGCGCGTCAGCGTGTCATGCAGCGCCAGTTGAGCCAGCTCACGGTTAGCTTCCGCCAGAGAGGAGGCCAGCAAAGAGGTTCGCGCCTGAAGGCGGGCGTCCAGCATGGAGACCAGAAGCGAGATGCCCAGAATAGAAAGCGCCACGACGCTCACCAGCACCGCCAGCCAACTCCCATTAATGCCGTGGTGATGGACCATTGTCGACATAGGGAACAGGGCGGCCTTCATGCCAGCGTAGTGCATCCCGGCGATGGCAATCCCCATAGTGATGGCGGCACCGAGGCGCATCAGCGCAACCTGTGCGGCTTCGTGGCGTAAACGGAACGTTAGCCACAGGGCGGCCAGGGACGCAGCAAGGGCGATCGCCACCGAAATAGCCACCCAGGTCTTGTCCCATACGATACCGGGCGTTACTTCCAGCGCGGCCATACCGGTGTAATGCATCGCGACGATGCCCATTCCCATTACCAGTGAACCGGGCAGCAGGCGGCGCAAACGAAGCTGCTCGCCGCTCACGAGCCACAGTGCGAACATTGATGAACAGATAGCGATGACCATGGAGAACACCGTCAGGGCGGCGTTGTAGCTCATGCCCATGGAGAGATCCATCGCCAGCATGCCGATGAAGTGCATGGCCCACACGCCAATCCCCATCGCGACACCGCCACCCGCCAGCCAGACGCGCGCCGTGACGCCCTGACTTCCTGCAACGCGACCAGCCATATTCAGTGCCGTATAGGACGCAAGGATGGCGACAACAAAAGAGATGACTACGAGGATTTGGTTGTATTGGCTAACCATCATGGTCTGTTCAACTCGAGTGTGAAGTAACGCAAGAGCGGTTTGGAAGGGCGTGACAGTATCATCGTAAGATAACGACTAAAAGGGATTTAAATCCCTGTTATTAATGGGTGATAACGGGGTTTTCTGCGACGTCAGCGGCTCAATCGAGAGCGGAGCAATTGACGAGTTTTAACGGGTTGACGGAATTCATATTGCGACACTTATCGGTTTCGGTGCTCATCAGTTCAATCCACTGCATCAGCAGCGCATCGAAGATGAAAACTGAGATAGCAAAGACAACCAGCCACCAGTATTTACGAATCATAGTGTCATTCCGGGAGAAGAGGGCCTGTAAGGTGCTGGAAATATACACGAAAAGCAGCGCTTTAAAAGCGGGAGACGCGAAGGTTTACAAAGCGTTGACGGTTGTGGACGAGGGGAATAAAAAAGGCGCTTCCCCATGCCGGTTCGCGCCTTTTTAAACAACATTTCGCTAATCGAAATCAGTTCATGCCGTATTTTTTCAATTTCTTACGCAGAGTACCACGGTTGATACCCATCATCAGCGCAGCGCGGGTTTGGTTACCGCGGGTGTATTGCATCACCATGTCCAACAGTGGCTGTTCAACTTCAGCCAGTACCAGCTCATACAGGTCATTAACATCCTGACCGTTCAGTTGAGCAAAATAGTTCTTCAGTGCTTGTTTAACCGAGTCACGCAGGGGCTTTTGAGTCACCTGATCCTGGGAGTTAACGGTGGAAACGGTCAGTACGTCAGAATTTACGCGTTGTTCGAACATAGTTCTGTCAGCTCTTTATTTCATTACGCAAGATTTTCGAAGTATGCCTCCAACGCCTCCAGCTGTACGCTGGCATCCTCTATGGCGTTGAATGTGCGCCGAAACTGGTCATTTGGAGCGTGCTCCTGGAGATACCAGGATACGTGTTTACGCGCAATTCGGTACCCTTTTGCCTGACCGTAGTGGTCATGCAATTCCCGAACATGCGAACAAAGCAAGCGCTTAACCTCTGCCAGTGGCAGGGGGGCAAGCAGCTCCCCAGTGTCCAGATAATGCTGGATTTCCCGAAAGATCCAGGGTCTTCCCTGAGCGGCACGTCCTATCATCAGAGCATCAGCTCCCGTATAGTCGAGCACAGCTCTGGCTTTAAGCGGGTCAGTAATGTCGCCATTCGCGATAATCGGAATGGAAACTTTCTGCTTAACTTCCCGAATGCTGTCGTATTCAGCGTTGCCGTTGAACAAACAGGCGCGAGTGCGTCCATGTATGGTCAGGGCCTGAATGCCACAGTCTTCGGCCAGTTGGGCAATCTCTACACAGTTACGGTGTTCCGGCGACCAACCCGTGCGAATCTTCAACGTAACAGGAACGTCCACTGCGCTGACAACCGCCGTCAGGATTGACTTCACCTGGTCGGGGTATTGCAGAAGGGCTGAACCTGCAAGCTTGCGATTCACTTTTTTGGCCGGGCAACCCATATTGATATCAATAATTTGGGCGCCACTTTCCACGTTAATACGCGCGGCGTCTGCCATCTCTTCAGGCACGCTTCCGGCAATTTGCACGGTACGAATACCTGGTTCATCAACGTGCACCATCCGCAAACGGGACTTGTCGCTTTCCCAGACCTGCGGGTTAGACGACATCATCTCGGATACGGTTAAACCGGCTCCCATCTCGTAGCACAGCGTCCTGAACGGCCGGTCGGTAATACCTGCCATTGGGGCTGCGATCAGGCGATTTCTGAGCTGGTGGTGTCCGATGCGCATGAGTTAAGAAATGACCATACTGTGACTGCAAGGCGGCGTATATTACGCATTTTTTGCACGAGATGAAAGGCCAAACTTTGAACAATCCACTGTTGTAGATCAATGAACCGCCGCTAAGGGTTTTCGGGAAAAATTATTAACCATTTAAATCATTAAGTTATATTATAATGGTTATTTTATGGACGCTTACAATTTCCCGTAACTTCTCATCATTTCTGAATAAATGCATCACGTAATCGGGATAATCTGCTGTTTTTAGCAGCAGATTATCCCGCTTGTGTGCGATCTGCATCGCATTTTAGAACATGATTTCAGCGTAAAAATCAGGCGTTATTCAACGACGACGCGGCCATGAAGTGACTGTACCGGACGGTTATTATCGTGATGCATGGTGTGGGTGAATTTTTCTAACTGCTCTGCAGAGATTGTCAGCGGGTGCTTAAGGACAATCCAGGTTACCCCTTCTGAGCACGGCGGGGTAGTCAGTGAGCCGCTAAAGCGCCAGTAGGTTTTATTTTTGGGTAGCAGCTGATTCATATCGAGGTTTGGCTTAATGCTGATGTTCTGGTCAACCTGGCCGGGCATCACGCCCCACAGTTTTTCCAGTTCAGCGTTAGCCGCCCCTTTATCAAACATCACGGCAACCACCGCCAGTTCACCGTTGGCGTTTTTATGCACCAGGTGCATTTCCATGGCGAATTTCTTTCCGTGTACCGTGTTTTCACTTGGGGCATGGAAATGGAACTGCTGTAGGGGCCAGGTTTGATTATCGAGGGTGATGCTATCGCGGGTTTCCGCCTTCTCGCTCGCCTGGATGGTATGGCCGTTGTTTGTCAGCGTAATGGGGCCTTCGCTGTAATGGGTTTGCAGCGGGGAAAGATGGGCCTTAGAGGTAGACTCAATGTCAATGGGAGACTGGTTCATCCCGCTTTGACAGGTCCTGTAGGCTTCATCCAGTTCGCCCCAATGCTCTGGTGCGCCTTCTCCTTCGTAGCTCCAGTGTGATGCAAAAGCTGAAGCCGAGACCATGCTCAGCGCCAGCAGCGCTGCCTTGCCAGAAACGTGTTTCATAATATTCTTCCTGTGAATTTTATTATTCAAATCACAAATTACATATATGATTTGTGTGGTTATTTTACCGGAGACAGGCGAAAGGCGTGAGGATTATCGAAGGGAGAAAGGCGTGGTCAGATGACCACGCCAGATGCTTAGTTTTTACGTCCGGTAATACGGCACCACTCTTCTTTCTCAACCACCGGGTCGAGCGTGAAGAGATCGGCGTAGGCTTCGCAAACGCTGTCGGCCTGGCTGGCAAGAATACCCGAAAGACCAAGCAGACCGCCCTCAACGGGCAGCACGCTGATTAACGGTGCCAGTTCACGTAATGGGCCTGCCAGAATGTTTGCGACAACCACGTCGGCTTTCATGGCCTCTGGCTGCGCATCAGGCAGATACAGCTCCAGACGATCGGAGACGCCATTGCGCTCTGCATTATCGCGGCTAGCCTGGATCGCCTGTGGATCGATATCGATCCCGATGGCTTTCGCAGCGCCCAGCTTCAGCGCCGCAATCGCGAGGATCCCGGATCCGCATCCGAAGTCGATTACGGTTTTGCCTTCCAGATCCAGGCCATCCAGCCATTGCAGGCAAAGCGAGGTCGTCGGGTGGGTGCCGGTCCCGAATGCCAGGCCCGGATCGAGCATCACGTTGACCGCATTTGCATCCGGCACGTCGCGCCAGCTCGGGCAAATCCACAGACGCTTGCCAAACTGCATTGGGTGGAAGTTGTCCATCCACTCGCGTTCCCAGTCTTTGTCTTCCAGCTGTTCGATTTTATGCACGAAACCCGCACCCAGCAGGGGATGATTTTCCAGAATCGCGACCACCTCTTTCATGTCGGTTTCTGCGTCGAACAGGCCGATAACGTCGGTATCACCCCACAGGCGGGTCTCGCCCGGCAGCGGCTCAAAGACCGGCGTGTCATGCGTGTCCTGGAAGGTGATTGAGACCGAGCCGGCCTCCATCAGCGCATCACTCAGCTCTTCGGCGTTAGCGCCGGTTGTGTTCAGTTTTAATTGGATCCACGGCATGGCAAAACTCTTTATTTATCAGTAGAAATCATAGCGGGCTGTGGGACGGGCTGACCGAAACGGTTCCCAACCACAAACGCCAGTAAACTTAGCAGTAATGAAGGCACAATCGGGTGAAAGCCCAGGTACTGGATCTTGAAGGTTGCCAGTACCGCGTAAAGCACGCCGCCGACAATCATGCCGCTTAGCGCGCCCGCAGCATTGGCCCGCTCCCAGTAGAGGCCCAGCACCAGCGGCCACAGGAACACAGCTTCCAGGCCACCAAAGGCAAGCAGATTCAGCCAGATAATCATTTCCGGCGGACGCCACGCGGCCAACAGCAGCAGCGCCCCTAATACCAGGGTGATCGCGGCCGACATACGCTTCAGACGCCGTTCATTTTCCACCTGCTCAGGACGCAGGTTCAGGTAGAGATCTTTAATGATCGTAGCGGAACTTTGCAGCAGCTGGGCGTTAATCGTCGACATGATGGCCGCCATCGGTGCGGCAAGGAATATCCCGGCGGCAATGGGAGGAAGCACTTTGACCATCAATGTTGGGATGACTAAATCGGGAACCGTCAGGTCGGGGATCACCGCGCGTCCTAACGCCCCTGCCAGGTGCATGCCGAACATCAGGATGGCTACCACAATGGTGCCAATGATGATGCCCTTATGCACCGCCTTGCTGTCTTTATATGAGATACAGCGCACGGCGGTATGCGGCAGGCCAATCACCCCAAAGCACACCAGTACCCAGAACGAGGTCATGAATGTCGGAGAAAGAATATCGTCGGCCCCCTGCGGAGAGACCAGTTTCGGATCGATCGCCTCAAGCGTTTCAACAGCATGGCTCAGGCCACCTGCGGCATGCACGATACCCACCAGCAGGACGATAGTTCCTATGAGCATGACCATGCCCTGCATCGTATCGTTCAGCACGCTGGCGCGGAATCCGCCAAAGGCGGTATAAAGCGCGATACTCACCCCGAAGATGATAAGACCCGTCTCGTAGGGAATACCCGCAGCCGTCTCCAGCAAACGCGCGCCGCCGATAAACTGCACCGTCATCGCACCGATAAAGGCCACCAGCAGGCTTAAGCTTGCCAGCCAGACCAGCAGACGGCTCTGGTAGCGCGCAAACAGCATGTCATTAAGCGTGACGGCATTATAGCGACGCGCCAGGATAGCGAATTTTTTACCCAGAATGCCCAGTGAGAGCCAGACGGCAGGAAGCTGAATCATCGCCAGCAGCACCCAGCCTAACCCGTACTTATAGGCGGCACCGGGTCCGCCTATAAACGAGCTGGCGCTGATGTAGGTGGCAGTCAGCGTCATGGCCAGCACGACTCCGCCCATTGAGCGGCTGCCGAGGAAATACTCGTTCAGGAAGGTGCCGGTCGTTCTTTTGCGCATGGCATACACCGAGAGGCCGAACACGACGAGCAGGTAAGCAATCAGGGGCAGAATGACTTCAGGCTGCATCATCGTCCTCCAGCGGGATATCGCGATAAATGAACTTCACCATCGCCCAGCACAGTACAATAAACACCAGCGGCACGAGCAGGCACGCCATTTCGAACCAGTGCGGCAGGCCGGTGATGCCAATAGCGGAATCAGGTAAGTAAGCAGTTACTAACCATGCAGCAAGATAGAGAAGGGTCAGCCACAGCGCCCAGCGCGCTTCTTTATGGGCCTGAACAAAACGCTTGTCCATTTTTTGTCCCTTGTGGATGAAGAAAGCGGGGATTGTACATGATGGGGCCTGGCGATCCCCAGAAATAAAAAAGGCCGGTTACCCGGCCTTCTCACGTTGCAGCAGTCTTACTTCTCGTACATGCCGAGTTTCTTCTCAAGGTAGTGGATGTTAGTTCCACCATTCTGGAAGTGCTCGTCGCTCATGATACGCATCTGCAGGTCAACGTTGGTTTTGATACCGTCGATGATCAGCTCCTGCAGGGCGTTCTTCATGCGGGCAATCGCCACGTCACGGTTTTCGCCGTAGCAGATAAGCTTACCGATCATTGAGTCATAGTACGGCGGTACGGTGTAACCAGCGTAGATATGAGACTCCCAACGCACACCAAAGCCACCCGGCGCGTGGAAACGCGTGATTTTACCCGGGCTTGGCAGGAAGGTGTTCGGGTCTTCGGCGTTGATACGGCATTCTACCGCATGGCCTTTAACCACAACTTCTTCCTGCTTGATGGACAGAGGTTGACCGGCTGCAATACGCAGCTGTTCTTTAATCAGGTCAACGCCGGTGATCATTTCGGTCACAGGGTGTTCAACCTGAATACGGGTGTTCATTTCGATGAAATAGAACTCGCCGTTTTCGAACAGGAACTCAAAGGTACCTGCACCGCGATAGCCGATATCGACACACGCTTTGGAGCAACGCTCGCCGATGTAACGACGCAGTTCCGGGGTAATGCCCGGCGCCGGCGCTTCTTCGACCACTTTCTGGTGACGACGCTGCATGGAGCAGTCACGTTCAGCCAGATAGATGGCGTTACCCTGACCGTCAGCCAGCACCTGAATTTCGATGTGGCGTGGGTTTTCCAGGTATTTTTCCATGTACACCATGTCGTTGCTGAAAGCGGCTTTCGCTTCAGCTTTGGTCATGGAGATGGACTGAGCCAGTTCAGCATCGCTGCGCACAACGCGCATACCGCGACCGCCGCCGCCGCCGGACGCTTTGATAATAACCGGGTAGCCAATGCGTTTAGCATGAGCGCGGTTAGCATCCATATCGTCGGTCAGAGGGCCGTCAGAGCCGGGTACGGTTGGTACACCGGCTTTCTTCATTGCGGTGATTGCAGACACTTTGTCGCCCATCAGGCGGATAGTGTCAGCTTTCGGGCCAATGAAGATAAAGCCAGAGCGTTCAACCTGCTCGGCAAAGTTGGCGTTCTCAGAGAGGAAGCCGTAACCCGGATGAATTGCCACCGCACCAGTGATTTCAGCGGCGCTGATGATAGCCGGGATGTTCAGATAGCTTTTTACGGACGGAGCCGGGCCAATACAGACCGTCTCATCCGCCAGCAATACGTGTTTTAAATCGCGATCCGCGCTTGAGTGCACAGCCACGGTCTTGATGCCCAGTTCTTTACAGGCACGAAGAATACGCAGTGCAATCTCGCCTCGGTTGGCGATAACAATTTTATCCAGCATGTTCGCCTCGTTACTCGATGACGACCAGCGGCTCGTCAAATTCTACCGGCTGACCACTTTCGACCAGAATCGCTTTTACAGTACCTGACTTGTCTGCTTCGATCTGGTTCATCATTTTCATGGCTTCAACGATGCACAGGGTATCGCCTACATTGACTTTCTGACCCACTTCGATGAAGGCTTTCGCCTCCGGGCTCGGGGTGCGGTAGAAAGTACCAACCATTGGGGAACGTACGATGTGACCACTGATTTCTGCGGCTGCGGCTGGTGCGGCTTCTGCTGCAGGTGCAACGGCTGCGGCAAGCGCAGGCTGCTGCATCATTGGCGTAGCATAAGCTTGCTGCATTACCGGGAAGCTAGCGGCTGGGGCTGCACGGCTGATGCGTACAGACTCTTCGCCTTCAGAAATTTCCAGTTCGGAGATGCCTGATTCTTCAACCAGCTCGATCAGTTTTTTAATCTTACGAATATCCATGAGTGGGTTCCGTACTCTTGTTTAGTGTGATTGTGACAAGCGTTTTACCGCTGTCTGTAAAGCGTATGAATAACCGTCCGCACCCAGTCCGCAGATAACACCGGCGGCGATATCCGACAGGTAGGAATGGTGGCGGAACGGCTCACGGGCGTGCACGTTGCTCAGGTGGATCTCGATAAACGGGATACTCACCGCGAGCAGTGCGTCGCGAATAGCGACACTGGTGTGCGTAAACGCGGCCGGATTGATCAGGATATAGTCCACATTGTCTTTAGCCTGATGAATACGGTCGATGATTGCGTACTCCGCGTTTGACTGAAAATGATCCAAATCGACGTTCAGCGACGCTGCTTCCGTTTCAAGACGGTTAACAATTTCACTCAATGTGAGCGAGCCGTACTTCTCTGGCTCACGGGTTCCGAGCATGTTGAGGTTCGGTCCGTTCAAAACTAAGATCTGGTATTTATCAGCCATTGTGCCGCTATCTCCTGCGATTCTCCGGTAAAAAACAAAATATACCTTCGATGCGCGATTGTCACCTAATCAGAGTCCGAAAACTCCATCAGGAAAACCAAAGTCGCACATTATAACGATTTCGTAGCATTTGGCAGCTAAATACTGGTCTTATCAGGGAAGATTATCAACCGCTATCGGAAAAAGATTCGCGGTTGATAAGTATTCTGCGGGAAAACGCACAGTTTCGCGAACTATCGCAACCACTGGCGGAACTTCTTGTAACGCCATGCTAAAAGCACCAAAGCCAGCAGCGCGTAGATGACGGGTTGCGGTGATAATATCTTCACAGACCACAGGTAGTGAATAGGGGCGAGGATCGCGACAAGATAGACGAAGTTGTGTAAAAGTTGCCAGCGCCTTCCCAGCTTTCGCTGTGCATATTGCGTTGATGTCACTGCGAGAGCCAGCAGAATCAGCCAGCTCACGATGCCCAGCGTGAGGTAAGGGCGCGTAACCAGTTCCCGCCCTAGCAATGCCAGATTGTTAATACCCAACTCAAGCAGCGCGTAGCTGGTCAAGTGTATTGTTGCCCATGCAAAACACCATAGCCCCAAGAGCCGACGGGTGCGTATCAATAACGGCTGTTTAGCGTAGCGCGCCAGCGGCGAAATCAGCAAGGTGGCCAGTAAAAATTTCAGAGCCATCCGACCGGTAAAGTGTTGGATATCTTTTGCCGGGTCAGCGCTGAAGGCACCGTGACTCACTGCCCAGAACAGCCACACCAGAGGAAGCAACCCGGCCAGATGCAGCAGCACTTTCAGCCAGGTTATCTGCTTTGCGGTTAAACGCACTTAGAAATTCTCCCGTAAATTCAGCCCACGGTAGAGAGAAGCCACCTCATCCGCGTAGCCGTTAAACAGCAGCGTTGGCTGACGCTTCACATCCAGCGCGCCGCCGGAGCCGATGAAACGCTCGGTAGCCTGTGACCAGCGCGGATGGTCAACGTGCGGGTTCACGTTGGCAAAAAAACCGTACTCGTCGGGGGCAGCCAGGTTCCAGGTGGTCGGCGGACGTTCGCGGGTGAGCTTAATGCTGACGATAGATTTAATCCCCTTAAAGCCGTATTTCCACGGTACGGTCAGGCGAATGGGCGCGCCGTTTTGCGGCGGAAGCGCTTTGCCGTAAACCCCAACGGTCAGCAGGGTGAGCGGATGCATGGCTTCGTCGAGGCGTAGCCCTTCGACATAAGGATACTCAAGCCCGCCGCCGATGAACCGATCCTTCTGGCCCGGCATCTCGTCCGGGGCGTAGCGCGTCTGGAAGGCGACGTATTTGGCGTTGCTGGTGGGTTCAACCAGCGCCAGCAGCTTGTGCAGCGGGAAGCCGACCCAGGGCACAACCATCGACCACGCCTCCACGCAGCGCATGCGATAGATACGCTCTTCCAGCGGGAAACGGGTGGTGAGGTCGTGGTGATCCAGCGTGAGGGGTTTTGCTACCTCGCCTTCAATTTTCAGCGTCCACGGATCGGTTTTCATGCTGCCCGCGTTCGCGGCGGGATCGGCCTTATCCAGGCCAAATTCGTAGAAGTTGTTATAACCGGTGACTTTATCTTCCGGGGTCAGCGCCAGTTTATGTTGCCATTCGGCAGGCTTCGTGAAGGTGAGCGGTGCGCCGGAAGGGGCTTTCGGACGGTCGTTCCCTTTAAACCAGTCAAGCAGATCGGCATGAGCCGCAGGGGAAAGCGTCAGTGCGGTGGCGCTGATGCCAAGCATTTTCAGGATCTGGCGGCGCTGTAACATAAAGACAGATTCAGACGTTACGTCGGCTTCCGTCAGTTTTCGGGTTTTCATGGCATCCTCCGTCAGGCGTTTTTCTAAGCATGACGGAGGAGACGGGTTAGCGCGAATATGTCACGAAAATTTGAAGATTACGCAATTTTCACCAGCGCACGGCCGTGGAACTGGTTGTTCATGATTTTGCTGGCATATTCGGGGGCCTGGCCGAGCGCGATCTCCGTTGCGCTCTGCGTGTAGAACGATTCCGGCAGGTCGCGCACCAGACGCTCCCATGCCTCCGCGCGGCGGGCGGCAGGCGTCATGACCGAATCCACGCCCTGCAGACGAACGTTGCGCAGAATAAATGGCATGACGGTCGTTGGCAGAGCAAACCCGCCCGCCAGGCCGCAGGCCGCCACGCAGCCGCCGTAGTTCATCTGCGCCAGCACTTTCGCCAGCACTTTGTCACCGACCGTATCTACCGCACCGGCCCAGAGCTGTTTTTCCAGCGGACGCGTCTCGGCGAACTCGTCGCGGCCAAGAATGCGGTTAGCGCCCAGCTGACGCAGGTAGTCATGGGTGCTTTCACGGCCCGTTACCGCCGCCACCTGATACCCCAGCTTGTGCAGCAGGGTGACGGCCGTACTGCCCACGCCACCGCTGGCGCCGGTCACAACGATCTCACCGGATTCAGGGCGGACGCCGGCATCTTCCAGCGCCATTACGCACAGCATGGCGGTAAAGCCCGCGGTTCCGACAATCATCGCTTTGCGGCCATCCATGCCTTTTGGCATGGCCACCAGCCAGTCCCCTTTTACTCGAGCCTGAGAAGCCAAACCGCCCCAGTGATTTTCACCCACTCCCCAGCCGGTAAGCAGCACCTCTTGCCCGGCGTGGAAGCGCGGATCTTCGCTCGTATGCACGCGGCCCGCGAAGTCGATACCCGGCACCATTGGGAAATTTCGGATAATTTTACCTTTGCCCGTAATGGCAAGCGCATCCTTATAGTTGAGGCTGGACCAGTCAATGTCGACGGTCACTTCGCCTTCCGGCAGGCGGCCCGGCTCAATGGCTTGTACTGAGGCACGCGTTTTGCCGTCCTGCTGTTCTAAAATCAAAGCCTGCATACAGGGTCCTCACTAGGTCTGATGATTGGAAAATAATTTCTGAAGACTATACTCGCTCAGTGAAACGCAATGCCGATTTAACGCAATAAATTGCCAGATACACCAGGTTTGGTAGTATGCCGCATCTTAAATGCAAGTTAGTACTTACTTGCTACCCCATCAACCCACGGAGTAATCTCAAGGATGCGATTAACGACGAAGTTCTCGGCTTTTATCACCTTGCTGACGGGGTTAACCATCTTTGTCACCCTGATTGGCTGCTCCCTGAGTTTTTATAATGCCATTCAGGACAAGCTGGTTAATCGGGTCCAGTCCGTTGCATCCGTTATCGATACTCGCCTGGTGACTACCTCATTTCCGTCGCTGTCAAGGGAGCTGGATGAGCTGATGGTGCCCGTTGACCTTGTTCGAATCGACATCATGCAGGGTCCGCACGAGGTGTTCAGCCACGTTCGTCAGGGAAGCTATCGACCTGCCGGAACGGTAAGCCAATATCGCGAAGTGACGGTTCATTCGCTTAAGAACCCAGGCATGACGATCAGGATGATCTATCTGGATCCCATGGCCAACTATTTCCACTCCTTAATGACCACCGCGCCGCTCACCGTGGCCGTTGCTTTTATCGTTGTGCTGATCTTTCTTGCCGTCCGCTGGCTGCGTCGTCAGCTCTCCGGCCAGGAGCTGCTGGAAACGCGTTCGGTGCGGATACTTAACGGAGAGCGCGGTCCGCAGGTGCGCGGTTCGGTTTACGAATGGCCAACGCGTACCAGTAGCGCGCTGGACACGTTACTCTCTGAAATTCAGTTCGCCAGCGAGCAGCGTAGCCGCATGGATACCCTGATCCGTTCCTACGCGGCGCAGGATAACAAAACGGGCCTGAACAACCGGCTGTTCTTTGATAACCAGCTGGCAACGCTGCTGGACGATCCTGAAAAGGTGGGAACGCACGGCGTGGTTATGATGATCCGCCTCCCTGATTTCGATCTGCTGCGCGACACCTGGGGCCGACGCGTGGCGGAAGAGAACCTCTTTACGCTCATCAACCTGCTCTCCACCTTTATTATGCGCTATCCCGGTTCGCTGCTGGCGCGTTATCACCGGAGCGATTTTGCCGTGCTTCTGCCTCACCGCACGCTGAAGGAAGCGGAAAGTATTGCCAGCCAGCTGCTGAAGGCCGTTGATGCGCTGCCGCAAAGCAAAATGCTCGACAGAGACGACATGGTGCATATGGGGATCTGTGCCTGGCGCGGCGGCCAGTCGACGGAGCAGGTGATGGAACACGCCGAGGCGGCAACCCGCAATGCCGTGTTGCAGGGGGCGAACGGCTGGGCGGTCTATGACGATTCGCTGCCGGAAAAAGGGCGTGGAAACGTACGCTGGCGTACTTTGATTGAGCAAATGCTTAGCCGTGGTGGACCGCGTATTTACCAAAAACCGGCGGTCCTGAAAAATGGCCATGTGCACCACCGCGAACTGATGTGCCGTATTTTTGACGGTACCGAAGAGGTTATTTCTGCTGAATATCTGCCGATGGTCCTGCAATTTGGGCTCTCCGAAGAGTATGACCGCCAGCAAATTACCCGACTGATCCCCTTTTTATCTTTCTGGCCTGAAGAGAACCTCGCATTACAGGTCACCGTGGAGTCGTTAATTCGCCCGCGTTTTCAACGCTGGCTGCGCGATACATTAATGCAATGCGAAAAATCGCAACGTAAACACATTATTTTTGAACTTGCTGAGGCAGATGTGGGTCAACACATCAGCCGGTTGCGTCCTGTGGTGCGTTTAATCAATGCGCTTGGGTCTCGCGTGGCGGTGACGCAGGCGGGGCTGACGTTGGTCAGTACCAGCTGGATCAAGGAGCTGGATGTCGAACTACTGAAGTTACATCCAGGGCTGGTAAGGAACATTGAAAAACGCACCGAAAACCAGCTGCTGGTCCAGAGCCTGGTGGAAGCGTGCAAAGGAACACAGACGCAAGTATTTGCCACGGGCGTACGCTCGCGAAGCGAATGGCAGATGTTGACAGAGCGCGGTGTGGCGGGCGGTCAGGGCGATTTTTTTGCCTCCTCTCAGCCGCTTGACACCAATGTGAAAAAATATTTGCAAAGATACTCTGTTTGACCTGCCGTTTAATTTGTTTTCACGTAGAATATCGCGCCTGTAGCTTTGAGTATGACGAGCAAAAAGACAGTGAACGCCCTTTAACGGGTTACAAATGAAAGTGAGGAACGCTACTGTTTACTCAGCCCTGAGGGACTTCGGGGGCGAATTTGTAACAAAGGAAACGTACTGCACAAATTTTCACCGTAGCAGACGATTTTTGCGCCTTGTCGCTGATGCGTGTGGTTGGTAAAGTAAGCGGATTTTGTTTTCCGCCCCAGCTTTCAGGATTATCCCTTAGTATGTTGAAAAAATTTCGTGGCATGTTTTCAAATGACCTGTCCATTGACCTGGGTACCGCGAATACCCTTATTTATGTAAAAGGACAAGGCATCGTACTGAATGAGCCTTCCGTTGTGGCCATTCGTCAAGACCGTGCGGGCTCGCCAAAAAGCGTAGCGGCAGTCGGTCATGATGCGAAGCAGATGCTGGGCCGTACCCCAGGTAACATCGCCGCGATCCGCCCGATGAAAGACGGCGTTATCGCTGACTTCTTCGTGACTGAAAAAATGCTTCAGCACTTCATCAAGCAGGTTCACAGCAACAGCTTCATGCGTCCAAGCCCACGCGTTCTGGTGTGTGTACCGGTTGGTGCAACGCAGGTTGAACGTCGTGCAATCCGTGAATCCGCTCAGGGCGCAGGTGCGCGCGAGGTATTCCTGATTGAAGAACCAATGGCTGCGGCAATCGGTGCTGGCCTGCCAGTCTCTGAAGCAACCGGTTCTATGGTGGTTGATATCGGTGGTGGTACAACTGAAGTGGCCGTTATCTCCCTGAACGGCGTGGTGTACTCCTCCTCCGTGCGTATCGGCGGCGACCGTTTCGACGAAGCCATCATTAATTATGTGCGCCGTAACTACGGCTCTCTGATCGGTGAAGCCACCGCAGAGCGTATTAAGCACGAAATCGGTTCAGCCTACCCGGGTGATGAAGTTCGCGAGATCGAAGTTCGCGGCCGTAACCTGGCAGAAGGCGTTCCGCGTGGCTTTACCCTGAACTCCAACGAAATCCTGGAAGCGCTGCAAGAGCCGCTGACCGGTATCGTGAGCGCGGTGATGGTTGCGCTGGAACAGTGCCCACCAGAACTGGCGTCCGACATCTCCGAGCGCGGTATGGTTCTGACCGGTGGTGGTGCGCTGCTGCGTAACCTCGACCGCCTGTTAATGGAAGAGACAGGTATTCCTGTCGTAGTTGCAGAAGATCCACTGACTTGCGTCGCCCGTGGTGGTGGCAAGGCGCTGGAAATGATCGACATGCACGGCGGCGACTTGTTCAGCGAAGAGTAGTCGGGTTTGAGAGGGTAGCGATTCGCTACCCTTTCTCTCTGACGCGAGAATACGCATAGCCTATGAAGCCAATTTTTAGCCGTGGCCCATCGCTACAGTTTCGCCTTATTCTGGCGGTCCTGGTGGCGCTTGGGGTCATTATTGCCGATAGCCGCCTCGGTACGTTCAGCCAGATCAGAACGTACATGGATACCGCCGTCAGTCCTTTCTACTTTGTATCAAATGGTCCCCGTGAACTGCTTGACTCCGTTTCGCAAACGCTGTCTTCACGCGATCAACTCGAACTCGAAAACCGGGCGTTACGCCAGGAGCTGCTGCTGAAAAACAGCGAGCTGCTGATGCTGGGGCAATACAAGCAGGAAAACGCGCGTCTGCGCGAGCTGCTTGGCTCGCCGCTGCGCCAGGATGAACAGAAAATGGTCACCCAGGTGATCTCCACCGTCAACGATCCGTACAGCGATCAGGTGGTGATCGACAAAGGCAGCGTCAACGGTGTGTACGAAGGCCAGCCTGTCATCAGTGACAAAGGTGTTGTCGGCCAGGTCGTGGCGGTTGCCAAACTGACCAGCCGCGTGCTGCTGATTTGTGACGCCACTCACGCGCTGCCGATTCAGGTGCTACGTAATGATATTCGCGTCATTGCCGCCGGTAATGGCTGCACGGACGATCTGCAGCTGGAACACCTGCCGGCCAACACGGACATCCGTGTGGGCGACGTGCTGGTCACGTCCGGTCTGGGGGGGCGCTTCCCTGAAGGCTATCCGGTCGGTGTGGTTTCTTCTGTGAAGCTCGATACGCAGCGTGCTTATACCGTTATCCAGGCGCGCCCAACGGCCGGTTTACAGCGTCTGCGCTACCTGCTGCTGCTGTGGGGAGCCGATCGTAACGGCACCAACCCGATGACGCCTGAAGAGGTACATCGCGTGGCGAATGAGCGTCTGATGCAGATGATGCCGCAGGTTCTCCCTGCGCCAGATGCAATGGGGCCGCCGGCACCTGTACCGGCGCCTGCGACTGGCATAACGGATGCACCGCCATCACCTAAAGTCTCCAGTGGGGGGCAGTAGTGGCAAGTTATCGTAGCCAGGGACGCTGGGTTATCTGGCTCTCGTTCCTCATCGCACTGTTGCTGCAAATCATGCCCTGGCCGGACGATCTTCTCGTTTTCCGGCCAAACTGGGTGTTGCTCATTTTACTCTACTGGATCCTTGCCCTGCCGCACCGCGTAAATGTCGGCACAGGTTTTGTGATGGGTGCCATACTGGATCTCATTAGTGGCTCTACGCTTGGCGTTCGCGCCTTATCCATGAGCATTATTGCGTATCTCGTCGCACTCAAATTCCAGCTCTTTCGTAACCTCGCGCTCTGGCAACAGGCGCTGGTGGTGATGTTGTTGTCGCTTGCTGCGGATATCGTTGTTTTCTGGGCAGAGTTTTTAGTGATCAACGTCTCTTTCCGACCGGAAGTGTTCTGGAGTAGTGTAGTTAACGGTGTGCTCTGGCCATGGCTGTTCCTGCTGATGCGTAAAATCCGTCAGCAGTTTGCCGTGCAGTAAAAGGTTTCTATGACGTCTCTCTATTTAGCTTCCGGTTCTCCGCGTCGCCAGGAGTTGCTCACGCAGTTGGGCCTCTCTTTCGAACGTATCGTTACAGGTATCGAAGAAAAACGTGCCGAAGGCGAAAGTGCCCAACAGTACGTTTCCCGTCTGGCGCGCGAGAAAGCACAGGCTGGCGTGGCGCAAACGTCGCGTGATTTACCGGTGCTGGGGGCGGATACCATCGTTATCCTGAACGGTGAGGTGCTTGAGAAGCCGCGCGACGCTGAACATGCGGCACGTATGCTGCGTAAAATGTCCGGGCAAACGCATCAGGTGATGACCGCCGTGGCGCTGGCGGATAGCCAGCAGGTTCTGGATTGCCTGGTCGTTACGGATGTCACGTTCAGAGTACTTACCAACGACGAGATCGCCGCTTACATTGCCAGCGGTGAACCGATGGATAAAGCAGGTGCATACGGTATTCAAGGGTTGGGTGGCTGTTTTGTCAGGAAGATTAATGGCAGCTATCACGCCGTAGTCGGCTTACCGCTGGTGGAAACGTATGAGTTGCTGAGCAATTTTAACTCACTGCGTGAGGGAAGGGATAATTATGACGGCTGAATTGTTGGTAAACGTAACGCCCTCGGAAACCCGTGTGGCCTACATTGATGGTGGCATTCTTCAGGAAATTCATATTGAACGTGAAGCGCGACGCGGAATAGTAGGCAATATCTACAAAGGTCGTGTCAGTCGTGTACTGCCGGGTATGCAGGCGGCTTTTGTAGATATTGGACTCGATAAAGCGGCATTTCTTCATGCCTCCGACATCATGCCGCATACCGAGTGCGTGGCGGGCGAAGAGCAAAAGCAGTTCGCCGTACGCGACATCTCCGAGCTGGTTCGCCAGGGCCAGGATCTGATGGTGCAGGTGGTGAAAGATCCGCTGGGTACCAAAGGCGCGCGCCTGACGACCGACATCACCCTGCCGTCCCGCTATCTTGTCTTCATGCCCGGCGCGTCGCACGTGGGCGTCTCTCAGCGTATTGAGAGCGAAACCGAGCGCGAACGTCTGAAGAAAGTGGTCAGCGCCTACTGTGACGAGCAGGGCGGGTTTATCATCCGCACCGCCGCGGAAGGGATCAGCGAAGACGATCTGGCGTCCGATGCCGCCTACCTGAAGCGCGTCTGGACCAAAGTGATGGAGCGTAAAAAACGCAACCAGACCCGCTATCAGCTGTACGGCGAGCTGGCGCTCGCGCAGCGTGTTCTGCGTGATTTCGCCGACGCGCAGCTTGACCGCATTCGCGTGGACTCCCGACTGACGTATGAAGCGTTGCTGGAGTTTACCGCCGAGTACATTCCGGAAATGCCGGGCCTGCTGGAGCACTACTCTGGCCGCCAGCCTATTTTCGATCTCTTCGACGTCGAAAATGAAATCCAGCGCGCGCTGGAGCGTAAGGTTGAGCTGAAATCCGGCGGCTATCTGATCATCGATCAGACCGAAGCGATGACCACCGTGGATATCAACACCGGGGCATTTGTCGGCCATCGCAACCTCGATGACACCATCTTCAACACCAACATTGAAGCGACGCAGGCCATCGCGCGTCAGCTTCGGCTGCGCAATCTGGGCGGCATTATCATTATCGACTTTATCGACATGAATAATGAAGACCATCGCCGCCGCGTGCTGCACTCGCTTGAGCAGGCGCTGAGTAAAGATCGCGTGAAAACCAGCATCAACGGCTTCTCGCAGCTGGGCCTGGTGGAAATGACCCGGAAACGGACCCGTGAGAGCGTGGAACATGTGCTGTGTAACGAGTGTCCTACCTGTCACGGACGCGGCACGGTAAAGTCGGTGGAGACCGTCTGCTACGAAATCATGCGTGAAATTGTTCGTGTCCATCATGCCTACGACTCCGACCGTTTTCTGGTCTATGCTTCCCCTTCGGTGGCTGAAGCACTTAAAGGCGAAGAGTCGCATGCGCTGGCAGAAGTGGAAATCTTTGTCGGCAAACAGGTTAAAGTGCAGATTGAACCGCTCTATAACCAGGAGCAATTTGACGTAGTAATGATGTAAACCGCAGTGCGCTGCGAGACCAAAGCTGACAAGGAGAGATGCGTGAGGCGATTGCCGGGGATTTTACTGCTTACAGGGGCAACGCTGGTGGTGATTGTCGCGTTGCTCGTGAGCGGGCTGCGCCTCGTTCTACCGCATCTCGACAGCTGGCGTCCGCAGGTGCTGTCGAAAATCGAATCAGCCACCGGCGTGCCGGTGGACGTGAGCCAGATTGACGCGAGCTGGCAGAACTTCGGCCCCACGCTTGATGTGCGGGATATCAATGCCAGCCTGAAAGACGGCGGCCATCTTAAAATCAAACGCGTCACCCTGGCGCTGGACGTATGGCAAAGCCTGCTGCATCTGCGCTGGCAGTTTCGCGATCTCACCTTTTATCAGCTTCAGTTTTTGACCAATACCCCGCTGCGCAGCGGCGACAGCAATCAGGGCCTGGAAACCAACCGTTTTAGCGATCTCTTCCTGCGCCAGTTCGATCATTTCGATCTGCGGGACAGCGAAGTGAGCTTTATTACGCTCTCTGGCCAGCGCGCTGAGCTGGCGATCCCGCAGCTGACCTGGCTGAACGGGAAAGATCGTCACCGCGCCGAAGGCCAGGTGAACCTCTCCAGCCTGAACGGGCAGCACGGTGTAATGCAGGTGCGGATGGATCTGCGTGACGATGACGGCCTGCTGAACAACGGCAAGGTATGGCTGCAGGCCGACGATGTTGACGTCAAACCCTGGCTGGGCGACTGGATACAGCAAAATATGCAGCTGGAAACCGCCCGTTTTAGCCTCGAAGGCTGGATGACGCTGACGAAAGGGGAATTCGCCAGCGGTGATATCTGGCTGAAGCAGGGCGGCGCCAGCTGGAAAGGTGAAGATAATCAACATCAGCTCTCCGTTGATAACCTCACTGCACATATTACAAAAGAGCGAGAAGGCTGGCAGTTTGCTATTCCGGATACCCGCATCACCATGGACAGCAAACCCTGGCCACGCGGCGCGCTGACGCTGGCCTGGATGGCCGAGCAGGACGTCGGGGGCAAAAGCAGCAAACGCAGCGATGAGCTACGCATCCGTGCCAGCAACCTGGACCTGGCCGCGGTGGAAGGGCTGCGCTCGATGGCGGCAAAACTCTCGCCGCAGTTGGGTGAAATCTGGCTTGCGACACAGCCAAGCGGGGACATCAGCGCGCTGGCACTGGATATCCCGTTACAGGCGACCGAGAAAACCCGCTTTCAGGCCACGTGGAAAGATCTCGCCTGGAAGCAGTGGAAACTGCTGCCGGGGGCCGAACACTTCAGCGGAAAGCTGGAAGGGAGCGTGGAAGATGGCAGGCTGACGGTCGATATGCGTAATGCCAAAATGCCTTACGAAACCGTCTTCCGGGCGCCTCTCGAAATTGAACAAGGCAACGCCACGCTTAACTGGCTGAAGAACGAAAAAGGTTTCCAGCTGGATGGCCGCGATATTGATGTAAAAGCCAAAGCGGTGCATGCGCGAGGAGGTTTCCGCTATTTGCAGCCCGAAGGGGATGAGCCGTGGCTGGGCATTCTAGCGGGCATCAGCACTGACGATGGCTCACAGGCCTGGCGCTACTTCCCGGAAAACCTGATGGGCAAAGCGCTGGTTGACTACCTGAGCGGCGCGATCCAGGGAGGCCAGGCCGATAACGCCACGCTGGTCTACGGCGGTAACCCGCACCTGTTCCCGTACAAACACAATGAAGGTCAGTTCCAGGTGCTGGTACCGCTGCGCAACGCCACCTATGCCTTCCAGCCTGAATGGCCGCCCCTGAAAAATCTGGATATCGAACTCAACTTCCTTAATGACGGGCTGTGGATGAAGTCCGACAGCGTGGCGCTGGGCGGCGTAACGGCCAGCAACCTGACGGCCAACATCCCGGATTACTCCAAAGAGAAGCTGCTGATTGATGCGGATATCAACGGCCCGGGCAAGGCCGTTGGCCCGTACTTTGAGGATACGCCGCTAAAAGACTCACTGGGGGCCACCCTTCAGCAGCTGCAGCTGGATGGCGATGTGAATGCTCGCTTACATCTCGATATCCCGCTGGACGGCGAGATGACCACCGCGAAAGGCGATGTTCGCCTGAACAACAATAGCCTTTACATCAAGCCGCTCGACAGCACGCTGAAAAACCTCACCGGGCAGTTCAGCTTCGTGAACGGGAACCTGAAGAGTGAGCCGCTCACAGCCAGCTGGTTCAGCCAGCCCGTGAATATTGACTTCTCCACCACCGAAGGGGAAAAGGCTTACCAGGTAGCGGTTAATCTGGATGCCAGCTGGCAGCCTGCCAGAATGGACGTTTTGCCAAAGCCAGTCGCGGAATCGGTTAATGGTGCCGTTTCCTGGAACGGTAAGGTAGCTATCGACCTGCCTTATCACGCCGGAGTACGGTATAAGGTCGATATCGCTGGCGACCTGAAAAACATCAGCAGCCAGCTTCCCGCCCCGCTGGATAAAAAAGCCGGGCAGGCGCTGCCGGTGAAGCTCAACGTTGATGGCAACCTCAATAGCTTCGAGCTAACCGGCAGCGCAGGCGGGACAAATCACTTCAATAGCCACTGGCTGCTTAACCGCAAGCTTACTCTCGACAGAGCCATCTGGACGACTGACAGTCGCACCACGCCGCCGCTGCCCGAGCAGGCAGGCATTGAACTTAACCTTCCTGCGATGGATGGTGCTGAATGGCTGGCGCTGTTCCAAAAAGGCGTGGGGCAAAACGTCGATCAAGCCGCCCAGTTCCCGCAGACTATTACCCTTCGCACGCCTGCGCTGACCCTGGGCGGACAGCGGTGGAATAACCTGAGCATTGTCTCGCAGCCGACGAGCAACGGCTCGAAGGTTGAGGCGCAGGGCAGGGAAATTAACGCCACGTTAAATATGCGCGATAACGCGCCGTGGCTTGCCGCGATCCGCTATCTCTACTACAACCCGACAGCCGCGAGCAGTAAAGATCCTGCTGGCCCGTCGCCGTTCAGTAACGCTTCACGGGTCGATTTCAGCGGCTGGCCCGATCTGCAGCTACGCTGCGCTGAATGCTGGCTGTGGGGGCAGAAATATGGCCGTATTGACGGCGATTTTGCCATTAAAGGCAATACCCTGAGCCTGACCGGTGGGCTGGTCGATACCGGCTTTGGTCGCCTGACGGCTGCGGGCGAATGGGTCAACAATCCTGGCGAGCAGCGCACCTCGCTGAAAGGCGACATCAAGGGTAACAAGCTGGACGCAGCCGCGAACTTCTTTGGCATCAGCACGCCGCTTCGCGGCTCGTCATTCGATGTGAATTATGATCTACACTGGCGCGCTGCGCCGTGGACGCCTGATGAAGCTTCGCTTAACGGCATCCTGAAAACCAACTTCGGTAAGGGTGAGATTGCCGATGTGAGCACGGGGCGCGCCGGGCAGATCCTGCGTCTGCTGAGTTTTGACGCGCTGCTGCGCAAGCTGCGCTTCGACTTTAGCGATACCTTCAGCGAAGGTTTCTACTACGATTCCATTCGCAGCACGGCGTGGATCAAAGATGGCGTTCTGCACACCGACGATACGCTGGTGGATGGCCTGGAAGCGGATATCGCGATGAAAGGCTCGGTGGATCTCGTGCGCCGGGAGCTGGATATGGAAGCCGTGGTGGCGCCGGAGATTTCTGCAAGCGTGGGCGTTGCGGCGGCCTTTGTGGTGAACCCTATCGTCGGTGCGGCGGTATTTGCCGCCAGTAAAGTGCTGGGGCCGCTCTGGAGCAAAGTCTCCATTCTGCGCTATCGCATTACCGGCCCGGTGGATAAACCACAGATTAACGAGGTGCTGCGCCAGCCGCGCAAAGATGCACAGCAATGATTTGACGTGGGCAGGTAATTGCCTCACTCTCAATAAATACGATCTTTTTACCGCCCCGGGCGGCAACGAACGAGTAGCAATACGATGAGTCTGAACCTGGTAAGTGAACATTTGCTCGCAGCGAACGGCCTGAGCCATCAGGACCTGTTCTCCATTCTTGGTCAACTGACCGAACGCCGACTCGACTACGGCGATCTTTATTTTCAGTCGAGCTATCACGAATCCTGGGTTTTAGAAGACAGCATCATCAAAGATGGATCTTATAACATCGACCAGGGCGTAGGCGTGCGTGCCGTAAGCGGCGAGAAAACGGGCTTTGCCTATGCCGACCAGATTAGCCTTGCTGCGCTGGAGCAAAGCGCTCAGGCCGCGCGTACCATTGTGCGTGATACCGGCGATGGACGCGTGAAAACCCTGGGCGAAGTGCAGCACACGGCGCTGTATACCAGCATCGATCCGCTGCAGAGCATGAGCCGCGAAGAGAAGCTGGATATTCTGCGTCGCGTGGATAAAGTGGCGCGGGCTGCGGATAAACGCGTGCAGGAAGTGTCCGCCAGCCTGAGCGGTGTGTATGAACTGATTCTGGTTGCCGCTACCGACGGTACGCTGGCAGCCGACGTGCGTCCGCTGGTGCGGCTGTCCATCAGCGTGCAGGTCGATGACGACGGCAAACGCGAGCGCGGCTCAAGCGGCGGCGGCGGTCGTTTCGGCTATGACTGGTTCCTGGGAGACGTTGATGGTGAAGCGCGCGCTGACGCATGGGCAAAAGAAGCCGTGCGCATGGCGCTGGTAAATCTCAATGCTGTCGCGGCGCCTGCAGGAGCATTCCCGGTTGTGCTGGGCGCTGGCTGGCCTGGCGTACTGCTGCACGAAGCGGTCGGGCACGGTCTGGAAGGCGACTTCAACCGTCGCGGAACCTCAGTGTTCAGCGGCCAGATGGGACAACTTGTCTCATCTGAGCTGTGCACCATTGTGGACGATGGCACCATGCTTGACCGCCGTGGCTCGATTTCTATCGATGATGAAGGGACGCCTGGCCAGTACAACGTACTGATTGAGAACGGCGTGCTTAAAGGCTACATGCAGGACAAACTCAACGCGCGCCTGATGGGCGTTGCGCCGACGGGTAACGGTCGCCGTGAATCTTACGCACACCTGCCGATGCCGCGCATGACCAACACCTACATGCTGCCGGGTCACTCCACGCCGCAGGAGATTATCGAATCCGTTGATTACGGTATCTTTGCGCCAAACTTTGGCGGTGGCCAGGTGGATATCACCTCCGGTAAGTTTGTTTTCTCAACCTCAGAAGCTTATCTGATTGAGAAGGGCAAAGTGACCAAAGCGGTGAAGGGGGCAACCCTGATTGGCTCCGGTATTGAAGCCATGCAGCAGATCTCGATGGTCGGTAACGATCTGAAGCTGGATAACGGCGTGGGCGTCTGCGGTAAAGAAGGCCAGAGCCTGCCGGTTGGCGTGGGCCAGCCGACGCTGAAAGTGGACAGCCTGACGGTGGGCGGTACGGCCTGATCTGAACAAGTATGAAAAAATGGCGCTACCAGGGGTAGCGCCATTTTTTTATCGTGCGTTACCCAGCGGGATCTCCGGATCGGGCTCGTGCGTGATGCGGTTACGTAAATCGCGACGAATAATTTCGATCGACCAGAACCAGATCAGATGCCCGACAATTTCTGATACATGCTCATACCACGGTAGTTCAAAGAGTGGAGGCGTCAGCCCCATTAGCGGGAAGGAGATCATGTGAACAAACAGTTGAGCTAATGCGCCTGCCAGTAAACCTTGCCAGAGCTTAATTTTCGGGAACACTTCAGCAACAACGCAATATCCTACGGCGAAGATAATAGAAAAAATAATATGCGTTACGCCAACCGAGTTAAATATATGCCCGGCAAATGTATAAACGGCTGCATTAGGATCGGCGATCCCCAGCCAGTCGCGTAGAAATACATAAGGGGGGTTAAGAAAATTGCGGGAGCAATCAATCTGGCTCGCTGCTCTTATTAGCTGCTCAGGCCCACACGCGGCGGTGAATAAATCCGTCGGGCTGCGCGGCGGCAGCGGCACTTCGGCTCCCCATTTGACAAAGGCGGAGACAATCCCTGCAATCAAACCTATGAAAGCGGCGAGTCCATAGCGCCTGCGGGAAGGCGGGGTTTGTTCAAATATATTCATTTCTGTTCCTTGTTTAATGTCATCCTGCGTAATACATTTTATTATTCATATTGGTAACAAATATATAACAGTCTGTTTTGGCAGACTATTGATAAGGTAAGGGGCTGAGGGTGATAGTGTCAATTCGCTATTCTTGATAGTAGGATGGGCTGCTTCTTAATGAGTCGGGGAATACCCCGAAAATATTTATGATTAATATATTTCCGGGATAATATTATTACTCTTTCCTTCGTCCCCGCATTCCCTGAAACAGCTCCGCCACCTGCACAAAATACTCGGTCAGATAGTTAATACAGACCTGAACCTTGAGCGGTAGCTTATCTTTTTCGGTATACAGGGCGTAGACCGGGCGCGGATCGGACTGGTAGCGCGGGAACAGGATCTCCAGCTCACCGCTGTTGATCTCGTTAATTACCCACATTAGCGGCACGTAGGCGATCCCGGCACCGGCAACCAGCCAGCGCGAGATGGTCATCGGATCGTTGGTCACAAACCTGCCTACCGGAAGCAGTTTGGTGGAGAGCCCTTCCGGGGCAATCAGCTCAAATTCATTATCCGGGCGAACGCTGTATTCCAGCCAGGAGTGGTTGCTGAGATCGGCGGGTTTTTCCGGGGTGCCGTACTGGGCCAGATAGCTTTTCGAGGCGCAAACCACCATCGGCATGCTGCCCAGTCGACGCGAAAAAAGACTGGAATCCTGCAGCGCGCCAACGCGGATCACCACGTCCAGGCCGTCCGCAATTAAGTCCGGCGCGGGAATACCCGTCACCAGATTTACCGTTAATCCAGGATACTCTTTCAGCATTTCCGCCGTCATGGCAGCGAGAACATTTTGTGCCATAGTTGAAGAACAACCAATGCGCAGCGTGCCGATAGGCGTGTTGTTAAAGGCGTAAAGCTGTTCGTGAACATCCTGGGCTTCATGCAGCATGCGGCGACAGCCCTGGTAGTAAATTTTCCCGGCCTCCGTCAGGCCGATGCTGCGGGTGCTGCGGTTGAGCAGCTTCACCTGCAGCTCATCTTCCAGTTTTGAGACGGTCTGGCTGATGGACGAGACGCTCATCTGAAGCTGGCGTGCAGCGGCGGTAAATGAGCCGAGTTCAACCACTTTGGCGAAAACGGACATGCGTTTTAAACGTTCCATTGTTAACTCTGGCTTAAAAGTGATTTAGATCACATATTATAGATAACAGCATAACAGTTACGTTAATATATTATTAATTACATAACGGCTGCGCCACTCTCGCCCGGCTTTTCTTGCTCTCCTGCGGCGGCGCGTGCTTAAAAATTCTGTAACCTGCACTCTCTCTTATCAAGGTCAACATGAGTCTGTTTCCCGTTATCGTGGTGTTCGGTCTGTCGTTCCCACCGATATTCTTCGAGCTTCTTTTATCACTGGCGATCTTCTGGCTGGTGCGCAAGGTGCTGGTCCCTACCGGGATCTACGATTTCGTCTGGCACCCTGCACTGTTCAATACCGCGCTGTATTGCTGCCTGTTTTATCTGATATCGCGCATGTTTGTCTGAGGTTGATGTGAAAACGCTAACAAGAAAAATCTCCCGCACTGCTATCACCATGGCGCTGGTCGTCCTGGCCTTCATCGCAATTTTCCGCGCATGGGTTTATTACACTGAATCACCGTGGACGCGCGATGCGCGGTTCAGCGCGGACGTGGTGGCAATCGCCCCTGACGTTGCCGGGCTGATTACGGCGGTGAATGTTCACGATAACCAGCTGGTGAAGAAAGACCAGGTGTTATTTACCATCGACCAGCCTCGCTACCAGAAAGCGTTAGAAGAGGCTGAAGCGGACGTGGCCTATTACAAGGCGCTGGCCGCGGAAAAACGCCGTGAAGCCGGACGTCGTAACCAGCTGGGCGTTCAGGCGATGTCCCGCGAGGAGATTGATCAGTCCAATAACGTGCTGCAAACCGTGTTACACCAGCAGGCGAAAGCCGAAGCAACGCGCGATCTGGCCAGGCTCGATCTGGAGCGTACGGTCATTCGCGCCCCTTCTGATGGCTGGGTCACTAACCTCAACGTCTATGCCGGTGAGTTTATCACCCGTGGCTCCACCGCCGTGGCGCTGGTGAAGCAAAACTCCTTCTACGTGCTCGCCTATATGGAAGAGACCAAGCTGGAAGGCGTGCGTCCTGGCTATCGTGCTGAAATTACGCCACTGGGCAGTAACCGCGTCTTTAAAGGCACCGTCGACAGCGTTGCCGCGGGCGTGACCAACTCCAGCAGCGCTAACGATACCAAAGGCATGGCGACTGTGGACTCCAACCTGGAGTGGGTACGTCTGGCGCAGCGCGTTCCGGTGCGTATTCATCTGGATGAGCAGCAGGGGAACCTGTGGCCTGCGGGTACCACCGCGACCGTGGTCATCACCGGCGAGAAAGACCGTGATGCCAGCCAGGACTCTTTCTTCCGTAAGCTTGCCCATCGCCTGCGCGAGTTTGGTTAATCGCTATGGGTATCTTCTCCATCGCCAGCCAGCACCTCCGCTTCGCCGTGAAGCTGGCGTGCGCCATTGTGCTGGCGCTGTTTGTTGGCTTTCACTTCCAGCTTGAAACACCCCGCTGGGCGGTGCTGACGGCCGCCATCGTCGCGGCTGGCCCCGCGTTTGCTGCGGGCGGCGAACCCTATTCTGGCGCCATCCGCTACCGTGGGATGCTGCGAATTGTCGGGACGTTTATTGGCTGTATCGCCGCGCTCACCATCATTATTTTGATGATCCGCACGCCGCTGCTGATGCTCATGGTCTGCTGCATCTGGGCCGGGTTCTGTACCTGGGTCTCCTCGCTGGTGAAAGTGGAGAACTCCTATGCCTGGGGGCTGGCTGGCTATACCGCGCTGATCATTGTCATCACTATTCAGACCGAGCCGCTGCTTGCCCCGCAGTTTGCCGTCGAACGCTGCAGCGAAATTGTGATTGGTATCGTCTGCGCGATTGTGGCGGATTTGCTGTTTTCGCCGCGCTCCATCAAGCAGGAGGTCGATCGTGAACTCGACGCGCTCATTGTGGCTCAGTACCAGTTGATGCAGCAGTGCATTGCGCATGGCGACAGTGAAGAGGTCGACAAGGCCTGGAGCGGCCTGGTGCGCCGCACGCAGGCGCTGGAAGGAATGCGAAGCAACCTCAACATGGAATCTTCGCGTTGGACCCGCGCCAACCGCCGCCTTAAAGCGCTCAACACCGTCTCCTTAACGCTGATCACCCAGGCGTGTGAAACCTATCTGATTCAGAATACGCGTCCCGAAGTGGTCACTGATACCTTCCGCGAGCTGTTTGCCGAGCCTGTCGAAACGGTGCAGGACGTGCACAGGCAGCTTAAGCGTATGCGCCGGGTGATCGCGTGGACAGGCGAGCGCGACACCCCTGTGACAATCTACACTTGGGTAGGCGCCGCGACGCGTTACCTGCTGCTGAAGCGCGGTGTGATTAGCAATACCAAAATCAGCGCGGCAGAAGAAGAGGTGCTGCAGGGTGAGGTGGTGATCAAGGCGGAATCGGCTGAACGCCATCATGCAATGGTTAACTTCTGGCGTACGACGCTGGCCTGTATGCTCGGCACGCTGTTCTGGCTGTGGACCGGCTGGACGTCCGGCAGCGGTGCGATGGTGATGATTGCCGTTGTGACCGCGCTGGCGATGCGTTTGCCCAACCCGCGCATGGTCGCCGTCGACTTCCTGTACGGAACGATAGCCGCGCTACCGCTGGGTGCCTTCTATTTTCTGGTCATTCTGCCATCGACGCAGCAGAGCATGCTGTTGCTCTGTATCAGCCTGGCGGTCATGGCGTTCTTCATCGGGATAGAGGTGCAAAAGCGCCGTCTGGGATCGCTGGGCGCCCTGGCGAGTACCATCAATATTCTGGTGCTGGATAACCCCATGACGTTTCACTTCAGCCAGTTCCTCGACAGCGCGTTAGGGCAGCTGGTGGGCTGTTTCCTGGCGATGATGGTGATCCTGCTGGTGCGCGATAACTCGCAGGCACGTACCGGCCGCGTACTGCTTAACCAGTTTGTATCGGCTGCCGTATCGTCCCTGACGACCAACACCGCGCGCCGCAAAGAGAACCATCTTCCCGCGCTGTATCAGCAGCTGTTTTTACTGCTGAACAAATTCCCGGGGGATATCGCGAAGTTCCGTCTGGCGTTAACGATGATCATTGCACACCAGCGTCTGCGAAATGCGCCAGTGCCGATCAATGACGATCTCTCTGCGTATCACCGCAAGCTGCGGCATACCGCTGACCATGTGATCGCCGCCTCCAGCGATGACAAGCGGCGTCGTTACTTTACGCAGCTGCTGGAAGAGCTGGATATCTACCAGGAAAAGCTGAAGACCTGGGAAGCGCTGCCGCAGGTGACCGAGCCGGTAGGCCGGCTGGTCTTTATGCTGCATCGCTATCAAAACGCCCTCACCGATAGCTGAGGAATGTCAAAAACCGACGCCAGAAGCGTCGGTTTTTTTGTGGCTATACTTATTTCTGCAGGCTCTAACATTCAGAAAGGGAGGACGCATGACTACCCAGGCTCTTCAGGACCATATTCTTTTTCAGAACGGATATCTGGTTAACGGCATCTGGAAAACGCTCGACACGACGTTTGATGTCCTAAACCCGGCCACGGGCGAGACGATCGCAAAGGTGGCGAAGGCCGGTAAAGCCGAAACCGAAGAGGCCATTGCCGCCGCGACCAACGCCTTTCCCGCATGGCGTGCTAAAACCGCTAAAGAGCGTTCGGCGATCCTCTACCGCTGGTATGAGCTGATTATCGAAAATAAAAGCTGGCTTGGGCGGCTAATGACTACCGAGCAAGGTAAGCCTCTGAAAGAAGCCGAGGGCGAAGTTGAATACGCGGCGAGCTTTATTCAGTGGTTTGCCGAACAGGCCAAGCGTGCCAACGGCGAGATCATACCGCCAATCAAACCCGGCTCCCGCATTCTGGCCACCCGTGAACCTGTCGGGGTCGTTGCTGCCATTACGCCGTGGAATTTCCCGATGGCGATGCTCACCCGCAAGCTTGGCCCGGCACTGGCTGCCGGCTGCACGGGGGTCATTAAACCCGCGAACAACACGCCGCTAAGCGCCTTCGCGCTGCTGACGCTGGCGAAACAGGCCGGCGTACCGGATGGCGTCCTCAACGCGGTGGCGGGCAATACCCAGGAAATCAGCGACGCCATCATGGCCAGCCGCGACGTGCGCAAAATCTCGTTTACCGGATCAACCTCCGTGGGCAAAACGCTGGTGCGCAATGCTGCAGAGACAATGAAAAAAGTCTCGATGGAGCTGGGAGGAAACGCTCCGTATATCGTCTTTGAAGACGCGGATATTGATGCCGCTGTCAAAGGGGCGATTGGCAACAAATTCCGCAATGCCGGACAGGTATGCGTCAGCGTTAACCGCTTTTATATTCAGGAAACGGTTTACGACAAGTTTGTGAATCAGCTGGCTGATGCGGTGAAGGCGCTGAAAGTCGGTAACGGGCTGGAGGAGGGCGTGGTGGTTGGCCCGCTGATTGAATCTTCGGCCGTCGATAAAGTGCGTGAGCATGTTGACGATGCCGTTGCCAAAGGCGCGACCGTGCTTGCTGGAGGCGAACCGCACTCGTTTGGCGGCAACTTCTGGACGCCAACGGTGCTGGGCGACTGCCACGAAGGCATGAAGCTGGCTGAAGAAGAAACCTTTGGCCCCGTTGCCGCCTGCTTCCGCTTCACCTCGGAAGATGAGGTGATTATGCGCGCCAATAATACGCCTTTCGGGCTGGCGGCCTACTTCTATACGCAAAACCTGTCGCGCGTGTTCCGCGTCTCGCAGGCCATTGAGAGCGGGATGATTGGTATCAACGAGTGTGCGGTATCAACGGAGCTGGGGCCATTTGGCGGGGTGAAAGAGTCCGGGCTGGGCCGCGAAGGTTCTGTACTGGGGCTGGACGAGTTTCTGGAAGTCAAAACCCTGCATATCGGGGGATTATAAAAGACGGGGTGGCAGGCAATGAAAATCTATACCTTTGATTTTGACGAGATCGACAGTCAGGAAGACTTCTATCGCGAATTTATTCGGGTGTTCAACCTGGATCAGAAAAGCGTTACTAACCTTGATACGCTGTGGGATGTCGTTACCGGTAGCCAACTGCCGTTACCGCTGGAGATCGAGTTTACCCATTTGCCTGAAAAGCTTCGCAGACGTTTTGGCGCGCTGATTCTGTTATTTGATGAAGCAGAAGAAGAGCTGGAAGGGCAGTTGCGTTTTAACGCGCGGCCGACATAAAAAAAGCCCCTGACCGGGAGGTCAGGGGCAAGTCGTATAATGAAATACGACGAGGGTTTATTTGTACAGTTCAGCGGTAGCGTGCCAGTGGTCACCCTGATTCAGTTCGGTGACGCGATAGCTGCTGGCCCCTGCTTTTTCAGCTTTAGCCGCCAGTTCCTGACGGATATCCATCGGAGAACCGGTAACGGATGTTACGGATACACTGCCCATAGGCTGTAGATTCTGCGCCTGGTCAGCATTCACCTGCGAAACGGCTGCGCTTGCGCCGAAAGAGAGAACGGATGCCAGGCCGAGGGTTGCGATGATAAGTTTGGTTTTCATAGTCTTTGCTCCTGAAAATTTACAACTCAACGGCGAGAAGGGTTGAACCGCTTTTTTTATGCCTGGTGCCGTTGAGGGGGTTACGTTTGGGTATAGCTAAAACTTATTTGTACAGTTCAGCGGTAGCGTGCCAGTGGTCACCGGTACGCGCTTCAATGATGCGATATGATGACGCACCCTGTTCTTCCGCTTTCTTGTTCAGCATCTCGTGCATATCCATCGGTGACGTACCGATCGCACCTACAGATACCGTGCCGATTGCCTGACGCGACTGTGCCTGATCGGCGTTGATGGAATCCGCTGCGAAAGCACCGAATGACAGGACGGACAGAACGCTCAGCGCTGCTACAGTAGTGTTGATTTTCATGATTCTTTACCTCGTCGAATTTTTTAGTGGGGTCTTGTTTCGTGACCCTCATCACAAAATCAAGTATACACTAATCACGCTAAAAATTAATACCAGACTAATTGTTTCGGTGGTAATTACGTGTTAACGGAACTATTTTTTATAACCAAAATGCATATAAATGATCATTTTATCGTCGAATTTATAGGCTATGTCTAAATAAATCATATGGATATGAGACTTTGATTTTTTGTGCGATTTGCGGGTTACGCATTCACCAAATGAATGTTAATGAGTAGTAAATAGCACTATTTGTCAAAGGAAGGAGCAGTGGAAAAAAGGGGGAAGTGCAGTGGGGGCAGAACAATCCCCGCAGCCGTATGCTGCGGGGAGGGGGATTACAGTTCCTGTTCGAACAGAACCAGAATCGCTTCGTAGAGATCTTTTACGGAGAAACCGTTCGCCGGAGTGGTAAAGATGGTGTCATCCCCGGCGATAGTGCCGAGAATACCTTCTGCTTTACCCAGGGAGTCAAGCAGGCGGGCAATAAGCTGCGCAGCACCTGGACTCGTGTGGATCACGACAACCGCGTCGTTGTAGTCGATATCCAGAACCAGATTCTTCAGCGGGCTGGAGGTGGTCGGCACGCCAAGTTCAGCTGGCAGGCAATAGACCATTTCCATTTTGGCGTTACGGGTACGCACCGCGCCAAACTTGGTTAACATGCGGGAGACTTTCGACTGGTTAATGTTTTCGAAGCCTTGTTCCTGCAACGCCTGAACAATTTCTCCCTGAGAACTGAATTTCTCTTCTTTGAGTAGCGCTTTAAACGCCTTCACTAATTCTTCTTGCTTAGACGAGCTTCGCATAAGTCACCCGGAATATGACGATAGAAACAACATTATTATGCATGTGGATGAATTTTTATGCAAATTATCTACCAGGCGGTAGGCTGAAATAATGTTATGAAAGGGAGTGATTTTATCAGATTTCGTTATCGGAAAACATGCCTGGCTCACGCGACGCAAATAAGCCTAAAAGTAAATTAAATGTTATCAAAATGATGTTGTTTTGGTGGCTGGGCAGGGTGTATGGTAACCACCTCTTGATTCGTCACCCCCGGCTGGATGTTTACGAGGGTGAAAAGCGTGTGACCTCTAATTATTTAGCTACGAAAATTGTAATTATTTACCTGCTGAATTATTGTCGCCGCAACGGAGTTACAGATACTTAAGTTAACCATAATAAGGAGTTTAGGATGAAAGTCGCAGTCCTCGGCGCTGCTGGTGGTATCGGCCAGGCGCTTGCCCTACTACTGAAAACCCAACTGCCTTCAGGCTCAGAACTCTCCCTGTACGATATTGCTCCGGTAACCCCAGGCGTGGCGGTTGACCTGAGCCACATCCCAACGGCTGTGAAAATCAAAGGCTTCTCCGGTGAAGATGCGCGTCCTGCGCTGCAGGGTGCTGACGTTGTGCTAATTTCCGCAGGCGTGGCGCGTAAACCTGGTATGGATCGTTCCGACCTGTTTAACGTCAACGCAGGCATCGTGAAAAACCTGGTGCAGCAGATCGCTGAAACCAGCCCGAAAGCGTGCATTGGCATCATCACCAACCCGGTGAACACCACCGTTGCTATCGCAGCTGAAGTGCTGAAGAAAGCCGGTGTTTACGACAAGAACAAACTGTTTGGCGTGACCACGCTGGATATCATCCGCTCCAACACCTTCGTGGCCGAGCTGAAAGGCAAGCTGCCAACTGAGGTTGAAGTGCCAGTTATCGGTGGTCACTCTGGCGTGACGATCCTGCCTCTGCTTTCGCAGATCCCGGGCGTGAGCTTCACCGAGCAGGAAGTGGCCGACCTGACTAAACGCATCCAGAATGCAGGTACCGAAGTGGTCGAAGCGAAGGCGGGTGGCGGTTCAGCAACCCTGTCTATGGGCCAGGCGGCTGCACGTTTCGGTCTGTCTCTGGTTCGCGCTCTGCAGGGCGAGAAAGGCGTTGTTGAATGCGCTTACGTTGAAGGCGACGGCGAACACGCTCGCTTCTTCTCTCAGCCGCTGCTGCTGGGCAAAAACGGTGTCGAAGAGCGTCAGTCCATTGGCAAGCTGAGCGCGTTTGAACAAAACGCGATGGAAGGCATGCTGGATACGCTGAAGAAAGATATCACTCTGGGCGAAGAGTTCGTTAACAAGTAAAACGTCCTCTCCCTTTGTAGGCCGGGTAAGCGCTACCCGGCAAAAAAAACCGAAGCACAGGCTTCGGTTTTTTTATACACATCAGTTTGTCGCCGGGTATTCCTGAATCGTCACCTGAATCGTCAGCTTCTTATCGTTACGCATGACTTCGACAGGGATGATTGAGCCCGGACGAATTTCGGCTACCTGGTCCATTGTCTCAAGTGCAGAGACAGCTGGCGTACCGTTAACCGACACGATGACGTCATTAACCTGAATACCCGCGTTAGCTGCCGGGCCGCCAGGCGACACTTCGTTAACCACAATTCCCTGGATCTGATCGATGCCACCGCCCTGCGAGTGCATTGGGGCAATTTCGCGTCCACCGATACCAATGTAGCCACGGATCACGCGGCCATCGCGGATTAGCTTGTCCATAATCTTGGTGGCCAGCTGGAAGGGAATAGCAAAGCCAATCCCTTCCGGCGTCTCGCCGTCATTGCTTTTATCGAACGAGAGGGTGTTGATCCCCATCAGCTCGCCCAGCGAGTTGACCAGCGCGCCGCCGGAGTTTCCGTGGTTGATCGACGCATCGGTCTGCAGGAAGTTCTGCCGCCCGGACGGATTCAGGCCGATTCGACCAGTAGCGCTGATGATCCCCTGAGTGATGGTTTGGCCCAGGTTATAGGGGTTACCGATAGCCAGCACCACGTCGCCAATGTGTGGCGTCCGCTTGCGGTTAATCGGGATGGTCGGCAGGCCGCCCGTGGCGTTAATTTTCAGCACCGCGAGATCTGTCAGGCTGTCGGAACCCACCAGTAAGGCCTCAAACACGCGACCGTCCTGTAAGGCGACGATAATCTGATCGGCATCGTTGATGACGTGCTTGTTGGTAATGATGTAACCGCGATCGTCCATAATCACGCCGGAACCGAGCGTGCGGATCTCCAGCTGGTTATGCGCTGAGCTGTTAAGGCCGCGGTTATAGACGTTAACCACGGCGGGTGCGGCACGGCGTACAGCCTGATTATAGGTGGCTGGCGTTTCATCCGTGCTGTCAAACTGGGGAGCCGTCAGCTTGTTGAACTGGCGTAAAGACGGCATAGCCACTAACAGCAGGCCAGCAACAATCAAACCGATGGCAATGGAACGAAAGAGCTTTAAAAGCATGATGCGCGTATCGTTAAAAAAGGAACGGTTTGCAGCATAGCATGAGTTATCCGGACATCACACGCAGCGGCGATGTCCGGAGTCGCAAATGGTTAGCGCAGTAAGATATAAATAGATTCGTTGCCGCGCATTATCTGCAGGGCAATAACCGACGGTTTATTCTCCAGTACCTTGCGCATCTCTGCGATAGATTGCACGCGAGTACGGTTTACGCCGATGATAACGTCGTCCTGATGCAGTCCCGCCTGCGCGGCAGGGCTACTCTTCTCGACGGTGTCAACGGTAATGCCTTTGGTGCCGTCTTTGAGCTGGCCGTCACTCAGCGTTGCGCCTTGCAGCGTTGGGGCAATCAGCTCAGCGCTGGCAGAGGAAGAGGTACTCTTATCCAGCGTCACTTCGACGTCCATCGGCTTACCTTCGCGGATCAGGCCCAGCTTCACCTTAGCGCCCGGTTCAGTGGTGGCAATCCGCGAGCGTAATTCTGCGAAGCTGCTCAGCGGCTTATCATTGAGGCTCACAATCACGTCACCGGATTTTACGCCTGCTTTAGCTGAACCCGAGTTTGGCAGCACTTCACTGACAAACGCGCCGCGCTGGACGTTGAGCTTGAAGGCTTTGGCGATATCCGCGCTCATCTCCATTCCTTTGATACCCAGCAGACCACGCTTGACTTCACCAAACTGAATGAGCTGTTGAGACAGGGTTTTCGCCATATTGCTCGGAATGGCAAAGCCAATCCCGATGCTACCGCCGCCGGGTGCGAGGATGGCGGTGTTAATGCCAATCAGCTCACCGTTCAGGTTTAGCAGCGCGCCGCCGGAGTTGCCGCGGTTGATCGACGCGTCGGTCTGAATAAAGTTTTCCAGCCCTTCGAGGTTCAGGCCGCTGCGCCCCAGGGCGGAGATAATGCCGGAGGTAGCCGTCTGGCCCAGACCGAACGGATTTCCGACCGCAACGGCAAAATCACCGACCCGCAGGGCATCCGAGTCCGCTATCGTAATTTGCTTCAGGTTGCTTGGGTTTTGCACCTGCAATAGCGCAATGTCGCTCTGGTCATCGCCGCCAATCAGTTTGGCGTCAAATTCGCGTCCGTCATTCAGCTGGATACTGATTTTATCCGCCTGGTTGATGACGTGGTTATTGGTCAGCACATAGCCCTTGGCGGCATCAATGATGACCCCTGAGCCCAGGCCTTCGAAAGGCTGGGCCTGCTGGTCGGGCGCGTCATCGCCAAAATATTTCTTCAGTTCTTCAGGCACGCGCTGGCTTTGCCGCGCTGTTCCTTCCACCTGGACGCTGACCACGGCAGGCAACACTTTCTCAAGCATCGGTGCAAGGCTAGGAATGGCGGCTTGTCCCGGCACCTGCGAAGGCAGAGCCGCGCCGACGGGGAAGGACGCCGAGAGAGATAACCCGACACTTAACGCTAAAGCGCTCAACAGCTGGTTTTTTTTCTTCATTGATGCTGACTCTCGTATCCTGGAATGAAAGAAGAACGGCCCCAAAAACATCCTGATGTTATTGAATTTTAAACCGCTGAACAATGAGGCGTTTGACTAAATAATAGCTGGGGACGGGAAGAAAGAACGGGCGCAAGAGATGCGCCCGTAAAATATATTCAGGTTGTGCGATTAATCGCGTTTTGCGCCACCGCGCAGCAGGCCGGATGCGCCGTCAGAATAGTCACGTGGCATCTGAACCGGAGCCTGATCGTTGCCGGCTTCAGAGTCTGCCAGACGGTTGCGGAACGGGTTGGTCTCCGCCGTCAATTCCGGCAGCAGGCTGCTTGAGCTTTTTGCCATGTGTTGATACAGCTGGCGATAATCCGTCGCCATGTTGTCCAGCAGCTCGGCGCTACGGGCAAAGTGGCTGACCAGCTCTTCGCGGTATTCTTCCAGCTCAGCCTTGTTTTTTTCCAGCTCATACTGCAGTGACTGCTGCTGACGCAATTTGCGATTACCGAAACGCATGGCCACAGCACCGATGACGACGCCGACGACTAAACCGATTAGCGCATATTCCCAGGTCATGAACTTCTCCCGTTGTCTTGTTGTTCCGTAGGGTGTTGGCTCGGCTCCTGCCTGTGCCTGATATTGCCACTATAACCGCTATTTCCGCAGAAGTGGAATCCTGACGTATCATCGCGTAGTGTAGAACGGCCTTTTTTTCATCAGTCACGCCCGCTGGTGAGGTTTAACTGAAGGAATAACAACAAGATTATGCAAAATCTGTCCCCCGCATCGCGATATCAACATGCCCTGAATGAGGGTTCATATCAGCCTGATGACGTTCAGCGTGAGGCGGTTAATCGTCTGGATTCAATTTACCAGGCGCTTACCGCACAACCCGCAGAAACCGTGCAAAGCGGCGGGCTGAAAGCGGCGTTCGGACGCCTGCTTGGCAAAAAAGAGCCGCAGGCCACCACTCCCGCTCGCGGCTTATATATGTGGGGCGGCGTTGGACGCGGTAAAACCTGGCTGATGGATATGTTCTATCAGAGCCTGCCGGGGACGCGGAAGCAGCGTCTGCATTTCCACCGCTTTATGTTACGCGTTCACGAGGAGCTGACGGCGCTGCAGGGTAAAAGCGATCCGCTGGAGATTGTGGCCGACCGCTTTAAGGCCGAAACGGACGTACTTTGCTTTGACGAATTTTTTGTTTCCGATATTACCGACGCTATGCTGCTGGGCGGGCTGATGAAAGCGCTGTTTGCGCGTGGCATCACCCTGGTGGCGACGTCAAACATTCCGCCGGACGATCTGTATCGCAATGGCCTGCAGCGCGCGCGTTTCCTGCCAGCCATTGATGCTATCAAACAGTACTGTGACATTATGAACGTTGATGCGGGCGTGGATTACCGTCTGCGCACGCTGACCCAGGCCCACCTGTGGCTTTCGCCGTTGAACGCTGAAACGACAAATCAGATGGATAAGCTGTGGCTGGCGCTGGCGGGTGCAAAACGTGAGAACGCCCCAGCGCTTGAAATCAACCATCGCTCATTACAGACGCTGGGCGTAGAGAACCAAACCCTGGCCGTCTCCTTTGCAACGCTTTGCGTGGATGCCCGCAGCCAGCACGACTACATTGCGCTTTCGCGACTGTTCCACACCGTGATGCTGCTGGATGTCCCGGTGATGACGCCCCTGATGGAGAGCGAAGCGCGGCGTTTCATCGCTCTGGTAGATGAATTTTATGAGCGCCACGTTAAGCTGGTGGTCAGTGCAGCCGTTCCTTTATATGAGGTGTACCAGGGCGAGCGGCTTAAATTTGAGTTCCAGCGCTGCCTGTCACGTCTGCAAGAGATGCAGAGCGAAGAATACCTAAAGCGCGAGCATATGCCGTAATAAATGCCACCCTCTCCCTGTGGGAGAGGGGCTGGGGGTCAGGGCTCCAGACCGCAAATACTTACCCCCCGAAAAACCCATTCCAAATCGCATTTAAGGGTCGATCTTTGACCTCAACTTCTCTATAATCTTGCGACCCCACGTTACGAGAAGGTTTTTTTCCCAAAACTTTCTATGTGTCGGCATTTGCTATTCGAAGGGGTAGGTTTGCCGGACTTTGTCGTGTGAGCCTCAACTGACTAAACGTTTGGGTGTTCACCAACGTGTAACTTATTTATTTGGGTAAGCTTTTAATGAAAACTTTTACAGCTAAACCAGAAACCGTACAGCGCGACTGGTATGTTGTTGACGCGACCGGTAAAACTCTGGGCCGTCTGGCTACTGAACTGGCTCGTCGCCTGCGCGGTAAGCACAAAGCGGAATACACTCCGCACGTTGATACCGGTGATTACATCATCGTTCTGAACGCTGATAAAGTTGCTGTAACCGGCAACAAGCGTACTGACAAAGTGTACTATCACCACACCGGCCACATCGGTGGTATCAAAGAAGCGACCTTTGAAGAGATGATTGCTCGCCGTCCTGAGCGTGTGATTGAAATCGCGGTTAAAGGCATGCTGCCAAAAGGCCCGCTGGGTCGTGCTATGTTCCGTAAACTGAAAGTTTACGCAGGCAACGAGCACAACCACGCGGCACAGCAACCGCAAGTTCTTGACATCTAATCGGGATTATAGGCAATGGCTGAAAATCAATACTACGGCACTGGTCGCCGCAAAAGTTCCGCAGCTCGCGTGTTCATCAAACCGGGCAGCGGTAAAATCGTAATCAACCAACGTTCTCTGGAACAGTACTTCGGTCGTGAAACTGCCCGCATGGTAGTTCGCCAGCCGCTGGAACTGGTTGATATGGTAGAAAAACTGGATCTGTACATCACCGTTAAAGGTGGTGGTATCTCCGGTCAGGCAGGTGCGATCCGTCACGGTATCACCCGCGCTCTGATGGAGTACGACGAATCCCTGCGTTCTGAACTGCGTAAAGCTGGCTTCGTTACTCGTGACGCGCGTCAGGTTGAACGTAAGAAAGTGGGTCTGCGTAAAGCACGTCGTCGTCCACAGTTCTCCAAGCGTTAATCATTTTCTGCTTATGCAGAACGATTGGCGAAAAACCCGCTTCGGCGGGTTTTTTTATGGATAATGTGCAGGTTATCCACAACATGAATTGATATATCTGCTCTTTTTCCACATTTCCAGAATCCCCTCACCCCAAAGCCATCAAAATCTGGTAAACTATCATCCAATTTTCTGCCCAAATATCGGTGAATACTCGATTTTTGTTCGATTCTTGAACAATGTGTCTTCTCTGGGATGGGCGATACTTCATCTGGCTGGCCCCGTTGGGCCGGTAGCAGTATATATTCTGAATATACCTGGAGGTTTTCATGGCTGTCGCTGCCAACAAACGTTCGGTAATGACGCTGTTTTCTGGTCCTACTGACATTTATAGCCATCAGGTTCGTATCGTGCTGGCCGAGAAGGGTGTCAGTTTTGAGATCGAGCATGTGGAAAAGGATAACCCACCTCAGGATCTGATCGATCTCAACCCGAGCCAGAGCGTACCAACGCTGGTGGATCGCGAGCTGACCCTGTGGGAATCCCGCATCATTATGGAATACCTGGATGAGCGTTTCCCGCATCCACCGCTTATGCCTGTTTACCCTGTTGCACGTGGCGAAAGCCGCCTGTACATGCAGCGTATCGAGAAAGACTGGTACACGCTGATGAACGTTATCGTGAACGGTTCCTCCTCTGAAGCAGATGCTGCGCGTAAACAGCTGCGTGAAGAGCTGCTGGCTATCGCGCCAGTCTTTGGCCAGAAGCCTTTCTTCCTGAGCGACGAGTTCAGCCTGGTCGATTGCTACCTGGCTCCGCTGCTGTGGCGTCTGCCTACCCTGGGCGTTGAGTTCAGCGGCCCGGGCGCAAAAGAGCTGAAGGGCTACATGACTCGCGTATTTGAACGCGACTCTTTCCTGGCATCTTTAACTGAACCGGAACGTGAAATGCGTCTCGGCCGAGGCTAATAACTGTGGAAATGTCACAACTTTCCCCACGCCGTCCGTATCTGCTGCGCGCCTTCTATGAATGGCTGCTGGATAACCAGCTCACGCCGCACCTGGTTGTGGATGTGACGTTGCCGGACGTGCTGGTTCCAATGGAATACGCACGTGACGGACAGATCGTGCTGAACATTGCACCTCGTGCGGTGGGTAACCTTGAACTGGCAAACGACGAAGTGCGCTTCAATGCGCGTTTCGGCGGCGTGCCGCGTCAGGTTTCTGTGCCGCTGGCTGCGGTACTGGCGATCTACGCCCGCGAAAACGGTGCGGGCACCATGTTCGAGCCGGAAGCGGCATATGACGAAGATGTTGCCAGCCTGAACGACGACGACGCAACCGATGAACGCGAAAGCGACACGGTCATGTCGCTCATCGATGGCGATAAACCCGATCACCAGGATGACAACGACCCTGACGACGATCCGCCACCGCGCGGCGGCCGTCCGGCGCTGCGCGTTGTGAAATAATCAAACAGGCCCATTGGGCCTGTTTTGCTTTCCGCCCCCTCTGATTTCCTGTGTTATGATGAATTGTTTTCCTTCTACGGCACCGGACTGCAATGAAACCGACTGATCTTAAAGCTGAAAACTCTGATGAAACCATTGGCCGCAGCCTGCGACGTCGTCCGCTGGCGCGCAAAAAGCTGTCTGACATGGTGGAAGAAGAGCTGGAGCAGATGATCCGCCGGAAGGAATTTGCTCAGGGAGAACAGCTGCCCTCCGAACGCGAGCTGATGGAATTTTTCAACGTCGGTCGCCCCTCCGTGCGGGAAGCGCTGGCGGCGTTAAAGCGTAAAGGACTGGTGCAGATCAACAACGGTGAACGCGCTCGCGTCACTATGCCCTCTGCCGATACCATCATCAGCGAACTTTCCGGCATGGCGAAAGATTTCCTCGCCCAGCCCGGCGGTATCGCCCATTTTGAACAGCTGCGCCTGTTTTTTGAATCCAGCCTCGTTCGCTTTGCCGCTGAATTTGCTACCGATGATCAAATCGATCTGCTGACAAAGGCGCTGGAGATTAACAGCCAGTCGCTTGATGATAATGCGCTGTTTATCCGATCCGACGTTGATTTCCACCGCGTGCTGGCGGAGATCCCCGGCAATCCGATCTTTAATGCGATCCACGTTGCGCTTCTCGACTGGCTGATTGCCGCGCGCCCAACGGTACCGGATTCAGAGCTTTACCGGCATAACGAAGTCAGCTATCGCCAGCACATTGCGATCGTCGATGCGATCCGCCGCCGGGATCCGGATGAGGCCGATCGCGCGTTGCAAACCCACCTCAACAGCGTTTCTGCCACCTGGCACGCCTTCGGGCAGCACGCCAAACCCAAAAAATAACGATCCGGTTTTAGTGAAGCAGATCGCAATATAAGCGTTCTGTATGCCACTGCTGCTTAATTGATCTGGTATAACAGGTATAAAGGTATGTCGTTATAACAAACACACGATCGATTGAGGTAACTATGGCAACGCAATTACGCGGCGTAATGGCCGCACTCCTGACCCCGTTTAACGCTGAGCAGATGCTGGATAAAGAAAGCCTGCGCCGTCTGGTGCAGTTCAATATTGAACAGGGTATCGACGGGCTGTATGTCGGCGGTTCAACGGGCGAGGCTTTTGTACAAAGCCTTTCGGAACGGGAGCAGGTTATGGAGATCGTAGCGGAAGAGGCGAAGGGGAAAATTACGCTCATCGCCCATGTTGGCTGCGTCAGTACGGCGGAAAGCCAGCATCTGGCATCGGCCGCCGCCCGCGCCGGCTTTGACGCCGTGTCCGCCGTCACACCGTTTTACTATCCGTTCAGCTTTGAAGAACATTGTGACCACTACCGTGCAATTATTGACTCCGCTGATGGTTTACCGATGGTGGTTTACAACATCCCGGCGCTGAGCGGCGTCAAGCTAACGCTGGAGCAGATCAACACCCTGGTGACGCTGCCGGGCGTTGGCGCGCTGAAGCAAACGTCTGGCGATCTCTTCCAGATGGAGCAGATCCGCCGCGCGCACCCGGATCTGGTGCTCTACAACGGCTATGACGAAATCTTCGCTTCCGGCCTGCTGGCGGGTGCTGACGGTGGGATCGGCAGCACCTACAACATTATGGGCTGGCGCTACCAGGCGATTGCGAAGGCAGTTCGGGAAGGGGATAACGCCACCGCGCAGCGCCTGCAAAGCGAGTGCAACAAGGTTATCGACCTGCTGATCAAAGCGGGCGTCTTCCGCGGGCTGAAAACGGTACTGCACTACATGGACGTAGTTTCCGTGCCGCTGTGCCGCAAGCCGTTCGCTCCTGTAGACAAGAAATTCGTGCCGGAACTGAAAGCCCTGGCAGAGCAGTTAATGGCGGAAAAACGCTAACGCATTGCCGGTTGGCGCATTGCGTATCCGGCCTACAGAAACGCGAAACGTAGGCCGGATTTGGTGCAGTCACCATCCGGCAAACGACAAAGAAATCGTCGGGAGAGTAAAATGAGTATGTCTACCCAAAGCATCCCGTGGTACCGCCATCTTAGTCGCCCGCAGTGGCGCGCGTTCTCAGCCGCCTGGCTGGGATATCTGCTCGATGGCTTTGATTTTGTCCTGATTGCCTTAGTTCTGACGGAAGTCAAAAGTGAGTTTGGCCTGACGACGGTAGAAGCCGCGAGCCTGATTTCCGCCGCCTTTATTTCACGCTGGTTCGGCGGCCTGCTGCTGGGTGCCATGGGCGATCGCTACGGCCGCAAACTGGCGATGATAGCCAGTATTGTCCTCTTCTCTTTCGGCACGCTGGCCTGCGGTTTTGCGCCGGGCTACGTCACCCTGTTTATCGCCAGAATGGTGATTGGTATGGGGATGGCGGGCGAATACGGCTCCAGCGCGACCTACGTCATCGAAAGCTGGCCGAAGCATCTGCGCAATAAGGCGAGCGGTTTCCTGATTTCCGGTTTCTCCGTCGGCGCAGTGATCGCCGCTCAGGTCTATAGCCTCGTGGTCCCCGTCTGGGGCTGGCGCGCGCTGTTCTTTATCGGCATTTTTCCCATCGTGTTTGCCCTGTGGCTGCGCAAAAACATTCCTGAAGCAGAGGACTGGAAAGCGAAGCACGAAGGTAAAGCACCGGTGCGCACAATGGTCGATATTCTTTATCGCGGAAAATTCCGCGTAATCAATATTCTGATGACCCTCTTTGCCGGTACGGCGCTGTGGTTCTGCTTTGCGGGAGAACTCAATAACGCCGGGCTGGTGGTGATCCTTGGCCTGCTGTGCGCCATCGTCTTTATCAGCTTTATGGTACAAAGCAGCGGCAAACGCTGGCCGACGGGCGTCACCCTGATGGTGGTTGTGCTGTTTGCCTTCCTCTACTCATGGCCGATTCAGGCCTTGCTTCCCACCTATCTCAAAACCGAGCTGGCGTACGATCCGTCGACGGTGGCTACGGTGCTGTTCTTTAGCGGATTCGGCGCGGCGGTGGGCTGCTGCGTCGGCGGCTTCCTCGGAGACTGGCTGGGGACGCGCAAGGCTTATGTCTGCAGCCTGCTGGCCTCACAGCTGCTGATCGTGCCTGTATTTGCGATCGGTGGCGCAAATATCTGGGTGCTGGGCTTGCTACTCTTTTTCCAGCAGATGCTGGGGCAGGGGATCTCCGGGATCTTACCCAAGCTTATTGGCGGCTATTTCGATACCGACCAGCGTGCTGCCGGGCTGGGCTTCACTTACAACGTCGGCGCGCTGGGCGGGGCAATCGCCCCGGTGATTGGCGCGCTGCTGGCGCAAAGTATGGAGCTTGGCACGGCGCTCGGATCGCTCTCCTTTGGCCTGACGTTCGTTGTGATCCTGCTCATCGGCCTGGATATGCCCTCGCGCGTTCAGCGCTGGGTCAGGCCGGAAGCGCTGCGAACGCATGATGCCATCGACGGTAAGCCACTGAGCGGTGCCATCCCTTTAGGGGCGGGTAAAGGCAGCCCGATCAAACACAAAGGATAACCTGATGACCATAATTGAAACGCTACGCCAGAAACACGCAATCAGCGGCGGGCTGATTGTCTCCTGCCAGCCGGTGCCGGGAAGCCCGCTGGACAGGCCTGAGATTGTAGCCGCGATGGCGCTGGCGGCTGAGCAGGCCAATGCCATGGCCGTGCGTATTGAAGGGATTGCAAATTTGCAGGCCGCGCGTCCGCTACTCAGGATCCCGGTAATTGGCATTATCAAACGTGACCTGGCCGATTCGCCGGTGCGCATCACGCCGTTTATTGATGATGTTGATGCCCTGGCGCAGGCAGGGGCAGACATTATTGCTTTTGACGGCACCGACAGGCGCCGAGCCGCCGCGCGTGATGCCATTGTTGCACGGATCCACCATCACGGGCGGCTGGCGATGGCCGACTGCGCATCGCTGGAAGATGGCCTTTACTGCCAGCAGCTTGGCGCCGAGTTTATCGGCTCAACGCTTTCCGGGTACCTGACGGCTGAGACGCCGAAAGAACCCGATCTGGCACTGGTGCGTGCGCTGAGTGAGGCGGGCTGCCGCGTGGTTGCCGAGGGGCGCTATAACTCGCCGGAACTGGCGGCGCAGGCCATGCGTCATGGGGCATGGGCCGTGACGGTTGGCTCTGCCATTACCCGTCTTGAGCACATCTGCCAGTGGTTCAGTGACGCGATGCGTGAGGTGCGAAATGACCACCCTGGCTATTGATATCGGCGGGACCAAGCTTGCAGCTGCCTGGGTTGACGGCCAGGTCATTACGGCACGTCGGGAGTGCCCGACGCCCGCCAGCCAGACGCCGCGGGCGCTGCAGGAGGCGCTACGTACGCTGATCGCACCCCTCGTGGCGCAGGCTGAGCAGGTCGCCGTGGCATCGACCGGGATCGTCCACAACGGCATTCTGACGTCCATCAACCCGTCCAATCTGGGCGGGCTGGCCCAGTTTCCGCTGGTGGAGTTTCTGTCGACAATAACCGACCTGCCCGTGATGGCAATCAACGACGCTCAGGCCGCTGCCTGGGCCGAGTTTTGCGCGCTGCCGGATGAGGTCGATATGGTATTCCTGACGGTATCCACCGGCGTGGGCGGCGGCGTTGTGCTTAATGGAAAGCTCCAGAGGGGCAGCGGCGGGCTGGCCGGGCATTTGGGCCACACGTTGGCGGACCCAAAAGGACCCCTGTGTGGCTGTGGGCGAAGAGGCTGCGTTGAAGCTATTGCTTCAGGACGAGGTATTGCCGCTCAGGCGCAGGGCGAGCTGGCAGGGCTTGATGCGAAAACGATCTTTAGCCGGGACACCGCGCAGGCCCGCAAGCTGGTGGCAAATTCGGCACAAACGCTGGCGCGACTCATCGCTGACGCTAAAGCCATCACCGACTGTGAGGTTGTCGTGGTCGGCGGCAGCGTGGGGCTGGCGCAAGGGTATTTGCCGCTGGTGGCAGAGTACCTTTCACAGGAGCCCGATGTGTATCAGGTCTCACTTAGGGCGGCACACTACCGCCACGATGCCGGGCTGTTGGGCGCGGCGCTGCTAGCACAAGGAGACGCACTATGATGATGGGAGAGCTGCGGTCGCTGGCGTCGTCGGGCCTGCCCGCCGTACTGGTGAATGCCCTCACGCTGGCCGTTGCCGCCCGGCCGCAGGACAAAGCGCCAGGCCATTATGAACTGCAGGGTGATGATGTCTTTATGAACGTCATGCAGTTTGCCACGCAAGGACCTGAGCAAAAGAAGGCTGAACTGCACGCGCAGTATATTGATATCCAGCTGCTGTTAGCCGGGGAGGAGCGCATTCTCTTTGGCGTTGCGGGTTCCGCGCGTGAGTGCGAGGAGATGCACAGCGCTGAGGATTACCAGCTTTGCAGCCGCATCGAAGGGCAACAGTCGGTAGTGCTAAAACCGGGGATGTTCGTGGTGTTTATGCCCGGAGAGCCGCACAAACCGGGGTGTGCTGTGGGAATCGAAGGAGAGATTAAAAAGGCCGTCGTGAAAGTGCGCGCCAGTCTGATAAGCGCATAAAATAGCCGGATGGGTATCCATCCGGCTTATTGCTTAGACTTCCAGGTAGTTCAGAATGCCGTCAGCCGCTTTACGTCCTTCGGCAATCGCCGTCACCACCAGGTCGGAGCCGCGAACGATATCGCCACCGGCGAAGATTTTCGGGTTGCTGGTCTGGAACGCGTTATCGCTGCCTTCTGGCGCAATCACGCGGCCCTGCGAATCCAGCTCAACGCTGTGCTTCGCCAGCCACTCCATGCTGTGAGGACGGAAACCGAACGCCATCACTACGGCATCGGCCGGGATCACATGTTCAGAGCCTGCCACGATTTCCGCACGACGACGGCCTTTCGCATCCGGCGCGCCCATCTCCGTGCGCGCCATTTTCACGCCGCTCACTTTGCCGTTAGCATTCACTTCCACGCCCAGAGGCTGGATGTTGAACTGGAACTCCACGCCCTCTTCACGCGCGTTTTTCACTTCGCGCTTAGAGCCCGGCATGTTCTCTTCATCGCGACGGTAGGCACAGATAACGTGCGCCGCGTTCTGACGAATAGAAGTGCGTACGCAGTCCATCGCGGTATCACCGCCGCCCAGCACCACCACGCGTTTGCCTTCCATGCTGACGAAAGGCTCTTCAGCGGTTTCGCCGTAGCCCATAATCTGCTTGGTGTTGGCAATCAGGAACGGTAGGGCGTCAAACACACCCGGTGCATCTTCGTTTTCCAGACCACCGCGCATGGACTGATAGGTACCCACGCCGAGGAACACGGCGTCGTAATTCTTCAGCAGGTCGTCGAGCTGCACGTCGCGGCCCACTTCCACGTTCAGTTTGAACTCAATGCCCATGCCGGTGAAGATTTCACGGCGACGGGTCATGACCTCTTTTTCCAGCTTGAAGGCCGGGATACCGAAGGTCAGCAGACCGCCGATTTCCGGATGACGGTCAAAGACTACCGCCTTCACGCCGTTGCGGGTCAGGACGTCCGCACAGGCCAGGCCCGCCGGGCCTGCACCGATGATCGCCACGCGCTTGTCGGTTTGACGCACGCCGGTCATATCCGGACGCCAGCCCATTTCGAAGGCTTTATCGTTGATATAGCGCTCGATGTTGCCGATGGTCACCGCGCCAAACTCGTCGTTCAGCGTACAGGAACCTTCGCACAGACGGTCCTGAGGACACACGCGGCCGCACACTTCCGGCAGGGTGTTGGTCTGGTGAGACAGCTCGGCGGCTTCAAAAATACGCCCTTCATTGGCCAGCTTCAGCCAGTTCGGGATGTAGTTGTGTACCGGACATTTCCATTCGCAGTAAGGGTTACCGCAGGACAGGCAGCGGTCTGCCTGCGCTTTGGCCTGGCCTTCTGAAAACGGCTCGTAGATTTCAACAAATTCAATTTTGCGGATCTTCAGCGGTTTCTTTGGCGGATCAACACGCTGCAGGTCGATAAACTGGTATACGTTCTGGCTCATCTGAATTCCTTACTGCGCCTGCACGCGCAGCTCTGCTGCGCTACGACTACGGTGACCCAACAGGGCTTTAACATCGCTGGACTTCGGCTTAACCAGCGCGAATTTCGCTGAGAACGCCGGCCAGTTCGCCAGGATCTCTTCGCCGCGCGAAGAACCGGTATGCTGCACGTGCTCGGTAATCAAGCCGCGCAGGTGTTCTTCGTGGATAGCCAGCGTTTCAACGTCCAGCACTTCCACCAGCTCCGGGTTCACGCGTTTGCGGAACTCGCCGTCTTCGTCCAGGACGTACGCAAAACCGCCCGTCATGCCCGCGCCGAAGTTCACGCCGGTTTTACCCATTACGCAAACAATCCCGCCCGTCATGTATTCACAACCGTTATCGCCAATGCCTTCCACCACGGTGATAGCACCGGAGTTACGCACCGCAAAACGCTCGCCCGCGCGGCCTGCAGCAAACAGACGACCGCCGGTCGCACCGTACAGACAGGTGTTACCGATGATGCTCGCTTCGTGGCTGCGGAACGCCGAGCCGACAGGAGGACGCACCGCCAGCAGGCCGCCCGCCATGCCTTTCCCGACGTAGTCGTTGGCATCGCCGGTCAGGTACAGCTCAACGCCGCCTGCGTTCCACACGCCGAAGCTCTGACCCGCGGTACCGCTGAAGTGCGCGGTAATCGGATCCGCTGCCAGCCCCTGGTCACCGTGCGTTTGCGCGATGTAGCCGGAGAGCGACGCGCCCACGGAACGGTCGGTGTTGCGGATATCGAACCAGAACGTTTTGCTCTGCTTCTCGTCCACATAGCTTTTCGCCTGCTGCAGCAGCTGCGCGTTCAGCACGCCGTTATCGAACGGCGGGTTCTTCTCGGTACAGAACACCGCTTTGCCAGGGTGCGGCTGGGCGGTTTCCAGCAGCTTAGATAGCTCAAGCTTCTGCTGCTTCGCCGTGAAGCCTTCCAGCTCTTTCAGCAGGTCGGTACGGCCAATCAGGTCTACCAGGCGTTTCACGCCCAGCTGCGCCATCAGCTCGCGAGTTTCGCGGGCGATGAAGTCAAAGTAGTTGGTCACTTTGAACGGCAGACCGTGATAGTGGTTCTTACGCAGCTTCTCGTCCTGGGTAGCCACGCCTGTCGCACAGTTGTTCAGGTGGCAAATACGCAGGTATTTACAGCCCAGAGCAACCATCGGGCCGGTACCGAAGCCGAAGCTTTCCGCGCCGAGGATCGCCGCTTTAATGATGTCGAGGCCGGTTTTCAGGCCACCGTCCACCTGCAGGCGGATCTTGTGGCGCAGGCCGTTAGCCACCAGCGCCTGCTGGGTTTCCACCAGCCCAAGCTCCCACGGGCAGCCCGCATATTTCACTGAGGAGAGCGGGCTTGCGCCGGTGCCGCCGTCGTAACCGGCGATGGTGATCAGGTCCGCATAGGCTTTCGCCACGCCGGTGGCGATGGTGCCTACGCCCGGTTCAGAAACCAGCTTCACGGAGATCATTGCCTTCGGGTTGACCTGCTTCAGGTCGAAAATCAGCTGCGCCAGGTCCTCGATAGAGTAAATATCGTGGTGCGGCGGTGGGGAGATCAGCGTTACGCCCGGCACCGAATAGCGCAGTTTGGCGATGTACGGGGTGACTTTATCACCCGGCAGCTGACCGCCTTCGCCCGGTTTAGCACCCTGAGCGACTTTAATCTGAATCACGTCGGCGTTGACCAGGTACGCTGGCGTGACGCCAAAGCGTCCGGATGCCACCTGCTTGATTCGGGACACTTTATTGGTGCCGTAACGCGCAGGGTCTTCACCGCCTTCGCCGGAGTTGGAGTTGCCGCCTATGCTGTTCATGGCTTCCGCCAGCGCTTCGTGGGCTTCCGGGCTCAGCGCGCCGATAGACATTGCCGCCGTGTCGAAGCGTTTGAACAGTTCAGTGGCAGGCTCAACGTCGTCGATGCTGACAGCCTCATCGCCCGGGTTGACCGCCAGCAGATCGCGCAGCGTCGCCGCAGGGCGGTTGTTCACCAGCTCAGCGTACTGCTGATAATCACCGTATTCGCCGCTCTGAACCGCCTGCTGCAGCGTGCGCACCACGTCCGGGTTGTAGGCGTGGTATTCACCACCGTGGACGTATTTCAGCAGACCGCCCTGATCCAGCGGCTTACGTGCCAGCCAGGCGCGTTTCGACAGGTTCACCAGATCCTGCTGGAAGTCAGCAAAACCGGCCCCGCCGATGCGGCTGATCACGCCCTGGAAGCAGAGGTTAGCCACGTCATCATGCAGGCCGACCGCTTCAAACAGCTTCGAGCAGCGGTAGGAGGCGATGGTCGAGATGCCCATTTTGGACATGATCTTGTAGAGGCCTTTGTTGATGCCGTTACGGTAGTTCAGCATCACCGCGCGGTAGTCTTTATCGATCGCGCGGGTATCGACCAGGCGTGCGAGCGTTTCGTAGGCCAGGTACGGGTAGATTGCCGTCGCGCCGAAGCCTAACAGCACCGCAAAGTGGTGCGGATCGCGGGCGCTTGCGGTTTCAACAATGATGTTGGCGTCGCAGCGCAGGCTCTTGTCGACCAGACGCGTCTGGATAGCGCCAACCGCCATGGGGGCAGGTACCGGCAGACGGTTTTTCGCGATATTACGGTCAGACAGCACCAGCAGAACGGTACCGTTACGCACCATCTGTTCGGCTTTGTCACACAGCGCGCTTACCGTCTCTTCGAGGGTCGCTTCGGTCACGTCGAACGTAATGTCGAGCGTGTCGGCGCGGTAGTGCTCCTCTTTCATGGTGGTGAGCTGCTTGAAATCAGAATACAGCAGGATCGGCGATTTAAAGGTCAGACGGTGCGCCTGGCCTTCGGCTTCGCAGAAGACGTTCATTTCACGGCCGATGCTGGTCGCCAGCGACATCACGTGCGCTTCACGCAGCGGATCGATTGGCGGGTTGGTCACCTGCGCAAACTGCTGACGGAAGTAGTCGTAAATAATGCGCGGCTGGCTGGAGAGCACGGCAAACGGGGTATCGTCACCCATTGAGCCGACCGCTTCCTGACCGTTTTCACCGAGCACGCGGATAACCGAGTCTAGCTCTTCCGCACTGTAGTTAAACTGTTTCTGGAAGCTTGCGAGCGTGTCGTCGTCCATTTCGCGGCTGCCGACCTCTTCGTCCGGCAGATCTTCGAACGGCACCAGACGGCGGACGTTTTTCTCCATCCACTCTTTGTACGGATGGCGGCTTTTCAGGTCGTTATCGGTTTCCGTGGAGTGCAGAATACGCCCGCCACGGGTGTCGATAACCATCAGCTCGCCCGGACCAACGCGGCCTTTCTCAACCACTTCGTCAGGCTGGTAATCCCAGATACCGACTTCGGAGGCGCAGGTGATGAGCTTGTCTTTGGTGATGACGTAGCGCGCCGGACGCAGACCGTTACGGTCCAGGTTACAGGCGGCAAAACGGCCGTCGGACATCACGATGCCCGCCGGGCCATCCCACGGCTCCATGTGCATGGAGTTAAAGTCGAAGAACGAACGCAGCTCGGGGTCCATATCCGGATTGTTCTGCCAGGCCGGCGGCACGAGCAGACGCATGGCGCGAACGATATCCATCCCGCCTGCCAGCAGCAGTTCCAGCATGTTATCCATTGAGCTGGAGTCTGAGCCGGTTTCGTTCACGAACGGCGCGGCGTCATGCAGGTCTGGGATCAGCGGGGTCTGGAACTTATAGGTACGGGCGCGAGCCCACTGGCGGTTACCGGTGATGGTGTTGATCTCGCCGTTGTGCGCCAGGTAGCGGAACGGCTGAGCCAGCGGCCAGCGTGGAACGGTGTTGGTGGAGAAGCGCTGGTGGAACAGGCAAATGGCCGATTCCAGACGCAGGTCCGCCAGGTCAAGGTAGAAGCGCGGCAGGTCAGCCGGCATACACAGACCTTTATAGATGTTCACCAGGTTAGAGAGGCTACAGACGTAGAACTCTTTATCGTCCTGGAGACGTTTTTCAATGCGGCGACGGGCGATAAACAGACGGCGTTCCATATCGCGCGGACGCCAGCCCGCAGGCGCATTAACAAAAATTTGTTCGATACGAGGCAGCGAGGAGAGGGCGATTTCACCGAGCACCCCTTCATTGGTTGGCACATCGCGCCAGCCAACAATAGACAGGGTTTCACGCTGAAGTTCTTCTTCGACGATGCGGCGTGAGGCGGCAGCTTTTTCAGGATCCTGGTTCAGGAACAGCATACCGACAGCGTAGTTTTTGGCTAAACGCCAGCCGCGCTCTTCCGCCACGATGCGGAAGAAACGATCCGGTTTTTGTAGCAGCAGACCGCAACCGTCGCCGGTTTTACCGTCAGCCAGGATGGCGCCACGGTGCTGCATACGGGCCAGTGCGTGAATAGCAGTACGCACTACCTTGTGGCTAGGTTCGCCTTCTATGTGGGCGATCAGGCCGAAACCACAGTTATCCTTCTCAAGGGATTTATCGTACAACATATCAGTGAACCTCCCCAGGCTCGTCGGGCTTCCCACTGAACTTAACCGTGGCGCACAGGCACAGAAAGAGCATGGCGACGGGGTTTGCGTTTCATACGCTACCTCGCATTCGCCCTCTTAATATCCTTTTCGCGCAGGTAAACAAGTTTGAGGACTTGCTTCAGAGGGAATCTCAATTACTGCATAAATATGATGAGCAGGCTGCTCATCCAGAAAGCTTCCAGCGGATTTCCAACTTATCGGGAATTGGTACACAGGTCAAATGGCAATCTTATTTATACAAAAATGTGCTAAAGAGGTCTTATGTGTTTGAACGTAAACGGTATTTAAGTATTTTTACAAGCATCAAACCCCTCAGGAACAGGCTGCGGAGTGTGATCTGACTCACTATATGAAAGCGGTATTATCGATGTAGCATGCTGAATAGCGCTTTTATGGCAGATGAATAATCTGGTGCTGGGTGGTAACCCGCATAAAATCACTGTTTTTCGGTCTCGACGCTATAACTTAAAAAAACCATCGGAACATAAGGAAAAGTAATCACGCCAGGCGTGAATGAAATTGCAGTAATCTTGAGTATTTATTCAAATAGATAAAAGTCGTCCAGGGCGATTGATCCAGGTCATCGCCGACTGAGGCTAAAAGTGGCAGGCTTGTCCCCTTTCTCCGGGACGGTCTATCAGATTATGCAGTTACAGAAATTAGTCAATATGTTTGGTGGGGATCTTTTGCAGCGCTATGGGCAAAAGGTTCATAAGCTGTCGCTGCACGGCGGGTTTAGCTGCCCGAATCGCGACGGCACCATCGGGCGCGGCGGCTGCACCTTCTGTAACGTGGCCTCCTTTGCCGACGAAGCGCAGCAGCATAACTCCATTACGGAACAGCTCGCCCATCAGGCCAGCCTGGTGAACCGCGCGAAGCAGTATCTGGCCTATTTCCAGGCCTACACCAGCACGTGGGCAGAGGTGCAGGTGCTGCGCTCCATGTACCAGCAGGCGATCAGCCAGGCCAATATTGTCGGGCTGTGCGTGGGCACGCGCCCGGACTGCGTGCCGGAAGCGGTGCTGGATTTGCTCAGCGAGTACAAAGAGCAGGGATATGAGATCTGGCTGGAGTTAGGTTTACAGACCGCGCACGACAAAACGCTGCACCGTATTAACCGTGGGCATGATTTTGCCTGTTACCAGCGCACGACGCGCCTGGCCCGCGAGCGCGGGCTAAAAGTCTGCTCGCACCTGATCGTCGGTTTGCCTGGCGAAGGTCAGCAGCACGGGCTGGAAACGCTGGAAAGGGTCGTTGAGACGGGCGTGGACGGCATCAAGCTACATCCGCTGCACATCGTGAAGGGCAGCATTATGGCCAAAGCCTGGGAAGCGGGGCGGTTAAGCGGCATCGAGCTCGACGAGTACACCGTCACGGCGGGAGAGATGATCCGCCACACGCCGCCGGAAATTGTCTACCACCGTATTTCGGCCAGCGCCCGCCGCCCAACGCTTCTGGCACCGCTCTGGTGCGAGAACCGCTGGACGGGGATGGTGGAAATCGACCGCTATCTGCAGGAAAACGGCGTGCAGGGTTCGGCGCTTGGCCGCCCGTGGATCCCGCGTCTACCGGCGACGTCCGCCTAACAGGCTCCCCAGCATGCCGCGCACAATCTGGTTGGTGACCTGCCGCGCCGCGCTCTTCGCCATAGTTTGCACCACGCCGTCGCGCTTGCCGCCGCGCGGTCCGGTGGTGCCAAACAGGATGTCTTTTAAACCGCCAAGAATACCGTCGTCCACGGCGACAGACTGCCCCTTAGCCGCAGGCGCATCCTGCGATTCGGTGGTCGCCTGTACGCCTTTTTGCAGCTTCTCAAACGCAGATTCCCGATCTACTTCCTCTTCATACTTCCCGTAAACCGGCGAGTGGTTAATCAGGCCGTTACGTTCATCGTCGGTAACGGGCCCCATGCGCGAGCAGGGTGCGATCACCATGGCGCGCTCCACGATGGAGGGGCTGCCCCTGGCGTCCAGGAAGGAGATGAGCGCTTCACCTGTCCCCAGCGCCTGAATAGCGGCTTCGGTATCAAAGGCCGGGTTGGCGCGCATGGTTTGCGCGGCGGCCTTAACGGCCTTCTGATCTTTCGGCGTAAAGGCGCGCAGGGCGTGCTGCACGCGGTTACCGAGCTGGCCGAGCACGTTATCCGGGATATCCGACGGGTTTTGCGACACAAACCAGACGCCAACGCCTTTGGAGCGGATCAGGCGAATAACCTGTTCTATCTTATCCAGCAACACCTGCGGCGCGTCGTTAAACAGCAGGTGCGCTTCGTCAAAGAAGAATACCAGTTTGGGTTTTTCCAGGTCACCCGCTTCGGGCAGCTGTTCGTAAAGTTCAGAGAGCATCCACAGCAGGCTGGCGGCATAGAGCTTCGGCATTTGATAAAGCTTCTCTGAGCTCAGGATGTTGATAATGCCTTTGCCGCTGCTGTCGGTGCGCATCCAGTCTTTGATATCCAGCATCGGCTCGCCGAAGAAGTGCTCGGCACCCTGCTGCTCAAGCGTGAGCAGCCCGCGCTGAATGGCCCCCACCGAGGCGCTGCTGATATTGCCGTACTGGTTCTGGAAGGATTTGGCGTTATCACCGATGTATTGGGTAATGGCACGCAGATCTTTGAAATCAAGCAGCAGCAGTCCCTGGTCGTCGGCAATACGAAAGATGATATTCAGCACGCCAGACTGTACTTCATTGAGGTTGAGGAGCCGGGCCAGCAGCAGAGGCCCCAGATCGGAGACGGTCGCGCGTACCGGGTGGCCTTTCTCACCAAAGATATCCCACACCACCACCGGATTGTTATGCGGCGTCCAGTCCGTGATGCCAATATTCTTTAGCCGATCGAGCAGTTTTTCAGAGGCCGTGCCTTCCTGAGCTACTCCGGTTAAATCGCCTTTCACATCGGCCATAAATACCGGCACGCCAATCTCAGAAAGCGACTCAGCCAGCTTTTGCAGCGTGACGGTTTTCCCCGTCCCGGTCGCGCCGGTGATCAGTCCGTGGCGGTTCGCCATCGCGGGCAGTAAAAAAAGCTCTTTTTCCAGCGTCCTGGCAATCAACAATGGTGTACTCATGATGCACGTCCTCACTTTGTCCTGGGTGGAGTATAGGCAACCTGGCGGCAATCTGGATGAGTAAATTCCTGAGATTGCGGCGTATTACGCAGCGCGGACTATGCTTTTGCATACGGTTCACACTATTTTGGGAATGTATGTCCAGATTCTTCTTTAACGATCGCAAACAACTGGTCAACGATGCTATTGAAGGCATTCTGATTTCTGCCCCGCACGCTAACCTCGTCAAACTCGATATCGATCCCGCCATCCGCGTCGTTGCGCGTAGCGACTGGGATAAAAGCCGCGTGGCGGTAATCTCCGGTGGCGGTTCCGGTCACGAGCCGGCGCACGCCGGGTTTGTCGGCAAAGGAATGCTTACGGCGGCGGTATGCGGCGATCTGTTTGCCTCGCCGAGCGTGGATGCGGTGCTGAATGCCATTGTGGCGGTGACGGGCGATCGCGGCTGTCTGCTGATTGTTAAAAACTATACCGGCGACCGCCTGAACTTCGGCCTGGCGGCTGAAAAGGCTAAACGTTACGGGTTGAAGGTCGAGATGGTGATTGTCGCAGACGACATCGCGCTGCCGGATAACAAACAGCCGCGCGGTATTGCCGGTACGGCGCTGGTGCATAAGATTGCAGGCTACGCGGCAGAGCAGGGCAAATCATTAAGCGAAGTGCGGGACATTGCGCAACAGGCCTGCGATAACCTCTGGAGCCTGGGCGTTGCGATGCAAACCTGCAACCTGCCGGGCAGCGATGATGAAGAGGGGCGCATCAAGCAAGGCCACGTGGAGCTGGGGTTGGGTATTCACGGCGAGCCGGGGGCCTCCGTCGTGGATACACAAAACAGCAAAGACATTATCGACACGCTGGTCAAGCCGCTTAAGGCGCAGGCCGGTGAGGGGCGCTTTGCGGTACTGATTAACAACCTCGGCGGCGTTTCTGCGCTCGAAATGGCACTGCTGACCAAAGAGCTGGCGCATTCGGCGCTGAAAAAGGACATTGGGTATTTGATTGGCCCGGCGCCTCTGGTGAGCGCACTAGACATGAAAGGCTTTTCTCTGACGCTGCTGAAGCTCAACGATTTCTTCGAAAAGGCGATTCACGCCGAGGTCGAGACGCTGGGATGGCAGAAGCCCGTGCCGTTTGCACCTTTGCGTACCGTTGCGCATAGCGCTATTCACGATCGCGTGGAATATAGCCCGTCGGAAAACCCGCAGGTGAAGGAGTACGTCTCTTCAGTGACGAAGACGCTCATCCAGCTGGAAAATCGCCTTAACGCGCTGGATGCCAAAGTCGGAGACGGGGATACGGGATCCACCTTTGCGCAAGGCGCGCGGGATATTGCGCAGCGTCTGGAGGAGCATAAGCTCCCGCTTGATAACGTGTCGACGCTGCTGTTGCTGGTGGGCGAGCGTCTGGCCACGGTGATGGGCGGATCGAGCGGCGTGCTGATGTCGATCTTCTTTACCGCCGCCGGGCAAAAGCTTCACGAGGATCGGTCTCTGCCGGAGGCGTTGCTGAGCGGGCTGGCGCAGATGAAACAGTACGGTGGGGCCGATCTTGGCGATCGCACGCTGATCGATGCGCTGCAGCCGGCGCTGGAAGCGTTGCAGAAAGGCGATATCGAAGCAGCGGCGAAGGCCGCACAGCAGGGGGCAGAGGCAACGGCGAAAATGGAGAAAGCTGGCGCGGGGCGCTCGTCGTATGTGAATAAAGAGAATCTGGACGGCGTGATGGATCCGGGAGCGGTCGCGGTGGCAGAAGTATTTAAGGCCATGGTAGATGCAAAACGGTAACAACCGTTACCGTTTTTAGTGTTTGCACCCTCTCCCGGTGGGAGAGGGTTGGGGTGAGGGCATCAGGCCGCACATTTCCCGTCAATGTCACATCAAAAATCCGCTTTCAACACCACGCGGTAGCGGGCTTTGCCGTCACGCACGTGTTGGATCGCTTCGTTGATTTTCGACATCGGATACAGCTCGGTGGTCGGTGCCACTTTGGTGCGCCCGGCGAACTTCATCAGCTTGCGCAACTCAAACGGCGTACCGGTCGCGGAGCCTGACACGCTGCGGTCGCCGCCGATCAGGGTAAACGCTGGAACCGGCAGCGGCTTCAGCACTGCGCCAACGGTGTGGAAGTTACCGCCGTGGGCCAGCGCTTCAAAGTACGGCTGCCAGTCGAGATCGACGTTTACGGTGTTGATGATCAGATCAAACTGACCCGCCAGCGCTTTCAGCGCGTCCGGATCGCGGCTGTTCACCACCTTATCCGCACCCATCGCCAGCACTTCTTTCTCTTTAGCCGGATTGGAGCTGAACGCCGTCACTTCGCAGCCCATCGCGTGCAGCAGCTTGATGGCAATATGGCCCAGGCCGCCAATACCAATGACGCCTACGCGGCTGGTGGCGGTGACATGGTGCATCAGCAGCGGTTTAAAGACGGTGATGCCCCCGCACAGCAGCGGCCCTGCGGATTCGATATCAATGCTGTCCGGAAGCGGGATGACCCATTGCCAGTCGGCGCGCAGCTTGTCGGCGAAACCGCCCTTGTTCAGGATAGTTGGCGTTGCGCCTTCAAGGCAGTTGATCTGGTTGCCGCTGATACAGGCGTCACAGTGGCCACAGCTGCGTGCCGTCCAGCCAATGCCCACGCGCTGGCCCACTTTCAGCCCTTTGTCCTGCGCGGCGCTACCGAGCGCCACGACGCGGCCAATGACTTCGTGTCCGGCAACCAGCGGATAGCTGGAGAAGCCCCATTCGTTGTCGATCATCGAGAGATCCGAGTGGCAGATCCCGCAGTAATCAACCTGTACTTCGACGTCTTCTGCTTTTAGTTCGCCCGCGTCGTATTCATACAGCTCAAGTTCTGCACCCGCCTGCGGTGCGGCGTAGCTTTTTATCTTCGACATCGTGTTTCCCCCGTTATGGTGTGAACTGAGAGTGTAGAGCATTCAGTTTACAGCCGCTTAACAGAAGAGGGCAGGAACGAAATTTACAGACTTTTCAGCATCCTGACTTCGCAATCAACGTGGCCGGTACAGCCCAGCGGCGCATCGATATGCTCAAAGCCAAGATGTTCATACAGGGCGATGGCCTCTTTGAGGAAGGCGGTGGTTTCGAGGTAACAGCGTTTGAAACCCTGGTTGCGCGCGTGTTCCAGGGCGACCAGCGCCAGCTTTTTCGCCAGACCCTGTCCGCGAACCGACGGCAGGAAATACATTTTCTGCAGCTCGCAAATATCCGGCTCGCTGCAGCTCAGTGGTGCCACGCCGCCGCCGCCCACGACCTTACCGTTCTGCTCGATAACCCAGTAGGCATGGCCCGGCTGGCTGTACAGGTGGTATAGCTCATCCAGATTCGGGTCGGCAACCGTATAGCCTTTGTCGGCGGTCAGGCCATATTCGGCAGACACGGCGCGGATAACAGCGGCGATGGCCGGATTGTCCTGCTCAGTGATCCGACGCATCGTCGTCGCGACGGGTGTAATCACGCTCATAGCATTACTCATTACAAAAATTGACACATAACTGCTGTTAATAGCACCGCAGAAAGGGGAGTGCAAGCGAGGAGTTTTCAGGAAGGTTACCCCTTACGCCCTGAAGCGTAAGGGGTAAAAGCATTACAGCGCCGCAATAACCGCCTGCTGCTCAATCAGCTTGGTCTTCGCATCGGCGAAAGCAACCAGACGCTCACGCTCTTTGGCGATGACCGCCTCCGGCGCGCGGGCGACAAAGCCTTCGTTCGCCAGCTTGCTTTCGATTTTGCCAATTTCCACGTCGACTTTCGCCACTTCTTTCGCCAGACGCGCCAGCTCGGCGTCTTTGTCGATCAGGCCCGCCATCGGGATCAGCAGCTCGGCGCCGTCGATGATTTTGGTCACGGAGACCGGACCTTTTTCATCAGCAGGCAGCACGGTGATGCTTTCCAGACGCGCCATGGTCTTGAGGAAGGTGTTGTTCTCGCTGACGCGACGCACTGCCGCCTCGCTGCAGCCGCGCAGCAGCAGCTCCAGCGGTTTGCCCGGGGCGATGTTCATTTCAGCACGGATGTTACGTACCGCAACGATAGCCTGCTTGAGCCACTCGGTATCCGCTGACGCCGCTTCATCAACCTTCGCCGCATCGAATTCCGGGAACGGCTGCAGCATGATGGTGTCGGCGCTGATGCCTGCAATCACCTTCACGCGCTGCCAGATGGTTTCGGTGATGAATGGAATGACCGGATGCGCCAGGCGCAGCAGACCTTCCAGAACGGTAATCAGCGTGTTGCGCGTGCCGCGCAGCTCCGCCTCGGTTCCGCCGTTCATCACCGGCTTCGCCAGCTCCAGATACCAGTCGCAGAACTGGTTCCAGGTGAATTCGTACAGGATGCCCGCAGCGATATCGAAGCGGTAGCTGTCCAGTGCCTCACGGAACGCTTTCACGGTCTGGTTGAATTCTGCCAGGATCCAGCGGTCCGCCAGAGACAGGGACATTTCGCCGCCGTTGAAGCCGCAATCCTGATCTTCGGTGTTCATCAGCACGAAGCGGCTGGCGTTCCACAGCTTGTTACAGAAGTTACGGTAACCTTCCAGACGCTTCATGTCCCAGTTGATGTCACGGCCGGTAGAGGCCAGCGCCGCCAGGGTAAAACGCAGGGCGTCGGTACCGTGAGACTCAATCCCGTTCGGGAACTGCTTCTCGGTACGCTTGCGGATTTTCTCAGCCAGCTGCGGCTGCATCATGTTGCCGGTACGTTTTTCCAGCAGGTCTTCCAGAGAGATACCGTCAACCATGTCCAGCGGGTCAATAACGTTACCCTTGGACTTGGACATCTTCTGGCCTTCGTCGTCGCGGATCAGGCCGGTCATGTAGACGGTATGGAACGGAACCTGCGGCTTACCGTCTTCATCTTTGATGAAGTGCATGGTCATCATGATCATGCGGGCAATCCAGAAGAAGATGATGTCGAAGCCGGAAACCATCACGCTGGTTGGGTGGAACTGACGCAGCGCGTCGGTGTTTTCTGGCCAGCCGAGGGTGGAGAAGGTCCACAGCGCGGAGGAGAACCAGGTATCCAGCACGTCTTCGTCCTGACGCAGCGCAACGTCCGCGCTCAGGTTATTTTCCTGACGCACTTCGTCTTCGGTGCGGCCAACGTAGACGTTGCCTTCGTTGTCGTACCATGCCGGGATACGGTGACCCCACCACAGCTGACGGGAAATACACCAGTCCTGAATATCACGCATCCAGGAGAAGTACATGTTTTCGTACTGCTTCGGCACAAACTGGATGCTGCCGTTTTCAACGGCTTCAACCGCCGGTTTTGCCAGCACGTCGGCACGCACGTACCACTGGTCGGTCAGCATTGGCTCGATCACCACGCCACCGCGGTCGCCGTACGGCACGGTCAGATCGTGAGGCTTGACCTCTTCCAGCAGGCCGAGTGCATCTACGGCAGCAACGATGGCTTTACGCGCGGCAAAGCGCTCCAGCTTCTGGAACTCAGCCGGGATGTCGCTTGAGTAAACGTCAGACTCTTCGCCTTTAGTGTCGTACACTTCTGCGCTTTCGCGGATATCACCGTCAAAGGTCAGAATGTTGATCATCGGCAGGGCGTGACGACGACCGACTTCATAGTCGTTAAAGTCGTGCGCAGGGGTGATTTTTACGCAGCCGGTGCCTTTTTCCATGTCGGCGTGTTCGTCGCCCACAATCGGAATACGGCGGTTCACCAGCGGCAGCACCACGAATTTGCCGATCAGATCTTTATAACGCGGATCTTCCGGGTTAACGGCCACGCCGGTATCGCCCAGCAGGGTTTCCGGACGGGTCGTTGCCACCACCAGGTAGTCTTTACCGTCTGCGGTTTTCGCGCCGTCGGCCAGCGGATAGCGGATGTGCCACATGGAGCCTTTAGACTCGCGGTTTTCCACTTCCAGGTCAGAGATGGCGGTGCGCAGCTTTGGATCCCAGTTTACCAGGCGCTTGCCGCGGTAAATCAGGTCTTCTTTATACAGACGCACGAAGACTTCTTTCACGGCATTGGACAGGCCTTCATCCATGGTGAAGCGCTCGCGCTCCCAGTCCACGGAGTTGCCGAGACGGCGCATCTGACGGGTAATGGTGCCGCCGGATTCCGCTTTCCACTGCCAGATTTTGTCGATGAACGCGTCGCGACCGTAGTCGTGGCGGGTTTTACCTTCTTCTGCGGCAATTTTACGCTCAACCACCATCTGGGTCGCGATACCCGCGTGGTCAGTCCCCGCCTGCCACAGGGTGTTTTTACCCTGCATGCGCTGGTAGCGGATCATGGTATCCATGATGGTTTGCTGGAAAGCATGACCCATATGCAAACTGCCGGTGACGTTCGGCGGCGGGATCATGATGCAGAAGGACTCTTTGCTTTCATCGCCGTTAGGCTTGAAATAGCCCTGCTGTTCCCAGTGCTCGTAAAGCGGCTGTTCGATATCGCGTGGGTTATATGTCTTTTCCATTATTTCCAGGTTGCCGTATTCAGGTTAAAACCAGCCAGGCGGTACGCTTTGTAGCGTTCGCGCGCCAGTTGTTTCAAAGATTCTTCGTGAGGGACAAAGTCTACCACTTCTGTGAAAGCGGTGGCAAAATCTGCAAAGTCTATCCGCAGGCTGATGAGAATATCGCGCGCGCTGCTGTTGCGCTTCTGCGGCCAGGCAATTTCTACCGGTGCACCGCCGCGCGGGCCTTCGCCTGACAGGTTATGCGGCACAAAACTTTCCGGCGGGCGCGCCCATAGCGCTTCGTCGAGGCGAATCGCCTGCTGCTCATCTTCACAGGCAATCAACACGCGTTTACCTGCGCGCCAACGTTCTGCGGCAATTTCACACACCAGTTGTTCAACGGCGCTAAGGCCATCCTGATGGGTGTCGTTGTCCAGAAGGTAGAACGTTGCATTCTTCATATATGGGGCTTCTTGTCGTGGATTTAAATGCTAAGCCGGGTGGCGCTACGCTTACCCGGCCTACGGTTGAGTGACGCTGTAGGCCGGGTAAGGCGAAGCCGCCACCCGGCGTTTTACATCACTCGTCGCCGTTAAAACCCGCACGATTGAGCAGGAACTGCGACAGCAGCGCCACTGGACGACCGGTTGCGCCTTTGGCTTTACCGGAGCGCCATGCGGTGCCCGCGATATCCAGGTGCGCCCAGTTGTACTTGCGGGTGAAGCGCGACAGGAAGCAGCCCGCGGTGATTGCACCACCAGGACGGCCGCCGATGTTCGCCATATCCGCAAAGTTGGACTCCAGCTGATCCTGGAACTCATCGCCCAGCGGCAGGCGCCATGCGCGGTCACCGGCTTGTTCAGACGCGCCGATAAGCTCGTGAGCAAGCGGGTTGTGGTTCGACATCAGGCCGGTAATGTGGTGGCCTAGCGCGATCACGCAGGCACCGGTCAGGGTAGCCACGTCGATTACCGCTTCAGGCTCGAAGCGCTCAACGTAGGTCAGCACGTCGCACAGTACCAGACGGCCTTCGGCGTCGGTGTTCAGTACTTCAACGGTCTGGCCGGACATGGTGGTCAGTACGTCACCCGGACGATAAGCGCGGCCGCCGGGCATGTTTTCGCAGCCCGCCAGCACGCCAACCACGTTAATCGGCAGCTGAAGTTCAGCTACCATACGCATCACGCCATACACCGCAGCTGCGCCGCACATGTCGTACTTCATCTCGTCCATGCCTTCGGCAGGCTTGATGGAGATACCGCCGGAGTCGAAGGTCAGGCCTTTACCGACCAGCACAATTGGGCGCGCGTCTTCGGACGGATTGCCCTTGTACTCAATCACCGACATCAGGGATTCATTCTGGGAGCCGTTACCGACCGCCAGATAAGAGTGCATCCCCAGCTCTTTCATCTGCTGTTCGCCGATGACGCGGGTAATGACATTTTTGCTGTAGGCGTCAGCCAGTTGACGCGCCTGAGAAGCCAGGTACGCGGCGTTACAAATGTTTGGCGGCATGTTACCCAGGTCTTTGGCTGCTTTAATGCCTGCGGCAATGGCCAGACCGTGCTGAATGGCGCGCTCGCCGCTGGTCAGCTCGCGACGGGTTGGCACGTTAAAGACCATTTTACGCAGCGGACGACGCGGCTCGCTCTTGTTGGTCTTCAACTGGTCAAAACTATAAAGGCTCTCTTTTGCCGTTTCGACGGCCTGGCGAACTTTCCAGTAGGTGTTGCGGCCTTTGACGTGCAGTTCGGTCAAGAAGCAGACGGCTTCCATTGAGCCGGTATCATTCAGCGTGTTAATGGTTTTCTGAATAACCTGCTTGTACTGACGCTCGTCCAGCTCGCGCTCTTTGCCGCAGCCAATCAGCAGAATACGTTCGGACAGCACGTTCGGAACATGGTGCAGTAACAGCGTCTGCCCAGGTTTGCCTTCCAGTTCGCCACGGCGCAGCAGGGCGCTGATGTAGCCGTCACTGATCTTGTCGAGTTGTTCGGCGATCGGGGAGAGTCGGCGCGGTTCAAAGACGCCCACAACGATGCAGGCACTCCGCTGTTTCTCCGGGCTACCGCTTTTTACACTGAACTCCATGCACTACGCTCCTGAATCTTAAAGACAACGGCGGCAGCTACGGATAGAATTGAAACCTTTCGTAACTCATGTCCGCGGTTGTGGTGACTTCGTGTTAATCTTACGTTACTACGGTTTCGGCACGTCATTAAATGTTCTGAAGCGCGAATCCGCCGGGTTTTATAATCTTAGCGATGATTTCGACGACTCAAGAGAATAAATGACGTTTAAGCCATGAAACAAGCTAAATTCCTGCAAAAGACGAGTTTTAACGGGCGTATTTAAAGTGATAATCATAAGATATCTGGTGCGGGAGACGCTCAAGAGCCAACTGGCGATCCTCTTTATCCTTCTTCTGATCTTTTTCTGTCAGAAGCTGGTCAGGATCCTCGGCGCGGCGGTTGACGGTGAAATCCCAACAAATCTGGTGCTTTCTCTGCTCGGGTTAGGCGTGCCGGAAATGGCGCAGCTTATCCTGCCGTTAAGCCTTTTCCTCGGTTTGCTGATGACGCTCGGCAGACTCTATACCGAAAGTGAAATCACGGTCATGCATGCCTGCGGCTTAAGCAAAGCCGTGCTGGTAAAAGCGGCAATGGTACTGGCGTTGTTTACCGGGATCGTGGCTGCCGTGAACGTGATGTGGGCAGGCCCAACGTCCTCCCGCCACCAGGATGAAGTCCTGGCGGAAGCCAAAGCCAACCCGGGGCTGGCGGCGCTGGCACAGGGCCAGTTCCAGCAGGCCACCGACGGTAATTCCGTTCTCTTCATCGAAAGCGTTGACGGCAGCCGCTTTAACGATGTGTTTCTTGCCCAGCTGCGCACCAAAGGAAACGCCCGTCCTTCCGTGGTGGTGGCTGATTCTGGCCAGCTTGCACAGCGTAAAGATGGGTCTCAGGTAGTGACGCTGAACAAAGGCACGCGCTTTGAAGGCACGGCGATGCTGCGCGATTTCCGCATCACCGATTTCCAGAACTACCAGGCGATTATCGGTCACCAGGCGGTAGCGCTCGATCCGACCGACACCGAGCAGATGGATATGCGGACCCTTTTCAATACCGATACCGACCGCGCGCGGGCTGAACTGCACTGGCGAATTACTCTGGTATTCACCGTATTTATGATGGCGCTGATGGTTGTGCCGCTGAGCGTGGTCAACCCGCGCCAGGGCCGAGTGCTGTCGATGCTGCCGGCTATGCTGCTCTATCTGGTGTTCTTCCTGCTCCAGACTTCGATCAAGTCTAACGGTGGGAAAGGGAAGATTGACCCGATGATCTGGACCTGGGTAGTCAATGGTCTGTATCTGCTGCTGGCGGTAGGACTTAACTTGTGGGATACGGTGCCGATGCGTCGAATTCGCGCCCGCTTTACGCGTAAAGGAGCCATCTAATGCAGGCATTTGGCGTTCTTGACCGCTATATCGGTAAAACGATTTTTACCACCATCATGATGACGCTGTTCATGCTGGTATCGCTCTCCGGCATTATCAAATTTGTCGACCAGCTGAAAAAAGCCGGGCAGGGGAGTTACGACGCGATGGGGGCAGGGATGTATACCCTGCTCAGCGCCCCGAAAGATATTCAGATCTTCTTCCCGATGGCGGCCCTGCTGGGCGCGCTGCTGGGGCTGGGGATGCTTGCGCAGCGCAGCGAGCTGGTGGTTATGCAGGCATCGGGTTTTACCCGCATGCAAGTTGCGCTGTCGGTCATGAAAACCGCTATCCCGCTGGTGCTGCTGACCATGGCTATCGGCGAGTGGGTTGCGCCGCAGGGCGAGCAGATGGCGCGTAACTATCGTGCTCAGGCCATGTACGGCGGTTCTCTGCTTTCAACCCAGCAGGGGCTGTGGGCGAAAGATGGCAACAGCTTTGTCTATATCGAGCGTGTGAAAGGTGATGATGAACTGGGCGGTGTGAGCATTTACACCTTCAATGATGAGCGCCGTTTACAGTCTGTTCGTCACGCCTCCTCTGCGAAGTTCGACCCTGACCACAGGCAGTGGCGTTTGTCTCAGGTGGATGAATCTAACCTGAAAGACCCGAAACAGATCACCGGTACGCAGACGGTGTCCGGCACCTGGAAAACCAACCTGACCCCGGACAAGCTGGGCGTGGTAGCACTGGATCCTGATGCGCTTTCAATCAGCGGCTTGCATAACTACGTGAAGTACCTGAAATCGAGTGGGCAGGACGCCGGGCGTTACCAGCTCAATATGTGGAGCAAAATCTTCCAGCCGATGTCCGTCGCGGTCATGATGCTGATGGCGCTGTCGTTTATCTTTGGCCCGTTGCGTAGCGTGCCGATGGGCGTGCGCGTTGTCACCGGTATCAGCTTCGGCTTTGTGTTCTACGTCCTCGACCAGATCTTTGGTCCGCTGACGCTGGTTTACGGCATTCCGCCGATTATCGGTGCGCTGCTGCCGAGCGCCAGCTTCTTCCTGATCAGCCTCTGGCTGCTGCTGAGACGTTCCTGACAGACCTCTTCTCGCTCCCGTTTCCCCGGGAGCGAGGCTAATCTCCTGTTTCACCCCGCACTTTTTCTCACAACCTTCAACGCCGCGGCGCGAATTTGAGTATTATTGAGCGATAACGTCGTGAAGGGATCCTCTATGAAGCAAATTCGAATGCTTGCCCAGTATTACGTCGACCTGATGATGAAGCTTGGGCTGGTGCGTTTCTCCATGCTGCTGGCTTTGGCGCTGGTTGTTCTGGCGATTGTCGTGCAAATGGCAGTCACCATGGTTCTGCATGGCCAGGTCGAAAGTATCGACGTGATCCGCTCTATTTTCTTCGGCCTGTTGATTACCCCCTGGGCGGTCTATTTCCTCTCCGTGGTGGTTGAGCAGCTGGAGGAGTCTCGCCAGCGTTTATCAAAACTGGTGGATAAGCTGGAAGAGATGCGCGAGCGCGATCTCAAGCTTAACGTCCAGCTGAAGGACAACATTGCGCAGCTGAACCAGGAGATTTCGGACCGCGAGAAGGCGGAAGCCGAACGACAGGCCACGCTGGAACAGCTGAAAATCGAAATGAAAGAGCGTGAAGTCACGCAGATCCAGCTCGAACAGCAATCCTCTTTCCTGCGCTCCTTCCTGGATGCTTCACCGGATCTGGTCTTTTACCGCAATGAAGATAAAGAGTTTTCCGGCTGTAACCGCGCGATGGAGCTGTTGACCGGAAAAAGCGAAAAGCAGCTGGTCAACCTTAAGCCGCAGGACGTCTATTCCGAAGAGGCCGCAGCGAAAGTGATGGAGACCGATGAAAAAGTCTTCCGCCACAACGTGTCGCTGACCTATGAACAGTGGCTGGACTATCCCGACGGGCGCAAAGCCTGCTTTGAAATCCGTAAGGTACCGTACTACGACCGCGTGGGTAAACGTCACGGCCTGATGGGCTTTGGGCGTGATATCACCGAGCGTAAGCGCTATCAGGATGCGCTTGAGCGCGCCAGCCGTGACAAAACGACCTTTATCTCTACCATCAGCCACGAGCTGCGTACGCCGCTGAACGGCATCGTGGGGTTGAGCCGCATTCTGTTGGATACCGACCTGACCGGCGAGCAGGAAAAATACCTCAAAACGATCCACGTTTCTGCCGTCACGCTGGGCAATATCTTCAACGATATTATCGATATGGATAAAATGGAGCGCCGTAAGGTCCAGCTCGATAACCAGCCGGTTGATTTCACCGGTTTCCTGGCAGATCTGGAGAACCTCTCGGGCCTACAGGCCCAGCAAAAGGGGCTGCGCTTCGTGCTGGAACCGACGCTGCCGTTACCGCATAAAGTGGTGACAGACGGCACGCGCCTGCGTCAGATCTTGTGGAACCTTATCAGCAACGCCGTGAAGTTTACCCAGAAGGGGCAGGTTGCGGTGCGGATCCGCTATGACGAAGGGGACATGCTGCACTTTGAGGTTGAGGACTCGGGCATCGGCATTCCGCAGGAAGAGCAGGATAAGATCTTTGCCATGTACTATCAGGTGAAGGACAGCAACGGTGGTAAACCGGCAACCGGCACCGGAATTGGCCTGGCGGTATCCAAACGTCTGGCGAAGAGCATGGGCGGCGATATCAACGTTGCCAGCCATCCGGGTAAAGGGTCTACCTTTACGCTGACGGTGCATGCGCCAGCGGTGGCGGAAGAGGTGGAAGATACCTTTGATAACGACGATATGCCGCTGCCGGCGCTGCACGTTCTGCTGGTGGAAGACATTGAGCTGAACGTGATTGTCGCGCGTTCCGTGCTGGAAAAACTGGGCAACAGCGTGGACGTGGCGATGACCGGTAAGGCCGCGCTGGAGATGTTTACCCCGGGCGAATACGACCTGGTGCTGCTGGATATTCAGCTCCCGGATATGACCGGGCTGGATATCTCCCGTGAGCTCACGAGCAAATATGCCGCCGACGAGCTGCCGCCGCTGGTTGCGCTGACGGCGAACGTGTTGAAGGATAAAAAAGAGTACCTCGATGCCGGTATGGATGACGTGCTCAGTAAGCCGCTGGCAGTGCCTGCACTGACTGCCATGATCAAAAAGTTCTGGGACACCCGTGATGAAGAGGAGAGCACCATGACGTCTGTTGATAGCGCGAAGGTTCAAACGCTGCTCGATACCGCAATGCTGGAGCAGTATATCGATCTGGTGGGCCCGAAGCTGATTACCGATGGCCTGGCCGTATTTGAGAAAATGATGCCGGGATATTTGAGCGTGCTTGAGTCGAACCTGACGGCGCGTGACCAGAAAGGCATTGTTGAAGAGGGGCATAAGATCAAAGGCGCAGCCGGTTCGGTGGGGTTACGCCATCTCCAGCAGCTGGGCCAACAGATTCAATCCCCTGATTTACCTGCATGGGAAGATAACGTAGGTGAATGGGTTGAGGAGATGAAACAGGAGTGGCAGAACGATGTGGCGGTATTAAAAGCCTGGGTGGATGCCAGAAAAAAATGACCCCGGCTTAACCGGGGTGCGCGAATACTGCGCCAACACCAGGGAAATCGTGGCTGCGCCGGATTTATTTGTGTTGTTTTCGCTTGGACGCCGCCTGAATAATGAGGCCGCACGCAGATAAGATAGCAAATCTTAAATGGTTTGTTACATGAATCAGTGAAATGTGTGAAGCATAGCGTTTTAATCAGAATTATTAATATGCTTCAGCGCGTTGGAGAGAAGGATCGTAAGAATGAAAAAGATAGGTGTCGTGCTGAGTGGTTGCGGCGTTTACGATGGTTCAGAAATACATGAAGCCGTATTAACGCTGCTGGCATTGTCCCGACGGGGGGCTGAGGTTGTCTGTTTTGCGCCGGATAAAAAACAGGCGGACGTCATTAATCATCTGACCGGCGAGCCGATGCCAGAAACCCGCAACGTGCTCATTGAAGCGGCGCGCATTGTCCGGGGTGATATTCATCCGCTGGTGCAGGCGGACGCTTCGGCGCTGGATGCGCTAATTGTGCCGGGTGGTTTTGGCGCGGCCAAAAACCTCAGCACGTTTGCGGCTCAGGGGGCGGAATGCCAGATCGACCCGGATCTGAAAGCGCTATCGCAGGCCATGCATGCGGCCGGAAAACCACAGGGCTTTATCTGTATCGCACCGGCGATGCTGCCCCGAATCTTTGAGTTCCCCCTGCGCCTGACCATCGGAACGGATATTGATACCGCTGAGATCGTCGAGGATATGGGGGGGGAACATGTCCCCTGTCCGGTCGATGACATTGTGGTCGATGAAGAGAACAAGATTGTCACCACCCCTGCCTATATGCTTGCGCAGAATATTGCCGAGGCGGCTACCGGCATTGAAAAGCTGGTGGACAGAGTGTTGGTTCTGACTGAATGAGCCGCAAATTCTCCGCGGGTGCGTGGCTAAAGCGCATCCTGCTACGTATTGTGCTCGTGCTGGCGGTGTTCTGGGGCGGCGGGATCGCCCTGTTCAGCATTCTGCCGGTACCGTTTTCCGCCGTAATGGTTGAACGCCAGCTCAGCGCATGGTTCACGGGGGATCTCAGCTACGTCGCTCACTCTGACTGGGTGAGCATGGATGAGATCTCGCCGTGGATGGGGCTGGCGGTGATTGCCGCAGAAGACCAGAAATTCCCGGAGCACTGGGGCTTTGACGTCGCGGCAATTGAAAAGGCGCTGGCGCATAACGAGCGTAATGAGAACCGCGTGCGCGGGGCATCTACGCTTTCCCAACAGACAGCCAAGAATCTGTTTTTGTGGGATGGCCGCAGCTGGATGCGTAAAGGGCTGGAAGCGGGGCTGACGCTGGGTATCGAAACGGTCTGGAGCAAAAAACGGATTTTGACCGTTTACCTGAATATTGCCGAGTTTGGCGAGGGCATATTTGGGGTTGAAGCGGCGTCACAACGTTATTTCAATAAACCAGCCAGCCGTCTGAGCATGTCAGAGGCCGCGCTGTTGGCTGCCGTTCTGCCGAACCCCATTAAATTTAAGGCTGGTGCGCCGTCAGGATACGTGCGAAGCCGTCAGGCATGGATTATGCGCCAGATGCGTCAACTGGGTGGGGAAGGGTTTATGGAAAGAAATAAGCTGATGTAGGGCGGGTAAGCGCAGCGCCACCCGCCAGAGACAGGGTTCAGTCTTCGTCAAACCCGGCGTTAAACAGCGCAATCACCGCCGCCAGCGCCTCTTCTTCCTGGGGACCGGTCGCCTCGACTTCAATCTGGCGGCCTTTGGCTGAGTCCAGCATCAGCAATGCGATCACGCTGTTGGCCTCTGCCTCGGTGCCTTCATCGTTACGCAGCAGAACCTCCGCATCAAAACCCTGCATCAGTTCAAACAGCTTCATCGCCGGGCGTGCGTGCATGCCCAGCTTGTTGGTGATCTCGACGGTCTGTTTTACGGTCATGTTTTACGTTTTTCCAGCGTGCGATGACGGGACTGAACGTTCTTCCCGCGCGAGCGGAAATAGTCGGCCAGCTGTTCGGCAATATAGACCGAACGATGTTTACCGCCGGTACAGCCAATCGCCACCGTCAGGTAGCTACGATTGTTTGTTTCCAGCATCGGTAACCATAGCTCAAGGTAGCTGCGCGTCTGGTAAATAAAATTGTGTACTTCTGTGTGCCTGTCGAGGAAGGCCGCCACGGGTTTATCCAGACCGGTCATTGGACGAAGTTTGGGATCCCAGTGCGGGTTCGGCAGGAAGCGCACGTCGAAAACATAATCCGCATCGATAGGTATGCCGTGCTTAAAGCCGAAGGATTCAAACACCATCGTTAGCTCGCGCTCACGCTTGCCTAGCAGGCGGGTACGCAGCATTTCTGCCAGCTCGTGTACGGACATTTCTGAGGTGTCGACAATCAGATCGGCACGGGAGCGCAGAGGCTCAAGCAGATCGCTCTCTTCATCGATGGCGCTTTCCAGAGAGAGATTTTTACTGGAGAGCGGGTGAAGACGTCGGGTATCGCTGTAGCGACGGATCAACGTGTTGCGGTCAGCATCAAGGAACAGCAGCTGCGGCGAGAAGCACTCCGGCAGATTGCTCATTGCCTGCTCAAATACTTCGGGTGATTCAGGCATGTTACGGACGTCAATGCTGACCGCCGCAGAGATTTGTCTGTCCGCAAGCGTCCGTGCCAGTTCGGGTAACAACACGACGGGCAGGTTATCTACGCAGTAAAAGCCCATATCTTCCAGCGCGCGCAGGGCTACGGACTTTCCCGACCCTGAACGGCCGCTGACAATCATCAACACCATGTTCCGTTTCTCCTCAGGACAACAGATGTAAACGCCATCTCCCGATTATGCATTATCCTGATTGCCTTCTGCTTCGGTGATTATCTGGTATAGCTCTTCATCACTTTGGGCTGAGCGCAGGCGACGACAAATGGTTTTATCGGCCAGACGTTTGGCAACCAGCGACAGCGTATGCAGATGCGTTTTCGTCTGGTCGGCCGGCACCAGCAGCGCGAAGAGGAGATCGACGGGCTGGTTATCAATGGCGTCGAAGGCGATAGGCGTTTCCAGCTGGACAAACACGCCGACGGCACGCAGGGTGTCCTCTTCCAGTTTGCCATGCGGGATCGCAATGCCATTGCCGATGCCGGTACTGCCCATTTTTTCACGGGTCAGGATCGCTTCAAATACCACCTGTGGCGGCAGGCCCAGCTGCTTTGCGGCCAGTTCACTGATGATCTCCAGCGCACGTTTTTTGCTCTGGCAGTGAACGCCACTGCGGGTACATTCCTGGTTAAGGACATTGCTCAGTTGAAGAGCGGAATCGTTGTTCATCATAATTTCACCTAAGCGCTAACCGTACAAATGGCCTGTTGTGTTTTACAACAGGCCGTCCTGCACCCGTTAACTGCCCGGACAATTAGTGTTGTTTCAGTTTATCTTTATGTTTATTTAGCTGTCGCGCAAGCTTATCAATCAAGCCGTCGATAGCCGCGTACATGTCTTGCCCGTCCGCACTGGCATGGAGTTCACCCCCGTTCACGTGCAGGGTTGCATCCGAGATATGAGTCACTTTCTCCACTTTCAACACAATATAGACCTGATTGATCCTTTCGAAATACTGCTCGAGCTTCGCGAACTTTGTGTTCAGGAAATCGCGTAACGCTTCGGTGATCTCGACATTGTGTCCTGTGATGTTGAGCTGCATAGTGTCTTCCTTATCGGTTGTGTCAAACCAGCTGTTTACGCTGGTTAGACGGCGGAATGGATAAAGACTCTCGATACTTCGCAACAGTACGACGTGCCACCATAATACCCTGGTCGGACAGCATGGTGGTTAACTTACTGTCACTCAGTGGCTTCGCGGGGTTTTCCGCGGCGATCAACTTCTTCACCAGCGCACGGATTGCCGTCGACGAGGCTTCGCCTCCGCCCTCGGTACTCACATGGCTTGAGAAGAAATACTTAAGCTCAAAAATACCGCGCGGACTGTGCAGATACTTCTGCGTGGTCACGCGAGAAATGGTTGATTCGTGCATCTCGACGGCCTGGGCGATATCCGCCAGTACCATCGGTTTCATAAACTCTTCGCCCTGCTCAAAGAAAGCCTGCTGCTGCTCGACAATACAGCGGCTTACGCGCAGCAGCGTATCATTTCGGCTCTCCAGACTCTTGATCAACCAGCGTGCTTCCTGCAGATTGCTGCGAATGTACTGATTGTCGGCGTCATTACGCGCGCTGGTGCACATGGAGGCATACTGCTGGTTGATTTGCAGGCGAGGGATGCTGTCAGAATTCAGCTCTACGACCCAGCGGTCGTTATGTTTTCGCACCAGCACATCGGGGATGACATATTCGGGTTCGCCGGTCTGAATCGACTGGCCAGGGCGCGGATCGAGGGATTGGATCAGGTTAACCGCTTCTTTCAGCACCTCTTCCTTCAGGCGCGTGACGCGCATCAGGGTGCGGAAATCATGGTTTGCGAGCAGATCGAGATGGCTGCTGATGATCACGCGGGCTTCGTCAATCCACGGCGTCTCTTTTGCAAACTGAGACAGCTGGATCAGCAGGCAGTCGCGAAGATCTTTTGCGGCCACGCCGACCGGGTCGAAACGCTGAATGCGCTTCAGCACGGCCTCGATCTCTTCGAGTTCGATTTCATCGTTGCCGATGCTTTCCAGAATGTCGTCAAGCGTGACGGTCAGATAGCCGGTGTCATCCACGGCATCGACAATGGAGGTCGCAATAGCGCGATCGGTATCGGAGAAGGGAGTCAGTTCAACCTGCCACATCAGGTAATCCTGCAGCGACTGGGTGGTTTCTCCCTGATAGACCGGCAGCTCGTCGTCCTGGTAGTCTGCACGCGTGCCGGAAGGGGTCCCGGCGGTGTAGATTTCATCCCAGCTGGCATCAAGCGGAAGCTCATCCGGCATCTCTTTTTGTTCGAGTGCATCAACGGAGTCGAGCGTTTCAGTGTCTTGTGTTTCCTGGGTATCTACCTCGTCATGAAGATCGGTTTGCTCCAGCAGGGGATTACTGTCCAGCGCCTGCTGGAGCTCCTGCTGGAGTTCTAACGTGGACAGCTGCAGCAGACGGATCGCCTGCTGTAGCTGCGGCGTCATTGCCAGTTGTTGGCTGAGCCTTAATTGCAAACCTTGCTTCATGTTCAGAGCATTTTTCTCCGGTCCGGCGTTATGTTACCTCTACCCTATCAGAGTCTGAAGTCTTCCCCAAGGTACACGCGCTTAACATGCTCATCTTCGAGGATCTCTTGCGGTGTTCCGTGGGCGATCAGATGGCCCTGGCTCACGATATAAGCACGTTCACAGACGGCCAGCGTTTCACGGACGTTGTGGTCGGTGATCAGTACGCCAAGCCCGCTGTCACGCAGGTGCTCGATAATACGTTTGATGTCGATAACGGAGATGGGGTCAACGCCCGCGAAGGGTTCATCCAGCAGGATGAATTTCGGGTTTGCTGCCAGCGCGCGTGCAATTTCCACGCGGCGACGTTCACCCCCGGACAGCGCCTGCCCGAGGCTGTCGCGCAGGTGTTCGATATGAAACTCTTCCATCAGCTCGTTGGCACGATCGTGGCGCTGTTCGTTAGTCAGATCGTCACGGATCTGCAGAACGGCCATCAGGTTATCGTAGACGCTCAGGCGACGGAAGATTGACGCTTCCTGAGGCAGATAGCCGATACCACGACGCGCGCGGGCATGCAGCGGCAGCAGGCTGATGTCTTCATCATCAATGATAATGTTGCCTGCATCGCGTGGCACAATACCCACCACCATGTAGAAGGTGGTGGTTTTACCCGCACCGTTAGGGCCAAGCAAACCGACAATTTCACCGGAGTTGACGGTCAAACTGACGTCTTCGACGACGCGACGGCCCTTATACGCTTTCGCGAGGTTTTTTGCAGTTAATGTTGCCATAACGAATTAGTTACTCTTCTTTTGTGCCGGAGCCTGGCCTTTGCCTTTATCCTGCAGCTGCGAAGGAACAAGCACGGTAGTCACGCGTCTGCCTTTCTCGCTGGAGGCCTGCATTTTCTGCTCTTTCACCAGATAGGTGATCTTGTCGCCGGTGATATTGCTGTCCAGCTGTTCCAGATAGGCGTTGCCTGTCAGGATGACCAGATCTTTTGCCAGCTCGTAATGCATATGCGACGCCCGGCCTTTAACCGGCTTGCCGTTGTCCTGCATCTGGTAAAACGTGGCCGGGTTGCCATAGCCATCGATAATCTCTTTGCCCTGTTCGCCGCCCGGACGGGTAACGACCACTTTGTCGGCATTGATTTTGATCGTGCCCTGGGTCATCACGACGTTGCCGGTAAAGGTGACGACGTTACCCTGCATGTCCAGAGACTGCGTATCGGATTCAATGTGAATCGGCTGCTCAGTATCGCCAGTGACAGCAAGCGCGGGAAGACTGGCTGCCAACAGTGCGCTGGCGATAATAGCTTTAAGGCTGAGTTTGTTTGTTTTGAATTTCATAGGAGGTTCTAACCTTTTCAATCAGCTCGGCGTTTTTGCTGCGTAAGTTCCCGCGCATTCTCAGACCGCTGGAATTAAATGTTGTGCCATACAGTGTGACCAGATCCTGCGACGTGACATCCTGGGTGACCAGGTTTATCTGGGCATTATCCGTCGTGATTTTGCGCAGTTGAGAGTCAGCGGTCAGGGCGTTGACTTCAACGTGGCCATACAGATAAAGCATACGGTCATTCGTCAGTTTTGCCCGGTCAGATTTGATCGACCACGTTGGGACTTTGTTCGTATCAAATGTGGTCATCAACGGTTGGGTAAACCACGAGATGCCGTCATCTGAAAAATATTCGACATGCTGGGCAATCAGGCGGTAGTTCAGGGCACCTTCCGGGCTATATACCACCGTGTCACTGTGATCGCTTTTGTAGGTTGGCTCGCTGGTATTGACCGTTTCTGTTTGCGGATCGTCACGGTCCGCAAGGTTCACGCCAATCAGTATTAGCGCGACAAGCGTCAGCAGAATGATAACCCAGCGTCTGGTTTTACTCATATCGATTGCCCTTTGGCCTCATCAAGCTTGCCCTGCGCCAGCAAAAGCAGATCGCAGACTTCACGGACCGCTCCGCGCCCCCCGTTGATGCGGGTGACGTAGTCAGCGCGCGGGATCAGCAACGGATGCGCATCGGCAACGGCAATGCTCAGTCCCACTTCAGCCATCACTGGCCAGTCGATCAAATCATCACCAACATAGGCCACGTTCTCAGGTGCGACAGCCAGTTTTCCCAGCAGGTCGTTAAAAGCAACCATCTTATCGGATTGTCCTTGATACAGATGGGTAATGCCCAGCGTTTCGCAGCGGTCTTCTAACAGTTTAGCTTTCCGGCCGGTGATGATAGCAACTTCAATGCCGGACGTGAGCGCGCAGCGAATACCGTATCCGTCGCGCACGTTAAATGCTTTCAGCTCTTCGCCGTTATTGCCCATGTAAATCAGGCCATCGGAGAGCACGCCATCCACATCGAGGATCAACAGACGGATGTTTTCCGCCTTTGCCATCATGCTAGTGCTTACCGGGCCATAACAGGTTGCAAGGGATGCACCCGCATTACTCATTGTCTTATCCTTCATTACACTACGCCTGCGCGCAGAAGATCATGCATATGTACCACACCCAGCAGTTGGTCGCCATCGGCAACCATCACTGCGGTGATATGACGGGACTGCATCAGGTTCAGCACATCCACCGCGAGGATGCCCGAACGCACGCGGATCCCGCCCGGCGTCATCACATCAGCGATGCCCAGCGTGCGGACATCTACGCCCATATCGAACACCCGACGTAAGTCACCGTCAGTAAAAACACCTTCAATCTTCATCTGGTCATCACAGATCACCGTCATGCCCAGATTTTTACGGGTAATTTCCAGTAAAGCATCGCGCAGGGAAGCCCCTTTAGCGACGCGAGGGATCTCATCCCCGGTGTGCATAATATCGTTAACCCGAAGCAGCAGCTTGCGTCCTAACGCACCGCCAGGGTGAGAGAGCGCGAAATCTTCAGGAGTAAAACCCCGAGCCTCGAGCAGCGCGACCGCGAGGGCATCGCCCATCACGAGCGCCGCCGTCGTGCTGGAGGTGGGGGCAAGGCCAAGCGGACACGCCTCTTTAGGCACCTTCACGCACAGATGAATATCGGCCGCGCGGCCCATACTGCTTTCCGGGCGGCTGGTCATGCAAATCAGGGGCACCTGCAGCCGCTTCAGTACCGGGATCAGCGCCAGGATCTCATTGGACTCGCCGGAGTTCGACAGCGCGATAACGACATCATGTGGGGTAACCATGCCCAGATCGCCGTGTGCGGCTTCACCTGGGTGAACGAAGAACGATGACGTTCCCGTGCTGGCAAAGGTTGCCGCCATTTTGCGCCCGATGTGGCCGGATTTGCCCATCCCCATCACCACGACTTTACCGGCACAGTGGAACAGTTTCTCACATGCCAGACTAAAATCCTGATTAATATACTGATCTAACTGCGCCAGACCTTCACGTTCAATCTCCAGTACGGCTTTGCCTGCTTTCTGAAAGTCAAAACCCGGCTGCAATTCTATTTGCGACATAATGCTTTTCCATTTACCCAGAGAGAAGAGGCGAAAGCCAGTACAGCATCGCCATCCATACGATAAATCCACCTGTCAGCAGCGCGCCTGCGCCTTTGCCAATCTGACGTTTCCGCCGCCAGCAGAGCAGGGCGAAAATAACGCTGACCAGTAGCATCACTCCGTAATCGCGCGTGAAGGCCATGGGGTTAAACGCCCCCGGTGAAATCAGGGCGGGAAGGCCCATTACGATGGCGATATTAAAAATGTTGGAGCCGATGATATTACCAATCGCAATATCGTCTTCACCCTTACGCGCGCCCGCGATGGCCGTGGCCAGCTCTGGCAGGCTGGTGCCGATGGCAATGACCGTCAAACCTATCGTCAGTTCGCTCATGGCGAAATAGTTCGCCAGCACCGTTGCGTTATCGACCACCATCCGGGTAGCCATCGGCATGATGATGAGTGCGATACCAAGCCACAGCAGCGCTACGGGCAACGTCCCTTCGCGCGGGAGTTCGGCGACCTGCTCACGTGTCAGGCTGTCATTACCCTGTTTTTCAGCCTGGCGGGCGATTTTAACACTATACAGCAGCCAGATCCCGGCGAGCGCGAGCAGGAAAATGCCATCGTCATAGCTCAACACGCCATCATAAAGCACGTAGCCTGCCAGCAGGCTTACAATTAACATTAGCGGCAATTCACGACGCAGAACATCAGAATCCACGCGAAATGGATGCAGCAGCGCGGCTAAGCCTAAAATCAGTAAAATATTGACGATGTTCGAGCCAATCGCGGTGCCTATAGCGAGATCAACCTGGCCATGCAGTGAGGCTGACACGGACACAATAATTTCAGGCAGCGACGTGCCAACGCTGACTACTGTCATCCCAATAATGATGGGCGGCATGCCGATAAGCCGACACAGTATTGATGCAGCAAAAACTAAACGGTCAGCACTGTAGACCACCAAAAGTAAACCAATTATTAACAGTGCTGTTGCTAAAAGCATCAAAAGTCCTTTCTTCAGGTATACTTGCCGGTCCACCGCGCATAATGTTGGCGCTGCATACAGTCTGAGACGTAACGAATTCTTAATTTTGACTTTATGCGCCGGAAAAGTAAAACAAATGCCAGCTTTCGCTAACCTCAACGGCTAATATTCTGTAAAAATGTTGGGTTTAGGGCTGATTTAAGCGTAATGCTTAACGTTAAGCAGGGTAAGAAAGGAACCATAAATGAGCCAATCCATGGCGAATTTAGTCGATGTCCGCGGTGTCAGTTTTTCTCGCGGCAACCGATTGATATTTGATGATATTTCTCTGACCGTGCCGCGTGGAAAAATCACCGCCATCATGGGGCCGTCAGGGATCGGCAAAACGACATTGCTGCGTCTTATTGGCGGGCAAATCCCCCCTGACGGTGGCGAAATTCTCTTTGACGGGGAAAACGTCCCGGAGATGTCACGCTCGCGTCTGTATACTGTCCGCAAGCGTATGAGCATGCTTTTTCAGTCGGGTGCGCTGTTCACCGACATGAACGTCTTTGATAACGTAGCCTACCCGCTGCGTGAGCATACCAGCCTGCCGCCAGAGCTGCTGAAAAGCACCGTCATGATGAAGCTTGAGGCCGTAGGGCTGAGGGGCGCGGCAAAATTGATGCCGTCTGAACTCTCTGGCGGTATGGCTCGCCGCGCCGCGCTGGCGCGTGCTATCGCATTGGAACCTGATTTAATCATGTTTGACGAACCTTTCGTCGGGCAGGACCCTATCACCATGGGCGTGCTGGTGAAGTTGATATCTGAATTAAACAGTGCGCTGGGCGTCACCTGCATCGTGGTGTCTCACGATGTCCCGGAAGTTCTGAGCATTGCTGATTACGCCTACATCGTGGCAGACAAAAAGATCGTCGCACACGGTAGCGCCCAGGCGCTGCAGGAAAATTGCGATCCGCGCGTGCGGCAGTTCCTGGACGGGATTGCGGATGGGCCTGTGCCGTTCCGTTATCCGTCAGGCGACTATCGTGACGATTTATTGGGAATAGGGAGTTAAGCCACTCATGCTGTTAAATGCGTTGGCCGCTCTCGGACACCGTGGCGTAAAAACCATCAGGACGTTCGGGCGTGCCGGATTGATGTTGTTCAACGCGCTGGTCGGCAAGCCGGAATTCCGCAAGCACGCGCCTTTGCTGGTGCGGCAGCTTTATAACGTCGGCGTGTTGTCGATGCTCATTATCATCGTTTCCGGTCTGTTTATCGGTATGGTACTTGGGCTGCAAGGCTATCTGGTGCTGACAACCTACAGTGCGGAAACCAGCCTGGGAATGCTGGTTTCGCTCTCGCTGCTGCGCGAGCTGGGTCCGGTTGTCGCGGCACTCCTGTTCGCAGGGCGTGCCGGGTCTGCCTTAACGGCCGAAATTGGCCTGATGCGGGCAACCGAGCAGCTTTCCAGCATGGAGATGATGGCGGTTGATCCGCTGCGTCGCGTGATCTCCCCGCGCTTTTGGGCGGGCGTGATTTCGCTCCCGCTGCTGACCATCCTCTTTGTCGCGGTCGGTATCTGGGGCGGATCGTTAGTTGGCGTGCACTGGAAAGGCATTGATGCCGGTTTCTTCTGGTCTGCAATGCAGGATGCCATCGACCTGCGGATGGATCTGGTTAACTGTCTGATTAAGAGCGCGGTCTTCGCCGTTACGGTCACCTGGATCGCCTTGTTTAACGGTTACGATGCTATCCCGACGTCGGCGGGCATTAGCCGTGCTACTACACGTACTGTCGTTCATTCGTCGCTGGCCGTACTGGGTCTGGATTTTGTGCTCACCGCACTGATGTTTGGGAATTGAGTTCATGCAAACGAGAAAAAATGAAATTTGGGTCGGTATCTTCCTGCTGCTGGCTCTGCTGGCCGCACTGTTTATCTGCCTGAGAGCGGCGGATATTACGTCTATCCGCACCGAGCCGACTTATCGCATTTATGCCACCTTTGACAATATCGGCGGCCTGAAGGCACGCTCCCCTGTGCGCATTGGCGGCGTGGTTATCGGGCGTGTGTCAGACATTACGCTTGATGAGAAAACCTATCTGCCGCGCGTCGCAATGGATATTGAAGAGCGCTACAACCACATCCCGGATACCAGCTCGCTGTCTATTCGCACCTCCGGCCTGCTGGGCGAGCAATATCTAGCCCTGAACGTGGGTTTTGAAGATCCTGAGCTGGGAACGACTATCCTTAAAGACGGTAGTGTGATTCAGGATACGAAGTCAGCCATGGTGCTGGAAGATATGATTGGTCAGTTCCTTTACAACAGTAAAGGGGATGATAAAAAGTCTGACGATGCCCCTGCGCAGAGTGAAGACCCTACCAACGTTGCGCCGGCCCCTGGTGCCGCGAATTAATTTCAGGAGAAGTCATTCATGTTCAAACGACTGTTAATGGTTGCCATGCTGGTTATTGCCCCTCTCACTGCGGTACACGCTGCGGATCAGAGCAACCCGTACAAACTGATGGATGAAGCGGCGAAGAAAACCTTCGATCGTCTTAAAAATGAACAATCTAAGATTCGTGCGAATCCTGATTACCTGCGCGACGTGGTCGATCAGGAACTGCTGCCTTACGTCCAGATCAAGTATGCCGGCGCGCTGGTGCTGGGCCGTTACTACAAAGATGCCACCCCTGCTCAGCGCGAGGCCTACTTCGCCGCGTTCCGTGAATACCTGAAACAGGCTTACGGCCAGGCGCTGGCGATGTATCACGGCCAGACCTATCAGATTGCCCCTGAACAGCCGCTGGGTGACGCGACCATTATCCCTATCCGCGTGACCATTGTGGATCCTAACGGCCGTCCTCCGGTTCGCCTGGACTTCCAGTGGCGTAAAAACAGCCAGACCGGTAACTGGCAGGCATACGACATGATTGCGGAAGGTGTCAGCATGATCACCACTAAACAGAATGAGTGGAGCGACCTGCTTCGCACCAAAGGCATTGATGGCCTGACCGCTCAGCTGCAGTCTATCTCTCGTCAGAAAATTTCCCTGGACGAGAAAAAGTAATGTTGCAGCAACTGAGCTGGTCGCGTGAAGGGGAGACGTTAAAGCTGACGGGGGAGCTCGATCAGGATCTGCTGAACCCGTTATGGGATGCGCGTCTGAACGCGATGCAGGGCGTAACGCTGATTGATTTAAGCGGCGTCACGCGGGTGGATACCGCCGGCATTGCTCTGCTCGTGCATCTGGTTGCCGCAGGCAAAAAGCAGGGAACCCAGGTTGCGTTTACGGGGATGAGCGACAACGTTGTGACGCTTGCTCAGCTTTATAATCTGCCTCAGGATGTATTACCTCGTTAATATTTTCAGTGCGTTACTTCTGAAAGCCCCGACAGTTTCATCGTTGGGGCTTTTTGCTTGTTTAAGACGGCGCCACTTTGCTCTAAGATGTTGGGCTTGTTTTCACTATCAGATGATGTAGAACCCATGGAAAATAATGAAATCCAGACGGTGCTGATGAATGCACTCTCCCTTCAGGAAGCCCACGTCTCTGGCGATGGCAGTCACTTCCAGGTTATTGCTGTGGGTGAGATCTTCGACGGTATGAGTCGTGTGAAGAAACAGCAGGCTGTGTACGCGCCGCTGATGGAATACATTGCGGATAACCGCATCCACGCCCTGTCGATTAAAGCCTTTACCCCGCAAGAGTGGGCGCGCGATCGCAAACTAAACGGTTTTTGAGCCGGGGGCCACAGGGCCCGCGGCACGGTTGAATTCATAAGAGAGTTAACAATGGACAAATTTCGTGTACAGGGGCCAACGCGTCTCCAGGGCGAAGTCACAATTTCAGGCGCGAAAAACGCCGCGCTGCCTATCCTCTTCGCTGCACTGCTGGCAGAAGAGCCGGTAGAGATTCAGAACGTACCGAAGTTGAAAGATATCGACACGACCATGAAGCTGCTCGGTCAGCTGGGTACTAAAGTAGAGCGTAACGGTTCGGTCTGGATTGACGCCAGCAACGTTAACAACTTCTCAGCCCCCTACGATCTGGTGAAAACCATGCGTGCATCCATCTGGGCGCTGGGCCCGCTGGTGGCGCGTTTTGGGCAGGGCCAGGTTTCTCTGCCAGGTGGTTGTGCCATCGGCGCACGTCCTGTTGACCTGCATATCTTTGGCCTGGAAAAGCTGGGCGCAGAGATCAAGCTGGAAGAAGGCTACGTTAAAGCCTCCGTCAATGGCCGCCTGAAAGGCGCGCACATTGTCATGGACAAAGTGAGCGTGGGCGCGACCGTTACCATTATGTCGGCAGCGACGCTGGCCGAAGGGACCACCGTCATTGAAAACGCCGCGCGTGAGCCGGAAATCGTGGATACCGCGAATTTCCTCGTCGCGTTGGGTGCGAAGATTACCGGCCAGGGTACCGACCGCATCACCATCGAAGGGGTTGAGCGTCTGGGGGGCGGTGTTTATCGTGTTCTGCCTGACCGTATCGAAACCGGTACGTTCCTGGTGGCAGCAGCCATTTCTGGCGGCAAAATTGTTTGCCGTAACGCCCAGCCTGATACGCTGGATGCCGTTCTGGCGAAGCTGCGCGATGCGGGTGCGGATATTGAAACCGGTGAAGACTGGATTAGCCTGGATATGCACGGTCAGCGCCCGAAAGCGGTTAACGTGCGCACGGCGCCACATCCTGCTTTCCCGACGGACATGCAGGCGCAGTTTACTCTGCTGAACCTCGTTGCAGAAGGCACGGGTTTCATTACAGAGACGATTTTCGAAAACCGCTTTATGCACGTACCGGAACTGATCCGTATGGGCGCGCGTGCAGAGATCGAAAGCAATACGGTTATTTGTCATGGCGTTGAAAAACTGTCGGGTGCACAGGTGATGGCGACCGATCTTCGTGCGTCTGCAAGCCTGGTACTGGCGGGTTGTATCGCGGAAGGCACCACCGTTGTTGACCGTATCTACCACATCGATCGTGGCTATGAGCGTATTGAAGACAAACTGCGCGCGCTGGGTGCAAATATCGAGCGTGTGAAGGGCGAGTAATCGTTCCGGCACCCCCCTGCCTGAAATGGCCGGGGGATTGCTGTTCCTGTCAAACTGAGTACATCAGTTCTGGTGTGCTTTCTTAGTTTTGCTCTGGCGCATCATGCGCGTTCTGTCGATAAATTCATGCGTAACGGGGTCGTGATAGCGTGACGGCCAGATTATCCATGGGTGCGTGTCCAGCGCTGTCGCAATAATCAATTCTCCCTTTGGCCACGGGCGGGTCAGCGCGTTTGCCAGCGTCGACGAACTCAGCCCGTTACGACGAGACTCAGCCGCCAGTGACGTCCCTTTTTTACGCAGAGCCGCAATAATATCAGCGGAATGCCAGTCGATAAATTTCGTATCCATAATGCTGTCCTTGTGTGGGTAATCGTCCACGTCTCTTCTGGTGAAAAGACAGCGTTACTATACCCATTTCGAACGGGTGTTCTAAAAAGTTCACGTTACGGGAAGCAATATTCAGAATAAGACATGGCTTTATTAATGCCGCCTGTAAGGTGATGATTTAACACGAATATGGAATTTATAAGATCTTATTGAAACCTCCCCGCAGAGGCTGCGGGGAGGTGGGGGAGGGATTAACGGTCGCGCTGAACGGCGATATGGGCAAGGCCGATCAGGGCCTCACGCCATGGGCTATCCGGGATCACCTGAATGGCCGCAATGGCTTTGTCGGCCTCTTCTTCAGCACGCTGACGCGTCCACTCCAGCGATCCGCAGATCGCCATTGTTTCCAGTACAGGTTCCAGAAGATGTCGACCATTTCCTTGTTCGATCGCTTCGCGGATCATTTTTGCCTGATCTGGCGATCCGTTACGCATCGCATGCAGCAGCGGCAGGGTTGGCTTACCTTCATTGAGGTCATCCCCGACGTTTTTACCCAGCGTTTCGCCATCAGCACTGTAGTCCAGCAAATCATCAATTAGCTGGAAGGCGGTGCCAAGGTAACGGCCATAATCCTGCAGCCCTTTTTCCTGGGCTTCAGTGCAGCCAGCCAGAATGCCAGAACATTGCGCGGCCGCTTCAAACAGGCGCGCCGTTTTGCTGTAAATCACGCGCATGTAGTTTTCTTCAGTGATATCCGGGTCGTTAACGTTCATCAGCTGCAGGACTTCCCCTTCCGCGATAACGTTAACGGCTTCAGACATCACTTCCAGCACTTTCAGTGAGCCAAGGCTGGTCATCATCTGGAAAGCGCGGGTATAGATAAAATCACCCACCAGAACGCTGGCTGCATTGCCAAACGCCGCGTTTGCTGTCGCTTTACCCCGGCGCATGTCAGATTCATCCACCACGTCATCATGAAGAAGCGTGGCGGTATGGATAAATTCGATCAGTGCCGCAATCATGACGTGGGCATTTCCCTGATACCCAACGGCTCTGGCGGCCAGGATAGCAATCATCGGGCGAATGCGTTTACCGCCGCCGCTGACGATGTAATAGCCCAACTGATTGATTAGCTGAACATCAGAGTTGAGTTGCTCCAGGATTGCTGCATTCACACCCGCCATATCTTGCGCGGTTAACTCGTTGATTTTTTCTAAATTCATCGCAAAAGCCGGGCTTTTTATCCTGTTTATCCCACACGAGGTGAGTTCACAAAGGGTTTCGGTTTATCAATAGTATTGCTGATTGTACTGAAAAAACGGCTCAGATAAACGTTACCGTACGTGTTGTGTTTTTTTTCTTCATGTATTGATGGTAGCACTTGTCAAAGGCTCGCGTTTTGCGTAATATTCGCGCCCTATTGTGAATATTTATAGCGCACTCTGATTCATACGAGGATGTGCGCGGAAGCGGAGTTTATATGTACGCGGTTTTCCAAAGTGGTGGTAAACAACACCGAGTAAGCGAAGGTCAGACCATTCGCCTGGAAAAGCTGGACATCGCAACTGGCGAAGCTGTTGAGTTCGCTGAAGTTCTGATGATCGCAAACGGTGAAGAAGTCAAAATCGGCGTTCCTTTCGTTGATGGCGGCGTTATCAAAGCTGAAGTTGTTGCACACGGTCGTGGCGAGAAAGTTAAAATCGTTAAGTTTCGTCGTCGTAAGCACTACCGTAAGCAGCAGGGCCACCGTCAGTGGTTCACTGATGTGAAAATTACTGGCATCAGCGCCTAAGACCTGAGGAGAGATTTAAATGGCACATAAAAAGGCTGGCGGCTCCACACGTAACGGTCGCGATTCAGAAGCTAAACGCCTTGGCGTTAAGCGTTTCGGTGGCGAATCCGTTCTGGCGGGTAGCATCATCGTTCGTCAACGTGGTACCAAATTCCACGCTGGCAACAACGTAGGTTGCGGTCGTGACCACACTCTGTTTGCTAAAGCAGACGGTAAAGTGAAATTTGAAGTTAAAGGCCCGAACAACCGTAAATACATCAGCATCGTTGCTGAGTAAGGTTTTCTCGGTCCGGTAACGGATTAAAGCCCCGCAACGTGTTGCGGGGCTTTTTACATTGGAAACCCGGAAAATTTTCTGTAGGGAAAACGGGCATGAAGCAGCAGGCCGGCATTGGTATTCTTTTGGCGATCACCACCGCAATGTGCTGGGGTGCGCTGCCAATTGCAATGAAGCAGGTACTGGAAGTGATGGAGCCGCCTACGGTGGTCTTTTATCGCTTTCTGATGGCGAGTATTGGCCTGGGGGCTATTCTGGCCGTCAAAGGCAAGCTTCCACCTCTGCGCATCTTCCGTAAACCGCGTTGGCTGGTCCTGCTGGCTATCGCGACGGGCGGTCTGTTCGGTAACTTCATTCTGTTCAGCTCTTCCCTGCAATATCTCAGCCCGACGGCGTCGCAGGTAATTGGTCAGCTTTCACCGGTGGGTATGATGGTGGCCAGCGTATTTATCCTTAAGGAGAAGATGCGCGGGACGCAGGTTGTCGGGGCGAGTATGCTGCTCTGTGGCCTGGTGATGTTCTTCAATACCAGCCTGGTTGAGATTTTCACCCGCCTGACGGATTACACCTGGGGTGTAATTTTTGGTGTGGGAGCAGCAACGGTCTGGGTGAGTTACGGCGTCGCGCAAAAGGTGTTATTGCGTCGTCTGGCCTCACAGCAGATCCTCCTTTTATTGTACACTTTGTGTACAATAGCATTATTGCCATTAGCAAAGCCGGGTACGATCGCCCAGCTTAGCGACTGGCAACTGGCGTGCCTGATTTTTTGTGGGCTGAATACGCTGGTCGGTTATGGCGCGCTAGCCGAAGCAATGGCGCGTTGGCAGGCAGCGCAGGTGAGTGCATTAATTACGCTTACACCGCTGTTTACGCTGTTATTTTCAGATTTGTTATCAATGGCCTGGCCCGATGTTTTCATCAAGCCGATGCTCAACCTGTTGGGCTATCTCGGTGCGTTTGTCGTGGTTGCGGGCGCGATGTATTCCGCCATTGGCCATCGTCTTTGGGGACGTTGGCGCAAAAATGAAGCGGTTGTAGTGATCCCCCGCTCAGGCGAATGAGTTACGGAGAGTAAAATGAAGTTTGTTGATGAAGCGACGATTCTGGTCGTGGCAGGTGATGGCGGTAACGGTTGTGTTAGCTTCCGCCGTGAAAAATATATTCCTCGTGGCGGCCCTGACGGCGGCGACGGTGGAGATGGTGGCGATGTGTGGCTGGAGGCGGATGAGAACCTCAACACGCTGATCGACTACCGTTTCGAAAAATCTTTCCGTGCTGAACGTGGTCAGAATGGCCAGAGCCGCGACTGTACCGGTAAACGCGGTAAAGACGTCATTATCAAAGTGCCTGTCGGGACTCGCGTTATCGATCAGGGTACCGGCGAAACTATGGGTGATATGACCAAACACGGTCAGCGCCTAATGGTGGCGAAAGGGGGTTGGCACGGTTTGGGCAACAGCCGCTTCAAATCGTCTGTTAACCGTGCGCCGCGTCAGAAAACAATGGGTACGCCGGGCGACACTCGCGATCTCCAGCTTGAACTGATGCTTCTGGCTGACGTTGGCATGCTAGGTATGCCGAATGCGGGTAAATCGACCTTCATTCGCGCGGTGTCTGCTGCGAAACCGAAAGTGGCTGATTATCCATTTACCACGCTGGTACCGAGCCTTGGCGTCGTCCGCATGGACCACGAAAAGAGCTTTGTAGTCGCTGATATTCCGGGTCTGATCGAAGGCGCGGCAGAAGGCGCAGGCCTGGGTATTCGCTTCCTGAAGCACCTTGAGCGCTGCCGCGTACTGCTGCACATCGTTGATATTAACCCTATCGATGAGTCCGATCCGGTAGAAAACGCCCGTATCATCATTGGCGAGCTGGAAAAATACAGCGAAAAACTGGCAGGCAAGCCGCGCTGGTTAGTCTTCAACAAAATTGACCTGATGGATAAAGCCGAAGCGGAAGCAAAAGCGAAAGCCATTGCTGAAGCCATGGGTTGGGAAGATAAGTACTACCTGATCTCTGCGGCAAGCCAGGTTGGCGTAAAAGACCTCTGCTGGGATGTGATGAGCTTTATCATCGAGAACCCAATTGTTCAGGCGGAAGAAGCTAAGCAGCCTGAAAAAGTCGAATTCATGTGGGATGACTACCACCGCGAGCAGCTCGAAGAGATGGAAGCTGAAGAGGATGATGAAGACTGGGACGATGACTGGGATGAAGACGACGAAGAAGGCGTCGAGTTCATCTACAAGCATTAATACCTGCAAGAAGCCCCTGTTAAGGGGCTTTTTTTTACACCAGCGTTGACGGTAGCCAGCAGCTGGCGATGAGACCGCCCTCAGCGCCATTCTCAAGCGTTAAATCGCCGTGGTGGAGCTGAAGGATGCGTTGCACGATACTCAGCCCCAGCCCGCTCCCACCGTAGCGCTGGTCGAGCCGACGGAAAGGTTCAGTGATCGAATGCCGATGCGCTTCGTCAATACCTGGGCCCTGATCGATGACGCTAACCTGTGTACCGCCGTTCAGCTCCGCCAGCTTCACCGTAATCGTTGTCCCTGTCGGGCTATAACGGCCGGCATTCTCCAGCAGATTCCGCAACATGAGGCGTAAAAGCACGGGGTCACCCTGAACCGTCAGCGGGCATTTTGCTGGCCAGATTACCGTATGCTCTTTGGCCTCGTGCTCAAGGCTAAGGGGGGCGATGATATCGTCCGTCCAGTTAACGGTATTGTAGTGGCCGCTTGCCATCGCTTGCCCGGCGCGTGCCAGCATCAGCAGCTGTTCGACCGTGTGCATCAGCTGATCGATGCGGCTAATTAAGGGAGCGGCCTGTGGCGATCCTGACTGAGCCATTAATTCAAGATGCAGCCTGATGCCCGCAAGAGGCGTTCGTAATTCGTGTGCGGCATCCGCGGTGAACAGACGCTCTTGCTGAATGGTGTGATCAAGACGCGCCAGCAGCTGGTTTAGCGACGTCGTAACAGCGCCAATCTCTTCCATGTCGGAATACATTGGCAGCGGGGTAAGATTGTCGGCAGAGCGGTTAGCGAGACTGTCACGTAATTGGTTGAGTGGCCGGGTTATCCAGGTGACGGCCCAGAATGAGAAGAGCAGGGTAAAGCCCACCATCACCAGGGAAGGCACCAGCAGCGAGGCTATCGCTTCACGGATCTCTTTCTCAACGTGGTTGTTGCGCGTTTTAGCAGACAGCGTTTCATTTACCAGAAAGCCAATCTGTTCCCGGCTTTCATGCCATAGCCACACTACGCTGATTAACTGGAAAAAGAGAAGAATAACCGCCAGCAGCACCATCAATCGCCGACGCATGCTGTTCATTTCTGGCTCTCCAGACGATAACCCACGCCGCGGACGGTTTTAATGCGATCTTTGCCGAGCTTCCGGCGCAGGTTATGAATATGAACCTCAAGGGTGTTTGATCCCGGATCGTCCTGCCAGGAATAGATGTCCTGCTGCAGCGTTTCACGGTGTACGGTTTGTCCGCTGCGCATGATGAGGCGCGTCAGCAGCGCAAACTCTTTAGGCGTGACTTCGACAGGCTGGGATTGACGAAGAACCTGCTGAGTTTGCAGGTTTAGCGTAATATCGCCGTCGGTCAGCAGGTTATCGCTGTGGCCCTGATAGCGGCGGATCAGCGCCCGCGCGCGCGCCTGCAGCTCGGCAAGCGCGAAAGGTTTCACCAGGTAATCGTCCGCACCTGAATCCAGACCGTTGATGCGGTCTTCAATGGCATCCCGAGCCGTAAGGATCAGTACCGGGTTTTCCACACCCCGGCGGCGCCACTGGCTCAGCAGGGTGGCGCCATCTTTGTCCGGCAGGCCTAGATCAAGGATCACCAGGCTGTATTCACCGCTCTGGATCAGCGCATCGGCCTCTGCCGCCGTGGTGGCACAGTCGAGAGCGTATCCCTCATTCGTTAGCGCCAGCGCCAGCCCTTCCTGCAATAACAGATCGTCTTCAACTATGAGGAGTTTCATCGCTAGTTATTCTGGTAGATGTCCTTGTAAAGCCTGCTTTCGAAGCGCACCAGAGGAATACGGCGATTACGCTGGTCAGCGGGTTCGACGGCATAGCCGGAAAGATACTGCACGAACGCCATGCGTTGTCCGCTGGCCGTCGTGATAAAGCCCGCAAGGTTATAAACGCCCTGCAGTGAACCCGTTTTGGCCGACACTTTGCCATCCACACCTGCGGCATGAAGGCCCGCGCGGTACTGAAGTGAACCATCGTGACCCGCCAGCGGCAGCATCGTAATGAAGTTTAGCTCAGCGTCATGTTGTGCAATGTACTGAAGCACTTGCATCATGGTTGCCGGCGAGATCAGGTTGTGGCGCGATAACCCGGAGCCGTCGACGGCGAGGGTATTGCCGAGATCGATCCCCGCCTGCTGGCGCAGGATCTGACGTACGGCGTCGGAGCCGGCCCGCCAGGTGCCCGGAACGCCGAAGCGCGCGTGACCAATCATGCGGAACACCGTGTCGGCAATCATGTTATCCGACTTTTTCAGCATAATCTTAAGCAGATCGTGCAGCGGTGCGGACTGCTTGCTGGCAATAACGTTACCCGGCTGATTAACCTGCGTCTGACGGAGCAGGGTGCCGGTATAGGTAATTCCAGCCTGTTTCAGTTCGTCTTTAAGAATAGCGCCGGCGTAGCCCGCACCATCCTGAATGGCGAAAGCCAGCGGCAGCGGATCCGCACGCTGCGTCAGACAGCCGGTGAGCGTGAACCGGTTAAGGTCGCCCGGCACCACGTCCAGCTCGCAATACTGCGCCTCCGGCGACCCTTTTGCCAGCGTACGAACCTGGCTGAACATCGTGACCGGATAGTAAGAGGCCACGCGGATAAACGCTAAATCATCCGGCTTGGGTGCGCTGTAGAGCGACACAGAAAAGCAGTTACGGTCAACGATAGCGGCTGCAGGCGGTGCGCTAAAGCACTGCGTCATGTCATTCCACGGCCAGCCTGGCGCTTTATCGTGGCTGGCGAAAATGGAGGTATCGATCAGCACGTTGCCATCAATCTTCTGCACGCCAGATTTTTTCAACACCGCCACCATATTGCGGATATCCTGACGCTTAAAGGTCGGGTCCCCGCCAAAGCGGGCAATGAGATCGCCCTTCAGTTCGCCACCCTCGACGTTACCTTTTGTTTCCAGGGTGGTGGTAAAACGGAAGTCAGGGCCAAGCTGGAGCAGGGCGGCGAGGGCAGTGATCACCTTCTGGGTACTGGCAGGCAGCGCCATCTGTTGACTGTGATAGTCAATCTCGGGAGCCTGTGCGCCAACCTTCTGCACCATCAGGGCAAGGTTCGCGCCTGCGGGGAGCTGATTAATGTACTCATCAACATTCGCGGCCTGGGCGGTGAACGTTATACTGGTAGTCAATCCGATGATAAAACTGGAAAATCGCATAATCTCGCGCTAACAACCCGAAAACAAACCGTCATACTACGGTGCATAGCACTGCAAAGTAAACGATGACCCATAGTGAACTTCGCGGTAAAATGCGTATCAAATTGAAAAATTGCTGCTGACCTGGGGCGTTGCACCCGGGTCGGTTTTCTTTTTGCTTCTGGCCCGCTCGCGGTTTGATGTCCGTGGGGCTGGGGCCGGAGCAGGTAGTGCTGCTCCCAACAGGAATGTTTAAGAGGTATAACAAATGCAAGCTATTCCGATGACCTTACGTGGTGCCGAAAAACTGCGCGAAGAGCTGGATTTCCTGAAATCCGTTCGTCGCCCTGAAATCATCGCCGCTATCGCGGATGCGCGTGAGCATGGCGATCTGAAAGAGAATGCTGAATACCACGCCGCGCGTGAGCAGCAGGGCTTTTGTGAAGGTCGTATTAAAGATATCGAAGCCAAACTCTCTAATGCACAGGTTATCGACATCACTAAAATGCCAAACAATGGTCGCGTGATCTTTGGTTCGACCGTGCAGGTCCTGAACCTGGATAATGACGAAGAGCAGACTTACCGCATTGTGGGTGATGATGAGGCGGACTTTAAGCAGAACCTGATTTCGGTGAACTCCCCTATTGCTCGTGGCCTGATTGGCAAAGAGCAGGACGATGTGGTGGTGATCCGCACCCCTGGCGGTGAAGTGGAATACGAAATTATTAAGGTCGAGTACCTGTAATTCGCTTCTCCGCTAAGATGTTGATACATTGTAAAGAAAAGAAAAAGGCCGCATAGCGGCCTTTTATCAACTCAAGGAGCGTGGCATTTTGCTCACCTGCTGACAGAAATCCCTCGTTTTACACAGAAAATGTGTGCAATTCAGGATATCCTTAGCGTGGCAGCGAGATTTTACGCTCTTTAGATGGGCGATAGAGCACCAGCGTTTTACCGATGACCTGTACATTACAGGCGCCGGTTTCGCGCACGATGGCTTCCACGATCAGGGTTTTAGTGTCTCTGTCTTCAGAGGCGATTTTCACCTTGATCAGCTCGTGGTGTTCCAGCGCTTGTTCAATCTCGGCAAGCACCCCTTCGGTCAAACCATTGTTGCCAAGCATAACTACAGGCTTGAGCGGATGTGCCAGACCTTTAAGGTGCTGTTTTTGTTTAGTACTCAGATTCATCGTATATTTTTGCTTACGTTGGGATTGAAAACGGTTCATTCTACCGCCATCTCCCTTATATCGCCAAATAGCAGCGTAGAAATTTACGTCAAAGGTAGGCAACGATGAACCCGGACGGAAAAGTTAAATGACAGGTAAAAAGCGTTCTGCCAGTTCCAGCCGCTGGCTTCAGGAACACTTTAGCGATAAATATGTTCTGCAGGCGCAGAAAAAAGGGTTGCGTTCCCGCGCCTGGTTTAAACTTGATGAAATACAGCAAAGTGACAAACTTTTTAAGCCGGGGATGACGGTTGTCGACCTCGGCGCCGCGCCTGGCGGATGGTCCCAGTATGCGGTAACGCAGATTGGCGGTGCGGGTCGAATCATCGCATGCGACCTTTTGCCAATGGATCCCATCGTCGGAGTCGACTTCCTTCAGGGCGACTTTCGTGATGAATTAGTGCTGAAAGCGTTACTTGAACGTGTGGGTGACAGTAAGGTCCAGGTTGTCATGTCTGATATGGCACCAAATATGTGTGGAACACCGGCGGTGGATATCCCCCGCGGCATGTATCTGGTGGAGCTAGCGTTAGAAATGTGTCGTGATGTACTAGCGCCTGGTGGTAGTTTTGTTGTGAAGGTGTTTCAGGGCGAAGGTTTCGAGGAGTACCTTAAGGAAATTCGCTCCCTGTTTGCGAAGGTTAAAGTTCGTAAGCCGGACTCTTCCCGGGCGCGTTCCCGAGAAGTGTATATTGTAGCGACCGGGCGAAAATGATAACCGGTAGATTTCAGGCGAAAGTTTGAATGAAACTGGATATAGAGTATCCTGACGCTGTTTTTAACACAGTTGTAATGTGAGGTTAATCCCTTGAGTGACATGGCGAAAAACCTAATTCTCTGGCTGGTCATTGCCGTTGTGCTGATGTCAGTATTCCAGAGCTTTGGGCCCAGCGAGTCGAATGGCCGCAAGGTGGATTATTCTACCTTCCTGCAGGAGGTCAATCAGGACCAGGTTCGCGAAGCGCGTATCAACGGACGTGAGATCAACGTTACCAAGAAAGATAGTAACCGTTACACGACCTACATCCCGGTGAACGATCCTAAGCTGCTTGATAACCTTCTGACTAAAAACGTCAAAGTGGTAGGTGAGCCGCCAGAAGAACCGAGCCTGTTGGCTTCTATCTTCATTTCCTGGTTCCCGATGCTGCTTCTTATCGGTGTCTGGATCTTCTTTATGCGCCAGATGCAGGGCGGCGGTGGCAAAGGTGCCATGTCGTTCGGTAAGAGCAAGGCGCGTATGCTGACGGAAGACCAGATCAAGACCACGTTTGCCGATGTCGCAGGTTGTGACGAAGCAAAAGAAGAAGTGGGCGAACTGGTTGAATACCTGCGTGAGCCGAGCCGTTTCCAGAAACTGGGCGGTAAGATCCCGAAAGGCGTTCTGATGGTTGGTCCTCCTGGTACCGGTAAAACCCTGCTGGCGAAAGCCATCGCGGGTGAAGCGAAGGTGCCGTTCTTTACTATTTCAGGTTCTGACTTCGTAGAAATGTTCGTGGGTGTGGGTGCATCTCGTGTGCGTGACATGTTCGAACAGGCTAAGAAGGCAGCGCCGTGCATTATCTTCATCGATGAAATCGATGCCGTAGGCCGCCAGCGTGGCGCAGGTCTGGGCGGTGGTCACGATGAACGTGAACAGACGCTGAACCAGATGCTGGTTGAGATGGATGGCTTCGAAGGTAATGAAGGTATTATCGTTATTGCCGCGACTAACCGTCCGGACGTACTTGACCCAGCGCTGCTGCGTCCAGGCCGTTTCGACCGTCAGGTTGTGGTTGGTCTGCCAGATGTTCGCGGTCGTGAACAGATTCTGAAGGTTCACATGCGTCGCGTACCGCTGTCGCCAGATATCGACGCGGCAATCATCGCGCGTGGTACTCCGGGCTTCTCCGGTGCAGATCTGGCTAACCTCGTCAACGAAGCTGCACTGTTTGCCGCTCGCGGTAACAAGCGCGTGGTCTCTATGGTGGAGTTCGAGAAAGCGAAAGACAAAATCATGATGGGTGCGGAACGTCGCTCCATGGTGATGACGGAAGCGCAGAAAGAGTCCACGGCATACCACGAAGCAGGCCATGCGATTATCGGTCGACTGGTGCCGGAACACGATCCGGTGCATAAAGTGACGATTATCCCGCGCGGTCGCGCACTGGGTGTGACGTTCTTCCTGCCTGAAGGCGACGCGATCAGCGCCAGCCGTCAGAAACTGGAAAGCCAGATTTCAACCCTGTACGGCGGCCGTCTGGCAGAAGAGATCATCTACGGTGTGGAACATGTTTCTACCGGTGCGTCCAACGACATTAAAGTCGCGACAAACCTGGCGCGTAACATGGTGACCCAGTGGGGCTTCTCCGACAAACTCGGTCCACTACTGTATGCAGAGGAAGAGGGTGAGGTTTTCCTGGGCCGTTCCGTAGCGAAAGCGAAGCATATGTCCGATGAAACGGCACGTATCATCGACCAGGAAGTGAAATTACTGGTGGAACGTAACTATGCTCGCGCACGCCAGATCCTGAACGACAATATGGACATCCTGCATTCGATGAAAGATGCGCTCATGAAGTATGAGACCATCGATGCTCCGCAGATTGACGACCTAATGGCTCGCCGCGACGTGCGTCCGCCAGCAGGCTGGGAAGACCCAGGCGCTTCCAACAATTCTGACAACAATGGCACCCCGCGTGCACCGCGTCCGGTCGATGAACCGCGTACGCCAAACCCGGGCAACACCATGTCAGAACAGTTGGGCGATAAGTAAGTCACTGCTGTTGACGAAACTGTCTGTACCTCAAACCCTGGAGCTTGCTCCGGGGTTTTTCTTTTTTGTTTAACCATATCAATACCAGGGATTTGACCATGAAACTATTCGCCCAGGACTCGCATCTCGATCTCTCGCATCCTCATGTGATGGGGATCCTGAATGTTACCCCTGACTCCTTCTCCGACGGCGGCACGCATAACACGCTTATCGAAGCGGTAAAGCACGCAAATTTAATGATCAATGCGGGTGCCACCATCATTGACGTCGGCGGCGAATCGACGCGCCCAGGTGCGGCGGATGTTTCTGTGGAAGAAGAGCTGGCGCGCGTGGTGCCGGTAGTTGAAGCTATTGCACAGCGTTTCGAAGTGTGGATTTCTGTTGATACCTCCAAGCCTGAAGTCATTCGTGAAGTAGCGAGAGTGGGCGCTCACATTATTAATGATATCCGCTCGCTGACCGAGCCAGGCGCGATAGAGGCGGCAGCGGAGACCGGCCTGCCGGTTTGTCTGATGCACATGCAGGGCCAGCCGAAAACGATGCAGGAAGCGCCTAAGTACGAAGATGTCTTCGCCGATGTGAATCGCTTCTTTATTGAGCATATTGCGCGCTGCGAACGTGCGGGTATCGCAAAAGAGAAATTGCTGCTCGACCCGGGGTTCGGTTTCGGTAAAAATCTCTCCCACAACTATGAGCTGCTTGCGCGTTTATCGGAATTTCATCAGTTCGGCCTGCCGCTGCTGGTGGGTATGTCGAGAAAGTCGATGATTGGGCAGTTGCTGAATGTGGGGCCGAGCGAGCGCTTGAGCGGCAGCCTGGCGTGCGCGGTGATTGCTGCGATGCAAGGCGCGCATATTATTCGTGTCCATGACGTCAAAGAAACAGTAGAAGCCATGCGTGTGGTAGAAGCCACACTGGCAGCGAAGGAAAAGAAACGCTATGAGTAACCGTAAATATTTTGGTACCGATGGTATCCGTGGGCGCGTAGGCGATGCTCCAATTACCCCTGATTTTGTTCTGAAGCTGGGCTGGGCGGCTGGTAAGGTACTGGCGCGTCATGGCTCCCGTAAAATCATCATCGGCAAAGACACCCGCATCTCCGGCTATATGCTAGAGTCCGCGCTGGAAGCGGGCCTCGCCGCAGCGGGGCTGTCTGCCTCCTTTACGGGGCCAATGCCTACGCCTGCTGTTGCCTATCTGACGCGTACCTTCCGTGCGGAAGCGGGTATTGTTATTTCCGCTTCCCACAACCCATTCTATGACAACGGTATCAAGTTCTTCTCTATCGACGGCACCAAGCTGCCTGACGAAGTAGAAGAGGCGATTGAAGCCGAAATGGAAAAAGAGATCACCTGCGTCGACTCGGCTGAGCTGGGTAAGGCAAACCGAATTGTTGATGCGGCAGGCCGTTACATCGAATTCTGTAAAGGGACTTTCCCGAACGAGCTGAGCTTGGCCCATCTTAAGATTGTGGTGGACTGCGCAAACGGCGCGACCTACCACATTGCACCTAATGTTTTCCGTGAGCTGGGTGCGAAAGTGATCACCATCGGCTGCGAGCCGGATGGCCTGAACATCAATGAAGAAGTGGGCGCGACGGACGTTCGCGCTCTACAGGCACGCGTGCTGGCGGAGAAAGCCGATCTCGGTATTGCCCTCGATGGCGACGGCGACCGCGTAATCATGGTTGACCACGAAGGTAATAAGGTCGACGGCGATCAAATCCTCTATATCATCGCCCGTGAAGGACTGCGTCAGGGGCAGCTGCGCGGCGGCGCGGTTGGCACGCTGATGAGCAACATGGGCCTGGAGCTGGCGCTGAAACAGCTGGGTATCCCGTTTGTTCGCGCGAAAGTGGGTGACCGCTACGTGCTGGAGAAACTGCAGGAGAAGGGCTGGCGCATTGGTGCGGAAAACTCCGGCCACGTGATCCTTCTCGACAAAACGACCACCGGTGACGGCATCGTGGCTGGCCTGCAGGTTGTAGCGGCCATGGCGCGCAACCACATGAGCCTGCACGATCTCTGCAGCGGCATGAAAATGTTCCCGCAGATCCTGGTTAACGTGCGTTTCACCGCCGGCAACGGCGATCCGCTGGAAAGTGATAACGTGAAGGCCGTTATGGCTGACGTTGAAGCTGCACTCGGCAATCGCGGACGCGTGCTGCTGCGTAAGTCGGGTACTGAGCCACTGATCCGCGTGATGGTAGAAGGCGAAGACGAAGCGCAGGTAACTGAATACGCGCACCGTATTGCTGATGCAGTGAAAGCTGCATAATATTTCACGGTAAGTGTTTAAAAAGGCGGCGCTAGCCGCCTTTGTTTTAAGCAATTAATGGCTTTTTGCTGTTTTTTTCCGCAGTTGATACAATGCGTCAAAAATGCCCTTGCGAAGCTCATTCGCTTTGGTTAGTATTCACACCCGCTTCAGTGGGAAACACGAAATCCTGCTAATTGGTCGAAGCATTGGTATGCGGCAAATCCGCAAGGAACAGGTTGATTATGTACGAAGCTCTTTTAGTTATTTTCCTTATTGTAGCCATCGCTCTCGTAGCGCTGATCATGCTGCAGCAAGGTAAAGGCGCTGATATGGGAGCCTCCTTCGGAGCAGGCGCTTCCGGTACGCTGTTTGGTTCAAGTGGTTCTGCGAACTTCATGACCCGCACCACGGCGATTCTGGCTACGCTGTTCTTCATCATCAGTCTGGTGCTGGGTAATATCAACAGCAACAAGACCAGCAAAGGAAGCGAGTGGGAGAATCTGAGCGCGCCAGCGAAAACTGAGCAAACTCAGCCAGCTGCACCGGCTAAGCCGACCAGCGATATCCCGCAGTAAGTATTCAGTACCGAGGTGGTGGAATTGGTAGACACGCTACCTTGAGGTGGTAGTGCCCTAACGGGCTTGTGGGTTCGAGTCCCATCCTCGGTACCAATATTCCAGAAGAAAGACGTCGAAAGACGTCTTTTTTTGTTTGTATTTTTTGCCGTTCGTAGGCCCGGTAATCGCAGCGCCACCGGGCAAAATGGCGGGTGGCGCTGCGCTTACCCGCCCTACAAAATCCAAATAAAAAAGGCGCCCATTGGGCGCCTTCTGCAATTCTCAGTAACGACTACTTCTTGTCGCTGTGTTCCAGATTCTCAACCTGCGGCAGGCCGTTACCCGTGTTGGCGGAGAGCAGGCCGTTCTCAATGTAGTTGAACAGCTTCTCACGGGTGTCGGTAATATCCAGGTTACGCATGGTCAGCTGGCCAATACGGTCGTCAGGAGAGAACACGGAATCACCTTTCTCCATGGTCAGACGTTCTGCTTTATAGGTCAGGTTGTCAGACACGGTGTTCAGGATGGAGTAGTCGTTGCCGCGACGCAGTTCCAGCGTCACTTCGCCGGTGATCGCGCTTGCTACCCAACGCTGCAGCGCATCACGCAGCATCAGTGCCTGAGGATCGAACCAGCGGCCCTGATACAGCAGTTTACCCAACTGACGACCATGAGAGTGATACTGCTCGATGGTGTCTTCATTGTGAATACCGGTCAGCAGACGCTCGTAAGCGATATGCAGAAGCGCCATCCCCGGGGCTTCGTAGATGCCACGGCTTTTCGCTTCGATGATACGGTTTTCAATCTGATCGCTCATGCCCAGGCCGTGACGACCGCCAATGCGGTTTGCTTCGAGCATCAACTCTACGTCGTCAGAGAACGTTTTGCCGTTCAGCGCAACCGGATGGCCGCGTTCGAAGCGTACGGTCACCTCTTCTGCCTGGATTTTGACATTTTCGTCCCAGAACTTAACGCCCATGATCGGGTTAACGATTTTCACGCTGGAGTTCAGGAACTCCAGGTCTTTTGCTTCGTGCGTTGCACCCAGCATGTTGGAGTCGGTGGAGTAGGCTTTCTCAACGGACATTTTATAGTCAAAGCCGCAGGCGATCATAAACTCGGACATTTCATGACGGCCACCCAGCTCATCGATGAAGTCGGTATCCAGCCACGGTTTGTAAATCTGCAGCTCGGCGTTGGTCAGCAGGCCATAACGATAGAAACGTTCGATATCGTTGCCTTTATAGGTGCTTCCGTCGCCCCAGATGTTCACGCCATCTTCTTTCATGGCAGCAACCAGCATGGTGCCGGTGACGGCACGGCCCAGCGGGGTAGTGTTAAAATAGGTCAGGCCGCCGGTGGTGTTATGGAAAGCGCCGCACTGGATAGCCGCAATACCTTCGGCAACCAGCTGCTTACGGCAGTCAATCAGTCGTGCGTTCTCTGCGCCATACTCCATGGCACGACGAGGGATCGCGTCATAATCTTCCTCATCCGGCTGACCCAGGTTCGCAGTATATGCATAAGGAACCGCTCCCTTTTGGCGCATCCACAGCAGTGCAGCGCTGGTATCCAGGCCGCCAGAAAAAGCGATGCCAATACGTTGTCCAACCGGAAGATGCTTGAGAATCGTCGTCATAAAATAAAACCCTGCTTGATTGACTGATTAGAGACCGCTTTCGCTCTCGATGCATGTTTATGCAAAATAAGTGAGTATTCATTTAATCATCTTTTGTCGATGACCGAAAGAGAAGCCTGCATTTTTTGTAAAAAATTCCCTGTGTTTACCCTGACCGAAGTTAGGTTGACAGGTGGGGTCAACTATCAATATACTAAACGCCGATTTTACGTCCCGTCTTCGGTACCAAATCCCAGCATTATTTGCAAATTCTCACCAAAACGCGTAGAATTTGCCACGTTTCAGGCGCGGGGTGGAGCAGCCTGGTAGCTCGTCGGGCTCATAACCCGAAGGTCGTCGGTTCAAATCCGGCCCCCGCAACCACTTTCCCATAAAGTTCTTTTTCAAATATACTGTGAAGACCTAGAGGCTTCGTAGCTGGATTTGAAAAAATTCTTTCAGAAAGTGCTCCAGGCCACAGTTGTGGCTATAGGGTTCAGTTATCTAAAGCCCCGATTTATCGGGGTTTTTTGTTATCTGACTACAGAATAACTGGGCTTTACGCCCTTTTTTTATGTCTTGGGGGTGGGCTTGTCCACATTAGAGCAAAAATTAACAGAGATGATTACTGCACCGGTCGAAGCACTGGGCTACGAACTGGTTGGCATCGAATTCGTTCGCGGCCGCACATCGACGCTGCGCATCTATATTGATAGTGAAGATGGCATCAATGTTGATGATTGTGCTGATGTTAGCCACCAGGTCAGTGCCGTAATGGATGTTGAAGATCCGATTACCGTTGCGTACAACCTGGAAGTTTCCTCACCTGGCCTCGATCGTCCGATGTTTACGGCCGAACACTATGTGCGCTTTACCGGTGAAGAAGTGGCTCTCGTTCTGCGTATGGCCGTACAAAACCGCCGCAAATGGCAGGGTGTCATCAAAGCCGTTGAGGGCGAGATGATCACGGTGACAGTCGAAGGCAAAGATGAAGTGTTCGCGCTGAGTAATATCCAGAAGGCGAACCTGGTTCCCCACTTTTAACAGTCTGGATTGAGGTGAAAAGCCCGCGATGAACAAAGAAATTTTGGCTGTTGTTGAAGCCGTCTCCAACGAGAAATCACTGCCGCGTGAGAAGATTTTCGAAGCGCTGGAAAGTGCACTGGCTACAGCAACCAAGAAAAAATACGAACAAGAGATCGATGTCCGTGTAGAAATCGATCGTAAAAGCGGTGACTTCGATACATTCCGTCGTTGGGTAATCGTAGAAGAAGTGACCCAGCCGACCAAAGAGATCACCCTGGAAGCTGCACGTTACGAAGACGAAAGTCTGAACGTGGGCGAGTACGTTGAAGATCAGATTGAATCTGTTACCTTCGACCGTATCACCACCCAGACCGCGAAGCAGGTCATCGTACAGAAAGTGCGTGAAGCTGAACGTGCACTGGTTGTCGATCAGTTCCGCGATCAGGAAGGCGAAATCATCACCGGCGTGGTGAAGAAAGTTAACCGCGATAACATCTCTCTGGAAATTAAATCCGAAGGGCTGCCGGGTAACGCTGAAGCTGTGATCCTGCGTGAAGATATGCTGCCGCGTGAAAACTTCCGTCCTGGCGACCGTATCCGTGGTGTTCTGTACGCTGTGCGTCCAGAAGCGCGTGGTGCGCAGCTGTTCGTGACCCGTTCTAAACCAGAAATGCTGGTAGAACTGTTCCGTATCGAAGTGCCGGAAATCGGCGAAGAAGTTATCGAAATTAAAGCAGCGGCTCGCGATCCAGGTTCCCGTGCGAAAATCGCGGTGAAAACCAACGACAAGCGTATCGACCCGGTCGGTGCTTGCGTGGGTATGCGCGGTGCGCGCGTTCAGGCGGTCTCTACCGAACTGGGCGGCGAGCGTATTGATATCGTTCTGTGGGACGACAACCCGGCGCAGTTCGTGATCAACGCAATGGCTCCGGCTGATGTGGCGTCTATCGTTGTTGACGAAGACAAACACACCATGGATATCGCTGTAGAAGCGGGCAACCTGGCGCAGGCGATCGGCCGTAACGGTCAGAACGTACGCCTGGCGTCACAGCTCAGCGGCTGGGAACTCAACGTAATGACGGTTGATGACCTGCAGGCTAAGCATCAGGCTGAAGCCCATGCGGCGATCGATACCTTCACCAAATACCTCGACATTGACGAAGATTTCGCCACTGTTCTGGTTGAAGAAGGTTTCTCTACGCTGGAAGAACTGGCCTATGTGCCAATGAAAGAGCTGCTGGAAATTGACGGTCTGGATGAAGCGACCGTTGAAGCCCTGCGTGAACGCGCTAAAAACGCACTGACCACCCTGGCACTGGCTCAGGAAGAAAGCCTTGGCGATAATAAGCCGGCTGATGACCTGCTGAATCTGGAAGGTCTTGATCGTGCGATTGCGTTCAAGCTGGCTGCCCGTGGTGTTTGTACGCTGGAAGATCTCGCTGAGCAAGGCGTTGATGACCTGGCTGATATCGAAGGTTTAACCGACGAGAAAGCCGGCGAACTCATCATGGCCGCACGTAATATTTGCTGGTTCGGCGACGAAGCGTAATAAACTGTAGCAGGAAGGAACAGCATGACTGATGTAACTGTAAAAACGCTGGCTGCTGAGATTCAGACTTCCGTGGACCGCCTGGTACAGCAATTTGCTGATGCAGGGATCCCGAAGTCCGCTGATGACTCAGTGACCGCGCAAGAGAAACAAACCTTATTATCGCACCTGAACCGCGAACATGGTTCGGCGCCTGATAAACTGACGTTACAGCGTAAAACGCGCAGTACGTTAAATGTTCCAGGTACCGGTGGCAAAAGCAAATCGGTACAAATCGAAGTCCGCAAGACACGCACCTTTGTAAAACGTGATCCGCAAGAGGCAGAACGCCTTGCCGCGGAAGAGCAGGCACAGCGTGAAGCGGAAGAACAAGCTCAGCGTGAGGCAGAAGTAACTGCCAAACGTGAGGCAGAATTAAAAGCTGAACGTGAGGCCGCAGAAAAAGCGAAGCGCGATGCCAGTGATAAAGCGAAGCGTGACGCGGCGGAAAAAGACAAAGTGAGCAATCAACAGACTGACGAAATGACCAAAACAGCCCAGACGGAAAAAGCCCGTCGTGAAAATGAAGCGGCCGAACTGAAGCGTAAAGCGGAAGAAGAAGCTCGCCGTAAGCTGGAAGAAGACGCACGTCGTGTTGCTGAAGAAGCGCGCCGTATGGCAGAAGAAAACGAGAAGAACGGTATCAATCCTGTCGAGCAGACAGAAGACACCAGTGATTATCACGTAACCACTTCTCAGCACGCACGCCAGGCAGAAGACGAAAACGACCGCGAAGTTGAGGGTGGCCGTGGCCGTACCCGCACCGCGTCGAAAACTGCCCGTCCTCAGAAGAAAGGCAATAAGCACGCTGAATCCAAAGCCGATCGCGAAGAAGCGCGTGCAGCGGGTCGCGGTGGTAAAGGCGGTAAGCGTAAAGGTTCCGCTCTGCAGCAGGGCTTCCAGAAGCCCGCTCAGGCCGTTAACCGTGACGTTGTGATTGGCGAAACCATCACCGTTGGCGATCTGGCGAACAAGATGGCGGTTAAAGGCTCTCAGGTCATCAAAGCGATGATGAAGCTGGGCGCAATGGCCACCATCAACCAGGTTATCGATCAGGAAACCGCACAGCTGGTTGCCGAAGAGATGGGCCACAAAGTTATCCTGCGTCGTGAAAACGAGCTGGAAGAAGCAGTAATGAGCGACCGTGACACTGGCGCAGCGGCTGAACCGCGTGCACCGGTTGTGACCATCATGGGCCACGTTGACCACGGTAAAACCTCTCTGCTCGACTACATTCGTTCTACTAAGGTTGCCTCCGGCGAAGCGGGTGGTATTACCCAGCACATCGGTGCTTACCACGTAGAAACCGATAACGGCATGATCACCTTCCTGGATACCCCAGGCCACGCCGCGTTTACCTCAATGCGTGCTCGTGGTGCTCAGGCAACGGATATCGTTGTGCTGGTTGTTGCTGCCGACGATGGCGTGATGCCACAGACCATTGAAGCTATCCAGCACGCGAAAGCGGCGCAGGTGCCTCTGGTTGTTGCAGTTAACAAAATCGATAAGCCAGAAGCCGATATGGACCGCGTTAAGAACGAACTGTCTCAGTACGGCGTTATGCCGGAAGAGTGGGGCGGCGAAGCGCAGTTCATCCCTGTATCTGCTAAAGCGGGTACCGGTATCGACGACCTGCTGAACGCAATCCTGCTGCAGGCTGAAGTACTTGAGCTGAAAGCGATTCGTAACGGTATGGCGAGCGGTGCCGTCATCGAATCCTTCCTGGATAAAGGTCGTGGTCCGGTTGCAACCGTTCTGGTTCGCGAAGGTACGCTGAACAAGGGCGACATCGTTCTTTGCGGCTTCGAATACGGTCGCGTTCGTGCGATGCGTAACGAACTGGGTCAGGAAGTGCTGGAAGCAGGTCCATCCATTCCAGTGGAAATCCTGGGTCTGTCCGGTGTTCCAGCTGCCGGTGACGAAGTGACCGTTGTGCGTGACGAGAAGAAAGCGCGTGAAGTTGCACTGTATCGTCAGGGTAAATTCCGTGAAGTTAAGCTGGCACGTCAGCAGAAATCTAAACTCGAGAACATGTTTGCGAACATGACCGAAGGCGAAGTTCACGAAGTGAACGTCGTACTGAAAGCCGACGTTCAGGGTTCTGTGGAAGCGATCTCCGACTCCTTGCTGAAACTGTCTACCGACGAAGTTAAAGTGAAGATCATCGGGTCTGGCGTAGGTGGTATCACCGAAACCGACGCAACCCTGGCTGCAGCCTCTAACGCTATCCTGGTTGGCTTCAACGTTCGTGCGGATGCGTCTGCGCGTAAAGTGATTGAATCCGAAAGCTTGGATCTGCGCTACTACTCCGTCATCTATAACCTGATCGACGAAGTGAAAGCAGCGATGAGCGGCATGCTCTCTCCTGAGCTGAAACAGCAGATCATCGGTCTGGCTGAAGTACGTGACGTGTTCAAATCACCTAAATTCGGTGCGATCGCGGGCTGTATGGTTACAGAAGGTAACATCAAGCGTCACAACCCAATCCGCGTACTGCGTGACAACGTGGTTATCTACGAAGGCGAGCTGGAATCCCTGCGCCGCTTCAAAGATGACGTTAACGAAGTCCGTAACGGCATGGAATGTGGTATCGGCGTTAAGAACTACAACGACGTTCGCGTTGGCGATATGATCGAAGTGTTCGAGATCATCGAAATTCAGCGTACTATCGCTTAATTACCGATTGTAAGCCGGGATCGCCTCGCGCCACCCGGCAATAATTTTAAAAAGGGGCTTTAGCCCCTTTTTTGTCTGGAGAATTTATTATGGCGAAAGAATTTGGTCGCCCTCAGCGCGTAGCGCAGGAAATGCAGAAAGAGATCGCGCTCATTCTGCAACGTGAAATTAAAGACCCACGCGTGGGTATGATGACTACCGTGTCCGGCGTGGAAATGTCTCGCGACCTGGCGTATGCCAAAGTGTTCGTGACCTTCCTGAATGACCAGGACGAAGCGGCCGTCAAAAATGGCATTAAAGCGCTGCAGGAAGCGTCTGGCTTCATCCGTTCACTGCTCGGTAAAGCGATGCGCCTGCGTATCGTGCCTGAACTGACCTTCTTCTACGACAACTCGCTGGTCGAAGGTATGCGCATGTCCAACCTGGTGACCAGCGTGGTGAAACACGACGATGAACGTCGTGTTAACCCAGCGGACGACAGCAAGGAGGACTGATGAGTCGTCCTCGTCGTCGTGGTCGTGACGTGCACGGTGTGCTGCTGCTGGATAAACCCCAGGGCGCATCCAGCAACGACGTGCTGCAGAAAGTGAAGCGTATTTTTAACGCCAACCGTGCGGGCCATACGGGCGCGCTGGATCCGCTGGCGACCGGCATGCTGCCGGTTTGCCTGGGGGAGGCGACAAAGTTTTCCCAGTACCTGCTGGATTCCGATAAGCGTTATCGTGTTATCGCTAAATTAGGCCAGCGCACGGACACCTCCGATGCGGATGGCCAGGTCGTCGAAGAGCGTCCTGTGACCTTCAGCGCTGAGCAGCTTGACGCTGCGCTGGAGAGCTTCCGGGGTGAGACGATGCAGGTGCCGTCGATGTATTCGGCGCTGAAATATCAGGGCAAGAAACTCTACGAGTACGCGCGCCAGGGCATTGACGTCCCGCGCGAGGCCCGTCCGATTACCGTGTATGAGCTGCTGTTCATTCGCCACGAAGGCGATGAGCTGGAGCTGGAAGTGCACTGTTCGAAAGGCACCTATATTCGTACTATCATCGACGATCTCGGTGAAAAGCTGGGCTGCGGCGCGCATGTGATCTACCTGCGTCGTCTGGCTGTCAGTAAATATCCGGTTGAGCGTATGGTGACGCTTGAGCAGCTTCGCGAGCTGGCTGAAGAAGCTGAAGCGCAGGGGATTGCCCCGGCAGATTTGCTTGACCCACTGCTGATGCCGATGGACAGTCCAGCAGCAGACTTTCCGATCGTTAATCTTCCTTTAACATCGTCCGTTTACTTTAAGAACGGGAATCCGGTTCGTACAACGGATGCACCGCTGGAAGGTCTGGTACGCGTGACCGAAGGTGAAGAAGGGAAGTTTCTCGGCATGGGTGAAATGGATGGAGAAGGACGCGTTGCGCCGCGCCGTCTGGTTGTTGAATACCCGGTCGAAGGCTAACGGCGATTGCGGCTCATCTTGCGATAAGCAGGGGAGACGAGTAGAATATCGCCGCTTAACGATCTGCAAATTGTTTAACAATCTGCTAGTCGTATACTGGGATTGCTGAATTAGAGATCGGCATCCTTACATTCTTTATATTCTGGAGTTTGAAAATGTCTCTAAGCGTTGAAGCTAAAGCTAAAATCGTTTCTGAGTTTGGTCGTGGTACTAACGACAGCGGTTCTACCGAAGTTCAGGTTGCACTGCTGACTGCACAGATTAACCACCTGCAGGGTCACTTTGCAGAGCACAAAAAAGATCACCACAGCCGTCGTGGTCTGCTGCGTATGGTTTCTCAGCGTCGTAAACTGCTCGACTACCTGAAACGTAAAGATGTTGCACGCTACACCTCGCTGATCGAGCGTCTGGGTCTGCGTCGCTAAGTCTTGCGAGTTTCAGAAAAGGGGGCCTGATGGCCCCTTTTTTCAACCAGACGGCAGCAATTCACTGGAAACTATTGTATTGTTGCTATAAATGATCTTCATTGCAGAGGTTCGCGCGGCTAATGAGAGGCTTCACCCATGGGGGTGTCGGTTGTCATTAGTCGCGAGGATGCGAAGAAGGTCGGGTTAAATCGTCAGCACGCCGGTGGTGTGCTGTCAAACATTTAAGAAAGGACAGAACTTTGCTGAATCCGATCGTTCGTAAATTCCAGTATGGTCAACATACCGTCACGCTGGAAACCGGCATGATGGCACGTCAGGCGACTGCTGCCGTTATGGTAAGCATGGATGACACCGCGGTATTCGTTACCGTTGTGGGCCAGAAAAAAGCAAAACCAGGTCAGGACTTCTTCCCGCTGACCGTTAACTACCAGGAGCGTACCTACGCTGCCGGTAAAATCCCGGGTGGTTTCTTCCGTCGTGAAGGCCGTCCAAGCGAAGGCGAAACCCTGATCGCGCGTCTGATTGACCGCCCGGTTCGTCCGCTGTTCCCGGAAGGCTTCGTTAACGAAGTTCAGGTTATCGCGACCGTTGTTTCCGTTAACCCACAGGTTAACCCGGACATCGTTGCTATGATCGGCGCATCTGCTGCCCTGTCACTGTCTGGTATTCCATTCAATGGCCCAATCGGTTCCGCGCGCGTTGGCTACATCAACGACCAGTACGTACTGAACCCAACTCAGGAAGAGCTGAAAGAAAGTAAGCTGGACCTGGTTGTTGCCGGTACTGAAGCAGCGGTTCTGATGGTTGAATCCGAAGCTGAACTGTTGAGCGAAGATCAGATGCTGGGTGCTGTGGTATTTGGCCACGAGCAGCAGCAGATCGTTATCCAGAACATCAACGACCTGGTGAAAGAAGCCGGAAAACCACGTTGGGACTGGCAGCCAGAAGCGGTGAACGAGGCGCTGAACGCACGCGTTGCTGCACTGGCAGGCGCACGTCTGAGCGATGCCTACCGCATTACCGATAAACAAGAGCGTTATGCTCAGGTTGACGTCATCAAATCAGAAACCATCGCAACGCTGGTAGCTGAAGATGAATCCCTGGACGCTAACGAGCTGAGCGAAATTCTGCACGCTATTGAGAAAAATGCCGTTCGTAGCCGCGTGCTGGCAGGCGAACCGCGTATCGATGGTCGTGAAAAAGACATGATCCGTGGTCTGGACGTTCGTACTGGCGTGCTGCCACGTACTCACGGTTCCGCACTGTTCACCCGTGGCGAAACGCAGGCGCTGGTTACCGCGACCCTGGGTACCGCACGTGACGCGCAGAACATCGACGAACTGATGGGCGAGCGCACTGACAGCTTCCTGTTCCACTATAACTTCCCTCCGTACTCCGTAGGCGAAACCGGTATGGTGGGCTCTCCGAAGCGTCGTGAAATTGGTCACGGTCGTCTGGCGAAGCGCGGCGTGCTGGCAGTGATGCCAGAAGCTGATAAATTCCCGTACACCGTTCGTGTGGTTTCTGAAATCACAGAATCTAACGGTTCTTCTTCCATGGCTTCCGTGTGTGGTGCCTCTCTGGCGCTGATGGATGCAGGCGTGCCTATCAAGGCTGCTGTTGCGGGTATCGCGATGGGTCTGGTGAAAGAAGGCGACAACTTTGTTGTTCTGTCTGACATCCTGGGCGACGAAGACCACCTGGGCGATATGGACTTCAAAGTAGCGGGTTCCCGCGACGGTATCTCTGCGCTGCAGATGGATATCAAAATTGAAGGTATCACCAAAGAGATCATGCAGGTTGCTCTGAACCAGGCTAAAGGTGCACGTCTGCACATCCTGGGCGTGATGGAACAGGCGATTAACGCGCCGCGCGGCGACATTTCTCAGTTCGCTCCGCGTATCCACACCATCAAGATCAATCCAGACAAGATCAAAGACGTTATCGGTAAGGGCGGTTCTGTTATCCGTGCTCTGACCGAAGAGACCGGCACCACTATCGAAATCGAAGATGATGGTACTGTGAAGATCGCAGCGACCGACGGCGAGAAAGCGAAATTCGCTATCCGTCGCATCGAAGAGATCACCGCAGAGATCGAAGTGGGCCGTATCTACGCAGGTAAAGTGACCCGTATCGTTGACTTTGGCGCATTCGTTGCCATCGGTGGCGGTAAAGAAGGTCTGGTTCACATCTCTCAGATCGCTGACAAGCGCGTTGAGAAAGTGACCGATTACCTGCAGATGGGTCAGGAAGTACCGGTTAAAGTTCTGGAAGTTGACCGCCAGGGCCGTATCCGTCTGAGCATCAAAGAAGCAACCGAGCAGTCTGCTGCCGCTGCGCCGGAAGCTCCGGCTGCTGAACAGCAGGGCGAGTAAGGTTGCCATTAGCCCTCCGCTCTTGCGGAGGGCTTATTATCAGGCAGGACGCCTTGTTAAGCCGCCGGGGGACAGGACGTTCATCCAATAGTTGTCTTCGGGAGTGGGAAATGAAGCCTTTTTTGCGCTGGTGTTTCGTTGCGACAGCTTTAACGCTGGCAGGATGCAGCAACTCTGCCTGGCGTAAGAGCGAAGTCCTCGCAGTGCCATTGCAACCGACTTTGCAGCAGGAAGTGATTCTGGCACGCATGGAACAAATTCTTGCCAGTCGGGCTTTAACCGATGACGAACGCGCACAGCTTTTATATGAGCGCGGAGTGTTGTATGATAGTCTCGGTCTGAGGGCATTAGCGCGGAATGATTTTTCACAAGCGCTGGCAATCCGACCTGATATGCCTGAAGTATTCAATTACTTAGGTATATATTTAACGCAGGCAGGCAATTTTGATGCTGCCTATGAAGCGTTTGATTCTGTACTTGAGCTTGATCCAACTTACAACTACGCGCACTTGAATCGCGGTATCGCATTGTACTACGGCGGTCGTGATAAGTTAGCGCAAGATGATCTGCTGGCGTTTTATCATGACGATCCTAATGATCCTTTCCGTAGCCTGTGGCTTTATATCGCTGAGCAGAAGCTCAATGAGAAGCAGGCCAAAGAAGCACTGAAACAGCGCTTCGAGACATCGGACAAGGAACAATGGGGATGGAACATTGTCGAGTTCTACCTGGGGAACATTAGCGAAGCAACGCTGATGGAACGCCTCAAGGCGGACGCAACGGATAACACCTCGCTCGCTGAGCATCTCAGTGAAACCAACTTCTATTTAGGTAAGTACTACCTAAGTCTGGGGGATATGGACAGCGCTACGGCACTGTTCAAATTAGCGGTTGCTAACAACGTACACAACTTCGTTGAGCACCGTTATGCATTGTTGGAATTATCGCTCTTGGGCCAGGAGCAAGACGACCTGGCAGAATCGGACCAGCAATAGCTGACGACATAAACATCAGCCCGTAATCTTTTGATTGTCATCACCTTAACTGGTGAGGGCGTTGTTGTTCGTCAATACACCTACTTTGAGCCGGTTCACACTTTTCAATGAAAATTGCTAATCATTTTCACGATGAGCTAAGTAGACTGGCCGCCATTAATATCGAGGCACTTGTACTACATGGCTGAATTCGAAACCACTTTTGCAGATCTGGGCCTGAAGGCTCCTATCCTTGAAGCCCTTAACGATCTGGGTTACGAAAAACCATCTCCGATCCAGGCTGAGTGTATCCCACACCTGCTCTCTGGTCGTGACGTGCTGGGCATGGCCCAGACTGGTAGCGGTAAAACTGCAGCATTCTCGCTGCCGCTGCTGAACAACATTGATTCGGACCTGCGTGCACCGCAGATCCTCGTCCTGGCTCCAACCCGTGAACTGGCTGTTCAGGTTGCTGAAGCAATGACGGAATTCTCTAAACATATGCGCGGCGTAAACGTGGTAGCCCTGTACGGCGGCCAGCGTTATGACGTGCAGTTACGCGCCCTGCGCCAGGGCCCACAGATTGTTGTCGGTACGCCGGGCCGTCTGCTGGATCACCTGAAGCGCGGTACTCTGGATCTCTCTAAGCTGAGCGGTCTGGTACTGGATGAAGCAGATGAAATGCTGCGTATGGGCTTCATCGAAGACGTTGAAACCATCATGGCGCAGATCCCGGAAGGTCACCAGACCGCTCTGTTCTCTGCAACCATGCCAGAAGCAATCCGTCGCATTACCCGCCGCTTCATGAAAGAGCCGCAGGAAGTGCGCATTCAGTCCAGCGTTACCACTCGCCCCGATATCAGCCAGACATTCTGGTCTGTACACGGAATGCGTAAAAACGAAGCGCTGGTACGTTTCCTGGAAGCAGAAGATTTTGATGCAGCGATCATCTTCGTACGTACCAAAAACGCGACCCTGGAAGTGGCTGAAGCCCTGGAGCGTAGCGGCTACAACAGCGCAGCGCTGAACGGCGACATGAACCAGGCCCTGCGTGAGCAGACTCTGGAGCGTCTGAAAGACGGTCGTCTGGATATCCTGATTGCAACCGACGTGGCAGCACGTGGTCTGGACGTTGAGCGTATCAGCCTGGTTGTAAACTACGACATCCCAATGGATTCTGAGTCTTACGTTCACCGTATCGGTCGTACCGGTCGTGCGGGTCGTGCGGGCCGTGCGCTGCTGTTCGTTGAGAACCGCGAGCGTCGTCTGCTGCGTAACATTGAACGCACCATGAAGCTGACCATTCCAGAAGCTGACCTGCCAAACGCAGATCTGCTGGGCAAACGCCGCCTGGAAAAATTCGCCGCGAAAGTACAGCAGCAGCTGGAAAGCAGCGATCTGGATCAGTACCGTGCACTGCTGTCGCAGATTCAGCCTACCGCTGAAGGCGAAGAGCTGGACATGGAAACCCTGGCTGCAGCACTGCTGAAAATGGCTCAGGGCGAACGTAGCCTGATCGTGCCACCAGATGCGCCAATGCGTCCTAAGCGTGAATTCCGTGACCGTGACGATCGTTTCGAACGTCGTGGCGACCGTAATGACCGCAATGACCGTGGCCCACGCGGTGACCGTCCAGAGCGTGGTGGTGAAGACCGTCCACGTCGCGAGCGTCGTGACGCTGGCGAAATGGAACTGTACCGCATTGAAGTTGGCCGTGATGACGGTGTTGAAGTTCGTCATATCGTTGGCGCGATCGCTAACGAAGGCGACATCAGTAGCCGTTACATTGGTAACATCAAGCTGTTCGGTACTCACTCCACCATCGAACTGCCAAAAGGCATGCCGGGCGAAGTACTGCAGCACTTTACGCGTACTCGCATCCTGAACAAGCCGATGAACATGCAGCTGATGGGTGATGCACAGCCTCGCACTGACCGCGGCGGCGAACGTCGTGGCGGTGGCCGCAGCTTCGGTGGCGAGCGTCGTGAAGGCGGTCGTAGCGAAGGTCGTGGTGAACCACGTCGTTTCTCAGGCGAACGCCGTGAAAGCCGTGGCCCACGTCGTGACGACAGCTCAACCCGTCGCCGTGATGCGTAAGCCTTACGCTACTGACGTAAAGTAATATATACAGCCCCGATACACGCTATCGGGGCTTTTTTTATTCCTTTTGTACTCTTGTACTGGTACAGTGCTGCACATTAAAATGTAATCCACATTTTTGACTGGAGAAAAGGCTGTATGGCGACACTAACCACCACCCAAACGTCACCTTCGCTGCTTGGCGGCGTGGTGATCATCGGCGGTACCATCATTGGTGCTGGGATGTTTTCCCTGCCCGTGGTCATGTCCGGTGCGTGGTTCTTCTGGTCGCTGGCCGCGCTCGTCTTCACCTGGTTCTGCATGCTCCATTCCGGGCTGATGATCCTCGAAGCAAACCTGAACTACCGCATTGGCTCCAGCTTCGACACCATCACCAAAGATCTGCTGGGCAAAGGCTGGAACCTGGTGAATGGGCTATCTATCGCGTTTGTTCTTTATATTCTCACCTACGCGTACATTTCAGCGAGCGGCTCGATTCTGCATCACACCTTCTCGGAGATGTCCCTGAACGTTCCGGCGCGTCTGGCGGGGCTGTGCTTTGCGCTGGCTGTGGCATTTATCGTCTGGTTAAGTACCAAAGCGGTTAGCCGCATGACGGCGATTGTATTAGGCGCTAAGGTCATCACCTTCTTCCTGACCTTCGGCAGTCTGCTGGGTCACGTCACGCCAGCGACGCTGTTTAACGTCGCCGAAGTGAACACCTCTTACACGCCGTACCTGCTGATGACGCTGCCCTTCTGTCTGGCGTCGTTCGGCTACCACGGTAACGTGCCGAGCCTGATGAAGTACTACGGCAAAGATCCGCGCACCATCGTCAAGTGTCTGGTGTACGGTACGCTGCTGGCGCTGGGGCTGTATGTAATTTGGCTGCTGGGGACGATGGGCAACATCCCGCGTTCGGAATTTATCGGCATTGCCCAGAAGGGCGGAAACATCGACGTGCTGGTGCAGGCCCTGAGCGGCGTGCTGAACAGTCGCAGCCTGGATCTTCTGCTGGTTGTGTTCTCTAACTTTGCGGTGGCGAGTTCATTCCTCGGCGTGACGCTGGGCCTGTTTGACTATCTGGCGGACCTGTTTGGCTTTGATGATTCTGCGATGGGGCGCTTCAAAACCGCGCTGCTGACCTTCCTGCCGCCGATTGTGGGCGGTCTGCTGTGGCCGAACGGTTTCCTGTACGCCATCGGCTATGCCGGACTGGCGGCAACCATCTGGGCGGCGATCGTACCGGCGCTGCTGGCTCGCAAATCGCGCAAACGCTTCGGCAGTCCTAAATTCCGCGTCTGGGGCGGCAAGCCGATGATTGCGCTGATTCTGGTGTTTGGCGTTGGCAACGTGCTGGTCCACGTGCTGTCGAGCTTTAATTTGTTGCCTGTTTATCAGTAAAACGTGCGGTTTGAACCCCTCACCCCGGCCCTCTCCCTAAGGAGAGGGCGAAAAGCAAAAAACTATCCCACCAACTCTTCTTTCACCTGCATCGCCAAATCAAACGAATGCAAACGCGCCTGGTGATCGAAAATCTGGCCGTTGACCATAATTTCATCCGCCTGCGTTTCGCGCAGCACCGCGTCCAGCCCGTGGCGCACTTTCGCCTTATCGCCCACCAGCGACATGCTAAGCGCCTGCTGAACGCCATACTGCTCCGAGGCTGACCACAGCTGATGCATATTCTCCACCGGCGGCGGCAGCTGGCCCGTTTCACCGCGACGCAGCTTCATAAACGCCTGCTGCATAGAGGTAAACAGGAATTCCGCATCGCGGTTGCTGTCGGCAGCAATGATATTGATACACACCATCGCGTACGGTTTTTCCAGACGCTCGGACGGTTTGAAGTTCGTGCGGTAAAGATGCAGCGCCTGATGCAGCATATCCGGCGCGAAGTGTGAGGCGAACGCAAACGGCAGCCCCAGCTGTGCGGCGAGCTGGGCGCTATACAGGCTTGAGCCTAACAGCCACACCGGGATCTTCTCGCCGTAGCCCGGTACCGGGCGCACGTGCGGGTTCGGATCGCGCGCGTCGAACCAGTCCACCAGCTCGGCCACGTCGCGCGGGAAGTTGTCGATATCGCCGCTCATATGGCGGCGCAGGGCGCGCATGGTCGGCTGGTCACTGCCCGGCGCGCGGCCAAGCCCCAAATCGATACGGCCCGGATAAAGGGTATTCAGGGTGCCAAACTGCTCGGCAATCACCAGCGGGGCGTGGTTCGGCAGCATCACGCCGCCGGAGCCAAGGTGCAGGGTGGTGGTGTTTGCCGCCAGATAGCCAATCAGCACCGACGTGGCGGCGCTGGCGATGCCCACCATGTTGTGGTGCTCCGCCAGCCAGTAGCGGTGATAGCCACGCTTTTCGGCCAGCTGAGCGAGATCGAGAGAGTGCGAAAAGGCTTCTCGAGCCGAGGAGCCCTGAGGGATCGGCGCCAGATCCAGCACCGAAAACGGAATGGTTTTGTCAGTCATAACAGCTCACTTTGTCGACGGTGAATCTTTAATACTGCATTAAAAAATGATAACCGTTGTTAACAAAGTGAGCCTTTTTTACGCCTGCAGCTCCAGCCCGGCCAGACGCTTCCAGTAGCCGTTGCAGTCGCTGTTAGCCTTAAGCGGCAGCGGTGAGGCACCGTTCTCATTGGCGCGGAAGGCGTCCAGCATCGCGAATACGCTGGTATCGAGCGGTGACAGACGCACCATGTCCACCAGCCCGTCCATCGACGCCAGCTCGTTGCCGAGGTTATAGACATAGCCGCTCATGGTCTGAATGCCGTTTAGCACAAACACCTGCTGGTTTTCCTGCGAGAGCATGCTGCGGCCGTTCGGATACTTAATGCAGCAGGTTTCGCACTCGTCTTTTGGACGATCTTCCGAGCGCGCGGTAAAGCAGCGGGCGGAATACGCCAGCGGCAGATGGCCGTAGCTCAGCACTTCAACTTCAAACTGATGGCGAATGCCCAGGTCTTCGCACTGAGCCAGCAGGTTTGCCAGCCAGTCGCGGGAAAGCTCTACCGGCATACACCAGCGCGTCATTCCCTGCTTGAGCAGCAGGCGCAGCGTCACGGCGTTGTAGCAGTTCAGCGCATGGCCCGCGACAAACGGCAGCCTGCGTTCGGCGCACATGTTTACCACGCCCAGGTCGCTTGCCTCCAGCAGGAACTCGCCGTTCTCAACATAGCGCTTCAGCTCGCCCAGTTCGGAAGACGCCTGCACCAGCGCGAGCGTCGAGAGCACAACCTGCTTGCCGCTCCCGGCGAGGCTCTTAGCCATATCCAGCCAGTCGCCCACTTTGGTGGCGCGGCGCTTGCTGCACACCGCTTCGCCGAGGTAAATCACATCGGCGCTGCTGGCGGCGGCCTGTTGATAAAAATCTTCCAGCGTCTCTTTTGACCAGTAGTACAGCACCGGCCCTAATGAATATTTCATGGTTATCTCACTGCCATTTACGGTGATACGCGCCAAGCGTGGTTTGCGTGCCTTCGGACATTGAGCCGAGCGTCGCCATCCAGTCCGGCTGCGGGGCGTAGTTCTGCGGGTCCGCCATGCAGCGGTCGATGGCCTGACGCCAGACCTTCGCCACCTGGCTCACGTAGGCCGGGCTGCGCTGGCGGCCTTCGATTTTCACCGAGGCAATATTGGCGGCCAGCAGCTCCGGCAGCAGCTCCAGCGTGTTAAGGCTGGTCGGCTCTTCCAGCGCGTGATAACGCTCGCCGTCGACCAGATAGCGGCCTTTACACAGGGTCGGATAACCCGCGTTTTCACCGTCCTGATAGCGGTCGATCAAGACGTCGTTCAGGCGCGACTCCAGCCCCTGCGGCGTTTGCTCCCAGCGGACAAAGCGCGCGGGCGAGCAGGCCCCAACGGTGTTTGGCGATTCGCCGGTTAAATAGGAGGAGAGATAGCAGCGGCCTTCGGCCATGATGCACAGGCTGCCAAAGGCAAATACCTCCAGCGGCACTGGCGTGACGCGCGCGAGTTGCTTAACCTGATGAATTGAGAGTACGCGCGGCAGCACCACGCGGGCGACGTCAAAGTTTTGATGATAAAAACGCACGGCCTCTTCGTTAGTGGCAGATGCCTGAACAGAGACGTGGCGCTCAATATGCGGATAGCGTTCTGCCGCATACTCAAGCATGGCGAGGTCGGCCAGGATCAGCGCATCAGCGCCCAGCTGTGCCGCCATGTCCACCGCGCGCTGCCAGCGGGCGTAGCCGTCAGGATGGGCAAAGGTATTGATGGCGATATGCAGCTTACGGCGATGCTGGTGAACGAAGTTAACGGCTTCCTGAAGCTTCTTCTCCGTAAAGTTAAGGCCAGCAAAATGGCGGGCGTTGGTGTCATCCTTCAGCCCGATATAGACCGCATCGGCCCCATTTTCGATGGCCGCCTTAAGCGCCGGAAGGTTTCCGGCAGGGCAGAGCAGCTCCATAATTTGTCCTGATGTTGTCGATTGCAGAGATCGCAAAAATGTTAACGAGCTGGGATTTTAATTAACCCATGCGCGACAATTTTTGATTTAAGGCAGCTAATGGCGTATTGATGGCACCAATAATGCGCTATGCCGGAGAAGGGTTTGTTGATTTACGCCGCTATGTTCTTCTCTGGATATGGCAAAATAGCAGGACTATTGATATCAGGGAGTAAAGCTCGTGCTGGAGAAACTGCGTTCACGTCTCGTACAATTTGGTCCATCAATGCTGAGCGTGCCGGTAAAACTGGCGCCGTTCGCGCTTAAACGTCAGGTGCTGGAGCAGGTCCTGAGCTGGCAGTTCCGTCAGGCGCTGCAGGATGGCGAGCTTGAGTTTCTGGAAGGGCGCTGGCTGAGCATTAACGTCCATGATATCGGGCTGCGCTGGTTTACCTCCGTTGAGAATGACCAGCTGATCGTGCGCGAGTCCGCCGAGGCGGATGTGAGCTTTAGCGCCAACGCCAGCGATCTGCTGATGATTGCCGCACGCAAGCAGGATCCGGATACGCTGTTCTTCCAGCGCCGTCTGGTGATTGAAGGCGACACGGAGCTGGGCCTGTACGTGAAAAATTTGATGGATGCCATTGAGCTGGAGCAGATGCCGAAAGCGCTGCGCGTGCTGTTGATGCAAATGGCTGATTTCGTTGAGGCTGGGTTAAAAACCCCGCCGGACAGTAAACATACTTCAGTAGGTGAGCCATGCTGATTCGAGTCGAAATTGGGATTGATGCACCGGGTATCGATGCATTGTTGCGCCGTTCCTTTGCGAGCGATGCGGAAGCCCAACTGGTCCACGATCTCCGCGAAGACGGCCTGATCACGCTGGGGCTGGTTGCTACCGATGATGAAGGTCAGGTTGTCGGCTATGTCGCCTTCAGCCCGGTGATCGTTCAGGGCGAAGATCTTCAGTGGGTAGGAATGGCACCGCTGGCGGTTGATGAGAACTACCGCGGTCAGGGTCTCGCTCGCCAGCTGGTCTATGAAGGGCTGGACTCGCTGAATGAGTTTGGCTATGCCGCCGTGGTCGCGCTGGGCGATCCGGCGTTCTATGGCCGCTTAGGCTTCGAGCAGGCGGCGCATTACGATCTGCGCTGCCGCTGGCCGGGCACCGAGTCCGCGTTCCAGGTTCACCGGCTGGCGGATGACGCGCTTAACGGCGTGAACGGCCTGGTGGATTACCACGACCATTTCAATCGCTTTTAATCAGGCTTTCGCGTAGCGCCTCAAAGGAGCCGTCTCCGGTCACGAGGCGCTCTTTCTGGCGCTTCGTGAGCTGCTTGATGCGGTATTCCAGCCTGAGCGCCAGCGATCTGTCACCCACGGCCGCGGAAAAGGCCAGCCGTAATTCCCCTTTGCCCCGCAGCGCTTTTGCGCCTTTCCCCGTCTGATGCTGTAGAAAACGCCGCGCCACATCGGTGGTGATCCCGGTGTAGAGTGCATTATCAGCTGTTCGGACAAGATAGAGAAACCAGCACACGGTAAATAGATTCAGTATGTTAAGGTGAACGCACCATAGCATGAGAGAGAATGAAAATGGAAACACTGGCCGACATTAACAGCTGGCTGGCGAAGCAGCATGTCGTCACCTGGTGCGTCTACGATGAGGGTGAGATGTGGTGTGCGAACGCGTTTTACGTCTACGATCCCGAGCGCGTGGCGTTTTACGTCATGAGTGAAGACACCACGCGGCATGCGCAGATGACGGGTCAGCAGGCACAGGTAGCGGGCACGGTTAACGGCCAGCCGAAAACCGTCGCGCTGATCCGCGGGGTGCAGTTTAAAGGTGAAATTCGCCGCCTGGACGGGGAAGAGAGCGACGCGCAGCGTAAACGCTACACGCGCCGCTTCCCGGTTGCGGCTGTGCTAAAGGCCCCGGTGTGGGAAATCCGCCTCGACGAGCTGAAATTTACCGACAACACCCTGGGCTTTGGCAAGAAGCTGCACTGGTTACGTCCCGAGCAGGCGTAGCGCTTCGCGGTTGAACGCTGGCAGATCGTCCGGGGTCCGGCTGGTGATCAGCTGGTCCTTATCGTTTACGACCTCCTGATCGTAAAACTCGGCCCCCGCATTTTTTAGATCGATAACGATCGGCTTCACGGCGGTGAGCTTACGCCCCCTAACAACCTCTGCGCTGATCAGCAGCTGCGGGCCGTGGCAGATGGCAAACACCGGCTTACCGGTGCCGACAAAGTCACGGGTGAAGGTAACGAAGCGCTCATCCCCGCGCAGGGAATCCGGTGAATGGCCGCCGGGTAACAGCAGGGCGTCGAAATCGGACGGGCTGACGTTATCAATTGACTCGTCAATCTTCACGCTGGCTTCGCCCTTATGGCCCTTCACGGTTTTGCCCGCTTCTTTCTCAATGGTAATGACCTCATGTCCCGCCTTGCGGAACGCCTCTGCAGGAGAGGTGAATTCTGAATCTTCAAACTCGTCGGTAATCAAGACTGCGATTTTCTTGCCCATGCTTCCTCCGTTGTTTTGGGTTCAGACTGATTTTTCTCCGCTTGTGGTAAATACTTACCTGTAACAGACTTCTAAGTGTGGTAGACCACGCTGAGTTCGCAAACGGACAATTCTGTAAAGGGGAATATGATGAGCCAGGTTTTGATTACGGGCGCCACCGGGCTGGTGGGCGATCATCTTTTGCGGCTGCTGATTCAGGATCGCCATGTAAACTACATTGCCGCCCCGACGCGTCGCCCGCTGGCGGATACCTCCGGCGTCTTTAACCCGCACGATCCGCAGCTGACGGACGCGCTGGCGCAGGTTGAGGATCCGATCGATATTGCCTTCTGCTGCCTCGGCACAACGCGGCGCGAGGCGGGGAGCAAGGAGGCGTTTGTCCATGCCGACTACACGCTGGTTGTGGATACGGCGCTGACGGCCAAAAAACTCGGTGCGAAGCATTTCCTGGTGGTGAGCGCGCACGGAGCAAACGCCGGCTCGCCTTTCTTCTACAACAAGGTGAAGGGCAAAATGGAGGATGCGCTCATCGCGCAGAAGTGGGAACGCCTGACGATAGTACGCCCCTCGATGCTGCTGGGCCATCGCGACGAGCGCCGGTTTAACGAGTCGATATTTGCGCCGCTGTTCCGGATCCTTCCCGGTAACTGGAAGTCCATCGAGGCGCGGGATGTGGCGCGCGCGATGCTAAAAGAGGCGCTTTCGCCCTCGCAGGAAGGCGTGAACATCATCCCTTCGGCAAAACTGCGTGAAATCGCGCAGGGCGAGGCGTAAACTCCCCCGGCTAATTACATTACACTCTCCGGGGAATGGTATGACTGGTCAGTCTTCGTCTCAGGCGGCTACACCTGTTCAATGGTGGAAGCCCGCACTCTTCTTTCTTGTGGTCATTGTTGGCCTCTGGTATGTGAAATGGCAGCCGTACTACGGCAAAGCCTTCACCGCTGCCGAAACGCACAGCATCGGAAAATCCATTCTTGCTCAGGCTGATTCCAGCCCGCTTCAGGCGGCATGGGATTACGCCATGGTCTACTTTCTTGCCGTCTGGAAAGCGGCCGTCCTTGGCGTGATTCTGGGGTCACTGATTCAGGTGCTTATTCCGCGCAACTGGCTGGTGAAAACCCTGGGGCAGCCGCGCTTTCAGGGGACGCTGCTGGGCACAATCTTCTCTCTGCCGGGCATGATGTGCTCCTGCTGCGCCGCGCCCGTGGCCGCAGGGATGCGCCGTCAGCGCGTGTCGATGGGCGGCGCGCTGGCGTTCTGGATGGGTAACCCGCTGCTCAATCCGGCAACCCTGGTGTTTATGGGCTTCGTGCTCGGCTGGCATTTTGCCGCCATTCGCCTGGCTGCCGGGCTGGTGACGGTGCTGGTCGTTGCGACGCTGGTGCAAAATCTGGTGAAGGATAAGGCGCCTGAGTCTGCCACGGTGGAGCTGGACATCAGCGAGCCGCAGGGCGGATTCTTTGCCCGCTGGGGTTACGCGCTGTGGCAACTCTTCTGGAGCACCATCCCGGTGTATATCCTTGCGGTACTGGTTCTTGGCGCAGCGCGCGTCTGGCTGTTCCCCCATGCGGACGGCGCTGTCGATAACACCCTGCTGTGGGTGGTTGCGATGGCGGTGGCCGGCTGCCTGTTTGTGATCCCAACGGCGGCAGAAATTCCGATTGTCCAGACCATGATGCTGGCGGGAATGGGCACCGCGCCTGCGCTGGCGCTGCTGATTACGCTGCCTGCGATCAGCCTGCCGTCGCTAATCATGCTGCGTAAGTCATTCCCGGCGAAAGCCCTATGGCTGACCGCGGGGCTGGTGGCGTTGAGCGGGGTGATAGTGGGGAGTATTGCGCTTCTGTGAAAAAAAGCCCGGTGGCGGCTGGCGCTTACCGGGCTTACTGTCAGATGTGGGTTACTGGATATAGGTAAACGCGGTGGTGACGTGCTTCACGCCGCTCACCCGGCTGGCGATATCTGCCGCCGCTTTCCCTTCACGTTCGGTTACCAGACCCAGCAGGAACACTTCGCCGTTTTCGGTGGTTACCTTCACGTTTGAGGATTTGACCTGGTCCGATCCCAGCAGCTGAGAACGTACTTTGGTGGTGATCCAGGTATCGGAAGACGCATCGCCCAAACCAATTGGCTGGCCCTGACGCACCTCGTTAAACACTTCCGTCGTACCTTCTACCCCCATCGCAATCTGTTTCGCGCGGGAGGCGAGCTCCATATTTGGTGCCTGGCCTGCCAGCAGCACTTTGCCTTGATACGCCGTTACGTTGATGCGCGCTTCTTTCTTAATCTGTTCATCTTTGGACAGCGCGCTGTTGACGCGCAGCTCAAGCGTGCCGTCATCAACCTGCGTCCCAACGGTACGCGGATCGGTCGCCGCTTTGGTGCCTACAGCTGCGGTACCGACGACGGCCGCAGCGATACATCCCTGAAGCAGCAGTGCAGACATAAGGACTGCGAGGGTCGATAAAGCCTTCATGAAAACTCCTTAATCATCCTGGTGAGGGAAAAGCGTGTTATCGATCAGGTCGCATAAGCAATTTACCGTCAGCATATGCATTTCCTGTATACGCGCGCTACGGTGAGACGGAATGCGAATTTCCACATCCTGCGGCCCGAGCAGACCCGCCAGCTCACCGCCGTCATAGCCGGTTAACGCAACGATGGTCATATCGCGGGTGACCGCTGCCTCAACGGCTTTAACAATATCCCGGCTGTTACCGCGCGTGGAAATCGCCAGCAGCACGTCCCCGGCATGGCCCAGGGCGCGCACCTGCTTCGCGTAAATCTCGTCATGCAGACGATCGTTTGCAATCGCTGTTAAGACCACATTATCGGTATTTAGTGCAATGGCAGGTAAACTGGGACGTTCTGTTTCGAAACGGTTAATCATACTGGCAGCAAAATGCTGTGCGTTGGCGGCCGACGTGCCATTGCCACAACAGAGGATTTTGTTGCCGTTCAACAGAGACTGTACCAGCGTCATCGCTGCACGGGAGATCGCGTCCGGGAGGGCTTCTGCCGCTGCAATCTGCGTTTGAATGCTTTCTGTGAAGCACACTTTAATTCTTTCGAGCACGTTATCCCTTTAAATCTCAATTATGCGTCTTCGCCAAAAGCGTTTTTGAGCCATTCGATCTCATTTCCGGTGAAGGCTATCACATCGAAACGGCAATCCACAGTATCAAAACTTCCATTATGGCGGGCAAGCCACAAGTGGGCAGTCTGTAATAATTTTTGTTGTTTGGCGAGCGTCACGCTGGCGGCAGCACCGCCAAAACGGGATGACTGTCGAAAGCGTACTTCAACAAACACGGTGACCTGACCGTCTTTCATTATCAGATCGACTTCGCCGCCACGCCCGCGGACGTTAGCGGCGATAAAGCGCAGTCCTTTGCCTTCAAGCCAGCGACGCGCTTTCAACTCCCACGCGTCACCGGTCTCTTTACGGCTTAACTGGCTGGGACGATTTGCCCCTGCTGGTATTTGAGCCATGATAACTTCCTGTTAATCACACAGTCCTGAGTGGCGGTCAGATCGCCGGTGTTGCCGTTGAGCTCAAAGCCCGGCACCTGGCGCATCTGGGTAAAGTGGTTTGCCAGCGCCCACGCGTCCACGCCCATGGCGTACAGACGCGCCAGCGAGTAGTCGTTACGTACTGCCCCAAGCGCCTGCTGCATCAGCGCCGGGTTGCTGCCCGCCAGCATAGGGATTTCACTGTACTGCAGGCCGTCCATCTCCAGACGGAAATCCGGGCCTGCGGTGCCCTGCGCGCTGCGCGAACTGGCGTAGAGCGTTGCGCCGCTCTGGCTGCCGTTACGCATGGCAATCATCGGCTTGATGAAGGCGATCTCTTCCGGCGTAGCGACAATATAGGCCGCATCCACTTTACCACCCCCGCTGATTTGCGCGTCGGTAGGTGGTGCAGGAATGGTCAGGCCGCCGATGGTCACGCCCTGCTGCTGCGGCAGGCTGGCGGATACCGGGCTGCCGTTCAGCGCAATGCCCGCGCCGCCGTTAACGCCCGCTCTCAGCTCAGAGGCGGAACCAAATTTCTGCTGCAGCACCACGCCACCGCTGAGCGTTTGCCACTCCTGAGCAAAGGCATTTGCCACGCGATCGCCCAGCGCGCTGCGCGGGATCAGCAGCAGAGGAGCCTGTTTACCCTGTTCGTGAATATGACGCGCCGCGTCGCGGGCTTCATCTTCCGGCGAGAGAGCGAAGTAGCAGATGTTGGCGCGGTTTTGCACGTTCTCCGGCTGGTTGAGCGCCAGCACGTTCAGCGTGGTGTTGCTCTTCATTAGCTCTTCCACGTTGTTTTTCAACAGCGGGCCGACAACGATGCTTGCGCCATCTTTCTGCACCTGCGCCAGCACCTGATCGAGCGGCTGTGAGCTGGTGTCGTAGATTTTCAGCTCGGCGCCCGGGTTGGCGGCGGGGGTTGCCGCGGTCTGTGGCTGTGCTGCAGGCTGCTGTTCTGCAGGCGCGGCTTGAGGCTGCGGTTGTTCAGCCGTGGCCGGGGCGGAGGTTTCTGCAGGCGCTGGAGCAGCAGGTGGCGTCGTCGGCGCGGTGACCGGGTTCTGCATGGTGCCCTGCGCAGGCGTTTGCGCCGTGGTCAGGTCGCTGGTCTCTGCGACAGACGGGCTGACAACGTCATTCACGTTGGCCGCCTGCGCGGCCTGCTCCGGAACGGCGCTGCCGGTTACCGCTGCGGTGCCGTTTTTCGCCGCTTCAAAACCTTGCTGAATGGTGCGGCCAAATACGGCCGCCTGACCGTTCAACGGCAGAAGCAGGGCGATTTTGCTGGTAGAGGCTGGCTTAAAGTTCTGCACGTTCACCAGCTGGGTTGGCAGCATTTTCGCGCCCGGGTTTTGCGGGTAGCGGGTCTGCCAGTCGGTAATACCGGCTTTCAGCATGTTTGGATCGCTGCGGTTGGTCAACCACATCTGCTGCAGATCCAGCCAGCCCTGCAGCACGTTTTCGTCTGCATTAATGACCAGCGCCCGAGCCTGGTCCTGCGTCATGGACGCAAGTGCCTGCCAGGTGGCATCAATATTTTTCTGCTTGTCTGCACCGGCGAGCAGGGGTTCCTGCGCGATCAGCGCGCGCAGCAGCGTCAGGGAAGGACGACCGTCTTCGGCGGTAATGCCCGCTTGCCAGAAGCGAGCCTGCTGATTTTTGTCCAGCGCGCCGACATCAATGTCACCGAGGATCTTTTTCGCAGATGCGTAATCTTTTAGCGCCACTTTCAGCTCTGCGGAGAGCAGACCCTGCTCACGACGCTGGGCGTCGTTGAGATCCTGCGGCAGCTGGTTGAAGAGTTCGGCAGCCTGCTGGGTTTTGCCCTCATTCAGCAGTGCACGAATGGCGAGTAATTGCCAGTTGGTCTTGGTATCATTTGAGCTCTGCGACATTTGTTGCAGATAAAAACCAGAATCAGCCTGAGCCGAACCCTGCATATGGGCAGTACTCTGGTCGGGTGCCTGAGTGCCGCAGCCTGCAAAGATCAGAGCTGCCAGCAGGAGAGGCACGCTGCGCGCGGCTTTTGTTCGAAGAAACGTTAAGGGTACCATACTGTATCCAGTGATTTTTTTTACGCAATGCTCAATATTAAATCGGCAATACGGACTAAACAATGAAACAACACGAAACGGCAGATAATTCTCAAGGCCAGCTTTATATTGTACCTACTCCTATCGGGAATTTGTCTGATATTACCCAACGTGCGCTGACCGTTTTGCAAGCTGTTGATTTAATTGCCGCTGAAGACACTCGTCACACCGGTTTACTCCTTCAGCATTTCGCGATTAGCGCTCGGTTGTTCGCCCTGCACGATCACAATGAGCAACAAAAAGCCGAAACGCTGGTGGCAAAACTGAAGGAAGGGCAGAACATTGCACTGGTCTCGGACGCCGGTACGCCGCTGATCAACGACCCCGGCTACCACCTGGTGCGTACCTGCCGTGAAGCAGGCATCCGCGTCGTGCCGCTGCCGGGGCCGTGTGCCGCCATTGCGGCGCTAAGCGCTGCGGGTCTGCCGTCCGATCGCTTCTGCTATGAAGGCTTCCTGCCTGCCAAATCGAAGGGCCGCCGCGACGTATTGAAGGATCTGGAAGCAGAGCCGCGTACCCTGATTTTTTACGAATCTACCCACCGCCTGCTGGAAAGCCTGGACGATATGGTTACCGTCTGGGGCGAATCCCGCTACGTGGTGCTGGCGCGCGAGCTGACCAAAACCTGGGAAACGATCCACGGCGCGCCGGTTGGCGAACTGCTGGCGTGGGTGAAAGAAGACGAGAACCGCCGCAAGGGCGAAATGGTGCTGATTGTTGAAGGACATAAAGCGCAGGAAGACGCGCTGCCTGCCGACGCGCTGCGCACGCTGGCGCTGCTGCAGGCGGAACTGCCGCTGAAGAAAGCGGCGGCATTAGCGGCAGAGATCCACGGCGTGAAGAAAAATGCGCTGTATAAGCATGCGCTGGAGCAGCAGGGGGAGTAAGCCCCTGCCGCCTGTTTCGCCGGGTGGCGGCTGCGCCTTACCCGGCCTACAGATCTTTATATGCCTTTTAGTTAACAGGCATCGCCTCAAACACCAGCGTTTCCAGCGGCTGCAGCGTAATCACCACCGCGTTTTGATACTCCCCCGGTACGGTTACATTACTGCCGTACACCGCTTTCAGACTAAACTGCGCCGCGTTTCCTGTCGGGATTTCGAAATCTTTCGCCAGATCCAGGAAGTAGCTTTGCGGCTTATCCGACGGGTTACGCAACCCGAGAATCGCTTTTTCCTTGCTCCATGATGCCCAGCCGTAAACTTGCAGTGCGGTTGGGTCGCCGCCAATCCAGTGCGTATCCACCAGCACGCTGGCGTTATCCCGCGACCACTTCGCCGCCTGCGCCAGGGTATCCCACTTCGCCTTGTTCAGCATTGAAGGGGTGATATACAGCTCCTGCAGCTGCGTGCCGGTCGCGAAGTAGCTCCAGACCTGATCGGCAAAATCGCCGTCCGTTTGTACTTTCTCCAGCCCGTAATAGGCATTTTCTGCGCTGACGATCCCGTGGTACATCAGCGAGTTCAGCGGGAACAGCGGGCCTTTGCGCACAATGGAGCGGTACGTTTCGGCATCGCGGTAGGTCATCCACTGCTGAACCGGCGTGCCGGGGCCGTACAGGTTGATGTCATCGCCCTGGCGCCAGATTGAATCAGCATAGAATAGCCAGGACGGGCTGGCGTCGGTGCCGGTGGTCAGGTTGATAAACAGGTCCGGGTTTGCGCTACGCATGTTATGCAGCAGGGCGATGGATGCGTCAAAATCCGATGCAAACGGACTGCCCTTAATGTGCGAGTTGGCATTGCCCATTCCGTCGAGCTTGAACGAGGTAATATGCTCGTTTTTGATCAGCTTAACGATCTGTTCATTGAAGTTTTTAAAGTAGTTCGGTCCCGATAATGCCAGCTTCCCGTCTACCGTTTCGAACCCGTACTCTTTTGCATGCGAGACGCGAATATCGCGCGGTTTGTTATAACCGCCCCATGGGGAGAGCCACAGCCCGACTGAGCTGTGCAGGCTGTCGGCCTTCTCCCGTACCTTGCCAAAACCGTTGCTGAATGCCGGGCCGAAGAGCCAGCGCCCGGTGCGATCGTCCCAGCCGTCGTCCAGCAGGAACGCGTCCAGCGCTACACCGTGCCCGGTAATAAATTCCTTATTCCATTCGTCCATTCGCCTGATTACATCCTGCTCGGAATAGGGCGTAAAGAAGCCGATGTCCATCCAGCTGTTGTAGTGCAGGTAAGGCTTATACGGCCGGGGACGCACGGCATCGATAAACTGGTTCACGCTGCGGCGCAGCTGGCTGGTTTCCGGGAAGGTGCCAAAATAAGTGGTATAGCTGACAGGCGTCTCCGGCAGAATCGGCGTTTTCAGTTCTACATTAAGGTTGGTTGTCGCTTCATAGGCGTAGGTATTGACGATCGGTTTATCCGGCAGGATGAAGAACGAATCAGCAACGATCGGTGAGCTATTGATCGCGCCGTCAACGTAAGGTGCCTGAGACTGCTTTTTGGTCGGGAAGAAGGTGATTTTCGCCACGTCTCGCGGCTGGCCCACCGCTAAAATGGTGTAGTCGATACTGGCGTATTTACCCTTCAGCAGGTTCAGCTTCACCGTCACGTTAAAATCCGGATGGGTGAAGTCAATGACGATTGCACCGTCCTGCTTTTCGACGTGCTTGATGGTAAAATCCGCGGTGTGGATTTTTGTCTCATCCGGCAGCGTCAGAAAGAACAGCTCCTGCGGCGTGAGCGGATGGTTAGCCTTATTGTCCTTAACCACTACCGTTGAGTTTGCATCGTCAAACGAAAGGGCAATATTGTCGTTCTTTAGCGCGTAGTTGGCAGCCAGAGCGCCATGAGAAACAGAGAGAGCCAGCAGCGAGAGAGTGAGCACTTTTTTCATCAGTTAAGATCCTAATCAGTAATGCTTCAGCATTCGGTTGATGGATTGCTCCAGCCAGTAGCGCTGGGTGCCGAAGTTAATCCGCAGGTAGTTTTCGCCGTTTTGCACGTAGTGGCTGCCGTCTTCAATCACGACACCGGCCTGCTGGGCGAAATGTTGGGTCAACGCTGTGGCGCTGCGGTCGTCGGCGCTTACGTCTATCCAGGCCAGATACGACGACTCCGGGTTCATCATCTTCCACGCCGGGAAATGGGTCTGAATAGCGTCCGCTAGGTAGCGGGCGTTGCCTTGCAGATAGCCGTTCAGCGCGTCGAGCCAGGGCAGACCGTGCTGGTAGGCCAGGATGATCCCCCACACGCCGAACATGTTGGGTGAGGTAATGGAGTTCTTCTCAAGCTGCTGGCGGAAGCGCTGGCGCAGTGAGGCGTCAGGGATCATGGAGTAGGACGTTTTTAGTCCGCCCAGGTTGAAGGCTTTATTTGGCGACGTCAGCACGATCAGGTTGTCCAGTGCGGCACAGCCCGAGGTCAGACAGCTGACGAACGTGCCGTCCAGAATATGCTCGGCGTGAACCTCATCGACCACCAGAATCGTGCCGTAGCGTTTACAGAGATCGGAGACCTGGCGTATCTCATCCGCGCGCCAGATCCTGCCCGAGGGGTTATGCGGCGAGCAGAAGAACCACAGTTTTGGACGGTGGGTTTTGAGCTGATCTTCAACCAGATTAAAATCCAGCTGATAGCGGTTTTCCTTCACGCACAGCGGGTTAGCAAGCACCCGAACGCCCTGGCGCTGTGCCGCCATCGCAAAGGGATCGTAAACCGGCGTGTTCATCATCACGCTGTCGCCAGGCGAGCAGAACGCCTGGACCGCGTAATGCAGCGTGGAGACGGTGCCGTAGGTCAGAGTGATCCACGACTTTTCCACGTCAACCTGATGACGACCGCGCTGAAAGGCCATCACCGCGTCGTAAAATTCGTCGAAGCACCAGGTATAGCCAAAGGTGCCGTGCTCCACGATGCGCTGGAAGCCTTCAATAACGGCCGGCGGCGAGGTGAAATCCATGTCTGCGATCCACAGCGGAATAAACCCCTGCGGGACATCCCCGAAGCGCGAGCAGACAAACGCATGATCCCATTTACGGCACTTATCGCTCTTACGCTCGATGATTTTATCGAAATCAAACACAACAACCCCCTGTTAGATTAAGGCTTCAATGCCGGTTTTGACGCTCTGCACCTGCGGGCCGATGATCACCTGAACGCTGTGGGCATCCAGCACCACCACCGACAGGGCGCCAGCCGCTTTCAGCGCCTGCTGATCGATAAGCCCCATCTCCTTCACGACCAGGCGCAAGCGGGTGATGCAGTTGTCGAGCGACTCGATATTCTCTTTGCCACCGAGCGCGCGCAGGATAAGCCCGTGATCGTATTTCGATTTCCCACGCGCGCGGGTGTTGGCTTCGACGGCATGCTGCGCACCCTGCGCGTCCACCTCGCGTCCCGGCGTCTTGATATCGTGTTTGAGGATGTACCAGCGGAAGACGAAGAAGTAGATGGCAAACCAGGCAATGCCCACCGGGAACAGCAGATACCATTTGGTCGACATCCCCTGCATCACGCCGAAGATCAGCAGATCCAAAATCCCGCCGTCGGTGTTGCCGATGGTGACCCCCAGCAGGGCCATCACCATCAGCGCCAGGCCCGACATCACGATATGGAAGGCGTAAAGTGCGGGGGCGATAAACAGGAACAGAAACTCAATCGGTTCTGAAATACCGGTGACGACGGAAACCAGCACGCCGGAAAGCAGCAGTCCCTTAATCACCGGGCGGTTTTCCGGACGCGCGGTGCGGTAGATGGCGTACGCCACGGCAGGTAAGCCAAAGATAAAGGTCGGCATAAACCCTTGCGACAGAAACGCGGTCACGTGCGGGCTAAACGGCAGTCCGGCTTTCAGCTCGGCGTAGAAGATATTCAGCGCGCCGGCCACTTCATGACCGTTGACCATCTCAATGCCGCCTGCCGGCGTGAAGCGCACCATCGCCAGCAGAATATGGTGCAGACCAAAGGGTTTAAGCAGCAGCACGCCTACGCCGTACAGGAACGGTCCGAAAACGCTGGTGCTCTGAATGATATGGCCAATTCCGGCAATCCCCAGCGCCACGTATTCCCACAACAGCGGGATAAACAGCCCGACCAGCGACAGCGTGAGTGCGCTAATAATGGGCACAAAACGAATGCCGCTAAAGAACGCAAAGGCGTCATGCAGCACCGTGTCCTGAAAACGCTCGTGCAGGAAATAGACGATCACCCCCACCACGATGCCGCCCAGCACGCCCATCTCCAGGGTCTGGATCCCCAGCACGATCGATTGTCCGACCTGTCTCATGGTGGTGACGTCGGCAAGCTGGTGGGTGGCGGTCAGGTAGTAGTTAATGCTCATGTTCATCAGCATATAGCCAACGAACCCGGCAAAGGCGCCCACGGCCTTGTTGCGTTTGGCGAGGCCCATCGGGATCGCCATGGCAAACATCAGCGGCAGATAGGTAAAGGCGAAGCCGCCCACCATGGCGATAAAGCCAAAGGTCAGCTGCGTTAACTCACCCCCCAGAAAGGGAAAACTTTTAATAGTGGAAGGGCTGGTGACGGAGCTACCGATACCCAGCAGCAACCCCATGAAGGCCAGCAGAGAGACCGGGAACATAAACGTCTTTCCCAGGCTTTGGAAAAATTCCCACGCTTTCGATTTAAACGACTTTTCCTGTGTCATGTAGGGACTCCTCGGATTTTTAGGATAATGGAAGGCGCTGTCCGGCTTAAGGACGCGCCTTCATATTTGCGAGGCTTATAGTTATTTTTTAGGTATTGACGTAATGCGCGATGGGATCAGGCTTCGGCCGGAAGCAGGAGCCGGTTTGCCGAGCCGCAAACGGCGATCTTGCTTCTGACCACCTCTTTCATGGCGTCCATGCCGACCCGCATGTAGAAGCGCGGATCGTTACCCTGCGGGTTTTCGGCAAACCAGGCTTTCACCGCGTCAGAGAAGGCAATTTTCAGTTCGGTGGCCACGTTGACTTTGCACACGCCCAGCTCGATGGTGCGACGCACATCCTCATCCGGCACATCGCTCGCGCCGTGCAGCACCAGCGGCACGGTGACCACTTCGCGGATTTCCGCCAGCCGCTGGAAGTCGATTTTCGGGCGTTTGGTATACAGGCCGTGCGCGGTGCCGATGGCGACGGCAAGGCTATCGACGCCGGTTAGTTCGACGAAGCGTTTCGCTTCCTGCGGATCGGTGAGGAACGCGCTTTCGGCGTCCACGCTCATATCATCTTCCACGCCGCCCAGGCGGCCCAGCTCGGCTTCGACGCTGCAGTCGTTAAGGTGGCAGAAATCGACCACCGACTTCACCAGCTTCACGTTTTGTTCAAACGGATAGTGGCTGCCGTCGATCATCGCGCTGCGCACGCCCGCGTTGACCTTGCGGCGAATATCGTCCAGCGATTCGTGGTGGTCGAGATGCAGCGCCAGCGGCATGTCATAAGTGAGGGAATACGCGCTGCACAGGGCGTAGATCTCTTCCAGCGCAATGTGTTTAAAGGTGCCCGGCGTGCCCGCGAGGATCACCGGCGATCGCATTTCGCTGCACACTTCAAGGATCGCCTGGATCGTCTCCGCGTTGTGGATGTTGAACGCCGGAACGGCGTAGCCTTTTGCCTGCGCGTCCTGCAGAAGATATTTGGTCGAGATAATACTCATAATCAGATCCTCTTAAGCCTGCCACGGATGAATAACAACGCCCTGCACCACGCGGTTAACCGTCCCGCTGGCGGATGGCGTATCGGGCGTATTGCCTACGCTGATCGACTGGGTGAGTGCAAAGACCTGGGCATACATCAGGAAGCAGAACGCCTGTTCCGTATCGATAAATGGCCGTGAAGGCGGCAGCAGAATGTGCGGACCCGCTTCAATGACCGGATCGTTTTCAGCTGCGATGGCGACGACGCGCAGGGCCTGGCGATCGCGGCGCAGCTCGGCAAGCAGATCCAGATCGTACTGACGCGTATATGGATGGCTGGAAATAAACACCACCACCAGCGTTTCGTTATCGACCAGAGACTTAGGCCCGTGACGGAAGCCCGTCGGGGAGTCGTAAAATGCCGCCAGCTTGCCCGCCGTCAGCTCCAGCACCTTCAGCGCCGATTCGCGCGCCGCGCCCTGCAGGCCGCCGCTTCCCAGATAGACAACGCGTTTCCACGCTTCATTGCCAAAGACGCCGTGGCTGAAATCGCCGAGTGTAGTGAGGATCGCCTGACAGCGATCGGCGATGTCGCGGAAGGTGTGGCTATTGATCGTTTCCGGGGCGAACACGGCCAGACAGCTTGCCATCATGGTGGTGATGCTGCTGGTCATCGCAAACCCGCGATCGTGCGTTTCGGCAGGCATCAGCAGGGCAAAGGCGTTATCGCTGTCGACGGCGTTCTGGTACAGGCTCCCCGCCTCGTTGCAGGTAATCGACAGGTGGTAGCACTCCGGCACGAACTGGTTTGCCAGCTCAACGGTCGCGACGCTTTCCGGGCTGTTGCCGGAGCGGGCAAACGATATCAGCAGCAGCGGATGTGCCGGACTGAAGTAATCCATCGGATTAGTAACCAGATCGGTCGTTGGAACGGCGGCAAAGTTTTTCCCGGTGTGGCTCGCAAGCCATGGCGCAATGATATCGCCGATAAACGCGGACGTGCCCGCGCCGGTCAGGACGATCCGCAGATCGTGCTTGCGCAGCAGCGGCGTCAGGAAACTGTCGATCGAAGCGCGCAGGCTATCGATGTTGTTGAGCGAGCGGATCCAGCTGGCAGGCTGCTGGCGGATCTCTTCCTCGGTCCAGGTGCCGGTTGTGGCGGCGGTAGTGGTTTGTGGCATAACTCAGTCCTTAGTCGTGTGAATTCCACATCAGACGCTGGCAATCGTGTCGCTATCTTTCGTTTCGTTTCACTTGTTCACTTAAGCAGTTAAATAAAATCTATAGAAAAGAAATCGAAACTTCAATGGAAGAAAAGAAATAAAACGAAAAGTGTGATCGTGAAAGGAAAGGGAAAATTTAAGGAAAGGAAAAGAAAGGCCTTACGGTTTGCTGCCGTAAAGCCAACACGAGACACAATGAAAGGGCTAAAGGGGGAGAGCCTGGCCCTGAATCCAGATCTGCCGGAGATGTAAACCCCCGTCCAGCGCAATGATATTGGCACGTTTACCCGGGGCTAAGGATCCAAGCTGACCATCAACGCCCAGCAGGCGGGCAGGGTGCAGCGAGGCCATATGGATAGCGTCTTCGGCGGTTACGCCCGCATACTCCACCATATTCCTGACCGCGGCATCCAGCGACAGCGTGCTACCCGCCAGCCCGCCGGAGCGGGTTCGAACCACGCCGTTTTGCATCGAGACCTCTTCATTACAGAGCGTATATCGTCCGTCTGGCATACCTGCCGCCTGCATGGCATCGGTAATCAGCACCACGCGATCCTGCCCACAGCAGCAGCATAAGCGCATCGCCCCCGGATGAACGTGGTGGCCGTCGGCAATCAGCTCAAGCCACGCCCGTTTGTCCGTCAGCCCTGCGCCGACCATGCCGGGCTCTCTGTGATGCAGCCCCGTCATGCCGTTGTAGCAGTGAACCAGCCCGTCGGCACCCGCATCAAACGCGGCGACGGTTTGCCGGTACGTAGCAGCGCTGTGGCCCAGCATCACGCGTATATCGCGCTGTTTAAGATGATGAATCGCCTGCAGCGCGCCGGGTTTTTCCGGCGCGAGCGCCACCACCCGTAGCGTGCTTTGTGAAACGTCAATAAGCCTGTCCAGCTCGGCGATATCCAGCTCCCGGAACAGCTCCGGCGGATGCGCCCCTTTGTTCTGCGGCGTAAAGTAGGGTCCTTCCAGATAACTGCCCAGGATCTGCGCGCCGGGGCCGCCGGACTGACTGCGCCGGGCGATACGCATCAGCGCGGCGTGGATACTCTCCAGCGGCGCGGTCACGGTGGTGGGCAGAAATGCGCCCACGCCTTCGCGGGCTTTATGCATTGCCAGAGTATCCAGCGCGTCGGGAGCATCATCCATGACGTCCACGCCCGCGCCGCCGTGGACGTGCGTATCGATATAGGCCGGGCAAAGCAGTTCAGCATCGCGCGCCGTCATGCCAGCAGGGATGGGTTCAATCGCTGTGATGACCCCATCTTCAATACGGAGCTGGTGGTCTTCAAGCCATCCCTGTTCGGTGAGCAGACGATGCGCGCGCAGCAGCTGGCTCATATCCCTTCCTCAGCCGGAGCTTCCTCGCGACAGCGCGAAAGTTCGTCTACGAGGCTCGTCAGGCCGCGGTGTCCGCACTCCAGCGCCTGCAGACGAAACGCTTCGCTGCTTAATCCGTCGCGCTCCAGCACCATCTCCAGCAATAGCTGCAGGTTAGTGCCGGTGATCACTTCGCTGCCCGGCCTTTGCATCGCGAGCGTTGACGCCACGCGAAACGGCGTGCCGCCGAGCAGGTCGGTGAGAAACACAACATCGTGCTCTGCATCGAGTTCGCTCACCGCCTGCTCAAGCTGAGCGGTCAGCCGCGCGGTAGTGGAGGTTTCCGGAAAATCGATGGCGATAAACTGCGGCTGCTCGCCGAGGATCTGCTTCATCGCTTGCTCAAGCCCGCTGGCAAAACCGCCGTGACCCGTCAAAATAATGCCTAACATCGCAACCTCTTTGCTTTTACAGGAAGTGACAGAATTTACCGACAACGCCCAGCAGCACGGTGATACCGATCAGCCGCAGCGGGCTCCAGCCGCGGCGCACCAGCCAGAACATCGTCAGGGTATAGACCAGCGGCAGGAACGCGGGCATCAGCTTATCGATCACGTCGGCTTGCAGTTTGACTACGGCATCACCCGCCTTGATTTCAAGCGTGGTATTGAGTCGGACGTAAGTTGCAACCAGCGCGCCGATCACCGTCATCCCGACAATAGACGCCGCGTGGCCGACCTTTTTGGTGTTGGCTTTAATCAGCGGAATGGCCGCAACCCCCATCCGGTAAGCGTAGTGCGCAAGGCCAAAACGCAGGCCAAGATGCACCACGTTAAACAGCACGATAAAGACCACCGCGCCCAGAATCGACCCTTGCAGCGCCAGGCTGGCGCCAATACCGCCGCAGATAGGCAGCAGGGTTAGCCAGAACATGGCGTCGCCAATACCGCCAAGCGGCGCGCCAACGGCAATCTTGGTGCTTTGAATGCTGTTCACATCCTGCTTGGAGCGTTCCATCGCAAGGATAATGCCGATAACAAAGGTCACCAGGAACGGGTGGGTGTTAAAGAAGCCCATATGGCCTTTCATCGCCCGCGCCAGGTCCCGCTTGTTGGTGTGGATCTTTTTCAACGCGGGCAGTAGCCCGTACAGCCAGCCGGAGGCTTGCATACGTTCGTAGTTAAACGAGGCCTGCAGCAGCATCGAACGCCAGGCCACGCGGTTAATATCCTTTTTCGTCAGCTCGGCACCAATACTCTGGTCTTCGTAGACGTTTTCATTTACGCCGGTGAGCAACGTCTCTTCGCTTTCAGACACGCCCGGCAACGTTGTTTGATTAGATGCCATCTTCGAATTCCTCTTTCTGGGCCGCAGGAGCCGTCGGTTCAGGTGATTTACGCATCAGGTCGATCAGCGCCATTGCCAGCGCCGCCGCCGCAATCGCCAGTACCGGAAGCTTGAGCCAGGCCGCGGCGACAAAACCGATAATGAAGTAAGGGATGTAGACGTTTTTCATCATGATCTTCAGCAGCACGGCGAAGCCGATAGCTGGCATGATGCCGCCCGCGACGCCGAGACCGTCAATCAGACGCGCTGGCAAAACATCGATAGCGGTTTTCGCATGTTCCGCACCGAAGTAGATCGGCAGGAACGCGCAGAGAAAATAGAAGATGCCGAGCGCCAGCAGTGCCAGATAGTTAACCCGTTCGATACCGTTAGTGTCGGCGTTCGCCGCCATACGATCGCAGCGGGACATCACGCCGGACATCACCGAGAAGAGGAACGTAATCCCCATCTGTACCGCAACGGCAAACGGGACGGCGACGCCAACCGCAACTTCTGGCTTCACACCGGTGCTGATGGCAAATGCGGTGCCCACGATAGTCCCGATAATGACGTTAGGTGGTTGTGCCCCTGCCAGCGGTGCCAGCCCCATCCAGACCAGCTCTAACGTACCGCCGGTCAAAATGCCGGTGTGCAGATCGCCCAGAATCAGGCCGACCAGCGGCCCGAGTACCACCGGACGGTGCATGTGTGTTAAGCCGTTAAACATATCCAGACCGGCGATAAAGGCGAGTATGCCCAATCCCAGCGCCTGCAACAGACTGATTTCCATTGTGAATCCCTCAGAGCAGTTTAAAGAGATCCAAAGCAGTTTCTGTCGGAACGCCCTGAACGAAGCATTCCACCCCGGCCGCTTTCAGGCCGTTGAACGCGGCGATATCGTCCGCGTCGACGGAGACCGTTTTGGCAATTTGTTGTTTGCCACTGACGTAGTGCATGTTTCCTACGTTGATACGGGTGATGGGCACGCCGCCCTCAACGAGCTTCAGAAAATCGGCAGGTGATTTGCAGACCAGCAGGATCTTCTGACGGTCGGCGGCGCGGTGAATGTTGTCGATCACTTTTTGCAGCGACCAGAAGCGCACGGCGATCCCTTCCGCAAGTACCATCTCCATCAGGTTCTGTTGAACCGGATCTTCAGCCACCTCATCGTTAGCGACCAGCACCAGGTTTGCCCCCGCAAACCCTACCCACTGCACGCCCACCTGGCCGTGGATCAGGCGTTCATCAATGCGGCATAAAACAATGTTTGGCATAGCGTTTTCCTCTTTTTTAATTATGCGTTTTGAGTCGTTACGCCTTCGCAGGCGGCGTGATACTGCTGAAGTATGTCCTGAATGTGGTCGATGATGAGTTCCCGTGGCGTTGACTTGAGAGCGCCCTCGCGAACTTTGCTGTACTGCAGCGGCAGGTACTGGCTGATCAGCGGCAGCGGGAGCGGTTCATCCGCCAGGTTGCGTACCAGTCGTTCAAAGGCGTCGTCAATCTGGCTATCGGGCCAGTAATAGCGCACGCGGTCAGAGTAGCTGTAGCCGCGCGCCAGGCGTCGGGCATTGCCGTCACCGTGGTAATGGCTTTGCCAGTATTCCGGCCGGTCAAGCATGACGTTTTCCAGCACATGGCGCAGGCCAGAGCTGGCTTTTGCAGGCAGCAGTTCCTCTTCAATGGCGGCCAGTGAGAACAGCGCTTCGCGCAGGGCGAAGGTCAGGGCGGGGCCAACTTTCAGGATGGCAAAGTGATCCTTTACCAGCTGGCGCAGCGCCTGCGGCGTCTGGTAGTCGGTGGAGTGGGCTTCAAACACCAGCGTATCGTAGGCTTCAACCATTTTGCTCAGAGTAACGGCTTTCTGCGGCTGATAGTCGCAGACGTGCGCGTGGTCGAACTCCACGCCAGGCTGGACCACCAGGCCAATAATGCGCGGCCAGATGTCGCTTAAGCCTTCCTTTTCGAACGCGTGGCGGTGCGCTTCAAGCGTGGCGCGGGCCGCGTCCGGCGTGGTGACGGCAAGTTCGGTGAGCGTCTCGTGCGCACCGCCGGGAACCGGCACTTCCGTGCCGATAACATAGACCAGATCGGATTCACCAAACTGTTCGCGGCAGGTCGCTTCGGCAATCTTCGCCAGACGCGCGGCGCGTCCGGCGACGATCGCGTCGGTCAGGGGAACCGGGTCGTCCGCGCAGGACATGCTGCAGTCGAGATGGATCTTTTTGAATCCGGCAGCAACATAGCTTTTGATCAGATCGTCGGCATTTGCCATCGCCTGCAAAGCAGGCAGCTTTTGCCAGCGGTTAGGGCCAAGATGATCGCCGCCGAGGATCAGCTGTGACGTCGGGAAACCGAGCGAGTCGGCCAGCTGGCAGACAAACCCGTGAAAATCCGCAGGCGTCATGCCGGTATAGCCGCCAAACTGATCCACCTGGTTGGAGGTGGCTTCAATTAAGAGCGGCGTCTGATGCGACTGCGCGTAACGAATTGCAGCTTCAAGTACCAGTGGATGTGCGGAACAGACGGCATAAATCCCGTTTGCATTCCCCCGTTTATGTTGTTCCACCATATCTGTCAGATGTTTCACTTTCCTCTCCATTTCGGATGGCAATGACATTTATCTTTCGTTTTGTTTCATTTGATACTGCATCATGGTGTTATAAAAATAAAACGAAAGATAATAGTTTTCCGATCTGTTTCACAAAAGAAACATAATGAAAGGTTTCAGCTGCCGCTGAGCTTACGCCTGAGGGCCAGACAGGGCTTGCATTCCCGTAAAAGAAAGGCCTTAATAGGCAAAACGAAATGAAACGAAAGTTTATTTATTAAGGAGCTCGTATGAGCAGCACCGATTCACCCGCGGAGAAGCGCATCACCGGCACCAGCGAAAGGCGGGAGCAGATCATTCAGCGGTTGCGGGCGCAGGGAAGCGTGCAGGTTAACGATCTTTCTCATTTATACGGCGTGTCGACGGTGACGATCCGCAACGATCTGGCGTTCCTGGAAAAGCAGGGCATCGCCGTGCGCGCCTACGGCGGCGCGCTGATCTGTGAAGGCAATGCACAAGGCATTGAGCCGTCTGTGGAAGACAAAAGCTCGCTGAACACGGCGGTAAAACGCAGTATTGCGCAGGCAGCCGCGGAACTGGTAAAGCCCGGACACCGCATCATTCTGGATTCCGGTACCACGACGTTTGAAATCGCCCGCATGCTGCGCCAGCACACGGACGTGATTGCAATGACCAACGGTATGAACGTCGCGAACGCGTTGCTGGAAGCTGAAGGGGTGGAATTGCTGATGACCGGTGGGCATTTGCGCCGTCAGTCACAATCTTTCTATGGAGACCAGGCGGAGCAGTCGCTGCAAAATTACCATTTTGACCTGCTGTTTCTGGGCGTCGACGCCATCGATCTCGATCGCGGCGTGAGCACGCACAACGAGGATGAAGCCCGTCTGAACCGTAAAATGTGCGAGGTGGCGGAGCGTATTATCGTTGTCACTGACTCCAGCAAATTTAACCGCTCGAGCCTGCATAAAATCATCGATACCCAACGGATTGATATGATTATTGTCGATGAAGGCATTCCGGCGGAGAGCCTGGAAGGATTACGTAAGAGCGGGATTGACGTGGTGCTGGTTTAAGGGGGGCTTTCCCCCTCACCCTAACCCTCTCCCACAGGGAGAGGGTACCGTTCGATGCGGTTGGGAATATGAATCACGTCACCGGTGCCGGATTAAACACCGCTAGCTGGTTATGCAATCCCCATTGGTCAGAGAAGGTTTTCTTCCGCCCGCTCGCCACGTCCAGAATGAAGTGGAACAGCTTCCAGCCCACGTCCTCAATACTCTCTTCTCCGGTGGCGATGGTGCCCGCGTTGATGTCCATCAAGTCATACCAGCGGTTTGCCAGCTCGGTACGGGTCGCCATCTTGATCACCGGCACCGCCATCAGGCCGTACGGCGTGCCGCGCCCCGTGGTAAAGACCTGTACCGTAATGCCGGATGCCACCTGCTGCGTGCCGCAGACGAAATCGCTGGCCGGTGTTGCCGCGTATATCAGGCCGCGTTTCGTCGGGCGCTGGCCCGGGGAGAGCACTTCCACAATCGCGCTTTGACCGGATTTGGCAATCGACCCGAGCGCTTTTTCCACCACGTTTGCCAGGCCGCCTTTCTTATTGCCCGGCGACGGGTTGGCGCTGCGGTCGGTTTGGCCCATATCGAGATAGTTATCGTACCAGGCCATCTCTTCCAGCAGGCGCTTGCCCACTTCTTCGTTGACGGCGCGCGGCGTCAGCAGGTGGATGGCGTCACGCACTTCGGTCACTTCAGAGAACATCACCGTGGCGCCGCAGCGTACGAACAGATCGGACGCATAGCCTACCGCCGGGTTGGCGGTGACGCCGGAAAACGCATCGCTGCCGCCGCACTGGGTTCCCACGACCAGATCAGACGCCGGGCAGGTTTCGCGCTGGCGCTTGTTGAGCTTGTCCAGATGACGTTCAGCTACCTGAAGAATATCGTCGACCATTGATTTGAAGCCGACGTGGTGTTCGTCCTGCAGGCGCACGATGCTGGCCTCGTCGACCGGAATGGCTTTGACATCTTCGGTGCCCTGCAGCAGACGCTCAGGCTGCAGCTTTTCGCAGCCCAGACCAATCACCATCACCTCGCCGCCAAAGTTCGGGTTGAGCGCAATATTGTGGATTGTGCGAATAGGCACCACCGCCGCGGGCGCGTTGATCGCCACGCCGCAGCCATAGAGGTGGTTCAGGCCCACCACGCCGTCGACGTTCGGGTATTTCGGCAGCAGATCGCGCTCGATGATTTTGACCACGTAATCCACCACGCCCGCCACGCAGTGCACGCTGGTGGTAATACCGAGCAGGTTCTTGGTGCCGACGCTGCCGTCCGCATTGCGGTAGCCTTCGAAGGTATAGCCTTCCAGCGGCGGCAGCGGCTCAGGCACGCGCGTAGCCAGCGGCAGGGTGTTAAGCGGCGGCGCTTTTGGCAGCTCCACCAGCGACTCCTCAATCCAGCTTCCCTGCGGAATGGCGCGAACGGCATAGCCAATCACTTCACCGTAGCGCACGATTTCACCGTGAGCCGGGATATCCACCAGCGCGACTTTATGTCCCTGAGGAATATGCTCAACCAGTTCCAGCCCGTCCGGGAAACGGGTTCCCGCTTTTAAGCCGTTGTCGTTAACAATAATCGCCACGTTATCGGTGTCGTGTACTTTTATATAGAACGCCGTCGGCGATGCTTGTCGAATTTCAATGTCGGCCATTGTTCAGTATTCTCCAGCAAAGTGTCTGATAATAAGTGCAGCCAGATAGATATTTATTTTCTTATTATAGAAATAAAGACGCTGCTTTCTTAAATAAAGAATGTCAGGACTTTGAGTATAAAAATGTGATCCTGATCACTCCCTAATGCGAGACGTCACGCCCTTTAGCCGCTAATCGCTGATTCTGTGCATCAGCGCCCAACGTGTTGTGCATATGCTCAAAATATTATTGATGATAGCCGTTATAATTGAGCGTTATTACAATGTGCAGACGGCGGGTGATGATTATACTGAATCACGATTTCATTGCGTCTGGTTAATTACCTGATATTGCCTGCTATCGATAAATAATCAGGGAATACTCCTTCTAAAAATTATAAATATAACTATCGATGTGCCTGAGGAAATAAACATGATACTGGATACCACTGTAGAATCGAAAAAGGGTGTACCCACCCGATATTTAATTCTGCTGATTATTTTTATCGTCACGGCCATTAACTATGCTGACCGTGCAACGCTGTCGATTGCCGGTACCGAGGTGGCGAAAGAGCTGCAGTTAAGCGCCGTTTCTATGGGGTATATCTTCTCCGCGTTCGGCTGGGCTTACCTGCTGATGCAGATCCCCGGCGGCTGGCTGCTCGATAAGTTCGGCTCTAAAAAGGTTTACACCTACAGCCTGTTCTTCTGGTCGCTGTTCACCTTCCTGCAGGGCTTTGTGGACGTCTTCCCGCTGGCCTGGGCGGGCGTATCAATGTTCATCATGCGTTTTATGCTCGGCTTCTCCGAAGCGCCTTCATTCCCGGCGAACGCCCGTATCGTGGCGGCCTGGTTCCCGACCAAAGAGCGCGGCACCGCGTCTGCGTTATTTAACGCGGCGCAGTATTTCTCGCTGGCAATCTTCTCACCGCTGCTGGGCTGGCTGACCTTCGCCTGGGGCTGGGAACATGTCTTCACCGTCATGGGCGTGATTGGTTTCGTGCTGACCGGCGTATGGGTGAAGTACATCCATAACCCGACCGACCATCCGCGGATGTCTGAGCAGGAGCTGACGTTCATCACCGAAGGTGGCGCCGTGGTCGATATGGATCACAAAAAGCCGGGCGTACAGGCTGCGAGCGGCCCGAAACTCCACTACATCAAACAGTTATTGACCAACCGCATGATGCTGGGCGTCTTTTTTGGTCAATACTTTATCAACACTATCACCTGGTTCTTCCTCACCTGGTTCCCGATTTATCTGGTGCAGGAAAAAGGCATGTCGATTCTGAAGGTGGGCCTGGTGGCATCCATTCCCGCGCTGTGCGGCTTTGCCGGTGGCGTGCTGGGCGGGGTGTTCTCGGATTACCTGATTAAGCAGGGCAAGTCGATAACGCTGGCGCGTAAGCTGCCGATTGTGCTGGGCATGCTGCTGGCGTCGTCCATTATTCTCTGTAACTACACCAACAACACCACGCTGGTGGTTGCCCTGATGGCGCTGGCCTTCTTCGGCAAAGGCTTTGGTGCGCTGGGATGGCCGGTCATTTCCGACACCGCGCCAAAAGAGATTGTTGGCCTGTGCGGCGGCGTGTTTAACGTCTTTGGTAACGTGGCGTCCATCGCGACGCCGCTGGTAATTGGTTATCTGGTCAGTGAACTGCATTCGTTCAACGCGGCACTGGTATTCGTTGGCTGTTCAGCGTTGATGGCGATGTTCTGCTACCTGTTCGTGGTAGGCGACATCAAACGTATGGAATTGCAGAAATAAGCAAAGGTATAAGCGATGAGTAACGATATCTTCCCGAATAAATTTAAGGCAGCCCTCGCGGCGAACCAGATCCAGATTGGCTGCTGGTCTGCCCTGGCAAACCCCATCAGCACCGAAGTGCTGGGCCTGGCCGGATTCGACTGGCTGGTGCTGGACGGCGAACATGCGCCTAACGATATCAGCACCTTTATTCCGCAGCTGATGGCGCTGAAGGGTAGCCAGAGCGCACCTGTGGTGCGAGTGCCGACGAACGAGCCGGTGATCGTCAAGCGCCTGCTGGATATCGGCTTCTACAACTTCCTGATCCCGTTCGTGGAGACCGAAGAAGAAGCGGTGCAGGCCGTGGCCTCTACACGCTATCCGCCAGAAGGCATTCGCGGCGTGTCCGTATCGCATCGCGCCAACATGTTTGGCACCGTGCCGGACTACTTCGCGCAGTCCAACAAGAACATCACCATTCTGGTGCAGATTGAAAGCCAGCAGGGCGTTGATAACGTCGATGCCATCGCCGCAACCGACGGCGTAGACGGCATTTTCGTTGGCCCAAGCGATCTGGCGGCCGCCTTCGGCCACCTGGGCAATGCGGGTCATCCGGACGTGCAGCGCGCCATCCAGCACATTTTCGCCCGCGCCAAAGCGCATGGCAAACCGTGCGGCATTCTGGCACCGGTTGAAGCGGATGCACGCCGCTATCTGGAGTGGGGCGCAACGTTTGTTGCCGTGGGCAGCGACCTCGGCGTATTCCGCTCCGCCACGCAGAAGTTAGCAGACGCTTTTAAAAAATAACCATCATTGAGGAAAAAATTATGACGCTGAAAGTGGGTTTTATTGGCCTGGGTATCATGGGCAAACCAATGAGCAAAAACCTCATTAAAGCAGGTTACTCACTGGTGGTTTCCGACCGTAATCCAGAAGCTGTTGCAGAAGTCATTTCTGCCGGTGCAGAAGCGGCCTCCACGGCTAAAGCCATTGCAGAGCAGTGTGATGTGGTCATCACCATGCTGCCAAATTCACCGCACGTAAAAGAAGTGGCGCTGGGCGAAAACGGCATTATCGACGGGGCAAAACCGGGCCTGGTGGTGATTGATATGAGTTCTATCGCCCCGCTGGCCAGCCGTGAAATCAGCGAGGCGCTGAAGGCGAAAGGCGTCGATATGCTGGATGCGCCGGTGAGCGGCGGCGAGCCGAAAGCCATCGACGGCACGCTGTCGGTCATGGTGGGCGGCGACAAGGCGATTTTCGACAAGTACTACGACCTGATGAAATCAATGGCCGGTTCCGTGGTGCATACCGGTGAAATTGGCGCAGGCAACGTCACCAAGCTGGCGAACCAGGTGATTGTGGCGCTGAACATTGCGGCGATGTCTGAAGCGCTGACTCTGGCAACCAAAGCAGGCGTAAACCCGGATCTGGTTTATCAGGCGATCCGCGGCGGCCTGGCGGGCAGCACCGTGCTGGATGCCAAAGCGCCGATGGTGATGGATCGTAACTTCAAGCCCGGCTTCCGCATCGACCTGCACATTAAAGATCTGGCGAATGCGCTGGACACCTCTCACGGCGTGGGCGCGCAGCTGCCGCTGACCGCCGCCGTCATGGAGATGATGCAGGCGCTCCGTGCGGATGGTCTGGGTACTGCCGACCACAGCGCCATCGCGTGCTACTACGAAAAACTGGCGAAAGTGGAAGTCTCTCGCTAATAACGTCGTGCCCGGTGGCGCTGCGCTTACCGGGCCTACGGTCCAGGCCGAAAATGTGCAGTAACAGGCTACAACTATGAAAATCGTAATCGCTCCAGACTCTTATAAAGAAAGCCTCTCTGCCACCGAGGTAGCTCAGGCGATAGAAAAAGGATTTCGGGAAATTTTCCCCGATGCACTTTATGTTTCTGTGCCTGTTGCTGACGGTGGAGAAGGTACAGTCGAAGCGATGATTGCTGCCACCCAGGGCATGGAACAGCACGCTGTTGTTACCGGCCCGATGGGGGAGAAAGTCAACGCCTGCTGGGGGATGTCCGGCGACGGCAGCACGGCGTTCATCGAGATGGCGGCCGCCAGCGGCCTGGCGCTTGTGCCTCACGCGCAGCGTAACCCACTCGTCACCACCTCACGCGGTACCGGGGAGCTTATCCTCAGCGCGCTGGATAAGGGCGCGCGCAATATTATTATCGGCATCGGCGGCAGCGCCACCAACGATGGCGGCGCCGGTATGATGCAGGCGCTGGGCGCAAAGCTTACGGACGCCAACGGCACGGAGATCGGCTACGGCGGCGGCAGCCTGATGGCGCTTAACAGTATTGATGTATCAGGGCTGGATGCCCGGCTTAAGGGCTGCGCAATCCGCGTGGCCTGCGACGTCACCAATCCGCTGGTGGGGGAGAAGGGGGCGTCACGCATCTTTGGTCCACAAAAAGGGGCGACCGAGGGGATGATCCTCGAACTGGACGCCAACCTCAGCCACTATGCGGACATGATCAAAAAATCCCTGCACATTGACGTTAAACACGTCCCGGGCGCAGGGGCCGCAGGCGGGATGGGAGCGGCATTGATGGCTTTCCTCGGCGCGGAGCTCAAGAGCGGGATTGAGATTGTTACCCAGGCGCTCAATCTTGAAGAGCATATTCACGACTGCACCTGGGTGCTGACGGGCGAAGGGCGGATCGACAGCCAGAGTATTCACGGTAAAGTGCCCGTTGGCGTGGCAAACGTCGCCAGGAAATACCATAAGCCAGTGATCGGGATCGCCGGCAGCCTTACCCCGGACGTGGGCGTAGTCCACCAGTACGGTATCGACGCCGTGTTCAGCGTCCTGAGCAGTATCGGCTCGCTCGAAGAGGCATTCCGCGGCGCTTATGACAATATTTACCGCGCCTCGCGCAATATCGCCGCCACTTTGCAGGTGGGGATGCACACCCAAGGGTGACAGCAGGGCGCAAACCCTCTATACTTCGCGCCGAAGCTGACCAGACAGTCGCCGCTTCGTCGTCGTCCCCTTTCGGGGGGAGACGGGCGGAGGGGAGGAAAGTCCGGGCTCCATAGGGCAGGGTGCCAGGTAACGCCTGGGGGGGAAACCCACGACCAGTGCAACAGAGAGCAAACCGCCGATGGCCCGCGCAAGCGGGATCAGGTAAGGGTGAAAGGGTGCGGTAAGAGCGCACCGCGCGGCTGGTAACAGTCCGTGGCATGGTAAACTCCACCCGGAGCAAGGCCAAATAGGGGTTCACATGGTACGGCCCGTACTGAACCCGGGTAGGCTGCTTGAGCCAGTGAGCGATTGCTGGCCTAGATGAATGACTGTCCAACGACAGAACCCGGCTTATCGGTCAGCTTCAACTTCTTACAGAACCCCGCTTCGGCGGGGTTTTTGCTTTCTGTACTCCCGACAATGTTTACAAATGATACCAATTCTCAATTTTGCGACGTGAAGCACATTTCACTACTTAACGGATTAATGAATACATTCATCCTCCGCTGGCGATCGAAATCACAAAATTTAACGCTAAAAAATTTGGGTTTTACAGCGTTGTGGATTTGTTATGGTTGTTATTGAACTGGTTGTTATTTTTTTCTTATTTGATATGAATATATTGAAATTCAAAACATTTGCCCTGTGAATGTGTGACCTGCTCCACTTTTTCCGTTACTGCAGCAACATCATTATTATCATATTTGATAAAGCACAAAAATGTTTTAAAAAAATAATGACTGTTTATTAACCTTTAATTGTCTGAAAGATAGTCTTTATTGCTATTTATTAATTGAAAAAATTCACGAGGGTTATTGGCATAAAATAAAGTTATTACTGCCTGTTTTGTTGATCAATATCAGCGTAATGACATGTTTTTATTAAATTAATATATTGATTTGCAAGGGTTTTATTCTCTTTTTTAACCCCAGGGGGAAGAGGTGGAGAGACAAATTGTGAGTAACAGCACATACCCCCCTAAACACTATTAGGTAGAATTCGCTCCGTCATAGGGAAATAAGCGCAGAATATTATGAACACTATTATTCTACCGAAAACACAGCACCTCGTGGTATTTCAGGAAGTCATTAAAAGTGGCTCCATAGGTTCTGCTGCCAGACAGCTGGGTTTGACGCAGCCGGCGGTCAGTAAAATTATCAGCGACATCGAATCCTACTTCGGCGTGGAAGTGATGGTTCGCAAGAACACTGGCGTAAAACTGACTGCGGCAGGCCAGGTTCTGCTGTCCTATTCTGAGTCGATCACCCGTGAGATGAAGAACATGGTGAGCGAGATTAACAGCCTCAGTTTTAGCACCGTCATGGACGTCTCCTTTGGCTATCCGTCGCTGATTGGCTTCACCTTCCTGTCTGAGATGATCAAAAAATTCAAAGAAGTGTTCCCGAAAGCGCGCGTCTCGATGTATGAAGCACAGCTCTCTTCGTTCCTGCCCGCCATTCGCGACGGGCGCCTTGATTTTGCCATCGGCACGCTGAGCGACGAAATGCTGCTGCAGGATCTTCACGTCGAGCCGCTGTTTGAATCCGAGTTTGTGCTGGTTGCCAGCAAATCACGAACGTGCACCGGCCCGACGACACTGGCATCGCTCACGCACGAGCAGTGGGTGATGCCGCAAACCGATATGGGCTACTACAAAGAACTTCTGACCACCCTGCAAGACAACCACATCAGCATTGAAAACATCGTCCAGACCGATTCCGTCGTCACCATTTATAACCTTGTCCTCAATGCCGATTATCTGACGGTGATTCCCCGCGACATGATTGCGCCGTTCGGCTCCGACCAGTTTATTGTCTTGCCGGTAGAAGATGAATTACCCGTGGCGCGTTATGCCGCCGTGTGGTCAAAGAATTACAGCATTAAAAAATCAGCGTCAGTCCTGGTTGAGCTGGCGAAGCAATATTCGTCGATGAATATCGAAAGACGACGATGAATTTTTAGACCCAATTTTAAAAACACCCAGAGCCTGGCATTCTAACGCTCTGATACCCTGACTTTGCCTGAAAACAATGAATTATTATAACGAGGATATTATGCACATTACCTACGATCTCCCTGTAACCATTGAAGATATTCAGGACGCCAGAAAACGCCTGGCAGGAAAAATCTATAAAACCGGCATGCCGCGCTCGAATTATCTCAGCGAACGCTGTAAGGGTGAGATATTCCTGAAGTTTGAAAACATGCAGCGTACCGGTTCTTTCAAAATTCGCGGCGCGTTTAATAAGTTAAGTTCACTCACCGATGCTGAAAAACGCAAAGGCGTTGTCGCCTGCTCGGCGGGAAACCACGCGCAGGGTGTGTCCCTCTCCTGCGCCATGCTGGGTATCGACGGTAAAGTGGTGATGCCGATGGGCGCGCCGAAATCCAAGGTTGCCGCCACGCGTGACTACTCCGCCGAAGTGGTGCTGCACGGCGAGAACTTTAACGACACCATCGCCAAAGTGAGCGAAATCGTCGAGATGGAAGGGCGTATTTTTATCCCACCGTACGATGACCCAAAAGTGATTGCCGGGCAGGGGACCATCGGCCTGGAAATCCTCGAGGATTTATACGACGTGGATAACGTCATTGTGCCTGTCGGCGGCGGCGGTTTAATTGCCGGTATTGCAACGGCCATTAAGTCCATTAACCCCACCATTAATATTATCGGCGTGCAGTCTGAGAACGTTCACGGTATGGCAGCGTCGTATCAGGCCGGAGAAATAACGAACCACCGCGTTACCGGCACATTAGCGGACGGCTGCGATGTTTCTCGCCCGGGTAATTTAACCTTCGAAATCGTTCGCGAATTAGTCGATGACATTGTGCTGGTCAGCGAAGACGATATTCGCAACAGCATGATTGCCCTTATTCAGCGTAATAAAGTGGTTACGGAAGGCGCTGGCGCGCTCGCCTGCGCGGCGTTAATAAGCGGCAAGCTAGACCACTATATTCAGGGCCGTAAAACCGTCTGCATTATTTCCGGGGGCAATATCGATCTCTCCCGTGTTTCCCAAATTACCGGCTTCGTTGACGCATAAAGGATGACCTATGAGCAACACAGAAAGCATTATCGTTGGCCAGACAAAAACGTCCACCTGGCGTAAGTCTGATACCACCTGGACGCTTGGCCTGTTTGGCACCGCCATTGGCGCGGGCGTGCTGTTCTTCCCCATTCGCGCAGGCTTTGGTGGCTTGATCCCCATCCTGCTGATGCTGGTTCTCGCCTTCCCGATTGCGTTTTACTGCCACCGCGCGCTGGCGCGCCTGTGTCTGTCCGGGAGCAATGTGTCCGGCAACATCACCGAAACGGTAGAAGAGCACTTCGGTAAGACCGGCGGGGTGGTGATCACTTTCCTCTATTTCTTTGCGATTTGTCCGCTGCTGTGGATTTACGGCGTCACCATTACCAACACTTTCATGACCTTCTGGGAAAACCAGCTTCAGCTGCCCGCGCTTAACCGTGGATTTGTGGCGCTGTTCCTGCTGCTGCTGATGGCCTTTGTTATCTGGTTTGGCAAAGACCTGATGGTGAAGGTAATGAGCTTCCTGGTGTTCCCGTTTATCGCCAGCCTGGTGCTGATTTCCCTGTCGCTGATCCCTTACTGGAACTCTGCGGTGATCGACCAGGTCAATCTGAGCGATATCGCCTTCACCGGTCATGACGGCATTCTGGTCACTGTCTGGCTGGGGATCTCCATCATGGTCTTCTCCTTTAACTTCTCACCGATCGTTTCTTCATTCGTGGTGTCCAAGCGCGAAGAGTACGAGCCGGAGTTCGGTAAAGAATTCACCGAGCAGAAATGTTCCAAAATCATCGGCCGCGCCAGCCTGCTGATGGTGGCCGTGGTGATGTTCTTCGCCTTTAGCTGCCTGTTCACGCTCTCTCCGCAGAACATGGCGGATGCCAAAGCGCAGAATATTCCGGTGCTCTCCTACCTGGCGAACCACTTTGCGTCTCTGTCTGGGTCTAAATCTACCTTCGCCACGGTGCTGGAATACGGCGCGTCCATCATCGCGCTGGTCGCTATCTTTAAATCCTTCTTCGGCCACTACCTCGGCACGCTGGAAGGGCTGAACGGTCTGGTCCTGAAATTCGGTTACAAGGGCGACAAGAAGAAAGTCTCCGTGGGCAAGCTGAACACTATCAGCATGATCTTCATCATGGGCTCTACTTGGGTCGTGGCCTACGCCAACCCGAACATTCTGGACCTTATTGAAGCCATGGGCGCGCCAATCATCGCCTCTCTGCTGTGCCTGCTGCCGATGTATGCCATCCGCAAAGCGCCGGCGCTGGCGAAATACAAGGGCAGGCCGGAGAACATCTTCGTGACCGTTGTCGGCATGCTGACCATTCTGAATATCGTTTACAAACTGTTCTAACCCAAAGCTCAGGAAGAGCGGAGTCACACCATGATTGAGTTTCCGGTTGTACTGGTTATTAACTGCGGATCGTCCTCTGTTAAGTTTTCAGCGCTTGACGCAACAACCTGCGATGCCCTGATGACGGGCATTGCGGACGGCATCAACACTGAACAGGCCTTTATTGCCGTGAACGGGGGTGAGCCGGCCAGACTGGCTCACCAGGACTACGAAGGGGCGCTGGCAGCCATCGCCCTGGAGCTGGAGAAGCGCAACCTGATGAGCAGCGTGGCATTGATTGGCCACCGCATCGCTCACGGCGGCGAGCTCTTCAGCGAGTCGACCCTGATCACGGAGCAGGTTATTGCGCAGATCCGCGAAGTCTCCCCGCTGGCACCGCTGCACAACTACGCCAACCTGAGCGGCATTGAGGCGGCAGAAAGGCTGTTCCCGAACGTTCAGCAGGTGGCCGTGTTTGATACCAGCTTTCACCAGACGCTGCCTCCTCAGGCCTATCTTTACGGGCTGCCGTATCGCTATTTCGAGGTGCTGGGCGTACGTCGCTACGGCTTCCACGGCACCTCTCACCGCTACGTGGCGGCGCAGGCGCACGCGCTTCTCGGGCTCTCCCCCGATGACAGCGGCCTGGTGATTGCCCATCTCGGTAACGGGGCGTCCATCTGCGCGGTGCGCAACGGCGAAAGCGTCGATACCTCCATGGGGATGACGCCGCTGGAAGGGCTGGTGATGGGCACGCGCTGCGGCGACGTGGACTTCGGCGCGATGGCGTGGATTGCCCAGGAGACCGGCCAGTCGTTTGAGGATCTGGAGCGCGTGGTCAATAAAGAGTCCGGATTACTGGGGATCTCCGGCATCTCCTCCGATTTACGCGCGCTGGAAAAAGCCTGGCACGAGGGTAATGAACGGGCCGCGCTTGCCATCCGCACCTTCGTCCACCGCATTGCGCGGCACATTGCGGGTCACGCCGCGTCGCTGCACCGCCTGGATGGCGTGGTCTTTACCGGCGGCATCGGTGAAAACTCAACGCTCATTCGCGGGCTGGTGGCGGAACGCCTGGAGGTGTTCGGTATCACCCTCGACGAGGCCAAAAATGCCCTGCCGGGCAGCGCGGGTGAGCGCGTCATCTCCACCGTTTCCTCCCGCGCGGCCTGCGCGGTGATCCCAACCAACGAAGAAAAAATGATCGCGCTGGACGCCCTCCGTCTTGGGAAGGTCACCCCGGCTGCGGCTTACGCCTGATTAAGCGAGAATCACATGAAAGTAACGATCGATACGGGCACCGCGCCCTACAGCGACGCATGGGCCGGGTTTCGCGGTGAAGAATGGAAAAACGCCGTCAACGTGCGCGATTTTATTCAGCATAACTACACCCCTTATGAAGGCGATGAAGCTTTCCTCGCGCAGGCGACGCCAGCAACGACGGCGCTGTGGCAGAAGGTGATGGTAGGCATTCGCCAGGAGAATGCCACCCACGCACCGGTGGATTTTGACACCAATATTGCCACCACTATTACCGCCCACGGTCCGGGCTATATCGACCAGGATCTGGAGACGATCGTCGGCCTGCAAACCGATAGGCCGCTCAAGCGCGCGCTGCACCCGTACGGCGGGATCAACATGATCCGCAGCTCCTTTGAAGCGTACGGGCGCGAGATGGATCCGCAGTTTGAATATCTGTTTACCGACCTGCGCAAAACCCACAACCAGGGCGTATTTGACGTCTACTCCCCGGACATGATGCGCTGCCGTAAATCCGGCGTGCTCACCGGCCTGCCGGACGGCTACGGGCGCGGGCGCATCATCGGCGACTACCGCCGCGTGGCGCTGTACGGCATCCGCTATCTGGTGCGCGAGCGCGAGCTGCAGTTCGCCGATCTGCAGGGCAGGCTGGAGCGCGGTGAAGATCTCGAGGCCACGATCCGCCTGCGTGAAGAGCTGGCGGAGCACAGGCGCGCGCTGCTGCAGATCCAGCAGATGGCGGCGAACTACGGCTTTGATATTTCGCGCCCGGCGATGAACGCGCAGGAAGCGGTGCAGTGGGTCTATTTTGCCTACCTTGCCGCGGTGAAATCCCAGAACGGCGGGGCGATGTCGCTGGGGCGCACGGCCTCGTTCCTCGATATTTACATGGAACGCGACCTGCAGGCCGGACGTCTGAACGAGGTGCAGGCGCAGGAGCTGATCGACCACTTCATCATGAAGATCCGCATGGTGCGCTTCCTGCGCACGCCGGAGTTCGACACGCTGTTCTCCGGCGATCCGATCTGGGCGACGGAAGTGATCGGCGGAATGGGGCTGGACGGCCGCACGCTGGTCACCAAAAACAGCTTCCGCTATTTGCACACGCTGCACACCATGGGGCCTGCACCGGAGCCGAACCTGACGATCCTCTGGTCCGAACAGCTGCCGATCTCGTTCAAGAAATACGCCGCGCAGATGTCGATCGACACCTCCTCCCTGCAGTATGAAAACGACGATCTGATGCGTGCCGACTTCAACAGCGATGACTACGCCATCGCCTGCTGCGTCAGCCCGATGGTGATCGGCAAGCAGATGCAGTTCTTCGGCGCGCGCGCCAACCTCGCCAAAACGCTGCTGTACGCGATCAACGGTGGGGTGGACGAGAAGCTGAAGGTCCAGGTCGGGCCTAAAACCGAGCCGCTGCTGGATGACGTGCTGGATTACGACACCGTAATGGCGAGCCTGGATCACTTTATGGACTGGCTGGCGGTGCAGTACATCAGCGCGCTGAACCTCATTCATTACATGCATGATAAGTACAGCTACGAAGCCTCGCTGATGGCGCTGCACGATCGCGACGTCTATCGCACCATGGCCTGCGGCATTGCCGGTCTGTCGGTGGCGGCGGATTCCCTTGCGGCCATCAAATACGCCACGGTGAAGCCGGTGCGCGACCACACCGGTCTGGCGGTTGATTTTGTCATCGAAGGTGGCTACCCGCAGTACGGCAACAACGACGACCGCGTGGACAGCATCGCCTGCGATCTGGTGGAGCGCTTTATGAAGAAAATTCAGGCGCTGCCAACCTACCGCAACGCGGTACCAACCCAGTCGATCCTGACCATCACCTCTAACGTGGTTTACGGCCAGAAGACCGGGAACACGCCGGACGGACGCCGCGGCGGTACGCCGTTTGCCCCGGGCGCGAACCCGATGCACGGGCGCGACAGAAAGGGGGCCGTGGCCTCGTTAACGTCGGTTGCCAAGCTTCCGTTCACCTACGCTAAAGACGGGATCTCCTACACCTTCTCCATCGTGCCGCAGGCGCTGGGCAAGGATCATATGGTGCGCAAAACCAACCTGGTGGGGCTGCTGGACGGGTACTTCCACCATGAAGCGGCCGTTGAGGGTGGGCAGCACCTGAACGTCAACGTTATGAACCGGGAGATGCTGCTGGATGCAATTGCCCATCCGGAGAATTATCCAAACCTGACCATCCGCGTTTCTGGCTATGCGGTGCGGTTTAACGCCCTGACGCACGAGCAGCAGCAGGACGTCATTTCGCGGACGTTCACCCAGGCACTATAGCGAAAGCCAGTCGCCGGGCCCCCTTCTGCTAAGGGGGCCTTTTTTTGCCCGCTAAACATACAAATTTGTTTATATAATTAATCACACATATTCATCCGCTCTTGAAAAACAATGCGCCTGTATTTCCCTGTAACAGCACGTAAGGACAGTAAGATGATGAAAATGACCCGTATTGCTTTGGTTGCTGCGTCACTGGCGGTATGCAGTTTTACGGCACAGGCGGCCAATATTGAAGCAGCGCCATCGCCGTCGCAGGATCCGCTGGTGCAGCATCTGAAGCTCAGCAGCGAATAAGTTAAGAAAATCCAAGATTTGCACCAGAATCTGGAACAGAATGTCAGTAAGATCCCGATGACCGGGGTGAAGGACGGTGCGCTGATTGATATGTTCCAGGCCGGTAAATGGGACGAAAGCACGGTGAAAAGCCAGCTTGCTGCTTTTAGCAAAATTGAAGAGCAGACTCGTTATTACCGGGTAAAATATTACTTCGACGTCAGCCAGGTATTGACGCCGGAGCAGCGTAAGCAGATTAGAACCGATATGGCTAACGCATTGGCAGAGTGATCCTGGATTCAACTGTATAAAATGAAACCTCACAGAATCGCTTTAATTGGATTCTGTGAGAGTAAATTTTGAACATCATGCCGACGCACGTTCATTCCATGCATCAACAAACTGAATATTGCCGTCACAATAGGTCCAGGTCGCTTTTTCGTAGCGCAATTGAATAGATTCAAGATGACCAGTACCGGGGTAATTACGTGTATCGTTAACAATAGGGGAGATAGAGACAACTTTTACACCTTCCAGCTCAGTTCTAAAATATTCAACCTCCCAACCTACATCATTAATTCGATAATATCTAATCGCAACCTTCTTAAGGTTTTGCCCTGTCGCTACCGCCTTATAAAGATAGGGAGATGAGCTATCAATTTCCTTCTCGAACAGGAAAGGAGCATGTTTCCTCGTTCCGGTTAATCTTCCTGAGAGTGGATCGGCTGGAATACTCAAATTATGGGTCAAGCCTCTAATTTCAACACTCCCTTCACGATCCGGAACATCACATGAACCTTTAATGAGTGAGCCACCGTCGTCATAGAACCAAATGTGAACAGGTACGGCCATTATAAAAACTCCTTTTATAAATCAATCGTGTATCCATTTACCTGCTTTTACCACTTCGGCAAACATTCTTACCGTCAATGGCTTTGATATTTGCTTAACCGGTTCTTTAGTGAACCATTTCCTGAAAAACCAGGTTTGAGTCCATGGGAAATAATTTTTAGTGTTAACTTCGATAAGATACTCTTTTTCGAATCTCTCAATAGCATATACAATATCATCCAGATCGGTGTAATCCTGTAAAACATCATCTATCTCAAGCGGGATTCTCTTGCCCGCAAATGTGCCTTGTTCTGGTAAATTGTCCCTGAAGAATTTTAAAACATCAGCTTCACTGTTCATCTTCACCAAATCCGGTCTTTTGGGTGAGCAATCGTATTATATTTTGAAAGCGTTTTGTAACTTATCATAGCAACATCTGCAGCAAGTATGTTTATCCCTAGTGCAGGTATCCATCGGCCAATGAACGCACCTAAGTTATTGGTATACATTGGTTTTCTGTATTTAAAGCTTGCTAGTGTAATTGTAGGTAGTCGGTGTGGAAGCTGTACATTCAGTAGATCTCGGAGGTATTTAGATGCTACAGATGTGCCTATTGTAGCCGTTTCCGGTTTTGTTCTGGTTTCAAGTATAGGTAAACCAAGAATGATAGTGGCCATCATTACTGCATCCTTTAATCCGCCGAACTATTCATCGGTGGCATCCAGAAAAATCCAAAAAAATAACTCAGATGCGGAGATGTTACATACACCTTTATAAAAGTATGTTCCATTGAGTTCTTCAACGGTGTCCATAGTATAACCATCAGGTGGTTTGTTGAGCTGTCATCCTATAAAAAATAAAGGGCTGAGAGTAGGGCATTCATCTTTATAAATTCCGAAATATTCTCGTTGTAAGGATGATATGATTTTTTGAGCTGTATCACCTTTAGAAAATTTTGTCTGCATTTTTGGATTTCATAGAATTTTTTACTCGGAATGTAGAAAATCCTTATAAACATTGTGACTTTTTTCTCCCTCGCTAAGGATATGATTTTCACACATCAACAATAAGCACCTGCTGCTCTGATTCGCAATCGCTGGCGATCGGAAACCTATAAAAACAACTGTTTACCCTACAAAATAAGCGAGTGCCCAATGGATACGGCAACAAACAGCAGTGTGATCGTGAGTGATTCCCCCGCGGCAAGGCGAGCGGGAATGAGTGACAGCGAATGGCGAGAGGCGATTAAATTCGACAGCACCGATACGGGCTGGGTCATCATGAGTATCGGGATGGCTATCGGCGCGGGGATTGTTTTTCTCCCCGTGCAGGTAGGATTAATGGGGCTGTGGGTATTTTTGCTCTCATCAATAATTGGCTATCCGGCCATGTATTTATTCCAGCGTCTGTTTATTAATACGCTGGCGGAATCGCCGGAATGCAAAGACTACCCGAGCGTTATTAGCGGTTATTTGGGTAAGAACTGGGGCATCTTATTAGGCGCGCTCTATTTTGTGATGCTGGTGATCTGGATGTTTGTTTATTCCACTGCCATCACCAACGACAGCGCCTCCTATTTACACACCTTCGGCGTAACAGAAGGGCTAGCGTCTGAAAACCCTTTCTACGGCTTATTCCTGATCTGCATTCTGGTGGCGATCTCCTCACGTGGTGAAAAGCTGCTGTTTAAAGTCTCCAGCCTGATGGTGCTTACCAAGCTGTTTGTGGTTGCGGCGCTGGGGCTATCGATGATTGGCCTCTGGCACTTAGCCAACGTAGGTATGCTGCCGCCGATGGGCCTGTTGATTAAAAACGCCATCATTACGCTGCCTTTCACCTTAACCTCGATTCTCTTTATCCAGACCCTGAGCCCGATGGTCATCTCCTATCGCTCACGGGAAAAATCAGTTGAAGTGGCGCGCCATAAAGCGCTGCGGGCGATGAATATTGCCTTTGGTGTGTTGTTTGTGACGGTCTTTTTCTATGCTGTCTCTTTCACCCTGGCGATGGGGCACGATGAGGCGGTAAAAGCCTACGAGCAGAATATTTCCGCCCTCGCGATCGCGGCGCAGTTTATCAGCGGCGACGGCGCGGGCTGGGTCAAAATCGTCAGCGTGATCCTCAATATTTTCGCCGTCATGACCGCCTTCTTCGGCGTCTACCTCGGTTTTCGCGAGGCTACGCAGGGCATTGTGATGAATATCCTGCGCCGAAGAATGCCGACGGAGAAGATCAACGAGCGCACCGTCCAGCGCGGCATCATGCTGTTCGCTATTCTGCTGGCCTGGAGCGCGATAGTGTTAAACGCTCCCGTGCTCAGCTTCACCTCTATTTGCAGCCCGATTTTCGGCATGGTGGGCTGTCTGATCCCTGCATGGCTGGTCTACAAAGTTCCGGCGCTGCACAAATATAAAGGCGTATCGCTGGTGATTATCGTCATCACCGGGCTGCTGCTTTGTGTTTCTCCTTTCCTCGCATTCTCCTGAGGGCAAATAAGGTCGTAACGATGTCTGAGCTAACAAATCCTTTATGGAATCATTTTATTCGCGCGGTGCAGGAAGAGGTTAAACCTGCGCTTGGGTGTACGGAGCCTGTCTCACTGGCGCTGGCCTGTGCGATAGCCGCAGAGCAGCTATCCGGTGAGATCACGCAGGTTGAAGCGTGGGTGTCGCCAAACCTGTTGAAGAATGGGCTTGGCGTTACGGTGCCGGGTACGGGCATGGTCGGGTTGCCTATTGCGGCGGCGCTGGGCGCCATTGGCGGTAATGCGCAGGCCGGGCTGGAGGTGCTGAAAGATGCCTCAGCTGAGGCGCTGGCGCGCGCTAAATGCCTGCTGGCCGAGGGTAAGGTGCAGGTGAAGCTGCAGGAGCCTTGCGATGAGATTCTCTATTCCCGCGCCTGCGTTTACGCGGGTGACGCCTCGGCAATTGTCACCATCGCCGGCGGGCATACGCGGGTGGTGGAGGTGGTGCGACAGGGCGAAACCTGTTTCACGCTTGGCGATCTTCAGGGCGAGCGTAGAGACGATCCGCTGAAGGTCCTTTCCAGCGTCTCGCTGTCGCAAATCCTCGAGTTTGTGGAACAGGTTCCCTTTGAGGCGATCCGTTTCATCCTGCAGGCGGGGCGGTTGAACGATGCGCTATCCCGTGAAGGACTCAGCGGTAAATGGGGGCTGCACATCGGCGCAACGCTGAATAAACAGCGCGAGCGCGGATGGATGGCGCAGGACGTAGGCTCAGACATTGTCATCCGCACCAGCGCGGCGTCGGATGCCCGTATGGGCGGGGCGATACTTCCGGCAATGAGCAACTCGGGGTCCGGTAATCAGGGGATCGCCGCGACCATGCCGGTAGTCGTGGTCGCTGAGCACGTTCAGGCGGATGACGAAAAGCTGGCGCGGGCGCTGATGCTTTCGCATCTAACGGCAATCTATATTCACTACCAGCTTCCACGTCTGTCGGCGTTATGTGCAGCGACAACCGCTGGAATGGGCTCAGCCGCAGGGATGGCGTGGCTGATGGGCGGAGACTACCGGACAATTTCAATGGCGATAGGTAGCATGATCGGGGACGTTAGCGGGATGATCTGTGACGGCGCCTCTAACAGCTGCGCAATGAAAGTCTCGACCAGCGTCAGCAGCGCCTGGAAAGCGGTGATGATGGCGCTGGATGATACTGCCGTGACGGGCTACGAGGGGATTGTGGCGCACGATGTGGAGCAATCCATAGCCAACCTGTGTTCGCTTGCGTGTCGCTCGATGCAGGAAACGGATCGGCAGATTATTGCGATTATGGCAGGAAAGGTGTCGTGATTTAATCCAACCCGTTCCCCTCACCCTAACCCTCTCCCACAGGGAGAGGGAACCGATCGAGCGAGGGGGGCGTGTTTATCTTAAACCGGCAAATCAATCAGCAGCGCGCGCAGCGGCGTATCCGCCACCAGGGTAATATTCGCTTCGTCACGAATAAATGCACCGTCGCCGCAGGTGAGCGCTTCTTTCTCTTCCGTGTGCGTCACCGCATGCACTGTCCCGTGAATCGACTGCAGATAGGCGCGCGGGCCGTGGAGCTGGAAGCTCGCCTGTTCGCCTTTCTTCAAATCGATATGGTGCAGCCACACCTGCTGGCGCAGCTGCAGGCTGCCTTTGCTGCCGTCCGGTGACGCAATCAGCTGCTGTTTATCGTCCGTTAAATCTATCTTCTGCACCAGCGGGTTTTCCCGCTCAGGGCAGGCGTCCAGCCACAGCTGCATACGGGTCAGCGTTTTGTCTTTGCTGAGGTTATGCTCGCTGTAGCTGATGCCCGGCTGCGTGGAAATTAACAACGCTTCGCCAGCCTTTGCCTGGACATGATTGCCCTCGCTATCGCGGTATTCTGCCTCGCCTTCCAGGATCAGGTTCAGGATATCGACTTTCGGGTACGTACGCGGCTGGAAGGAGGCGCCCGGGGCGAGCACTTCCTGATTCAACACGCGCAGTGAAGCGTAACCGAGGAGTTTAGGGTCAAAGTAGTGTCCAAAGGAAAAGGTGTAGCGGGCCTGCAGCCAACCGAAATCGGCTTGTCCGCACTGTTTAGCTGTTCTTGTCGTAATCATAAACTTGACCTCTCTTTACACTAAAACAATGGTAAAGGTATGGACGCTGCATTGTTAGCCAGATATTCTGCCCGGTATGTTCAAATTTCCTGAATGAGAACGAGATGGCTAAAGAGAGAGCATTGACGCTTGAGGCGCTTCGCGTCATGGACGCGATAGACCGACGCGGCAGCTTTGCCGCTGCGGCAGATGAACTGGGGCGCGTTCCGTCTGCGCTGAGCTATACCATGCAGAAGCTGGAGGAAGAGCTGGACGTGGTGCTTTTTGACCGCTCCGGTCATCGAACAAAATTCACCAACGTTGGCCGCATGCTGCTGGAGCGCGGTCGTGTGCTGCTGGAAGCGGCGGACAAACTCACCACGGACGCCGAAGCGCTGGCGCGCGGCTGGGAAACGCATCTGACGCTGGTGACCGAAGCACTCGTGCCAACAGAAGCGCTGTTCCCGCTGGTAGACAGGCTGGCCGCAAAAGCCAATACCCAGCTGTCGATCATCACCGAGGTGCTGGCAGGCGCGTGGGAGCGGCTGGAGACGGGCAGGGCGGATATCGTGATTGCGCCGGATATGCACTTCCGCTCTTCGTCTGAAATCAACTCCCGCAAGCTTTATAGCGTGATGAACGTCTACGTCGCCGCGCCGGATCACCCGATTCATCACGAGCCGGAGCCGCTCTCTGAAGTGACGCGCGTGAAGTATCGCGGCGTAGCGGTGGCAGACACCGCGCGCGAGCGCCCGGTGTTAACGGTACAGCTGCTGGATAAACAGCCGCGTTTGACCGTCACGTCGCTGGAAGATAAGCGTCAGGCGCTGCTGGCGGGATTGGGCGTGGCGACGATGCCTTATCCGTTTGTTGAAAAGGATATTGCCGAAGGGCGGCTGCGCGTAGTCAGCCCGGAATACACCAGCGAAGTGGATATTATTATGGCGTGGCGACGCGACAGCATGGGCGAAGCCAAATCGTGGTGCCTTCGCGAAATACCAAAGCTCTTTGCCCACCACAATAAATAATATCGTAGGCCCGGTAAGCGTAAGCGCCACCGGGCTCTGATTTACATGCCGGCTTTCGGATCCGGACCAAAGCGGTTTTCACCCGGCGTGCCGTTCTGGCAGTTGAAGATCAAAATCACGATCCAGCCAATGACCGGGATCAACAGCAGCAATAACCACCATGCTGAACGATCGGTGTCGTGCAGGCGGCGGAACTGCACGGCCCAGGAAGGCAGCAGAATAAACACGCCGTAAATTGACGTCAGAATGCCTTCACCCCCCGCCCGTTCCCAGCCAAGAATTTTATCGATAATGCCCAGCACCATGATGAGAACGAAGTTCACCAGAATGAACATCCAATATTCTTTGCGGCGGGCGCGGCCACCAAATCCAACGTAGTTGCGCAGTACTTTTAAATACCAGTCCATTTTTCCTTGCCTCTTTAATCAGTCAATCACTTGTTTTCTAAGCGATCGAGGTAAGGATAGATGGATATGATGAATTAAAAAAGGGTATCTATTGATACCCTTTATATTTATCCGAAGCGGACGTCGCGCCCGTGCGGTTCATCCAGATCCTGCCACGGGCCAACGGAGATAATGCCCGTTGGGTTAATGGTCTTATGGCTCCGGTAGTAATGGGTGCGGATATGGTCAAAATCGACCGTTTCGGCAATGCCCGGCATCTGGTAGATGTCGCGCAGGAAACCATACAGGTTCAGATAGTCGCTGATGCGATGTTTATCGCACTTAAAGTGGGTGACGTAGACCGGATCGAAGCGTACCAGCGTGGTCCAGAGGCGGATATCCGCTTCCGTCAGCCGATCGCCCGTCAGGTAGCGGTGCTGGCCGAGGATCTGCTCCAGACGCTCCAGGGATTCAAACACTTTCCCGACCGCTTCGTCGTAGGCTTCCTGGCTGGTGGCAAAGCCGGCCTTATAGACGCCGTTGTTTACGTTGTCGTAGATCCAGCCGTTAAGCTCGTCAATCTTGTCGCGCAGCTCAACCGGATAGTAATCCCCGGCGCGCGCGCCGTGCGCGTCAAACGCGGTATTGAACATGCGGATAATCTCCGCCGATTCATTGCTGACGATCGTCTGGTTTTTCTTGTCCCACAGCACCGGTACGGTGACGCGACCCGTGTAGTGCGGATCGGCGCGCAGATAAAGCTGGTAGAGGAAATCGTGGTGGTAAAGGTCATCGCCGGTGGCGGCAGGGAAATCACTGTCGAACGTCCAGCCGTTTTCCAGCATCAGCGGGTTCACCACCGAAACCGGAATGAGCGATTCGAGGCCTTTCAGTTTACGCACAATCAGCGTGCGGTGCGCCCACGGGCAGGCGAGAGAGACGTACAGATGATAACGATCTTTCTCCGCGGCAAAACCACTTTCTCCGCTTGGACCGGCTGCACCGTCAGCGGTAAGCCAGTTACGGAAGGCCGAAACAGAGCGCTTGAAGCGACCCCCGGTGGATTTGGTGTCATACCAGACATCCTGCCAGACGCCGTCTACGAGTTGTCCCATTTTTTTCTCCTCCGTCAGATAGCAAAAGCGAGGAGATATCTCCTCGCTTTGAATTTATTCAGTATAGCGTGCTTACCACTTCTTATTCAGAAGGCGGTCGATGCTGTACGCGCCTGGACCCGTGATAGCCAGCAGCAGGAAGCCACCTGCGATGGTCAGGTTTTTCATGAACATCAGGGAGTTCACGCCTTCAGCAAAGTTGCTGTGGAAGATGAACGCCGTCAGCAGGGTAAAGCCTGCGGTGAACAGTGCAGTGGTGCGGGTCAGGAAGCCGAACAGCACTGCCAGGCCGCCGCCGAACTCAAGCAGAATGGTCAGTGGCAGCAGGAACCCCGGTACGCCCATGGCTTCCATATACTGCTGGGTACCCGCATAGCCGGTGATTTTGCCCCAACCTGCGGTGATGAACAGAATTGGCATCAGAATACGCGCTACCAGTACACCAACATCTTCTAATTTTTTCATTTTACTCTCCAGGAAACCACATCAGCGGCTGAACTTTAAATGTGTGCAAATTCGGGTAGATACCGCGTTTTTGCTGTCGATGGAGAGAATCATAAACGGGGCGTGTGACAATTGTTAGCAAGGAAAACTGTCAATCTTTATCAAAGATATTGAGTAAGGAGGCGTGCGGGCTGGTGCCCTCACCCCATCCCTCTCCCACAGGGAGAGGGTGCAAAAACAAAAAACGGTAACCAGGGTTACCGTTTTGCTTTTATCACCGTAACTGCTGCTGACGAATCGTTGATTTCACCAGACGCCAGGCGCTCCAGGCACCAAAGCCGCGCCGTGCCCAGCGGATCAGCATATTAGGATGACGAACGGACCAGATAGCCATCACGCTGCTGCCGACCAGCGCCCATGAGCGCAGGCTCAGAACGGTGTTCCAGCCGCGGTCAAATCGACGGGTTGATTCAACCCAGTCGCGACGGCTGGCGGCCAGATCCAGCCGCTGCTGTTGGATCTGGCTCAACAGATACGCCTTTCGCTTTTGACGTTCGGCTGCGCTGCTCACGATTTATCATCCTCCAGCAGCGAACGATCGTTGGCTAACTCCTGGCGCGTATGGCGCAGGAAGGTGGACGTGCGCGCTTTGTGCAGCGTCCAGAGGCCGCCAATCAGTGCTGCAACCAGCAGAACGACGGTGGTGGCAATCATGGCATTGAGCCTATACTGCGGATCAATAGCCCAGATGATTAACACCATCAGGCTCATCAGACCGAAGGCGGCGAAGAGCATGGTAAGTCCAAGCATCAGCAGCATCTGGAAGAGGTTCGCTTTCTCCTCTTCCAGCTCGACGACTGCCAACCGGAGGCGCGTTTCGGCAATGCCGACCAGCGTGGTTAAAATACGCTGGCCGATACCGAGGACGTTATTAGCAGGCCCTTGTGCGTGACGAGGATCTTCCATAATCAGCGACGCGTCAGCAGAACACCAAGCACCACGCCCACTGCGGCACCAATGCCTACACCCGTCCATGGATTATCACGAACGTACTCATCAGCACGCGCGGCGGCTTCACGGGTCTGTTTTGCCAGCGCATCACCGGTTTCACCCAGACGATAGCGGCTCTCTTTCAGCGCTTGCTCTGCTTTGCTGCGCAGTTTGCTGACTTCTTCTTTCGACTTATCGGCAGAAGAGTTCAGCACCTCTTCCAGGGTGTCCGCCAGGGATTTCAGCTCAGCGCGCAGATGTTCTGAAGTTGTATCTTTTGACATGATTCTCTCCTGTTAAGATTTCCGTTAACTTAATAATCGCGAGCTTCCAGCGCTTTCAGTTCGTCCTGCGCTTCTTGCAACTTCCTCTCGCGTTTAGCAATCTTATCCGCATCCCCTTTCTCTTTCGCTTCCTGCAGGTCTTGACGGCGCTCGGCTATCTCGTCCTTTTGCTCAGCGATTTTTTTCTGATGATCGGCACGCAGCTTGCTATCCGTGCAATTGTCTTTCACTTCGCTCAGCGCTTTTTTCAGGCCGTCCACACGGTGCTGATTGTTATGCTTTTCGGCATAGCTGATTTCACGCTGAATATCCTTTTCTTTCTCCTGACAGAGAGAGGCGGCGAAGGATGCTGTGCTTAAAGAAAAAAGGGCCAGAGCCAGAGTGATGCGGTATTTCATTATCGAAACCTTCCATTGTGTTACGGCGTGAGCCGTGTTCCAAATTAATGCGAAGAACATCTGAGGGGTGCTCCGCATACTTAAGCATAGTAAGTAAACGGGGGATTCACCAAAGTGAGTGAAAAGATTCGGAATCCTGGTAATTATCCAAACCGATGCGACGTATCGCGTAACCGTGACATCCATGAAGCAACGTGGCTATCGTCATCCTGCTGAGCAATGATGTAACCCTGCGGCAGGGTTCGGTCAAGCACCGCTTTAGCCGCTGCGCTTTGTGCGCTTGAGTCAAATTTTATCAGCAGCACATCGTCCTGCGGCGTGATGCTCTTGAAGCGGATCCCGTTTGCGTCCAGGTGGTGCCAGACCGAAAAGCCGTCCGGCACGCTGGCACCCTGTTTGACAGGGCGGATAGCCAGCGTTGACTCCTGATGCTGTAACGCAGACCACACCACAATCAACGCGCTGAACATCATCAGCACGACCATGGCATAAGACAAGCGACGTAAAGAGATCCGGGGGGAGACCATGGTTAACCCCTGGCCCCGTATTTCTTTTTCCACAACACCACCAGCGAACCCACCAGACCGAAGACCAGAAGGACGACGGGCAGCAGCATCAGACACGACATGAGCTGGTCTTCGTATTTCATAAAGACCGGCGTTTTGCCCAGCGCGTAGCCCAGCGTGGTCAGGATCAGGACCCACAGCAGGCCGCTCATCCAGTTGAAGAACTGGAAGCGGGCGCTGCTCAGCCCGGAAAGTCCGGCGATCGTAGGTAAAAGGGTGCGAACAAACGCGATAAAGCGGCCGACCAGCAGCGCTGAAAGCCCGTGCTTGTGGAAAAGATGGTGCGCGCGCTGATGGTAATGCGCCGGGAGGTGCGAAAGCCAGTTTTGGACGAGCCGCGTATTGCCAAGCCATCGACCCTGAATGTAACTCACCCAGCAGCCGAGGCTGGCCGCTATAGTCAACAACACCACGGTTTGTGGGAAAGACATCGCCCCTTTTGCACAGAGTACGCCGACCAGAACCAGCAGGCTGTCGCCCGGTAAAAAGGCGGCCGGAAGCAGTCCGTTCTCAAGAAACAGGATCATAAACAGGACGAAATAGAGCATGCCAATCATGGAAGGGTTGGCCAGCGTTTCGAAATCCTGAGCCCAAAGGGCGTTCAGTAGTTGGGTCAAAAGTTCCATTCAGTGTTCCTGGAAATCGGTTAACGTCTCGCCTGTTATCCGGGAAAAACAGCACGGCGACGTTGTTATGATTTCATTATGGTCGCTCGCGGACACATTGAGGTGTGGCCAACACTGTTCCCTGTTAATTGGCTGGTTAGCAAGCACTAACTTACAAAATAACGAAGTGAATCCAATTGTAACAAAGCCCGACGTTCTGCGTCACAGAATTTGCAGGGTGAAATGATTTTGGCGTAAGGCCGGGGAGGGAGCGAGGAGTTTTACAAAGGCTGACACTATATATGTTTTGCTTACCCCTGGGTCCCGAGAGGCGCAGCGAAGCGCCTGCCAGGAGAAAGGGAAACTATTTTGCCTGATTGGCTGCCGTATCGAGGTGAACGACAGGATTATCCGCAAAAAGATAGCGATCGGCGTTAAATTCGAAGTCGTCACTGGTTTCATTGAACAGCATCAGCTTGGTGTTTTCCAGGTGCTGCCACATGGCCAGCTTCGCGGCATGCGGATCTTTGCGAATCAGGGCTTTAAGAATCTGGTCGTGATCGTCACACCAGTTATCCACGGTGCGCAAATCAATGTGATCGTGCAGTTTCTTCCAGTACGGGTTGTGAACGCGCTGAGTCCACATTTTTTCCACGATTGCGGCTAGCGCCGTATTCTGGGTTGCCAGCGCCACCTGAACGTGAAACTGAAGGTCCCATTCGGAATCGCGGAAACACTTTTCCTTACGCGCGTTCTCCTGAATTTCCATCAGCTTCATGATGTCCTGCTTGGTCACCTGGGTCGCCGCAAATTCCGCAATATTGCTTTCGATCAGCTGGCGAGCCTGGAGCAGCTCAAACGGACCGTAGCTGGCAAATTCCAGACTTTCGTCCGGTGCCGGGGAGTGTTTTGCCTGGTTTGAAATAACGTGAATACCGGAACCTTTGCGTACCTCAACGTAGCCTTCTACCTCCAGCATGATGATGGCTTCGCGCACCACCGTGCGGCTCACGCTTTTTTCGTCCGCAATAAAGCGCTCAGCGGGAAGTTTATCACCAACAAGATAGACGCCTTGCTCAATGCGATCTTTCAGCTCGGCGGCAAGCTGTTGATATAAACGACGTGGTTCGGTGATTTCCATATGCGCTCCAGGCAGGGTACGGCGATTTATTTGTTATACCACTTTTGCGCATCAGTCTCCAGATTCCACCATGAAAAAAGCCGCCCGGAGGCGGCTTTTGAGAAGATTTTGCCGGGTGGCGCTGCGCTTACCCGGCCTACGATTTCATAGGGTTTTGCAGGCCGGGTCAGGCGAAGCCGCCACCCGGCACTGCAACGCTAACTCTGTGTTGCCGGCCCCCCAAGGGACTCTTTTGCCAGCTCGTCTGCGGATTTGCTTTTCAGCACCGTCCAGATAACTACCGCACCCAGCAGGTCGAAGATAGCCAGTACCGCGAACAGCGGGCTGAAACCGATAGTATCTGCGAGCGCACCGACCACCAGCGCAAACATGGTGCTTGCGGTCCAGGCAGCCATGCCGGTCAGGCCGTTGGCGGTGGCCACTTCGTTACGACCAAAGACGTCGGAAGAGAGCGTAATCAGCGCGCCGGACAGGGACTGGTGGGCAAAACCACCAATACACAGCAGACCAATTGCAACGTAAGGGCTGGTGAAGAGGCCGATCATGCCCGGGCCAATCATCAGCAGCGCGCCCATGGTGACCACCATCTTACGGGAGACAATCAGATTTACGCCGAACCAGCGCTGGAACAGCGGTGGCAGGTAGCCGCCGACGATACAGCCCAGGTCAGCGAACAGCATTGGCATCCAGGCGAACATGGCGATCTCTTTCAGGTTAAAGCCGTACACTTTAAACATGAACAGTGGGATCCAGGCGTTGAAGGTACCCCAGGCCGGTTCTGCCAGGAAGCGCGGCAGGGCGATCCCCCAGAACTGACGGGTGCCCAGGATCTGCCAGACGGACATTTTTTTGCCGTTGTTGGTCTGGTGTTGAGATTCCTGACCGCCAATGATGTAGTCACGCTCTTCTTCAGAAAGTTTTTTCTGGTCACGCGGGTGTTTATAGAAGATCAGCCACGCCATTGCCCAGGCAAAGCTCAGTACGCCAGAGATGATGAACGCCATCTGCCAGCTGTGCATCACGATAGCCCACACCACCAGCGGCGGTGCAATCATCGCGCCGATGGATGAACCCACGTTGAAGTAGCCTACGGCAATAGAACGCTCTTTTGCCGGGAACCACTCGGAGCTGGCCTTGAGGCCTGCCGGGATCATTGCGGCTTCAGCCGCACCGACCGCACCGCGCGCCAGCGCCAGACCGCCCCAACTGCCTGCCAGTGCTGTTGCACCGCAGAAAACCGCCCATGCTACGGCGAAGAAGGCGTAACCGATTTTGGTACCCAGAACATCCAGAACATAGCCTGCAACAGGCTGCATGATGGTATAAGCCGCAGAATAAGCAGCAATGATGTAGGAGTATTGCTGCGTGGTGATATGCAATTCTTCCATCAACGTTGGAGCCGCTGCTGCCACGGTGTTACGCGTCAGGTAGCCCAGCACGGTGCCGAGCGTCACCAGTGCGATCATATACCAACGTAACCCTTTAATTTTACGCATGTAAAACCTCATCGTTATGTTATTTCCGTGCCGGGGCACGGCAACAACTCAACCGTTGCCGGGAGCTGTTCTGTAACGGGAGGGGCGTAACCGGGAAAACTTCCCGGAACGGCCCGAACCTTGCCATAAGTAATCGTGCATAAGTCGGTTTCCGTACCGTTAAATCCGATGTCTCTAACACCGGCAATGCATTCCGTCGGCTTATAGTTTGCGACGGCGAAAAGATAACTTGTCATACAACTTTAAAAGGTGAGTGACATCACAAAAGTGTGATTCTTTGTGGGGACATTATTCGGTTTGAATGAAGCCAGTACTGGCGTGGCCTGCGCGAGGGTTTACTCCATTTGGGGTAATTTATTTGTCGACGTTTATTGATCTAACTCACGAAAAAAACTTCGGTTGGTGGAAATTGGTGTGATAACTTTGCAGCATATGAACATACGCTTTCAGACGCTCTCGTTACGAGGAAGACGATAATGACGCCGTTTATGACCGAAGATTTCCTGTTAGATACTGAATTTGCTCGCCGCCTGTATCACGACTACGCAAAAGACCAGCCGATTTTCGACTACCACTGCCATTTACCGCCGCAGCAGGTTGCCGAAAATTACCGTTTCAAAAACCTGTATGACATCTGGCTGAAGGGTGACCACTATAAATGGCGCGCCATGCGCACCAACGGCGTGGCCGAGCGCCTGTGTACCGGTGACGCGACCGACCGCGAGAAGTTTGACGCCTGGGCGGCAACCGTGCCGCATACCATCGGCAACCCGTTATACCACTGGACGCACCTCGAGCTGCGTCGTCCGTTTGGCATCACCGGCAAACTGCTCTCCCCAACCACCGCGGATGAAATCTGGGATCAATGTAATGAGCTGCTGGCGCAGGATAACTTCTCCGCGCGCGGCATCATGAAGCAGATGAACGTGAAGATGGTCGGCACCACTGACGATCCTGTCGACTCCCTGGAGCACCACGCGGTCGTCGCTCAAGACGCCTCTTTTGATATCAAAGTGCTGCCAAGCTGGCGTCCGGATAAAGCCTTCAACATTGAGCAGGCCACCTTTAACGACTACATGGCGAAGCTGGCTGAAGTGTCTGATACGGACATTCGTCGTTTTGCCGACCTGCAGAGCGCGCTGACCAAACGTCTGGATCACTTTGCGGCGCACGGCTGTAAAGTGTCTGACCACGCGCTGGACGTGGTGCTGTTTGCCGAGTCTAACGAAGCCGAGCTGGACAGCATTCTGGCGCGCCGCCTGTCCGGTGAAGCGCTGAGCGAGCACGAAGTTGCCCAGTTCAAAACCGCTGTGCTGGTCTTCCTCGGCGCGGAATATGCCCGTCGCGGCTGGGTGCAGCAGTACCACATTGGCGCGCTGCGCAATAACAACCAGCGTCAGTTCAAGCTGCTGGGCGCGGACGTGGGCTTCGACTCCATCAACGACCGCCCGCTGGCGGAAGAGCTGTCTAAGCTGCTGAGCAAGCAGAACGAACAAAACCTGCTGCCGAAAACCATTCTGTACTGCCTGAACCCGCGCGATAACGAAGTGCTGGGCACCATGATCGGTAACTTCCAGGGTGAAGGAATGCCGGGCAAGATGCAGTTCGGCTCCGGCTGGTGGTTTAACGATCAGAAGGACGGCATGGAGCGCCAGATGACGCAGCTGGCACAGCTGGGCCTGCTAAGCCGCTTTGTCGGCATGCTGACCGACAGCCGCAGCTTCCTGTCCTACACTCGCCACGAGTACTTCCGCCGCATTCTGTGCCAGATGATTGGCCGCTGGGTGCAGGCTGGCGAAGCGCCGGCGGATATCCAGCTGCTGGGCGAAATGGTGAGAAACATCTGCTTTAACAATGCGCGTGACTACTTCGCCATTGAACTGAACTAAGGCCGTTTGAGGTTGATATGCAATACATCAAAATCCATTCGCTGGATAACGTTGCCGTCGCGCTGGCGGATCTGGCCGAAGGGACGGAAGTCACTTTCGATAACCAGTCCGTCACGTTACGCCAGGCCATTGGACGCGGACATAAATTTGCCCTGATCCCCATTGCGAAAGGGGAGAACGTGGTGAAGTACGGCTTGCCCATCGGCCATGCGCTGGCGGATATTGCGCCGGGTGAGTACATTCATTCCCACAATACCCGCACCAATCTCAGCGATCTGGATGAGTACAGCTATCAACCTGATTTCCAGGCGGAAGCCGATCAGCCGGCGGATCGTGACGTTCAGATCTATCGTCGCGCCAGCGGCGAGGTGGGGATCCGCAACGAGCTGTGGATCCTCCCGACCGTCGGGTGCGTTAACGGGATCGCGCGTCAGATTCAGACGCGCTTCCTGAAAGAGACCAACGATGCCGAAGGCACCGACGGCGTGCATCTGTTTAGCCACACCTATGGATGTTCCCAGCTGGGCGACGACCACATCAATACTCGCACCATGCTGCAAAACATGGTGCGCCACCCGAATGCGGGCGCGGTGCTGGTGATTGGCCTCGGCTGTGAGAACAACCAGGTCGACGCCTTCCGCGAAACGCTGGGGGAGTTCGACCCTGAGCGCGTGCACTTTATGGTGTGCCAGCATCAGGACGACGAGGTGGAAGCGGGCCTGGAGCAGCTGCACCAGCTGTACGACGTTATGCGCCACGACAGGCGCGAGCCGGGCAAGCTGAGCGAGCTGAAGTTTGGTCTGGAGTGCGGCGGGTCTGATGGCCTGTCCGGGATCACCGCCAACCCGATGCTGGGCCGTTTCTCGGACTATACGATCGCCAACGGCGGTACCACCGTGCTGACCGAGGTGCCGGAGATGTTTGGCGCAGAGCGTATTCTGATGAGCCACTGCCGCGACGAAGAGACGTTTGAGAAAACCGTCACTATGGTGAACGACTTCAAACAGTACTTTATCGCCCACAACCAGCCGATTTATGAGAACCCGTCGCCGGGGAACAAAGCGGGCGGTATCACTACGCTTGAGGAAAAATCCCTGGGCTGCACCCAGAAGGCGGGCGCCAGCCAGGTGGTTGACGTGCTGCGCTACGGTGAGCGCCTGAAATCGCACGGCCTGAACCTGCTGAGCGCACCGGGTAACGATGCGGTTGCCACCAGCGCGCTGGCCGGTGCCGGTTGCCACATGGTGCTGTTCAGCACCGGGCGCGGCACGCCGTACGGCGGGTTTGTGCCGACGGTGAAAATCGCCACCAACAGCGAGCTGGCGGCGAAGAAAAAACACTGGATCGACTTCGATGCGGGCCAGCTGATCCACGGCAAAGCGATGCCGCAGCTGCTGAATGAATTTGTCGATCTCATCGTGGAATTTGCTAACGGCAAGCAGACCTGCAACGAGAAGAACGACTTCCGCGAGCTGGCGCTCTTTAAGAGCGGTGTGACGCTTTAATCGGTGCGGCCTGATGCCCTCACCCTGACCCTCTCCCACGGGAGAGGGTACAAACACTAAAAACGGCAACCTCAGGGTTGCCGTTTTGCTGTTAACCTCGCACGGCGTTCTTCGCCAAACGCGCGTCTTCCGCCTGGCACACGGCGGCGGTGAACATCACGTCGGTGGAGGAGTTGATCGCCGTCTCGCAGGAGTCCTGCAATACGCCAATAATAAAGCCTACCGCCACCACCTGCATGGCGATCTCGTTCGGGATGCCGAACATATTGCACGCCAGCGGGATCAGCAGCAGGGAGCCGCCCGCCACGCCGGATGCGCCGCAGGCACAGAGCGCGGCAACTACGCTGAGCAGCAGCGCCGTTGGCAGATCCACGGGAATACCCAGCGTATTAACCGCAGCCAGCGTCAGCACCGTGATGGTAATTGCCGCCCCCGCCATATTGACGGTTGCGCCCAGCGGGATCGATACGGAGTACGTATCGCGATCCAGGTTCAGCTTCTCACACAGCGACATATTGACCGGAATATTCGCCGCCGAACTGCGGGTGAAGAAGGCGGTCACGCCGCTTTCGCGCAGGCACATCAGCACCAGCGGGTACGGGTTACGACGGGTCTGCAGGAACACCAGCAGCGGGTTAATCACCAGCGCTACAACGGCCATACAGCCGATCAGCACCAGCAGCAGTTGAGCATAGCCCCACAATGCGCCAAAACCTGTTGTTGCCAGCGTCGATGCGACCAGACCAAAAATACCAATCGGTGCGAAGCGGATCACCACCGTCACAATAAAGGTCACGGCGTTAGAAACGTCGGTGATCAGGTTTTTAGTCGTGTCATTGCTATGGCGCAGGGCAAAACCAAGGCCAACCGCCCACACCAGAATACCAATGTAGTTGGCGTTAATCAGCGCATGAATCGGGTTTGCCACAATACTCATCAGCAGGCCGTGCACCACCTCAACAATACCCGCGGGCGGCGTAATGTCGGTTGCGCCGGTAGTCAGCTGCAGCGTGGAAGGGAAGATAAAGCTCACTACGACTGCAGTCAGCGCGGCGGAGAACGTACCCAGCAGGTACATCCACAGAATCGGGCGGATATTGGTTTTCTGCCCCTGCTGATGGTTGGCGATTGAAGCCATCACCAGCGTCAGAACCAGAACCGGCGCGACCGCTTTCAGGGCACCTACGAACAGCGTGCCGAGCAGGCCGGTGGCCTCGGCGGCAGGTTTTGAGATCAGTGCCAGCGCGACGCCGAGCACCAGGCCAACCAGTATTTGCTTAACGAGGCTGCCGCGCGACAGACGCGCAAACAGACCAGACGAGGATGCGGTCATGGAGATTCCTTAAGTGAAATTGCGTTCCATCCCGGATGTGCTCTAGGTCACATTTATGTCCGGATGTAAGTAAATGTTTGCCTGGTCGAGTATAGGGAAAGCGCGTACGGAGGGAAGCGTAAAATGCTAGATTTTACGTGTTGCGTCATGTTTTTTAACTATTGATTAACGAAAGTGCCGTGTGGCGCTGCGCTTTTCACCCTCTCCCTGTGGGAGAGGGCCGGGGTGAGGGAATTACTCCGCCTGCTGCTTCTTATCGTGCTGGCGGTTAACCCAGGTATTGATAAGCAGCGTCACGATCAGAATGCCAAACACCACGCCGAGCGAAATGGCGATCGGGATGTGGTAGAAATCGACGATCAGCATCTTGATACCGATAAACACCAGGATCACCGACAGGCCGTACTTCAGCATCGAGAAGCGCTCCGCCGCGCCCGCAAGCAGGAAGTACATCGCACGCAGGCCGAGGATCGCAAACAGGTTAGAGGTCAGGACGATGAACGGGTCGGTGGTGACGGCAAAGATTGCCGGGATGCTGTCGACCGCGAAAATCACGTCGCTCAGCTCGACCAGAATCAGCACCAGCAGCAGCGGGGTGGCGAACAGCAGGCCGTTCTTGCGCACGAAGAAGTGCTCGGTTTCGATCTTGTCCGTCATGCGCAGGTGGCTGCGGATCCACTTCACCAGCGGCTTCTCGCCAATGCCGGTTTCGTCCTCCTTCGCCAGCGCCATTTTGACACCGGTGAACAGCAGGAACGCGCCGAAGACGTACAGCAGCCATTCGAACTGGGTAATCAGCCAGCTGCCGGCGAAGATCATAATGGTGCGCAGAATAATCGCGCCCAGCACGCCATAGACCAGCACGCGACGCTGCAGGGCTGCCGGTACGGCAAAGTAGCTGAAGAGCATCAGCCAGACGAAGACGTTATCAACCGCAAGGGCTTTTTCAATCAGATAGCCGGTGAGGAAAGCGAGGGCCTGAGGATCGGCCACCGCGCGGCCTTCGGTCGAGGCCAGATACCACCAGAAGGCGGCACAGAACAGCAGAGAGAGAGTAACCCACACCAGGGACCAGGCCGCAGCCTGTTTGATGCTCATGCCGTGCGCGCCGCGACGACCCTGCAAAAAGAGGTCGATCGCCAGCATGATGAGCACGACAACCGCGAATCCGCCCCACAACATTGGAGTGCCGACAGAATGCATACTATTTTCCTTACACATAAAAAACAAAAACGGCCATGGTCAGAAGACGATAGCCGTTAGCTTTTTACGCATAGACCTCGCCTTCCGGCAAGGTCTCACTTACAACCACGAGGGTTGCCCGGCGACCGGATGCGTGTTTAACGCATCGTAATGACGATCCACCGGCGAAGAAGTTACTCCCCTTTGCAGGTAACAAAATATGTCAGACCATTGGTTTCGTCAATGGTCTGCATGGTTTCATTACACAGCTTTACGCGATCGCTTCCGCGCCTACGCCGTCTGCCGGGAACACCACGCCGGTCTGGCGGCGGATCTCCGTCTGCAGCTTCGCCGTGGTGCGGCTCACCGCAAGGCCTGGGTGATTCACTTCGTTGTCTTCTACCAGACGGGCGAAGACCTCTGCCTCATAGAGCATAGTGTTAATATGCTGAGGCTGCGTCAGCTCCTGCGCTTTGCCCCCGCGCGGCACAATGCTTACCTTCTGGCATTCCGAGATCTTCTCGATAACCAGCGAGCCGGCTTCACCCTGAATCTCGCTTGGCAGCACCGAATCGCTCACTTTGGAATGCTGCAGCGTGACGCTGAAATCACCGTAGTCCAGCACCACTAAACCGTGCGCATCCACGCCGCTTTCCAGCAGGCTGGCGGTGGCCGTCACGCCGTGCGGTTCGCCCCACAGCGCCACGGCGGAGGCCAGGCAGTAAAAGCCGATATCCATAATCGAGCCGTTAGAGAAGGCCGGGTTAAAGGTGTTTGGGTTTTCGCCGTCAAGATAGCGCTGGTAGCGCGACGAGTATTGGCAGTAGTTGATAAAGGCTTTGCGCACTTTGCCAATTTTCGGCAGGGACTGCTGCAACAGCAGGAAGTTTGGCAGGCTCGCCGTTTTGAACGCTTCGAACAGCACCACCTGGTTTTCGCGGGCAAGCGCAATGGCGGCTTCCACTTCCTCGATATTTGAGGCCAGCGGCTTCTCGCAAATCACATGCTTTTTATGGCTCAAGAACAGCTTTGTTTGCGGGAAGTGCAGGGAGTTTGGGCTGGCGATATAGACCGCGTCAATGGCGTCGCTTTGCGCCATTTCGTCGAGCGAGGTGAACAGATGTTCTACCAGGTAGTCGTTCGCGAAGCTCTGCGCCTGCTCGAGGCTGCGGGAGTAGACTGCAGTGAGCTTATATTTGCCGGTTTCGTGGGCGGCGTCGACGAACTGGCGCGTGATCCAGTTCGTACCGATAACTGCGAAACGTATCATAAACGTTTACGTACTCCGTAGCTGGGAACCTTTAGCCACTGTAGCACGGGATTATTGCAAAACCAGTGCGCTATTCCGCATTACCATTTAACGATAAATGCGTAAGCCACAGCCGGGTATCAAACTCCAGCTGGTGGTACTGCGGCTCCATATGGCAGCACAGGGAATAGAACGCTTTGTCGTGCTCTTTCTCCTTAAGGTGTGCCAGCTCATGCACGACGATCATCCTTAGAAACGCTTCCGGCGCGTTACGGAACACCGTCGCGACGCGAATTTCGGCCTTCGCTTTCAGCCTGCCGCCCTGCACGCGGGAGATGGCGGTGTGCAGGCCGAGCGCGTTTTTCAGCACGTGGATCTTGTTGTCGTACATCACCTTGTTGATCGGCGGCGCGCTCTTCAGATATCGGCTTTTCAGATCCTGCGTATACTGCCAGAGGGCCTTATCGGTCGCGAAATCGTGCGTGCCGGGATAGCGTTTTTCCAGCACCGCGCCGAGCTTCTGCTCGGCAAGCAGGCTGCGAACCTGAGAAAGTAAATGTTCCGGATAGCCCTGGAGATAAGTAAGTTGGTTCATCAAAAGCCCAAATTAATGCGAAAACGGGTATACTCACGCACCCTTTTCAGGGATACGCCAAATTTTACCATTCAGGAGGGCCGATGAGCCACTTAGACAACGGTTTCCGTTCACTCAACCTTAAACGTTTCCCGGAAACGGACGACGTTAACCCGCTGATGGCGTGGGAGGCGGCGGATGAATATCTGCTGCAGCAGTTGGATGAGACCGAAATCCGCGGCCCGGTTTTGATCCTGAATGACGCGTTTGGCGCCCTGGGATGCGCTCTGGCAGAACACACGCCTTACAGCATCGGCGATTCCTACCTGAGCGAGCTGGCGACGCGTGAAAACCTGCGCCATAACGACATCGAAGAGTCCAGCGTGAAGTTCCTCGACAGCACCGCGGACTACCCGCAGGCGCCGGGCGTAGTGCTGATCAAAGTGCCAAAAACCATGGCGCTGCTGGAGCAGCAGCTGCGCGCGCTGCGTAAAGTGGTGACACCTGAAACGCGCATTATCGCGGGCGCCAAAGCGCGCGATATTCACACCTCGACGCTGGAGCTGTTTGAGAAAGTGCTCGGCCCGACCACCACGACGCTGGCCTGGAAAAAAGCGCGCCTGATCAACTGTACGTTCAGCGCACCGGAGCTGGCCGACGCGCCAGAGACCCTGAGCTGGACGCTGGAAGGCACCGACTGGACCATCCACAACCATGCGAACGTCTTCTCCCGTACCGGGCTGGATATCGGCGCGCGTTTCTTTATTGAAAATCTGCCGGAAAACCTGGAAGGCGAAATCGTCGATCTGGGCTGCGGCAACGGCGTGATTGGCCTGACGCTGCTGGCGAAGAATCCGGACGCCAGCGTGGTGTTCAGCGACGAGTCGCCAATGGCGGTGGCCTCCAGCCGTCTGAACGTGGAAACCAACATGCCGGAAGCGCTGGACCGCTGCGAGTTTATGATCAACAACGCGCTGTCTGGCGTAGAGCCGTTCCGCTTCAACGCGGTGTTCTGCAACCCGCCGTTCCACCAGAAGCACGCCCTGACGGATAACGTCGCCTGGGAGATGTTCCACCACGCGCGCCGTTGCCTGAAAATCAACGGCGAGCTGTACATCGTGGCGAACCGCCACCTGGACTACTTCCACAAGCTGAAGAAGATTTTCGGTAACTGCACCACCGTTGCAACCAACAACAAGTTTGTGGTGTTGAAAGCGGTGAAGCTGGGGCGTCGTCGTTAAATCGTCAGTGCAAGCTGGGTGCCCTGCGCAATTGCCCGCCGTGCGTCCAGCTCCATCGCCACGTCGCATCCGCCAATCAAATGCACCGTTTTACCGGCTTCGCGCAGCGGATCCGCCAGATCCCGCTTCGGCTCCTGCCCGGCACATAAAATGACATGATCCACGCGCAGCAGCTGTGGCTCACCGCCGATCAGCACGTGCAGCCCGTCATCGTCGATCTTCTGGTAGCTCACCGCCGGGATCATCTTCACGCCGCGAGAGAGCAGGGTAGCACGATGTATCCAGCCGGTGGTTTTGCCCAGGCCTTCACCTGGCTTACTGGCTTTACGCTGTAGCATCACAATCTGGCGCGGGCTTTTTGGCAGTTGCGGCCCTTCCGGGCGTAGCCCGCCGGACTGCTTCAGGCTGGTGTCGATACCCCATTCCACGCAAAACTCGGCGATGTTCTGGCTGGTGGCCTCGCCCGGCTGGCTTAAGTACATGGCGGTGTCAAAACCGATGCCTCCGCAGCCGATAATCGCCACCTTCTCGCCAACCGGCGTTTTGTCACGCAGCACGTCCAGATAGCTCAATACCTTCGGATGATCGATACCCTCGATCGCAGGCAGTCGCGGGGCGATCCCGCTTGCCAGAATCACTTCATCAAAACCGATCAGATCCGGCGCATTCACAAACCGGCTGAGTTGTAGATCGACGCCCGTCAGGTCGATCATCCGGCGGTAGTAGCGCAGGGTTTCGTAGAACTCCTCTTTGCCGGGGATCTGTTTGGCGATATTAAACTGGCCGCCGATTTCGGCCAGCGCATCAAACAGCGTCACGCAGTGCCCGCGCGAGGCGGCATTCACCGCGAACGCCAGCCCCGCCGGACCAGCGCCTACCACGGCCAGGCGTTTTTTATTGACCGCCGGAACGATAGGCATTTTGGTTTCGTGGCAAGCGCGCGGGTTGACGAGGCAGGAGGTGACCTTGCCGACGAAGATCTGATCCAGACAGGCCTGATTACAGCCGATGCAGGTGTTGATCTCATCCGCCCGGCCGCTCTGCGCCTTGGACAGCAGCTCGGCATCCGCAAGGAACGGGCGCGCCATCGATACCATATCGGCATCGCCGCGTGATATCACATCGTCCGCCACCTGCGGGTCGTTAATGCGGTTAGTGGTGACCAGCGGAACGGACACTTTGCCTTTCAGCCTGCGCGTCACCCAGCTAAACGCCGCGCGCGGCACCGGCGTGGCGATGGTCGGGATGCGCGCTTCGTGCCAGCCAATGCCGGTATTAATAATGGTGGCACCCGCGGCTTCAATCGCCTGCGCCAGCTGCACGGTTTCGTCGAACGTGCCGCCGCCTTCCACCAGGTCGAGCATCGACAGGCGGAAGATGATGATAAAGTCTGCGCCCGCACGTTCGCGCACGGCGCGCACCACCTCCACGGCAAAGCGCATGCGGCGGGCATAGTCGCCGCCCCATTCGTCGTCGCGCTGGTTGGTGCGGGCGGCGAGGAATTCGTTGATCAGGTAGCCTTCTGAGCCCATCACCTCAACGCCGTCGTATCCCGCCTCGCGCGCCAGCGCCGCGCAGCGGGCGAAATCGTCAATCAGCGCCAGGATTTCGTCGTGGCTAAGAGCATGCGGCGTGAAGCGGTTAATCGGCGCCTGAAGGGCCGACGGCGCGACCAGGTTCGGCTGATAGCTGTAGCGCCCGGTGTGCAGGATTTGCAGGGCAATTTTGCCGCCTTCTTTGTGTACCGCGTCGGTCACAATGCGGTGGTGCGGAAGCTGTGCCACATCGTTCAGCACCGCGCCGCCCTCCATCGTCACGCCTGAAGGCGCAGGGGCCACGCCGCCGGTCACAATAAGCGCTACGCCGTGTCGGGCGCGCTCGGCGTAGAAGGCCGCCAGACGCTCGGCCCCGTCCGGACGCTCTTCCAGGCCTGTATGCATCGAGCCCATCAGCACGCGGTTTTTGAGTGTGGTGAACCCCAGATTGAGGGGGGCGAATAACGACGGGTAGCGGCTCATAGTCTCTTCCAGTGTAAAATTATTGTTATGTGGTCGGATGAGTTACTAATTTAGCCAGCGGCAGCGTAAAGGTAAAAGCGGGATCGAATGATTGTGATAGATCTCAAAGAACTTCACCCCTCACCCTAACCCTCTCCCACGGGGAGAGGGGACGTAATCTCCCTCTCCCTCAGGGAGAGGGCCGGGGTGAGGGGGAACGTACTAACCCCGGTGCCTGCCACATCGACGTTGTCAGCCCGCTGTCCACCAGACCAAGCTGGTCGGCGTACACCGCCTGCCATTTCTGCATCATGCCGTCGTACAGCTCGCGGTGCTGCGGGTTCGGCGTAAACTCCCGGCTCCACTTCACCAGCCGCTCGCCCGTCGAGGCCATATCCGCAAATAGCCCCGCACCTGTTCCGGCGGCAATGGCGCAGCCGAGCGCCGTCGCCTCTTTGACTTCAGGCACGCGTACCGGCAGCCCGGTGACGTCGCTTAAAATCTGGCTCCATAACGCACCTTTGGCTCCGCCACCCGCAAACACCAGGCTTTCAAACGTCACGCCGGAGAAGCGCGATATCTGCGCCAGGTTGCAGGCCGAGACGATCGCCGCGTTCTCTTCAAGCGCGCGGAACAGCGTCGCTTTGTTGCATTTTTCCGGGTCGATGGAGAGGTTAATAAACGACGGCGCGGCGTGGTACCACTGCTTGAAATGCATCGCGTCGGAGAAGATCGGCATCACGCCGTGCGAACCTGGCGGCACGCGGCTGGCCATCTCTTCGAGCAGGGAGTAGGTGTCCATCCCCATCCGTTCGGCGATCAGCTTCTCCTCTGCGCAAAATGCATCGCGGAACCAGCGCATGGTCAGCCCGGTAAAGAAGCTGATCGACTCCGCCTGCGCCATGCCGGGGATAACGTGCGGGTTCACGCGGATGTTCATGTCGGGGTCGGTACGCACCTGCGGCAGGTTCACCACCTGCTGCCAGAAGGTGCCGCCCAGCACTGCCGTTTGCCCGGCGCGGACCACGCCCAGCCCCAGACAGCCCAGCTGCACGTCGCCGCCGCCCATCACCACCGGCGTGCCCTCGCGCAGGCCGCACTGCTGCGCGGCCACCTTGGTGATAGCGCCCAGCACGGTGCCGGTCTCTTTCACCGGGGAGAGGATATCGGCGCGCAGCCCGGCCATGTCGAGCAGCGCCGGACGCCAGTCGCGGGAGAAGAGATCCAGCATGCCGGTGGTGCCCGCGTTTGACGGGTCAACCGCCAGCTCGCCGGAGAGTTTCGCCGCCAGCCAGTCGCTGATCATGGTGATGGTCGCGGCCCTGCGGTAGATGTCCGGGCGATGGTGCGCCAGCCACAGCAGGCGCGGCATGGCGCTCAGCGCCAGCGTCTGGCCGGAAACGTCATACACTTCGGATTCAAAACGGTCGTTGTGGATCTCTTTGAGTTCGGCCACCTCGCGGCTGGCGCGGGCGTCAACGTTGGCGCAGGCCCAAATGGCCTCGCCGCTGCGGTCATAAAGGACAATACCTTCGCGCATCGAGCAGCAGGCGACGGACTGAATATCCGCCGCGCTCAGGTGCGCACGTTCCAGCGCCTGATGAATGCACCGGCAGGCCAGCTGCCAGTTGGTCTCGAGGTCGAACTCCATCGACCCCGGCACGTTCTCCACGCTCAGGTGCTTCCACTCGGCCTGGCCGACGGCAATCTGATTGCCCTGCAAATCGAAAATGACGGCGCGAACGCTGCCTGTCCCAGCATCTAACGCTAAAAGGTAACTCATGAGTTTGCCTCAATGTTAGCGCAGGGCAGACTCTTATCCGGCCAGAGCCAGCACCGCGCGGGCTGTCGTCTCCTCCGTCACCAGGCCATTGATACGGCGACCCTTCAGTGCGGCATAAATCGCATCGGCTTTCTCTTCCCCTCCGGCCACGCCAACGATGGTGGGCAGTTGCGCCAGTTCATCGAGCGTGACGCCAAGTAACTCTTTATGGATCTCCAGCTCCTCGACGCATTCGCCTTCGGCATTGAGGAAATAGCCGAGAATGTCGCCGACCGCGCCTTTGCGGGCGTACATCAGCTGTTCACCTTCGCTGATGTAGCCGGAGCGCAGTATCGTGGCGTCACGGCGCTGGTTCACCGATCCAATGCCGACCACCGCCACGTCGGCGGCGGTGGCGGCGAGGATCACGTCCCGCACGCTGGTCTCGCGTTTTAAGATCCCTGCAACTTCTGCAGATGAAACGCGAAGCGGGGCGGGGATCATGCTGACGCTGCAGGCCGCGTCCAGCTGGCCGATACCCGTCATATACGGCCCGACGCCGCCGGAGAGCGTCACCAGGCGGATCTGCTGTGAGCTGATAAAGCCGCTCAGGTGCTGCAGGCTGCTCATGGTGGTTTCACCAAACCCCACCGCCAGCAGCTGGCCGGGCTCCAGCACGCCCATCAGCGACTGCGCCGCGCCAATGCCGAGCCGCACGTTCATCGGCGGCGTATTTAACGCCGGCATCACGCGCACCAGCTTCAGGCCGAAGCGCTGCTGTAGCTCGGTCTCCAGCGCCAGACAGCCCTCGTAGCGAGAGTTGATCTGCACGCGGATAACCCCGGACTGGCGGCCCTTCTCCAGCAGGCGAGAAATCTTCAAACGCGGCAGCCCGAGCCGCTCGCCGATGTCGTTCTGGGTCAGCCCGTCGTGGTAATAGCACCACGCCACGCGCGCCACGAGTTCCTCTTCCGCCAGTGCCAGCCCGGCAAACCGTCCTTCTTCCGCAGTGCGTTTATCGCTCATAGTTGAACTCTTATAAAAATTTAGATCATATGTTCGTGTTGGCGCGAAGGGAAAGTGTGAGCCACGCGACAAAACGGATCTTTTAGATCGTTTCTGCTTTATCTGTATCTCAATCGATAAAACTGTGATCCCTGCACGGTTGTAAATATAGTTCACCGACTACGCTTTTGAACATTATTAAATCTAAAAATCATTTGTTCAATAGCGGAGCGATGATGACCTCACTTCTCGACGCGCGAAATATCAGCAAACAATTCTCAGGCGTGCCGGTTCTAAAAGGCATTGATTTCACGCTGCTTGCGGGCCAGGTGCACGCGCTGATGGGCGGCAACGGCGCGGGGAAATCGACGTTAATGAAGATCATTGCCGGGGTCGAAACGCCGGATGATGGTGAACTTTCCGTCGAGGGGCAGTCATATGCGCGGCTTACGCCCGTGCAGGCGCACAGGTTAGGCATTTACCTAGTGCCGCAGGAGCCGCTGCTGTTTCCCAACCTGACGGTGCGGGAAAACATCCTGTTCCGCCTGGCGCGCGAACGCGATCTGGAAAAGCGGCTGGCGGAGAAACTCCAGCAGCTGCAGTGCCAGCTTAACCTCGACGCCGCCGCCAGCACCCTGGAGGTGGCGGATCAGCAGATGGTGGAGATCCTGCGCGGGCTGATGCGCAATGCCAGGATCCTGATCCTCGACGAACCTACGGCCTCCCTCACGCCAGGCGAAACCGAGCGGCTGTTCCGCCAGATCCGCGCCCTGCAGGCGCTCGGCGTCGGGATTGTCTTTATCTCGCACAAGCTGCCGGAAATTCGCATGCTTTCAAGCCACGTCTCGGTGATGCGCGACGGCGCGGTAGTGCTGAGCGGCGAAACCCCGCAGTTTGACGACAGCGCCCTGATCGCCGCCATGACGCCGGTAAGCCGGGAGAAATCCCTCAGCGATACGCAAAAGCTGTGGCTGGCGCTGCCGGGCAACCGCCGCACCCAGGCGCATGATTTCCCGGTGCTGCGCGTGGAGGATCTCACCGGAGAGGGTTTTATCGATCTGAGTCTTGAGATTTTCGCCGGGGAGATCGTCGGCCTGGCCGGGCTGGTGGGATCCGGGCGCACCGAGTTTGCCGAAACGCTCTACGGCCTGCGCCCGGTACGCGGTGGCCGGGTGTGGCTCGAAAGTCACGAGATCACCGCCGATCCGGTAAGTTCACGCCTGGAAAAAGGGCTGGTCTACCTGCCGGAAGACAGGCAGGTGTCCGGCCTGTTCCTCGACGCGCCGATCCGCTGGAACACCGTGGCGCTGAACGAGCCGTCGATTTGGCAGCAGCGCAAGCGGGAGTCAGCGGTGGTGGAGCGCTATCACCGGGCGCTGGGGATCAAGCTGAACCATGCGGATCAAACCGTGCGCACGCTCTCGGGCGGCAACCAGCAGAAGGTGCTGCTGGCGCGCTGTCTCGAGGCCAACCCTTTATTGCTGATCGTCGATGAACCGACGCGTGGGGTGGACGTCTCGGCGCGCGCGGATATCTACCAGCTGATAAAAAGCGTGGCGGCGCAGAACGTTGCGGTGCTGATGATCTCAAGCGATCTCGACGAGTTTCCCGGCCTTGCGGACCGGGTGCTGGTGATGCATCAGGGCGTGCTCAGCGGCGAGCTGCCGCGCCACGCCGTCAGCCTCGACAGGATGATGGCGCTGGCGTTCGGAGGGCAATCATGAAGACCTTACTCAAAAACCGCGAGCTGAGCGCGTTTCTCGCCATTCTGGCGCTGTTCGCCGTGCTGGTGGCGCTGAATCCGTCCTACCTGAGTTTACAGACGCTGGGGATGATCTTCGCCAGCTCGCAGATCCTTATCCTGCTGGCCATCGGCGCGGCGCTGGTAATGCTGACCCGCAATATCGACGTGTCCGTCGGCTCCATCGTCGGGCTGTCCGCCATCGCCGTCGGCGTGGCGCTCAACAGCGGTTACAGCCTGCCCGTTTCCATTCTCTTTGCGCTGTCGACGGGCGCGCTGGCCGGGGCGTTCAACGGGTTTCTGGTGGTGTGGCTGCGCATCCCGGCGATTGTCGCCACCCTCGGCACGCTGGGGCTGTACCGCGGGGCGATGCTGCTCTGGACCGGTGGAAAGTGGATTGAAGGGCTGCCGCCGGGGCTGAAGTCCCTCTCTGAGCCTGCAGCCGTCGGCATATCGCCGCTTGGTATGCTGGTATTAATTATCGCCGTCACTGGCGCATGGACGCTGTCGCGCACCGCGTTTGGGCGTGATTTTTATGCTGTAGGGGATAACCTCGCCGCCGCGCGCCAGCTGGGCGTGGCGGTGAACCGCACGCGGATGATCGCCTTTACCCTGAACGGCATGCTGGCGGCCTGCGCCGGGATCGTCTTTGCCGCGCAGATTGGCTTTGTGCCCAACCAGACCGGCAGCGGGCTGGAGATGAAGGCTATCGCCGCCTGCGTCCTCGGGGGGATCTCGCTTTTGGGTGGCACCGGCACGCTGATCGGTGCTCTGCTTGGGGCTTTCTTCCTCACCCAAATCGATACCGTGCTGGTGCTGTTCAGACTCCCGGCATGGTGGAACGACTTTATCGCCGGGCTGGTGCTGCTGGGCGTGCTGGTACTTGACGGGCGCCTGCGTCAGGCGCTTTCAAGGCATCAGCGGGCGCTGAAGTACGGCCGTTTCCAGCCGGGTAACAAAGGGGGAAAGCACGTTACCCCGTTTCCCAAACGCAAAAAAGAGGTGGCGTAAATGAGGCTTAACTGGGAACGCGCGCTGCTGATTTTACTGGTGCTGGAGATCCTGCTCTTTGGCGCCATCAACCCGCGCATGCTGGACATCAACATGCTGCTGTTCAGCACCAGCGACTTCATCTGCATCGGCATTGTGGCGCTGCCGCTGACGCTGGTGATTATCAGCGGCGGGATCGATATCTCCCTCGGCTCGACCATCGGCCTTTGCGCCATCGCGCTAGGGGTGATGATGCAGGCCGGGTGGCCGATGGCGGTCGCCGTTCCATTGACGCTGCTGCTCGGCCTGCTGTGCGGATTATTTAATGCCGCGCTTATCCACTACACCGGCATCAGCCCATTGGTGATCACCCTTGGCACCCTCTACCTCTACGGCGGCGGGGCGCTGCTGCTCTCCGGCATGGCGGGGGCGACGGGCTATGAGGGGATCGGCGGCTTCCCGGACAGCTTTACCGCCTTCGCTAACCTCACGGTGTTGGGCCTGCCGATCCCGCTGGTGCTGTTCGCGGTGATTACCGCTTTCTTCTGGCTGATTACCCACCGCGGGCGCTTTGGCCGTCATCTGTTTTTGATTGGGCAGAACCCGCGCGCGGCGCGCTATGCGGCGCTGTCGGTCAACGGCATGCCGTATGCGCTGTACGGCCTGGTGGGGGTAGCCTCGGCGGTTGCCGCGCTGGTGATGGTCTCCTATTTCGGCTCCGCGCGTTCGGATCTGGGGCGCGATTTACTGATGCCCGCGCTCACCGCCGCCGTGCTCGGCGGGGCCAATATCTACGGTGGTTCAGGTTCGGTTGTCGGTACGGCGCTGGCGGCGCTGCTGGTGGGCTACCTGCAGCAGGGTTTACAGATGGTCGGCATCCCCAACCAGGTGTCGAGCGCGCTGTCAGGGGCGCTGCTGGTTGTGGTGGTGATGGGACGTTCGCTGAGTCTGCACCGTGAATGGGTGCGGTCTCTCTTTAGAAAACACTCCGGAGCGTAAGATGAAAACAAAACTGTTCGTCCTGGCAATGGCCCTCAGCTTCGCCTCGGCGCAGGCGGCGGACCGCATTGCCTTTATCCCAAAGCTGGTGGGCGTGGGCTTCTTCACCAGCGGCGGCAACGGCGCGAAAGAGGCGGGGAAAGATCTCGGTGTGGACGTGACCTACGACGGTCCGACCGAGCCGAGCGTCTCCGGCCAGGTGCAGCTCATCAATAACTTCGTCAACCAGGGCTATAACGCGATTATCGTCTCCGCCGTGTCGCCGGACGGACTCTGCCCGGCGCTCAAGCGCGCGATGCAGCGCGGCGTCAAGGTCCTGACCTGGGATTCCGATACTAAACCGGAGTGCCGCAGCATTTACATCAACCAGGGGACGCCGGAACAGCTGGGCGGCCTGCTGGTGGAGATGGCGGGCAAACAGGTCACCAAACCGAACGCTAAAGTGGCGTTTTTCTATTCCAGCCCCACCGTTACCGACCAGAACCAGTGGGTGAAAGAGGCGAAGGCCAAAATCGAGAAAGATCATCCGCAGTGGCAGGTCGTCACCACCCAGTTTGGCTATAACGATGCCACCAAATCTCTGCAAACCGCCGAGGGGATCTTAAAAGCGTATCCGGATCTGGATGCGATTATCGCCCCGGACGCCAATGCCCTGCCGGCGGCGGCGCAGGCGGCGGAAAACCTGAAGCGGGAAGGGGTGGCGATTGTTGGCTTCAGCACGCCGAACGTGATGCGCCCATACGTTGAGCGCGGCACGGTGAAGGCCTTCGGCCTGTGGGACGTGGTGCAACAGGGCAAAATTGCGGTCAATGTCGCCGATCGCCTGCTGAAAAAAGGCGATCTTAACGTCGGCGACAGCGTGGACGTGAAAGATATCGGGACGCTGAAGGTCGAGCCGAACAGCGTGCAGGGCTACCAGTATGAGGCGAAGGGCAACGGCATCGTGCTGCTGCCGGAGCGGGTGGTGTTCACCAAAGAGAACATCAGCAAATACGATTTCTGACGGGGGAGAAAATGGCTGATTTAGACGACATCAAAGACGGTAAGGATTTTGGCATCGGCACGCCGCAGCAGAACGTGCCTTACACCCTGAAGGGCTGCGGCTCGCTGGACTGGGGCATGCAGTCCAGGCTGGCGCGCATCTTCAACCCGCAGAGCAACCGCACGGTGATGCTGGCCTTTGACCACGGCTACTTTCAGGGGCCAACCACCGGCCTTGAGCGCATCGATCTCTCCATCGCGCCGCTGTTTAGTGAAACCGACGTGCTGATGTGCACCCGCGGCATCTTGCGAAGTCAGGTTCCCGCCGCGACGAACAGGCCGGTGGTGCTGCGCGCCTCCGGCGGTAACTCGATTCTGGGCGAGCTGTCCAACGAGTGCGTGGCGGTGGCGATGGAGGACGCGCTGCGCCTGAACGTCTGCGCGGTGGCGGCACAGGTGTACATCGGCAGTGAATTCGAGCACCAGTCGATCAACAACATCATCAAGCTGGTCGACGCAGGCGCACGTTACGGGATGCCCGTGCTGGCGGTGACGGGCGTGGGAAAAGAGATGGCGCGTGACGCGCGCTATTTCTCGCTGGCCAGCCGCATCGCCGCCGAAATGGGGGCGCAGTTCGTCAAAACCTACTACGTGGACGAGGGCTTTGAAAAAGTGACCGCCAGCTGTCCGGTGCCGATCGTTATCGCCGGGGGCAAAAAGCTGCCGGAGCACGAGGCGCTGGAGATGTGCTGGCGCGCGATTGACCAGGGGGCATCCGGCGTGGACATGGGGCGCAACATCTTCCAGTCGAGCGCGCCGCTTGCCATGCTGAAGGCGGTGAAGAAAGTGGTTCACGAGAACTGGAATGCCCGCGATGCGTTCCAGTTCTGGCAGGAAGAGAAACAGGGAGAAGCAAAATGAACGTGACGCTGGTTGAAATCAACATCAAGCCCGAGTGGGTGGACGAGTTTCTGGAGGTGTTTCGCGCCAACCATGAGGGTGCAATCAAGGAGCCGGGGAACCTGCGCTTTGACGTATTGCAGGACCCGAGGGTGAAAACCCGCTTCTTTATCTACGAGGCCTATAAAGACGAAGAGGCAGTGCTGGCGCATAAGCAAACGTCGCACTATCTGGCGTGCGTGGATAAGCTCGAGGAGCTGATGTCCGAGCCGCGCAAAAAACGCAGCTTTGTGGGATTGTTGCCCGAGTAGCGGCTTTGCCCGGTGGCGCTCACGCTTACCGGGCCTACGGGTACTGGGGTGTGTTGATTTTGAAGGCCGGGTAAGCGCAGCGCCACCCGGCGTTGTTCAGGCCAGCTCCAGCAGCTGCACCTGCGCCGTTGCCCCCGGCATCAACTGCTGCAAATTGTTGACCAGCTCTTGCCCTGCCTCTTCCAGTGCCGCAAGCGGCATCGACGGCAGGCTTTCAAGGATAAACCACATCGATTGCGCCTGGCTGTCCAGGCGGGTCCGTATCCCCTGTCGCCAGTTCCAGCGGCGGCAGGTGACGCCGAGGTCGTCACGCCAGATGACCTCGCCCGGTTCAGGATGTTCCACCACCGGCTCTCCCTCTTTAAAGGTATCAAACGGCTCGCTGCCGTCGGCCAGGGTCAGGCGCGGTGCACCAATGTAAGCCGCAAGATTTTCCCCGCCTACCGGAATCGCGTAGCGAATGCTGATGGCGTTGTAGATATCCACCACCGGGTCGAGCGGCGGAAGCATACCCTCTTTCAGTACCCGCTTGCGCAGGGCAGCGGCGGAGCAGGGTGTACGTTTAGGTTTCGCACCAAAGGCTTTAAACACTTCATCCCAGGCGGCGAGATGCGCATGCGCCCACGGCACATCATCATTTAACATCTGCTGGCAGGCCTGCGCCAGCGCGGCGGGCGCAACCTCCGGGTGGGTAATCGGCGTAGCTTCAACCAGAATGCTCAAAGCCCGAAAGCCGGGCGCGATCCCGGCAAGGCGCGAATCGATTGACGGCGTGACAAGAGACATAAATAATCCTGTATTGACTGTTTTATACCATGGTAATGACCAATGACTGATAAAGTCAATATAATGACCGTGCAGGGTGCCGATGTTGCCCAGGTAAGCCTGGCCGTGGCGAACCGCATCCGCAACTGGCGGAAAGAGAAAAAGCTGTCGCTGGACGAGCTGTCCCGCCGGGCCAGCGTCAGCAAAGGGATGCTGGTGGAGATCGAAAAGGGCGCAGCCAACCCCAGCATCGCCATTTTGTGCAAGCTTGCCGCCGCGCTCGGCATCTCCGTGGCGGATATCGTTAACGTCTCCAGCGAACCGCTGGTGCACATTATTGAAGAAGCGGCGATCCCGGTTCTGTGGCAGGGCGCACAGGGTGGTTACGCCAGGCTGCTGGCAGGCACCGCGGGCCCGGACATGATTGAGCTGTGGCAGTGGGAGATGCATCCGGGGGAGGATTTCACCTCGACAGGGCATCCGGCGGGAACCTTTGAGCTGCTGCACGTGAACGAAGGCGTATTGACGCTGACGGTGGACGAGACGGTTACGCAGGTGAATGCTGGCGCGTCGGCGGTGGCGAATACCGAAGCGGCGCACGGCTATGCGAACGAAGGGGAGAGCGTGCTGCGCTTCACTATGACGGTGGCGGAGTTTCACCGTTAATGTCGGGTTTTTGGGTTCCTCGATGCAGCGTCTGAACCATCATGGGCAACACCCGCCCGGCGTCATTGAGGGTTTGCCAGCGTACCTCACAGCGCGGTGCGCGACGGCACCAGTCGGTTTTTCGTTGGCTGAAGGGAGCAATAACACCAGCGTTAACAACGGGCGTGCCGTTGATGACGGTCTGGAAAAGCGTCACGTAATACGGGGTAGTATTCGTCGCGATTAATCCATCATCAGAGTAAGACCAGCGTATTTCCCGATAGGCACGATCGGGGTTTCCTTTTAATCCCTCCGGGCGATAGAGCAGCTTAAACGCCGAACGTACCGCTATCTGCACATCCCGACTGCCCTCATGGGCGGACGGAATACTGGCGATGGTCAGCGTAAAGAGCGATTCGCGATCGGCTGGCAGGTCAGCCTCTGCTTGTAGCAGACGGACCAAATGTTCATGTCCGGGTTTAATGGCAAACAGCGGTGGTATAACCACCAGCGAACGGCTCGCAGGCCCTGGCGCTTCTGCGCCGGGCCATTTTCCACCGGGAGAGATTCGAGCAGTAACAAGATAAGGTATGTCCGACTTGTTGCGCACCGAGACGGTAGTTGATTTATCATTCTGCTGAATGATAAACCGGGTTCCACCGACAACTACGCCCGCTTGTCCCTGCGCGTTGACCAGCAACACAACCATCAGTGAAATCGCGAATATTTTCGCCGACATGACAAATTTAAGCATAAGTCAAAACAAAGGTTGCTGCCGCGTTTGCGGTACCCGGGGTGACGGTATCTGTGACGGCGAGATAGCGGGCAAAGAAAACGAGCGCGGCGGTCGTTTGATTTCCGGTAAGCACAAAGGGAAGGCTCTCTCCGCTCAGCGGCAGCGGGGATTTATCGGTGTTGAAAAGGCCGATTGCGACACCAGTGGCGCTATCTTGCGCCTCGGTAAGCGCCAAAAGCGCGTTGTTTTGTCCGTCAGGTGTTCCTTCGAAACGGGTGGTAATGGTGTTAAGCCCCGCTCCGCACTGCTCGACGTTAATCGTGAACCGCTCATACGGTGTCTCATTTTTTGCCTTCTCAAGCTGGGTGGCATGAACCTGCGTCATGGTAACGACCAGATGTTCTGAGTCGGGGGAAATGACGCACGTTTTGTTTTTTATCGTTCCCGTAATATAAATCGTTCCGTCATGCGACATTGTTTTGGCCAGCGGGAACAGTGCCAGAGATACGCTAAGTAAAGCTAGTCTGATAAAGGGTTTCACGCGGGGCCTCACTGATACAGCAGATCGAAATACATCACCGCCGTGGCTTCGCCTGATGTGACGGTGGGCAAGGTGGATTTGTAGCGTAAAAAGAAGGTCAACAGATTGTCCCCCGGCGCGAGCGGATAGTGGGCAGATTCGGTGTTGTTAATATCGATGTGCGTGAGAGTGCTATCCAGAAGCTCTACGCCCAGACCGGTCGCCATGGTTGAGAGGTGGCCTTTACCGGTATCTGAAAGCGCCAGCAGGGAGGGATTGTCCCGATCCGCCTGTCCGGTAAACCACACCTGAGTATCGGTAATCGCAGCGGTGCACCCTTTGAGACTGATATCGAATTTTTTCGGGTTAGTGGTGGAGCCCGGTACGGGAAAATCGTCTGCGGAAAACTCGCCCATGTCGACAGTCTGCTCCACGCTTTGCGTATCGACATTGCAGGATTCACCCACAATGGTACCGAAAACGTGAAGGTTATAACTGCCGTCAGCCATGACGAACGGGGTGAATAACAGCACGGTCAGATACAGCCCTTTTTTCCAGGTAATATTCATCATTTATCCTCAGGCGAAATCAATGCGTAGCAGTGCCAGAGCGGTGAAAACACCCAGCTCGGGAGAAAGACCCGTGGTGCTGATTGGATACGCTTGCAGCGTCACGTTCGCTTTTCCAGAGATATCCGTCTCGAAGGGCGCGTTACTTGAAAAGACGTTTGGCGTAAGGGGCGTGCCGTCCTCACGGGTGATAACGACCCCCACGTCCGGATTGTCCGTAGCCAGCGCCTGTGAATAACGACTGTCCGCCGAGCCCGTTAAGCGCAGCGTTAATTGTGCGGGAGATTCAACGTCCCCATTACATTCGACCGGAACGTTAAAGGTTTTTGGGCGGACATTATCGGGCATCTGGCCTGCCTGCCTGAAATCACCGTGGTAGAGTTTACCCAGATCCACCGTGACGGTTTGCCCGGCGTTGATGACGCAGTTTTGCGGAACGCTAATTACCCCGCTGTAGATGATTTTATAAACAATTGTGTTAACCGGTTCATGATCCGTTGTGGTGATATAGACGTTAAACATGAGCCTTGAGGGGATCACGACAGTGCCGATAAAGGGTTTTACAATTTGCAGCCTGAACACAAGATGACTGTCGTTGACGGGGAATACACCTCCCGTATCGACTTCGTCATGGCCGCCCATATGCACATATTCAACTGGCGGATAGAAATCGCCAATGGTGGCATCATGAATTTTCATGGCCCCAATGATGTAATCCGGATCAAGCTGCAGATACTTCCATTCGCCTTCGGTTTTGATGACGGGATACGGGCTCAGGTAGGTACGATAGGTTCGTTTGTCCCAGTCACCCGCCGGACATCTGGCACCGATATTAATATCCTGACTTTTCTCTAATTCTGTACCGCTACCGGGACTATTCTGATCGGTAGTGAGTGTCGTGGTCAGGTCGTAGTTAACGATGGAAATGCTGCCATTGGCGTTAACGCAGGTTTTGGCGATGCCATTAATGCTGAATGCGAGCCCGACGACGCCGATTAACACTATCCATAGCTTCATTTATAAACACTCCATTTTCAGCCGTACCAGCGGCGCTTTACTTTCCGGTAGTTGATATCTCGCCGTACACTGCCGGTTTGCACCGTCTCCCCATTGAATGTTCAGCGTTCCCGTTGGGTTCAGGCCGGACAGATAGGTCTCACCCTCTTCACCGACAATTGTGTTGCTGCCACCGTCGTCGCGGGTCACCATGGCGCCAAAAGGAACGGGTTTTCCACGATAGAGCAGGGTCATCAAGGCGCGCGTTCCGGGACGCGCTTTGAACGTCGCGCACACAACGGCACCTCGTGTCGGCACAACGTGCGTCACCGCATCGTCAATATCCACGTCGTCAGCCAGCGAGTTGGTATCCAGTGCCATGCGATTGAGGCGATAGGACGAGGCGTAGGGAACAACGGCATAACCACGCCAGTCAGTATGGATGCCGGGTTCATTTTCAATCTTGACCTCTTTTGCTCCTGGCGCAGCAATGAGCACGTTGGTATCGCCCAGAGGCTGGCTCAGGGTGATGCCGTTGCGGTGCGCGATAACGCCGCCATTTAACCCGTAGTTGACCTGCTGATAGTCCCCGTTTTGGCTATAGTTATACCCGACGCTGGCATTACCGTATGCGCTGTCGTATTCCATGCTGCTCGCCCCCTGAGCGTGCGAGCCATGGCGGGTATAGCCTTGCTGCACGCTGTAACTGAGGTTGTTGTCCTCCAGCAGCGTGCCGTTTATGCCAGCGTTCTGGGACGTGTCGCCCTGCTTGTTCGTGCTCAGGCTATAGGTTGCATAGGCATAATTATGTTTTTGTCCCACTTCATTTTGTGGGGATAACCACTGGTTTAATGGCAGCGATATATTCAGCGCGTAGATTTCATCACTTCCCGTCATGCCGGGGGCCTTATTGTAGTTATAGGAGAGGCTCCAGGAGACGTCTGCCCAGGTCCCGCTGTATCCAATCTGCAATAGCGTATTTTTCTCATCCGTGTGCCAGTAGCTTTGCTGGCTACCGGTAACATAAACAGAGCCGGAACCTGGCAATTGCTGAGAGAGATTGAACTGCACCTTGCCGCGTTTGGTGTAGTAAAGGTTGTAGTAATCCATCCAGAGGGTTTGCGCGCTATCCTCTCCCTGAGCGTCGCCTTTATAGCCCCGCATTTGTCTGTAGGCGGTTTCATCCAGGGTATAAAACCCGGAGGTGGAGTAGCGATAGCCCAGCAGCTGAAAGTTTGTGCCAATGGCGTTTAAGGATTTCGCGTACAGAAAACGAATGGACTGTCCGGAGTGACTGCTATCATCGGCGAGGAGGCTTTTTGCGTGCGTCACGTCAACAGAGAGGGCTCCCGCCTCGCCCATGTTCAGCCCTGCGCCCAATGCGGCGGCAGTGTAGTTCCGGGTCAATTGCGATCCGCCGTACGCGGTAAGACCGTGAGGAAGCCCCCAGATCAGGGAGCCCTGAATAAACTCAACGTCATCCTGCTGGCTACCGCTGCTACGGTATTCAGCCGCCGTCAGGGCGTATTTTAGTCGCCCTTCGCGCTGAAGAATGGGCACTGCGGAATAGGGCACGGAGTAGCTATTGATGCTGCCGTCCGCCTCTTTGACTTCGACCATCAAGTCACCGCTGGATGAGGTGGGGAAAAGGTCGTTGATCGCGAATGCGCCGGGCGGCACGTAGCTTTGATAAATGACGTAGCCGTTCTGCCTGATGGTTACCTGGGCATGACTTTTCGCGATACCGCGAATGGTTGGCGCAAAGCCCTTCATGCTGTCTGGCAGCATATTGTCATCAGAGGCGATTTGCGCACCGCGGAAGGGCAGGCTGTCAAAGACATCTGAAGGCGTATAGCTGTCTCCCAGCGTTAGCCTTCCCTGAAGGGGGACGACCGTACGCTCGGCATACGTGCTGATATGCTGCCAGCTATCGCTTTTGCCCTGAGCGCTGCTGGAATGGTTCCAGGAGGCATTGTCACGCAAACGCCACGGGCCGATATTTAACCCGCTGTTAAGGCCGAGAAAAGCGTTATTGCTGGTCCCATTATCGGTTCCGCGATCGCGACTGCGCGATCCTGAAAAATTATAATTAAGCAGGAGCGCGTTAATCCCCTCATCCCACTGGTCGGGGGGAATATAGCCTCGCGCATTGTTTCTCATGGCAACCTGGGGGATGCTGATATCCAGTCTGAGCTTTTCAAAATCAAACGTGGTGCTGGCATCTGGAATGGCATCCGCCACATCAATACAGTTATCTTTTTGCGCCGATGCCTGTAAGGAGAGAGCCTGAAGGTTGACCCCCATATTCTCAAGAGACTTCGCCGACAGGCAGGCGACAAGACCAGTGTCATCCGTCGATTTTGCCGGAGCGTTATCTTTCACTTTCCGGGTATCGAAAGTGATATCGCGCGTAGCGATAAAGTGCTCATTCATCCATATATCCACGCGGTAGACGCCGGGCGCCTGACCGTTAGTGGAAAAACGCGACAGATCGGCAACCGCTGAAGGATCGCCTGACAAGAAGGCGGGATTGAAAAAATACTCAGCGCGCGCTTCGGTAAGTGCGAGGAGTGCCGTAACGGCTACTGCCACGGGCGTCAGCGAGGTTAAATAGGCTGTGTCTGGAGCCGGTGAATCGTTACGCTTCATCTACTTTTCCTGCTATCCATGGCAAGGCACTTTTTGTCTGCTTGCATAACGTGCAGACCGTGTTTTCCAGTCTGCTATCAAGAACACGTTTGTGCGGGCGTATTAGCACCAAAATCGTTCACCGTCTGGAATCTGACGCGCCCGGCACCGCCTCCAGGAACAGGCAAGGTAAGGGTGTTGAAGGGGGCCACCATCGAATTTGGCAGTTGTGAATCCCCGACGAAAAACTGCACAAGCGAAACGTAGTACGGGGATGGATTTTTAATGGACACCCGGCCGTTGGCTGTCTGGCAGGTGAGTGTTTTGGGCGCATCGGCGGAGAGAGACGCCAATTTTTTCGGACGGACAAACAGTTTTATTACGCTTTGCGTGGCAATCTGCAGCGTGTTCCCATTCAGCTTACTTTTATCAATAGAGGGGATTGCTTTGCTGTTCAGATAAAATACACTTTCACGATCGGTGGGCAGGTCTGGCCCTGCATACATAATACGTAACGTATTTTCTTTTTTAGGGTGTATAACAAACAGCGGTGGGGTAATAATAAAATCAGAAGATTTTACACCCTCAGCATTGGCCACCCAAGTCTGGATCAGGAATGTATTATTACTTGACGAGTTAATAACAGGTAGTGATGCCTGTTTATCACCCTGAGGATATATGACACGAGTGGCTCCCAGGGCGATGCCGCCGGCATTTGCATCAGGTATCATACCTACTGTAAGCGTAAACGTTGCGGCCATGAATAAGCCAGCACGTAATTGATTAATCATGAATCCTTTCATTATCACTTTATTCTCTCAATGAGACGACTGTATGCATTTTATTGATAGATGACGTTAAACCAGATCTGCGCATCGGCGGTTCCCGCCTGGACGTGAGGAGCTGTTGAACGGTATTTCGCGATGAATCTCAGCACGTTTTCCCCCTCCTGCAGAGGCACTTTCCAGGAAGGCGTTGTACCCGGAACGAGAAGATGACCCGCCGCATCAAAAATACCTATCCCAATACCCTTCGCGGCTCCTGCACCCTTGCCGGCATGAAAGATCTGGGGATCTTTTAACGCCGTCTCTCCGTAAAACAGCACGCCGGCATGTTGGCTTACGCTGGCATTACACTCTTCAAGTTTGATTTGAAAAGGCGTCGGCATAGCCCAGTCCCCGGTCGAGATGAACTGGCTGCTACGTACCTGCCCCATGTGAACGACCAGATCCTGGCTGTCGGTGCTCACGGTACAGGCGGCATTAACGACCTGACCGATAAAGGTGACCTGCCCATCTTCACTCGCCAAAGCATGCCCTGAAGCACACGTTATCAGGCCCAGAGCGAGTAATACGTATTGAGTGGCATGCTTCATCATTCTCTGAATTCCCATTGAACGCGTAACACCTCTCCGTCAGAGAGGTGTTACAGACGTTAGCGAATCAGGAGTAAACCATCTGGAATGTTGCCGTGGATGAGACGTTACCGGGTGTTGCGGCTCCCGTCGCGATGTAGTCCACGCTCAGAGGAATGATATTTTCGCCGTTGATGAGTTTTGTGGAGGAGGAGGTTTCACCCAGCTTCAGCGTGTTGCCATCTGGGCCAAACAGCTGCAGAGCAACGTTGGTGGCGGCCCCTGCGCCTGCGGTATTCGCCAGGGAGCCCACCTGAGCGGCATCCTGTTGACCGTTAAAGATAACCGCAGCGTTTTGACTGACGGTCGTGTCGCAATCTTCCAGCACGATGCTGAAATCTTCTTTTTGATTTGCCTGCATACCGGCAGCGGTCAGTTTGACAGTGCGTACCTGGCTCAAAATGACGGTCTGATCGACGGAATCAGCCGCAACGGAACACGCGGCGTTAACCACCTGACCGACGAAGTTCACCGTGCCGCCGGAGACGGTTACGGTATCAGCCTGAGCGTTCATTGCCAGCCCGCCCAATAACGCTGCAGTCACAGCCATACCCAACAATTGCTTTTTCATAGAAATCCTTTTTTAAAACAAAAATTAACGTTAATAATATCTGGAATACCAGAAGGGCCTTGCTATACATCCAAAAATATCAACAGTAAAAATATTGTATTAGATAATTCGTTATCGTAATTTATAATTTCATTTTTACATGGTAGAAATGTGTTGAAGGTAATGCAATCGATTTGTTTGGTGTTTTTTATTAGAACTTCTTAATTTATGATTAAAATAATCTTAATCTGTGGAACCTATTTACCGGAGTTATATTAATTTATTTTAATATATAATATGTGAAAGCGGTGATATCAGTAGCGTGGCATGCGAGTGCCGTTTGAATAAGGTATTATCAGTGCCTGATTTATTTGCGATTGTGGTAAATGTTGCCGTAATCATTATTTTATTACGTTCAGAAATAACTGGAGCCCCCACTAAATAGGGGGGCTCCTTATTACGCCTCTGCCACGCTCACGCGCAGGGCTGTCAGCGCTTTGCGCGCCGCTTTCAGCACCTGCTCACACTGCTCAATCGTCAGCGTCAGCGGTGGCTCAATGCGGATGGTTTTCGAGTTGTTGAGCGTCCCGGCCACCAGCACCCGCTGGCGGAACATCTCGCTTGCGAAGCTGTAGCCGATTTCGTTGTCCACAAACTCGATTGCCATGAGCATCCCTTTTCCGCGCGCTTCCTGCACAAGGTCCGGGTATTCCCGGCCCAACTGGCGGAAGCCGTCCAGCAGCATGTCACCTTTCTGTTCCGCCTGCGCAGGCAGGTTTTGCTCCAGCAGCACGTTGATGGTCGCCAGCGCCGCCGCACAGGCCAGCGGGTTGCCGCCAAAGGTGGTGGTATGCAGGAACGGGTTATCGAACAGCACCGAGAACACCTCTTCCGTCGCCACCGTCGCACCTATTGGCATCACGCCGCCGCCGAGCGCCTTCGCCAGGCACAGGATGTCCGGCTGAACGTTTTCATGCTCGCAGGCAAACATCTTGCCGGTACGCCCCATGCCGGTCTGCACTTCATCGAAGATCAGCAGTGCGCCAAACTCGTCGCACAGCTGACGCACGGCAGGCAGATAGCCCTGCGGAGGCAAGATCACGCCGCCTTCGCCCTGAATGGGCTCCAGGATCACCGCCGCCACGTCGTCGCCGGTTTTACGGCATTCGCTCAGCAGGGTGCGCATCGCGTTAATGTCGCCAAACGGCACGTGGCGGAAGCCCGGCAGCAGCGGCATAAACGGTTTGCGGAAGGTCGATTTGGCGGTCGCCGACAGTGCGCCCAGGGATTTACCGTGGAACGCGCCGCTGGTGGCGACAAAGGTGAATTTCCCGCGCGGCGACTGGTACGCTTTGGCGAGTTTGATCGCCGCTTCGACCGATTCCGTGCCGCTGTTGCTAAAGAAGCTGTATTTCAGTTTGCCGGGCGTTAAGGCCGCCAGCGTTTTCGCGAGCATGGCGCGAAGCGGGTCGAGCAGTTCCTGGCTATGGAGAGGTTGTTTCGCAAGTTGATTCTGTACGGCGGAAACCACAACTGGATTACGGTGCCCCACGTTGAAAATACCAAAACCTCCCAGGCAATCGATAAATTCCTGTCCCTGGGTGTCGACAAGCGTGTTCAGACTTCCCGCTTGCCACTCTACGGCTCCGTAATCCCCGCCGGCGGTAACAGATTTGCGATACTCCAGAAAACCAGGATTCACATGCTCTTTAAAGTAATCGATGACCTCTCGGTTAAGCTGTTTCATCTCCTCATGATCGAGCGTTCGCTTCTCAATGAGATTCAGTGCGTGCGCGGTACAGGCAAGAGCCGAGGCGCTGGAAGGTAACCTGTTCAAAATGTGCTCCCGGGGATCGCGTATCACATGATACTGCGTTAAGTATTGCAGGGATTACGCCACTTCCGAGGGCTTAACGAAAATCGGGATAAACGCCAGGTTAAAATAATATTGCGCAATATTTAATCATGCCGATGCCAGCCTGACGGGATGAAGGGGAGAGGGGAGATAGCTATGGATGGGGTCAATTGCACCGACGTGGGGCGTAAGATGCCATTTAAGTGGGCGTTAATAGATCATGCTTTGCGGGTAATTCCTCTATGAAAGTATTTCAAATCAATCGATTAGAAAAGCGTACAGAAAGTGCGGTTTACCCGAAATTTGCGATCTCGATCGGATTTAACAACTAAAGATAAATTTGTAACCGCCGAAAAAACAATAAATCACAAAATTAACACTCGAATAACCTGCAAGGAATGCCCGCCATGTCCTCTCCATCCTTTGTCACCCAGAATGAATTCCCTCTGGATAGTGACACCACTCTTATGTCGACCACCGATCTCCAGAGCTACATGACCCATGCCAACGACACCTTTGTGCAGGTAAGTGGCTATACGCTCCAGGAACTGATGGGACAGCCGCACAACATGGTGCGTCACCCCGACATGCCGAAAGCGGCCTTCGCCGACATGTGGTACACGCTGCAACAGGGGGAACCGTGGAGCGGGATTGTCAAAAACCGCCGCAAAAACGGCGACCACTACTGGGTGCGAGCGAACGCCGTGCCGATGGTGCGCCACGGGAAAATGACCGGCTATATGTCGATTCGCACAAAAGCGACGGCTGAAGAGATCGCAGCCGTGGAGCCTTTATATAAGGCGCTCAATGAAGACCGTTGTAAAAAACGTATCCATAAAGGACTGGTGGTGCGCAAAGGCTGGCTCGGGAAGTTAGCGGCTATGCCGCTGCGCTGGCGGGTTCGTAGCGTCATGGCGGCGCTGTTTGCGGTAATGGCTGCCACGCTGGCGTTAACCTCTGCAGGTTGGCCATCGCTAGTGGCTGCTGCCGTCGTGATGGTCGTCGGGACGATGCTGTTCGAGCAGCAGATTGTCCGACCGGTGGAAAATGTCACGCGTCAGGCGCTGAAGGTCGCGACCGGTGAGCGTAATAGCGTGCAGCACCTGAACCGCAGCGACGAGCTGGGGCTGACGCTGCGCGCGATCGGACAGCTGGGGCTGATGTGTCGCTGGTTAATCAATGATGTATCAAGCCAGGTGGTGAGCGTGCGCGATGGCAGCGATAAGCTGGCGCAGGGGAATGACGATCTCAACGACCGTACGCGCCAAACCGTCACCAATGTGCAGCAGACCGTGGCGACGATGAATCAGATGGCCGCCTCGGTACAAAGCAACTCTGAAACCGCTGCCGAAGTCGATAAGCTCTCCGTGGCGGCCAGCAACGCGGCGACCAAAGGCGGAAATGCGATGCAGACGGTGGTGAAAACCATGGATGATATTGCTGACAGCACCCAGCGGATTGGCTCGATCACCTCGCTTATCAATGACATCGCTTTCCAGACCAATATTCTGGCGCTGAACGCGGCAGTGGAAGCGGCTCGAGCAGGCGAACAGGGCAAAGGCTTTGCGGTCGTGGCCGGGGAGGTTCGCCACCTCGCCAGCCGCAGCGCCAGTGCGGCCAACGATATCCGTAAGCTGATTGACGCCAGCGCCAGCAAGGTACAGTCCGGATCCGATCAGGTTCACGCGGCAGGCCGTACAATGGATGACATTGTTGAGCAGGTGAAAAACGTTACGCAGCTTATTGCCCAGATTAGCCACGCCACGTCTGAACAGGCTAGCGGGCTGTCAGAGTTAACCCGGGCCGTTGCCGAACTGGACAGTATCACGCAGAAAAATGCGGACCTGGTAGAGGAGAGCGCGCAGATCTCCGCCATGGTGAAGCACCGTGCGGGACGTCTCAAAGATGCCGTGACCGTGCTCCATTGAGTCAGTAATGTTTCAGAAAAGCCGTTTATGCCACCAGGTATAAACGGCGTTTTAATGTGATTATTTTTAATGTTTATGGTTAATGTAATATTAAATAACTAAAAAAACCGTTCAGATATTTATGCCTGCCTAAGTCAGTTTTCCCCGATGCTATTTCAGAAATGCCCTCTCCGGTGGTTACGCAACGATCGATGCGCCAAAATTAATAGACTGTACCTATCCATTGTGATGGTTATGAAATAAAAAAACGATCAAAGTCATAAAGTTAGCGCGTTCGTTACCGATAACAGCGATCGTCTGAGAAATAATCACATCGATGGAGTAAATATGTTCTTACATGACGTAAAGATCGGCACGAAATTATTTCTGGCGTTCGGGTTCTTTATTGTTCTGATGATCGTCAGTGCGAGCGTCTCATTGTTGAGCCTGAACCGGGCGAACAACGGGGTGCAGGCTATCATTACCCAGGATTATCCAACTACGGTAAAAGCTAACCAGCTAATCGACAACTTCCAGGAATTTATAAGCACGCAGCAGCTTATGCTGCTGGACGAGCAGGGCAACTACACGGGGCAATCTCAGCAGCGTCTGAAAGAGATCAGCGAGCACATTACGGTGATCCTTGGCGAGCTGAACAACGCGTTGCAGGATCAGAAGTCTCAGCAGGTACTGGCGGATATCCGCAGCGTGCGCCAGCAGTATCTGGACTCCCGCTACCGCATTTTGCAGGCGGTGCAGAACAACAACCGCGCGGGCGCTATCCAGGAGATGATGACCAACACCCTCAACGTGCAGCAGGCTTACAAAGCGAAGGTGCAGGCGCTGATCGCCATCCAAAACAACGAGATGCAGAGCGCGGGCGCGCAGGTGGACGGTGATTTCCGAACCAACCGCATGCTGCTGCTCCTGATCACGCTCTTCAGCGTGGCGGCGGGCAGCCTGATCGGCTGGTTTATCGTGCGCTCCATTACCCGTCCGCTGGGCGAAGCGGTGAGCTTTGCCGAAGCCATTGCCGATGGCGATCTGACCGGCAGCATTACGTCTCACGGTAAAGACGAAACCGGCCTCTTGTTGTATGCGCTGATGGAGATGAAAACCCGTCTGCTGGAGATTGTGCAGCAGGTGCAAACCGGCTCGGAAAACATCTCCAGCGCCGCCGCGCAGATTGTTGCAGGTAACCAGGATCTGGCCGCGCGCACCGAAGAGCAGGCCAGTTCCGTCGAGCAGACGGCTGCCTCGATGGAGCAGATCACCGCGACGGTGAAAAATACCGCGTCGCACACCGGGGAAGCGACCAACCTCTCAGCCGATGCCGCCACGGTGGTCAAAAACAATGGTGAGATGATGAAACAGGTGACCAACAAAATGCGCCTGATTAACGAAACGTCTAACCGGATGTCCGACATTATCGACCTGATCGACGCCATTGCTTTCCAGACCAATATTCTGGCGCTTAACGCAGCGGTCGAGGCGGCACGTGCGGGAGAGCACGGCCGTGGCTTTGCGGTGGTCGCGGGCGAAGTACGCCAGCTGGCACAGAAGAGCGCCTCTTCGGCGAGTGAAATCCGCCAGCTGATTGAAAGCTCCACCAGCCAGACCCAGGACGGGATGAACCTGGTTGAAAAAGCCAGCGGGCTGATCAACGGGATGGTCGGCAACGTGGAGGAGATGGACATGATTCTGCGTGAGATCCGTCAGGCCAGCCATGAGCAGACGGAAGGCATCTCGCAGATCAACAGCGCGATTGGCCTGATTGACGCCACCACCCAGCAGAACTCCGCGCTGGTGGAGGAGTCCGTTGCGGCGGCGGCCTCGCTGAACGAGCAGGCGATGCACCTGAAAGAGCTGGTAAAAGTGTTCCGCGTGAGCGAACGCGCGCTGGCTTAATCCAGCTGGGAGATCTCCAGCGCCGCGCGGTCGATCACCCCGACGATCTGCTTGAGCTGCGCGTCGCTGAGTTCTCCCTGATTTACCTTCAGGTCTAACACCGCTTTGAAGTTATCCAGCGCCCGCTTCATCTGCGGGTTTTTGCGCAGCTGGAAGCCGACGCTGCGCGCTTTGATGCGCACCTGGATCTGTTCCAGCTGTTCCCGGTTTTCATCCAGCCAGTTTTGTCCTTCAGCGGTTATCGCAATTTTCTTGCGGCCATTCTCTTCTTCCGTAATGGTGATAAACGTCTGATCCTGCAGATAATCCAGGGTTGGGTAGATCACGCCCGGGCTCGGTGTGTAGTTCCCCTGCGTCAGGTTCTCGATCTCTTTGATCAGCTCATAACCGTGGCTGGCATTGCGGGTCAGGATATCCAGGATCACCAGCCGTAGATCGCCGTGGCCGAAAAAGCGCGGTCGGCGTCCGCCGCCATCATGTTCGTGTCGCATAGTGACTCTCTCAATTTGATATATCTAAACTATATCTTAGATATATTCAGATGCAATCTAAAAGATCTTGCATTCCTGGTTAATAGCAATCATTATCATTAAAAAATCAATTTCGATATATCGTATTCATCTGAGAAGGGCATAAAAATGACACCAACCCGTTACCCTCAACGTGTCCGCAATGACCTGCGCTTTCGTGAGCTGAACGTGCTCCGCGTCGAGCGTGTCAGCGCTGGCTTCCAGCGCATTGTTCTCGGCGGTGAGGCGCTGGAGGGCTTTAGCTCCCGCGGCTTCGACGACCATACCAAGGTCTTTTTCCCGGCACCGGGCACGACCTTTGTTCCGCCCGTCGTCACCGATGAAGGCATCGACTGGGGCGACGGCGTACGTCCGCAGGCGCGTGACTATACGCCGCTGTATGATGAAGTGAATCATGAGTTGGTGCTCGACTTCTTCATTCATGCGGGTGGGGTGGCCAGCAGTTGGGCTGTCGCGGCGAAGCCCGGCGACAAACTCACTATCGGCGGGCCGCGCGGATCGCTGGTGGTGCCGGAAGATTACGCCTGGCAGCTGTACGTCTGCGATGAATCCGGGATGCCCGCGCTGCGCCGCCGTTTAGAAGGCATCGCAAAACTGCCGGTACGCCCGGACATTCATGCGGTCGTGACCGTGAGCGATGCGTCTTATAAGGATTATCTGGCTCACCTGAGTGAATTCAACATCACCTGGGTTGTGGGCCACAGCGAACAGGCGGTGGCGGAGCATCTGGCCGCGCTGTCCGTGCCGGACGCGGATTATTTTATCTGGCTGACCGGGGAAGGGAAGGTGGTGAAAAACCTGAGCCGCCAGTTTGAAACCAACGCGATTGACCAACAGCTGGTGCGTGCCAGCGCATACTGGCACGCGAAATAGTCAGGCTGCGGACTCCAGCTGCGCTTCGCTCACCTGATGTTCGAGCGAGGCGCGGACCTCGTGCAGCGCTTTCTCCTGCTGAGCAAAGTAGGCTTCCATATTGTTCAGCGAGGAGACCAGCAGCCAGGACTCTTCTTTCTCCAGCTCCGCCAGCTCGTTCACCAGGGTGTCGATTTGCTCGCGAACCTGCGCCATTTTTTTGCGGATACGCTCCAGGTCGTTCAGCCTGTCGCTCGCCATCAGCGGCTCAAAGCCCTGCTGCAGGCGCGCCACCAGCGAGCGAATGGCCTTTACGTCGCCGCGCTGTTTGGCCTGGTTGAGCTGCACCATCATGGTATTGGCTTCTTCTTTCAGATCGTCCGCAACCAGATCCGGGTGGCACAGCCTGCTCGCCTGACGCCACAGCCGCTTCAGCTCGTTCCGATCCTCTTCCGAGAGATCTTTCCCCTTGCGCAGACGCACTTCGGCATCGTGATGCTGCTCGCGGTACTTCTCGTACTCGTCGTTGGCCTCATCGCGCGCCTGACGGGCAGGCTCTTCTTCACGGGTTAAGCCACTCTCCAGCTCCAGCGCTTCGGCCAGCAGATTGGCAATTAGACTGCTTTGCTGCTGCAGCTGTTTGCGCGCGTCTGCGGCCTGTACGGAATCGGCAGGCAGATCGCGCCAGCGCTGGGTGAGCGTCGCCAGCACCTCTACGGCCTGCGCCATATAGCGCTGGCAGCGGCGATAATCCTCTTCACGGCGACGCGCTTCGGCCTGCTGACGACGCAGGTTTAGCTCGGCCAGCGTTTTACGCAGGGCGAGGATCTGCTGCATCAGCGGCCCGAGGCGGGAGAAATAGACATCGTTGAACTCATCAAGCTGCTGTACGCGGGCGTTGCGGCGGTCAATGAGATCGCGCAGACGCTCCTCCAGCGCCTTCAGCTCCAGCTTGCTGGCCGCTACCTGCGGATCGCGCCACGGGGTAATGGCGCGCTGGCTCTGTAGCCATGCGGTGATAGCCCTAATTGCAGCGGTGTAGTTCTTCTGCTCAAGCGCCACGACGATTGCCTGTAGCTCCTCGTCAAACGCTTCATTTTTCAGCCTCGTCAGCTGGCTCTGGATGATGTCGTCATCTTCCAGTTCGATGGCATTTTTTATGATTTCTAGCCGTTTGATCGGTGTGCTCATGATGCCTTTCGCTTTAGCGCTTAAGTATTTGAGTTAAGGATAGTTGTTGTAAAAGCTACAGGAAATAATACACACGGATGATGATCGGCGCGATGGGGGATTTCTTTAATCTTGCTTCAGATTTACACCTGCAAAAATCTGAAAATGCGCCAGAAATATCCTTAATCTCTTTGCTGATATTTACACTATTTACTTTTTGAAATAAGTTGCTCGTTTTTTAACAGTCAAGTTTGTAACCGTACTTTGAGCGGAGAGTAAAAAATGTTAGGGAAAACATCAGCATGCGTGCTGCTGGCGGCTATCATGTTACTGATGCCAGGCATCGCACTCGCCGCCCCGTTGTCACCGGCTGACCGTAATATCATCCAACAGCAACAGCAGCAGTTGCTGGATGAGAGCCAGCGTCAGCGTGAATCGCTCGAGCGCAGCGTGGTGTTACCGCAGCCTGTCAGGCCAGACGAAACCTTTGCATCACAAGGTCCGTGTTTCTTCATCAGCCGCATTGCGATGTCTGGAGCAACCCTGCTTTCGCCTTCTGCTGAAAAGCAGCTGATAGCGCCATGGCTGAATCAGTGCCTTGATATTGCCCGTTTAAATGCCCTGACTAACGCCGTGTCCGACTGGTACATCAGCCGGGGTTATATCACCAGCCGCGCATTTTTGACCGAGCAGGACCTCTCCGGTGGTGTCCTCCAGCTTGCGGTTCTGGAGGGTAAGCTCCAGCAAATATGCCTTGAAGGCGTCCCGTCGCGCACCCTGAGCATGACCTTCCCCGGGCTCGAAGGAAAAATTCTTAACCTGCGCGATATCGAACAGGGTATGGAGCAACTTAATCGCGTGCGCCAGACGCCGGTTGAAATAGAAATATTGCCCGGCGACAGGCAGGGCTACTCTGTCGTCAATTTGACGGCTACACCAGAATTCCCCCTCAGCGGTTCAGTGAGTTTCGATAATAGCGGGCAAAAGAGCACCGGGACCGGGCAGCTTAATGGCGCGTTATACGGAAATAACCTGCTGGGTCTGGCGGATAAGTGGTTTATCAGCGGCGGGCGCAGCAGTGATTTTTCCAACAGCAATGATGCTCAAAATTTTGCAGCAGGCGTCAGCATCCCTTACGGCTACGGATTGCTGGACTACAGCTACAGCTGGAGCAACTACCTCAGCACTATTGATAATAACGGCTACCTCTGGCGATCGACGGGGGATACCGAAACGCACCGTCTGACGGGCTCCTGGGTATTGTTCCGCAATGGCGATATCAAAACCGGCGTGTCGGCGGGCCTCACGCACCGCATCAACCATAACTATCTCGACGATGTTCTGCTGGCCACCAGCAGCCGCAAGCTTTCCAGTTTTTCTCTGGGCCTTAACCACACGCAAAAAATCGCCTCCGGCGTGGCGACCCTGAACCCGACCTTTACGCAGGGGGTACCGTGGTTTGGCGCCGAAGATGATAACGACAAGCATGGCGATGTGCCGAAAGCCGAATATCGCAAATGGAGCGTGAACGGCAGCTTTCAGCGCCCCGTTGCAGACAGGCTGTGGTGGTTGACCAGCATCTACTTTCAGTGGTCGCCGGACCGGCTGTACGGCAGCGAGCGGCTGACGCTGGGCGGCGAAGCCTCCGTGCGCGGCTTTAAGGAGCAGTACATCTCCGGGGATAACGGCGGCTACTGGCGAAATGAGCTCAATTATTCGCTCTTTACCCTACCGTGGGTGGGGGATGTCGGCCTGCTGGCGGCAATTGATGGCGGCTGGCTGAAGAGGGACGGTTTTGACCGTTACGCCTCCGGCACGCTGTGGGGGGCTGCACTGGGGCTGACGACGGCTCATCGTGGCTATTCGAGCCAGATTACCGTTGGCACACCGATGGCGTATCCGGACTGGCTGGGGCCGGATCACCTCACGATGTATTACCGCGTATCAGTGGCTTATTAAGGGACAAGGATGATGAAAAAGGATCAGGTTCGTTTTTCGCAGCGCGCGCTGAGCGCCTTTCTGAGCGTGCTGCTGGCGACGCAGCCGCTGCTGCCTGCGATGGCGGCAACCCTCACCCCGTCCGGCAATACGCAGATGGACAAGGCGGCAAACGGCGTGCCGGTGGTGAATATAGCCACGCCGAATCAGTCCGGTATTTCCCATAACAAGTACAACGATTACAACGTCGGGAAAGAGGGGCTGATCCTCAATAACGCGACCGGGCAGTTGAACCAGACCCAGCTTGGCGGCCTGATCCAGAACAACCCGAATCTGAAAGCCGGGCAGGAAGCCAAAGGGATCATCAACGAAGTCACCGGCGCGAACCGCTCACATTTACAGGGCTACACCGAAGTGGCGGGCAAGGCGGCAAACGTTATTGTGGCGAACCCCTACGGCATCACCTGTAATGGCTGCGGGTTTATCAACACGCCGAATATGACGCTCACCACGGGTAAACCGGTGCTCGACGCCAGCGGGAAGCTGCAATCGCTTGATGTGACCAAAGGCGCCGTCACCATTGAGGGCGCGGGGCTGAATGGTAGCCAGAGCGATGCCGTATCGATTATTTCTCGCGCGACTGAGATCAATGCGCAACTGCATGCGAAAGATTTACGACTGGTTACCGGGGCGAACCGCGTCGCGGCGGATGGTAGCGTCAGCGCGTTAAAAGGAGAAGGTGACGCGCCGAAGGTAGCGGTAGACACGGGTGCGCTGGGCGGGATGTACGCCAACCGTATTCGTCTGGTCTCCAGTGAAACGGGGGTGGGCGTAAACCTGGGCAATTTGAACGCACGCCAGGGGGATATTACGCTCAACAGCGCGGGAAAAGTGGTGCTGAATAATTCCCTTGCCAGCGGCAGCACCACGGTCAGCGCGGCGGACGTGACGTTACGCGGCGACCATAAAGCGGGTGGCAGTTTAACCGTCTCCGGTCAGAGCGGCCTGACGCTTGACCAGGCCCACATCGCCGCCGATAAAAACCTGCAGTTAACGACTCGCGGCACGCTGACGCAGAACGGCGGTGCGTTTACGGCGGCAAACGACGCGATGCTTGTGGCAAAGAACCTTACCCAGAGCGCAGATGCCCAGGCGGTCGTCGGTCGTCACCTTACCGTGGACAGTGCAGAGAATGCGGTACTTAACGGCGCTGTCGTCGCGGGTCAGAAGCTGTCGGTTCAGGGCGGCGAGCTGGTGCAGCGCGGAAGTCTCAGTGCTTCAGAGATTACGATCAGCGGTAACAAGCTTACTCAGGAGAGCAGCAGCACCACCAATGCCAGCGGAAATATCACGCTCACCACGTCCGGCCATACTCTGCTGAAAGGCAGCACAACCGCCGGACAATCTCTCGCCATCAGTGCGGGCAGCCTCGCGAACAATGGCACACTTGCCGCCGTGGCGGATACCAGGATTAACACCGGTATATTCAGCAATACCGGCACCGTTCAGGGCAACAGCCTGACCGTCTCGGGAACCGATATCACCAGCTCCGGCGCGCTGAAGAGCGCCTCAACGCTGGATATCCGCGCAGACAATGCCACGCTTTCCGGTGAGACCGGCGCGAAAGGTAAAACCACCGTAACCGCGAGCGGCAATCTGAACAACAGCGGCACGCTTATCAGCGATGACGCGCTAATGCTGAACGCGGCGCAGATCGTCAACAGCGGTACGCTTTCCGGTGCCCGGGGGCTCACCACCTCCGCGGAGACGTTCACCGCCAGCGAAAAGTCAGTCACCCACAGCGACGGGGATCTGGCGCTGAACAACACCTATACCACGCTTGCCGGTGAAACCAGCGCGGTTGGTGCCGTAATCGTCGAAGGCCGCAGCCTCAACACCACGGCAACGGCACAGACGCAGGGCAGCAGCATTAGCGTGGACGTGCTCAATGCAAAGCTTGAAGGAACGCAGGCAGCCAAAGGTAACCTGATTCTGAAGGCTGACAGCAGCCTCAACCACACGGGGAAATCATCAGCCTCAGGGCTTAAGGTTGAAACCGACCATCTCAGCAACAGTGGAACCCTGACGGCCTCCTCGCTTGCAATCGACAGCCCTGAGGTCATTAACGGTGGTCTGATCCACGCCGACAAAACGTTTTCACTGATCACCCGTCTGCTGGATAACCGCAGCAGCGGCGTGCTGTACAGCCCGGCGGCGCTGTCGCTTTCTCTCTCTGAACTGAACAACGCCGGTATTATCACCAGCGACGCGGCGCTTTCCCTGTCTGGCTCAACCCTGACCAACAGCGGCGAGCTGAGCGGCGCTTCACTTCTTGTTGATTACGATACGCTGAATAACAGTGCGGGTGGACTGCTGCTGGCTCACGGGGCAAACCGCATTACGGCACAATCGGTTTCCAGCGCGGGTAGCATCGTAGGCAACACGCTGACGCTGAATGCCGATCGCCTCGACAGTGCCGGTCTGTTACAGGGCGATAGCGTACTGTCCCTGACTGCCGGAATGCTGGATTTACTGGCAGGCTCCCGCACGCTCACGGGTGGAGAACTCAGCCTTTCAGGTACCGCGCTGACTACCGCAGGCCAGCTACAGGGAAAAAACGTCAGCATCCGCGGGCGTGACTGGACTAACCGCGGAAGTTCACTCGCGACCGGCACACTGGACGCCTCGGCCAGCGCAACGCTCAGCAATACCGGCGAACTGATGAGTCAGGGCGACATTACGCTGAATGCCATTAATACCGTGAATAATGGAAGCCTGCTGTCGGCGGGCGATCTGTTGCTCACGGGAAATACGCTGCGCAACAGCGGCACGGTTCAGGGGAACCGCGTCACCGCGCATCAGAACAGCATCACGAACAGCGGAACGCTGACCGGAATCGCCGCCCTCACGCTGGCGGCACGTCTGGAGATGGCGGCGCCGTTACTGACGCTGGTGAATGATTCGTCGGGATCGTTGCTGACCGCGGGCGAGTTGTCCGTGACGGGCGGCGATCTGAGTAACGCCGGGCAATGGCAGGGTAAACGGGTACTTATTCATGCGCAGGCGCTTACGAACGGCGGTGCGATCCAGGCAGAAAATTTACTGGATGCGCAAATCGACGGCCCCCTTACTGGCACCACGGGGAGCAAAATCACCTCCAATGGAGAACTGGCGCTCTCAGCACTGACGCTGGCAAACAGCGGGCAGTGGATTGCTAAGCACCTCTCGCTGGAGGCCAGTACGCTGAACAACAGCGGTGAGATCGCCGGCGTTGATGCGCTTTCGGTCGCCCTTAAGCAGCTGAATAACCAGGTCGGAGGAAAACTGCTCAGTGCAGGCGCGCTGACGCTTGATGCGGACAATGCAACGAACGCCGGGCAAATCCAGGGGAAAGCTACCACGGTTACTGCCGGGCAACTCATTAATAGCGGACGGCTTCAGGGAGAAGCGCTGACGCTGAGTGCCACGGGCGCGCTGAACAATACCGACAGCGGTGTGCTGCTCAGTGAAAACGCACTGACGGTGTCGGCTGACACGCTGAATAATCAGGGCACGCTACAGGGCGGTGGGGAATCTGCGGTGAAGGCCACCACCCGCGTACAGAACGACGGCAAAGTGCTCTCTGGCGGTGGCCTCACACTGACCGCGCCGGAGCTGACGAACAGTAACGTTGGGCTGGTTCAGGCAGTGAGGTTGCTGCTGGATGTGGTGAACGTCGTGAATAGTGGGCGGATACTTGCGACCGACAACGCCGAACTACGGGGAATGACTCTCACCAACGACGGCACGCTGCAGGGTGCAGACCTGCTGGTTAACTATCAAAAACTTAATAACAGCGGTACGGCACTCGGCACCACTTCGCTTACTGTGAAGGGCGATGCGATTACCAACGCCACCAGCGGTAGGTTATTCAGTGCGGGTAACCTCATGCTCAACAACGGCACGCTGAAAAACGCCGGACAGATTGTGGCGCTGGGGGATGTCACGCTTCACCTGTTAAGTGCGCTGGAGTTCAGTGGAACGCTGGCCGCCAGCAACAGCCTGTCTCTCACCACTGAGGGTGATATCACCAATAATGGCACCCTACAGGGAAACAGCCTCGTTCTGAGCGCCGGTGGGGCGTTAACCAACAACGGCCAGTTCACCGCAGGTAAGGGTGACAGCGCGTTCAGCGCGCAACGTATTTTGCTCAATGCAGCCGGTAGCCTCTCTGCAGCCGGCGACGTGGTATTTAAGAGCCTGAGCGATATTACCGTGAATGGCTTTACCGGTACGGCAGGCAGCCTGACGATGAATGCGGCGGGCACTTTGCTCAATACCGCACTGATTTATGCTGCGAATAATATGCAACTTTTCGCTGAGCGTATCCATAACGTCTACGGCGATATTCTGGCAGGGAATAGCCTGTGGATGCAGAAAAATGCAGCGGGTGCGGCGAACAGTGAAGTGGTGAACACGTCCGGAAATATTGAGACGCAGAAGGGTGATATTACGATCATTACAGCCCACTTATTAAATGAGCGAGATGGAAGCAATTCGAATACTCAGATAATTGATTTGGATAACCCTTCCTGGGTTGGTGATTCATCCTTTGTTGTAAGCCTGGATGATATGGAGGAAGGAAGCTATTCAACAGTAAAAAATCGCACGGATGTCTGGGTTGGAAGCTGTATGAGTTTTCCAACCTATCCAGGTGCGTGCAGCATGGACGAGCCTTTCTTTACCACCTCTTACCGGATTAATGATTCGGGTCAAACCAAACGTTTTGGTATTAAACGAACTGAGGTTGATGTAAGCAGTGCTGGCCAGGCAGCGCGCATAGCATCTGCTAATAATCTAAATATCACTGCAAATTATCTCGACAATAGCGGTAGCAATATACTTGCTAATCGCGACATTAGCCTAAAAGGTACGCAACTCAACAACCAAAGCTATCAGGCCAGTTCTGAGACGGAGTATCTTGTCTACACGGCATCAACCATTAATGCTGGTGGTATAACCTATACTCTGGCTGGTCGTGAGTTCGAATCTGAAAATACCGCTAACGTTGTTAGGGCAGTAATACAGGCTGGCGGCAATGTCTCCGCAACCTTTACTAACGACATCAGCAACACGCTCGTCACCGCGAACACGGATGGCTTTAGCAATACGATTGCCGCACCAACGCTGACCCCACTCAGCAACCAGTCCATCGCCAATGGTGAGCAGGCGCAGTCTCTTGTCGAAACCGATACGCAGGACATCACCACGCCGCAATGGCGTGATGCGTTAAGCGACGTCCTGAAAGACATCTCCGGCGCTTCATCCCTTTCCGATCAGAATGGCAGCAGCAGTAACTATCCACTGCCGTCCGGCAACAACGGTTACTTCGTGCCATCCACCGATCCCGACAGCCCGTATCTGATTACGGTGAACCCGAAGCTCGATGACCTCGGTAATATGGACGACAGCCTGTTTGACGGACTGTATGACCTGCTCGGCATAAAACCCGGCGACGCGCCGCGCGAAACCAACAGCGCGTTCACCGATCGGAACCAGTTCCTTGGTTCATCGTATTTCCTCGACAGGCTCGGCCTGAACCCGGACCGCGACTACCGTTTCCTCGGCGACGCGGCATTCGATACCCGTTACGTCAGCAACGCCATCCTGAACCAGACCGGCAGCCGGTATATCAACGGCATCGGTTCCGACCTCGACCAGATGCGCTACCTGATGGACAGCGCCGCAGAGCAACAGACAACGCTGGGGCTGCAATTTGGCGTGGCGCTCACGGCGGCGCAGGTTGCCGCGCTTGACCACAGCCTGCTGTGGTGGGAAGCGGCGACCATCAATGGTCAGACGGTGATGATCCCGAAAGTTTATCTGTCACCGAAAGACGTCACTGTTCACAGCGGCAGCGTGATTAGCGGTAACAACGTCCAGCTGGCGGGCGGCAACGTCATCAACAGCGGCAGTACGATCGTGGCGCAGAGTGGCCTGACAATCGACAGCAGCAACAGCCTGAGCAACCTCAACGCCGGGCTGCTGAGCGCAGGCGGCGGGCTGAACCTGAGCGCGCTGGGGGACATCAACAACATCGGCTCCACCATCAGCGGTAAAACGGTAGGGCTGGAGAGCGTCACGGGCAGCATTAACAACGTGACCCGCGCGCAGCAGTGGAATGTTGATGCGGGCAATGTGCGTTTTAGCGGTACGGATGTGGGCAGGACGGCCTCCGTCACCGCCACCGACGGGCTGACGATGCGCGCCGGACAGGATATCAACGTGACCGGCGCAAACGTGTCGGCGGGCGGCAGTCTGGTCATGGCGGCGGGGAATGACATCAACATCACCGCCAACGAGATTGCGACGAGCGAGGGACGTGCCGGGCGCAACCGCGCGACCACGGAGACGGCGTCCGTCACGCATCAGGGCAGCACCCTGAGTGCGGGCGGCGATCTCACCCTGCAGGCAGGTAACGACGTGAATGCCCGTGCGGCAGCGATGGCAGCGGAAGGGGATGTGGGCATTCAGGCCGGGCGGGATGTGAACCTGCTGGCGGAAGCCACCACCACGAGCAGCAGCAGCCAGGGCGGTAAGAAAACCGTTATCGATGAGTCCGTCCGTCAGCAGGGAACGGAGATTGCCAGCGGCGGTAATACGGTGATCCTCGCCGGGCGCGACGTGATCGCGCAGGCGGCAGAGGTCACTGCGCAGGGCGATATCGGCGTGGCGGCAGGCCGCGACGTCAACCTGACGACGGCAACGGAGAGCGATTACCGCTACCGGGAGCAAACCAAAACCAGTAGCGGGTTCCTCAGCAAGAAGACCACCCACACCATCGAGGAAGACAGCGCGACGCGGGAGAAAGGCTCGCTGCTGAGCGGCGACAATGTGACGGTGTCGGCAGGGAACAACCTGCTGGTGAAAGGTTCGGCGGTCGCCGGAGACGGCGACGTGGCCCTGTCCGCAGGCAACAACGTGGACATCGTGGCGGCCACCAACACCGACACCTCCTGGCGCTTTAAGGAGACCAAAAAGTCCGGCCTGATGGGCACGGGCGGTATCGGCTTCACCATCGGCAGCAGCAAAACCACCCACGACCTGCGAGAGCAGGGCACGATGCAGAGCGAGAGCTTCAGCACCGTCGGCTCGACGGGCGGCAGCGTCAGCATTACGGCGGGTAAACAGGCGCATATCGGCGGGGCGGATATCATCGCGCAGAAGGATATCAGCCTGACGGGCGACAGTGTGGTGATTGAGCCGGGGCATGACAAACGCACCCGCGATGAGACGTTTGAGCAGAAGAGCAGCGGGCTGACGGTGGCGCTGTCAGGGGCGGCGGGAAGCGCGGTGAATAACGCGGTCACCACGGCGCAGAGCGCGAAGCAGAGCAGCGACTCGCGCCTTGCCGCACTTCAGGGTACGCAGGCGGCGCTTTCCGGCGTGCAGGCGGGTCAGGCAGTGGCGCTGGACCAGGCGAAGGGCAGTTCTGACAAAGGGAATAACAAAACTGTCGGCGTCAGTGCGTCGGTGGGAACGCAGTCGTCGACATCCTCATCCCATATGCAGAGTGAGACGACAACAGGCAGCACCCTGAGTGCGGGTAATAACATCACGATAAAAGCCACCGGAAGCGACATCTCCGTGGCGGGGAGCCAGATTAAGGCCGGGAAAGACGTGACGCTGGAGGCGGCGCGGGACGTCAACCTGATTGCCTCGCAGGACACGCAGCAGACGACGGGTAAAAACAGCAGCAGCGGCGGCAGCCTGGGTGTCGGGGTAGGTGTCGGCTCCGGTGGGGCGGGCATCAGCATCTCGGCGAACGCCAACAGCAGCAAAGGGCACGAGAAGGGCAACGGCGTCTGGCAGAACGAGACCACGGTTGATGCGGGTAACCGCGTGACCATCAACACCGGGCGTGACGCGACGATTGCCGGGGCGCAGGTGAGCGGTGAAGCCGTGGTGGCGGATATCGGGCGCGACCTGACGATTGCCAGTACTCAGGACAGTGACCACTACAACAGCAAACAGAACAGCGTCAGCGGCGGCGTGGGGTACACCTTTGGTGCAGGCACGGCTTCGGGCAGTGTCAACGTCAGCCGCGATAAAATGACCAGTGACTACGACTCGGTGCAGGAGCAGAGCGGGCTGTTCGCCGGCAGCGGTGGTTTTGATGTGACGGTGGGTAAACACACGCAGCTTGACGGCGGGGTGATTGCCTCAACGGCGACGGCGGATAAAAACCGCCTCGACACCGGGACGCTGGGCTTCAGCGATATCCACAACCAGGCGGACTTTAAGACGGAGCACCAGGGCGCTGGCATCAGTTCGGGCGGCAGCATCGGCGAGCAGTTTGCCGGGAACATGGCGAACGGTCTGCTGGCCGGGGGCGGTAACAGCGGTCACGCGGAAGGGACGACGCAGGCTGCGGTGAGCGAGGGGACACTCATCATCCGCGACAAGGAGAACCAGAAGCAGGATGTGGCTGACCTGAGCCGCGATGCGGAGCATGCGAACGGCATCATCAGTCCGATATTTGACAAGGAGAAGGAGCAGCAGCGCCTGCAGGAAGTGCAGCTGATTGGTGAGATTGGCTCGCAGGCGGTGGACATTGCGAACACTTATGGAGAGACAGAAGGGCTGAAGGCAGCGCGGGATGCGCTGTCGAAAGAGGGCGTGACTGAGCCGGACGCGGATGCCAGCGACGCACTGAAAAAGGCCTATCAGGATGCCCTGCGCGGGACCGATGCGTACAAGACCACGACGGCGAAATACGGTACGGGCAGCGACCTGCAGCGGGGTATCCAGGCGGCGACGGCCGCGCTTCAGGGGCTGGCAGGCAGCGACCTGAAGGCAGCGCTGGCGGGGGCCTCGGCACCGGAGCTGGCGTATCGTATTGGTCACGGCATGGGGATCGATGACAATACGGCAGCGAAAACCATAGCGCATGCGATACTGGGTGGTGCGGTTGCGGCACTGCAGGGGAACAGTGCGGCAGCGGGGGCTGCGGGCGCGGCGACCGGTGAGCTTGCGGCGAAAGCGATAGCGGGTATGCTGTACCCTGACGTCAAAGATTTGTCGACGCTGAGCGAGGAGCAGAAGCAGACGGTCAGTGCGCTGGCAACGATATCGGCCGGGATGGCTGGCGGGCTGACGGGGGATAGCACGGGGTCAGCGGTGGCCGGGGGGCAGGCCGGGAAGAATGCGGTTGAGAATAACTCACTGGCACTGGTTGCCAGAGGTTGCGCGGTTGCTGCACCCTGCAGGACGAAGGTCGCAGAGCAGTTGCTGGAAATCGGGGTCAAAGCAGGTATTACTGGCGCCGTGGCAAAAACACTTGCCGACAAGCTGACTGCTGATGAACTGGATCATCTTGTTACCCTTGAAATGATGGGTAATGATGAGATCACCAGTAAGTATCTCAGTTCGTTGCAGGATAAGTACGGTTCAGGGAGTGCTTCGAACCCGAATATTGGCAAGGATCTGACGGATGGTGAGAAAGCAGAACTGGGCGGTGCGGGTTCAGGCACCAGTACACCACCACCACCGCCGGAAAATGATCCTAAGCAGCAAAATGAAAAGCCCGTAGAAAAGCTTAATCAGAAACAAGAAAGTGCGATTAAGAAGATTGATAACACTATAAAAAATGCTCTGAAAGACCATGATATTACTGGAACTATCAAAGACATGGATGGTAATCCAGTGCCTAAAGAGAATGGAGGGTATTGGGATCATATGCAGGAAATGCAAAATACGCTCAGAGGATTAAGAAATCATGCGGATACGTTGAAAAACGTCAACAACCCCGAAGCTCAGGCTGCGTATAGTAGAGCAACAGATGCTATTAATAAAATAGAATCGGCTTTGAAAGGACATGGAATATGATTACCTTCCGTAAATTGATTGGAAACATCAATGTGACGAAAGAACCAGATCAACAATCACCACTTGAACTCTGGTTCGAACGTATTATTGATGTACCTATTGAAGAGCTAACAGTGGAAGACCTCTGCCGAGCTATCCGACAGAAATTATGTATTGATCAATTGATGCCAAGGGTATTGGAAGTTCTGACTGAAGAGCCGTTGGCAGGTGATTATTACGATGGTGAACTAATTACTGCCTTATCAACAATAAAAGCAGAAGATCTAAGAGGTCAGAAAAATACTTTTACCCAAATAAGGCAACTGATTAACCAGTTGTCTCCTTCAGATATTAACGATGATCTAAGAAAAGATATATTAAAAATCAATCAAATAATCGTATAAACGATCCCGGCCACCGCGCCGGGATCGTTCTATCAGGCTTTACCCGAAATTCCCGTTCCTGTGCTGGATCACCAGCCGATTGTCGACATTTAACGGCAGTGGATATTGCAGAATGCAGGGGAACGCCGAATTAGGCCTGAACTAAGTACGAAAGAGCGGTAAGCGTAAGCATGTAGAAGGATATTCTCCTTCATTATTTTATCTCAAGGAAAGAAAATGAAAGTGAAAACATTCACAGTAACTACTTTACTATTCGTTGTAGCGCTAACGGGTTGTGCCAGCAAAATAAAATCTGAAAAAGTAACCTCTTCAAATGGTAGTTCAATTGAGATTATGGCTGTGCCAGCACAGGCAGAACTTAATAATAATCGTCTCGCAGATAATTCATTACGCGTAGTTACTCCGGCTCATAACGCTGTAGGAAAAGGGCTGGCCGTTTTGTCTGTGTTAACCGGAAATATAAATCCCAGCAGTTTTGATAAAGAAAATTATAAAGGGGAAATCATCGAGTCGATCAAAAACCCTACTGATACCTATCTCGCTCAAGGTGCAAAGAAAACTATCAGTAAGTGGATGGGCTCCCAATCCAGCGGGTATGTTTATCAGGAACAACTCTATGTTGGCCATGCTACCTGGGCACTGATTTTTAAAGATGCTACGGCAACCACTCCCGTTTATCAGCTGAAATATAAGATGCTTTTCTATAAGAAACCTGAGGGTGGGAATATGTTTTCCGCGTATACTGTAGCTGAATGTTCTCCAGTTCCTGTGGAAGCGAATCTGTCAGAATGGGAAAGTGAGAATTATAAGAAGGTGGCTATTGAAACCCAGAAATATATGGATGCCTGTATCCTTGAGTTAAATAATCAACTCCCGCGCTTGCTTAAAAAGTAGCATCTATATTAAGTTATCCAATCCCGGCGTTAACGCCGGGATTTTATCTTTTAAGCGTCATTTATCCCGCTTAATCACCGGCACATCCCCCAGATCATTCAACGCTCCCGGAAACGTCTTCAACCACTGTGCCACTTTCTTTTTATTGATATTCACCACACTCATACCTTCCAGACATCCCCATAACTCACGTGTATGTTGTGGCGTAATAACAATACAATCCTTCATCACCCGGATTTTGACAGGCATTCCGTTGATAAAACCAGCATTTGCAAGCCATTTACCACTCAGAGGAAGGTATTTACAGTCTACCCGTGAATAAAGCTCGCAACATGCAGAACTGTCTTCCTGCGTTTCCGCTCGGGGGTGAGCCGGGGCAGCATCGGTTCGGTTCCCGTGCAAACGGCGGATATCATTTTTGCGTATCAGATCGCGGTTTTCGGTAATACTGTCAAAAGCGTCTGATTCTGTTTTGAAAGCAGTAAACTCTGGCTTAAAATTCGTCTCAGCCATATTCAACTCCTGATTAGTTGCTTTGTGGTTAGCGGCATGGAGGTGGTGGTACACCTTCATGTCGCGTTCTTTAATAATTTGAAAAATTATATCCTGTTAATGCTTCCTTTACTGTGGAATGATTTTCTATGGGTTGATTATACCGGACTGTATAAAAATTCAGTATCTGGTGGGGAGATAATTTTGAGAATTGCGAAGTGGCTTCAGAAAATATTCATGAACAATATTTTTGAGTAAATGTTGTCTGGCCCCGCGCTGAAATCTCTTTTTCAACCGTCACATTCGCCCCATTACCTGTTGTCACGCTTGTTTGCAGTTGTCATTCAAAACACCCTGTCATCCATTCTCCCGGTTTACCATAAAATTCCTAAAATCTGTAATTTGCCAGCAATATCACTTTATCTTTCTTCATCCTGCTCTTGATTATTTATCTTCCATGTTAAAATGCCAGGAGAACAACTTTGTTAAAGGATGAACGATGAATATGAAGCTTTTCCTGTTTTGCGAAGATACTGGTTTCAGTAAAAAGGATGCTCCTTTGTGGGTAGATATCTGTGATGCGCTTCATAAGCTCAGGACTCATACTGGAAGTGTAAATATTAAAGATTTTGATAATAAAAAAACGCTCAGCATTCATTCAGATGGTATGCATTTCTTACTTTCATTAATTGAGTGTATGGACGATGAAACAAAAATAAAAAATATCCAAAACGCCTCTTTTTCAAGGGTGGAGAGACCTGTATTACCTGTTTCCTGGCGTCGCTCTCATGAAGTCACAAATGATTTCGATTTTGTCACTGAGGTGACCAGAAAATTTTTCATTACGGGGCAGGCTTAGTGTTTTCTGCATAGAAAACAACTCGGTTATATTAGGTTTTCTAATCCTGTGTATATGACTTCACTGCATTATGAATAATGCACAGTAGGTGATAGTCATGTATTAATTGATACGGTAAAACTGCATTATCTCACCACCCTCAAAAATGCCGACGGGCCGTGCATTAAAGGCCACTTCCCTGTGCTCAGGGGGTTCGGCAATGGGCTTCCACAACCAATACTCAAGAACGCCATGGCGGGTAAACTGAAGAACGGTTGCCGGAAAATACCACGCTGGATGTGACGGAACTGGAAAAGGTTCTGACCGATGGCGTGATTGTCCTGCTGCGTTTTCCCCAACCAATAAATAATTGAAAGTAAAAAGATCGGGATAAAAATCGAGACAAATCCCTACGTAAAATTACCAGGTAAAACGCGTAATCACCCTAATAGTTTGCCCTCACCGGCCTGTTTATGATTCGTCTCACTGACTGTTATTTTCTGACAATGGCGGACGGCGGTTCGACGTGCAGTAATAATTTCCAACGGAGTGTAGATGAAGATGAAAGCTATTGTAGTCGCCCTGCCGATCGCAGTAATCCCGGTTACCGCTATGGCGGCAAATACTGAAGAAGGCTATTACGCTTCTGCAAAATACCTGCAGATCGAGCAGCGAGCGAAAGAGATGGATACCAGTGCTCGCCCGGGTGTCGGGCAGTTTACCGGCGGTAAAGAAAAAGAGCATTTTGGCGGTGCGGCGATTGCTGCGGGCTATCAGTTTGGTAACGGCTGGCGCACCGAAGGTGAGTACACCTTTAAGCAGAAAACTGAATACACCAGCGGTTCCAGCACGTTCGCCAACAGCTATAACCACCTGCAGACTGAAACCGAGCGCCTGATGCTCAACGTGTATCGCGATTATGAGCTGGGTTACGGTGTTTCCGTGTACGGTACCGCAGGGGTGGGCGTGAGTAAGATTAAAGCGGGCGGGCGGCTGGCAGGGTAATGCAGGTCGTGAATATGCGTCTACCACCCAAAGCAATTTGACCTACGCCTTAGGTGCCGGCGTCAGCTATATGCCGGTTGAGCGTCTGTATGTTGATTTGGGCTACCGTTATATCGATATGGGTAAGATCGAAAGCGGATATAACAACTTTACCAACGCGCGTGGCTTAAAAGATGAGCAAATGAAAGCGCACATTGTCTCTAATGAATTCACCCTTGGCATGCGCTATGTCTTTTAACCTATTGATATTGTGACTGCTTTAAAAACAGGGCCAACGCCGCGTTGATGCGGGGTTGGCTTATTTGTGCTTTGTTGGCGTCTCCACGTTTTCTTATCACCACGCCAAAAGTGATAAACAAAAAAGCCACTCGCGAGAGTGGCTTAATTATATGATTCTAAAGCAAAATTTGGTGGCCCCTGCTGGACTTGAACCAGCGACCAAGCGATTATGAGTCGCCTGCTCTAACCACTGAGCTAAGGGGCCGTGGCGGTGAATTATAAAGTAACTCCCCGCAGCAATCCAGCCATTCACTCCTGCCTGCTGTTTTTATAAACAATGCATAATCAATCCTTTATACTTCCATAACGATGTATCAATGGGAGTAACGATGATCAACGACATTCTGGCCCCTGGCCTGCGGGTGGTGTTTTGCGGTATCAACCCGGGCAAATCCTCGGCGCACACCGGTTTTCACTTCGCTCATCCGGGAAATCGCTTCTGGAAGGTGATCTATCAGGCAGGTTTTACCGACAGGCTACTCAAGCCAGAAGAGGAGCAACACCTGCTGGATACGCGCTGTGGGATCACCATGCTGGTCGAGCGTCCTACGGTGCAGGCAACCGAGGTCAATCTGCATGAATTACGCAGCGGCGGGCGGGAACTGGTCAAGAAGATAGAGGATTATCAGCCCGCTGCGCTGGCTATCCTCGGCAAGCAGGCTTACGAGCAGGCATTCAGCCAGCGCGGGGCGCAGTGGGGTAAACAGAGCATTAGCATCGGTGTAACGCAGGTGTGGGTGCTGCCAAACCCAAGCGGGTTGAACAGGGCAACGCTGGATAAGCTGGTTGAAGCATACCGTGAACTGGATGAGGCGCTGATGGTGCGCGGGCTGTAGCTGCCGGAGCCAGAGGCTCCGGCATCACTGTCAGAACTCGAAGCGTGCGCCCATGTTGTAGCGGCGTCCTTCCAGAAGGGAAGACTGGTTATAGGACGTTTTGTAGATCGGGTTCACGTCGAACAGGTTGTAGACCCCCGCCATCAGCGTGATACGCTTGTTGAGATGGTAGCGTGCGCCTAAATCGACCAGCGCATAGGCCTCTGTGGATGTCGATTTCCCGGTGTTCGGCGTGTTGCTGCGCCAGCTGGCTTTGGTCCACAGCTCAAGATCGTTAAGCGCGTTCCACGTCAGGGAGAGGTTGGCCATGCTGCTCGGGAATTCGTTCAGCGCTTCACCCTTGTACTGACCGCTCTTTTGCTCGCTGTGCGTATAGGTGTAGTTTGCGTTAGCCTTCAGCTCGGGCGTGACCTGCCAGTCACCGTTCAGCTCCAGACCATAAATTTCCGCATCGCTGACGTTGAAGTACTGGGAGACCTCTTCCGCTTCATAGCTGTTGTACACACACTTCTGCGTAGCCGTTGCGGTACAGATGGTGTAGTCGCTGATCTTGTCTTTAAATTTGGTGAAGAACACGGTGGCATCCAGCGCCAGCGCGTCCTCCTGCCAGTAGACGCCCAGTTCGGTGTTGACGCTCTGCTCCGGCTTCAGGTCGTTATTACCGATACCAATATAGGAGTACGGATAGGCGCCGTAAACGCTGGTGAAACCTTCGTTGTTCTCACGCAGATCCGGTTTTTTATAACCTGCCGATACGCCGCCCTTCAGCGCCCAGCTTTCATCGATGGTCCAGTTACCGTAGAGTTTTGGCGTCACGTGGTAGCCAAAGTAGCTGTCGTGATCCAGACGTGCTGAGGTTGTCAGGGTGAAGTCAGGCACCATCATCCACGCGTCTTCGGCAAATACCGCCCAGCCGTTACGGGTGATTTTGCTCACCGGCGTGACGCCCGGAACCTCTTTGTCTTCGATGCCGAAGGTGTCGTCCAGCTCGTTGCGGGTGAAGTTGATCCCCAGCGTCAGCTTGTGGTCGCCAAGCGAGAAGGTATTCGCGCTGTTGGCCTCATAGTTACGCTGCTTGATAAACTGTGAGTCCATGCCCGGCACGCGGTATTCGGTTTTGGCGTTCTCGTAGCTGACGAAATTTTTTACCTCCAGAAGATCGTCACCGTACCAGGCGTGCTGAGACAGCGACGCCGCGTCGCGATCAAAATCCCACTCCCAGGCTTTATCGTTGTGCGATTTTTCCTGATGGCCTTTGACGACGTTCAAATCCCAAAGCTGGGTGTCTGTCGGCGACAAACTGATGGTCGCATCCAGGTTGCCGGCCTGGTGCTTTACAAAGCGCTCGTCGTTCTGGCTGTCGTCATCGCGACGGTCAAGATAATCCGCCGCCACGCTTACCCCGAGCTTGCCCGGAATGACCGGCCCCATCAAAAAGGCGTTGGTCTGGTTGGTGTTGCCGTACTCGCTCTTCTCCTGAAGGAAGTAGTTGTTTTCCAGCACGCCGGTCCATGTATCCAGGCTGTAGCCCTTTTTGGTAATGACGTTGACCACGCCGCCGATGGAGTCCGAACCATACAGGGAGGACATCGGCCCGCGGATCACCTCGATGCGCTCGATGGCGGCAAGTGGCGGTAAAAAGGCCGCTTCGGTGCCGATATGGTGCCCGTAAGGGCGGGATTCGCGGGTACCCTGTTTAATGCCGTTCACCATGTAAGAGGTGTAGGTTGAGTCCATGCCGCGCATCTGCACATCACCTGTTGCCAGGCTTCCGTTACCGTTGCCCACTAAGACGCCGGGCATCTCGCGAAGCGCTTCGGTGACGTTCTGGTTGGAGCGGGTGTTCAGCTCTTTCTCGCCAACGACGGAGATGGTTGCGGGCGCCTCGCGGCGTTCCTGCGCGAAGCCGGTGGCGGTGACCACGAGCTGATCTTCACCGGCAGGCGCGGTCTCTTCCGCGAAAACCGCTGCGGGTAGGGTGGCGAGGGCGAGCGAAATCGCCAGCGCCGTACGTGTCTGGTTAATCACAACGCCATCCTCAGAATTGGGTTAAATCGAGTTTAAGCACGTAGTCAGCCTTGTTGGCCTTTTCATCCTGTTTCACGCTGACGAACAGCGTTTTGTTGTCAGGGGAAAGCACCATGCTGTTCGGCATCACCGCCGTTGTGACGGTGTGTTTCAGGCTGTAGGTGTTGGCATCGATAACGCTTATCTGACGGGCATTGCGATGGGTAACATAAACTTCATCGCGCGCAGGGTTGTAGACTGCGGCAATAGAGTTCGGTGTTGGAACGCGATGAACAATTTTGCCGGAGTCGAGCTGGACAACCAGCACGTCACGGGTGTTGGTATCCGCAATAAAACCAACGCCTTTGTCGGTGTTCAGCGCGATGTTCAGGAAGTAGTGTTTAGGTTCAGCGGGGTCAACCTTCACGCGGGAAAGAACCTGAGAGGTGTTGCCATCCAGGGTAATTAGCTCGCCTTTACCGGTCACAGCGTAAACTTTGTCGCCTGCTTCATCGACCGCAAAACCGACCGGATCCATCTGTTTGTGGGTCAGGAGTAACGTCTGTTTTTGCGCGTCGACGACCCACAGCACGCCTTTGCCTTCGCTGCCGATGCCGGAGACATACAGGCGGTGGTGTTTCTTATCAAGAACCACCTCGCGGACGTGTGCTTTATTCTCAGCATCCGCAAGCTGGAGGGTTTTCACTTCTTTGCTGGTGCGGGTATCCAGCAAGGTTACTGAGCCATCCAGCGCGTTGCCTAACCACAGGATATGATTAGCATCATCCAGTGAAACAGCAAACGGGCGGCGCTGGGTAGTAATGCGCTTATCAACTTTTAGTGAATCGGCCGCAAGCTGGAACACTTCACCGGCGGTTTTGTCTTTCTCGAAAGAGGGGGCAGAAGCCGCGTAGACTGCTTTTTGTCCAGCGTCATAGGCCAGTTCGTAAACGCCGTGACCCAGCGACTGAGAGGTAAACTGATCTTCCGTGAAGTCCTTTGCCAAAACAGACCCCGCGTGAAGTGCCAGGGAAATGGCGAGCGCGCAGAGGGAGTAATTTTTTAATGTTCTGAAATTCATGTAATTTTTCTTTACAGTAGTTTACGAAAAGAAAAATGATAATGAAAATAAATATCATTTACAATTGCATGTTCGAGCGGCTACCCCTACCAATTTTTGTACTCTGCGGAAAATCCGCAAAAAAAAAGCTCCCCGGAGGGAGCTTTTCGATAACAGGAACGATTAGTCGTCCAGGAAGCTACGCAGCACTTCAGAGCGGCTTGGATGACGCAGCTTACGCAGCGCCTTCGCTTCGATCTGACGGATACGTTCGCGGGTAACGTCGAACTGTTTACCCACTTCTTCCAGCGTGTGGTCGGTGTTCATGTCGATACCGAAACGCATACGCAGCACTTTTGCTTCACGGGCGGTCAGGCCAGCCAGAACGTCGTGCGTAGCAGCACGCAGGCTCTCGGTGGTCGCAGAGTCCAGCGGCAGCTCGAGGGTGGTATCCTCGATGAAATCGCCCAGATGCGAATCTTCATCATCACCGATGGGTGTTTCCATGGAGATAGGCTCTTTTGCGATCTTCAGCACTTTACGGATCTTGTCTTCCGGCATCAGCATGCGCTCAGCCAGCTCTTCCGGCGTCGGCTCGCGGCCCATCTCTTGCAGCATCTGGCGGGAGATACGGTTGAGCTTGTTAATCGTCTCAATCATATGCACCGGAATACGGATGGTGCGCGCCTGGTCTGCGATAGAGCGGGTGATCGCCTGACGGATCCACCAGGTAGCATAGGTGGAGAACTTGTAACCACGACGGTATTCAAACTTATCAACCGCTTTCATCAGACCGATGTTACCTTCCTGAATCAGATCCAGGAACTGCAGGCCACGGTTAGTGTATTTCTTGGCGATAGAGATAACCAGACGCAGGTTCGCCTCAACCATCTCTTTCTTCGCACGGCGCGCTTTCGCTTCACCGATAGACATGCGACGGTTGATGTCCTTCACCTGCTCAATGGTCAGGCCGGTTTCTTCTTCAATTTGCTGCAGTTTCATCAGGCCGCGCTGCACGTCTTCTTTCACGTCGAGCAGTTTTTCAGACCACGGCTTGTTCATCGCGATAGCGGCATTGAACCAGGTTTCGCTGGTTTCGTTGCCGGTGAAGAGGGTGATGAAGTTCTTCTTCGGCATTTTGCACTGTTCAACACACAGCTTCATGATGATGCGTTCCTGGGTACGCACGCGATCCATCATGATGCGCATGCTGTTAACCAGGTAATCGAACTGTTTTGGCACCAGGCGGAACTGTTTGAAGACTTCAGACAGTTTCAGGATCTCTTCCTGAGCGGCAGCGTGGCTGCGGCCTTTTGCCTTGATGGTGTCGCGAGCCAGTTCGTACTGGGTACGCAGCTCACCAAATTTCTCACGCGCCAGCTCAGGGTCGATGCTGTTGTCATCGTCGCTGTCGTCTTCTTCTTCCTCATCCTCTTCTTCTTCGTCATCCATCTCTTCCTGAGACAGTTCAGAACCGACGTGAGTGGCGGTTGGCGCCATATCTTCTTCAGCGTTCGGGTCGACAAAGCCGGTGATAAGGTCGGAGAGGCGAGCTTCTTCCGCTTCAACGCGATCGTACTGTTCCAGCAGATAGGTGATCGCTTCCGGGTATTCAGCAACAGAGCACTGAACCTGGTTGATCCCGTCTTCGATGCGTTTCGCGATGTCGATTTCGCCTTCGCGGGTCAACAGCTCAACGGTACCCATTTCGCGCATGTACATGCGGACCGGGTCAGTGGTACGCCCGATTTCAGATTCCACGCTGGACAGTACCTGTGCAGCAGCTTCTTCCGCATCTTCGTCAGTGTTGTTGGAGGTTTCAGCCAGCAACAGATCATCGGCATCCGGTGCTTCTTCCATCACCTGAATGCCCATGTCATTGATCATTTGGATGATGTCTTCGATTTGGTCTGAATCGACGATATCTTCCGGCAGATGGTCATTGACCTCGGCATAGGTCAGATAGCCTTGCTCCTTACCGCGTTGGACAAGAAGTTTCAGCTGTGACTGCGGGTTTTGCTCCATAAGACGGTATCCACACTTAATTCGTTTGATTGGTGTCGGCGATGGGGCTGCCAACCTTTAAAGCGAGGGCGTACTTATATTTTTGCCGCTGCCTCTCAGTGCGGCTGCCGGGGGCTTCCCGATCGATATTCGGCACTTAAGCCGTTAAATTTTTTATTTCTTCGCCAGTTCCTGGTTTAACATCCAGAGCTCCCGGCGTTCTTCGCTGCTTAAGCCATGTGTGCGCTCGCGAGCTATCAACTCTTCCTGGCGCAACTCAAGCATCGAATCAAACATATGGTTGAGTGAGTCGGTGAAGGTTTTTTCTGCGATATCCTTATCTGCTATATCGTCCCACATCGACAGTTTTTCAAGGGTAGCGGCCTCTTTTGTGCCACGATAATGTTCTAAAAGTTGTCCGGTGGTCAGACCTGGCTGCGACAAACAAGTGTTGACCAATTCTGAAAATAAGCCAAGCCCGGGCAGCTTTTCATGGTTCAAACCCGCCAGCGACGGCACCTGCGGAGCAAGCTCGGGGTTTTGCACCAGTAACCCTATCAGTATACGCATGGTTGTGCGTTTTAGCTGAGGCGCGGGGCGAACCGAGCCGTTTTCAGCCTGTTTTGGCATTAAACGTTCAAGCTGGCTGTCATCCAGAATGCCGAGCTTGTTGCCTAACTCCTGACGCAGATAGATGCGCAGCGTTTCGCCGGGCACCTGGCTGATTAACGGCAGCGCCAGCGTACTGAGCTGCGCGCGCCCGTCAGGGGTACTCAAATCGACCTGCGGCATCAGGCTGTTAAACAAAAACGTGGAGAGCGGCTGAGCCTGCTCCATCCGCGCTTCAAACGCCGCTTTGCCCTCTTTACGCACCAGCGTATCCGGGTCTTCACCGTCGGGCAGGAACATAAAGCGCAGCTGACGCCCGTCGGTCATATAAGGTAGCGCGGTTTCCAGCGCGCGCCAGGCGGCATCGCGTCCGGCACGGTCTCCGTCGTAACAGCAGATGACGTTGTTGGTCACCCTGAACAGTAGCTGAATATGATCGGCGGTGGTGGACGTACCTAACGACGCAACGGCATAGTTGATGTCGTACTGCGCCAGCGCCACGACGTCCATATAGCCTTCGACGACCAGAAGACGCGGAGGTTCCGCATTATTCTGCTGCGCCTCATAAAGACCGTAAAGCTGGCGGCCTTTATGGAAAATATCGGTTTCCGGGGAGTTGAGGTACTTCGGCATGGCGTCACCCAGCACGCGACCACCAAACCCAATCACCCGGCCACGCTTGTCTCGGATCGGGAACATTACCCGTTCACGGAAGCGGTCGTAGCTTCGTCCCTGGTCGTTAGTGACCAGCATGCCTGCATCGATGAGGGATTTACGATCTTCGCTATTGCCGCCAAAACGCTTTAACACGTTGTCCCAGCCGGGCGGGGCGTAACCAATAGCGAAACGCGCAATCACATCGTCGCTCAGTCCGCGCTTGTTCAGATACTGACGCGCAGGCTCAGCCGCAGAGTGCTTAAGAGACTGTTGATAAAACGAATTCAGGCCATCCATCAGTTGATACAGCGTTTGCCGCTGATGGCGCTCGATCTGACTTGGCCCACTGCCCGCTTCATACGGCACTTCAAGGTTGTGCATCGCCGCCAGCTCTTCGACGGTTTCAACGAACTCGAGCTTGTCGTAGTTCATCAAAAAATCGACGGCATTACCGTGTGCGCCACAGCCGAAGCAATGGTAGAACTGCTTTTCACCGTTTACGGTGAAGGAGGGGGTTTTTTCGTTATGGAACGGACAGCACGCATGGTAGTTCTTGCCCTGCTTTTTTAGCTTTACCCGCGCGTCGATGAGATCGACGATGTCGGTTCTGGCAAGCAGGTCATTGATAAATACGCGTGGGATTCTTCCGGCCATATGCCCCAAAATTTTAAGCGACTTATAAACGAAAACAAGCCGCGCATTCCTTCCGGAAGCACGGCCTTACGACTATTACTCTGTCTGTCAATTGAGGGCATTGGCCCTCAAGAGATTAGTACAGACGAGTACGGCGTGCGTTTTCGCGAGCCAGTTTCTTCGCGTGACGTTTCACTGCAGAAGCTTTAGCGCGCTTACGTTCGGTCGTTGGTTTTTCATAAAACTCACGACGACGAACTTCAGCCAGAACACCTGCTTTCTCGCATGAACGTTTGAAGCGACGCAGTGCAACGTCGAACGGCTCGTTTTCACGTACTTTAATTACCGGCATGTAACTCTCACCTTTAATAAATTCGGTTTGCCGCTGGCATCAACGCCAGCTTATTTCAAAATGGTGCGGAATTTTACTGCAAATGCTGCTGCTTTGTAAAGCACCGATGCGATTTTGAAAGGGACTTTAATAAGGGTGAGGAGTATACACGAGCCTTCTTCCTGGGGCGAACAAAGTTTTACATCAACCCGCCCAGGCTCTACACTGCGCGGTATTGAAACGAGGTAAATCAAGTCATGCGTGTACTGGGTATTGAAACATCCTGCGATGAAACCGGCATCGCCATTTACGACGACGAAAAAGGGCTACTGGCCAACCAACTGTATAGTCAGGTGAAATTGCACGCTGATTACGGCGGCGTCGTGCCTGAACTGGCCTCTCGTGACCACGTGCGTAAAACGGTTCCCCTGATTCAGGCGGCGCTGAAAGAAGCGGGATTAACGGCAAAAGAGATTGATGCAGTGGCGTATACCGCAGGCCCGGGCCTGGTCGGCGCGCTGCTGGTTGGCGCGACCATTGGCCGTTCGCTGGCGTTCGCGTGGGATGTTCCGGCCATTCCGGTTCACCATATGGAAGGGCACCTTCTGGCACCGATGCTGGAAGAGAATCCGCCAGAATTCCCGTTTGTTGCGCTGCTGGTTTCCGGCGGCCATACGCAGCTTATTAGCGTAACGGGGATTGGCAAGTACGAGCTGCTGGGCGAGTCCATCGACGATGCCGCCGGTGAGGCGTTCGATAAAACCGCCAAGCTGCTGGGCCTGGATTATCCGGGTGGCCCGATGCTGTCGAAAATGGCCGCACAGGGAACGGAAGGACGCTTTGTCTTCCCGCGCCCGATGACCGACCGTCCGGGGCTGGATTTTAGCTTCTCCGGCCTGAAGACGTTCGCGGCCAATACTATCCGCAATAGTGATAACGACGAGCAGACGCGTGCCGACATCGCCCGTGCGTTTGAAGATGCGGTGGTGGATACGCTGATGATCAAGTGCAAGCGCGCGCTTGATCAGACAGGCTTCAAGCGTCTGGTGATGGCCGGCGGCGTGAGCGCTAACCGCACCCTGCGCGCGAAGCTCGCCGAGATGATGCAAAAACGCCGTGGAGAGGTGTTCTACGCCCGCCCGGAATTCTGTACCGATAATGGGGCGATGATCGCCTACGCGGGTATGGTGCGCCTGAATGCGGGCGCGACGTCCGACCTGAGCGTGTCCGTGCGTCCGCGCTGGCCGCTGGCGGAACTGCCGGAGGCGTAACCCTCACCCTAACCCTCTCCCACAGGGAGAGGGGATCGTTTGATTACACCCGCAGCATCCCTTTCTCTTCCAGAAACGCAATAATCCTCGGCAGACCGTCACCCGTTTTAAGATTGGTAAACGTCCACGGACGATCGCCGCGCATGCGGTTGGTATCGCGCTCCATCACCTCCAGCGACGCACCGACGTACGGCGCGAGATCGGTTTTATTGATCACCAGAAAATCGGATTTGGTGATCCCCGGCCCGCCCTTGCGCGGGATTTTTTCCCCTTCAGCCACGTCGATGACGTAGATGGTCAGATCCGCCAGCTCCGGGCTGAACGTCGCGCTCAGGTTGTCCCCGCCGCTTTCAACGAAGATCAGGTCCAGATTACCGAACTTTTCGCTTAACGCTTCCACTGCCGCCAGGTTCATTGAGGCATCTTCGCGAATGGCGGTATGCGGGCAGCCGCCCGTCTCCACGCCGACGATGCGCTCCGGCGCCAGCGCGCCCGCCTCGGTCAGGATGCGCTGATCCTCTTTGGTGTAGATATCGTTGGTCACGACCGCGAGATGGTACGTGTCGCGCATTGCCTTGCAGAGCGCTTCCAGCAGCGCCGTTTTGCCCGATCCTACCGGGCCGCCCACGCCTACGCGCAGGGGATGTTTGTAATCAGTCATGTTGACTCCTCAGGAACGGAATAGTCGTGAATATTGGGTTTCGTGTCGTGCGGAGGCGATGGCCGAAAGCGGCGTCGCCGCGCCCAGTTCGTCATCGCCCCGCAGAAATGCGTGTTCAAGCCCGGCGGCAAAATGGTCGCTCAGTTCGATAATCAACAGCTGCGCGGCCTGCTGCCCAAAAGGCACCAGCTTGACGCCCGCCATGACCGCGCTCTCCATCCAGCTGTAGCCGAGGCTCAGCGCCAGCTCGCGCACGCTAATGCCCCAGCGCACGCCGAGCCAGGCCATGCCGCCGAGCTGGCTCTGCATAAACAGCGGCAGCCATTCGTGGGGACAGTCCGGCTCCCAGCTCTTAATCAGTCGCGTAAAGGCCGCCCCGCGGTTGCGCTCTTCTTCTCGCAGCTCGCGTGTTTCCCGGCAGGCGAGAAGGTATGCCGTCCAGCGTTTTGCATTTGTAAGATCGCGTTGCTCACAGGCCTGATAAAGACGGATAAACAGCGGCAGATCGACGCAGAAAAAGCTCTGCTCCATCTGCTGAATTTGCCAGCGTTTAAAGGCCTCGGCGTCCGTGACCCAGCCCGCCTCAACGGCCCACTCCAGCCCCTGCGACCAGGTAAACGATCCGACCGGCAGGCTGCTGCTGGAGAGCTGCATCAGGCGCAGCCTCTGGCGGGCGTGCTCCATCAGCTCATCAGCGCCAGCAGGGCGGAGATAATCAGCCCGCCGCCGAAGGTTTTACGCAGACCGTCGTGACGGCGCAGCAGCAATCCTGCGGCGAAACTGGCGCACAGCACCGTGGCGCTGGCGAACATAAACCCGCTGGTGAAGAGCCAGAAGCTGTGGCCGGACATCTCCACGCCGTGCGCCCAGCCGTGGAACATCGCCAGGGCAGGCACCGCCAGCAGCAGGCGGTTTTCGGTTTTAAACATCATCACGCCGGATACCGCCAGCGAGGCGATAATCAGCATCTCCATGCCGCTAAAACCGCCGAGCAGGCTGCCCGCAATCGCACCGACAAGCATCATCCCGAGGGTGGCGAACGGCAGCAGGAGTTTGCGGCCGCTCAGCGCCGAGAGCACGCCCGCACCGGTGAGCATCAGCAGGTGATCGAGCCCGGTCAGCGGGTGGAGAAAACCGGCCTGAAAGCTGTCGGCGCCGTGGCCGGGATGCGCGAGCGCGGGAACGGAAAAGGCCAGAAGCAGCAGGGGTAAATACTTACGCATGATTAATCCTTAATGTGAATGAGCGTGAGAGTGGCTGTGGGCATCGCTGGCGTAAGCGCCCGCTTCCGGTTCAAACGGCAGAGTAGCGAACGTTACTTCCAGCCCGAACTGGCGCAGCATGTCGTCGAGAACGTGATCGTGGTGATAGCGCAGCTCGCCGGGCATGATCTGCAGCGGCACGTGGCGGTTGCCCAGGTGATAGCAGGCGCGGGCGAGCAGGAACGGATCGGCGCAGCGCACCACGGAAACCGACTCCGGGGCGGCGATCACCTCGACAACCTCGCTACCGTCGTCGGTGGTCAGCAGGTCGCCCCCGCGCAGCAGCAGGCCGCGCGGCAGCATCAGCCCGGCTTCGCGGCCGTCGTTCAGCGATACGCGGGCGCGGCTTTTCACCCGTACGTCAATCGGCAGCGTGACGCTGGCGGTGACGGGGTGGGCATGGTCCAGGCGTTGGGTTAAGTAGATCATCATCACTCCTTAAAACAGGAAATAGCGTTGCGCCATCGGCAGAACGTCAGCCGGTTCGCTGGTTATGAGTTCACCGTCGACGCGCACCTCGTAGGTTTGCGAGTCGACGGTGATATTCGGCTGCAGGCCGTTGTGGATCATGTCCGCCTTTTTCACCGTCCGGCAGCCTTTCACCACCGCGGTGGCGCTCTGCAGGTTGAGCTGCTGCGGGATGCCGTTCGCACTGGCGGCCTGCGAGATAAACGTCAGTCGGGTGGCGTGGCGCGCGGCACCCAGCGATCCAAACATCGGGCGGTAATGCACCGGCTGCGGCGTCGGGATCGAGGCGTTGATGTCGCCCATCGGCGCGCAGGCGATCATTCCACCTTTGACGATGGTGGCGGGCTTGACGCCGAAGAACGCCGGGGACCAGACCACCAGATCCGCCAGCTTGCCCGCCTCAATCGAACCGACTTCGTGGGCGATGCCGTGGGTGAGCGCCGGGTTAATGGTGTATTTGGCGACGTAGCGCTTCACGCGGAAGTTGTCGTTCTCGCCGGTCTCCTCCGGCAGCGCGCCGCGCTGGACCTTCATGCGGTGCGCGACCTGCCAGGTACGGATGATCACTTCCCCGACGCGGCCCATCGCCTGAGAGTCTGACGACGTGAGTGAGAACGCGCCGATATCGTGCAGCACGTCTTCGGCAGCGATGGTTTCGCGACGAATGCGGGATTCGGCAAACGCCACGTCCTCGGCGATATCCGGGTCGAGATGATGGCAAACCATCAGCATGTCGAGATGCTCGTCGATGGTGTTCACCGTGTAGGGCAAGGTCGGGTTGGTGGAAGAGGGCAGAATATTCGGGTGCGCGCAGGCGGTGATGATATCCGGCGCGTGGCCGCCGCCCGCGCCTTCGGTGTGGAAGGTATGGATAGTACGCCCGCCGATGGCCGCCAGCGTGTCTTCGACAAAACCTGACTCGTTCAGCGTGTCGCTGTGCAGCGCGACCTGAATATCCATCTCGTCAGCGACCTCCAGCGAGCAGTTGATCGCCGCAGGCGTCGCGCCCCAGTCTTCGTGGATCTTCAGCCCGATGGCGCCGGCGGCAATCTGCTCGCGCAGGGCATCAGGGTTTGAACCGTTGCCCTTGCCGAGCAGGCCGATATTCACCGGCAGCGTATCGGCAGCCTGCAGCATGCGGGCGATATACCACGGCCCCGGCGTGCAGGTGGTGGCGTTGGTGCCCGCCGCCGGTCCGGTGCCGCCGCCGATCATGGTGGTGACGCCGGAGACCAGCGCCTCTTCCGCCTGCTGCGGGCAGATCCAGTGGATGTGGGTGTCGATTCCGCCAGCGGTGACGATCTTCCCTTCGGCGGCAATCACTTCCGTGGACGCGCCAATCGGGATCGTCACGCCGGGCTGAATGTCCGGATTACCCGCCTTACCCACGGCAAAGATCCGCCCGTTCTTCACGCCGATATCGGCCTTCACGATCCCCCAGTGATCGACGATCAGCGCGTTGGTCAGCACCAGATCCACGCAGCCGTCGGCGGTCATTTGACCCTGACCCATGCCGTCGCGGATCACCTTCCCGCCGCCGAACTTGACCTCTTCGCCGTAGACCGTGAGATCGTCTTCCACTTCGATCCACAGCTCGCTGTCGGCCAGCCGAACTTTATCCCCGGTGGTGGGGCCGAACATATCGGCATACGCCCGGCGTGAAATCTCAGCCATGTTTCAGCTCTCCCATCACGTCACTGCGAAAACCAAAAATGCGCTGCGCGCCCGCGACCTGCACCAGCGTCACTTCCCGCTTCTGGCCGGGCTCGAAGCGCACGGCGGTGCCCGCCGGGATGTTCAGCCGGTAGCCTTTGGCCGCTTCCCGATCGAACTTCAGCGCCGGGTTGACCTCGTAAAAGTGGTAGTGCGAGCCGACCTGGATCGGCCTGTCGCCGTGGTTTTCGACAGTCACGCGTTGAGTTTCACGCCCGACGTTGAGGGCAATGTTTCCGGACTGGATCCGGTATTCGCCAGGGATCATCACGCGCTCCTTAGACGATCGGGTTATGGACGGTGACGAGCTTGGAACCGTCCGGGAAGGTGGCTTCCACCTGAATATCCGGGATCATCTCCGGGACGCCCTCCATTACCTGCGCGCGCGTCAGGACGTGGCGGCCCGCCTCCATCAGCGAGGCGACGGTTTCGCCATCGCGCGCGCCTTCCATAATGAAGGCGCTGATCAGCGCGACCGATTCCGGGTAATTGAGCTTTACCCCGCGCGCAAGGCGGCGCTCGGCAACCAGCGCGGCGGTGAACAGCAACAGCTTGTCTTTTTCTCTGGGGGTCAGTTCCATAACGTTTCTCTTATGTCTGCCAGATACGCGGCGAACAGGCGGTTTTGGTGGTGAGAAGCGGGCGAAGCGACTGCCAGATATCGCGCATCACCCGCTGGCAAATCAGGTTGTCGTGGGAGAGAAAACGCACCGACAGCAGGCCATCGGTGAGCGTTGCCCCGGCATAATTTTCCAGCGGTGAGAGCCGTTCGCGCACCGCGTCGAGGTGATCATCGGCAGCCGGATAGAACAGCAGCGTGCCGACCCACGGATGCCCGGCAACGGGTGCGAGATCGCCGTCGCTAAGGTACTGGCGCTCAAGCAGGCGCGGCTCGTCATCTACCCACACCTCAAGGCGACTCTCCAGGGTGCCGTGGCTAAAGGTTTCGTTTATCACCGGGCGGCCCAGGCAGTACAGCTCCCACGCCAGCAGCGTGCTGGAGGCCTTCAGGTGGAAGACGGAGCGCAGCGCGGCAATCGCACCGGGAAAAATAATCGTGTCCTGCGGCAGCCACTCCAGCGTGGAATCTTCATCGAGATAAAAATGCTGGCTCAGACGAGCCTGCGGGCCGCTGCTGCGATAGAACTTGCTGGCGCCGGGCATGGTGACAAGCACATGGCTTTTGGCGTCTAGCTGAACGGAAATATCCAGAGTATCGCCGCCCACAATCCCGCCGGGCGGGTGCAGCAGGTAAAGGTGGCAGGTTTCGCCTTCGGGGTAAAACGGACGTTGGACGGTGAGCGGCCCGACGTGCTGAGCGGAATGCAGGAGGGTTTTCTCAGGGGTGTGACGAAACTGCAGGGCAAGCGACGCCTGCCAGCCTTTATACGTATTATCAGTGACCTGAGCTGCTAACATGCTGCATCCATCTGCTCATCATCGGGGTCGTTTCAGTATGCCCTGGCAGAAATGAAGGCTGTCATATGAGTCGCTTATGGATAAAAAACCGGCTCATGTGAGCCGGTTTTTGAGATTACCGATAATCCTCCGCATCCACATCATACCCGGACGGCTCCCACCGGATCGCCAGCAGCGAGGCCAGGCCGATAAACGGTGCCAGGGCAATCACCCAGAACACGGCGGTATCAAGAGAGGCGACCAGCAGTGGGAACAGGAACAGCGACAGCGTCGAGCTGCTGCGCATTAGCGTCTGGTTAAGCCCCACGCCCACGCCGCGCAGCGAGGTCGGGTAGCTCAAGGACGCAAACGTCATGGTATGCGCGCCCGGACCAAAGCCCTGACCGAACAGGAACAGCGCCAGCATTGCGACGGCGACCACGCCTTCCGCTGCCCCGTCAGGGCGGCCAATCAGCGCCAGCCCCAGCAGCGCCACGAGCTGGCAGGCGTAACCGGCAAGCGACATCCGCCACGCACCGAAGCGCGGCACGTAGCGCACCGCCAGTAATCCACCGACAAACGCAAACAGCAGGTTAAGCGCCAGCGAGATCAAAATGGTTGTCAGCATCGACTGCACAAAGAAGCTGGAGATGATGACCGGCAGGCCAAAGGCCACGGCGTTGTAGGCAAAAGAGGAGACCACCGACAGCAGCGTGGCGAGGGTGGTACGCCGCAGATAAATGCCGCGGAACAGGTTCAGGTAGTTCGACCATTTAGCCCTGTTAACCACCGGCGCGGGCTGGTCAAGCGCATCCTGCGGCACGTGGGCGTTGATGTTGTACGACTGGCGCAGGATGGACGCCGCCTCCTTCAGGTTGCCCTGATTCGCCGCCCAGACAGGGGATTCGCTCATATAGCGGCTGCGAATGGCGATAATCACCAGCGCGGGCACGGCGCCGAAGCCGAGGATCAGGCGCCAGAGCCAGTCGCTGTGGCTTTCCGGCAGCACGGCGTAGAAGAAGAGCACCAGCAGGTAGGAGATGCTGATGGCCGCATACCAGGTGGGGCACCACATCGCGACGCTGGAGGCCTTATTCCCCGGTCCTTTTAGTTTGGCGAACTCGCTGAGAAACGCCATCGCCACGGGAAGGTCGATCCCCACGCCGAGCCCCATCACGAAGCGCGCGCCCGCCAGCACATATTCGTTTGGAGCGAGAGCACAGGCGATAGCGGCGACGACAAAGAACACCATGTCGGCCATAAACACGCGGTAGCGCCCGATTTTATCCGTGAGATAGCCGCCGAGCAGCGCCCCGACGATGGCACCAAAGGTAATGGCCGACGCCACCATGCCGGTGCCTGCGGGGGTTAAATTAAATTCGCGTGTAATGTCTTTGATGCCAAACGCCAGCGCGCCGAGATCGTAGGCGTCGAGGAAAATACCGCCCAGTGCGATATCCACCACGATACGGGCGTTGGCCCGGCCCTGAGAACCGTCGTTAACCAGACGTGAAACGTCCGATGCGCTGCGCAACCACCTGATGTCGCCATCCGGGGCGTTTCCTGCCGTTGAAAGGGGAGTTGAATCTGTGATTTCTGCCATTTTCTTTTTGTGTGGTTGTGTTGTGTACCTAACAGTTACCACAGGCAGAAGGTGACCAAAATCACATTTGGTTATAAGGCATAACGAACGGTTTATTTAGCGTCTTTCTTTTTACGCTTGAGCTTTGTCCAGATCTTCGTTTCCTGACGTCGCCACAGGCGCTGAATATTGTCGTGATGACGCAGCAGGATCAGACAGGAGAGCATCGACACGGGGAAGGTGAACTGCGGTTTAAACCACCACACGTAGAACGGCGCAATCAAGGCGCTGACGATGGCGCCCAGCGACGAGTAGCCGCTCAGAAGAATGGTGAGCAGCCAGGTTCCGGCCATTACGCCGGTCAAATCCCAGCCGATAGGCGCAATAGCACCAAAGGCCGTTGCGACGCCTTTGCCACCTTTGAAACCGAAGAAGACGGGCCAGATATGGCCGACGCAGGCGGCGATAGCGATAAGGCCAAGCCAGAACGGCGTAACGCCCAGCGCATAGGCGCCCCAGACGGGAAGCATTCCTTTCAGAACATCAAAAATCAAAACCGCTACGGCTGCTCCCTTGCCGCCAATTCGTAGTACATTGGTCGCCCCGGGATTCCCGGAGCCGCTGACGCGTGGGTCAGGTAACCCGGCGATGCGGCAGACCAGAATGGCGCTGGAGATTGAGCCGCAAAGGTAGGCGAGGATAATCATTCCAGGCGCGATTGCACTCATAACGCTGTTCCGTTTTGAAAATGTATCTGTATTCTCAGCATCTGTGGATAATACGCATAATTCGCCGGAAGTGGTATCCGGTTTAGCCAAAAAGCAGGCAGGTCGTGATGGATATTGTATTTATAGAGCAACTTTCGGTAATCACCACTATCGGTGTTTACGACTGGGAACAGACCATTGAGCAGAAGCTGGTGTTCGATATCGAAATCGGCTGGGATAACCGCACGTCGGCAAAAAGCGATGACGTGAAGGACTGTCTGAGCTATGCCGACATCAGCGAGGCGGTTGTCGGCCACGTGGAAGGACAGCGTTTTGCGCTGGTGGAACGCGTGGCGGAGGAGGTAGCCGAGCTGCTGCTGGGCAAGTTCAACGCACCGTGGGTGCGCATCAAGTTAAGCAAGCCGGGGGCCGTTGCGCGCGCCGCCAACGTAGGCGTGATTATCGAACGTGGCACAAATCTGAAAGAAAAGATTTAACGTCATAATCGCTAAACCATTTTACGTTATACCGGTCTTAAAATCGTATCTTTCACGGTAGCCGTCGCGGCGACCGTTTTTTTATATCTTTTTAGGGGTTTATAGATGAGCGATATGCACTCGCTGCTGGTGGCGGCAATACTGGGTGTGGTCGAAGGATTGACGGAGTTTTTGCCGGTATCCAGTACGGGCCATATGATAATCGTCGGCCATCTGCTGGGCTTTGAGGGCGATACCGCAAAGACGTTCGAAGTGGTGATTCAGCTGGGTTCTATTCTGGCCGTCGTCGTGATGTTCTGGCGTCGTCTGTTTGGTTTGATCGGCATCCACTTTGGACGTTTGCCGCAGCGTGAAGGGGAAGGCAAGGGTCGTCTGACGCTGATTCACATTCTGCTCGGGATGGTCCCGGCGGTCGTGCTGGGACTGGTATTCCACGACACCATCAAATCGCTGTTTAACCCAATTAACGTGATGTATGCGCTGGTGGTCGGCGGTTTCCTGCTGATTGCAGCAGAAGTGTTGAAACCTAAAACCCCACGCGCGGAAGGGCTGGACGATATGACCTATCGTCAGGCGTTTATGATTGGCTGCTTCCAGTGTCTGGCCCTGTGGCCGGGCTTCTCCCGTTCAGGGGCAACGATTTCTGGCGGGATGCTGATGGGCGTAAGCCGCTATGCGGCGTCTGAGTTTTCCTTCCTGCTGGCCGTGCCGATGATGATGGGGGCGACGGTACTCGACGTCTATAAAAGCTACCATTTCCTGACCACAGCCGACATTCCGATGTTCGCCGTGGGCTTTGTCACCGCCTTTATCGTGGCGCTGGTCGCCATCAAAACCTTCCTGCAGCTGATTAAGCGTATCTCGTTCATTCCGTTCGCGATCTACCGCTTTATCGTCGCGGCTGCGGTCTACGTGGTCTTCTTCTGATGACCGACTGCCCTCAGTCTTTCGGCTGAGGGCAGCGCTGTTCCTTCCACGCTGCTACCGCATCAATCCGCCGTTTGGTCATCTCTTCCCGAATCGCTGGCCCTTTAAATCCTGCCTCAACGACGTCTTTCGTCGGCACCGCTTTCGCCACTTCCCAGGCTTCACGCAGCAAACGCCCCTGCGGATAATCGCAGGCTTCAAACCCGGTACGCCCGCGAACGTCGGCTTCGCTGGTGAGCGCGATTTGCTCCACGCGCTGCGGCTTGCGCCAGGCGTCGATGTTGTCGAACAGCTTAACGATGGTTGCCGGTTTCAGGATCGGGAAGGTATGGATCAGGTCATGGAATTCCGCCACCAGTTTTGCCAGGTCGCGGATTTCATTAGGGACGCGCAGACGCTGGCAAATCCCTTCTACCAGCTTCACGCCCGCCGGACCGTGTCCGTGGTGGCGGGGCCAGAGTGCCTTTGGCGTTAAGCCTTTGCCGAGATCGTGGCAGAGGGTGGAAAAGCGCACGTCCACCTCCGGGCTGAGCATGGCGGCCATGCTTAGCGTCATCAGGGTGTGCACACCGGTATCAATTTCCGGGTGCCATTTCGCCGGGGCCGGTACGCCAAAGAGGTTATCCACCTCCGGGAACAGCACTTTCAGGGCGCCGCAGTCGCGCAGCACCTGGAAAAAGACCTGCGGGTTGCGGGTGGTGAGGGCGTTTTCCGTCTCTTTCCAGACGCGTTCCGGCGTCAGGTGTTCCAGCTCGCCCGCCTCGGTCATCGCGGTCATCAGCGCCATAGTCTCGTCGGCGATGCGGAAGCTCAGATGAGCGTAACGGGCTGCGAAACGCGCCACGCGCAGCACGCGGAGCGGATCTTCTGAAAAGGCAGGGGAGACGTGACGCAAGATACGGTTGCGCAGGTCGTCCTGACCGCCGTAGGCGTCAATAATGTGGCCGTGTTCATCCTGTGCCAGGGCGTTAACGGTGAGATCGCGGCGCAGGAGATCTTGCTCAAGCGTCACGTCCGGCGCTGAATAGCAGGTAAAGCCGGTATAGCCTGAACCGGATTTTCGCTCTGTTCGTGCCAGGGCATACTCTTCCCGGCTTTCAGGATGGAGAAAAACAGGAAAATCGCGGCCTACCTGCTGGTAGCCCGCGCCAAGCATCTCTTCGGGCGTGGCACCGACCACAACCCAGTCCTTATCTTTGACCGGCAGACCTAACAACGCATCACGTACCGCACCACCGACCAGATAACTCTTCACGCCTAACGCTCCCGTCTTCTCTTTTCAAAAGATAATACGTAAGTGTGGCAGAGAAGACGAGTTAGTTCATCCAGCGGTCTTTACGTTTACGGCTTGGGATGAGGTGTGGAAGCACCAGACCCAGCACCAGACCTACGCCCAGCACGCCGCCGCCGTACATAAACCACTGCATAATGATGGTGCGCTGTTTGTCATCGAGCTGAAGATTGGCGGCGCTCACTTTCTTCTGCGCGACAATCAGCTCGTTTTTCAGCTTCTGGTTCTCTTCTTTCAGACCATTGATCACGCCGTCGCTCTGCGCCACTTTCTGCTGCATCTCTGCCGTGCGCTGGTTCCAGGTGTTGTCGATGTTGGTCAGCTTGTCGGTCAGGGTTTTCACCTGATTTTCCAGATCCGGCACGCGGGTGCGCAGGCTAGGCACGTTGCTTAGCTCTTTCAGAGGGATCCACGAGGTACGGCCGGTACTGTCGCGGACCTGACCATAGTTAGTATCCGCATTGGTTTGTAACAGAACCACTTCCTCGCCGGCATTCACCGTGCCCACAAGGCGATAATTGTCCCCGGGGCCGCTTCGTACCCAGGTGTTAAGTTCATCAGAAACGTAACGCTTCTCTTCAGCGTGGACCGCGGTCGCGGCGCTAAAAGCGAGTAAAGTAAGTCCAATCAGGCGTAATTTAAGCATATCAGTCGTTATTTTCATAAATAGTGGAACGATAGTAGTGGTATCAGTGTCGCTACGCAAAGGATTCATCATCAATCGGAATCATCTGTGTCGTGATATCCACACCTTCAAACTTTTACGCCCGTCAAATTGCTCATTGCGTGGCAATTTGGCGCAAAATACTATGTACTGACACATAAATGGCGAGGAAGTTCGCCTTCATCGACGCGTCTGTGACGCACGCAAAAGTACAAGGCTATGGCACAAGAAATCGAATTAAAGTTTATCGTCGAAAAAGACAGCGTTGACGCGCTTCGTCAGCATCTGAACACGCTTTCTGGCGAACACCATGAACCGGTACAGCTGCTCAACATTTATTACGAAACGCCGGACCGCTGGCTGCGTAGTCACGATATGGGCTTGCGCATTCGCGGCGCGAACGGGCGCTACGAGATGACGATGAAAATATCAGGCCGCGTGGTCGGCGGTTTGCATCAGCGTCCCGAATACAATATCGACATCAGCAAGCCGGAACTTGAGCTGGAACGTTTCCCGGCGGAAGTGTGGCCCGAGGGGACGCTCCCGGACACGTTATCCGCAGAGGCACAGCCGCTGTTCAGCACCGACTTCTGGCGTGAGAAATGGCTGGTAACGGAAGGGAAGAGCCGCATCGAAATCGCCCTGGATCTGGGTGACGTGAAGGCCGGCGAATTCCAGGAACCCATTTGCGAACTGGAGCTTGAACTTCTCGAAGGTGACGCGAACGACGTGCTGAAGCTGGCGCGCAAACTGGTTAATCAGTCCGGTTTACGTCAGGGCAGCCTGAGCAAAGCGGCTCGCGGTTATCACTTAGCCGCCGGAAATGCGCCGCGCGTATTGAAAGAGACGACCGTCCTGCGTGTTGCTCCGAAAGCCAGCGTTGAACAAGGTATGGAAGCGGCGCTTGAGCTGGCGCTTTCCCAGTGGCTGTACCACGAAGAGCTGTGGGCGCGGAATGTGAAAAACGCGAAAACGCACGTGCTGGCGGCGATGGGCCTGGTGCGTCATACCCTGGCGCTGTTTGGCGGCATCGTTCCTCGTAAAGCAAGCGCTCACTTACGTGACCTGCTGACGCAAACCGAAGCGCTGATGCTCTCCGACGTCTCGGCGCAAACGGCGATCTACAGCCCGCAAGCGGCCACGGCGAAACTGGCGCTGACCGAGTTTCTGGTAACGCGCGGCTGGCGCACGTTCCTGGATGCGAAGGCCGAAGCCAAAATCGCGGATAACTTCAAGCGGTTTGCGGATACCCATCTTTCCCGTCATGCCGCCGAGCTAAAAACCACCTTTGCATACCCGCTGGGCGACCAGTATGGCGATCAGCTTCCCCGTCTTTCGCGCAATATCGACAGCATGTTGCTGCTGTCTGGCGCCTATGAGGGCAAAGCGCAGGTCTGGCTGGAGGACTGGCAGGGGCTGAAGCATGCCATCGAAACCCGCCAGCATATTGAGATTGAGCATTTCCGTAACGAGGCCATTTCGCAGGAGCCGTTCTGGCTGCACAGCGGAAAACGTTAACTCTGGCAAGGAACCCTATAATGCCGCTTTCTTCGCAGTTAGAGCAGCACTGGCAGACCGTTTGCGAACGTCTGCCTGAGTCATTACCGGCATCATCGTTAAGCGAGCAGGCCAGAAGCGTGCTCATCTTCAGTGATTTTGTGCAGGAAAGTATTACGGCCAACCCTGACTGGCTGGCGGAGCTTGAGAGTTCGCCCCCGCAGGCCGAGGAGTGGCGGCATTATGCGGGCTGGCTGCAGGCCGATCTTGACGGCGTAGCGGATGAGGCGACGCTGATGCGCGTGCTGCGCCAGTTCCGACGTCGGGTAATGGTCCGTATCGCCTGGGCCCAGTCTCTGGAGTTGGTGAGCGAAGAGAGCACGTTGCTGCAGCTGAGCGAGCTGGCGCAGACGCTGATTGTCGCCGCGCGCGACTGGCTCTACGCCGCCTGCTGTAAAGAGTGGGGCACGCCGTGCAGCGAGGAAGGGGTTCCTCAGCCGCTGTTGATCCTGGGTATGGGTAAGCTCGGCGGCTGCGAGCTGAATTTTTCCTCCGATATCGACCTGATTTTTGCCTGGCCGGAGAACGGCTCCACGCGCGGCGGTCGTCGCGAGCTGGATAACGCCCAGTTCTTTACCCGCCTCGGTCAGCGTCTGATTAAAGCGCTGGACCAGCCAACGCAGGACGGCTTTGTCTACCGCGTGGACATGCGTCTGCGTCCGTTCGGCGACAGCGGCCCGCTGGTGCTGAGCTTTGCGGCGCTGGAAGATTATTACCAGGAGCAGGGGCGCGACTGGGAACGCTATGCGATGGTTAAGGCGCGGATCATGGGCGACAGCGACGACGCTTACGCCAACGAGCTGCGCGCGATGCTGCGCCCGTTCGTCTTCCGTCGCTATATCGACTTCAGCGTGATCCAGTCCCTGCGAAACATGAAAGGGATGATTGCCCGCGAAGTGCGTCGCCGTGGGCTAAAAGACAACATCAAGCTCGGCGCGGGCGGCATTCGCGAGATCGAATTTATCGTCCAGGTCTTCCAGCTTATTCGCGGCGGACGCGAGCCTTCCCTGCAGTCCCGCTCGCTGCTGCCGACGCTGAGCGCCATCGAGCAGCTTCATCTGTTACCGGAAGGCGATGCGAAAACGCTGCGCGAGGCCTATCTGTTCCTGCGCCGTCTGGAAAACCTGCTGCAAAGCATTAATGATGAGCAAACGCAGACCCTGCCAGCCGATGACCTGAACCGGGCGCGTCTGGCCTGGGGCATGCACGTGAGCGACTGGGCTGCGCTGACAGAAAAACTGGATGCCCACATGGCGGGCGTGCGCCGCATCTTTAATGACCTGATCGGCGACGATGAGGGTGAATCGCAGGACGATGCGCTCTCCGAGCACTGGCGCGAGCTGTGGCAGGACGCGCTCCAGGAAGATGACACGACGCCGGTGCTGACGCACCTGAGCGACGACGCGCGTCATCGGGTGGTGGCGCTGATCGCGGATTTCCGTCTTGAGCTGAACAAGCGCGCCATCGGCCCGCGCGGCCGCCAGGTGCTGGATCACCTGATGCCGCATCTGCTGAGCGAGGTCTGCTCACGCGCAGACGCCCCGGTGCCGCTGTCGCGCATGATGCCGCTGCTGAGCGGGATTATCACGCGTACCACCTATCTTGAACTGCTGAGCGAATTCCCCGGCGCGCTCAAGCACCTGATTTCCCTCTGCGCCGCGTCGCCGATGGTGGCCAACAAGCTGGCGCGCTACCCGCTGCTGCTGGACGAACTGCTCGACCCGAACACGCTGTATCAGCCGACGGCGACCGATGCCTACCGCGATGAGCTGCGTCAGTACCTTCTGCGCGTGCCGGAAGAGGACGAAGAGCAGCAGCTGGAGGCGCTGCGCCAGTTCAAGCAGGCCCAGATGCTGCGCGTGGCGGCGGCGGATATCGCCGGAACGCTGCCGGTGATGAAAGTGAGCGATCACTTAACCTGGCTGGCGGAGGCGATCATTGACGCCGTCGTACATCAGGCGTGGGTGCAGATGGTGGCGCGTTACGGGCAGCCGACGCACCTGACCGAGCGTGAAGGCCGCGGCTTTGCGGTAGTTGGCTACGGCAAGCTCGGCGGCTGGGAGCTGGGGTACAGCTCCGATCTGGATTTAATCTTCCTGCACGATTGCCCGGTTGACGTGATGACCGACGGCGAGCGTGAAATCGACGGGCGTCAGTTCTACTTGCGCCTCGCCCAGCGCATTATGCACCTGTTCAGCACCCGCACGTCGTCGGGCATTTTGTACGAAGTGGACGCGCGTCTGCGTCCGTCCGGAGCGGCGGGCATGCTGGTGACCTCAACGGAGTCCTTTGCCGATTACCAGAAGAGCGAAGCCTGGACGTGGGAACATCAGGCGCTGGTGCGCGCCCGCGTGGTGTATGGCGATCCGCAGCTCAAAACGCAGTTTGACGTCATCCGCAAGGACGTCATGACAACGGTGCGAGAGACGGCCACATTGCAAACAGAAGTGCGGGAAATGCGCGAGAAAATGCGTGCGCATTTAGGCAATAAGCATCGCGATCGCTTTGATATTAAAGCCGATGAGGGCGGAATTACCGATATTGAGTTTATTACCCAGTATCTGGTGCTGCTGCACGCGCACGACAAGCCGAAGCTGACCCGCTGGTCCGATAACGTGCGCATTCTGGAACTGCTGGCGCAAAACGACATTATGGACGAGCAGGAAGCGCAAGCCCTGACGCGCGCCTATACCACGCTTCGCGATGAGCTTCATCATCTGGCCTTACAGGAACAGCCGGGCCACGTGTCGCTGGACTGTTTTGCGGATGAACGTGCGCAGGTGACGGCAAGCTGGCAGAAATGGCTGGTGGAGCCGTGCGTAACAAAACAAGTGTGATATTATCGCGCGCAAATTGTGAATCTTTCTGGAGTCAGGAATGAAAGTAACACTGCCAGAGTTTGAACGTGCTGGGGTTATGGTTGTCGGTGATGTGATGCTGGATCGCTACTGGTATGGGCCGACCAGCCGTATCTCCCCGGAAGCACCGGTGCCGGTGGTTAAGGTCGACACCATTGAGGAGCGTCCTGGCGGCGCGGCAAACGTGGCGATGAACATCGCTTCTCTGGGCGCGCATTCGCGTCTGGTGGGCTTGACCGGTATCGACGATGCGGCGCGGGCGCTGAGCAAGTCGCTGTCGGACGTGAACGTGAAGTGCGACTTCGTTTCTGTTCCGACACACCCAACCATTACCAAGCTGCGCGTGCTGTCGCGCAACCAGCAGCTGATCCGCCTCGACTTTGAAGAAGGTTTCGAAGGCGTTGACCCTGAGCCGCTGCACGAGCGCATCAACCAGGCGCTGGGCAGCATTGGCGCGCTGGTGCTGTCAGACTATGCCAAAGGCGCGCTGGCCAGCGTGCAGACGATGATCCAGCTGGCGCGTAAAGCTAACGTGCCGGTGCTTATCGATCCGAAAGGCACCGAGTTTGAGCGCTATCGCGGCGCGACGCTGCTGACGCCAAATTTGTCTGAGTTTGAAGCGGTGGCGGGCAAGTGCAAAACCGAGCAAGAGCTGGTTGAGCGCGGCATGAAGATTATCGCTGATTTCGAACTCTCTGCGCTGCTGGTGACTCGCTCCGAGCAAGGGATGACGCTGCTGCAGCCGGGCAAAGCACCGCTGCATATGCCGACTCAGGCGCAGGAAGTGTATGACGTGACCGGCGCCGGCGACACGGTGATCGGCGTGCTGGCGGCAACGCTGGCAGCGGGAAACTCGCTGGAAGAGGCGTGCTACTTCGCTAACGCCGCGGCGGGCGTGGTTGTCGGTAAGCTCGGGACCTCAACCGTTTCGCCAATTGAGCTGGAAAACGCGGTGCGCGGTCGTGCCGATATCGGTTTTGGCGTCATGACCGAAGACGAGCTTAAAGCGGCCGTCGCTGCCGCGCGCAAGCGTGGTGAAAAAGTGGTGATGACCAACGGCGTGTTCGACATCCTGCACGCGGGCCACGTTTCGTATCTGGCGAACGCGCGCAGGCTGGGCGATCGCCTGATTGTGGCGGTAAACAGCGATGCGTCGACGAAACGCCTGAAGGGTGAAACGCGTCCTGTGAACCCGCTCGAGCAGCGTATGATCGTGCTCGGCGCGCTGGAAGCGGTGGACTGGGTGGTGTCGTTCGAAGAAGATACCCCGCAGCGCCTGATTGCCGGTATTCTACCGGACCTGCTGGTGAAGGGCGGCGATTACAAGCCGGAGCAAATCGCGGGTAGCGAAGAGGTCTGGGCCAACGGCGGCGAGGTGATGGTGCTCAACTTTGAGGACGGGTGCTCAACCACCAACATCATCAAGAAGATCCAGAAAGACAGTCAGTAAAAAACGGGCCGATTGGCCCGTTTTTTTATATCGGGTGGCGGCTGCGCCTTACCCGACCTACGCGTTCATGTAGGCCCGGTAAGGCGTAGCCGCCACCGGGCACAACAGGTCGCACTTACTCCTGGTCATCCACTGGCGGAATGGCCGGTGCTGGCTTCACCTCTTCCGGGGCATTACGGTTTTCCAGCTCGGTCAAACGCTGTTCAAGCAGCGCCAGCTTTTCACGGGTGCGCAGGAGAACCTGCGTCTGCACGTCGAACTCTTCACGGCTGACTAAATCAAGGCGAACCAACTGCGCCTGCAGCGTCTGGCGGATTTTTTTCTCAACGTCATCACCAAACTCACGAATGCCTTTCGGCATGGACTCGTGAACCTGACGCGCGATCTGCTCAATTTTCTTTGGGTCAATCATTGTCGTTTCCCTTGATGAAAAGGTGTTAGTGTCCATTGTAGCGCGTCATGCCGCGGGTTAAACAAAATTGTTTGATGCTTATGCATTGCCCAGGGTAATCAATAGCGTTATAGTTATCTCGCTTATTCTCAGGGCGGGGCGAAATTCCCCACCGGCGGTAAATCAGCTTAGCGCTGAAAGCCCGCGAGCGCTTTGGGTGAAAACTCAAAGGTCAGCAGATCCGGTGTAATTCCGGGGCCGACGGTTAGAGTCCGGATGGGAGAGAGTAACGATCCAGTCGGGCATGGGCCCGCTCACGTTATCTTTTTGCCGCTTATACGGCGCTCCTAAGACTGCCCTGATTCTGGTAACCATAATGTTAATGAGGTTTTTTTACCATGAATCAGACGCTACTTTCCTCTTTTGGCACTTCAACTCAACGTGTTGAACATGCACTGGATGCACTGCGCGAAGGCCGCGGTGTGATGGTGCTTGACGATGAAAACCGTGAAAACGAAGGCGACATGATTTTTGCCGCCGAAAACATGACCGTTGAGCAGATGGCGCTTACCATCCGCCACGGCAGCGGCATCGTATGCCTGTGTATTAATGAAGACCGTCGCAAGCAGCTCGATCTGCCGATGATGGTTGAGAACAACACAAGCGCCTTTGGTACCGGCTTCACCGTGACTATCGAAGCGGCGCACGGCGTGACCACCGGTGTGTCTGCGGCTGACCGTCTGACCACCGTGCGCGCAGCAATTGCCGATGGCGCTAAACCATCCGACCTGCATCGTCCAGGCCACGTTTTCCCACTGCGTGCGCAGGCGGGCGGCGTGCTGACTCGCGGCGGCCACACCGAAGCAACTATCGATCTGGTCACGCTGGCAGGCTTCAAACCTGCTGGCGTGCTGTGTGAACTGACCAACGATGACGGCACCATGGCGCGCGCGCCGGAGTGCATCACCTTTGCGCGTCTGCACAACATGCCGGTCGTGACGATTGAAGACCTGGTTGAATACCGCCAGGCGCACGAGCGCAAAGCCAGCTGAAACAGCTGATGTGAAAGAGCCGGGGAAACCCGGCTTTTTTGTCTCTAGTGATAGTTAATTTTAAACAGTACCACCGTTTCGAACGGGCCGGACTGAATTGCCTTCCCCTCGACAGGCGATAACTCTGCCGTGTACGTTTGCTCGTACTGCAGGGAACTGCCCGTAAAATCAGCATACTCTTCATAGCGGTTGAAGGTGTAAGGCTGCGTCCCGTTGAGGATCCGCAGCTTCAGGCCGTTACCTATCAGCAGCGCCGTATCGTCAGCGCTGAGCGATTCCGCAGTATAGAACGACGAATCCATCTTAAAGCCGTCTGAACATTGCGCATCCTGCACTTTGGTTGTTCGTACCGAAAACGTGCGGGTCCGCGTCTGCTGGTTCACGATATCGCGCGCGCTGAACGTGCCGAAATCGATCTCCTGATTCTCCGGAAAGATGCTAAACGTTGCCCCGCAGTCCAGTACGGTAATATTTTGCAAACCGTTGATGTGGTATTTGAGGTTTTTTGCGTCAACCATCTGGTTTACCCCCCCTTTGCCGTCGAACTGCACCACAACGTAATCGCTGAGCGAACTGACATACCCGTGGGGTGGCACAGCCTTAATTTTGACAAAAAGCCGTAATCGCGCCACGAACGTGCGCGTAATGTGAATGTCGTTCGGATTGCCGGAGCAGATGCGATTTTCCCAGCCCATCTGGCGGATTTGTGCCGGGGTATAAATAGTGATGTTGATGTTATCCAGGCACTGGCGGGTATCCACGCCGTTGGGTTGGCCTGTGGCATCGTAATCCATGCCTTCATAGGTTACGCCCAGCTCATAGTAAGGGTCGGTAGCGGAAGGATAAGGGTTTACCCAGGCATAGACGTCTTCAGGTTGAAAGCCGCTGGTGACGTTGTTGTCGCAGGTCACGGGAATTTTAATGTCATCGGATTCCCATATTTTTTGGCCGACCTGCGCGTTGCTGGGGATGGCAAAGGGTGAAATCGTTTTTGTCTCCTCAACGGGGCCGCCGGAGCCACCAAGGTAACAGTTGAGCGCCAGCGCCTCCTTCAAGGGCAGGGTCGACAGCAGCAGGATATACAGTAGGTTAGCGAGCGTGCGCATCTTAATCGATCTTCCGTACGGTGAGCGTACATGGGGCTGTTCCTCTGCACTGTGCGTCGACCTTCTTCAGCGCCCCGTAATCGTCGATGTAGCCAATGCTGTAATAGCTGCCGTGATAGTCACCGGTTGAGATCGTGGCCGTCGCAGAAGGTGCGACCATCAGGCTATCAAAGCCCGGCAGCATGGTTTTCGCATTCTTGCTGAGCCATGCGAGGGTGATGTAATACGGCGTTGGGTTGCGCACGGTCAGCCCCTTCGCAGTGGAGGAAACTTCCATGCGCATTTCTGCCAGCTCGCCTGGCCTTTTGGTAATCGCCTTCGGGCGCCAGAACAGTTTGATTCTGCTTTGCATTGCAACCTGCATGACGCTGCGTTCATCGCTTGCGCGGGTGCTTTTAGGCGGCACTTCGCGCAGATTGAAATAAAACAGCGTTTCCCGGTCTTTCGGTAACCGGCTGGTGGCGGCTTGCTTAACAATCCTCACCTGTGACGCCGAGCCTGCCTCAATGCGCTGAACAGGGGGAAGCGCCATAAAATGCGCGTCTTCTTTGTGCCCATTTTCGTCTTCAATCCATGACAGGGCCAGATAAGGCAGCGCCTGACTTTGGTTTTCCACCTTCAGGCTGCTGGCCTTGTCGCTTTCTGGAAAGACAATGCGGGTGCGGTCCAGGTTTATGGCTGCGTGAGTGGTGAACGCCGTGCCGAGCAGCATCAGGTAAAAGCTTTTAAGCGGGGTAAGTTTCATCATAGTTTCTTACTGGCAGGGCAGTATTAACTGCATACTGTTTTCAAGGTGTGAAGGTAACGAGAAGCGACACTGCTGATGCTCACCCCACGTCACGCGGAATTGTTGTTCGGGCTCGACGGCCCCCAGCCAGACGTGGCCATCATCACCGACCATCCCAATCTGACGGCCGTTCTCAAGCAGGCTAACAGCCGCGCCGAGCGGCGGCGCGCCCGATGCGGTTCGCAAAATGCCAGCGATATCGTGACCTGCACGAGTGGCAATCTGACGATAACCAATGGCTCCCTCCGTCCAGGTCGAGGTGACGACGCGGGTATCCACATCCACGCCCTCAGGCAGGTTGTTCAGATTGATCTGCACACTGGCGGGGGAGTAGCTGGAAAACGAGGGTAAAACACCAACGCCAAACCGGTTGGTTTCATCCCTTGATGCGTTAAGCGGAATATTCCCCACGCCGTCGGTACCGATCATTACCCGCGGTTCGTTGCCGTAGCTGCGACGGTGCAGAGCCGCCCCTTTCGTCGTTGAGGTAAAGGACCCGTTCCAGCTAGCGCTGAGGGAGTTATATTCATCAGTTTTATAGCTACCGGAGAGATTGAGATCGCCGAAGGCAGAGTAATGTTGGTAGCTGCCGCTGACCTGCGCGCCCGCGTTCGACTTTTCGCTTTCCGTACCCGCGGATATGCCCCATGTGTTATCGCGATCTGACGTGTCATACCACGATACGTTCTGGATTAGCGTGTCGCTGTTGTGCAGGTCGTAATTCAGACGATGATCGGGGTCGAGCGGTACGCTCAGTGAAAGATAAAACTGCGTATCGTCGTCTTCATCTTCATAATGCGTCTTGCTCCATGACAGGGTAACGCCCAGGTTTTTCCAGCGGCCCAGGTCAAAGTTGTAGCCTGCGGTCACGCTGCCTGTTGTGGAGGTCGAATCGTTCCACCAGGTTTGACGCAGCATATTGACGTAGAGGTTGAGCGATAATGCCGAAATGTACTGGCTCGCCGTGACGCTCAGCGCCTGTTTTTCTGACTGACGATCGTTATTGTCATCATCCAGAAAACGGGCGTAGCTCAGGAATTGTCGGTCCGAATAGCGGTAGCTGGCGAGCGTGAGTTGGCTGCCGGTGGTATCGAAGCGTTTACTGTAGTTGAAGCGGTAGCTGTACCCCGTCTGGCTATTCTCACCGGGGAGCCGGCTGGTCGCCTGAGTAACATCGAAAGAGAGTGCGCCGAGATATTCCATATTTTGGCCAATACCCGCGGCGATCGAACGGTAACGATCGCCGTCGGCGAGCGTACCGCCATAGAGCGAGGTTTGTGACAGCATACCCCATGAAAATTCGCCGCTCATAAAGGCGGTGTCTTCAACGTTATGAGAGGCATCTTTGCGGGCTTTTCCCCCCGCGAGTTTATAGCGAACCTGCCCCTTACGCGTTAAAAAGGGGACCGATTCTGCAGAGACCTGGAAGGTGCTGACGCGCCCGTCCTCTTCCGTAACGTTGACGTCCAGCGTGCCCTGCACAGACTGATTAAGATCCTGAATAACAAACGGTCCGGGAGGGACTTTGCTTTGATAGATGATGCGATCGGCAAGCCTGACCGTTACCGTGGCATTGGTTTGTGCTATCCCGGTAATTTGTGGCGCGTAACCACGCAGCGACCACGGCAACATGCGTTCATCGCTCATCAGCGAGGCACCGGTATAAGTGAATGCATCAAAAATGGCGGACTGAAAGTCCGTTTCACCGAGGGTCAGTTTCGCGCCGAGTGAAGGCAGGGGGCGGAACATATAGACGCGTGAAAAACGCCCATCGCTTTCTGAGCCTGCGTCAGTATGGGTCTGCGTATACTGGTAATCGCTGCGCAACCGCCACGCGCCCATATTTGCGCCCGCAGTGCCGTAAGTGTTGGCGTTGTCAGTACTGCTGCCGTCATTTGGCTGGTAATGACTGGCAAAAAGATTGTAGTCCAGCAGGAGGCCGGGCACGCCATTATCCCACGTTGAGGGTGGCATCCAGTCTGCCGCTCGGTACTGTAACCACGCCTGGGGAATACTGACCTTCAGCGTCTGGCTGGCTTGTTCAAAAATAAACGTGATATCCGGCCTGGACGTGAAATCAACGCACCCCTCTTTTTCAGGCAGGCTGGCGCGGATGGTCTCCTGTAGAGCAAAGGTATCGGCCAGTTCTGATGGAATACAGACCTGCACCTCATTATTTATTTCTCGCCAGCGAAGCTGCCAACCATTGGCAAGCGGCATATTATTAATTGAAACGGTAACAAAATAGTTACCGGGAATGACGGCCATGGGGTCTTTAAAAAGGGATAAGTCTACGCTATTGCGCTGATCTTTATCTATTGCATTAATATTGAATTCAGTTGCGGAGGCAACGTTCGTCATTAACAGGGACGTAATGATGACTATCCATTGTAATTTATATGACATCGTCCTGTTACTCAAAAAGATATAGAATGCCGGCTGACAGGCAGTGCCAGCCGGTGTATTCCGTGAGGTGATGTGTTTATTTGTACAACAGAATATAGTTAGCGGTGGCTTCAACCTGGCCGGCAGTGGCTGTTCTGCCTGTTGGAACCTCCATCAACGCTTTGAAGTGCAGCGTCTGGGTCGTGGAACCTGCAAGCAGTGCCACTTCATTTGCTTCACCCAGCGTAATGTTGGATTCAGCGTTATCCAGAAGGCGAACACCGACGTTTTGAGCACCGCTTGCATAGGTGTTGCTCATCAGGCTGGTGTCAGCTGCGTCGGTTGCCGCACTGGTGAAGGTGACATCTACTTTGGTAATGGGGGTATCTGTTTCATCGTCTGGATCGTCAAGTTGGCAGTTTTCCAGGTTAATATCCACTGCGACAGGCGTGGATTTCTTGTTCGCATTGATAACTGCCGTCGTGACTTCGCCAAGATCAACTTCTTTATCCACGCTGTCCGGTGCAATGTTGCATGGCGCGTCAATAACTACACCTTTGAATTTTATTTTACCTGACCCCTGGTCGTCCGCAAAAGCTGAACCTGAAAGGATAGCCGCCGTCGCAACCGCTAACAGTACTTTTTTACCCATATACATGAAAGTATCCTTTTTCAAATGAATTCATACTTTGAATATTAATTAAAACATCAATTTAAAATTATACCTTTGAAACAAAAGGGGCGCGATTAATGTGGCTTAAAGCTCGTTTTAGTGAGTTTTAATTAATAAGGTGAGGTTATTGTATTTGCCAGGTTTTTGAATGGATTTTAACGTTATTGGAAATAATTAAATTTATATTTGAGTGAACATCTCCAATAAAAATCATCAGGTTTCGATTTAAGGAAGGGGTTAAGTGATAAATTTAAAAAGTAATGTCTTTTTCACGATTGTTCTGAGCTTATATGCCTCTTTCTGAGAGCCTCCGCCTAAGGCGGAGGCGAAACCGTTAGCCAATACCGGCTGCTTGCAGGAGCACCAGGCTTAACCCCATCACCGACATTCCGCACAGCACGCCGTAGCTGGGGTTGTTGTTCGGGTCGATCTCTTTGGCCAGCGGCATCAGTTCATCAACGGAGAGTGCGACCATGATCCCGGCTACCGCCGCCATGATGGCAGCCATCACGACCGGAGACACCATGCTTCCAAGGATAAGCCACGCCAGCACCCCGCCGAGTATTTCCGCCATCCCTGAAATTCCCGCCCAGAATACGGCGGTACGTTTTGAGCCCGTGGCGGCGTAAACCGGCCCGGCAACGGCCAGTCCTTCAGGAATATTGTGCAACGCCACCGCCAGGGCGATTCCCAGGCCCATCTCCAGATTGCTGCTGGCCGTCACGTAGGTCGCGACGCCTTCCGGGAAGTTGTGCAGGCTGATGCCGAGGGTCAGCAGAATGGCCGTGCGCTTGATGTTGCGCGGTGCTGGCGTAACGCTTTTTTGCATTAGGTCCTGCGGATGCGCGTGGGGCAAGATGCGGTCGAGCGCAAAGTAGCCCAGCAGGCCAAAGATAAACATGCCGTACCCGAGGACTGGAGACATGCCTTCGGTACCCAGCGCGGCAGGCAGCATCTCCATTAGTGAGATCAACAGCATGATCCCGGCAGCAAAACCCAGCGAAAAAGCCAACACACGATTAGACGGCTTTTGGCCGATCACGCCGAGGATCGCGCCGATAAAGGTCGCGGCGCCTGCGAGTATGGTCAGGATCAAAGGGACTGACATGCACTGCTCCTTATAATAATGATTCTCATTAAAATAAATGATTCATTGAACGCAAAGCGAGAGGAGTCACCCTGCTTTGCATATTCCTTACATTCAAATTTCCTGATGATGATCTTCACGCTTATCAGCGTTCATCCTGTCTGAATTACGCGTAATGTAGAACCATCAAAATGACACCTTCTGTAAGGATATCACCATGTCTTCATCTCGTATGCCAGCACTGTTTTTAGGCCACGGTAGCCCAATGAACGTTCTGGAAGATAACGTCTATACCCGCGCATGGCGTCATCTGGGCGAGACGTTGCCGCGTCCGAAGGCCATCGTGGTGGTGTCTGCGCACTGGTTCACCCGTGGGACCGGCGTGACGGCCATGGAAGCGCCAAAGACTATTCATGATTTTGGCGGCTTCCCGCAGGCGCTTTATGATACGCATTATCCGGCGCCTGGTTCACCCGGGCTGGCGCAACAGCTGGTGGATCTGCTGGCACCCGTTCCCGTCGCGCTGGATAAAGAAGCCTGGGGCTTTGACCACGGCTCGTGGGGCGTGCTGATCAAGATGTACCCTGATGCCGATATCCCGATGGTGCAGTTGAGCATCGACAGCACCAAACCGGCAGCCTGGCACATGGAGATGGGGCGTAAGCTGGCAACGCTGCGAGATGAAGGCATCATGCTGATTGCCAGCGGTAACGTGGTGCATAACCTGCGCACGGCGCGCTGGCACGGTGAAAATACGCCGTATCCCTGGGCGACGTCGTTTAACGACTACGTAAAAGACAATCTGACCTGGCAAGGCCCGGTGGAGCAGCACCCGCTGGTGAACTATCTGGATCATGAAGGCGGTTCGCTCTCTAACCCAACGCCGGAGCATTTCCTGCCGCTGCTGTACGTGCTGGGGGCGTGGGATGGCCAGGAGAATATTACGATCCCGGTCGACGGGATTGAGATGGGAAGCCTGAGCATGCTGTCGGTGCAGGTGGGGTGAAAACATGCCCGGTGGTGCTACGCTTACCGGGCCTACAAACCGTTGGCCGGGTCAGGCGAAGCCGCCGCCCGGCAGATCTTACTCCACAAAAATATGCGGATAAAACCGTGACAGGTCCTGGGTGATCAGCGCGCGATCTTCGCGAATACCAATCCCCGCAGGCCGATCGTTGATAAGCCAGCTGCCAATCAGCGTATAGCTGTCGCCAAACTTCGGCAGCTGATAGAACTCCTGGACGATCATCCCTTCTTCGCCGTACGGCCCTTCAACCGCTTCCAGCGTTTTACCGTTTTCAATAATAGAGACGTTAGCCCCTTCGCGGGAGAAGATCGGCTTCACGACGTACTTGTCCATTTGCGGGTAATCATCTTCCGCAAAATAAGACGCGAGCAGGTTCGGGTGGTCCGGGAACATCTCCCACAGCATCGGTAGCAGGGCCTTGTTGGAGATAATGCTCTTCCAGGCCGGCTCCAGCCAGCGCACGCCCGCATCTTCCAGCTTGGTGGAGAACATCTCACGCAGCATGTATTCCCACGGGTAGAGCTTGAACAGGTTGCTGATGACCTGGTCCTGGGTGTCGGTAAACTGCCCTTTCTCGCCCAGGCCGATGTCCTCGATGTAGAGGAACTCTGTCGCCACTTCCGCTTCGGCCGCACAATCCTGCAGATACTGAACCGTACCGCGGTCTTCTTCCGTGTCGCGGCAGCAGGCAAGGTGCAGCAGGCTGAAACCGTGCTGTTCACGCAGCTCGGCGAAACGCTCAATCAGCTTTTCCTGCAGGCTGTTGAACTGGTCGCTGCCTTCCGGCAGGTTGCCTGCGCTGGCCTGGTCTTCCAGCCAGATCCACTGGAAGAAGGCGGCTTCGTACAGGGAGGTGGGCGTATCGGCGTTGTTTTCCAGAAGCTTAGGTTCACCTACGCCATCCCACGCCAGATCGAGACGAGAGTAGAGTGAAGGCTGGTTGGTTTTCCACGACTGGCGCACGAAATTCCACGTGTGCTTAGGAATGCGGAATTTGGTCATCAGCGCGTCGCTCTCGATAACCTTCTCAACAACCTTCAGGCACATCTGATGCAGCTCGGCGGTTACATCTTCCAGCTTTTCAACCTGGGCGAGGGTGAGCCTGTAATAGGCATCTTCACACCAGTACGGTTCGCCGTACATGGTGTGGAAGTTAAAACCGTATTCCGTCGCTTTTTCGCGCCAGTCCGGGCGCTCAACAATACTGACTCGTTCCATGATCAGCCGCCCATTGAGCGAGTTGAGGAGCCGGTCGCGCTACGCTGCATGGTGGATTGCTTCGCTACAGATTCGCCAAACCCGCCGCGGGTGACCGTGCTGGTGGTCGCCGGCTTCGGTGCCATCGCTGTTTTAGGCACGGTCGTGGTACGGCCAGGCGTTGCCGCACCGTAGTTTTTACCGCTGGCGTCGGTATATTTACCGTATGCCGGGCTGTTTGGGTTTTTGGAGCTAAACAGCGGCTGCTGCTGATAGCCCGCGCCGCCGCTCATCATACGGCCCATCATGTAGCCCGCCATAAGCGGCATCCAGAAGCTGCCGCTGGATTGCGCCTGTGCCTGATTTTCCGGTGCCATCCCTGCCTGAGCAGGCGCCTGCTGGCACTGGCCTTCGCCGAATTCCGCAACGCAATCTTCACGTGACGCGTATTTCGGTGCGGTACGCTCCGCTTCTTTCAGGGCGCTGTTATAGGCAGTCGTACATTCTGCGGCTTTACCGGTGGCAGCCGAGCAATCGTCCGCGTTTTGATACATCGAGACCGTTTCGTCGCTCTGCTCACAGCCTGCCAGCATAAAAACAGCCGTGATCGCAAAGGCGACAGGAGTGAGGTGGCGCGCGTTCCAGCTTTTGCGGAACGAGGCGTGATTAATCGTTTTTGTCCGTTTCATCTTTGTCTTCCTGGACCCAGTGGTTATAACGCTCAGGATAGAGGATGAGTGGTTGAAAATGAAGCGAAGAGGGGGATTAAGGGGGATCTTTACGTTGGCTTACGTTTGGATGTGATAGGGGTTCCCTCTCCCGAAGGAGAGGGAGGGTAATGCTTAGTTACGGAACGGATTGTTACCGCTGCTGGCAGGTGCGGTTGTACGTGCCGTAGCAGGCTGTGCTGCTGGGACGCTGTTTTCACCGTTATAGTTATCAACGGCGGCAGCCTGCTGTGGGTTCTCCGGTGCAACGCTGTCTGGCGAGGTCGGAACCGGTTTGCCCAGCGTACTGTTCAGCATCTGCAGGTCCTGTTCGTTCAGCGTACCCAGGGCTTGCTTGATGTTCAGCTGGTTAATCAGGTACTGGTAGCGCGCGCTGGAGAGCTGCTGTTTCGCGTTATAGAGCGTGGTGGTCGCGTCCAGAACGTCAACGATGGTACGCGTACCCACGGAGTAGCCCGCTTCGTTCGCGTCCAGAGAACTCTGCGCAGAGACAACGGCCTGTTTATACGCGTTGATGCTGCTGATAGACGCGTTCACGTTGTTGAAGGACGAACGGACGGTCTGCACCACGTTGCGGTGTGCGCTTTCCAGCTGCTCGCTTGCACCAACAAAGTTGTACTGTGCCTGTTTCACCTGAGAGTTGACCATGCCACCCTGATACAGCGGCAGGGAGAAGCTCAGGCCCACTTTATTTTGGCCCTGGTTGCTATCGTCATACTGGGCGGAATTTGTTTTAGAACCGCTGTAAGTTGTATCCGATACGCCGGTAGACGCGCTCAGGCTCAGGGTTGGCAGATGGCCATCCTGCGCCTGACGAATTTGCTCGCGGGCCAGGTCCTGGCTCAGACGCGCCTGCAGCAAGGCCAGGTTACGGTTTTCCGCTTCTTTCAGCAGAGAGTTAACCGCCTGCGGCTTGTCGGTTTTAAAGCTGTCCACGTTCAGGGAAGCCAGCTCAGGATAATAGTTGCCGGTGACCTGACGCAGCGATTCCAGCGCGTTATCAAGGTTGTTACGCGCGGTCACTTCGTTGGCCAGCACGGTGTCGTACTGTGAACGGGCGTTCTGCACGTCAGTGATCGCGACCAGTCCCACGTTGAAACGCTGGGTGGTTTGATCTAGCTGACGGTAAACCGCCTGTTTCTGCGCTTCGGTGTAGGAGAGCGCGTCAATCGCGCTCAGCACGTTAAAGTACGCGGTGGCGGTGTTCAGGATCAGCGTTTGCTGATCGGTCTGATAGGTGACATCCTGAATGCCCGCGCTCTTTTCCTGCAGGGTCAACGCACGCCATTTGGACATATCAAACAGAGTCTGCGTTAACTGCAGTGAGGCGCTGGTGGCATTGGAGTTAACGCCGTTAGCGTCGCGAAAACCGTTGCTGTAGGTATAATCTGCACCTAAGCCCAGCTGCGGCAGCAGTGGACTACGTGCTTCATTAATCTTTTCAAACGCAGCATCACGATCGGCCGCTGATTTACGTAAATCAGGGTTGCCCAGACGTGCCTGCTGGTAGACCTGTAACAGGTTTTCTGCCTGGCTCATTGCACTGAAGCCCGTCAGGCTCAGGCCGATAAGGATGGGGAGCAATTTCTTCATTTGCATTCCTTGTTGTGAAGCAGTATTAGCGCTGATCTAATTAAAAAATAATTGCCGATTCTAACAGAATCATCCACACCAAAAGGTTGGCGTTACGTGCCATCTGGCGGTAATTTGCACCAATCTACCATATAGCCTTACTTACGGCAGCTAAACAGCCTTGAAATTCACAATTTCATCACCATTGCTACCAGGACTCGACTCATGCAGAAAACAGATACCTTGCCAGTGACATTCGCCAAAAACGATGTAGAAATTATTGCACGAGAAACGCTATATAGCGGTTTTTTTTCAATGGATCTTTACCGTTTCCGGCATCGCCTGTTTAACGGTGAAATGAGCGGTGAAGTTAAACGCGAAATTTTTGAGCGCGGGCACGCTGCAGTCTTGCTACCCTTTGACCCAGTGCGCGATGAAGTTGTGCTGGTTGAGCAGGTTCGGATTGCCGCCTATGACACCAGCGAAACCCCGTGGCTGTTGGAGATGGTGGCCGGGATGATCGAAGAGGGTGAATCGGTTGAAGACGTTGCCCGCCGCGAGGCGCTGGAAGAGGCGGGTCTGGTGGTAGGACGGACGAAACCGGTACTGAGCTACCTGGCAAGCCCGGGTGGCACAAGTGAACGCTCATCTATTATGGTGGGCGAAGTGGACGCCACGACGGCGGAAGGGATCCACGGTCTGGCAGATGAAAACGAAGATATTCGGGTTCATGTGGTGAGTCGGGAGCAGGCTTACCAGTGGGTAGAAGAGGGTTTAATCGACAACGCAGCGTCTGTCATCGCCCTGCAATGGCTACAACTGCATTATCAGACATTACGAAACGAGTGGGCAAAATGAAGCGTTATACACCTGACTTTCCAGAAATGATGCGCCTGTGCGAAACCAATTTCGCACAGCTGCGCCGCCTGCTGCCGCGAAACGATGCACCCGGCGAAACGGTAAGCTATCAGGTGAGCTACGCGCAGTATCGTTTAACGATCGCAGAATCAACGCGTTACACTACGCTGGTGGAAATTGAGCAAACGGCGCCCAGCATTAGCTACTGGAGCCTGCCGTCGATGACGGTGCGTCTCTACCACGACGCGATGGTCGCTGAAGTGTGTTCGAGTCAGCAGATCTTTCGCTTCAAAGCACGGTATGATTACCCTAATAAAAAGTTGCATCAACGCGACGAAAAGCATCAAATTAACCAGTTTTTAGCTGACTGGCTAAGATATTGTTTAGCACATGGAGCAATGGCGATTCCGGTTTGTTAGCGTCATAAACCTACCTAAGGACACCATTTGGAAAGCCTGTTGAACCTGACTGTTGCTGGTGGGGCGCCAGTCAGGATATTGCAAATCACCGATACCCACCTGTTTGCCGAAAAGCATGAAACCCTGCTGGGCGTGAACACCTGGGAGAGCTATCAGGCGGTACTTAGCGCGATCCATGCCGAAAATCGTGCCTGCGATCTGATCGTCGCAACGGGCGATCTGGCGCAGGATCAATCCTCCGCAGCCTATCAGCATTTTGCTGAAGGTATCGCGAGCTTCAGCGTGCCGTGCGTCTGGCTACCGGGCAATCACGACTTCCAGCCTGCCATGTACAGCTCCCTCCATGAAGCGGGTATTTCGCCAGCCAAGTGCGTGTTTGTGGGGGACCATTGGCAAATCCTGCTGCTCGACAGCCAGGTATTTGGCGTTCCGCACGGTGAACTGAGCGAGTTTCAGCTCGACTGGCTGGAGACAAAACTGGCCGCCGAGCCGGAACGAAACACGCTGCTGTTGCTTCATCATCACCCGCTACCGGCGGGATGTAGCTGGCTCGATCAACACAGCCTGCGCAACTCAGCGGCGCTGGACAGGGTGCTGGTGAATTTCCCTCGGGTGAAAAACCTGCTGTGTGGTCACATTCATCAGGAACAGGATCTTGACTGGAACGGCCGTCGAATGCTCGCCACCCCGTCTACCTGCGTACAGTTTAAGCCGCACTGCGCCAACTTTACCCTGGACACCATCGCACCAGGCTGGCGCTGGCTGGAACTGCATGCCGATGGCACGCTGACGACAGAAGTGTGCCGGTTGTCAGGTGCTAAATTCCGTCCTGATACCGCTTCAGAAGGTTATTGATGTCTACGCTCCTCTATCTTCACGGGTTCAACAGCTCGCCGCGCTCCGCGAAAGCGACGCAGTTTCGCCACTGGCTGAGCGAGCGTCATCCGGACGTTGAGATGATCGTCCCACAGCTACCGCCTTACCCGGCGGATGCCGCGGAGATGCTGGAATCCATTGTCCTTGAGCACGGCGGCGAATCCTTCGGTGTGGTCGGCTCCTCGCTGGGCGGGTACTACGCCACCTGGCTGTCACAATGCTTTATGCTGCCCGCCGTTGTGGTTAACCCGGCGGTACGTCCGTTTGAGCTGTTAAGGGACTTTCTTGGGCAAAACGAGAACCCCTACACCGGACAGCAATATGTGCTAGAGTCACGCCATATTTACGATCTCAAAGTTATGCAGGTAGACCCGCTTGAAGCGCCGGATCTTATCTGGCTGCTGCAGCAAACGGGTGATGAAGTGCTGGATTACCGCCAGGCAGTGGCGTATTACGCATCCTGCCGCCAGACTGTAGAAGAGGGCGGAAACCATGCTTTCACGGGCTTTGAGGATCATTTCACCCAGATTGTCGATTTTCTTGGACTGCACAGCCACTGACAATCAATGCGAATTGCTAGTTTAAATCATGACGCAAACCTATAACGCTGATGCCATTGAGGTACTCACCGGGCTTGAGCCGGTTCGCCGCCGCCCGGGGATGTACACCGATACGACGCGCCCAAACCACCTGGGCCAGGAAGTTATTGATAACAGTGTGGACGAAGCGCTGGCAGGCCATGCCAAACGCGTTGATGTCATCCTGCACGCCGATCAGTCGCTGGAAGTCATCGACGACGGGCGCGGGATGCCTGTGGATATTCACCCTGAAGAGGGTGTGCCCGCCGTTGAGCTGATCCTCTGCCGTCTGCATGCGGGCGGTAAGTTCTCTAACAAAAATTACCAGTTCTCTGGTGGCCTGCACGGCGTGGGTATTTCCGTGGTGAACGCCCTGTCTAAACGCGTGGAAGTGAACGTTCGCCGTGACGGCCAGGTTTACAACATCGCGTTTGAAAACGGCGATAAAGTGCAGGATCTGCAGGTTGTCGGCACGTGCGGCAAACGCAACACCGGTACCAGCGTCCACTTCTGGCCTGATGAAAGCTTCTTCGACAGCCCGCGTTTTTCTGTTTCTCGCCTGTCTCACCTGCTGAAAGCCAAAGCGGTGCTGTGCCCTGGCGTTGAAATCACCTTTACCGATCGCGTTAACAATACCGCACAAACCTGGTGCTACGCCGATGGTCTGAACGACTACCTGTGCGAAGCGGTAAACGGCCTGCCTACGCTGCCGGAAAAACCGTTTGTCGGTAACTTTAGCGGCGACACCGAAGCGGTGGACTGGGCGCTGCTGTGGCTGCCGGAAGGCGGCGAGCTGCTGACCGAAAGTTACGTTAACCTGATCCCAACCATGCTCGGCGGGACGCACGTCAACGGCCTGCGTCAGGGGCTGCTGGACGCGATGCGCGAGTTCTGCGAATACCGCAATATCCTGCCGCGCGGCGTGAAGCTGTCGGCAGAAGACATCTGGGATCGCTGCGCCTACGTTCTCTCCGTGAAGATGCAGGATCCGCAGTTTGCCGGGCAGACCAAAGAGCGCCTGTCGTCGCGCCAGTGCGCGGCGTTCGTCTCCGGCGTGGTGAAAGACGCGTTTACCCTATGGCTGAACCAGAACGTTCAGGCGGCAGAGATGCTGGCTGAAATGGCCATTTCCAGCGCCCAGCGCCGTCTGCGCGCCGCGAAGAAAGTGGTGCGTAAAAAGCTGACCAGCGGCCCCGCGCTGCCGGGCAAGCTGGCGGACTGTACCGCTCAGGATCTCAACCGTACCGAGCTGTTCCTCGTGGAAGGGGACTCGGCGGGCGGGTCGGCCAAGCAGGCGCGAGACCGTGAATATCAGGCGATCATGCCGCTCAAGGGTAAGATCCTGAACACCTGGGAGGTCTCTTCTGATGAAGTGCTGGCCTCGCAGGAAGTCCACGATATCTCGGTAGCGATCGGCATCGATCCGGACAGCGACGATCTGAGCCAGCTGCGCTACGGCAAAATCTGTATCCTCGCGGATGCGGACTCCGATGGTCTGCACATCGCCACGCTGCTGTGCGCGCTGTTTGTGAAGCACTTTAAAACGCTGGTTAAAAACGGCCACGTTCACGTGGCGTTGCCGCCGCTGTACCGTATCGACCTCGGCAAAGAGGTTTACTACGCGCTGACGGAAGAAGAAAAGGCGGGCGTGCTGGAGCAGCTTAAGCGCAAGAAGGGCAAACCTAACGTGCAGCGCTTTAAAGGGCTGGGCGAGATGAACCCGATGCAGCTGCGCGAAACTACCCTGGATCCCAATACCCGTCGTCTGGTGCAGCTAATCGTTACTGACGAAGACGAACAGCAAACCAACGCCATGATGGATATGCTCCTTGCCAAGAAGCGTTCGGAAGACCGACGCAACTGGCTGCAGGAGAAAGGCGATATGGCAGATATTGAAGCCTGATGCTCAGGCCCTCAGCCTCTGGAGAGGCTGAGGGCCTGGAGAACCAAACCATGATCGCCTTACCGAACCTCTGTTTTTTTCGGTTTCAAAAATCGTAAATTCACAATAGCGCCGTCGGTGGGGACGGTTTCCAGTTCATTCACCTCCATCGCTATTCCTTCGGGCAGGCTGAAGCTGTCAACCGTAATGCGGTTTACCCGCCACGGCGTAAGGTAACTGACCATGAGATCGCCTTTTGCGTTAGTGGTTGATCCGAATTGATTATAAAACCCAATCCCTGCCGAACCGGGCACCTGAACCAGTGCCGCAGTGCTCCCGAGCGTTTGCCCGAAGGTAACCCCCCCCTGGTATAACAGCACGCTGCCGCTGACGTCGCCATGATAGTCGCGCTGCGTGCCGCTGCGGGTCATGCTGACGTTCATTTCGCCGCTGTTGTACTGATAGCCAATACTGCTTTTCAGCGCATCGTTCCCGTGTTCGCTATGCTCCGCCGTCACGTCATAGCGCAGGCTGTAATCATCCAGCGCCGAGCCGCTAACGTTGATTCCATGCGTGTTATTATCCCGGCTGGCGAGATCGGAAACCAACGCAACGTTGGTAAAGTGGCTGCCAACGCTAAACGGTATGCTGATGTTAATACCCAGCGTCGATTCCGGCGCGTAGTCGGCGTAACGATCGTAGCTTCCGTACAGCGATAGATCGACTTCCTGCCAGCTGGCGTCAAGACTCAGCGTGAGGCTATTGCTGCCGGCCTCGCGGCTGCGGGATTTCAGCCAGCGCCAGGAAAGGCTGAGGCTCGAGTTTTCGTCAAAGTTTTGCGTCAGCTCGACCAGGCCTTCACGCGTTCGCTGGGTGGTGTCATCATCCCAGCCCCAGGCCAGCATCGAGGCGCGGTTTAACCGCTCCTCGAGCGAACGATACTGGCTGCCGCGTGGATACCATTGAAGCTGGGCATTAAGGCTGGTTTCCGTTTGAATAAAGGTTTTTGCATAGCGCAGACGTCCAGCGCTGCCGCTTAACGCTTTTCCCTGCTGACGGTAACGGGCGCTGCGCACGTCGGCAGACAGAGCGCCCCATTTCCCCATATTGCCGCCCACGCCAGCAACATGACTCGCGTAATTCTCACCCTGCTGTACGCCGCCAAAGAGAGTGGTATGCGGTGCAACGCCCCAGGAGAGCGTGCTCTGCCAGAAACGGTCTTTATCCAGATCCACGCTGTGATAGGGTTTATAGCGTCCGGCAACCAGCTCGTAGCTGAACATTTTATGCTGCACCAGATTCGGCATAATCGAGTACGGAATCGAACGCGTGCGCTCGCTGCCGTCGCTTTCCTGGATCGTCAGCTCAAGATTGCCCTGCGAATCGGGCGGGTAGAAATCACGGATCACAAACGGCCCAGGCGGGACGTGGATGCGGTAGACCCGCTCGCCGTTCTGACGAAGGGTGATTTCCGCTTCGCTGCGCGCATAGCCGTTAATCAGCGGTGAATAGGGCCGCCAGCTGTCCGGGAACATCGCCTCATCGCTGGCGAGCGAAATACCCCGGTAGGACATGCTGTCGAACAGGTTCGATGAGGTATAGCCGTCGCCAAGGTTAAGGCGCGATCGCATAGACGTAATGCTGCGCCATACGGAGGCTGAGTTACTGTATGAGCCGTGCTGCCTGTCGGCTTCTCGCCAAAATGTATTCTGGTAGCGCACGCGCCAGGGGCCGACGTTCAGGCCGTTCTCAAGCACCAGCGTTGCGTCAGTGCCCGGCGTATCCCAACGGTAGCGCGCACGTTGATTATTGACGTCCAGACGGTAGTTCACGAACAGAGCGTTCATCCCATCATCCCAACGGCTGGTGCTGATTCCGTTTTGCTGAGGGTTGAAGGCCTCTTCTGGAAATAATAGCGTGAGCAGGTTGGCATCCGGGCGATACCAGAACTGAAGATCGAAGCGGGTGGCAGAGTCGGAGGTTAAACACGCGCTGACGTCCCAGTGAAGCTTATCAAGAACGAAGGTTTTTACGCCCCACTCTTCAAGAAGCGGACGCGTCAGGCAGGGGCTATCGGCGTGAAAATCAAGAAATATTGAGCCTTTATAGGCGTTGTTCAGAATAACCCATGTCTTTTCATGAGCAGACGCAGCGTTTGTTGCCAGTAACAGCGCCATGACTCGGATAACAGGGTGGATCTGCATCTTTGCGTCAACATCGTGGGCAGCTTTTGCTACCCACGATTAAGCCCACTATGGCTTACTTCTTCAGAGCCGCCAGCTCGGCGCGAGCCTGGCTCAGCTCCTGCTGGATCTCACGTAGATCCGCCTGTTTTTCTGCCAGTTTTTTCTGGTACTTGGCGATCTTCTTAGCATCACCTTTTGCTTTAGCTTCTGCCAGATCGGCCTGAACTTCAGCAACGTCGCCACGTTTTTCAGCCAGTTTCTTTTCCAGCTTGCTCACGTCTTTCTGAGCATCAGCCAGCACGCTTGCGTTGGTACAGTGTGCCTTGACTTCTGCCAGGGCTTTTTTCAGGCCGTCCACTTTGTAAGTATTGCCATACTGCTGGGCAATCTTAATCTCTTTTTCCAGCGCGGCGCTTTTGGCTGCACAGGTCTCAGCGGCGTGTGCAGAAGCTGAAGCAAACATCCCTACGGCAGCAACGACGGTTAATACGGACACTAATTTCTTCATAGTCTTTCTCCTTTGTTGATGTATTGCCTGAGCTGATGCTCCGGCAATTTCCTGTGAACAAAAGAGTACTGCAGCGCGGATAGCCAAAACGATGCAGACGCGTCCTCATCGAATGTAGGACGCGGATTAAGATACCCTCTTGATTTGCAACCTTCTATTGAAGTCTAAAAGGTTTCAATTTAGAGGGTAGGGGATTTGAAGGTCAGCTTTAAGCGAAGAGCTGAGCGGGTATTGATGATTGTGCCAGGTTTTATCGCGTGTCAGTGTCTGAGTCCGTAATCGATTTACTCATATTGACACCCGTAATCCCGAATCCGCAGGTTTCATAAACATGCCGGGCACGAGTATTATCACCTGCGACACGCAATCTGATCTCTTTGAAACCTTTTTCCTGCAATTACTGAGTGTTTATCCATTCGTAGAACTTTGAGATTTGCCTCCCCTATGTGGCCTAATACTTGAGAGTGCCAAGCCTGCGGTAACACCTTCGTTTCGGTCCTAAGGTCATAAAGCGACATAAAATCATTTCCTTTAATATTCGTTTAGTCCGTTTATGAAATATAAATTCCCTTTCGCCATTTATTAAATATGGAAAACACTTAAAAAAACTAACTATTTTATCTATATGCGATTAATTCTGACGTGGCAGAGGAGGCATTATGTTCTCATTTTCATCAGTAGCGGCTGAAGATTTACACAGTAAATTGATTATCCAGGCTATTCCATCCTCTGAGGGGACGGTTGTGATTGAAGGTCAGCCTAAGTATGAAAAAACGTTCAAGGTCGTTGTATACAGCAAAGTTAAACAGCCGATTGAATTAACAGGCTTTGTAGGCTGCTACAAAGCCTTTGATGATAAAGGCAAGGAGTTTGATGAGCGTACGGTTCAGGCAGATCTGCTTGGAACTTTGAAAGAAGGAGCTAAAGAAGGCGAAGTCTCTTTCATCAGCGACGATGAATCTGTCTACAATGCCAAATTTGTTAAATGGTCTTCGCATTGTCCACATCGTGCCTGGTCAGAGTGACCAGTACTGGGTTTTGTGGATTAAGCCGCCACAATGCCATTAGAAGTGCATTCAGGACGATCTCTTTGGTCATCCGGGGCTGCATTGACCAGCCGATAACTTTCCGTGAGGACTGGTCAGCTTGTTAGCCACAGGGTGTCGCGGTCCTGCTTTGCCCTGAACATGGTCGTTAGCCTATAGAATCAACTCATTCTGTATAGCCGATCATACAAGGGGGTCGCCCCGTATCGTGCCAATGCTGTAGCGCGGCGCGAAGCTGCTCAAGTTCAGCTTCCAGCCGGTGAATGCCTTCGCTGTCCGGATTCTCCTCCTGCTCTTCGCAGCGCGCTACCAGCGTTGGCATGCCCAATAACGCGATACCACCGCGCAGCCTGTGCAGCGTCTCGCGCAGAGCGGTCTCCGGCGCGTTGTGCCATGCGCGTAACTGGGCGAGAGATTCATCAATGACGGAAATCTGGAGCGAAAGAAAGAGGGGCAGGTTTTCCCCCTCCAGCAGCTCTGGCGGCAGGTCGTACTCCGGCTGCGGTACATCGGGAACCGGAGCGGTGCTTTTGAGGGGCGCCAGGAGGTCGGTGAGCATACTGAGGGTTACCGGCTTGAACAGACAATCGCGCATTCCAGCCTCCCTGGCCTTTTCACGCACGCTCTCCCGTGCGTCTGCGGTCGCGCCAAAGATGGCCACTTCGGGATAGCGCCCCAGGATGATATGCGCCAGCTCAAATCCGCTCGTACCGGGCATATTACAGTCGGTGATGACCGCATCAGGACGAGCGTCCTTCAACTTTTCCAGCGCCGACGTTGAGCCGTCGGCGCTGATGACGCGGTGACCGAGCCAGCTCAGCTGCTGGCTTAATACCAGCCTGCCCACGGGGTTATCGTCGACAATCATCACGCTCAGGGAAGCGCGGGAATGCTGTGAGGCGGGCCGTATATCAGAGACATCCTGCCGCCCTTCCATGACCGGCAGAGCAAGGGACACAGTGACCTTGGTTCCGCGGCTGGGCTCGCTGTCAATCGCTAAGCTGCCGCCCATCATTGTTGTCAGTGTGTGGCAGATATAGAGACCCAGACCGCTCCCCTGTGCGACGTTGGGTGTGTTGCCCTGAGCAAAGGGTTGGAACAACCGCTGCCGGGTGGCTTCATCAATACCTTCGCCGGTATCTTCAACGTCTATACGCAGCAGCAGATAGCCATCCTCGCGTGCGTCGAGCTGCACGCGGAGCGTTACCTGGCCGCTTTGGGTAAATTTGATCGCGTTTCCAACGAGGTTGACCAAAATTTGCCTGAAGCGGCTGCGATCGACCAGCACGTCCCCCTGCAGATCGGCATCACGCTCCAGTACAAATGCCAGCCCTTTTTGAGCCGCCATACCGTCGAACAGCATCGCGGGTTCCTCAATCAGTTTGCGCAGAGATGCGCGCTCGGGGCGCAGCACCAGGCGGCCTGACTCAATGCGCGACACGTCAAGAATATTGCCAATCAATAGCAGGAGCGCCTGGGCCGCGTCCCAGGCCACCCGCACCGACTGACGGTTTTGCTGCGTATCGCCAGGACGCTTCATGACCAGTTCCAGCATCCCGAGGATCGCGCCGATCGGCGTGCGGATCTCATGGCTCATGGTGGCCAGAAAAGCGCTCTTTTCCCGGCTGACGCGCTGAGCAAGACGCCTGGACTGACGCTGGGCGGTGACGATCCCCAGCATTTTCTGCCGGTAGCGCAGGTGGCGACCATAGCCGTAGCCGGCCACGACGAGGAGGAGGAATGCGGTAACCATGCCGACCGTTAACGCCGTGCTCAGCGCTATCTGCCTTGGCCCGGTCGAGTCGAAGCTACTGCCGGCGCTCCCGCCGCGGGTGAGGGCGTGAAGATCCTCAGGCGGAATATTGATAAGCGCTTTATTCAAAATGGTGATTAACGGCCAGGACTGACGCGATGCCCCGAACGAGAATCGCATCGGATCGATGTCAATACTCCCCAGAATACGCAGCGCGGCATACTCTTTCGTTGCCAGCAGCGCGTTGGCAACGATCAGCGGCATCGCCATCATCTCGCCATTGCCGTGAAGGATGCGGTTTAAGCCGCGTCGCCAGGTGTCGATTTTTTCCAGCTGGCCGCCGTTTTGCTTGCGCAGCCACTCTTCCGGCGACTGTCCGTCCAGACTGAGCACGCCGGGGTTCACCGCCTCGGGAGCATGATGCGCCTGCCCGACCATCACCCAGGAGTTATAGAGCCAGGTGCGGGTGGTCAGTAAATCAGAACGCCAGATATCCCCCTGCGTTACGCCTGCAACCAAATCCGCTTTACCCGCATTAACCGACTCCAGCGCCGCCCGCTGGGTGGAATAACGCTGGATGACAAAGTTAAACCCGGTGCGCAGCTGTAATGCGGTCAGAACATCGGCAATGATGCCGCGCATCTGGCCGCTTTCATCAAAAAAGGCGACCGGCGGATTATCTTCCGCCACCGCCACCCGTATACGTTTGTGTTCGTTAATCCATTTACTTTCCAGCGAGGTAAAGGCCGGTTGCTGTTCGCTTAGTGAAAGCGGGATGCCGCCATTCCAGCGGCGGTGGATCTCTATGCTTGCGCCTTCCGGCAGCGCGGACAGCACGTTATTGAGCACGTTGATCCAAGTTTGCATCTTTGGCATCGCCGCAAAGGAATACCCGGAAACGGCAAAGGGCGAGTTAAGGGGCCGGATGCGTAAGTTGCTGATGTTCGACTGATTCACCAGATAGCGGGCGGTGACGCCATCGCAAAAGAAAAGATCAATTTTTCGAAATGCGAGTGCTTCAAGCGCGTGGCGCGGGGAATAGAACGGTATGATTTCCGCATTCGGATAGCGCTTCAGAACGCGCTGAGGATCGTAGCCCGGTGCGATAGCAATCTTTCTGACCGCATCATCCTGCGTGGCTTCGTTATTCACCACTTCCACAGCAGCGTTGGGGCTGTAGGGGTGGCTCAGTATCAGCCCCTGATTTTGCTGGTTATCGCTGGCCTGAGCGATGAAATCCGCTTTTCCTGAGCGTAACGCGTCCAGCGCATCGCTGTATTGTTGATAGCGAATAACCTCTATTTCGACGCCAAGATTATCCGCTGCCAGGCCGATGAAATCGGCGTTAATGCCGCCGTAATCATTAAGCCCGGTGGTAATGTCATAGGGCGGCGACATTGGCAGCCAGACGGCCAGGCGAATCTTGCGGTGTTCACGCACCCAGCGCCATTCGCTGGCGTTGAGCCCCGGATCGGCAATGACTTCCATACTGCGTGAGAGAAGCTTAAGAGGCTCCTGCGTCGTCGCACCTGGTACCGCATAAGCAACGAATAAGAGCAGCAGCCCGCTAAGAATTCTCATTGTCACCCTCCCTGAAAACCAGTGAGATAAGCTGATTGAGATCGTCGCAGCCGCATTTTTGCAGCATCCGGGATTTATAGGTGCTAATGGTCTTATTGCTGAGCATTAAGAGATCGGCGATCTCTTTGTTGCTCTTGCCCTGCTTCAGGTAATTGAGAACGGCAATTTCACGATCCGAAAAACGTCCTGACAGCGCGTCGGACGCATCGCTTTTTTCGTTAACCAGGGTGGCTTTGAACAGCGTTCCTTCGGGAAAACATTGATAGCCCGCCATAATGAGCCTGCACAATGGCTCAACGTTTTCCAGCGGCATATTCTTATTGATAAACCCCTGCGCCCCGGCGTGCAACGTTCTCAGTGCATATATACCCGCGGACTGGCTGGTAAAGACCAGTATTTTAAGCTCCGGGAAGTGTGTCTTAATACGCGGCAAAAGGTCGAGACCATCGGCGTGTTTAAGCTCAAGATCCAGAATTAATAATTCCGGGCGCTGTTGATGCAGCTGGGAAAGCAGATTCTCACCCGTAGAGGTACTGACAATCATATCCCCGTGCTTTTCAAGAAGCACCTTCAATGCAAAGCAAATTGCTGGATGATCGTCTACAAGCAAAATCGAAATCATACTACCCCTTGTCCTTTTGGTGGCCTCACTTACTCCATCGACCTGATGGGCGATATATTAATCAACAGCGGATAAGAACGATACAGAAAAGGGCGGGAATTAGGATTAAGGAAATTTTTAATATTTCAGCGCATTTTATCGGCGATAAAGAATTAAATTAAACGCTCAATTAATGAGCTGTCGGGGTAATTAAGGTGGGGGCGATGGAAGGAATCGGTCCGGCAGCCGAGCGCGCCACCGGACCCTTTTTATCAAAACTCCATCTTCACCGTAAACTGCACTTCGCGCGGGTCGCCAATCTGGTTGCCCAGGTTGTTGGTCGCGATAGATGACGTGTAGTAGGTCTTATCAAACAGGTTCTTCAGGTTCACCTGCAGCGTCACCGGATACTGCAGCTTCATCCTGTACGCTGCAAACGCATCCGCCACGAAATAGCCCGGCAGATAATAATCCGCACCGTTAGTCGCTGAGCGGCGGCTTACGCCGTGCCCGCCGCCGCCGAGCGTCAGGGTATTCCCGGCAAACGCATTGTGAATATCGTAGGTCAGGAACAGGGAGCCGGTATGGCGCGGCACGTTCGGCAGCGGTTTACCCGCATAGTCCGGGTCTTCCAGCACCTTCGCATCGGTATAGCCGTAGCTGGCGATAATGTTGGTGTTCTCGGTCAGCGATCCGGCGAGATCCACTTCGACACCCTGCGAGCGCACGCGGCCCGCGGTTTTGGCGACGGTTTCATCACCGACGCTCTCGGTGTACAGCACGTTGCGCTTGTGAATATCAAACAGCGCGATGTTAGCGGTAATGCCGTCGAACAGGTCGAATTTAGCGCCGATTTCATACGCGTTCGACGTTTCTGGCGGGAGGTCGCCGATGTAGCTCGCAATGGACGACTGCGGCATAAACGTCTGGGAATAGTTGGCAAACAGGGAGACTGCCGGCGTGAGCTTGTAAACCAGGCCCAGCTTCGGCGTCCACTGGTCGTCGCGGCTGTCGGTGTTGACGTTAAACGGACGGCCTTTGCCCGCGTACTGGGTGTAATACTGGTAGCGCAGTCCGGCAACGGCGATCCATTTATCGGTCAGGTACAGCGCGTCCTGCGCGTAGGCGGAGTAGCTCTCCTGCTTGATGGTTTGATCGCTGTCGGATGCCGAGACGGTAGTGCACTTGCCGAGGCTGCCGTAGCTCGGGTTGTAAATGTTGAAATCCTTAACGTTCTTACAGCGGATCATGTCCGTACGCAGCAGATCGTAATTCTCATACGACACGCCGGTCAGGATCTCATTGTAAAAGCCCGCGATGTCCACGTTCCCCTGCAGGTCCGCACGGGTGGTGTGCATACGCTGGGTCGAGCCCTGGGTCGCATCCACGCGGCGGGTCAGGTTGCCGGTTTTTGAATCGTAGGCCATCACGCGCGCCTGGTTATCGCTGTACTTATCCTGGCTGTAGCTGTAGTCGAACTTCGCGGTCCACTGGCTGTTAAGGCGATACTCCGCGTTAAGCTGAGCGAGGTCGGACTGGCCGTCGGTCACGTTAAACGGCTCATCAAAGCGGGTTTTACGATCGACGTCGACGGCCTTTTTGGTGTTGAGATCGAAGATCGTTCCGCGATCGAACGGCGTTTTATAGTCGCGATGCGAATAGAGTACGGTCACGGTGGCATCATCACCGAACCAGGTCAAAGACGGGGCGATAAAGGTGCTGCGTTCGGTGCCGAAATTACGCCAGTAATCCTCGTCCTGATACTCCCCCGTCAGGCGATAGGCCAGACGCGTACCTTCGATCGGACCGGTGACGTCAAACTGTCCGGTACCGCCGCCAAAGCTGGTTGATGTGGCAGAAATCGAGCCGGCGAAGGTCTTCTCCGGGCGTTTGGTGACGACGTTAATCAGGCCGCCCGGGTCAAGAATGCCATAGAGCGTTGAGGCCGGGCCTTTCAGCACCTCCACGCGCTCGGTTGCGGCATTGAAGCTGCGCGGCAGCACGGTGCGCAGGCCGTTGGTCATGATCGAGCCGTCGCGGTTTGCGCCGAAGCCACGGCGCACGAAGGCATCCTGCGTGCCGCCCAGGGTGTTGGTCTGCACCACGTTGCTGACGTTATACAGCGCCTCGTCGAGCGTGGTCGCGTTCTGGTCTTCCAGCACTTTATCGCTGACGGTATTGACCACCTGCGGAATGTCCAGCATCGGCATGTTGGTCAGCGTGGCGGTGGAGGTGTTCAGGGGCTGATAGCCGCTGGTGGCGTCGGTGGAAGCGTAAGGATCGGCAGTGACGGTAAGCGTCTCACCGTCTTTTGCTGCTGCGTGCACCAGAGGCGCCATGAACAGGAGTGAAAAGAGCGCGCGCCCTTTTACCCCGGCGAATGAAGGTGTGAACTTAGCCATTACATCTGTTTTCCCAAAATATCCTGCGATGAAATGCTCGCGGAAGAATGTGTGAGTCATTGCCCTTACGGTCTGTCCGTTAGCCTCTACGACATCGGACTTGTAATTGAGAATCATTCAATCATGAGGAAATGTAGTAGTAAATGGAATAAATAAAAATTTCGCTACAGAGGTTTCTCTCTGGCAAATACGTTTTTCTTTCTCGTTTAAGGTATTGAAAATAAATAATAAAAATGAATTTTAATTTGTGCGTTGATGCTCAATTATCCCTGGGGTTTACAGGGTATATCTTCGCTTGACTACTACATGGCGCGGCGGCAAACTCACAAAAGAGAATGAGTTTTATTTTTATTTGTTAGTTTTTTTCTTACGTTGGCGTTCACGTGGCTCACTACATCAAAAAGCCGGGACTGGTTCTTGAGAACCTCTCCGCGGGTTACCAGAAAAAAATCATCGTTGATGATATCTCCCTTGCGATCCCCCAGCAGAAAATGACCGTTCTGGTGGGCGCAAACGGCTGCGGAAAATCGACGCTGCTAAGCACCCTCGCGCGGCTGCTTCAGCCGCTCGGCGGCAGCGCGGTGCTGGACGGCAAAGCCATCCACGCGCAGCCAACCAAAGCGGTCGCCCGCCAGCTCGGGATCCTGCCGCAGTCTCCGCTGCTTCCAGAAGGGTTAACCGTATTTGAGCTGGTCTCGCGCGGACGTTTCCCCTGGCAGAACGTGATGCGCCAGTGGAGTGAAGAAGACGAGCGGGCCGTGGAGGAGGCGTTACGCCTGACCGGAACGGCAGAGTTTGCCCATCATCTGGTTGAAAGCCTGTCCGGCGGCCAGCGCCAGCGCTGCTGGATCGCCATGGTGCTGGCGCAGCAAACGCCCTATATCCTGCTGGATGAACCCACGACGTACCTCGATCTTCGCTACCAGGTGGAGATCCTCGAACTGCTGCACACGCTGACGCGCCGGCACGGGCGCACCGTGGTGGTGGTTCTGCACGATCTCAACTTCGCCGTGAACTACGGTGATTCGCTGGTCTTTTTACGTCAGGGAAAGGTTGAGGGGGTACTGCATGAGGGCGACGCCTGCACGCCGGAGCTGATCAAAGCGGTGTTTGACGTCGACGTGCATATGTCGATTAACCCGCTGACCGGCAAGCCGTTCTTTATGCCGTTCCGTCAGGCTGACGACAAACCATGATGCGCACGTCAGTGGCCTTTATTCTCTTTACGCTGCTGCTTCTGGCTGGCGCGATTGCGCACCTGAGCATCGGGGCGCGCGTTATCGCCCCCCGGACGGTAGTAGACGCATTTTTCCACTTCGACCCGCGCAATTTTGAGCATAGCGTGATCGTCAGGCTGCGCTTGATGCGGCTGTGCGCCGCCCTGGTGACGGGCGCGGCGCTCGGCGTCGCGGGCGTGCTGCTGCAGTCAGTGATCCGCAACCCGCTCGGCGAGCCGCATATCCTGGGGCTGAATGCAGGGGCGGCGCTGGCGGTGGTGTTGACGAGTGCCCTCGGGCTGTCGCTGCCGTTTGGCCGACCGCTGATAGCCGCAGCCGGCGCCGCCGCGCTCTTTTTGCTGGTGCTAACGTTCTCCTCATCCGGGCGTACCGGTCTCACGCCGATGAAGGTCACGCTGTGCGGCGTGGCGATGTCGGGGTTTGCCTCGTCGATTACCGCCACGGTGCTGATTCTGGATGAACAGACGCTGCTGGCCATGCGGACCTGGCTTGCGGGGGATGTGGCGGGAGTCATCGGCGAGACGGTCGCTAGCGCCGCGGGGGCCGCTGCCGTGGGTTTTGCGCTGGCGCTCTGGCTGTCGCCGTCGCTGAACATGCTGGCGCTGGGGGACAGAATGGCGCAGGGGCTTGGCGTGTCGCTGCTGAAAACGCGCCTGCTCTCGCTGCTGGCCATCGCCCTGCTGTGCGGCGCGGCGGTTTCAGTTGCCGGACCGATCGGGTTTATCGGGCTCGTGGTGCCGCAGCTGATTCGCCGTCTGGTATCGGTGGACCTGCGCGTGATGGTGCCGCTTTCAGCCCTCTGCGGGGCGCTGGTTCTGCTGATGGCGGATATCGCCGCCCGCACGCTGTTTACGCCGTATGAGCTGGCAACCGGCGTGATGACTGCGCTGGTCGGCTCGCCGGTCTTTATCCTTATGGCGTCAAGGATGTTCAAATGAACCGGGCTGGATTGAGGGCAGTACGATTTTCCTCCTTCTCGGCGCTGGTTCGCCCGAAGGCGCTGCTGTATCTGGCCGTATTATCACTTGCCGCTCTCCTGCTGCTGAGTTTTGGCCTGACGCACGGCTCGCTTCCCATTCCCGCCTCCGCGATTGGACGCGCGCTGTTGGATCCCGAAAGCCTGACGGCGGAGGCGCGCTACATCGTGATGGATATCCGCCTGCCGCGACTGCTGATGGCGGTGCTGTGCGGCGCGATGCTCGGCATGGCGGGGGCGTCCATGCAGTCCATTACCCGCAATGGCCTTGCCGACCCCGGTCTTATCGGCGTGAAAGAGGGCTGCAGCGCGGCGGTGCTGCTGCTGATTTTTCAGTTTCCTGCGCTGGGGCCGTACTGGCGTCCACTTATCGGCATGGCCGGTGGGCTGCTGACCGCGCTGCTGGTAGTGGCGCTGGCACGTGATATCTCGCGCCCGCGGTTCATCCTGATCGGCATCGGCGTGTCATGGGCGTTTGCCGCCGCGATGGGGGTCTTTATGACGACCGCCGACGTACGCGACGTCCAGACGGCGATGCTGTGGCTGGCGGGGAGCCTGCATGCGGCAAGCTGGACGCTGGTCGGCATCGCTGCTGCATGGACAGTGCCGGCGTTTGCGCTGCTGCTCTTTACCGCGCGCGCCGCAGACGTAGCCCTGCTCGGCAACCACACTGCGACGGGGCTGGGCGTGCGGACTTCACGCCTCGCGCTGCTGCGCGTGTTTGCCCCCGTGGTGCTCACCGCGGCCTGCGTCTCCTGCGTGGGGAGCATCGGCTTTGTCGGGCTGATTGCCCCGCACATGGCGCGCCTGCTGCTGCGTGGAGGGCAAACGGCACTGCTGACGGGAAGTGCCGTACTGGGTGCGCTGCTGGTGCTGGCGGCGGATAACGTCGGGCGGCTGGCGTTTCTCCCGCTGCAGCTGCCGGCGGGAATTGTGATTTCACTGATTGGCGGGCCGTTTTTCCTGCTGCTGCTCTGGCAGCGTCGGGATCGATTTTAGGGGATAGAAATGCGCGTATTTTTTGCAATGCTGGTGCTGGTGGGTTTTGCCGTAGGGGCGGCAGAGCCGACGCGGACGTTTACTGACGACCTGAACCGCAACGTGGTGGTGCCGGTTAACCCGAAGCGGATCGTCTCCCTGCACGATCTGGATATCACCATTCCGCTGATTGAGCTTGGCGTGCCGCCGATCGCCAGCCATGGCCGCACCCGACCGGACGGCAGCCATTTTCTGCGCTCCAGCGGCATGCTGACGGGCATCGATTTTGATAATTCCGACATCAAATTCATCGGCACCGCGGATATCGATATTGAAGCCATCGCCGCGGCGAAGCCGGATCTTATCATCACCGAGCCGACCCGCAACACGCCGGTCGAACAGCTGGAAAAAATTGCCCCGACGGTGAGTATCGATCACCTCGACGGCGGCGCGCCGGAGATCTACCGCAAGCTGGCGCAGCTTACCGGGACAGAGGCGCGGCTGAAGATTCTGGAGCGTCGCTATCAGGAGCAGATCGAGGCGCTAAAGGCGACCATCGATACGAGCAAACTGACCGTCTCGGTGATTCAGGCCAATCAGGGCAAAATCAACGCCATGCACAGCTACCATTCGCTTGGGCGCGTGCTGCGCGACGCAGGGTTCAGGTTCCCGCCGCTGATTGAGAGCATCCCTGAGGGCGGGCGCATCGACGTTAGCGCCGAGCGCCTGCCGGAGCTGGATGCTGATTTTGTCTTTGCCACCTGGCGCGGGGACACCGGCGGCAAGCCGCAGGACGAGCTGGCGGCGATGGATGCGGTGATGCCGGGCTGGTGCCAGTTTCTCAACGCCTGCCGAACCGGGCATTACGTGCTCATCTCCCGCGAGGAAGCGATCTCAAATTCATTTGCCTCGCTGGGGCTGATGGCCGCGCAGGTGCAGTCGCAGATAGCGGGCCGTCCGCTGCCGGAGGCCGCACGATGATCCGAAAAAATGATGTCTACGGCGACCGCCTCCGCTCGCGGGCGCACCAGCTGACGCCGCGCCTGCTGCAGGTGGCGAGCTATATCAATGAAAATCGTGAAGCGGTTATGGAGCAGACGGCAATGGAGATTGCCGCTGTGCTGCACACCTCGGACGCCACCGTGGTGCGTGCCATTCAGGCGCTTGGATTTGGCGGGCTGCGGGATCTCAAGCAGACCCTGGAACAGTGGTTTGGCCCAGTGGTCACCTCCAGCGAGAAGATGTCCACGACGGTAAACACGCTTACCAGCGACGTCGACGCGAGCATCGATTTTGTGCTGGAAGGCCATCAGCACACCTGCGCGGTGTTGTCCGAACCGGGCAACCGCTACGCGATGGCGCAGGCGGTGTCGCTGCTGGCCCAGGCGAGACAGGTCGCTATTTTTGGCATTGGCGCATCCGGCATACTGGCTGAGTACACCTCGCGACTGTTTAGCCGTATAGGCCTGCCTGCGATCCCGCTCAACCGCACCGGTATTGGCCTCGCCGAACAGCTGATTGCCCTACAGCGCGGTGACGTGCTGGTAATGATGGCGCAAAAATCCGCGCACCGGGAAGGGCAGACCACGCTGCGCGAGGCGAAGCGCCTGGGTATTCCCACCATTTTGCTGACCAACGCCACGGACTCGCGCTTTAGCAAAGAGGCAAGCGTAGTGATCCACGTTCCGCGCGGCGGCGAGAAGGGCAAAATCCCGCTGCACGGCACGGTGCTGCTGTGCCTGGAGATGATTATTCTGTCCGTCGCCTCCACCGAGCCGCAGCGCACCATCAAGTCGATGAAGCGCATCAACGAGTTACACCGTGGATTAAAGCCGGGGAAGAAGAGTGCTTAAAACACATGCCCGGTGGTGGCTACGCCTTACCCGGCCTACAGGCTGAGTAGGCCCGTGCAAGCGAAGCGCCGCCGGGCAATAAAGCCGCTCATTGGTCAGCATGGTTCTTCCTGTACTGCAGCGGCGTCTCGCCGATCCCCTTCTTAAACGCGCTGATAAACCACGTCACGTCGGAAAAGCCCGTCTGCGCGGCGATGTCTCGCACGCTCGATTCCGTGTGAAGCAAACACTCGCAGGCCTTGCGCAGCCGTAAGGTATTCAGATAGTCGTGGATCTTCTCGCCCGTTTCCGTATGGAATTTTCGCGACACGTAGCTGCGCGATTTCCCCAGCTCTTCTGCCAGCGCGTCGAGGCGAAACTTCTCCTGATAGTGCTCGTCCAGCCAGAACATCACCCGGCTGGCGATCCCCAGGCTGCTGCCCGGTGCGCCGTCACGGTCGTCGGGCAGCATCGCAAACAGGCTAATCAGCAGCCCGGCGATGCTCTCGGCGTTCATCGGCGACTGATAACAGCTCAGCAAATGATCGACATGGTGACGGCAATGCGCCAGGTCCGCGACCCACGCTTCCCCGCCGCGGCGCGATAGCCGCTCCAGCCGCTGCCGGGTCTGCGGGAAATCGCGCAGGGTTTTCAGCACGGCATGATGATCGAGATGGATAATCGTGCGCCGGTAAATCGCCTCGGCCTGCGCGTCCACCATCACCTTATGCAGGGTAAACGGCGGGAAGAAAAAGAGCCGCCCGGGGCGCATGGTATAGTGGCGGTTATCAACAATCGCCACGCCAAAGCCTTCTTCCACATAGAGAATTTCCAGACACTGATGCCAGTGGTGGTAACGCACCGTGTTGGCAAACAGGCGGCTGTACGACACGACGGTGTCGTTTAAGGTAATCAGCTCCAGACGGTCGGATATCGGCGTGTCGCGCATAGTGCAATAAAACTCAACTTTTTCCCGTAACAACCACGTTATAAACCACCTTTTTAAATTTTCTCAACTGCAGGTTTATTCATCGCTCACACCTGTGACATGGCTAACATTTCTGCCCCTTGCGGATTCACTATGCTTTGCCGCAGTTGATTACGAGGGCAAACCTATGTGGGCGGCAAATAAAGAAAAATCAAATCCGTTGTCTTCACGGCAGGACGTGGCGGCGCATTTAAACGCGATGCTGGGCGCGCTGGATAAGCAGTTTCCGGCAGAGCGTTCTCGGTTTTCTTTGGGCGAGACCTGTGCGCACTACGCGACGGATATTGCGCAGATGGAAGGACTTTCCCGCGCGCTGTGGGGGCTGTTTCCGCTGATGGCGGGCGGTGACGCCACGCCGTTTATCGATAAGTACATAACGGCCATCAGGCTCGGGACCGATCCGCAAAGCGCGGGCTACTGGGGCAAAACCGGTCCGTACGACCAGCGGCTGGTGGAGATGGCGGCCTACGGTCTTGGATTGTGCCTGCTGGGTGACAAACTCCTCGAGCGCTTCACCGAGCGCGAGGTGATGAACCTGCACGCCTGGCTCAGCCAGATTACCGACGCGCAAATGCCGGACAGCAACTGGAACTACTTCGCCATTATGGTTCAGCTCGGCTTCAAACGCGCCGGGCTACCCTATGACCAGCGGGCTATCGACCGCCGCTTTGCGATGATGGATGCCTATTATCTGGGGGACGGCTGGTACTCCGACGGCCCGGGCCGCCCGAAGGACTACTACATCTCCATGGCGTTCCACTTCTACGGGCTCATCTACGCCACCCTGAGCGGTGACGAGGCGAGGGCGGAGGTGCTGCGCGAGCGCTCGCGCCTGTTTGCCGAAGACTTTATCTACTGGTCCGCCGCCGACGGCGCGTCGGTGCCGTTTGGCCGCAGCCTGACCTACCGCTTTGCAATGGTTGCCTTCTGGAGCGCGGTGGCTTTTTCCGGGCTGGACGTATTCACGCCGGGCATTGTGAAGGGCATTATCCTGCGCCATCTGCGCTGGTGGCAGCAGAAGCCGATTACCGACCGCGACGGCATTCTGACCCTCGGCTTTGCCTGTCCGAATCTGGCGATGTGCGAAGATTATAACTCCCCCGGTTCGCCTTACTGGGCGCTGAAAACCTACCTGATTCTGGCGCTGCCGGAGGCGCATCCCTTCTGGCAGGCCGACGAGCAGCCGCTGCCCGCGCTGGCCGAAAAGCATGTGATCCCACATGCCCGGCAGATCCTTGTCCATGCGGAAACGTCGCAGCACGTGACCATGCTCGTTGCCGGACAGCTTGAGCTGAACAACTACGTCAACACGGAAGCCAAATACACCAAGTTTGCCTACTCCAGCCGCTTTGGTTTCACCATTGAGCGCGGGCGATTTGGCCTGAAGCACGCCGCCTGCGACTCGATGCTGCTGCTGGCTGACGGAGACGATTATTTCCGCGGTCGCCGCGAATGTGAGGACGTTCGGGTGGATGAAAACTACCTCTACTCCCGCTGGTCGCCGTGGCATGACGTGCATATCGACACCTGGCAAGTGCCGTTTGGGGAGTGGCATCTGCGCCTGCACCGCATCATCAGCGCGCGTAACCTGCAAACGGCGGAAGGCGGTTTTGCGGTGATGAAAACCGAGCACCGGATCCGCGAGCGCGGCTGTTATCTGGCAGCCGAGAACGGCAGCAGCGTGATTGTCGATCTGTCGCCCGCCATCACGCGCCTGCCGGACAGCATCGTTACCCCGCCGAACAGCAGCATCATGTTCCCGGAGTGCGCCTCTATTCCGCTGTTAAAGACCGATCTCCCGCAAGGGGGAAGCTGGCTCTGTTGCGCCGTCATTGCCAGCGGATCACAACACGATGCGGTAACGCCGCAGCTGAATATCACCCAAAACCAGGTCGTTATCCGCGATCCTGGAAGCGAACGCCAGCTGTCGTTCACATTATAAAAACTCTGGCCCTACACGTCGGCGAGGATGATATGAAAAGTACATCTACAACAAACAGAATCGAATATTACAAAATCAGCAGCTTTATATTTCTCTATTTCTTTACGTGGTCTGCCAGCATTGGCCTACTGGCCATCTGGCTCGGTCAAAAAGCCAACCTGAGCGGCTCGGTTATTGGGACCGTATTTGCGGTAAACGGTATTTTTTCCGTCATTCTTAAGCCCATCTACGGCTATATTCTCGATAAAATCGGCATGAGCAAATACCTGCTCTATTTTGTGGTCGCCATGTCGGCCCTGATGGCGCCGTTCTTTATCTACGTGTATCAGCCGCTGTTAATGTCCAACACCCTGCTGGGGATAATTATCGGCGCGCTCTATTTAAGCTTTGCCTGGTACGCGGGCGTGGCGGCGTGTGAATCCTATTCCGACCGCTTTAGCCGCCTGAACGGCATGGAGTTCGGCCAGATCCGCATGTGGGGGTCGCTCGGCTGGGCGGTGGCGTCTTCGTTCTCCGGCCTGCTGTTTAACCTCTCGCCGGCGTATAACTTCATCATGGGCAGCGTGGCCTCGGTAGTGATGCTAATTGTCCTGCTGAGCCTGAAAGTGAACACTAACTCCGTTCACGCGGGTGACGTCCTGACCAAAGAGAAAATTGCCCCATCGGACGTTTATGCCCTGCTGCGTAACCGCAAATTCTGGGCCTTCTGCCTGTACGTGGCGGGCGTGGCGTGGATGATGTTTATCGCCGAGCAGCAGTTCTCGCGCTATTTCGTCACTTTCTTCGACGATATTCACCAGGGCAACGCGGTGTTTGGCTATTTGGGCACCGTGCAGTCCGGCATGGAGTTCGTCATGTATATGGTGATCCCGCTGTTCGTCAACTTTATCGGCGCCAAGCGCGGGCTGTTAATTGTCGGGCTGGTGGTGGGCGCGCGTCTGATTATTTCCGGCATGTGCGATTCGCATCTGCTCATTTCCGTGCTTAAACCGCTCTACGGTCTGGAAATCTGTCTGCTGCTGGTCTCGGTATTTAAATATATCGCCGAGCATTTCGATAAGCGCGTAAATGCCACCATGTATTTGCTGGGCTATCAGGCAATGCTGTACGTCGGTAACGTCGTGGTCTCCTCGCCTGCGGGATATATGTATGACCGCATCGGGTTTGAACAAACCTATATCGTCATGGGCGCTACCGCGCTGACCTTTACCCTTATTTCTGCCTTTACGTTATCCGCCTGCCAGAGCAAATGGCGCGGAGCCCGCGCGCTGAACGTAGCAGAAACCCCAACACGATAATTACGCCGTCAAAGAAGGAACCGAAATATGTTAAGTCGTATCAAAGAGGAACGCCTGCCTGCGATTGCCGCGCCCGTTGATCCACGCGCATTTAGCGATGAACTGAGTACGGCACGCCGCCACGTTCTCGACCTGATCAGCCGTCATTTAACTGAATTTGGCGAGCAGTTCCCGGCGGAAACCTGTAAGGACGGTTTTTATCCGCTGACCGACAACGTGGAGTGGACCACCAGCTTCTGGACCGGCCAGCTGTGGCTGGCGTGGGAGATGAGCGGCGAGGCGAAATTCCGCGCGATGGCGGAAAAAAACGTGCGCTCGTTCGGCCTGCGCATCGCCGGGCGCAGCGACACCAACACCCACGATCTAGGCTTCCTGTATACGCTCTCCTGCGTAGCGGCCTGGCGGCTGACCGGGAACCGCGAGGCGCGCGGCTTCTCGCTGCTGGCGGCGGAAGCCCTGCTGGAGCGCTTCCATGAGAAGGCGAAGATCATTCAGGCGTGGGGCGATCTCTCTGACCCTGAACAGGCCGGACGCATGATCATCGACTGCAACATGAACCTGCCGCTGCTCTACTGGGCAACCGAGCAAACCGGCGATCCGCGCTTTGCCGACGCCGCAAAAGCGCACGTCATGAAGGCGGCGACGTATCTGATTCGCGAAGATGCCTCGACGTTCCACACCTACTATATGGATGTGAACACCGGCGCGCCGCGCTACGGCAATACCCAGCAGGGCTACGCCGATGACTCATGCTGGTCGCGCGGGCAGGCGTGGGGCATTTACGGCTTCCTGCTGAGCTATATCTACACCGGTGACGAGACGATGATCGCCCTGTCGAAGCGGCTGGCGAATTATTTCCTCAACCGCCTGCCGGAAGATTACGTCTGTCACTGGGATCTGGCGCTGGTGGGTACGGACGCGCTGCGCGATTCGTCCTCGGCGGCAATTGCGGTATGCGGTCTGCTGGAGCTGGTGAAGCATCTTCCGGCCACGGATCCGGATCGCGAGCGCTATCTGGAGTGGGCAAAAGGGATCATGTCGTCGCTGACGAAACAATATCTGATGGGCAAAGACGAGAAGGGCAACGGGCTGCTGAAACACTCGGTGTATCACCTGGCGAGCAATAAAGGGGTGGATGAGTGTGCGAGCTGGGGAGATTACTTCTACGTTGAGGCGCTGGTGCGCTTCACGCAGAGCTGGAAGCTGTACTGGTAAAACAGCCGGGGAAGTCCCCGGCTATGCGGTTACGCTTTCGGAATACGCAGCGTCTGGCCGGGATAAATTTTATCCGGGCTGGAGAGCATCGGGCGGTTGGCCTCGAAAATCTTGTTGTACTGGTTGGCATCGCCGTACACGGTTTTGGAGATGGCGCTCAGGGTATCGCCCGATTTGACCGTGTAGTAAGTGGCTTCATCTTTGGCATCGGTGGCGGTGATGTTGTTCTCCACCTCGCTCACGCCGGCGATGTTACCCACGGCAACCTGGATTTTCTCTTTCTGCTCTTGCGTCAGCCCGTCACCCGTCACGCTGGCTTTGCCGTCGGTAACGGTGACCTGGACGTTATCCGCGCCAGGAATATTCAGCTTTTTGAGGTGCTCGGTGACTTTGTCGCTCTGACCTTTATGATCGGTCAGGTTATCCCACAGCTTTTCGCCTGCTTCTTTCACGAAGTTAAAAAGACCCATTCCATCCTCCTGTTAACAATGAAGTCAGAATAAGCATAGCAGTTGGATATTAAGGTGATACAAAAAGCCCGGTGGCGCTAGCGCTTACCGGGCCTACGGGTCAGGTTTTATAGGCCGGGTAAACGCAGTGCCACCCGGCGAATTCCACGAACCTTAAACCCCTTGCTCCAGAATTCGGATATGGGTATCCAGCACGTCACCTTTTACCGCCTCACTCCACGCTTTCATGTGCGGAGTCTGCAGGTGCGCTTCGAGGTGCGCCACGGTTTCCCACAGTTCAACCATCATGATGGAGTCCGGCGCGGTTGCCTGGAAGCTGGCATCGGTGGCTGCATCTACCAGCGGCGCATAGCCGTGGCAGCCCTCTTCTTCAAGTACGGTCGGGATAATCTTCGCGAACTGATCCAGCACCGCCTGGCGGTGATGTTGACCTGGACGAGTACGAATTTCAGCAATTACGGTAAGCATGGTTAACTCCTTCTAATTCCAGGTTACCAGTTAAGCAAAAATTGTCGCGAGATGCTTGCGATATTCTGCGATATAGCTCGGGACATCAGGCATTTTAATCACGTCGTTGACGATAAAGGTCGGCAGCGGATCCATGCCCAGGAACTGGTTTGCCTTGTGGAACGGCAGATACGCGCCGTCGACGCCCACGCCTTCGAAGAACTGATCTTTCTCGGTAAACGCTTCTATCGGGGCGTTCCAGGTCAGGGAGAGCATGTATTTTTTGCCCTGAATCAGGCCGCCGGAGCCGTATTTTTTAGACGCGTCAGAGCGGGTGCGGCCGTCGCTGGCATACAGCGAGCCGTGACCTTCGGTGAAGACGTCATCCATGTATTTTTTCACCGTCCACGGCGCGCCCATCCACCAGCCCGGCATCTGCCAAATGACCACGTCAGCCCACAGGAAGTTTTGCACTTCGGCTTTCACGTCATAATCGCTGTCCGCGCGAACGACCTTAACATCATGCCCGGCGTCGCGCAGGAAACCGTCCGCGACCTCGGTCAGGGTGTCATTCAGCTGGCCTTTTGAGTGTGCGAATTCTTTCGCGCCGTTGATAATCAGAATGTTGCTCATTATTTGTCCTCGGTGTTGAGAGTATGCCGGGTATTCTACGCGCGAGGACGGAGCGGAAAAATGAGCAAAATGTGCAAAGTCTTTTGCCTGAGCAGCAATAATACGCTACCAGCTGATGCCGGCTTCAAACCCACCGCCAGCAGCATTCTTCAGGGAAACGCGCATGCCGTGAAGCGCAGCAATGCGTTTCACAATGGATAACCCCAGGCCGCTGCCGGTGGCGTCTTGCCCCGGAGGGCGATAAAAACGCTCGCCAATACGCGCCAGCGCTTCAGGCGAAATACCCGGGCCGTTATCCCGTACGGTAAAGCCGCGCGCGTTCAGCGTTACGTCCACCACGCTCCCCTTCGGGCTGTAGCGGATGGCGTTATCCAGCAGATTACGCACCAGCAGGCTCAGCAACAGCTGTTGACCCGGGCGTTTACTCTCCGGCGCGTTGACGTTCAGGCGAATGTCGATACCCGCCTGCTGCGCGGGATGATAAATATCCATGACCGCCGACTGCAGTAAATCGGCTATCGCGATCGGCTCAACGTCGTCGAGATTGTCGAGCGAGTCGAGGCGCGAAAGCGTAAGAAGCTGATCCACCAGCCGGGAAGCGCGGTCGATACCGGCATGCAGCTGCGCCAGCGCTTTTGCCTGCGCCTGCGGATCGTCCAGATACAGCTGCGCCACGTCGGTTTGCACCTTCAGGGCGGCCAGCGGGCTGCGCAGCTCGTGGGCGGCATCGGAGGTGAAGCGACGCTCGCGGCTCATCATCTCCCGGGTGCGGGTAAACAGGTGGTTTAGCGCGTCCAGCAGCGGGCGCACCTCTGTCGGCACCCCCTCCGTCGGCAGGTTGTCTGTGGCATCCGGAGAGCGTGAACGCAGGGTTGTCGCCAGTTTTTTCAGCGGCTTCAGCTCGCGGCTCAGCAGCAGGATTAGCAACAGCAGCATCACGGGCAGCGCCACCAGCCACGGCGTAAGCTGCGAGCTCACCACGTCCAGCGCCATATCCTGCCGGTACTCCCACTCCTGGCCGACCACCACGCGGTATTTACCGTCAGGCGACGTCAGCCATAAAAAGCGCCATTCGTCGTCGTCGTCCTGAAGCCGTCCGTCAGCAAACCCGTCACGACGGTAGTGATACGGAATATCGCGCCCGTTTTCACCGTCGTTGAGGATCATGCTGCCGTCGGCGCTGAAGATGGCGAAGGCCAGCGCGTCATCGTCCAGATGCCCGTGTTTGGCTTTTTTGGGCACCTCGCGCATGCGCTCCGGCGCGCGGATTTCGTCCAGGTCCATCGTCAGCAGACGTTTGGCAAACAGCATCTGCTGGGTATCAAAGAGCTTATCAAGCTTATGCGTCGTCTGCTGCCAGGCGACAAGGCTTGCGGCAAACCACGCCGCCAGAGAAAGGATCAGGAAGAGCAGCGTCAGGCGGAGCTTCAGGCTCAGTTTCATGCGTCACCCAGGGTATAGCCGATGCCGTGCACGGTGCGGATAAACTCGCTCCCGAGCTTGCGGCGAAGGTGATGGACGTGGACCTCTACGGCGTTGCTGGAGACATCGTCATCCCAGCCGTAGAGCTTTTCTTCAATCATCCTGCGGGGCAGCACGCGGCCGGCATTGCGCATCAGCAGCTCCAGCAGGGCGAACTCTTTTGGCTTGAGGGTCAGCGTTTCGCCATTAACCGTGGCGACGAGGCCTGTGGGATCCAGCGTCACCTTACCGTGACGCAGCTCGCTGCGCGCCTGACCGTGGCTGCGACGCACCAGCGCTTCAAGGCGCGCTGCGACTTCGATCAGGGCAAACGGCTTGCAGAGATAATCATCCGCGCCCAGACGTAGGCCGTCGACGCGCTGGTTCAGCGCATCCCGCGCCGTCAGTATCAATACCGGCTCGCTGCGCCCGCTCTCACGCCAGGCACGGAGGATCTCAAGCCCGTCAATTCCCGGCAGCGTCAGATCCAGCACCACGGCATCATAGGGCGCGGTATGCAGCGCGGCCTGGCCGGTTTTCCCGTCGGTAAACCAGTCTACGTTAAACCCCATTTTGCTTAATCCCGCTTTGATGCCGTCGCCGATGAGCCTGTCGTCTTCTACCAGTAAAATGCGCATGTTCCCTCCTTGATGCCGTCAGTAAACCCTCTGTATCAACGTGCGTACAGTAAAAATAAATAAATTTTCCCCTTAAGAAGTTGTTAAGGATTACCCTGTTTAATGGACTGCGAAACCACATTAAAGGGAGAGATTAAGATGAAAAAATTCGCTGCTATTGCTGCCATCATGATGATGACCACGGCCCCTGCTTTTGCTGCACAGGGCGGATTTAACGGCCCGTCTGCCACCGCGAGCCAGACGCAAACCCAGCAGGGCGGTTTTGTGGATAACAATGCCAACCTGACCACGGCGGCAAAGGTGAAAGACCTGAAGGACGATGCCTGGGTGAAGCTGCGCGGTAACATCACCGAGCGCCTGTCCGATGACCGCTACACCTTCCGCGATGAAACCGGCACGGTGGTCGTTGAGATTGACCACAAACGCTGGAACGGCGTGACCGTCAGCCCGCAGGACAAGGTTGAACTTCAGGGGAAAGTTGATAAAGACTGGAACGAGTTTGAAATCGACGTGAAGCAGGTTATCAAGCTGAACAAATAACCCCGAAAGGGCCGCTTATCCGGCCCTTTTTCTTTGTGACTCAACTCGTCAGATAAGGTAGTATCTGCGGCAATATTGCCTGAAACCCTTCGGTTTCTGAGTTGAGGAATCACACGTAATGAGCGATATGGCAGAGCGCCTCGCGCTACATGAATTCACGGAAAACGCCTACCTGAACTACTCCATGTACGTCATCATGGACAGGGCGTTGCCGTTTATCGGAGATGGCCTGAAGCCCGTTCAGCGCCGCATCGTCTATGCGATGTCCGAGCTGGGGCTGAGCGCCAGCGCCAAGTTCAAGAAATCCGCCCGTACCGTCGGTGACGTACTGGGTAAATACCATCCGCACGGCGACAGCGCCTGTTATGAAGCGATGGTGCTGATGGCTCAGCCGTTCTCTTACCGCTACCCGCTGGTTGACGGGCAGGGGAACTGGGGTGCGCCGGACGATCCGAAATCCTTCGCCGCGATGCGTTATACCGAATCCCGCCTGTCCAAATACGCCGAAGTGCTGCTGGGCGAGCTGGGCCAGGGGACGGTCGACTGGGTGCCAAACTTCGACGGTACGATGCAGGAGCCGAAAATGCTGCCCGCGCGTCTGCCGAACATCCTGCTGAACGGCACCACCGGTATTGCCGTCGGTATGGCGACGGACATCCCGCCGCACAACCTGCGTGAAGTGGCGAAAGCCGCCATCACCCTGATTGAACAGCCGAAAACCTCGCTGGACGAGCTGCTGGATATCGTGCAGGGGCCGGACTATCCGACCGAAGCGGAGATCATCACCTCGCGCGCGGAAATCCGCAAAATCTACCAGAACGGCCGCGGCTCCGTGCGCATGCGCGCGGTGTGGAATAAAGAAGACGGCGCAGTCGTCATCACCGCGCTGCCGCATCAGGTTTCCGGCGCGAAAGTACTGGAACAGATCGCCTCCCAGATGCGCAATAAAAAGCTGCCGATGGTGGACGACCTGCGCGACGAATCCGACCACGAAAACCCGACCCGTCTGGTGATCGTCCCGCGCTCTAACCGCGTGGATATGGAACAGGTGATGAACCACCTGTTCGCCACCACCGATCTGGAAAAAAGCTACCGCATCAACCTGAACATGATTGGTCTGGACGGTCGCCCGGCGGTGAAAAACCTGCTGGAGATCCTCACCGAATGGCTGGCCTTCCGCCGCGATACGGTGCGGCGTCGTCTGAACCACCGTCTGGAAAAAGTGCTTAAGCGCCTGCATATCCTCGAAGGTTTGCTGGTGGCGTTCCTTAACATCGACGAAGTGATTGAGATCATTCGTACCGAGGACGAGCCTAAGCCCGCGCTGATGTCTCGCTTTGGCATCAGCGAAACCCAGGCCGAAGCCATCCTTGAGCTGAAGCTGCGCCATCTCGCCAAGCTGGAAGAGATGAAGATCCGCGGTGAGCAGAACGAGCTGGAAAAAGAGCGCGATCAGCTGCAGGCGATTCTGGCGTCCGAGCGCAAGATGAACACCCTGCTGAAGAAAGAGCTGCAGGCCGATGCTGAAGCCTTTGGCGACGACCGTCGTTCTCCGCTGCACGAGCGCGAAGAGGCGAAGGCGATGAACGAGCACGACATGCTGCCGTCAGAGCCGGTAACCATCGTGCTGTCGCAAAGCGGCTGGGTGCGTAGCGCCAAAGGGCACGACATCGACGCCCCGGGACTGAGCTACAAAGCGGGCGACAGCTTCAAAGCGGCGGTGAAAGGCAAGAGTAACCAGCCGGTGGCGTTTATCGACTCCACGGGCCGCAGCTACGCCATCGACCCGATCACGCTGCCGTCTGCACGCGGGCAGGGTGAACCGCTGACCGGCAAGCTGACGCTGCCGCCGGGCGCCTCCGTTGACCATATGCTGATGGAAGCCGATGAGCAGAAACTGCTGATGGCCTCTGATGCGGGCTACGGGTTTATCTGTACCTTTAATGACCTCGTGTCGCGCAACCGTGCCGGTAAAGCGTTAATTAGCCTGCCGGACAACGCCCGCGTTATGACGCCGCTGGTGATCGAAAACGAGAGCGATATGCTGCTGGCGATCACCTCCGCGGGACGTATGCTGATGTTCCCGGTCAGCGACCTGCCTGAGCTGTCAAAAGGGAAGGGCAACAAGATCATTAACATCCCGTCGGCGGAAGCGGCAAAAGGCGAAGATGGCCTGGCGCATCTCTTCCTCCTGCCGCCGCAGAGCACGCTGACGATTCACGTCGGCAAGCGTAAAATCAAGCTGCGCCCGGAAGAGTTGCAGAAGGTGGTGGGCGAGCGCGGACGCCGCGGTTCACTGATGCGCGGCCTGCAGCGAATCGATCGCGTGGAGATTGACTCTCCGGCGCGCAGCAGCGCGGGCGACAGCGAAGAGTAATCTGCTCAATCCCCCTCTGTATCAGAGGGGGAATTTCCATAAAATTTCCCGTAAAAACGTTGTTAATTCGTGCGTTGCGATTAACAATACGCGCTCGTAATAAAGTCCTTACCTGGCCACAGGTGAAGTATAATTGTCAGCTGTTGGGGCTTCAGAGGTCGCTATGCTATACATTGTTCGTCTCGTTCTTACCGTTATCTACTGCATTCTGGTCTGTGTTTTCGGCTGCATCTATTGCCTGTTCAGTCCGCGTAATCCGAAGCATGTCTCGACCTTTGGTCACATGTTCGGCCGTCTTGCGCCACTGTATGGCCTGAAAGTTGAAAAACGTCTGCCGGAAGGCGCCGAGAATTTCGGCAATGCCATCTATATCGCTAACCATCAGAACAACTACGATATGGTGACGGCTGCAAACATCGTTCTGCCGCCGACGGTGACCGTGGGGAAAAAGAGCCTGCTGTGGATCCCGTTCTTCGGCCAGCTTTACTGGCTCACCGGTAACCTGCTGATCGACCGTAATAACCGCGCAAAAGCACACAGCACCATTGCGGAAGTGGTGAACCATTTTAAGAAACGCAAAATCTCTATCTGGATGTTCCCGGAAGGAACGCGTAGCCGCGGTCGCGGCCTTCTGCCGTTTAAGACCGGCGCGTTTCATGCTGCAATTGCGGCAGGCGTTCCAATTATTCCCGTGTGTGTTTCCAATACATCGAATAAGATTAATCTTAACCGCCTGAAAAACGGGCTGGTGATTGTGGAAATGCTGCCGCCGGTGGATACCAGTAAATACGGTAAAGATCAGGTGCGCGAGCTGGCGACACACTGCCGCGAACTGATGGCGCAACATATTGCGCAGCTCGACAAAGAAGTCGCAGAGAGAGAAGCCGCCGGTAACGTTTAAGCCGGCGTTTAAAGGGAAAACGAATTCCCGCGTTGTTAGTCGTTTCAGATGGAGCTTATATGTCACTCAGTCGGCGTCAGTTTATTCAGGCTTCGGGTATCGCCCTTTGTGCGGGCGCGATGCCGCTGACAGCCAGCGCCGCCGGGCAGCAGCAGCCGCTGCCCATTCCGCCGTTGATTGAATCCCGTCGTGGGCAACCGTTATTCCTGACCCTGCAGCGCAGCCACTGGTCATTTACCACTGGGACGCGCGCGTCCGTCTGGGGGATTAACGGGCGCTACCTCGGGCCAACCATTCGCGTCTGGAACGGGGATGACGTTAAGCTGATTTACAGTAACCGCACCACTGAAAATGTCGCCATGACGGTCAGTGGCTTGCAGGTTCCCGGGCCGCTGATCGGTGGCCCGGCCAGGATGATGTCGCCTAATGCAGACTGGGCGCCCGTGCTGCCGATCCGCCAGAGCGCAGCGACGCTGTGGTATCACGCGAACACCCCTAACCGCACGGCGCAGCAGGTTTACAACGGCCTGGCCGGGATGTGGCTGATTGAAGATGAGGTCAGTAAGTCTCTGCCGATCCCGAACCACTACGGTGTGGATGATTTCCCGATCATTATCCAGGACAAGCGCCTTGATAACTTCGGTTCGCCGGAATACAGCGAGCCGGGCAGCGGTGGTTTTGTCGGTGACTCCCTGCTCGTCAACGGGGCGCAAAGCCCGTATGTCGAGGTCTCGCGCGGCTGGGTGCGCCTGCGCCTGTTGAACGCTTCAAACTCGCGCCGCTACCAGCTGCAGATGAGCGACGGCCGCGCGCTGCACGTGATTTCAGGGGATCAGGGCTTCCTGCCTGCACCGGTTTCCGTTAAGCAGCTGGCGCTCGCGCCGGGCGAACGCCGTGAAATTCTCGTGGATATGACCAACGGGGACGAAGTGTCGCTGACCTGCGGTGAGGCGGCGAGCATTGTGGACCGCATTCGTGGCTTCTTTGAGCCGTCGAGCATTTTGGTTTCCACGCTGGTATTAACCCTTCGCCCGACCGGCCTGCTGCCGCTGGTGACGGACAACCTGCCGATGCGTCTGCTGCCGCAGGAGATCCTCAACGGATCGCCGGTGCGCAGCCGCGATATCAGCCTGGGCGACGACCCGGGCATTAACGGTGCGCTGTGGGACGTGAACCGCATTGATATTACCGCTCAGCAGGGCACCTGGGAACGCTGGATGGTCCGCGCGGACATGCCGCAGTCGTTCCATATTGAAGGGGTATCGTTCCTGATCCGCAACGTCAACGGGGCGATGCCGTTCCCGGAAGATCGGGGCTGGAAGGACACCGTCTGGGTGGATGGCCAGGTTGAACTGCTCGTTTACTACGGCCAGCCGTCGTGGCCGCACTTCCCATTCCTGTTCCACAGCCAGACGCTGGAGATGATGGATCGCGGATCGGTAGGGCAGATACTGGTGAATCCGGCACCGTAACTGCTTTTCTCCCTCTCCCTGTGGGCTGATGAATCCCCAGTAATTTTTTAAAATGGAAGCGATTTGCTTTTTATCAGAAAAATAAATCAATTGCAGCGATGCCCAGGTCCGGCTGTAAATCGCTGAGGCGTTTCCTGCAGGCCGGGGCGAGGCGCATGGATGCGCCGAGAGGGCGGGCTTTACAGGGACGTTTCCTCCGCCCGTACCCGATAAGCCGGAAGGAATAAGCCGAAGGTACCGCGAAGCGGCGATTTACCGCCGGGAGCCCGGGTCGCCAGGGTGGTGGCGACTGAGCCACCCTGGCACGTTCACCGGTCTTGTCGTTACAGAGTAGCAAGGAACATAAAGTGAACGGAATGACCACCGGAGTCGTATGTTCCCCCTCACCCCAGCCCTCTCCCTCAAGGGAGAGGGGGCCGTCCGTGCAGACATTATTTTGTGGGGAACCCTTACCCTCGTGGGAGAGGGTTGGGGTGAGGGCAACAGCCCGCACAATACCCCTTCATTTCCCACATTGATCCAGCGTATAATCCCGCTCCTTTTGTCTATTTTTTCTTCGGAAGCATTATGAGCGCAATTTCCCTGATCCAGCCGGATCGTGACCTCTTCTCCTGGCCGCAGTACTGGGCGGCCTGCTTTGGACCGGCGCCATTCCTGCCGATGTCCCGTGAAGAGATGGACCAACTGGGCTGGGACAGCTGCGATATCATTCTGGTGACGGGCGATGCCTACGTCGACCACCCGAGCTTTGGCATGGCGATCTGTGGCCGCATGCTCGAAGCACAGGGCTTCCGCGTGGGGATCATCTCCCAGCCGGACTGGAATAGCAAAGACGACTTTATGCGTCTGGGCAAACCGAACCTGTTCTTCGGCGTGACCGCGGGCAACATGGATTCGATGATCAACCGCTATACCGCCGACCGCAAGCTGCGCCACGACGACGCCTACACTGCCGATAACGTGGCGGGCAAACGTCCGGATCGCGCAACCCTCGTTTACACCCAACGATGCAAAGAAGCATGGAAAGACGTGCCGGTCATCCTGGGCGGCATTGAGGCGAGCCTGCGCCGTACCGCGCACTACGACTACTGGTCCGATACCGTACGCCGTTCGGTGCTGGTGGATTCCAAAGCCGACATGCTGATCTTCGGCAACGGTGAACGCCCGCTGGTAGAAGTGGCGCACCGTCTCGCGCAGGGCGAGCCCGTTGGCGAGATCCGCGACGTGCGCAACACCGCGATCATGGTCAAAGAAGCGCTGCCGGGCTGGAGCGGGGTAGATTCCCGCATTATCGATATGCCGGGCAAAATTGACCCGATCCCGCATCCGTACGGCGAAGATCTGCCGTGCGCTGACAACAAGCCGGTTGAGCCGAAAAAAGCCGAAGCTAAAGCCGTTGTGGTACAGCCGCCGCGTCCGAAGCCGTGGGAAAAGACCTATGTTCTGCTGCCGTCCTTCGAGAAGGTCAAAAGCGACAAGGTGCTCTACGCTCACGCCTCGCGTATCCTGCACCACGAAACCAACCCGGGCTGCGCCCGCGCGCTGATGCAAAAGCACGGCGAGCGCTATATCTGGGTCAACCCGCCGGCGATCCCGCTCTCTACCGAAGAGATGGACAGCGTCTTTGCCCTGCCGTACAAGCGCGTGCCGCACCCGGCGTACGGCAACGCGCGTATCCCGGCGTATGAGATGATCCGCTTCTCGATCAACATCATGCGCGGCTGCTTCGGCGGCTGCTCCTTCTGCTCCATTACCGAGCACGAAGGCCGTATCATTCAGAGCCGCTCCGAGGATTCGATCGTCAACGAGATCGAAGCCATTCGCGACTCGGTGCCGGGCTTTACCGGTATTATCTCCGATCTGGGTGGCCCAACGGCGAACATGTACATGCTGCGCTGCAAATCGCCGCGCGCGGAGCAAACCTGCCGTCGTCTCTCCTGCGTCTATCCGAGCATTTGCGAACATATGGACACCAACCACGAGCCGACGATCAACCTTTATCGTCGCGCACGCGACCTGAAGGGCATCAAGAAGATCCTGATCGCCTCCGGCGTGCGTTACGACATTGCGGTAGAAGATCCGCGCTACATCAAAGAGCTGGCGACGCACCACGTCGGCGGCTATCTGAAGATTGCGCCGGAGCACACCGAAGAAGGCCCGCTGTCGAAAATGATGAAGCCGGGCATGGGTAGCTATGACCGCTTTAAAGAGCTGTTCGACACCTATTCGAAGCAGGCCGGTAAAGAGCAGTACCTGATCCCGTACTTCATCTCCGCGCACCCGGGTACGCGTGATGAAGACATGGTGAACCTGGCGCTGTGGCTGAAGCAGCGTCGCTTCCGTCTCGACCAGGTGCAAAACTTCTACCCGTCGCCGCTCGCGAACTCGACGACCATGTATTACACCGGCAAGAACCCGCTAAGCAAGATTGGCTATAAGAGTGAAGACGTGGTGGTGCCGAAAGGGGATAAACAGCGTCGTCTGCATAAGGCGCTGCTGCGCTATCACGATCCGAAAAACTGGCCGCTGATCCGCCAGGCGCTGGAAGATATGGGTAAAAAGCACCTGATCGGCTCGCGTCGTGACTGTCTGGTACCGGCGCCGACGCTGGACGAGATGCGCGAAGCGCGTCGTCAGAACCGCAACACGCGCCCGGCGCTGACCAAGCACACGCCGATTGTGCATCAGCGTTCGAACGGCGGGGCTACGGGGACGAAAAAAGCGGGAAAACGTAAGATCGGTTAAACCTGTGACAATGCCCGGTGGCGCTGCGCTTACCGGGCCTACAGGTCAGCGCGTAGGCCGGGTAAGGCGAAGCCGCCACCCGGCTTTTTTACGCGATTATCCGCCAAACTGATCCGGATCCGGCCCAAGCCGCTTGCCCTTATCCAGCTTCGCAATTTCACCCAGCTCATCTTTGTCCAGGCGGAAGTCCCAGACGTCGAAGTTCTCGGCGATGCGCGACGGCGTGACCGATTTCGGGATCACCACCAGACCGCTGTCCAAATGCCAGCGAATGACGATTTGCGCAGGCGTCTTGCCGTATTTATCCGCCAGTTCGCGGATAATTTTCTGGTCAAAGACTCCTTCGCCGCCCTGAGCCAGCGGGCTCCAGGACTCGGTCTGGATCTTGTGGGTGGCGTTCCAGGCATGCAGCTGGCGCTGCTGCATCAACGGGTGCAGCTCAATCTGGTTGATCACCGGCGCCACGCCCGTTTCGTCAATCAGCCGCTGCAGGTGATGTACCTGGAAGTTACACACCCCGATGCTTTTCACCAGCCCCTCTTTTTGCAGCTCAATCATGCCCTTCCAGGCATCCACATAATGATCGATAGCCGGAACCGGCCAGTGCATCAGATACAGATCGACAAAATCGAGCTGCAGCTTGTCCAGGCTCTCCTGCAGGGCTTCGCGCGGGCGTTTTTGGTCGTCATTCCACAGCTTGGTGGTAATGAAAAGCTCATCGCGGGCAACGCCGGCGCTGGCAAGCGCTGTGCCCACGCCGTCCTCATTTTTGTATGCGGCGGCGGTATCAATCGACCGATAGCCGACTTCCAGTGCTTTATGAATGGCGGAGACGACCTCGTCGTTACCGGCTTTCCATACGCCGAGCCCCAGCTGGGGCATTACGTTGCCGTCCTGAAGCTTGATTACGGTTTGGTTTGCCATTATTCCTCCTTCATTTGCCATCCGTCGGGGGCGAACCCCCGACGGCGTGTGTGCATTAAGTCTGGACGAAATGTCAAAAAACGAAAGGCGGGATGACAAAAACGCTTAGCGCGCCGCTTCGTAGATACGGCGGCTCACGTCCAGCGTGATATCGCCATGCTCGCCCAGCTGGGTCATGCCGTGCTCTTCAAGTTTTGCCAGCAGAGCAGGGATGGAGCTACCGTCCAGACCGTAGCCAGAAAGGCGCGTTGGCACGCCCAGGCCTTCAAAGAAGCTGCGGGTCGCTTCGATGGCGGCATCGATACGCGCGTCGTCAGAACCCTCGGTGATGTTCCACACGCGCTCTGCGTATTGCAGCAGTTTGGCGCGTTTGGTATCGCGTTTTTCGTTCCACAGAGCAGGCAGAACGACCGCCAGCGTCTGGGCATGGTCCAGACCGTGCATCGCCGTCAGCTCGTGGCCCAGCATGTGGGTGGCCCAGTCCTGAGGAACGCCAGCGCCGATCAGGCCGTTCAGCGCCTGAGTCGCTGCCCACATCACGTTGGCACGTACGTCATAGTTTTCCGGCTCTTTCAGCGCTTTCGGGCCATCTTCGACCAGCGTCAGAAGAATGCCTTCTGCAAAACGATCCTGAATTTTACCGTCGACCGGGTAGGTCACGTACTGCTCAACGGTATGAACAAACGCATCGACCACGCCGTTCGCCACCTGACGTGCAGGCAGGGTGTAGGTGTAAACCGGATCCAGAATGGCGAACACAGGCTGAACGCAATCGTTCATAAAGGCCTGTTTGTCGCCGGTGGTTTTGCGGGAGATCACCGCGCCTTTGTTGGATTCAGAACCGGTCGCTGGCAGAGTCAGCACGGAGCCCATCGGGATCGCGCTTTTGATATCGCTGCCGCGGGTTTCCAGAATATGCCACGGGTCAATGCCGTCAGCGTAGTGTGCTGCCGCCGCGATGAACTTGGTGCCGTCCAGCACGGAACCGCCGCCAACGGCCAGCAGGAAAGTGACGTTCTCTTCGCGGGCAATTTTGACCGCGTTCATCAGCGTTTCATAAGATGGGTTTGGCTCGATTCCGCCAAACTCACGCACGTCCAGACCTTCCAGGGCGCTGTAAACCTGATCCAGCACGCCGGTTTTTTTCACGCTGCCGCCGCCGTAGGTGATCAGCACGCGGGCGTCGGCTGGGATCTGCTCACGCAGGTCGGCAATTGCGCCTTTACCAAACAGGATGCGGGTTGGGGTGTGTAGATTAAAGTTGTTCATTGCTCGTTCCCTTATGTGGGTGAAAAACCGCGGTGGCGCAGATGGCTACCTGATGCTGCACATTGTGGCGGCCCGGCGCTATCCTCTCAATGCACATTCCTGCCGATGTCTTGCCCATTTCTACAGAGTGCTGGAGGATCCACAAAAAAATGCGCACACTGTACAGGTCGAAAACCGTACCCGGAGCCAGAGAAAATGAACCGCGATGACATCTGCTTTCAGCTCACGTCGCAGATTAAGAGACTGATAGATAAAGATAATACTGTGGGGGAGCTGCTGCCGGATATTCGCCTGCTCTATGGCACACAGCCGGGGACGCGAACGCCGGTGATGTACCAGCCGGGCATCGTTTTTCTCTTTTCCGGCCATAAAATTGGCTATATCAACGAGCGGGTGTTTCGTTACGACACCAATGAATACCTGCTCCTGACGGTACCTTTACCCTTCGAATGTGAAACGTTCGCGACAGAGGCGGTTCCGCTGGCCGGTATTCGCGTCAACGTCGATATCCTCCAGCTGCAGGAGCTGCTGATGGAGATTGGAGAAGACGAGCTGTTCCAGCCCTCAATGGCCGCGAGCGGCATCAACTCTGCGACCTTATCGGATGACATTCTGTGCGCCATTGAACGCCTGCTGGACGTGATGGAGAGGCCGCTGGACGCCCGTATTCTCGGCAAGCAGATTATCCGCGAAATTCTCTACCACGTGCTGCTGGGGCCGGGAGGCGGGGCGCTGCTGGCGCTGGTGAGCCGCCAGACCCATTTCAGCCTGATCAGCCGCGTGCTGAAGCGCATTGAAAGCCAGTACACGGAAAACCTGAGCGTTGACCAGCTGGCGGCAGAGGCGAACATGAGCGTTTCGGCGTTCCACCATAACTTCAAGTCGGTGACCAGCACCTCGCCGCTGCAGTACCTCAAAACCTACCGGTTGCATAAGGCGCGTATGCTGATGATCCACGACGGCATGAAGGCCAGCGCGGCGGCGATGCGGGTTGGGTATGAAAGCGCGTCGCAGTTCAGCCGGGAGTTTAAGCGCTACTTTGGCGTTACGCCGGGGGAAGATGCGTCGCGCATCAGAACGATGCAGGGAGTTTAAGGAGAAACGTAGGCCGGGTAAACGCAGCACCACCCGGCTTTTTTTACTTTACGCGCTGCAATACTTCTTCTTGATCACCACCGCAATCGTCCCCACCAGGCCGGCAACCAGCAGGAAGAGCGGCAGCACCATCAGGAAAGTCATCACCTGGTCTTCATGACGCTTCACGAACGGGATCATATTCAGCGCATAGCCCAGCGTGGTGACCACGCCAACCCACAGCAGGGCGCTCAGCCAGTTGAAGAACTGGAAGCGACGGTTCGACAGCCCGGAGATACCCGCCATCGTTGGCAGCAGGGTGCGAACAAAGGCCAGAAAACGCCCGGCCAGCAGCGCCAGCAGACCATGGCGATCGAACATGCAGGTCGCGCGCTGATGATATTTATGCGGCAGCTGAGCCAGCCAGCCTTTTACGACGCGGGTATTCCCGAGCCAGCGGCCCTGCAAATAGCTCAGCCAGCAGCCCAGGCTGGCTGCTGAAGTGAGGATCACCATCGTCGGTGCGAAATCCATGACGCCCTTGCCGATTAACGCCCCTGCGAGCAGCAGCAGGCTATCACCGGGGAGAAACGAGGCTGGCAGCAATCCATTTTCCAGAAACAGGGTCGCAAACATCACGAAATAGACAATACCCACTACGTGCGGGTCCGCCAGCGCGGCAAAATCGTGTTGCCAGAGCGCAGCGATAATATCTTGAATAACAGCCATGGACTTTCCTGTGGAACAGCAGATATAGCGCTATTGTACTCCCAATTTCGCCCGTCGGGTTTGATCGCGGGCGCAAGTCATGCAGACTTTTCGGGCTGCAGTGTTAACTAAAGCGTCCAGGGGAGTACATTTCAGGCTGCACTCTACACGATACGTTCAAACCCTGCCGCTAAATCCGCAATCAAATCGTCAACATTTTCTAAACCAATATGCAGACGAATCAAGGTTCCGCTGAAATCCACCTCGCCGCCAGGCCGCAGCGCCGCAATCTGTTCCGGCTGGTTTGGCAGGATAAGAGATTCGAACCCTCCCCAGGAGTAGGCCATGCTGAAGAGGGTAAAATTATCCAGATACGCTGCCAGCTCGTCGTTACTCAGCCGTTTTTTAAGCACGAACGAGAACAGGCCGCTGCTGCCCGTAAAGTCACGCTGCCAGAACGCGTGGCCTTTGCTGCCCGGTAGCGCCGGGTGATTCACGCGCTCAACCAGAGGATGCTGCGCCAGCCACTCGGCGACTTTCAGGCTGCTTTCATGATGCTGACGCAGGCGAACGCCCAGCGTGCGAATACCGCGGCTGGTCATGTAGGCGGTGTCTGCATCAACCATCTGGCCCATCAGGTAGGCATTTTCACGCAGCTGATCCCAGCAGCGGGCGTTGGACACCGCCGTGCCGATCATGCCGTCGGAGTGGCCAATCAGGTATTTCGTTGCCGCCTGAATGGAGATATCAATATCGAACTCCAGCGCCTTAAACAGCACCCCCGCCGCCCAGGTGTTGTCGATCATGATGATCGCCTCCGGCGCTTTACTGCGCACGGCCTTCACGATGGCAGGGACGTCATGCACTTCCATGGTGATTGAGCCGGGAGATTCCAGGAACACGATGCGCGTGTTCGGCTGAATAAGTTCGGCAATACCTTCACCGATGAGCGGGTCGAACCAGCCGGTGGTCACGCCAAGCTTGCTGAGGATCCTGGTGCAGAAGTCCTGGCTTGGCTCGTAGGCGGTGTTGGTCATCAGGATATGGTCGCCCTGTTCGACAAACGCCAGAATGGTATTGGCAACCGCCGCCGCGCCGCAGGGGAACAGCGCGCAGCCCGCGCCGCCTTCCAGCTCGCACATGGCTTCCTGCAGAGAAAAATGGGTTAGCGTGCCGCGACGACCGTAAAACAGCCCGCCTTTCGCGCGGTTACGCGTGGCGATTTTTTTCTCCTCAACCGTATCAAACACCAGCGAGGAGGCGCGTTGAATCACGCTGTTTACCGATCCCTGGGTGTATTTCTTGCTGCGTCCTGCCTGCACCAGCGTGGTATCAAGATGCTTCTTTGTCATGTTCGCCAACCCTGTTTTTATACGTCTGGACGTCCAGACTACCACGATTGTAAAAATGTGCACCCGGATGCTCATCGAATAAGCAGAAAATATTATGAAAAATACGCATAAGAAATTTTTACTGCGTAAGCGCAAGGAATGTGAGCGAAAATTACGGCACTATGTAAATACTAATGAGAACTACTATCAATTCGACGACGTTTTGATATTATTACGCTCAGATTTTGTGATTTGCGTCCTGGAGATACAGAGTGGGTAATAATTTGATGCAGACGGATCTCTCCGTTTGGGGCATGTATCATCATGCTGACATCGTGGTTAAGATTGTGATGATCGGCCTGATTCTGGCGTCCGTTGTCACCTGGGCTATTTTCTTCAGCAAGAGCGTTGAGCTTATTTCGCAGAAGCGCCGCCTCAAGCGCGAGCAGCAGCAGCTGGGCGAAGCCCGCTCGCTGGATCAGGCTTCTGATATGACTTCATCCTTCCACGCCAAAAGCCTGACGTCCTTATTAGTGAACGAAGCGCAGAACGAGCTGGAACTGTCCGAAGGCAGCGAAGATAACGAAGGCATTAAGGAACGCACCGGCTTCCGCCTGGAGCGTCGCGTTGCCGCCGTGGGTCGTCATATGGGCCGTGGCAATGGCTATCTGGCGACTATCGGTGCTATCTCTCCGTTCGTCGGCCTGTTCGGTACCGTCTGGGGCATCATGAACAGCTTTATCGGCATCGCGCAGACCCAAACCACCAACCTGGCGGTTGTGGCGCCGGGTATCGCAGAAGCGCTGCTCGCTACGGCAATCGGCCTGGTCGCGGCGATTCCAGCCGTTGTTATCTATAACATCTTCGCGCGTATGATCGGCAGCTACAAAGCGACCCTCGGCGATGTTGCCGCCCAGGTTATGCTGCTGCAAAGCCGTGACCTGGACCTCAACGCCAGCGCCGCTAAACCGGTGCATGCGGCGTCTAAACTGCGCGTAGGTTGATTGTATGGCAATGCGTCTTAACGAAAATCTGGACGATAACGGCGAAATGCACGAAATCAACGTGACGCCGTTCATCGACGTCATGCTGGTGCTGCTGATTATCTTCATGGTGGCTGCGCCGCTGGCGACGGTTGACGTAAAGGTGAATCTGCCCGCGTCTTCCAGCCAGCCGCAGCCGCGCCCGGAAAAGCCGATTTACCTGTCGGTAAAGGCGGATAAATCCATGTTCCTGGGCAACGACCCGGTGACGGATGCCTCTGTTATCCCGGCGCTGGATCAGCTTACCGGTGGGAAGAAAGACACCACGGTCTTCTTCCGTGCCGACAAAAGCGTTGATTATGAAACCATGATGAGGGTAATGGACACGCTGCATCAGGCGGGGTACCTGAAGATTGGTCTGGTCGGCGAAGAGAAAGCGGCCGCGAAATAAAACGAAGAGCTGGCGAAAGCCAGCTTTTTTTTGCCTGTACTACTGATGTTTTTTGGCTTCAGCCGGGCCGGCAGGGGACGGATCGTCGTTGAGCGCCACAAAGGTGACGTTCGAGGTGCGGTAATCGCCCTCGGACAATTTGCGGCTCAGACGCAGCGTGGCGGTCTCTCTCGCCAGCAGATACTGGTAGTTGGCCTCCAGACGTCCCAGGAGCTTCTCTTTGAGCTCAGGGCGCTGTTCGATGATGGCATTCATCACCGCACCGTAAATCTCTTCTTTGACCTGCAGGGCGTAAATCTCACGTCGGTTCTGCCATTTCAGGCGAACCAGCGTCGCCGGGATAGAGACCAGGTCCTGCGTTATTCGCGTTATCTCGGCGTTCTTACTCTTCTTTAACGCCTCGAGATTCTGCTTTAAGATAAATTCATCACTTTTTTTATCATCTAAAGTCAAATAAACGTTATTATCTTTAACTTCCATCGCGTTAATCTTCCCCCAGGTTATAAAAGACAGGGGTGTTTTTTTCACGCGTAATTAAGTTAAGCCAAATTTCATTACCAGCTTCATTTATTTCTTTGGTTTTTTCGGTAATTATTTGACTTAGCGTCTGGGCATCTATTTCGCCCTCGGCCTGCAGGTCGTCCAGCAGGTGAACAAAGGCTTCGATTTTTACTGCGCGAAATAAGCGGTCTTTTATATGGCGATCGTGCTCTTCCAGCAGCATATTACGGGATTTCCCGGTTTGGGAAACACCAATTAATATCTCTGGCTCATAATCGGAGAGCGTTCTTTTTCCCTGAGTGAAATTAGCCTTTTTTTCTGCTTCCGTCGAAGGCTGTTCCACAGGCGCAATGTGGTACTTAGCCGGGACAAGATTGTCGGGCAGCATTTAGATTTCCTTTAATTTCAAAAGGGTGGGATCGGTAAAGGCGTGAGATTCGTTGACAATAACATGAGGCAATTTTAAAATCAAAAAAAATGGAGCCTACCCATGAACAGCATTTTTTTCACGGTCATTACATTACTATTACTGACCGCTGGCGTTCTTTTATTGATGCAAGAGTTCAATAAACCGAAAGCGTCGAAAGACGTCAGCGAACTTCCACAGCCTGAACTGATGACAAAAGAGGAAGGGGAAGACCATTTCTCGGTATTGATGAACGCGGTGACCCCGGTTTGGTACTGGCGGGTCAACCACGAATATATCGACTTTCTTCATGCGACAATTAAACGTATGAAAATGACAGAAATTAATGATACGCCGGGGCTATTTGACGCACAGCGTCGCTGTAGCGATCTCAACTCGGCGGTGTATAAATATTACGACAACATCAAAAAGCGCTGTCTTAACGGAGAGAAGGTCTCGTATTCCGATTTAGACGTACTTAACCTGCGGCAGTGTTTTCGCGAATTCAGCCTCGAAGCCTACCCGGAGCTGGTGGTGCTGGTCTGGCCGGAGTATGCGCGTCCGGAAGTGAACCCAGAGGACGTGTAGGCGTTGTGTTGGTTAGTTGTTGCAAACAGTCAGCGCCGTTGAGATATACTGGGCGCTGGTTTCGTTTGCAGACAGGACTTTATGGAACGCTTCTTTGAAAACGCAATGTACGCTTCTCGCTGGATACTGGCGCCCGTCTATTTTGGCCTTTCCCTGGCGCTTGTCGCGCTGACGATTAAGTTCTTCCAGGAAATTTTACACGTTCTGCCCAATATCTTTTCCATTGCCGAAGCGGATTTGATTCTGGTTCTGCTGTCGCTGGTGGATATGACGCTGGTGGGCGGCCTGCTGGTGATGGTGATGTTTTCCGGCTATGAAAACTTTGTCTCCCAGCTAGATATCGCTGCGCACAAAGAGAAGCTAAGCTGGCTCGGCAAAATGGACGCCACGTCGCTGAAGAATAAGGTGGCCGCGTCGATTGTCGCCATCTCCTCTATTCACCTGCTGCGCGTGTTTATGGACGCCAAGAACGTCCCGGATAACAAACTGATGTGGTACGTGATTATCCACCTGACGTTCGTGCTGTCGGCGTTTGTGATGGGGTATCTGGATAAGATCAGTAAGAAGTAAAGTACATATTACCCCTCACCCTAACCCTCTCCCCACAGGGGAGAGGGAATATCAATCTCCCTCTCTCTGTGGGAGAGGGGCGGGGTGAGGGCATCAGGCTGCACTATTTATCCGACGACGCCTGCCATAAATTCAACTCCCCATCCGTAACATGCTGGTCAATCCGCGTAAGCTCATCGTCCGTAAAGCGCAGGTTATTCAGCGCCTGAACGTTCTCTTCCAGCTGCTCCGGGCGGCTCGCGCCAATCAGCACAGACGTCACCCGTTCGTCCTTCAGCAGCCAGCTAAGCGCCATCTGCGCCATCGTCTGCCCGCGGGCATGTGCCATTTCGTTGAGCAGCCTGAGGCTATTGAGGTTGGCTTCGGTGAGCATTTTCTCCGTCAGGCCGCGCACTTTTTTACCTTCGCGCTGCATACGTGAACCTTCAGGAATACCGTTCAGGTATTTCCCGGTCAACAGCCCCTGCGCCAGCGGCGTAAAGGCGATACAGCCGGTGCCGTTCTCCGCCAGCGCGTCTAGCAGACCGGTTTTATCGACCCAGCGGTTAAGCAGGTTATAGGAAGGCTGATGGATCAGCAGCGGTATTTTCCACTCGCGCAGCAGCCCGGCCATTTTCTGCGTGCGCTCCGTGGAGTAGGAGGAAATGCCCACGTACAGCGCCTTTCCGCTCTGCACGGCGTGGGCCAGCGCGGCGGCCGTCTCTTCCATCGGCGTGTTTTCATCCACGCGGTGGGAATAGAATATATCAACGTACTCTACGCCCATTCGCTTCAGGCTCTGATCGAGGCTGGCGAGCAGGTATTTGCGCGAACCGCCCGAACCATACGGACCCGGCCACATGTCGTAACCGGCTTTGGTGGAAATAATCAGCTCGTCCCGGTAGGCGGCAAAATCTTCGCGCAGCAGGCGGCCAAAGTTCTCTTCCGCACTGCCCGCCGGCGGGCCGTAGTTGTTGGCGAGGTCAAAATGGGTAATGCCGAGGTCAAAGGCTTTACGCAGCAGCGCGCGCTGTGAGTCGAGGGGCTGGACGTGGCCGAAGCTGTGCCACAGGCCAAGCGAGAGCGCCGGTAGGCGCAGGCCGCTTTTCCCGCAGTAACGGTACTGCATGCTTTCATAGCGGCCGGAGTAGGGGTGCCAGGACATGATGTCTCCTTTCGTGTCGATGAATTTTCGAAACAGCGTTTTCATTCTATGCTTATCAAATCACAAATTTTGGAGATAAGCGATGACGCGCCTGACTGCCAAAGACTTTCCCCAGGAACTGCTCGATTACTACGACTATTACGCCCACGGTAAAATCACCAAACGTGAATTCCTCAGCCTTGCGGCGCGCTACGCCGTGGGTGGCGTGACGGCGCTGGCGCTGTTCAATATGCTTAAGCCCAACTATGCCCTGGCAGAGCAGGTGAAATTCACCGACCCGGATATCCTTCCGGAATACATCACTTACCCGTCGCCGAACGGCCATGGCGAGGTGCGGGGGTATCTGGTGAAGCCTGCTAAAGCAAACGGGAAGGCGCCCGCGGTGGTGGTGGTACACGAAAACCGCGGCCTTAATCCCTATATCGAAGATGTGGCGCGACGCGTGGCAAAGGCGGGGTACATTGCACTGGCACCGGACGGGCTAAGCTCGGTAGGCGGGTATCCGGGCAACGACGAAGAGGGAAAAGTGCTTCAGCAGAAGGTCGATCCGACAAAGCTGATGAACGACTTCTTTGCCGCCGTCGAGTTTATGAAAAAGCACCCGGATGCGACGGGTAAAGTGGGGATCACCGGTTTTTGCTACGGGGGCGGCGTCTCGAATGCGGCGGCAGTCGCTTACCCGGAGCTGGATTGCGCCGTGCCGTTTTATGGGCGTCAGCCTGCGGCTGCCGATGTGCCGAAGATAAAAGCCCCAATTTTGCTTCACTATGCTGAACTCGATAAAAATATTAACGAGGGGTGGCCCACCTATGAATCAGCGCTTAAATCGAATAATAAGATCTACGAAGCCTATGTCTATCCCGGCGTAAACCACGGATTTCACAACGATTCCACTCCAAGGTATGACGAGCCCGCGGCGGAGCTTGCCTGGAAACGTACGCTGGGGTGGTTTGAGAAATATTTACGATAAAAAGCCGTATGCCCGGCAAGCTCGCGCCACCGGGCAATGAGGTTATATTCAGAAGCTGTAGCTCATACCCGCCTGCACGCTGGCATCGTTATCTACATCACCGGTTCCTACATACACGCCCGTGTTAAGCGTAAAGTTATGCGCGATGGTGGCATTAATGCCTGCCCCGAAGATGCCCATCGTGTTGTTATGGCCTGAGGTGTTGTGGTAATCCGCCGCCTGAATGTCGGTATCATCGCTAAACTCTTTCTGGAAACGAGCGTCGATCCATGGCATCACCTTCACGTTCTTGTTCAGATCGCTAAGGGTGGTGGTCAAACGAACGCCGGCACCGCCGTTCCAGGAGGAAACCTGGCTGTCGGCAAAGGTCACTTCGCGGTCAGAGAAGCCGTTCGCCTTGGTCTGATCCCAGCCTAAGGTGGCGTAGGGCTGCAGCAGGGTTTCGCCCGGCAGCAGCACGTTCACACCGGTGCGGGCCTGCGCCATGTAAAGGCTGCCGTCGGTAGAGCCGTTCAGCGCTTCCGTCATGCCGCTGGTATCACCCGTCACGTTACTGGCAGACAGGGTGTAACGCATATCGCCATAGCTGAAGCTACCGTCAGCAAACAGGCCCCATGTTCTGCCGTTCAGCGCCTGCTGCCAGCCGCCGTACAGGCTGTAGTAGTTACCGTAAACGCTGTCCTTAAAGCTGTCTGCACCCGCGCTGGTGTCCTGCACGCGGCTGCGTGTCCAGGCCAGGGCGATACCCCCGGTGACGCTATCGCCGTTGTTCAGGTGCGTCGTCCAGTCCACGCCGCCCTGAGCCCCCTGGGTGATGCTCTTATAGTCGACGTCGTTGCTGAAATTACCGTTCTGGTAGAGGAAATCACCCCAGACCTGCGCGCCGTCCTGCTGCACGCCCAGCAGGTTCGCCAGATGCACCTGGTTCATATGGTTGCTGATGTCATCCGCAACCTGATGCCCTGCCTGCTCGGCGGCATCCAGACCGGCAACCAGCCCCTGAACGTCGCTCGCGAGATCGCCTTTCTGGCTGTTAAATTCGATATTCCAGCTCTGGCTGTTATCCGCGGCAAGCATTGTCTGTGGTGCGTTATCAGCGGCGACGATATTCAGGCTGTTATCGTAGTTATAGGCGCCGCTGCGGTTTTCGACATTCTGCTGACCGTTGGTAAAGGTTGCTGCAGCATAATTCTGCGGCGCGCTGCTGCCGGACGTGGTGAATGTTCCCAGAATAACGTTGCGCTGATTTTGCGCGGACGGGGTAATACTGTTCACGATCACCGCGTTATTGGCTCCGGTAATCGTACCGAAGTTCACAAAGCTGTCGGTGCTCATATTAACCAACGCATTGCTGCCGGTGGTGGCGGCAGTCAGAGTAGAGCCGTTTTGCAAACTCCAGCTGGTTGCATCGTTAATTTTATCGATGGCAATGCTGTTATCGCTGGTGGTATTCACCGTCTCGAACTGGCTTATTTCCCCGGAAACGGAGCTGCCGGCATCCATTGAGAGAGTATCGCTGCCGTCGCCGCCGTCAACATTGCCGTTAACGTGGGAATTATTGGTGAGCACGACGGTGTCATCACCCGCACCGGTCGTAATATCGCCGTTTACGGTGGCGTTATTCTGCATCGTGATGGTCGTGCTGCCGCTATTCTGGCTGGTATTGATCGCGCCATTAACGGTGCTGTTATCCACCAGAATGGCGTTCGTGGAATTGCCCTCCAGGGTAATATTCCCCTTCACCACGCTGTTATTTGTTAACGAGAGACTGGTTGTGCCGTTTTCATTGATGATGCCAATGTCTCCGGTCACGCTGCTGCTGTCCATCGTCAGCGAGTCGGCGGTTTTCCCATACATCGCGATGGCAACGTCGCCAAAAGCATCCAGATTGATGTCGCTGAAGGGCTTGTAATCACTCAGTTTTACCGCCAGGGTATCGATGTTCTGCGCAATTTCACTCTGGCTGGCATCAACGGACGCGTTGGTCAGCGTAATACGCGTATCAGATTTATCGCTACCGGCGTAAATACCGCCTTTATCCAGCGTGCTGTTGCTCATGGCAATATTTTGCGCACCGGCACCTGCGCTCACAATACTCCCATGCAGCGCGCTGCCGTTCTGGATATTCACGGTATGATAACCTTTATCCATCGGGTCGAGGTAAATCGCGGAGCCCATCATATAGGCTTTATCCCCTTCGTAGCTTCCCGCGCTGTTTTCGCCGTTCAGGGTTGAATTATCGACGGTTACGGTGGCGTTGGTCGTCGCGCCAATATTCCCCGATTCAATCATATCCACCGTTGCGCCGTTATTCAGCGTGATATTAACCGTACCGCCGTTACTGCCCTGAATATAATGGCCGGACATATCGGTGCCGGAAACGGTTAATGACTGCACGTCACCCGTTTTCCTGTGGCCGTCCATGAAAATATTGGTCGCGGTGGCGTCAGCCATAATAGCATTCGTCACGCCTGGATTTTGATAGAAGCTGCCGTCGGTATATGTCGATAAACCGCAGGTCTGCGTTGTTACGCCGTCCTTGCAGGGTGTGGCGGCCGTCATGGTTGCCTGAGCGCCAAAAGAGGTTAAAGCGACTAATACACACTGCGAAAGCAGCGTGCGGTTCATTAATTTGCGCATATGTCATTCTCTGGATTAATAGAAAGCTGTCTGCGCCTTTTTAAATGAATTTATAAAAATTAAGAACTTTCTTAAGGGTAAAGGATGTAATGAAATTTAAACGTTAACAGGCCGCCGACTGGCGGTGATTAAATAAATATAACTAATTTAAAAACCAAAATGCATTCATGTAATAAATAGCATTGAGTGGTTAGCGTGCAAACTATAAGGTTTCTATGCACAAAATGCTGTTCTTTAGAGGTAAAAAGGTCGCGCAATCTAACCCTTTAGGATTACGTGGTTAATTTAATGCGCATCTGTTTTACATTTCATCATCTGCGGAAATGGAAAAACATGTATTTAGCAGGCGGATCTTTCGCCTCCCGATTATCGTTTCTCGTACAGCGTCAGAACAGGAAAGTTTTTTATAAAATTACGCACGAAAGAGTATAACTTCCCCCGTTTCTGCCGATAACGAGGGTAGTACTCGCCTCTGGGCGAATCCACCCTCACGGCAAGGAATACTCTATGCAGATGCTTCGCAATTTCACGATCCGTTTCGTCATGCTGACGATACTGGGGATCTTTTGTTTAATGTGGGCAGGGGTCGGTCTGTACAGCACCTGGTCACTGTCTCGCGTTTCCGATGGCAACGAGGTTGACCGACAGCTGGTAAAACAGATGACGGTGCTCAGCCAGGGTAACGATCAATATTTCCGATTCGTTACGCGCCTGAGCCGCGCAATGGAAACCAAAGCCGCAGGCGGCACGCCGGACCTCGCCTCTGCTCAGCAGGCGCTGGATAATATGAGCAAGAAGCTGGCCGAGATGAAGGCCATCTCGCCTGGCCCAATGGATGAACAGGTTTCTGCGCAGGTGTTAGGTGCCTGGCAGGCGCTGCTCGATCGGGGCGTCACGCCACAGATGCAGCAGGCGAAGCTGGGCTCGCTGGACGGCTATCGCCAGCAGGCTAATAACGTCACGCCACCGCTGAGCCGCGCGTTTGGTTCTGCGGCTGAAAACTTTAACAACGCCGCGGCGAAGGCGCTCGACAGCACTCGCGTGGTGGTCGATGGCCTCACCAGCATGACCCGCACGGTAATCATCACCGCCACGATTATTGGCCTGCTGATCCTGCTCTTCACCGACCGCTACCTGGTGGCGATGCTGGTGAAGCCGCTGGATCGCATCCGCCATCAGTTCCGCCAGATTGCGCAGGGCGACCTCAGCCAGCCGATTGAGCCCTTTGGCCGCAACTGCGTGGGGCAACTGGTGCCGCTCCTGAGCGCTATGCAGGACAGCCTGCGTGAAGCGGTCAGCACCATCCGTTCCGGCAGCGAAAATATCTGGCGCGGGGCAACGGAGATCTCAAGCGGGAACAACGATCTTTCGTCGCGTACCGAAGAGCAGGCTGCGGCGCTGGAAGAGACGGCGGCGAGCATGGAGCAGCTTACGGCGACCGTAAAACTGAACGCCGAAAGCGCACGTCAGGCCAGCGAGCTGGCAGATGTTGCTTCGACCACGGCCAGCCGCGGCGGTTCGCTGGTGGAGGATGTGGTCACCACCATGAGCGGCATTTCTGCCAGCTCGAAGAAAATTGCCGAGATCACCACCGTGATTAACAGCATCGCCTTCCAGACGAACATTCTGGCGCTCAACGCCGCGGTTGAAGCCGCACGCGCGGGCGAGCAGGGCCGCGGCTTTGCCGTGGTGGCGGGGGAGGTGCGTAACCTGGCAAGCCGAAGCGCCAATGCGGCGAAAGAGATTGAAGGGCTGATCGCCGATTCGGTCTCCCGCGTCGAGCAGGGCGCGCAGCTGGTTAACGACACGGGCACCACCATGGAAGCGATTCTGCGCGACGTGACCGAAGTGACCACCATCATGAAGCAAATCGCCTCTGCCTCTGAGGAACAGAGTAAGGGCATTTCTCAGGTGGGCATCGCCATTACCCAGATGGACGGCGTGACCCAGCAGAATGCCTCGCTGGTGGAGCAAGTCTCCGCAGCGGCTGCCGCACTTGAACGCCAGACTGAAGACCTTCAGCGCTCGGTACAGAAGTTCCGCCTCTCAGCCTAATCTTCCCTTCCATCAAAGGCCGCATCGCTGCGGCCTTAATTTTCACTAGCCAGCGCTCAAAATATCGCTATATAATTTTATATATAACGATTGAGGGTATCGCGATGGATAACCATTTTGGCAAAGGGTTGATGGCGGGAATGCGGGCCGCACAGGCCGATACTGCAAAAAACGTGGCACATTTTTGTTCAGACTATAAGCGTGGCTTTGTTCTGGGCTTTTCGCACCGGATGTTTGAGAAAACTGGCGATCGCCAGCTCAGCGCGTGGGAGGCGGGTATCCTGACGCGTCGTTACGGGCTCGACCGGGATATGGTGATGGACTTCTTTCGGGAAAATCACTCCAGCGCCGCGCTGCGCTACTTTATGGCGGGCTATCGTCTGGAAGGGTGAGCGTCGGTAATGACCTGCGTCACCTGCGAGACCAACCCAATCTTCACGTCGCTCGAACGCTGGAGCTTGCTTTTATCGATCAGCAGCAGCGACTGGCTGGCGCGGCCGAGCAGCTGTGTTTTAAAGGCTGCGTTGTGCTCCACCGGATCCCACATCGTGCCCTCCTCATCGACGCCCTCACACGAGAAGATGAACAGGTCTATCTCCAGCCCTTTAAGCTGGGTGACCAGTGCGGGATTCACATAGCAGCGGTATTTTCGCTCAAGCGTGCCGCCCGAACAGATAAGCGTAATGCGCTCGCGCCTGGCCATTTCGTGGCAGATGGGCAGGCTATTGGTAAACACGGTCAGTTCGATATCCGGCAGCTGGCGGGCAAGGTGAAAACAGGTGGAGCTGGCATCCAGCGCCAGCGTCATGCCTTCACTGATCCAGGCCAGCGCGTGGCGGGCAATGTCGGCTTTATCGGCATAATGGCTCTTCAGGCGCGCGCCGAAGGGTTCCCCACCGTCCCGGCTGTCTGGTTGAATCAGGCGTGCGCGTCCATGCTGCCGCAGGATCTTGCCCTGCTGCTGCAGCCCGTTCAGGTCACGGCGGATCGTCTCTTTACTGACGGCGAGCGTTTGTGCAAGCGCATCGGTGGTCAGCCAGTCGCAGCCGCTCAGCAGTTCAACGATATGCTGCTGGCGGGTCTGCTTCATGCGTCGGTCCCCGTTCGCGAAACGGAAAGAAGCGTGCTGCCAATCGCCACCCCGTTTTTCCCGGTGTGTTTGATCTGATACATCGACTGGTCAGCCCGCCGGAGTGCGTTCACAAAATCATCCTGAATATGCACCTCGTCGATACCAATCGACGCGCCGACGCGCGCCTCGCCGTTATCCAGCTCGAACGGCGTTAAGGCCGCCCGCAGGCAGCCGTGCGCCGTGCTGTTCACCAGCAGGCTGGCGAGCGGGAAGGGCAACAGCAGGACAAACTCATCCCCGCCGAGCCTGCCCACAACCGTGCCTGCCGGGCAGCTCCCGCGCAGGCGCTGGCTGAGCTGGATGAGGAGCTCATCGCCGCTACGGTGGCCGAAGGTGTCGTTGACGGTTTTAAAGTCGTCGAGATCGATAAACGCCACGCACAGCGGACCCGCTGCTTTCAGCTGCTCAAAATGTTTAATCAGGGCGTGGCGGTTGGCGAGCCCGGTGAGCGGATCGTGGTTGGCGAGCTGCGCGAGCTGTTCCTCGTACTGCTTCTCTTTGGTCATGTCGATGTGGGTGCCGGTAACCTTGAGGGGGTTGCCCTCCGCGTCCCACTCCGTCACGCGGCCGCGATCCAGTACCCAGGTGACGGTACCGTTTTTGTGCTGCATCCGGTGCAGCGCTTCATAGAAGGGGGTTTTGCCGTGCAGGTGATCGTAGAACGCGTCCAGCACCTGCTGTTTATCGTCCGGGTGAAGATGCTCACGCCAGATGTCAAACTGGGCGCTCAGCTCTTTTGGCTGGTAGCCAAGCATCGAGCCCCAGCGCCGATTATAAATAATCAGTTTTCCCGTTGGCACGTCTAGCTGCCACAGGCACAGGCCCGTGCCGTCAAGCGCGGCGCTGAGCTTGCTGCGGGCGTCACGCGCCAGCCTGGCAAGCCGGGCATTGTGCTTCTTCAGATTCTGAATCTGCTGCTTGAGCGCCTGTTCTGACATGCGAAGGTTCTTAGGGGAAATAAGAATGATTCTTGCCAGTTTATTCGGCAATGTAAATATGATGTTGAAAAAAGAGGGGGATTTGCATCAGGGATTAAAAGGCCGGGCAAACGCAGTAGCGCCCGGCACCAATCGCTGCGCCCGCTACCGCACCGGCGGCGGTTTTATCCATTGCCATGCCTGAGGTCGAAACCAACAGTGCGCTGAGAATAAGCGTCGTTTTGAGGTGTTTCATAACCGCTCCTTGTCGTGGGAAATCGTACAACGCGCGGAAGTCTGCCAGCCTGCCCGTATTTCCTGTAGGCCAATAATGGTTGTTTTTCCTACCCACAAAGCACACCGCGACGCGATGACGCTATCGCTGTATAATTATATTTATAACGAAAATGTGAGGACATTATGACACAGCGCTTTTGGCAGGCAGTCGCGTTTAGCGCACTGATTTTACTTCCGTTATCATCTCAGGCCTCCCGCCAGATAACCGACCAGATTGGCCGTACCGTCACCATCCCTGATGACGTAAACCGCGTGGTAGTGCTCCAGCATCAAACTCTTAACCTGCTGGTGCAGATGAACGCTACCGACAAAATCGTCGGCGTCATGGCGAACTGGAAACAGCAGCTGGGCGATGGTTACGCTCGCTTAGCCCCCGAGCTGAATCAGAAAGCCGCGCTCGGCGATCTCACCCATGTAGACCCGGAAAAGCTGGTGGCGCTGAAGCCACAGGTGGTGTTCGTCACTAACTACGCGCCGCAGGAGATGATCGACAAGATCGGCAGCCTCGGCATCCCCGTCGTCGCGATTTCCCTGCGCCACGATGCCACCGGTGAAAAAGCGAAACTGAACCCAACGATGGCGGATGAAGAGCAGGCCTACGATCTGGGGCTGCGTGAAGGCATCACCCTGATTGGCGAGATCGTCAATAAACAGCCGGAAGCCAAAGCGCTGATCGACGCGACCGACAAAGGCCGCAGGATGGTCAGCGATCGCCTGAAAGACATCCCGGCGGAAAAACGCGTTCGCGCCTACATGGCTAACCCGGAGCTCACCACCTACGGCTCAGGAAAATACACCGGCCTGATGATGGCGCACGCCGGGGCGGTTAACGTGGCGGCGGCAACGATTCAGGGCTTTAAAACGGTGGCGATGGAGCAGGTGATTGCCTGGAACCCTCAGGTGATTTTCGTGCAGGACCGCTATCCGTCCGTAGTCAATGAGATCAAAACCGGCGCGCAGTGGCAGACTCTCGACGCGGTGAAAAACCAGCGCGTGTACCTGATGCCGGACTATGCCAAAGCCTGGGGCTACCCGATGCCGGAAGCGATGGGTATTGGTGAACTCTGGATGGCGAAAAAGCTCTACCCGGAGAAGTTTAAGGACATCGATATGCGCAAGGTGGCGAACGACTGGTATCAGCGCTTCTACCGCACGAACTATCAGGGAATCGACTGATGCGCGTGCTGGCGGCGGGCAGCCTGCGGGTGGTGTGGCAGAGCTTGCTCGCGCATTTTCCTGAACCGGTTGAAACGCATTTCGGCCCGGCGGGGCTGCTGCGGGAACGTATTGAAGCGGGCGAGGAATGCGATCTCTTTGCCTCGGCTAATCTTGCACATCCGCAGGCGCTATTGGCCTCAGGGCGGGCGCTGTCCGTGGTGCCGTTTGCCAGTAATCAACTTTGTCTGACCGTGCGCAGCGACGTGCTGCGCGAAGAGGATGACTGGTTCTCCGTGCTCACACGGGGCGATTTACGCGTTGCCACCTCCACGGCGGGCGCCGATCCCTCCGGGGATTACACGCAGGAGCTGTTTACCCGTATGGGTGGGGCTGGCGAAGCGGTACGTGCTCGGGCGATGGCGCTGGTGGGCGGGCATGATTCTGCGCCCATTCCGGCAGGTAAACTGGCGGCGGAGTGGATAATCCTTGGTAGACAGGCTGAGGTGTTTGTCGGCTATGCGAGCTATGCTGCAAAACTACGGGAAGTTGCCGGACTGACGGTCATTGATATTCCGGCGCGAGTTAATCCGCGGGCGGAGTATGCCAGCGCGGTGGTGACGGCACAGGGGAAAGCGCTGGCGGATTATCTGGTAGCGCAAAAGGCAAAAGCGATCCTGCTGAATGCAGGGTTCGGCGTGTAAATCCGCCGGGTGGTGCTGCGCTTACCCGGCCTACCTTCATCCCCTCTCCCCGTGGGAGAGGGGTAGGGTGAGGGCATCAGGCCTGGCGTTTATCTTCCGTATTGGTATCAAAATCGCTTGCCGCATGGCGCTCGTGTAGCTGCTCGTTCAGCTCGCCGTTGGTGCGGTTTACGATACGTCCGCGCTTCACGGCCGGACGGTTCGCAATATCTTTGGCCCAGCGCTGCACGTTGGTGTACTTCTCCGCATCCAGGAACTCGGCGGCGTTATAGACGCTGCCGAGCGCCACGCTGCCAAACCACGGCCAGATCGCTATGTCCGCGATGCTGTACTCTTCACCCGCCACGTAGCGGCCGCGCGCCAGCTGTTTATCCAGCACGTCGAACAGGCGCTTGGCTTCCATGGTAAAGCGGTCGATAGCGTACTCAATCTTCACCGGAGCATAGTTGTAGAAGTGGCCGAAACCGCCGCCGAGGAACGGGGCCGCGCCCTGAAGCCAGAACAGCCAGTTCAGCGTTTCGGTCCGTCCCGCCGGATCTTTTGGCAGGAAGTGGCCAAATTTCTCGGCCAGATAGAGCAGGATGCTCCCGGATTCAAATACGCGCGTTGGCGGGTTCGTGGAGTGGTCACGAAGCGCCGGTATTTTCGAGTTCGGGTTCACGTCGACAAAACCGCTGGAGAACTGATCCCCGTCACCGATGCGAATTAACCATGCGTCGTATTCGGCCCCTGTTACGCCCAGCGCCAGCAGCTCTTCGAGCAGGATGGTGACCTTCTGGCCGTTCGGGGTGCCCAGAGAGTAAAGCTGCAGCGGGTGCGAACCGACAGGCAAATCCTTCTCATGCGTCGCGCCGGAGATCGGGCGGTTGATGTTGGCGAACGCGCCGCCGCTGTTCTTATTCCATTCCCACACTTTCGGTGGCTGATACGTGTTGTCTGACATGTTGACCTGCCTTTTGAGTGATGTGTTGAGGCAGTGTAGCAGGAGATTTGTGAAGGGTTTAACGAACTGAGCGCAATTAATTAACCGCTATTCCTTCTGGCGCTTATATATATCAAAAGAGGTATAAGCTTAATCGAAAATCGCATTTTCATTGTTAATGCGTAAAACCCGAAAGCTGAATATGATGCTTCAACATAAATAAAAGACGCAGTAGTAAATACTTTATCAGGCAAGGAGTTAGTGAGATGCGTAAGCTTCTGTTATCGGCAGTGGTAGTATCGCTCGCCTTAGGTCTGGCCGGCTGTGATGATGCTAAAAATAAAGAAACAAACAATGCGCCAGCGGCAAAAAGCGACGCGCCAAAAGAGGGCGGCTCGCTGATTATTGGGATAACCTCCGGCGACCCGCTAGCCGTCAACCCGCTCTACGCCAGCGACCGCACAACCTTAACCATCATGCAGGCGCTGTATGCCCCGCTGTATAGCTTTAACGACGGTAAAATTGAGTGGGGCCTGGCAGAAAGCCTGACGCCCTCTGCCGATAACCTCAGCTATACCCTGACGCTGAAACCGAATCTGAAATGGCAGGACGGTCAGCCGCTGACGGCGGACGACGTGGTCTTCACCTTCAACAAGCTGCTGGAAGCCAAACAGCACAGCTTCTTCCGCAGCATGTTCACGTACGGCGGCAAGCCTGTAGAGGTGAGTAAGGTCGACGAACGCACCGTTAAGTTCACATTGCCTCAGGTCAGCGCGGCCTTTACCGGAACCCTGGTGCAGATCTACCCGATCCCGCAGCACGTGTTCGCCGGTGAAGGCGATCTGGAAAAGAGCACGAAAAACGATGCACCGGTCGGCTCCGGCCCGTTCAAATTTAAAGAGTATCGCGCCGGGCAGTATTACGCCCTGACGCGCTTCGACGATTACTGGAACGGCAAACCGAAGCTCGATTCCGTCACCTATCGTTTCGCTAAAGACAGCAACTCCGCCAATCTTGCGCTGCAAAACGGTGAAATCAACCTCAAGATGGTGGATCCGCAGGACGTGAACCGCCTGAAAAATACCGGTAAATTCGACTTTGTGGTCTACCCGGAAGGGCGTCTGGCCTATATGACCTTCAACCAGAACGTGCCGGTCATGAAGAGCAAAGAGCTGCGCCAGGCCATCGCCTATGCCATCAACAAAGACGAGCTGACCCAGACCGCGTTTACCTCGCTGGACTACGCCAAACCGGCAACGTCGTTCCTGACGCCGGACACGCTCTACCAGACTGACGACGTCGAACAGTACAAATTCAACCAGCAAAAAGCCAAAGATCTGCTGAAGGCTTCCGGCGCGCCGGAAAACCTGAAGCTGCGTCTGGCCTACGTCAACACCAACAAAACCCAGGAGAGCCAGGCGCTCTACATTCAGCAGGCGCTGAAGGGGATTGGCGTGAACGTGGAGCTGATGCCGCTGGATTCTAACGCCATGTCCCAGCGCAGCCTCGATATGAACAACACCGCGTGGGAGCTGAACCTCGGCGGCTACATCATGGGGTCAGAGCCGGACGGCTACAAATCGCTGTTTATGAGCAACGAGGCCTACAACTACGCGCACTACAAAAATCCGCAGTTTGACGCGCTGTGGGATAAAGGCGCGGTTGAAGCCGACGCCGCGAAGCGCGCCGATATCTACAAGCAAATTCAGCAGACCGTGGCGAACGAGATGACCTACTACCCGATCGCCTACACCAATGCGACCGTCGCCGTGGATAAACGCTTCGGCGGCACGCAGGAAGCGGAGCCGAAGCCCGTTTATCTATTCCAGGATCTGTCAAAAATTTATCAAAAATAAGCTGTTGCCCCGGTCGCAGGATCGGGGCCTTTTAAGGGCACGTCGTGAACACACTCCTCACGCGTCGGCTGCTGCAGCTGCTGCCGATGCTTTTCTTTATTTCGCTGGTGGCGTTTTTGCTGGTCAAGCTCGCGCCCGGCGATCCCGTGGCGGCGTACATTACGCCGCGTATGGCCCCGGAAGATATCGAGCGCATTCGCCAGAGCCTGGGGCTGGATAAGCCGCTGGTGACGCAGTACGTTCTGTGGCTGAAAAACGTCCTGCAGGGCGATCTCGGCTATTCCCTGATCTACCACCGCCCGGTGCTGGAGATGATTGCCGAGCGCATTCCGGCCACGCTGGGGTTAATGGGCGCATCGCTGCTGCTGGCGATCGTGCTGGCGATCCCGCTTGGGCTGCTGGCGGGCGCGTTTAAGCACCGCTGGCTGGATCATGTGCTGAATTTATTTGCCTATATCGGCATCTCGGTGCCCATTTTCTGGTTCGGCATTCTGCTCATCACCGTGTTTGCCGTACAGCTTAACTGGTTCCCCAGCATGGGGATGCGCACCATCGGCATGGACGATAACTGGCTCGACGTGGTGCGCCACGGCGTGCTGCCGTGCATCGCGCTGACCTTTTACAACCTCTCAAGCTACGTACGCTACATCCGTTCCAATACCATCTCCCAGCTTTCCGCCGACTACGTGCAGACGCAGATGGCGTACGGCGCCACGCGCGCCAGTATTCTGTTCCGCCATGTGCTGAAAAACGTGCTCCTGCCGGTGATTACCCTGTTCGGGCTGTCGTTCGGCGAGCTGGTGGTGGGCGCGTATGTGACAGAAAGCGTCTTCTCCTGGCCGGGGATGGGCCTGCTGGGGATCCAGTCGATCACCTCGCTCGACTATCCGCTGATCATGGCGATCATCATGCTTTCGTCGATGATGCTGATCGTTGGCAACCTGATCGCCGACTTACTCTATCGGTTCGCCGATCCCCGCATTCGCACGCTGAGGTAGCCCGGATGAGCAGACGCTGGCAGCAGGTTCGTCACCAGCTGCGCCGCAACCGTCCGGCGCAGTTCTCGTTATTTATGCTTTTTATCTTCGTCATCGCCGCGTTTTGTGCGGGCTTAAGCCCGTACGATCCGGACCACATGGCGCTTGGCGCACGTACGTTACCCCCGGACGCCGCCCACTGGTTCGGCACCGACGAGTACGGGCGCGACTACTTCACCCGCGCGCTTTACGGCGGGCAGATCTCGCTGATGGTCGGTTTTCTGGCGATGATCTTTTCCACGCTGATCGGCACGATCGTGGGCACCGTCAGCGGCTATTTTGGCGGCTGGCTCGATAACCTGATGATGCGCGCCGTCGACATTCTGATGGCGATCCCCGCCTTCTTCCTGCTGCTGGTGGTGAACGCTTATCTCAAGCCGGGCGTGGATAACATTATCCTGATCATCAGCCTGCTGACGTGGATGAACATGTCGCGTCTGGTGCGTGCTGAAACCCTGTCGGTGAAAGAGCGCGAGTATGTGCTGTATGCCCGCGCGTCGGGCGAGCATCCGCTGCGCATTATCGTGCGCCACATTATTCCCGGCGTGCTGCCGACCATTATCGTGGCCGCCACGCTCAATATCGCCTCCGCGATTTTGATGGAGTCCACCCTGAGCTTCCTGGGGCTGGGCGTGCAGGCGCCTGCCGCCTCGTGGGGGAGTATGCTCAATAATGCCCAGTCGTACATTGGCGAAGCCTCCTGGCTGGCGATGTTCCCGGGCATTTTGATCCTGCTGACGGTGTTCAGTTTCAACGTGTTAGGCGACGTGTTCCGCACCGCCTTTGAGCCGGGAGCGAACCGCGATGAGTAGCTTATTAGAGATCGATAACCTGCACACCACCTTCCGCACGCGCGAAGGCGACGTTCACGCGGTGCGCGGCGTGAGCTTTCACGTTCAGCCGGGAGAAATGGTTGGCATCGTCGGGGAGTCCGGATGCGGGAAAAGCGTGACCTGTAAGTCGATCGTTCAGCTGCTGGGGAGCAACGGGCGGATCGCTGGCGGCAGCATTCGCTTCCAGAATGACGATCTGGCGCAGAAAACACCCGAGCAGATGCGCGCCATTCGCGGAAACGAGATCGCGATGATTTTCCAGGATCCGATGACCGCCCTGAACCCGGTGCTCACTATCGGCAAGCAGATGTCTGAGATCCTGGTGCGAAATAAAAAGCTGTCGAAAAAAGCGGCCAAAGCGGCAGCAATAGCCATGCTGGATCAGGTAGGCATTGCCGAAGCCGAAAGCCGTTACCATCAGTATCCGCACGAGTTCAGCGGCGGAATGCGCCAGCGCGTGATGATTGCTATTGCGCTCTCCTGTAACCCGAAACTGCTGATTGCCGATGAACCTACCACCGCGCTGGACGTGACCATTCAGGCACAAATTCTGCGCCTGCTGAAAAGCCTGCAGCAGCAGACCCGGACCGCCATTTTGCTGATTACTCACGATCTCGGCGTGGTGGCGCAGGTATGCAGCCGCGTGGTGGTGATGTACGGCGGGCTGGTGATGGAAGAGGGGAGCGTGGAGGACATTTTTTACCGTCCTGCGCATCCGTACACCCAAGGGCTGCTGGCTTCACTGCCGCGCCCGAATGAGGTAAATCAGCGTTTATCCCCTATCGAAGGTACGCCGCCAGGCTTGCTTAATCCGCCGCCGGGATGCCCGTTCGCCGAACGTTGCCCCAAACGGATGCCGCAGTGTGAACAGCAACCCGTGTTTTACTCTACCGGAGAGGGCCATCGCACCGCCTGCTGGCTGTGGGCAGATAAGGAGATTCAGGCATGAGCGAACAACGTGAACCTTTGGTGAGCGTGCGTGAGCTGCGCAAACACTATCAGCTGAACGCTGGCCTGCTGCGCAAAGGCGTGGCGGTGAAGGCGGTCGATGGCGTGAGCTTTGATATTCAGCGCGGGGAGACGTTTGGCCTTGTGGGGGAGTCAGGCTGCGGCAAATCGACTCTCGGTCGCGCGATTTTACGCCTGTTCGATATCACCTCGGGTGAGATCCACTTTGCCGGAAAGGAGATAGCCCACGCCCCTGAGAGAGAGCTCAAGCCGCTGCGCAAGCGGATGCAGGCGATTTTTCAGGATCCGTATTCGTCGCTGAACCCGGGTATGACCGTGCAACAGCTGGTGGCCGAGCCGATGCAGATCCACGGCTACAGCCGGGAAGAGCAGCGGGAACATACTGAAACGCTGCTCTACAAGGTGGGGCTTAAGCAGGAACACCTTGAACGCTTCCCGCACGAGTTCAGCGGCGGGCAGCGTCAGCGTATCAGCATCGCGCGGGCGCTGTCCGTGCGCCCGGAGTTTGTGCTGTGCGATGAGCCTCTCTCGGCGCTGGACGTCTCGGTGCAGGCGCAGGTGGTGAATATCCTGCAGGATCTTCAGCAGGAGCTGGCGCTGACCTATCTGTTCATCGCCCACGATCTGTCGATGGTGCGCCATATCTCCAGCCGTATCGGGGTAATGTACCTCGGCAAGCTGGTGGAGGTTGCGCCTGCGAATGAACTCTATCAGCACCCGGCTCATCCCTACACCCGCGCGCTGCTGGCGGCGGTTCCGCAGCCGGATCCGCGCATCAGGAATCTCGACGAGGCCACCCTGCGGGGAGAAATTCCGGGGCCAACCTCGCCGCTGCCGGGCTGTCATTTTTGCAGCCGCTGTCCGCACGCCATGCCGGTTTGTCAGGCGCAGGAGCCTGCGATGCAGGAGATTGCGCCAGGGCATTTTACCGCGTGCTGGTTGTTTAAGATTTGAGCCTTGAATGCGCCGGGTGTCGTGTTTTGTAGGCCGGGTAAGGCGCAGCCGCCACCCGGCATGACAGGCCGCACAGCGCTATCCCAACACCCGCGTCGCCCAAACCTCAACGTCATCGCCGCTGCCTAAATCCCCCTGCACCAGGCCGTTAACCATAAACGTCGGTGAGACGTGAATACCGTTCTGACGCGCGTATTTGCAGTGCCATTTGATCGCATTCTGCAGTTCCGGGTGCGCAAAGGCCTGTGCAACCTGCACTCCGCTGTAGCGCTCAATCCGGGCGATAATCTCTTCCGGCGTGGCCTGCATATTCGGGCCGCTGCAGTGGTCGGTAAACTCAAACTCCTCCCGATGGTCGGCCACCGCCTGCATCACTTTACGCGCGGCGGCTTTGCCGTCCGCCAGCGTGGATGCCGCCAGAATGCAGCGAACTATCACCCCGGAAAACAGGTGCCACGGCTGGGACTGTAAACGGATTTTGACCGTGACATTGTCTTCCCCGGCCCGTTCCAGAAACGCGTTTAACTTATTAAAAGCTTTTACCGAAAAAGGGCAGGTCGGTTCCAGGAACACCTCAAAGATTCGCGGGCCGTGGCCCCATTCCAGCGCTTGCGCCTGTACGTTCATGTTGACTCCTGATGTTGTGAATTTTAGTCATTGTTGCGACGAATAATTTGCCACGCAGGTGTATGATAAATCCACCTCTGTCAGGTTAATCACAACGTGCAGACGACGACAACCCCTCAAAAAATTGCCGCCTGCCTGTTTTAGGTTGGATACATGCGTAAAGGAAAGTTAAGCAGTGACGCTCCATTTGGGACGTTGTTAGGCTATGCGCCGGGTGGCGTGGCGATTTACTCTTCAAACTACGGCAGCCTCGATCCGCGGAAGTACCCGGAAGACGCGGATTTTCGAAGCTATATCGGCAACGAATACATGGGCCACAAGTGGCAGTGCGTTGAGTTTGCGCGCCGTTTCCTGTTCCTCAACTACGGTTTTGTCTTTACCGACGTCGGCATGGCGTGGGAGATCTTCTCCCTGCGCTTTTTGCGTCAGGTGGTGAACGATAACATTCTGCCGCTGCAGGCCTTTGCCAATGGTTCAAAACGCGCCCCGCAGGCCGGGGCGTTGCTGATTTGGCAAAAGGGCGGTGAGTTTCACGAGACCGGCCACGTTGCCGTCATCACGCAGCTGTTGGGCGACAAGGTGCGCATCGCGGAGCAGAACGTCATCCACTCCCCGCTCCCGCTGGGGCAGCAGTGGACGCGCGAGCTGCGCCTGAGCGTTGAGGACGGCCGCTACACCCTCCATGACACCTTTAACGATACCGAAATTCTTGGCTGGATGATCCAGACCGACGACACCGAGCACAGCATTCCCCAGCCGGAAATCGACGGTGAGCTGCTGAAAATCAGCGGTGCGCGGCTCAAAAACAAGCGTCAGTTCGACGGCAAATGGCTCAACGAAGACGACGCCCTGCAGCAGGCGTACGTTCGGGCGAACGGTCACGTGATCAATAAAGATCCCTGCCAGTATTTCACCATCACCGAAAGCGCCGAGCAGGAGCTGATCAAGGCGACCAACGAACTGCACCTGATGTACCTGCACGCGACGGACAAAGTGCTCAAGGACGATAACTTACTGGCACTTTTCGACATCCCGAAAATTCTCTGGCCGCGCCTGCGTCTCTCCTGGCAGTGGCGTCGCCACCATATGATCACCGGTCGTATGGACTTCTGCATGGACGAGCGCGGCATCAAGGTGTACGAGTACAACGCCGATTCCGCGTCCTGCCATACCGAGGGCGGGTTAATTCTGGAAGAGTGGGTGAAAAACGGCTATCGCGGTAACGGCCATAACCCGGCGGAAGGGCTGCTGGAAGAACTTACCGGCGCCTGGAAGCACAGCCACGCGCGTCCGTTTGTCCACATCATGCAGGACAACGACGTCGAAGAGGATTACCACGCGCTCTTTATACAGCGTTCGCTGATGCAGGCAGGGTTTGAAACCAAAATTCTGCACGGGCTTGAGGCGCTAAGCTGGGATGCCGCCGGGCAACTCATCGACGAGGAAGGCCGCCCCGTCAACTGCGTGTGGAAAACCTGGGCGTGGGAGACGGCGATTGAGCAGATCCGCGAGGTGAGCGAAACCGAATACGCCGCGGTGCCGATCCGCACCGGGCATCCTGAAGGTGAGGTGCGCCTGATAGACGTCCTGCTGCGCCCGGAAGTGCTGGTCTTCGAGCCGCTGTGGACGGTGATCCCCGGCAACAAGGCGATTCTCCCGGTGCTGTGGCAGCTGTTTCCGAACCATCGTTACCTGCTGGATACCGATTTTGAGGTCAACGATCTGCTGAAACAGACCGGCTATGCCGCTAAACCGATTGCCGGGCGCTGCGGCAGCAATATCGACCTCATCAGCGCCCAGGACGAACTGCTGGATAAATCCAGCGGCAAGTTTGTTGACCGTAAAAATATCTACCAGCAGCTGTGGTGCTTGCCGAAGGTCGACGGCAAGTACATTCAGGTTTGTACCTTTACCGTGGGCGGCAACTATGGCGGAACCTGCCTGCGCGGGGATGACTCGCTGGTGGTGAAGAAAGAGAGCGATATTGAGCCGCTGATTGTGGTTAAAGATAAGTAGTTCACACCCGCGATAAAAAAGCCCCCGCAGGGTATCCTGCGGGGGCTTTTTATTACTGTTCTTCCTCTTCCTGTTGTTCGCTTACCTTCAAATCAATAATCCGGCCAATCTGGTCGTGGTACACCGTCAGCAGGTTGTACTGGCTCATCTCGGAGATGATCTGCGGTGAAACATTAAAGCTGCGGGCCAGCTCCTCCTGGTGAAAATAGCCCGGCTGACGCCGCCTCACGTGGGCGCGGCGGCGGTTGTACTGATACCACAAAATCAGCAGCCAGCCGTTAAGCGCGGCGAACAGCAAATAGATCACCACCGTATTAAAGGACGCGATAATCACGCCCCAGCGGTGGTCGCTCTCATCGGTTAGCTGCATCCAGAGCCGGGCATACAGGAAAAACAGAAATCCTCCCCACGCCACCAGCGTTAGCGCGGCATCGAAAAGACGTGGCAATAGCCGATGCTCGGTCAAAATTAAGGTATTTTCGTTCATTGAATGCTTCCTTTTCCCCGGTCCGGACTGATCCAGCGCGCGCGGGCGCGCTGGCGTTTAAGCATGACTTTTGGAAATGCGACGAGGGTGGTGAACAGGCCGATCATCCAGTACACCATCGGGAACCAGATCACCCAGAAAAGCGAACTGGCCACTCTTCGTTCATAGCGTCTCTCGATGAACAAGCTGACCAGGAACTGCAGCAGACACATCACGCCCAGCAGCAGCCCGGTAAACTCCGGTGGAAAAAGGCTCTCTACGGTCAGCCTGGCGGGAACAGGCGCAACCTGGCTGAGGAGGAACAGCAGCACCGTCATCGCGTACGCGAAGGCCCACAGCGTTGACAGGGCGTACTCCATAAACAGCGGCCACATGCGGTGATGCTCCCAGCGTACAATCCTGCGCAGGTTGACCAGAAACACCTCCGCGCCTCCCTGGGCCCAGCGCAGACGCTGTTTCCACAGGCCCTTCAGCGTCTCCGGCATCAGGATCCAGCACAGCGCCCGCGGCTCGAAAAAGATATCCCAGTGGCGCAGCTGGAGCTTCCAGCTGATGTCGATGTCTTCGGTGATCATGTCCGGGCTCCAGTACCCGACGTCCGCCAGCGCCTGTCGGCGAAAGGCGGCGATGACGCCGGAGACGGTAAAGACCCGGCCATAGATCCGCTGCGTCCGCTTAATAAGCCCAATGATGGAGGAGAACTCGCCCACCTGAATGCGGCCAATCAGCGTGGAGCGCGTGCGAATGCGCGGGTTTCCGGTGACCGCGCCGACGTGGGGGTACTGAATCAGCGGGGCCACCAGATAAGCGGCGGTGTCGCGATCGAGCAGGGCGTCGCCGTCAATGCAGACCAGCAGATCGCCCCGGGCCGCCGCCGCCCCGGCTTTGAGCGCCAGCGCTTTCCCCTGGTTCTCCGCGAGGTTAATCACCCGCAGGCGCGGCTGTTCCTGCGCCATCGCCTGCAATACCTCTGCCGTGTTGTCAGACGAGCCGTCGTTGATGGCGATCACTTCTATATTTTCATACCGCTGATCCAGCGCGGCGCTGATGGTCTCCCGGGCATTTCGTCCCTCGTTGAAGCAGGGGATAAGAATGGAGATGAGCGGCTCGCCGGCGAGCGTCGGAGCGGGCGTGTCTTTATCCCACGACCAGTGGCGTTCAAGCTGAAACCAGAAATAGAGGCCGCCGGTTATCCAGAGCACCGACATGAACAGCGGCCAGAAGAACACAAAATCCAGAATCAGTTCGCCGGTAAAGAGGGCGGCCACGCCTAATGGCAACCCGAATACCAGACATAAAATAGAGAATGCGATAATCCGATCAGTCATTGTCAGGGTACCAGTACGAAGAAAGTTCAGGCCTGATGCGTGAGATATCAGGTTGGTTGTTGAGGAAGTCGTCGGGGTAGTAACCGTAATTTTTGACGCCGTTCAGCTGGAGCACGCGCATCCACTGCTCAAGCTGGCTATCGGACACGGCTCGCTGCGGTTTCTGCTCCCAGTCCCTGGCCTGCAGCTCGAAAATGGTTTTTTCGAGCGCGCCGGGGCGCGTGGCGACCGCGTTAACCAGGCGCGTAAGCCAGGCATCGCTCTCGTCTGCCGGAACGGACTCCATCAGCGGCATGGCCATTGGCACCGTCCAGTCATACTCCGCCAGAAAATCATCAAGATTCTGCGCGAACCACGCCTCGCTTTCGGGTTGCAGAATGGGTAAGGCGAACATGTTGCGGGCGGTTTTTATCTGCGGGCCACGGATATGCTTTACCGCTAGGCTCAGGGCGTGGGTAAACCCGATAAGCCGTTGGCTTTTCTGGCGCGTGGTGTCCTGTCCGGCATCGTCCACGTCCGTTAGCACCGCATCGTCATGGAACAAAATCCCATTGAAGCTGGCATACCGGGCCAGATCTTCATAGATATCCGTTACCTGCTGGTGCACCTGCGGGTCCCACGGGGAAAGCCGGATATAGGGCTCGGTGGCTTCGCGCAGCTGGCCGGTTTGACGATCCCGGCGCTGCACGCGCGGCAGGGAAGGATCGAGATCGAACGAGAGCACCGGCATCCACGCGAAGACTTTTACCCCCGCGCGGGTTTGCAGCTGCCAGGCGACAAAATTAAAGAGATCGGCCCGAACCGGCAGCCGACGGTTGGGGAAATAGAGCGCCTTGATCCTGCCGTCGCCCTGCGGGTCGGCAAACGCCTGCAGGAAAACGTGGCTGATTTTCATGTCATAGACCCGCTGGATCAGCCTGTTGATGTTTTGGGTCTGCTGGGCCGGATCGGGATCGTAAACGTAGTCGAGATCGACGTGCATGACGCGCACGGGATCGCGCTCCTGAACCTGGCTTACCGTACTGGCAAACGCCTTGAGCGAGGGATTTCCGGCGATCAGCAGGCGGGGGATGTTGCCCAGATCCTGCACATTCCCCAGCCCGTCCTCAAGGGTAAAGGCCAGCTGATAACCCTGCTGCCTGGCGATAGCGAGCGACGTACCGTTGGCGGCGCCGTAGGGCCAGACCCAGGCACGCGGCGCCTTGCCCGTCACCTGCGTGATTTTTTCAGTTACTTTGCGAACGTCATCGCCGATCCGCTGGCTGAACTGCTGGTCGGTTTCATAGCGGCCCGTGGCTTTGTCATAAAAGCGGTTGGCGATCGCCGGTTCCCGGCTGCCCTGCGGGTTGGCCGGAATGCCGTAATGCGAAGCCCAGGTATGCGATCCGATCTCAATCAGCGGGGACTGGCTGAGCTCGCGCACCATTTCCCACGTCGCGAAGCGATCGCGGGGCGTCATCAGGCCGCCGAAGTTAACTTTTTGATTTGCCGGCGTATCCACCCAGCTGCCCACCGGCGCCCACAGCGCAGGAACGTTCCACGCCTGAAGCAGCGGCCAGACGCGGGTATAAAAGCTGCTGTAGCCGTCGTCAAAGCTGAGCAGAACGGCTTTTGGCGGCAGCGTTTTTTTCCCGTCATGGGCATCGAGAATGTCCTGCACGCTGACGGCGTTATAGCCGTTGTGCAGAAGCCAGCTTATCTGCTCGTTTAACGCGCTGGTGCGAACGGAGAGGTAGCGCTGATCGGCGGCATCGTCTTCGACGTCGTGGTAGGCCAGGACCAGAAACTGGTTCTCCGGCCAGGGTTTACTCGCCTCCAGCTGCGGCCGCGCTTTGGGCGCAATGAACGAGATCGCCTGCGCGCAGACGCTCGCGCTGAGGCAGAGCCAGCCGATGAGTATCAGGCTCACGGAGAAACGTGTGTTCAGCATATTCATCCTTAAAAGCGTAAAGTCGCGTCAAACGTGACGGAGAGGTTTCTCTCGCGTTTGCCGTCGTAAGGGCGTTTATCCCAGTTCAGCATCACGCCAGTAACAATAACGTTGTTCCAATGAACGCGTTGTCCGTAACCCAGCAGGGCGATGGCGCCCGCGGACTGATTTTTCTGCCAGTAGCTGCCCCCTCCCGCCACGAACTGCTGGCTCCAGAGGGTGTCGTAATGGCGGACCATTTCATGGTCAACGGCCAGGGCAGCGGTCACGGACAGATCCCGCGCCGGGTTGTAATAGAGCGTGTCCCGCAGGCTGTTTTTACTGGCGGCGATCCCCGGTTCGAGATCCAGCGTCAGGGACGGGGTCTGCCAGAGACGCTCCTTGCCCGTGAGGGTATATTCCTGGCGGCGGTTACGATCGGAGAAGCGGCTGAGGGCGGCGCTGAACTGGTACTCACGCCGTTCGGTTTGATACCAGCGCACCCCGCCTTCACCCCGGTTGGCGCCGATCCCGTTGCGTAACGCCCGCAGGGGCGTGGTGCGCGACAGGCGTTCAAGGCTGCCGCTGACCTGCCAGCTATCGGTCACAAAGTACGTTGTTGAGAGGCGAGCGCCCGGCTTGTTTGCCCCGTGATAGCGGTTGCTGGAGAGCTCGGCTTCGAGCTGGAGGTCGCGTGGCCGCCATTCGACGCCGCCCAAAAGGTGACGGCTGGTGCCTTTGCCTTCATCGAAATTACTCTGCGCGTAGCGGGTGCCTGCAAACAGCCGCCAGCTGTCCGCTACGGGTGGGCCATAGAGCGTGGCGTCCCAGCTCAGGTCGTGCGTCCCGCTGACGGGGCTATCGGAGTGCAAGCCCTTACTGGCGTTGAGGCGCAGTTCGGACATGTGGTGGACCGTTCTGAGCCTGTCGAGACGCCTGGCGCTGCGATCGGCGGGCGCGCGAGCCAGCACGTCGTCGGTTAGTAAATCCATCTGTCGCCACTCCTGCAGATCCATCGCGACGTAGGCCTGCTGTTGCTCCAGCTCTGCATTGGACGGCTCCAGCGCCTCCGCCGTTTTCAGCTTTTGCTCGGCCGCGCGCGGCAGGCCCCGCGCCTGAAGAAGGGTGGCGTAGTCAATCTGTAACCCCTGATTGCCCGGCGCCGTTGTCGCCAGACGGTGCGCCAGCGTTTCGGCTTCCGGCAGGGCATTCGTCGCCAGCAAATAGTTAAAGCGGAGCGACTGCCCGGTAAGCCACCGATCGTTCGGCTGAGGGGTAGGGGAGCCGAAATCGTATCGGGTCCAGGGGACGTCGCGGGTCTGGCGCTCAACGTACTGGCGGGCGGACCGGTACTGTCCCGTATCCAACCAGGCGTAGAAAAGCGCGTGCTCCTCGTCCTGCGGGTCGGAAGCGTATTGCGGATAGCGTTGCAGAAGCGCGAAGGCGGCGGCCGCGTTTTTCTCCTGCAGATACGCGGAGATGACCCAGCCGATTGCCCAGCCCGGCACCGGATGCTGGGCTGCCGTAAGATCCTGATATTCGCTAATCACCTTTGGGTAATCAGCATGGGCGTACAGCGCACCAAGCCTGTCGATACGCGCAAGGACGACGTCTTCCGCCGCCTGCGGCTCGTTGTGCCAGCGAGCAAGCAGGGCGTCGTAACGATTCAGCGCAGATTGCGCAAGCTGCAGGCGCTCCTTTTCTGTTCTGCCAGGCACATCGGCAAGGCGAACCCGTTCGGCGGCGGCATTACGCTCAAGACGACGACGCTCCGAGGGAGGCAGCGTCACGCTTTGTGAAAGCTGGAGCGCGGGGGTATTCACCCGGTTATGCGTAAGCGCGTCGATCAGCTCGCTGAGGAGCGCTTTATTCTCGGGGGCGATATTCAGCGCGCGGGTGTCTGCCAGCAGCTGATCCCAACTTTTTCCCTGACGTAACCAGACATACGAGAGCGTCTGAAGATGCGCCTGAGAGGGATTTTCCGCCACCAGCCGTCGGGCTTCCTGCAGGGCAAGCGTGTCCATGCGGGCATCGGCCAGCGTTTTGATGTAGCCGATACGATTATCGTCGTTATCCGGCGCAAGGCTACGCGCCTCTTTCCAGAGCGCCAGGGCCGGCTGCCACGCCTTTTGATTTCGCCTGGATTGCGCGACGGCAGCAACGCCACGGGCGGGCAGCGGCATATAAATGCCGTAACGCTGCCAGACCTGAATAACCTCGTCATCATGACCCGCCCAGGCTGCAACCTGTAACCAGTCCGCAACTTGTTCAGGCGTCAAGGCATGCTGCTGCTGATAACGCTGAAGATAATCGAGAAACGGCGTGTAATTACCGTTACGCGCCTGTTGAATCTGTTGCTCATAAACGGATTCAGTCGCCTGAGCCAGAACAGGAAAGAGGAATAACAGAAACAATAATGTTGGGGCGCGATAAAAGAATAACGTATTGAAGCGAAGCGATCTTTCCATATCTATTTGCCATTTGTTTATCATGAATCCATTGCATAACACGGCCGCCTTTAAACTCAGCGTTAAAGGCCATAAATGAGAACATTAAATCTGAATGCAGTTATGTTACGGGGTACTTACCTAAAGGTAATTATGGATCCTTATCTCAGTGGACTGGGTGAAAGCTAATGTACACCTGATATGTTGCCGGATAAATATGTTGAAAAGCGGCTGTGTCGTTTTGAGATAATTCTGGATTGAGCGCTTAATGATGATTATTTTGAAATGGTGAGTTATTTGTAACCAATTGAAAATAATCTGTTTTATTTTTATTGTGACAGTTTTTTATATATTCTCAATGCTGCTTATCTGTGTCAATTAAAGTACTTTCTGGTGCATGTTTGGGAAGTTTCATGACAAAAATTCTTAATGTTTAAAGAAGTGACTTTTCTGCGATTGTTTTTTATTTATAATTAATGGCAGCCATTGAATGATAGTCTACAGGAAGTCTTACTCATCAATGTCTGTATTGAGGGATGTCCAAAGCCAGAATACATTTATCGTTAATATAACAGCGCTATAAAACGAAGGCGGCCTTCTTTCCGAGGGATCGTTCTTGCTTTAATCTAAAAGGGATGGTTAGTGGCAACTTCAATAGTGTTAGTGACTCAGGATCGCTACCTTGTCAGGGGGATGCGGATATTTTTTCCGGATATTATCCTGCTCGACTCGATTGACAGAAACATATTTGATAACGGTGCAGATGAATATTCTGTATTGATTGATAGTCGTTCTCCGCTCCGTTTATATGATTACCTGATACGCCATCCGGCCAGAACGAAAAAAACAATCTGCTGCGTTATGCTTGATATGCGGCACCGCGAGGAGAATCTGCTCAGCATGAAGCTCTTTATGAACACGCCGCTCACCGCGCCGGATATGGCGTCGCTATTTAATCTGGTTCTCAATATGAAGGGCAGGCGTCTGACCACGAAGTGGCTGCTTAACATACGGCTTAGCACGCACGAAGCGATCATGCTGCGGTTGCTGCGTGCAGGGATGTCGATGGAAGCCATTGCCGATGAGCTGAATACGTCGGTGAAAAGTCTCTATCGCAAACGCACGGCGCTCTCGGAACGCCTGGGGGCAGAGAACTTCAACGAGGCGTGTTTGTTCATCTTTAAAAACAAACTGCTGAACGCGGGTGGGAACGATCCCTAGGTTTGGGTGAATCCAAAAGCATAAAACTGACTTGCGGGCGGTATTCTGAGTTCTAAGAAAACTGGAAGCGGACAACATCCTTGTTTTAGCTATCGATTTACTCTGGCTCAAAACGAGAGAAAGGACGTTGTAATGGACACGGTTGAAGAGACTGGTTGGAAACTTTCTGATGCTACATGATGAGCAAGAATTGTTAGATTACCTCACTGAGAATTACAGTGACCGTAAATCTCCGGCAAAGAAAGAATGGACCTTCCAGGAGCATTTCAATCTCATACCTGAGTTCGACGGTTTCCATAGGGTTTTCGTTAGGGTTAATGAAAAACGAATAGTATCTTCTGCGCTTTAACCCCGTTTATGAACTGCCAGAGGCTAAGCCATGTGTTTTATCCTGAGCGGGTGATACCAGAAGGAGACTCCTGGAAGTGATTGAAAAATTTAAAAGGACGTTAGAAATGAATAAATATCTGTCTGGTCTGTGTGTTGTTTCTTTTTTTTTATTTTTCTTCAGTAGGTTACGCGCACTCTGCGGGTCTAAATAAAGTTCAGGTTAGTATCGACCCCCACATCTCTACTAGAGGATATATCCCGGTAATTTCTGGTGCAGATGAAATCGAGTCTTCTGATTTCAGGGAGTCGGATCTAAAGGAGATGCAGGATAGCCTGAGGAAGATGAAGTCCGACAACAGCAAAGTCGATGAGCTAACTCAGAAGGTTTTACAGCTTGAGAGAAAGAATTCTGAGCAGGAGAGTAAGATCGAGCGATTGCAAAGAAGCCTTGATGACATGAAGCGGAGCAACGACAACCTTTCAAATCAGGTCAGCAATTTATCCGGCAAAATTAAGTGATAAAAAAGAGCCACCGCCTGTATTAACTTACCGGGCTATTAGCGTAAGCGTGCCTGCATTAAAGCCACGCTTATCAGCGCCCAGAAATCGGCCGTAGCCATATAGCAAAAACCCAGCCGTAGGCTGGGTTTTCTAAATAGTGGTGCCCGGACTCGGAATCGAACCAAGGACACGGGGATTTTCAATCCCCTGCTCTACCGACTGAGCTATCCGGGCAACGGGGCGCATTAAACCCGATTCGCTCTCCGTCGTCAACGAAAAATGTTGTTTTCGTTACGGACTGCACACTCTCTCACCAGTTCGCTGCACTCTTATGCGAAAAAATGCGTCCAGAGCGCAGACAGCGGCATGGCGAGCAGCAGGGCAGGCAGCATATTCACCACCGCAAACATCTTGATTCCACAGATGCGTAGCCCTGTTGCCAGCAGCAGCAGGCCGCCGACGGCGGTAAAGTCTGCCATCATGGCCGGCGTGGTCAGCGGCAGGATCAGCGTGGCGCAGGTGGCAAGCGCCAGCTGAATCAGCAGCATGGGAACGGAAATCGCGGCGACGGCGATACCGAGCGTGGTGGCGAAAATAGTGGCGGTAAAGAAATCGAGAAATGCTTTGGCAATCAATATGCTGGGGTCACCGGTCATCCCTTCCTGCATGGAACCAAAAATCCCGGTGCCGCTCGCGCAAAACAGAATAATAATGGCAACATAGTTTTGGATAAACGATTCGTGCGTGCCGTTTTTCGCCTTGCCCGGGCGGGCAATCAAATTTTTGGCTTTGCCTACCGCGCTGTTGATGCCCTTTTCCAGGTAGCAGAACTCGCCGATCAGCGCGCCCAGCAGGGTCGCCAGCACCATCACCGGCAGGTTGGCGCATTTAATCACTAAAAGAATACCGATACCCAGTGATGCCAGCCCAAATATCGACGGCATAGAAGAGCGAATACGCTCCGGTAACCGCTGGCTTAATACTGCGCCCAGTACGCCGCCCAGTAATACGGCACCGGCGTTAATAAATGGCCCGATAACCACAGTTAACTCCTGTTATTTAATCATTGATATTGCATTATTATGGCACGCCAGCGCTGCGCAGGGCTTAGCTTTGGGTGGTTTTGTGCATACTGATTCTTTCTTGCACCTCAAAATAAAAGGTGACATGATTGCGCGAATTTTCTCCTCCCTGTCTCACCGTTCGGTGAGGGTAACTGCGCTTATGAAAACCATGAAAATTGCCGTCAGCCGCGAGCTGGTCTCCATTGTGTCCACGCACCGGGAAAAGGTGACGCTGGACAGCACCGATTTTACCGATGTGGCGGCAGTCGTCATTACGGTCGCTGAAAGCTGTAGCGGCATTCTCGCGCTGCTGAAACGCACGGGCTTTCAGCTACCGGTGTTTATGTTCTCGCAAGAGCCAGAAGCCGTTCCTGATGGTGTCACGGCGGTTATTTCGGGTAAAGCACAGGAATTCCTGGAATTAGAATCCGCGGCCTGCCGGTACGAAGAGAATCTTCTGCCGCCTTTTTTTGACACGCTGAGTCAGTATGTGGCGATGGGCAACAGTACGTTTGCCTGTCCGGGACACCAGCACGGCGCATTCTTCAAAAAACACCCGGCCGGGCGGCAGTTCTATGATTTTTTCGGTGAGAACGTCTTTCGCGCCGATATGTGCAATGCCGACGTGAAGCTCGGAGATTTATTGATCCACGAGGGTTCTGCCAAGCACGCGCAAAAATTCGCGGCAAAAGTCTTCAATGCGGATAAAACCTACTTCGTGCTTAACGGCACGTCTGCCGCCAATAAAGTGGTCACCAATGCGCTGCTGACCCGCGGTGACCTGGTGCTGTTCGATCGTAACAACCATAAATCAAACCACCACGGCGCGCTCGTCCAGGCCGGCGCAACCCCGGTCTACCTTGAGGCCGCGCGCAACCCGTTCGGCTTTATCGGCGGGATCGACGCGCACTGTTTTGATGATGCGTACCTGCGAGAGCGGATCCGTGAGGTTGCGCCGGAGAAAGCCGCGGACGCGCGTCCGTTCCGCCTGGCGGTTATTCAGCTTGGCACTTACGACGGTACGATCTACAACGCTCGTCAGGTGATCGACAAGATCGGCCACCTTTGCGATTACATCCTCTTCGACTCTGCCTGGGTGGGCTACGAGCAGTTTATTCCGATGATGGCGGAGACGTCCCCGCTGTTGCTGGAACTGAACGAGAGCGATCCGGGGATTTTCGTGACCCAGTCGGTGCATAAGCAGCAGGCCGGGTTCTCGCAAACCTCGCAGATCCATAAAAAAGATAATCACCTTCGCGGTCAGGCGCGTTTCTGCCCGCACAAGCGGCTGAACAATGCTTTTATGCTGCATGCCTCTACCAGTCCGTTTTATCCGCTGTTTGCGGCGCTGGACGTGAACGCCAAAATTCACGAAGGGGAAAGCGGGCGCAGGCTCTGGGCGGAGTGCGTCGAGCTAGGCATTGAGGCGCGTAAGGCGATCATCGCTAACTGTCATATGATCAAGCCCTTTGTTCCACCGGTGGTGGCGGGGCGGCCGTGGCAGGATCATGCCACTCACGCCATTGCCAGCGAGCTTCGCTTCTTCAGCTTTGAGCCGGGCGCGAAATGGCACGGCTTCGAGGGCTATGCACCTGAGCAGTATTTTGTCGATCCCTGCAAGCTGCTGCTGACCACGCCGGGTATCGATGCGGAAACCGGCCACTACACCGGGTTCGGCATTCCGGCGACGATTCTTGCGCACTACCTGCGTGAAAACGGCATCGTGCCGGAGAAGTGCGACCTTAACTCGATTCTGTTCCTGCTGACGCCTGCCGAAAGCAGCGAGAAGCTGGCGCAGCTGGTGGCGATGCTCGGCCAGTTTGAGCAGCATATTGAAGACGACACCCCGCTTGCGGACGTGCTGCCGACCATTTACCAGAAATACCCGGTGCGTTATCGAGATTACACCCTTCGCCAGCTGTGTCAGGAGATGCACGATCTGTACGTCAGCTTTAACGTAAAAGATCTGCAAAAAGCGATGTTCCGCCGGGAGAGCCTGCCTGCGGTAGTGATGAACCCGCAGGACGCCAACCGGGAGTATATTCGCGGGAACGTAGAGTTAGTGCGCATTCGGGATGCCGAAGGGCGCATTGCCGCAGAAGGCGCGTTGCCGTATCCCCCTGGCGTGCTGTGCGTGGTACCAGGTGAAGTTTGGGGCGGGGCGGTTCAGCGTTACTTCCTGGCGCTGGAGGAGGGCATCAACATGCTGCCGGGCTTCTCGCCGGAACTGCAGGGCGTGTATAGCGAGAAGGACGCGGATGGGATCAAGCGGCTGTATGGGTATGTATTAAAGTAGGCCCCCTCACCCTAACCCTCTCCCCAAAGGGGAGAGGGGATTGCACGGAGTCGTCTTTTCACCCTCGCCCCTTTGGGGAGAGGGCCGGGGTGAGGGGAGTTAAGCCGCACTACGCTTGTACATCCTCCTCGGATGCCCAATCTTCCCGTAGAGCATCTCCACCGTCAGAAACCCCGCCTCCACGCAGTGCTCCAGATAGCGCCGCGTCGTGGTTTTGCTTAAGCCCGTTTCGCTCACCACCTCGTCCACCGAAAAACAGTGCGTCGCCCTGGCGTTAAACAGCGTCTGCACCCGCGCCAGCGTGTTCTCTTCAATGCCTTTGCTGCCGTTGTCCTGGCGGTAGTTTTTTGCCTGCAGCAGATAAAGCGAATCCACGTTCTGCTGGTCGACAATCTTCCAGACGCGCTGCTGCTCGGCAAACTGTACAAACCGCTCCAGCGACTGGCTGAGCCGTTTCCAGGAGACGGGCTTGAGGATGTAGTCAAAAGCGCCGTTGCGGATGGCCTGGCTGCAGGTGTCCATATCGCTGGCGGCGGTGATAAAAATCACCGAGCAGTTGGCGCGGATCAGCATCGGGTTGCTGATAAGCGTGATGCCCTTACCGTCAGGCAGGTAGTTATCCAGCAGCATCAGCTGCGGCCGTTTGCTTTCAAGCTGAAGATGCGCGTCCGCCAGCGACGAGGCAATCCCGACCAGCCTCAGTCGCGGATGTTTACTGATTAACTCCGCGTGCAGCTGCGCCAGCTCGTTCTCGTCTTCAACAATCAATACGTCGATAAGTTCATGTAGCATAATCAGTATCTTCCAGTTCCTGTGCGGGGCGCCGGGCGGTTCCGGTGGCGGGAATAAACAGTGAGAAAATGGCGCCGCGCGGCGCGTTATCCGCCACTTCGATGGCGCCGCCCGCCTGCGTGACGTAGCTTTCAATCAGGTACAGGCCAATGCCGTGATCCCCGCGGGTTTTGGTGGTGATGCCGCGTTCAAATATCCGCTCGCGGATCTCCGGTTTGATGCCAATGCCCTGGTCGGCGACTTCAATGATGAGTTCCTGCTCGCCCAGTTTTATCAGCACGTCAACCGGCGCATGCGGGAGCGGAGAGCGCTGCGTCGCTTCAATGGCGTTATCCAGCAGGTTCCCGATAATCGAGATAAGTTCCGATTCAAGCAGCGGCAGGAAAGGTTTATCCATGCGGCAGGCCGGGTCGAAACTCAGCTCCACGCCTTTTTCGCGCGCGCGCGCGGTTTTGCCTAACAGCAGGCCGCAGAGCGTCGGGGAGCTAAAGCGCGACGAGATAAAGTCCAGCAGCTCCTGCGCGTGCTCAGACTGCGCCTGAATAAAGCCGATGGCTTCTTCATAGCGGCCCAAATGCAGCAGGCCGGAAAGGGTGGTCATCCGGTTAAGCTGCTCGTGGCGCATAATACGCAGGTTATCGACATAGCGCTTAACCTGGCTGAGCTGGGCGCTGAGCGAGTCGATCTCGTTGCGATCGCGGAAGGTGATCACCCAGCCCTGGAGCGAATCTTCCAGCATGATCCTTACCCGGCTGGCAATCACGGTGAGGTCGTTGAAGCGGCAGATCTCATCGTGGGTATCTTTCATCAGCATGGTCTGGGCTGTGAAGAACGGAACCGGGTCGATCACCTGGCTAATCAGCTGCCCGCGAAGCTCCCGGGCAGGCTGGCTCAGGCCGAGCAGCTTGCGCGCCGCCTGGTTGATCACCTCAATGCGCAGATCGTCATCGATGGCGATCACCCCTTCGTAGATGGACTCCATCATCGCCTTTTGCTGGCGCACCAGCAGGCCGATTTCGCGCGGCTCAAGGGAGAAGATCTGCTTCTTAATGCTGCGGGTGAAGAACCACGAGAAGATAAACAGGGCGATCAGCAGCAGGACGGCGGCAATCAGAATGTTGACCACCTTGTTGACGGTGATGGTATCCAGATAGCTGGTGAGATACCCCACTGAGACAATCCCCACCACCTGCCCGGCGTCGTTAAAAATGGGCGCTTTGCTGCGCAGCGAAATGCCCAAACCGCCCTTGCGGATGGTGGTGGTGCTTTTGCCGCGCAGAACCTCTTCGTTGTCTCCGCCAACCAGAGTGGTGCCCACCCGGTCGGCAAACACGGAGTGAAACAGATGCAGCCCTTTATTATCGCCAATCACAATAAAGCTGGCGTCGCTGTGCGCGGCTATTTTCTGCATGAAATCATGGATCGCATTGATATCTTTCTGCGCAACTGCATTTTGCAAATTAGGAATAAGCGCAATTTCTTCTGCCTGTATTTTTGCGCGCGTACTCATTTCCTGATAAAGCTGCCTGCCAACGTCAACGTAATAATATCCGCCCAGCAGTGCGAACAGCACCGAGAAAAAGGCAACCAGCGAAACAAACAGCTTGATCTGAAACGATACTTTCATAACTATCACGCGAGGCATCAACAAGTCTGGCTAATATATCATCTTTTTTCATATGGATACCTGCTTTGCCGAAAACTTGTGATCCCTTGCACAGCACGCCCTGTAAAAGAATTTTCCGATCATAACCCGAAAGTTTTAAATGTTATTTGTTTGTTCTTTTTAGAAAAGAAACCATAAAAACCACGCCCATAAATAAGCTATAAATCACATTAAATAAAAGAAACCATTAAAACCATAGCTGCCATTAAAACTTCGCTTTTAATATGCCATCCCTCACATAAAGTAAGCCTTTGTGACTCTAAGCTGAACGCACAAAATAACCAAGGGGCTTATTATGAGCACAACTGACGATTCTTTCTCTGTTACCCACGACCCGATTGAAATTCAGCGACCTTCGCTCAAAGAGCGCTGGTGGCATATTATGGATACCTGGAAAATCGGGATTATTCCTCTGCCGCTGTTTGTGTTGGCGGGCGCGCTGATTGCCATTGATTGCCTGGGCGGAAAACTGCCGAGCGATATCGTGGTGATGGTCGCAACGCTGGCGTTCTTCGGCTTTGCCTGCGGCGAGTTCGGCAAACGTCTGCCGATTGTCGGCAAGCTCGGCGCGGCGGCGATTTGTGCCACCTTTATCCCTTCCGCGCTGGTCTACTATGGCCTGCTGCCGGACGTGGTGGTCGAGTCCACGACTAAGTTCTACAAATCCACCAACATTCTCTATCTCTATATCTGCTGCATTATCGTCGGCAGCATCATGAGCATGAACCGCACGGTGCTGATTCAGGGCTTCCTGCGCATCTTCTTCCCGATGCTGTGCGGTGAAATCGTCGGGATGATTGTCGGCATGGGCGTGGGTATAGCGCTGGGCCTTGAGCCGTTCCAGATTTTCTTCTTTATCATTCTGCCGATCATGGCGGGCGGCGTCGGGGAAGGGGCGATCCCGCTCTCCATCGGCTATGCCACCCTGCTGCACATGGACCAGGGCGTGGCGCTCGGTCGCGTGCTGCCGATGGTGATGCTCGGCGGCCTGACGGCGATCATCATCTCCGGCTGCCTGAACCAGCTTGGTAAACGCTATCCGCATCTGACCGGCGAAGGCCAGCTGATGCCAAACCGCGCGAATGCCGATGCTACCGTCTCTCAGCCCGCGTTTTCCGGCAAAACGGACGTCACCACCATCGCCTCCGGCGCGCTGCTGGCGGTGCTGCTCTACATGCTGGGCATGCTCGGCCACAAGCTGATTGGCCTGCCTGCCCCGGTCGGCATGCTGTTCATGGCGGTGCTGGTTAAGCTCTGCAACGGCGCCTCTCCGCGCCTGCTGGAAGGCTCCCAGGTGGTGTACAAATTCTTCCAGACCTCCGTGACCTACCCGATTCTGTTTGCCGTCGGCGTGGCCATCACCCCGTGGCATGAGCTGGTGGCGGCGTTCACCGTCAGCAACCTGCTGGTGATCGTCAGCACCGTTTCCGCGCTGGTGGCGACGGGCTTCTTCGTCGGCAAAAAGATTGGTATGCACCCGATTGATGTCGCCATCGTCTCCTGCTGTCAGAGCGGCCAGGGCGGTACCGGCGACGTGGCGATCCTGACCGCAGGCAACCGCATGAGCCTGATGCCGTTCGCCCAGATTGCTACCCGAATCGGCGGGGCGATTAACGTCTCTATCTCACTGCTGATTCTGGGCAACTTCCTCGTTTAAGTCTTCAGGAAAGAACAATGAAACTCGCAAGCTTTTTATACCAGGGAAAACGCAGCTACGGCATCGTCCAGGCCGACGGCGTGATTGATTTAGGCCGCCGTCTCGGCGACCGCTACGGCGACCTCAAGGCGCTGCTGCAGGGCAACGGGCTGGCGCAGGCCACCCGCTATATTAACGACGCGGTGGACGTGCCGCTGAACGCCATCACCTTCTTACCGGTGATTGTGCAGCCGGAAAAGATCCTCTGCGTGGGCATGAACTACGCCGACAAGCGCAAGGAGTTTGACCAGCACAACCCGGCCCCGACGCTGTTTGTTCGCTTCCCGGATTCACAGACCGGCCACAACGAGCCGGTGCTGAAGCCGCGCCACTCCAGCGAGTTTGACTACGAAGGCGAGCTGGCGGTGATCATCGGCAAAGGCGGGGAGAACATCAGCCGCGACGACGCCCTGCGCCACGTGGCGGGCTACAGCTGCTACATGGACGGCTCCGCCCGCGACTGGCAGCACACCTGGTTCACCGCCGGTAAAAACTGGCGTCAGACCGGGGCGTTTGGCCCGTGGATGGCGACGGCGGACGAGATCCCGGACCCGCACCAGCTGGCGATCCGCACCTGGCTGAACGGCCGCATGGTGCAGGAAGACAACACCAGCAGCATGATCCACAAGGTTGCGGAGCTGATCGAGTACATCAGCACCTTCACCCGCCTCAGCCCGGGCGACGTGATCATCACCGGATCCCCGGGCGGGGTGGGGAAAAAGCGTAACCCGCCGCTGTTTATGAAGGAGGGGGATCGCATTGAGGTGGAGATCGAGCATATTGGTCACCTGAGCAACGTGATTATGGAAGCGCCGGCCGTTGGGCTTGCGGCGGCACACTGAGTAAGGCGGCATGAACAGTCAACCCATCGATTTTCGCCACACCGTCGTGGCGAAACACCCGGAACGCTTAAGCCAGATCCGCTACCTGCTGGCAGACAGCGGCCTCGGCCTGGACAACGACATCTCGCTGTTTGTCGAAGCCTGGTCCGGCGCGCAGCTGGTGGGTTGCGCAGGGCTTGCCGCCAACGTCATCAAGTGCGTGGCGGTCAACGAACGGCTTCGCGGCGAGAACCTCAGCGCGCGGCTGCTGGCAGAGGTGGAAAATGCGGCGCTGGAGCGCGGCCATTTTCACCTCTTCCTCTGCACCCGTCCGTGCAATCGGGAGCGCTTTGCCCGCAGCGGCTTCTGGCCGATTGCCCAGAGCGGGAACAACGCGGTGCTGATGGAGAACACCCCGCAGGGGATCGAACGCTACTGCCGCTCGCTCAGCGCCAGGCGCAAGTGCGGAGAAAAAATTGGCGCGATAGTGATGAACGCCAATCCCTTCACCCTCGGCCACCGCCATCTGGTGGAGCAGGCGGCGACGCGGTGCGACGCCCTGCATCTGTTCGTGGTGCGGGAGGACGCCTCGTTCTTCCCGTTCAGCGCGCGCCTCGAGATGGTGCGCGCGGGCGTGGCGCATCTGCCGAACGTGGTGGTGCATGAAGGATCGCAGTACATCATCTCCCGCGCCACCTTCCCGGCCTACTTCCTGAAGGAGACCGGCAGGGTGCAGCAGGCGTGGAGCGAGATTGACGTGCTGATCTTCCGGGACTTCATCGCCCCGGCGCTCGGCATCACCCATCGCTTTATCGGCTCGGAGCCGTTCTGCGATATCACCCGCCAGTACAACCAGACGCTGCACGACCTGCTGGTCTCGCACGTTGAGGTGGTGGAGATGCCGCGCATCAAGGCCACCGGCAACGCCATTTCGGCGTCCGAAGTGCGCCGATTACTCAAGACACAGCAGTTTTCCCGGATCCGGGAGATTGTCCCGGACTCCACCTTCGCGCACCTCGAAGCACATTATCGTGCGGGTGCAGAAGTCGCATAACTATCAGGAATTTATCATGAAAATTGTAAGGGAGGCGCTGGCCGGAACGCAGGAGTCCAGCGACCTGATGGTGAAAATCGCCCCCGCTAACGGCGAGCTGGAGATTGTCATCCACAGTGAAGTGATTAAGCAGTTTGGCGAGCAGATCCGCCTGGTGGTCAACGACACGTTGCGCGCCATGAACGTGCACCAGGGACTCATCATCATTGAAGACAAAGGGGCGCTGGACTGTACGATCCGCGCCCGCCTGCAGAGCGCGCTGATGCGTGCCGCCGACGAGCAGGCCATCAGCTGGGGGGCGCTGAAATGAGCAAACTCCGCCGCAGCATGCTGTTCCTGCCGGGCGCCAACGCCGCCATGCTCTCAACCGCCTTTATCTACCGCCCCGACTCCATCATGTTTGACCTTGAGGACGCCGTCGCCCTGCGCGAGAAGGATACCGCGCGCATGCTGGTGTTCCACGCGCTGCAGCACCCGATGTATCAGGATATCGAAACCGTGGTGCGCATTAACCCGCTCAGCACGCCGTTTGGCCTGCTGGATCTGGAGGCTGCCGTCCATGCGGGCGTGGACGTGATCCGCCTGCCGAAAACCGACACGCCGGACGATATCTACGAGCTGGAAGGCCACCTCGAGCGTATCGAACGCGAGTGCGGGCGCGAGGTCGGCTCCACCCGCGTGATGGCGGCGATTGAGTCGGCGATTGGCGTCATCAACGCCGTGGCGATCGCCCGCAGCTCACCGCGCCTCATCGGGATTGCGCTGGCCGCCTTTGACTACGTGATGGACATGCAGACCGAGCGCGGCGACGGCACCGAGCTGTTCTACGCCCGCTGCGCGGTGCTGCACGCGGCCCGCGCGGCGGGCATCGACGCCTTCGACGTGGTGTGGTCAGACGTTAACGACGAGGCCGGGTTCCTGCGCGAGGTCGATCTGATCCGCAGGATGGGCTTTAACGGCAAATCGCTGATTAACCCGCGCCAGATTGACCTGCTGCACAACGCCTACGCCCCGACTCAGGAAGAGGTGGATCACGCGAAGCGGGTGATTGAGGCGGCAGAAGAGGGCGAACGTAACGGTCTCGGCGTGGTGTCGCTCAACGGCAAAATGGTCGACGCCCCGATTATTAACCACGCGCAGGTGGTGCTGGAACGCGCGGCGGCTTCCGGCGTGCGTCGGTAAGGATAAAATAATGAATCAGACAGAACTTCTTCACGTGAATTTTCCCCATCTGCGGGACCTGAAGCCCTTTGATACCGCCCATAGCGCTACGCCGTGGCTGGCGGACAGCGAGGCGAAACACAGCCGCAAGCTCTGCGCCTCAGTTGAAGAGGCCGTTAAGCGCTGCGGCCTGCAGGACGGGATGACCATCTCCTTCCACCATGCGTTTCGCGAAGGCGACCGGGTGATCAACTCCGTCGTGGCGCTGCTGGCGCAAATGGGCTTCAAAAACCTGACGCTGGCCTCCAGCTCGCTGATGACCTGCAACGACGCGCTGATCGAGCATATTGAAAGCGGCGTTATCACCCGGATTTACACCTCCGGAATGCGCGGCAGGCTGGCGGACGCCATTTCCCACGGGCTGATGGACGAGCCGGTGCAAATTCACTCCCACGGCGGGCGCGTGAAGCTGCTCCAGGACGGCGAGCTGAATATCGACGTGGCGTTCCTCGGCGTGCCGTGCAGCGATGAGTTTGGCAACGCCAACGGCACGCACGGTAAATCGTGCTGCGGCTCGCTGGGCTACGCGATGGTGGACGCGCACTTTGCCCGCAAGGTGGTGCTGCTCGCCGAAGAGCTGGTGCCTTTCCCGAACATGCCCGCCAGCCTGGTGCAGGACCAGGTGGACTACATTGTGCAGGTCGAGAGCGTGGGCGACCCGGAGAAAATCAGCGTCGGCGCGGCGCGCGTCACCAGCAATCCGCGCGAGCTGATGATCGCCCGCTACGCGGCGGACGTGATTGAACACTCCGGCTACTTCAAACCGGGCTTCTCGATGCAGACCGGCTCCGGCGCGGCGGCGACCGCCTGCACGCGCTTTATGGAAGAGAAGATGGAGCGCGGCGGCGTGAAGGCGCGCTTTGCGCTCGGCGGCATCACCGGCAGCCTGGTAGATTTGCACGAGAAGGGGCTCATCGAAAAGCTGCTCGACACCCAGTGCTTTGACGGCCAGGCGGCGGCCTCGCTGGCGCGCAACCCGAACCACGTGGAGATCTCCACCAACGTCTACGCCAACCCCGGCAGCAAGGCGGCAAGCTGCGACCAGCTCGACGTGGTGATCCTCAGCGCCCTGGAAATCGACGTCGATTTCAACGTCAACGTGATCACCGGCTCCGACGGGGTGATGCGCGGCGCGTCCGGCGGGCACTGCGACGTGGCCGCCGCGGCAAACCTGACCATTGTGGTCGCGCCGCTGCTGCGAAGCCGTATTCCGACCGTCGTGAAGCGGGTTACCACGCGCCTCACGCCGGGCGAAAGCATCGACGTGCTGGTCACCGACCACGGCATTGCGGTCAATCCGGCGCGCCCGGAGATCCGCGAACGACTGATGGATGCAGGACTGAAGGTTGTAGACATTAGCGCGCTTTACGAGCGGGCGATTTCCCTGACCGGCGTACCGAAGCCGATTGAATTTACCGACAAAATCGTCGGGGTGATCCGCTACCGCGACGGCAGCGTGATCGATACCGTTCGACAGGTAAAGGAGTGAATATGACCATTGCGACACCCGTGCGGACGGGTGTCAGCCTTGACGAACTGCTGGCGGCGAAAGATCGCCGCGCGGCGCGCCAGGCTGACATGCTTGAGCACTATCAACAGCCGGTGATTTCCCTCACGCTGGTCACGCCCGGGGAAATTAAAGACAGCCTGCGCTATCGCAACACCATGGGCGTGGCGCTCCAGATGTGCGACCAGCTGCTGTGGGAGAACCGCTGGCAGGTGCTTGATCGCCAGGTACTGTGGCTTCCGACCGGGCCAGAAGCCCTGTGGTGCGTGGCCCATCCGGCGGCGGAAATCAAAGCGCACTGCGCTGATCTGGAGCAGACGCACCCGCTCGGCAGGCTGTGGGATCTGGACGTTATCTGCCCTCAGCACGGCCACGTCGGGCGTCAGTCGCTGGGGGCGAATCTCAGACGCTGCCTGATCTGCGACGCGCCCGCGCACGCCTGTTCCCGCTCGCGGAAGCATCCCGTTGAGCAGGTGGTTTCCCGCGTGGAGAAGACGATCGATGACTGGTTTGCTCGCGACTAAGCCGCGCCCGGCTGACGTGCCCGCGCTTGCCGAAGCGGCGCTGTGGCAGGAGCTGGAGCTGACGCCCAAGCCGGGGCTGGTGGACAAGCTCAATAACGGCTCCCATTGCGATATGGACCACGCGCTGTTCGTCCGCAGCATTGCGGCGATAACGCCGTGGTTTTCGCGCTTTGCCGAGCTGGGTAACGCGCATGCGGATAAACCCGCCGCCGGGCAGCTGCGGATTATCCGTCCGATGGGGATGGCCTGCGAGCAGGCGATGTACGCCGCAACGGGTGGAGTGAACGCGCACAAGGGGGGCATTTTCGCTCTCGGCCTGCTCTGCTTTGCCGCCGGGCGTGTGAAAAATATCTCCGCAGACAGCCTCTGCTGTGAAGTAAGTAACATCTGCCGCGGGCTGGTGACGCGGGAGTTGGCCGCGCGCAGCGGGCAGGCGACGGCGGGCGAGCGGCAGTATCAGCAGTACGGCTTAACCGGCGCGCGCGGCGAGGCGGAAAGCGGCTTTGCGACGGTGCGTAAGGCTTTGGCGCAGTGGAACGGACAGTCGCTTCACGGCCTGCTGTTGCGCCTGATGGCGGTTAATCAGGACAGCAATCTTGTATCGCGCGGCGGCATTGAAGGGTTGCGCTACGTTCAGGGCTATGCGCGGGAATTACTGGCGAACGGCTGGGATCGCGAGGCGCTGCTTAAGATGGATAAGGCATTGATTGAACGCAATCTGAGCCCGGGCGGCAGCGCGGATTTGCTGTCGGTGGGGTGGGTGCTCTCTGCAATAAAATAGCCGGGTGGCGGCTTCGCCTTACCCGGCCTACGGTCTGGCTTTGTAGGCCCGGTAAGCGCAGCGCCACCGGGCACAACAATCAATGCGCTATCGGCTGCGCACCGTTCGGCACGCGAACGTGCTTGTACTTGAACAGCGCGATGAACGCGAAGAACAGCACCAGCGAGTACGCCGCGAAGATCAGCCACACGGGCTGCCAGTTGGTGATGCCGTTGGTGGTGTACATCTCAACCACTTTACCGCTCACCACGCCGCCCAGAATACAGCCGAAGCCGTTGGTCATCATCAGGAACATGCCCTGCGCGCTGGCGCGGATTTCAGGCTTCACCTCTTTTTCCACAAACACCGAACCGGAGATGTTGAAGAAGTCGAAGGCGCAGCCGTAAACAATCATCGACAGAACCAGCAGCACGGTGCCGAACGGGCTCGGATCGCCGTAGGCGAACAGGCCGAAGCGCAGCATCCAGGCGGCGATACTGATCAGCATGACGTTCTTGATGCCGTAGCGGCTCAGGAAGAACGGGATGGTCAGGATGAACAGCGTCTCAGAAATTTGTGAGATGGACATCATCACCGACGCGTGCTCAACGATAAAGCTTCCGGCAAACAGCGGATTGTTATCGAAGCTGTGCAGGAAGGTGTTGCCGAACATGTTGGTGATCTGCAGCTCCGCGCCCAGCAGCATGGAGAAGATAAAGAAGATCGCCATGCGTCTGTTTTTAAACAGCGCGAACGCGTCCAGGCCGAGCATTGAGCTCCAGCTCTGGTTTTTCTGCTGGTTAGACACCGGGATGTGCGGCAGCGTCAGGGTGAAGATTGCCAGCACCACGGAGAGCGCGGCACCGATATAGAGCTGCATATGGCTCAGTTCAAAGCCCGCAAAGCTCACGCCCCACATCGCCATGATAAAGCCGATGGTGCCCCAGATGCGGATAGGCGGGAAGTCGGTCACGATGTCCATGCCCGCAGACTTGATGCGGTGGTAGGAGATGGTGTTGATCAGGCCAAGCGTTGGCATATAGGCCAGCGAGTTAAGCAGGATCACCATGAACATCGCCCCCGGCGTGGTCACTTCGGCCGCCATAAACAGCGTCCCCGCACCCACCAGATGGCAAAGCATGTACAGCCATTTCGCACTTAACCATTTATCCGCCACGATACCCAGCAGCGTTGGCATGAAGACAGCTGCAATACCCAGCGAGCTGTAAACGGCACCGATAGACGCACCATCGAACTTGAGCGTCACAAACATATAGGAGCCGAGTGTGGTCAGCCAGCTACCCCACAGGCAGAACTGCAGAAACGACAAGATTTTAAGCTGCAGCTTAAGGTTCATGTTACTTTCCTCACAAGTGAGCGGGAGATATGTTGTTTTGGGAACATTCAAGGTTGTTATTTGATGCGATTCTATCAGTTGGCAACGATATGTTTTGTTACTTCCCGCAAAAAAATGCAATCCACATTAACTTGCAGTTTAAATTGTGATGCAAATAACATTTTCGTATGGATGGGGTGAGATGGGTGCGGTTTATTCCCCTCACCCTGCCCTCTCCCCAAAGGGGAGAGGGTGTTCAAGTTCCCTCTCCCCTTTGGGGAGAGGGTTAGGGTGAGGGGTATTGGTTTTTTTACCGGCGACGATAGTTCTTCTGCGCCGTATTCACCTTATACAGATAGCGGCGGGATTCGCCTGACGGATGGCGGGTGGTCAGCGTTGAGTACACGTCCCCCGGGGCCATGCTGTTGATGATGTTCGCAGCCTGCACCTTGTCATTTGAGAAGACGCGCAGCACGCTGCCCGCACCTCCGTTGTAGGCCGTAATCACCGCATAGCGGCGCGACGTTGGGTTATCAATGCCGCTCAGGTAGACATTGTTCAGCATCGCCAGGTAGGCGGTGCCGGTATCAATGTTGCTCTGCGGATCGAACAGGTAGCTGCGGCTCGGCGTGCCGGATTTCCCCTGCGAGCGGAACACGTCCTTCCCGGCGCTGTGCTGCACAACCTGCATCAGCCCCAGGGCGTCGGAGCGGCTCACCGCGTAGGGGTTGAACGACGATTCGGTCTGCATGATCGCCAGAATCAGCGACTCTTCTACGCCGTACTTACGCGAAGCCTGGCGCACCATGCCCAGGTATTTATGCGCACGCTTGTCGAGGTGGTTCGGCACCAGGTTGATGGTAACGCTGTAGATAATCTTCAGGCCGTTGGTGCGGCTTTTGAGACGCGTCTGCAGCAGATAATCTGCGAATTTTGTGGCACGCCCTTCCCAGCGGATAGCCTGTCCGGTCTGATCGACAACCTGACCGTACAGGAACGGCTCTTTGGAGATGGTAACGTCGTCGGCATCGGAGTAGAGATCGATAGAGCCCGGATCGTCACCCATCAGCAGGGTTTTGATAATTGCCTGCCGTAAATGTGCCGCAGGTTCAGTGCCCGCAATGGTCTCAATGGTGATCGTACCGTCATCAAAGTTGATGTGGCTACGCGTTTGATAGGCGTCAGTGTACTTAACGTAGTCCTTAGGTCCGGCAATAAGAACTTCGTTAAATCCCCAAATATTTTCGATGTTGTGGGCAAACTGCCCCATCAAAATGTCAAAACCGTTGGTGTCCTTAACCCAGGCTTCGTTATAGCTATCGCCCTTATTGGAAGAACAAGACACAAGCAACGGCGCAACAAGAGCTAGCGCTAAAAGTTTTTTCATCATTCCGGGAGTGCGTGTTGTGTTTGCTTAGTCGTTGCTTTCGCCGGGCGGTGCTTCGCTTACCCGGCCTACAACACCGTAGGCCCGTGCAAGCGAAGCGCCGCCGGGCACCAGCAGCGCGATATTATTTTTCCGGCGGCGTATAGCCTTCGATGTGCACGTCTTTGCCTTCGAACAAGAAGTTCACCATTTCCTGTTCGAGCAGCTTGCGGTGTTCCGGGTTCATCATGCTGAGTTTTTTCTCGTTAATCAGCATGGTCTGCTTTTTCTGCCACTGTCCCCAGGCCTCTTTGGAGATCTCGTTGTAGATGCGCTTGCCCAGGTCCCCCGGGTAGAGCTGGAAGTCCTGGCCTTCAGCGTCACGCTGCAGGAAAGTACAAAAAATCGTTCTGGCCATACTCATTCCTCTTTTTGTTGTCGATGCTAAACCATTGCACCGGCACGTAATTGTTGTAACAGGCGCTCCACGGGAGCCGCCAGTCCGACTGATGGCGGTTGCGCTAAGTTATACCAGAGAGCGGTTCCTTCATCTATGCAGGAGGTGAAGGAGGACACGGGAAGCCACATTGGCACAATATCCAGGTGGAAATGGCTAAAGGTGTGGCGAAACGCCGTCTGCTGCGTGAGGGTATCGGCGGCAATCCCGCGCTGTTTGAGCCATTCCCGCAGCAAATCTTCATTTTCAAACTGTGGGAAGCAGTATAGACCACCCCACAGGCCGCTCGGCGGACGCTGTGCGAGAAACACCTCGTCACCGTTTTGCATCAGCAGCATGTATCCGGTGCGCTCCGGCAGCGTCTGCTTCGGCTTCTTGCCCGGGTATTGCGCCCACGAATGGTTGGCATACGCCACGCAAATATTATTCACCGGGCAGAGCTCGCATTTGGGTTTTGAGCGCGTGCAGACCATCGCGCCGAGATCCATCATCGCCTGGTTAAAACGCTCCACGCCTTTCGCCGGGGTGACCTCTTCACTTATTTCCCAAAGACGTTTTTCAACGTCCTTCTTCCCTGGCCAGCCGTCGACGGCATAGCAGCGTGCCAGCACGCGCTTCACGTTGCCGTCGAGGATCGGGAAATGTTTGCCTAAAGACAGGGAGAGGATTGCGCCAGCGGTGGATCGCCCGACGCCGGGGAGATCGGCTACCTCGTCGAAGGTTTCCGGGAATTTGCCGTTATGGCGCGTGGCGACCTGCTGCGCGGCCTTGTGCAGATTGCGCGCGCGGGCGTAATAGCCCAGGCCTGTCCACAGGTGCAGCACCTCGTCTAACGGCGCGTTTGCCAGATCGGTGACCGTCGGGAAGCGCGCCATAAAACGCTCGAAGTAAGGAATGACCGTGGCAACCTGCGTTTGTTGCAGCATCACCTCGGAGAGCCATACTTTGTAGGGCGTTTTTTCAATTTGCCAGGGCAGGGTTTTACGCCCGTATTTGTCGTACCAGTCCAGCACCTGGGCTGAAAATTGAGAGGCTTGCATGGTCATCGATTCACATAATCAGGGACGCAGATTGCAGCACAGCGTCAATCTGCTGTAAACCGGATCTTTCCCATGCTTGCATAGAAGCCTTAACTTTGGATAATGCCCGTTTCCCGAACACTCTCACAAGCAGACAACTCTTTTATGAAAAACGACGTCATTTCACCGGAATTTGATGAAAACGGTCGCCCGCTGCGCCGTATTCGCAGCTTTGTCCGCCGTCAGGGCCGCCTGACAAAAGGGCAGCAACACGCGCTGGACAACTACTGGCCGGTGATGGGCGTTGAGTTCACTGAACAGCCTGTCGACTTTGCCGACCTGTTTGGCCGCGAAGCGCCCGTTACGCTGGAGATCGGCTTCGGCATGGGCACCTCGCTGGTGGCGATGGCAAAAGCGCGCCCTGAGCAGAACTTCCTCGGTATTGAAGTGCACTCGCCGGGCGTGGGCGCATGCCTGGCAACGGCGCAGGAAGAGGGCGTTGAGAACCTGCGCGTGATGTGCCACGACGCGGTGGAAGTGCTGCACAAAATGATTCCTGACAATTCTTTGAACATGGTTCAGCTCTTTTTCCCTGACCCGTGGCACAAAGCACGTCATAATAAACGCCGTATCGTTCAGGCTCCGTTTGCCGAGCTGGTGAAAAGTAAGCTTAAACTGGGCGGCGTCTTCCACATGGCGACCGACTGGGAACCTTATGCGGAACATATGCTGGAAGTCATGTCGTCGCTGGACGGGTATAAAAACCAGTCTGAAAGCAACGACTATGTACCGCGTCCGGACTCACGTCCGGTGACAAAATTTGAACAGCGTGGCCATCGTCTTGGCCACGGCGTATGGGACTTAATGTTCGAGAGGGTGAAATAATGGCAAAGAATCGTAGCCGTCGTCTGCGTAAAAAGATGCACATCGAAGAATTTCAGGAAGTGGGCTTCTCCGTTGCCTGGCGTTTCCCGGAAGGCACCAGCGTTGAGCAGATCGATCAGGACGTTGACGCGTTCATCAATGAGGTGATCGAGCCAAACAAGCTGGCCTTTGACGGTAGCGGCTATCTGGCGTGGGAAGGTTTGATCTGCACGCAGGAAGTCGGTAAATGCACCGAAGAACATCAGGCGCTGGTCCGCAAATGGCTTGAAGAGCACAAACTGGAAGATGTCCGCGTCAGCGAACTTTTTGACGTTTGGTGGGACTAATAAAGCAGAACGGGGCCAGCAATAGCTGGCCCATTTTGTCTGAGGGAGTGTTGAAAATGCGCAAAACGTTGCTGGCTGTTGCTTTACTGGCAATCGGATCCACCGCCCATGCGGAGTATAAATGTAGCGTCACCCCGCGTGACGACGTGGTATTAAGCCCGCAAACCGTGCAGGTCAAAGGCGAGAACGGCAATCTGGTGATCACGCCGGATGGCAACGTGACGTTTAACGGCAAACAGCAAAACCTGACCGCCGCTCAGCGCGAGCAGGCGAAGGATTATCAGGCTGAGTTACGCACCGCACTGCCGTGGATTAACGACGGCGCGCTGACGCGCGTTGATAAAAGCCGCGTGGCGCTGGACAAAATCATCACCAAAGAGGTGGGTGAAAGCAGCAACATGCGCACCCGCCTGACCAAGCTGGACAAGCAGCTGAAAGAGCAGATGAACCGCATCATCGAGAATCGCACCGACGGCCTGACGTTCCACTATAAGGCGATTGATGAAGTGCGTGCCGACGGCCAGCAGCTGGTGAACCAGGCGATGGGCGGTATCCTGCAGGACAGCATCAACGAGATGGGCGCGCAAGCCGTGCTGAAAGGCGGCGGTAACCCGCTGCAGGGCGTGCTGGGCAGCCTGGGCGGGCTGCAGACGTCGATTCAGAACGAGTGGAAAAACCAGGAAGCTGATTTCCAGCAGTTTGGCAAAGACGTGTGTAAACGCGTGGTGTCGCTGGAGGATAGCCGGAAGGCGCTGGTGGGGACGCTGAAGTAAGGTCTCTGCGCGCTGGGCCCCTCACCCTAACCCTCTCCCCAAAGGGGCGAGGGAATGGTTTGCTCCCTCTCCCTTTCAGGGAGAGGGCCGGGGTGAGGGTTGTAGCATTTGCAGTATCTCAAGGATCCTTGCTAACACCGCCTCTTCGTTATCCCAGAGTTCGTTGTTCCAGAAACGAATGACGTACCAGCCTTTTCGATTTAGCCAGAGCGTCCTTTGACGATCGTATTCCCGCTTTTCATCATGTTGCCCACCATCCAGCTCAACGGCCAGACGAGCCGAGCAGCAGGCGAAATCCAGAATGTAGTGACCAACCGGATGCTGTCGGCGAAATTTATGATTTTCGAAACGGCGGCTGCGCAGTAAACACCAAAGCCGTCTTTCTTCTTTTGTCAGCTCACGTCTGAGCTGTTTTGCGTATGAACGAGTAATTTCCATCCCCACACTCTGCCAGCCTTTCCCTCAGCCGGCAGAACGGGATGCAAAATCCTGAATCAGCCTTCAGGAATCTTCGGCGAGGAACAGCTCAAGAAGGGAGTTTAAGAACAGCTTGCCGTGCTCGGTTATCTGCCAGTACGCATCGCACTCGGTCAGATACCCCTGCGCCAGCGCCTCGTCGATCTGCGGACGGATCACCGACTCCGGCATCCCGGTATACAGCACAAACTCCTCGCGCGGCGCGGCTTCCAGCAGACGGAAGCGGTTCATGAAGAACTCAAACGGCTTGTCCGCCGCCTCGACGTCGTGCTGACGCTCAAGATAGCGGCCTTCCATATACCCGCGCGGGTGGCGGGTTTTGGCGGTACGCAGAATGCGCCCGTCCGGGAAGGTCACCTTGCCGTGCGCGCCGCAGCCAATCCCCAGATAGTCGCCAAAGCGCCAGTAGTTCAGGTTGTGCTGGCACTGATAGCCCGGCTTCGCGTACGCGGAGGTTTCGTACTGCTGATAGCCCGCAGCGGTCAAAAGCCTATGGCCCTGCTCGAAGATATCCCACAGCGCGTCGTCGTCCGGCAGCACCGGCGGGCGGGAGCCGAACAGCGTGTTTGGCTCAATGGTAAGCTGATACCACGACAGGTGCGGTGGATTCAGTTCAATCGCCTGGCGCAGGTCGTCCAGCGCCTCGTCGAGCGACTGGTCCGGCAGGCCGTGCATCAGATCGAGGTTAAAGCTGCGAAGATTAAGCCCCGTTGCCAGGTTCGCCGCGCGCTTTGCCTCTTCCGGGCCGTGAATACGCCCCAGACGCTTCAGCTTCGGCTCGCTAAAGCTCTGCACGCCAATGGAGATACGGTTCACGCCCGCACGCTGATAGTCAACAAAACGGTCGGCTTCAACGGTGCCGGGGTTAGCCTCCATCGTAATTTCAGCATCCGCCGCCAGGTTCAGACGCGCACGCACGCCGTCCAGCAGCGTTTGCATCGCCGGGCCTGAAAGCAGGCTCGGCGTACCGCCACCAATAAAAATGGTCTTAACTTCACGTCCCTGTGCGTAAGGTACATCGGCGTCCAGGTCGGCCAGCAGATGCGCAACGTAGTCATCGTGCGGCACTTCACCCTTTAGCGCGTGCGAGTTGAAATCGCAGTACGGGCATTTCTGCACGCACCACGGGATGTGAATATAAAGACTCAGAGGTGGCAAATTAGCCATTACGTAACGCTTCCAGTAACAGTTTCAGTGCGCGTCCACGATGGGAAATCGCGCTTTTTTCTTCGCGGGTCAGCTCCGCGGCGGTTTTGCCCTCGGTCGGGACAAAGAAGATCGGGTCGTAGCCAAAGCCGCCGTTGCCAGCCGCTTCGCGGGTAATCACGCCCGGCCAGCTGCCGTGGCAGACGATCGGCGTCGGGTCGTCTGCGTGACGCATATAAACCAGCACGCAGTGGAACTGCGCGGTGCGCTGTTCGTCAGGCACATCTTTCAGCGCGACAAGCAGCTTTTCCAGATTCTGCCGGTCGGTTGCGTCTACGCCGGAGTAGCGTGCAGAGTAAATGCCCGGCGCGCCGCCGAGAAAATCCACTGCCAGGCCGGAGTCGTCGGCAATTGCAGGCAGGCCGGTGACCTTTGCAGCATGGCGCGCTTTCAGGATCGCGTTCTCGATAAACGTCAGGCCCGTCTCTTCGGCGGACTCGACGCCAAGCTCGGTCTGCGCCACCACGTCCAGCCCAAAATCATTTAACAGCGAGGCAAGCTCGCGCACTTTACCGGCGTTACCGGTAGCGAGAACAACGTTCTGCATGGTTTAGTCCTGTTCTGTCAGAGCCGCGACTTCCGTCGGGATAGATTGCGGATTGAGGATTTTTACCTGTTTGTGCCGCCCAAGTTCACCTTTTTCAATGATGACCTGTCTTTTGGCAACGCGAAACTGTTTGGCCAGATATTTGGTCAGATGCGCATTGGCCTGGCCATCAACCGGTGGCGCGGTGATGGCGACTTTAAGCTCGTCGCCATGCAGTCCAACAATAGAGTCCCGGCTGGCTTTAGGCTGAATGTACAGCCGTAAAACCAGCCCGTCGGCGCAGGTGCTTACTGCACTCATAGCGCCATCCACAGCCCCGGCAGCAGCATGTTGCCAGTGGCCTGCAACAGCTCGGCAATCCCCATATTGGCCACATACAGCAGCAGCACCAGGATCATCGGGGAGAAGTCGATCCCGCCCATTGAAGGCAGCAGGTTGCGAATCGGGCGCAGCAGCGGTTCAGTCAGCTGGATCAGGGCATATTCCACCGGACTCCGTCCCTGGCTCACCCAGCTCATGATCGCCATCACCAGCAGCACCCAGAAGATCAGTGACCCGATGGTTTTAATCAGGATCAGAACGGCAGCAATCCAGATAATGGGCTGGAAGGTGATAACCATAAACAGCACGATCGCCTTGATAATGCTAAGAATAAAGGCGACCAGCAGCGAGGAGCTGTCGATGGGACCCATTGCCGGAATAATGCGGCGCAGCGGCCCAACGACGGGTTGCGTAATTTTTACGACAAACTGCGAGAACGGATTGTAAAAATCACAGCGGGCCCACTGCATCCAGACGCGCAGCAAAAGCGCCATCGTATACAGCTCAAGCACCGTTGAGAGCAGGAAAGTCAACGTCTTCATGGCGTTCCTCAGGTTTCCTTATTATTTTGAGTAGTCGCGCGCACCGAAAATTGCCGTGCCGATGCGCACCATAGTGCTGCCTGCCGCGATGGCGGCTTCCATATCATCCGACATGCCCAGAGAAAGCGTGTCTACCGATTCATAGCGCGCTTTAAGCGCCTCAAATGCTACAGCCATTTGCTGTGCCACGGCAAACTGCCTTTCATAACTTGACTCAGGTGCCGGAATTGCCATCAGCCCCCGCAGGGTTAAGCGGGGCAGGGCGGCGACTTCTGCCGCCAGCGCGTCCAGTTCGCCCAGCGCAATGCCGGATTTGCTGTTTTCATCGCTGATATTAATTTGAATCAGCACGTTAAGCGCGGGCATCTCTGCGGGCCGCTGGTCGTTCAGACGTGTGGCAATGCGCAGACGGTCGACGGTATGGCACCAGTCGAAGTGCTCCGCGACCAGCCGGCTTTTGTTCGACTGCAGCGGTCCAATAAAGTGCCACTGCAGGTCTGCATTCCCCTGCTCCTGAAAGTGGCGGATTTTGTCCACCCCTTCCTGCACGTAGTTTTCGCCAAATGCCCGGTGGCCAGCGTCAATCGCTTCTGCGATGGCGCTCGCAGGCTTGGTTTTGCTGACTGCAAGCAGGATAATTTCTTCTGAAGCACGGCCGCAACGCGTTGCAGCGGCTGAGATTTTGTCCCGGACCTGTGCCAGGTTATGCGCAATGTCGTTCATTTTCCGAGGAGTAGTCTATGGATGTGGAAGAAATTGTGGCCCTTAGTGTAAAGCATAACGTCTCCGATCTACACCTGTGCAGTGATTCGCCTCCGCGCTGGCGCAGATTAGGCCGGCTCGAACCGGCACCCTTTCCGCCCCCCGATGTCGGCGCGCTATTAAAAGCGTGGCTCAACGACGAACAGCAGGGGGCATGGTGGGCAAACGGGCAGGTGGATTTTGCCGTCACCCTCGCAGGCAGTCAGCGTCTTCGCGGCAGTGCGTTTACGCACATGAAGGGCGTGTCGATCGTCTTGCGGCTGTTGCCGCTCGCCTGCCCACAGCTTTCAACCTTGGGTGTCCCCCGGGCGATCCCGGAGCTGCTCTCAAATGACAGCGGCCTGATACTGGTCACGGGCGCGACCGGCAGCGGTAAATCGACCACCCTCGCCGCAATGGTCGATTTCCTCAATCACCATACTGACGGGCATATTCTGACGCTCGAAGATCCGGTTGAGTTTATGTATCAGAGTGAGCGTTGCCTGATCCAGCAGCGGGAGGTAGGCCAGCATAGCCCGTCCTTTGCCGAGGCGCTGCGCGGTGCGCTGCGTGAAGATCCGGATGTCATCCTGCTGGGTGAGCTACGCGACAGTGAGACGATCCGCCTGGCGCTGACGGCGGCAGAGACCGGGCATCTGGTGCTTGCGACCCTGCACACGCGCGGGGCGTCGCAGGCCATAGAGCGGCTGGTGGACACCTTCCCGGCGCAGGAGAAAGATCCGGTGCGTAATCAGCTGGCAGGCAGCCTGAGAGCGGTTCTGGCGCAAAAGCTTCGTCAGGACGTACAGGGCGGGCGCGTGGCGCTTTATGAACTGTTGGTGAACACCCCGGCGGCGGCAAACCTGATCCGCGAAGGCAAAACGTGGCAGCTTCCCGGCATCATTCAGACCGGCCAGCAGGCGGGAATGCAAAACTTTGAGCAGAGCCTGGCAGAGCGGCGGGCGCAGGGGCGGCTATAGGCCCCGGCGCTCAGTAACCCTGTTCGAAATAGCTTTCGAGGATGATGACGGCAGAGGCTGAGTCGACGCTGCCTTTGTTCAGCGCCCGAAAGCCGCCGTGCTCAAACAGGCCAGCGCGCGCCTCGACGGTGCTCAGACGCTCGTCGTGCAGTTTGACCGATACGCCAAAGCGGCCGTGAATTTTGTTAGCAAACTTGCGCGCGCGGGCGGTGAGCGGCTGTTCGGTGCCGTCCATGTTCAGCGGTAACCCGACGATCACGTCGTCTGGCTGCCACTCTTTCAGCAGGCGTTCGATAAGGTTCCAGTCCGGCGTGCCGTCGCTGGCCTTTAGCGCCGTCAACGGGCGCGCTGTGCCCGTAATGCGTTGACCCACGGCGACGCCGATGCTTTTGGTGCCGAAATCGAAGGCCAGAAGCGTTCCGCTCATTATGCGTGCCCCGCGACGCCAGGCATGGTCAGAATATCAATGCCAATCAGTTTTGCCGCGTCACGCCAGCGATCGGCGATGGGGGTTTTGAATAAAATGTTCATATCTGCAGGAGCCGTCAGCCATGCGTTATCGAGGATCTCTTGTTCCAGCTGGCCTTTTTCCCACGAGGCGTAGCCCAGCGCAACCAGCACTTCAGACGGCTGATTCGCGGTACCGAGCGTTTCAAGCACGTCGCGAGAGGTAGTAACAACGGTATTATCGGAGATGCGGATACTGGAAGAGAAAATCGGCGGCGTATGGAGGATAAAACCACGATCTTCAGCGAGCGGGCCGCCCAACATGACCGGTTTATCGAGACGGATCTCCGGCAGGCGCTCTTCAGTGGCGATCTTCAGCTTGTCCAGAATCCCTTCAACCTGCAGGTTTTCCAGCGGCTTGTTGATGATGATCCCCATCGCGCCGTCTTCATTATATTCACAAATATACACTACGGAGCGGCGGAAAATCGGGTCCTGGAGAGCAGGCATGGCAATAAGAAAGTGATGCTGTAAATTCATTGTCAGAGGTACTGTTTCCTGGTTTAAAAAGCGACAGCGCCCAGTATGGGGACAAACTCAGGCGCTGTCACAGGTTATTTCTGTAAACGTTTTTCGATAGCGTCCATCAGCATTCCGGTGATCGAAATCGGGAATTCCGCTTCAATTTCACGAATGCAGGTCGGGCTGGTAACGTTCACTTCGGTCAGGCGATCGCCGATGATGTCCAGGCCAACGAAGATCAGGCCTTTGGCTTTCAGCGTAGGGCCAACGCGGCGGGCAATCTCCCAGTCGCTTTCGGTCAGTGGACGCGGCTCACCGCGACCGCCGGCCGCCAGGTTACCGCGGGTTTCGCCGCCCTGCGGAATACGCGCCAGGCAGTAAGGCACCGGTTCGCCATCCACCACCAGAACGCGCTTATCGCCGTCGACGATAGCAGGCAAATAGTTCTGCGCCATGCAGTAACGCGTGCCTAGCTCGGTCAGGGTTTCGGCAATCACGCCAATGTTCGGGTCGCCTTCCTTCACGCGGAAGATAGACGCGCCGCCCATGCCGTCCAGCGGCTTCATGATGATATCGCCGTGCTTCTGCCAGAACTCTTTAAGCTGTGCCTTGCTGCGCGTTACCAGTGTTTCCGGCGTCAGGTCTGAGAACCAGGCGGTGTAGAGCTTCTCGTTACAGTCGCGCAGGCTCTGCGGCTTGTTGACGATCAGCGTGCCTTTCTCTTCTGCGCGCTCAAGGATATAGGTGCAGTAGATGAACTCGGTATCGAACGGCGGATCTTTGCGCATCAGGATCGCATCGAGATCGGCAAGCTGGATATCCTGCTCGGCGCCGAAGTCGTACCATTTGTCATAGTTCTGCTCGACGTTAACGATGCGGGTACGCGCGCGGGCTTCGCCGTTGATCAGGTAGAGATCGTTCATCTCCATATAGTGGAGCTCATAGCCGCGACGCTGTGCTTCCAGCAGCATGGCGAAGCTGGAATCTTTCTTGATGTTAATGTTTGCGATGGGGTCCATCACGATGCCGAGCTTGATCATGTTCTTCTCCGTTAATGGGTCAACCCAGATCGCCAAACCGTACCTGTAGCGCGGTAATGGCTGTGAGTGCCGTTGTCTCAGTGCGCAGAACGCGAGGTCCCAACAGAATATCAGTAAACTGGTAGCGTGCCGTCATCGCAATTTCGTCAGCCGACAGGCCGCCTTCCGGGCCAATCAGCAGGCGTACGCGCTCGACGGGCAGCGGCAGCGTATTGATGCTGGCGCTGGCGCGCGGATGGAGGTTGAGCTTCAGCCCGCTCTCCTCTTCCGCACACCAGGCTTCCAGGTCCATAGCCGGGCGGATCTCCGGAATACGGTTGCGGCCGCTCTGTTCACACGCCGCAATGGCGATTTTCTGCCACTGCTGGATTTTCTTGTTCAGACGTTCCGCGTCCAGTTTAACGCCACAGCGCTCAGAAAAAAGTGGCGTAATGAGGCTTACGCCCAGTTCAATGGATTTCTGTATGGTGAATTCCATCTTCTCACCGCGCGACATCACCTGGCCCAGGTGAATGTGCAGCGGCGATTCACGGTCATCCACGTCGCCGCGCAGCACCTTAACGTGCACGCTTTTTTTATCCGCACGGGTGATTTGTGCGTCGAAAACCTGATTGGACCCGTCAAACAGCTGTATTGCCTGGCCTGCGCCCATGCGCAGCACGCGGCCAACGTGGTTGGCGGCTTCATCAGACAGGGCTATTTCGCTGCCTGCGGTAATCAGTTCAGGGTGGTAGATGCGAGGAGTGCGCATAGTCAGAAATTCCGTGTGTAATGCAATATAAGCGAATTGCCGCTAGTGTAGGTTAGCTCTTTTGCGCCTGGCAAGCCCGCTGGACGTAAGGGTTATGATTCCCCTGGACTTTAGCGATGCGTTCGTCGCGCTGGCATTCCCACTCCGTCACCGGATACTGCCTGTCCCAGGCATTAAACAGCTGAGTTTGCTGGCGGGACAGGTTGAGTTCGTAACGGTCGCGCATATAGAAATAGGTGCGGGCAATGCTGCCGCGCGCGCGGGCCGGCGGCTCAGCGACCTTCTCTTTGAAATCCACCTTCATGGCGCACTGTCCGTACTGGCCTTCGCCGCCGTTCCACTGGCTGTACATAAAGTTGCCGCGATCGCCGTTCACTTCGCCCACCGCAGGCTGCAGGTTGTGCATATCGCTTTCCATCTGACGGTAGATCGGATCTTTGGAACAGTTTTTGCGTCCGCCATCCTGCCAGCACTGGCGCTGATGGCCGAACTGCCATGCCGGAACCACATGTTCCCATTCAATTCGGCTGGCGCGGTTCTCGTTTTTGCGTACCTGATAGCCGCAGGACTGGAGATCAACAACGCCCTTCTTGCCCTGCCAGTTAATTTTGCAGCCGCAGTAAAAATCGCCGGGTACATCGGCGTTAACCTTAACGCCCGCGGCCTTGGCCTGAGAGAAACTGTGAATACCGTCGGCCAGAGCGTGGCCGGAGAGCGCCGTCGCCAGGAAGGCAACCGCGAGAGAGAAATTACGGGACATCTTACACTCCGTGTCAAAACGAGCCCGCAACGTAACGAATGTTGTTTCTGTATGCAATCAGTCAGATCAGGAAAGTTCCTGATAGTTCTTATAGTTACTCTGCAACCAGCGGTTCGCCGCATTTTACGCAGCGGTAGGTCGCTTCACCGCGCACCACGCGGTTATGGCGCCGGACGGTAAGCTGATGCTGCTGGCACCGGCAGCGGTAGGGGAACGTATTGGTGCGTACTGATTCAAGCTCGAACTGATGGGTGCGGCGAGCCGGAACGCCAAGCACGGCTTCCATCATCCACTTCCACTCTTTCCCGTGCGGCGCCACGCGGCCAAAATGCTTCCACACCAGAAGATGCGCCAGCTCGTGCGGAACCACTTCATCAATAAACGCCTGCTGGTTTTCCATCATCAGCACCGGATTCAGGCGGATCTCATAGGATTCCAGCCAGGCCGTTCCGGCAGAGGTGCCGCGCTGCTGAAAGACGAGCTTTGGCTCAGGATAATTGCGGCCAAGCTTCAGGTTGGCCTGGGCAAGTTTTTCCCGTAGGCTGCGCATAACGACTTGCTGAATGGCGATGGGGAGACGGGGAGCTTTCATAGGGGCAGAGAATAAAGCGCGAAGCGGGGAGGCGCAAGTGGCACCTCCCCGACAGGGTGATTAGTCGTGTGCGCCAATCTCGCGCAGCGGACGACCTTTCATCAGGTTACGTTCGATGTGTTCAAGCGAAACGTGTTTGGTTTCTGGAACCAGCCAGATAGTCAGAACAATAAAGAACAGGTTCAGACCAGAGTAGACCCAGAAGGTGTTGGCGTTGCCCAGGGTGTTGAGCATGGTCAGGAACGTTGCGCCGACGATCATGTTGGCAATCCAGTTGGTCGCGGTAGAGCAGGTGATACCAAAATCACGTCCTTTCAGCGGCTGGATTTCAGAGCACAGCACCCAAATCAGCGGACCGGCGCTCATCGCGAATCCGACGATAAACATCAGCAGCATTGCCACGGCAAAGTACTGTGCGCTCGGTGAGTGAATGCCTACATGCATCATGGTGCCGAGCACGCCCATCCCGACGGCCATCACCAGGAAGCCCAGCGTAAGCGTTGGCTTGCGTCCCCAGCGGTCAACCAGGCCGATAGCGATAAAGGTCGCCAGCACGTTGGTCAGGCCGACGATAACGGTGCCCCACATCTGCTCGGTGGTATTGGTATACCCCGCCAGCTCAAAGATTTTTGGCGCGTAGTACATGATGACGTTCATCCCGGTGAACTGCTGCATCACCTGCAGGAGCACGCCAAGGAACACCGCGCGGCGGAAGTTGCTGTTCTCTTTGAACAGCGCCCACCCGGACTGCTTCACCTGCAGGCTTTCGCGGATCTCTTCCAGCTCGTTTTTGGCCTCTGCGCTGGTATCGCGCAGGCGCAGCAGCACGCGTTCCGCGTCGTGGAAGCGGCGTTTGGCGGCAAACCAGCGCGGGCTGTCCGGCAGGAAGAACACGCCAATAAGCAGCAGAATGGCCGGGATGATGATAACGCCCAGCATCCAGCGCCATGCGCCGCTGTAGCTAAAGGCGGTATCCGAGAGATAGGCACCCAGTATACCGATGGTGATCATCAGCTGATACATCGAAATCATGCTGCCGCGGATTTTCTCCGGCGCGATTTCAGACAGGTACAGCGGAGCGGTATACGACGCGACGCCAACGGCCAGGCCGAGCAGCACGCGGGAGACCAGCAGCACTTCAACGTTCGGTGCGGCGGCAGAGAACAGCGAACCGGCAACGAACAGGATCGCGCCAATCATCAGGCTCTTTTTACGCCCGAGCTTGAAGGAGAGCCAGCCGCTGCCGACGGCACCGACGGCCGCACCAAACATCATGGAGCTTACGACCCACTCCTGGGTGTGAGCGCTAATCTGGAACTCGTCGGTAATAAAGGGTAGTGCACCGGCAATCACGCCGATATCCAGGCCAAAGAGTAATCCTGCCAGGGCTGCGAGGAAGCAGACGAAGAAGGTCATCGCCTTGTTGGACGTACGCCCCTGTTTTTTATTGTCAGGCATTATGCCCTCCAGTTGGGTTATCAGTTTTGTCGATGTTAAGGGTAGGTGAGTGACCCGTAAAAATATGTGAGACAAATCACATTGGTGTAATCGGTTACACTAACGTGCAACCGTAAAAATTATTAAAGCTTTGAAAATATAGAGGTAAAAGCGGTGATGCGCATCGCGTTTATTTCAATTTCAGACTTAACTGAAATGAAATGTAACAGCAGAAGAAAGGCGATCGCGCAAAGGGATTATTCTGAAAGCGGGATATATCTGGCGTGGTGTAAACGGTTTCAAACATTACCGGGTGGCGGCTGCGCCTTACCCGGCCTACAGGCACCTCGATACCCGTAGGTCGGGTAAGGCGCAGTCGCCACCCGACACAAAAAAGGCCAGCACAAAGGCTGGCCTGTTTAACCCTGCGAGTCGATTACTTCAGACCGGCAGCATCACGCAGCAGGGCGGCTTTGTCGGTTTTTTCCCATGGGAAATGTTCACGACCAAAGTGACCGTATGCCGCGGTTTCCTTGTAGATTGGGTGCAGCAGATCCAGCATCTGAATCAGGCCGTATGGACGCAGGTCGAAGAATTCGCGCACCAGCAGGGTCAGCTGTTCTGAAGGCACTTTTTCAGTACCGAAGGTTTCAACCATGATGGAGGTGGGTTCCGCCACGCCGATTGCGTAGGAAACCTGAATCTCACAGCGGTCAGCCAGGCCTGCAGCAACGATGTTTTTCGCAACATAACGTGCAGCGTACGCGGCAGAACGGTCAACTTTAGACGGGTCTTTACCGGAGAACGCACCGCCACCGTGACGCGCCATGCCGCCGTAGGTATCAACGATAATTTTACGACCGGTCAGGCCGCAGTCGCCCATTGGTCCGCCGATAACGAAGCGTCCGGTTGGGTTGATGAAGAATTTGGTCGCAGAGCTCAGCCATTCGGTCGGCAGAACCGGCTTGATGATCTCTTCCATCACTGCTTCCTGCAGGGATTTCTGGTCAATATCTTCAGAGTGCTGGGTAGAGAGAACCACCGCATCAATACCGACGATTTTACCGTCGTCGTACTGGAAGGTGACCTGGCTTTTCGCATCCGGGCGCAGCCACGGCAGGGAGCCGTTTTTACGCACTTCAGCCTGACGCTGCACCAGACGGTGTGCGTAGGTGACAGGTGCTGGCATCAGCACGTCGGTTTCGTTGGTCGCGTAGCCGAACATCAGGCCCTGGTCGCCTGCGCCCTGTTCCAGCGGATCGGCACGGTCAACGCCCTGGTTAATATCCGGGGACTGCTTGCCGATGGCGCTCAGTACCGCACATGAATTGGCATCAAAGCCCATATCAGAATGTACATAACCGATCTCACGCACCGTGTTGCGGGTGATCTCTTCGATATCAACCCATGCGCTGGTGGTGATCTCACCGCCAACCAGAACCATGCCGGTTTTGACATAGGTTTCACACGCTACGCGCGCTTTCGGATCCTGGGTCAGGATCGCATCCAGCACCGCATCGGAGATTTGGTCAGCAATTTTATCAGGATGTCCTTCTGATACGGACTCGGACGTAAACAGGTGTTTTGCCATGTTTTATTTCACCTAAGAGGAATTTGGTTAGCTCAAGCTGCTGTGTGGAATAGCCAAAGGAGATAATTCTACCAAGGCCTGCAGGATTTTGACACTGGCAGTCTGAGTGTTAATCAGTATGGATGGATTAACATCTGGACGTCTATTTTAGGTCACTTCTTCACCCGATTTCCAGTTTTTTTTGACTCACCTCTCACTGCGTTGAAAACACAGCTGGAAATATTTCCTGACGGCGCTGGCAACGGGCGCATTTTTGTTTTGCTTTTTAGCCACCTTCTCGGTATAAAACGCGGCGCGCGGAACGCGATCGCGCAACCCGCATTTTAGTCTGCAAACCTGCCGATGTTAGACCCATCTCGGCGCTTCTCAGGATCTTCAGAGACGCTTGCGTGCTCTGAAAAACTGAACAAGGGCGCTCTTGTTTATACAAGAGTTTTCTCGTGGTTTCGCCGAACCTGTCATACAGAGTTCGGATACGTGTTTTACAATGATATGAATAAGAAACCGGTCGCGCGGTCTGGATTTCAGCATACTCTGCTGGGAAACGGAGCCGTTTATGGGTTGTTATCGCCGTATAACGCTGCGATAGTAGTCAACTGTTTTACACTTAATACAAAGAGTTGAGGTTCGCTATGTCTGACGACATGTCTTCTTTTTCGCCTTCGTCAGCGGGCGAACAGGGTGTACTACGTTCTATGCAGGAGGTTGCGATGAGCTCCGAGGAAGCCAGCAAGATGCTGCGCACCTACAATATTGCCTGGTGGGGCAATAACTACTACGACGTCAACGAGCTGGGCCACATCAGCGTTTGCCCGGACCCTGACGTCCCTGACGCGCGCGTGGATCTCGCCAAGCTGGTGAAAGCCCGTGAAGCGCAGGGCCAGCGTTTGCCTGCACTGTTCTGCTTCCCGCAGATCCTGCAACATCGCCTGCGTTCCATCAACGCCGCCTTCAAGCGCGCGCGTGAATCCTACGGCTATAAAGGCGACTACTTCCTGGTTTACCCAATCAAGGTCAACCAGCACCGCCGCGTGATTGAATCCCTGATCCACTCCGGCGAACCGCTGGGCCTGGAAGCAGGCTCTAAAGCGGAACTGATGGCCGTTCTGGCGCACGCGGGCATGACCCGTTCGGTGATCGTCTGTAACGGCTATAAAGACCGTGAATACATTCGACTGGCGCTGATTGGCGAAAAGATGGGCCACAAGGTCTATCTGGTTATCGAGAAGATGACCGAAATCGCTATCGTGCTGGAAGAGGCCGAGCGTCTGAACGTCATCCCGCGCCTCGGCGTGCGTGCGCGTCTGGCGTCGCAGGGTTCCGGTAAATGGCAGTCCTCCGGCGGCGAAAAATCCAAGTTCGGCCTTGCGGCGAACCAGGTGCTTCAGCTGGTGGAAATCCTGCGCGAGCGCGGTCGTCTTGACAGCATTCAGCTGCTGCACTTCCACCTCGGCTCGCAGATGGCCAACATTCGCGACATCGCCACCGGCGTGCGTGAATCGGCGCGTTTCTACGTTGAGCTACACAAGCTCGGCGTAAATATTCAGTGCTTCGACGTGGGCGGCGGCCTGGGCGTGGACTACGAAGGTACCCGCTCGCAGTCTGACTGCTCCGTGAACTACGGCCTGAACGAATACGCTAACAACATCATCTGGGCGATTGGCGATGCCTGCGAAGAGAATGGCCTGCCGCACCCGACGGTGATCACCGAATCCGGCCGCGCGGTCACCGCGCACCATACGGTACTGGTCTCTAACATCATCGGCGTTGAGCGTAGCGAAATCACCGAAGCGACGCCTCCGGCAGACGATGCCCCGCGTTCCCTGCAAAGCATGTGGGAAACCTGGCAGGAGATGCACGAGCCGGGCACGCGACGTTCCCTGCGCGAATGGCTGCACGACAGCCAGATGGATCTGCACGATATTCACGTGGGCTACTCTTCAGGCACCTTTAGCCTGCAGGAGCGCGCGTGGGCGGAGCAGCTCTATCTCAACATGTGCCACGAAGTGCAAAAGCAGCTCGACCCGAGCAACCGCGCGCACCGTCCGATTATCGACGAGCTGCAGGAGCGTATGGCGGATAAGATTTACGTCAACTTCTCGCTGTTCCAGTCGATGCCGGATGCCTGGGGTATCGACCAGCTGTTCCCGGTCCTGCCGCTGGAAGGGCTGAACCACGCCCCGGAACGTCGTGCGGTGCTGCTGGACATCACCTGTGACTCTGACGGCGCTATCGACCACTACGTTGACGGCGACGGTATTGCAACGACGATGCCAATGCCGGAGTACGACCCGGAGAACCCGCCGATGCTGGGCTTCTTTATGGTCGGCGCGTATCAGGAGATCCTCGGCAACATGCACAACCTGTTCGGGGATACCGAAGCGGTTGACGTGTTCGTCTTCCCTGACGGCAACGTGGAGGTTGAGCTGTCTGACGAAGGGGACACCGTGGCGGACATGCTCGAATACGTTCAGCTGGATCCGAAAAAACTGCTCACCCAGTTCCGCGACCAGGTGAAAAACACCGGTCTGGACGACGCGCTGCAGCAGCAGTTCCTGGAAGAGTTTGAAGCGGGTCTGTACGGGTACACCTACCTGGAAGACGAGTAAGGCATTCGCCTTTCCCCTCACCCCAGCCCTCTCCCCAAAGGGGAGAGGGTGTTCAAATTCCCTCTCCCCTTTGGGGAGAGGGTCAGGGTGAGGGGCAAAGACCGCACAATGCCCTATACTCTCTTGAACCCGTATGAATTACCGGCGATAATTCGCCCCAATTAGCGATTTACGAATCAATCCCTTCCTCGTCGGGCTTAACGACGCGGAGGGGATTTTTTTTCATCTGTTTTTAATGTATCGACTTTATAAGAGGTCAGGACATGAGCACTTTAGGTCATCAGTACGATAACTCTCTGGTATCTAACGCGTTTGGTTTTTTACGCCTTCCAATGAACTTCCAGCCGTACGACAGCGACGCTGACTGGGTGATCACCGGCGTACCGTTCGACATGGCAACGTCCGGTCGCGCGGGCGGGCGTCACGGCCCGGCAGCAATCCGTCAGGTGTCTACTAACCTGGCATGGGAGCACAACCGCTTCCCGTGGAACTTTGACATGCGCGAGCGCCTGAACGTGGTGGACTGCGGTGACCTGGTGTACGCCTTCGGCGACGCGCGTGAAATGAGTGAAAAGCTGCAGGCGCACGCCGAGAAGCTGCTGGCAGCCGGCAAGCGCATGCTCTCCTTCGGCGGTGACCACTTCGTGACCCTGCCGCTGCTGCGCGCCCACGCGAAGCACTTCGGTAAAATGGCGCTGGTGCACTTTGATGCGCATACCGACACCTATGCGAACGGCTGTGAGTTCGACCACGGCACCATGTTCTACACCGCGCCGAACGAAGGCCTGATCGACCCGAACCACTCGGTGCAGATCGGTATCCGCACAGAGTTCGACAAAGACAACGGCTTCACCGTGCTGGACGCGGGCCAGGTTAACGATCGCGGCGTGGACGATATTCTGGCTCAGGTTAAGCAGATCGTCGGCGACATGCCTGTCTATCTGACCTTTGACATCGACTGCCTGGATCCGGCGTTTGCACCTGGCACCGGTACGCCGGTCATCGGCGGCCTGACCTCAGACCGCGCGATCAAGCTGGTCCGCGGCCTGAAGGATCTGAACATCGTCGGAATGGACGTGGTAGAAGTGGCTCCGGCCTATGACCAGTCCGAGATCACCGCGCTGGCCGCGGCGACCCTGGCGCTGGAAATGCTCTACATTCAGGCGGCGAAAAAAGGCGAATAAGCCTTACGCGCTCGCTGCTGCTGCGCGACGCATGCGCAGCAGCAGCATTCCGCCCGCCAGCAGGGTGATAACCTGCGACACCACCAGAACCGAAAAGCCCGAGCTTACCGACCCTACCGATTTCATCACCATCCCCATCAGCAGCGGAATAAACGCCGCGCAGATATTGCCGATCCCATTAATAATGCCGTACGCGCTGCCCACCGCCTCCCGCGCGGCGTGATGCTGGATCACCGCAGGAATAGCCGCCCCCTGAAGTCCCCAGAACACGTTGGCAGACAGCATAAACAGCGCGAGCCATGCGGGCTGATGGCTGAGCATCAGGGCCGCCACGGAGAGTGCCGTCAGCGTGCCGCCCGCCACAAACAGCACCGGGGCCTGCTCCGGACGCATTTTGTCGAGCAGCACGCCGCCCAGAAACTTTGACCCCAGGCTCAGCAGGAAGGGAATGGCCGCAAGCATGCCCGTCGCGTGCAGCGAGAAGTGGTGTTCATCACGCAGCCATGCGGGCAGCCACGCGCTGCTGCCCCACAGATAGCTCAGCGTGGCGATTTCAACCAGCAGGATCCAGCCCAGCAGCGGCGTTTGCCAGGCCAGCGTGAAGGTTTTCACAAACCCCGGTTTTTTCATCGTCACCGGGCTACGCGGCGCGGGCAGAAAACGCCAGATGAGCCCGCCGCCCAGCACCAGATTCATCACCGCCAGCGCGTAAAAAGACCCGGCCCAGCCCAGATGCGACATCAGCCAGGTGACCAGCGGAAAGCCCACGGCCAACCCGAGAGAGACGCCCAGCGCGGTGACGGCGTTAGGTTTGCCGATCTCTTGCGCGCTAAAGTTATCGCTGATAAAGCGCGTTTTCAGCGAAAAGAGCGGCCCTTCGGCAATGCCTAAAATCAGGCGTGCGACGAGCATCCCCATCAGCGAGCCAAGCAGCGGTGAAACCGCGCAGACCACGGCCCAAATCGCAATGCTGCTTAACAATCCCTGCCGGTAATGGAGCTTGCTTTCAATAACCGGCGTTAATAATAAAGCCGAAAAGCCATAACCCAGCAGAAAGCAGGTCATCAGCATTCCCTGTAACATTCTGTTTTCATTTAGCTGAAAATGTTCGGCAAATTCCGGATTTAAAATCATTACCGAGATATTTACCCGGTCGATGTAGGAAATAATAATCAGTAATAACAGTGCGATTGTGCCTCGCCATCTTGCCGTCATCATGCCCGCCTTACGTTTTTAATTATTTATATTTTTATCAGTGTGATTGTCACGGAGCTAAAATGATTCATGGGTGAAACTCATTGTTTATTAACAATAAATAAAAATTAAGTTTCACAGGTGAAACACTGAAGGCGTGACGTTACTTTATTTTTAAGGAACAAAAAGAAAAGAAGTCAATATGTTTTATTAAAAATGACAGGCCATTAAGAAATCATATTTATCACGGCGTAATAATGAAAATTTCATATCGCTGCATTTTTTCGTGATCCTTTGCACACTTAGTTAATTAATTGCTGCTCGATTAACAAATTCTTCACACTTGCGCTTGACGAAACATTCATCGCTTTTATATTGACCGTATTAAATAAGAAACAGAGTTTCATATATGAAACAAAAGCCTGGAGGATCGTGATGAGCTGGATAGGCGTATGTGACGCAGAACAAGTACAGGAAGATTTCCCCTTTAGCGGCAGCGTCGGGGGTAAAGAGATCGGCGTTTACCTGATTGACGGTGAATATTACGCCCTGGAGGACGTATGCCCCCACGCCTACGCCCTGCTGAGCCAGGGGTTCGTGGAGGACGGCAAGGTGGAATGCCCGCTGCACGAGGCGGTGTTCGACGTTAAAACCGGCCAGTGCCTGCACGGTCCCGGCGGCCGCAACCTCAACCGCTACCCGGTACGGGTCTTTGAAAATCAAATCCAGATAACCTTCGTTGAGGAGACGGTGGCATGAGCGACACCCTGAATTTTAACCCGGCGCTGCCGGAAAGCCGCCAGTTTACCCCGCCGGCAGAGGGCGGTAACGGCGCAATCCACAAGCCGGGTGATTACACCAACCTGATCTGGCAGACCCGCAGCCGCGAGCCGGAAAGCTGGGAAGTGAATCTTATCGCCACGCTGGAAGAACTCTTTGAGCAGGGCGTTGAAACCCTACCTGAGCTGGTCAACGGGCTGAACGCGGTGCGCATGCACGACCAGCAGGGCGAGCCGTGGAGCGACGCCAGCTTCCAGGCATTCTTACAGGTTAACGGCTACTGAGGGCAACGCGATGACGACGACCGTACAAAACTATCTCGATAAAGGCCTGCGAGGCCTCTGGTATCCGGTACTCGCAAGCTGGGAAGTGCAGTCTGCTCCTGTGGGCATCACCCGCCTGGGCGAGCAGATTGTGGTCTGGCGCAACAAAGACGGCCAGCTGCAGGCGCTGGAAGACCGCTGCCCGCACCGCGGCGCGCGCCTGTCGATGGGCTGGAACCTCGGCGACCGAATCGCCTGCTGGTATCACGGCGTGGAGGTGGCGGGCAACGGCGAAGTAAAGGACGTGCCCGCCGTGGACAAATGCCCGCTTGTCGGCCAGCAGTGCGTGCGCAGCTATAACGTGCAGGAGGCGCACGGCGCCATCTTCCTGTGGTTTGGCGTTACCGCTGACCAGCAGCCGGACGAGCTGACCTTCCCGGATGAACTTGCCGACACGGAGAGCTTCAGCAACTTCCTCTGCACCGCCGCGTGGAAGTGCAACTACCAGTACGCGCTGGAAAACGTGATGGACCCGATGCACGGCACCTATCTGCATTCATCCTCGCACTCGATGGCGGAAGGGGATCGCAAGGCCGACATGGTGCTCCAGCCGACCAAAACCGGCTTTATTTTCGAGAAAAAAGGGCAGAGCGGCGTCAACTTCGACTGGGTGGAGCTGGGCAACAGCGGCACCTGCTGGATGCGCCTCTCTATTCCGTACAAGAAGCGCTTCGGACCGGGCGGCCACTTCTTCATCGTCGGTATGGTGGTGCCGGAAGATAACGACAACTGCCGCGTCTTCTTCTGGCGCATCCGCCGCGTGCAGGGCTGGCAGCGCGACATGTGGCGCTTCATGTACCGCAACCGTCTGGAAAAACTGCACTGGGAAGTGCTGGAGCAGGACCGCGTGGTGCTCGAAAGCCTGGCCCCAAACGCCCGCGACCATGAATATCTCTACCAGCACGACGTCGGCCTCTCCCGCCTGCGCCGCATGATGCAAAAGGCCGCGAAAGAGCAGCTGGCGCTACGCGAAGAACAGCAGGGAGCTGCCTGATGAACGCGCTGCTGAGCGGAAAGCGCATCGTGTTGACCGGCGCCGCGCGCGGGCTGGGCTACCACTTTGCCAAAGCCTGCGCGGAGCAGGGTGCGAAGGTAGTGATGTGCGACATCCTCCAGGGCGAGCTGGCCGAAAGCGCCCACCGGCTGAGCGAGCAGGGCTATGCGATCGAATCGCACGCGATCGATCTGGCCGATCCGCACTCCATCGAGCAGGTTTTCCGCGCCATTGGCGAGCAGGGGCCGATTGACGGCTTGGTCAACAACGCGGCGATGGCGACCGGCGTGGGCGGCAAAAATATGCTCGATTACGATCCGGACCTGTGGGACCGCGTGATGAGCGTGAACGTCAAAGGCACCTGGCTGGTCACGCGCGCCGCCGTGCCGCTGCTGCGCGAAGGGGCGGGCATTGTGAACGTGGCGTCCGACACCGCGCTGTGGGGCGCGCCGCGCCTGATGGCCTACGTCGCCAGCAAGGGCGCAGTGATTGCCATGACCCGCTCGATGGCGCGCGAGCTTGGCGAAAAGCGCATTCGTATTAACGCCATCGCGCCGGGGCTGACCCGCGTCGAGGCAACCGAATATGTGCCTGCCGAACGCCATCAGCTCTACGAAAACGGCCGCGCGCTCGCGGGGGCGCAGCAGCCGGAAGACGTCACCGGCAGCGTGGTCTGGCTGTTAAGCGATCTGTCGCGGTTCATCACCGGACAGCTGATCCCGGTCAACGGCGGTTTTGTCTTTAACTGAGGTATGGCGATGATGGCAAACGATCGGGAAGTGAAGTATCTGGTGCCGGGGCTGGAGCGCGGTTTACAGCTGCTGTTGGCCTTTGGCGAGCAGCATCGCGAACTGACCTTTGCCGAGCTGCACCGGCTGGTGGATATGCCGAAGGCGACCGCCTACCGCGTAGTGCAGACGCTGGAATATATGGGGTTTCTGGAGCGCAACGCGCGCACCAACACCTTTTCGCTGGGCATGAACGTGCTGCGCCTGGGCTTTGAGTACATCGCCTCGCTGGACGTTGCGCAGGTCGGCCAGCCGGTCATTGAACAGCTGCGCGACCTGAGCCAGTGCAGCAGCCATCTGGCGATCCGCGACGGGCGCGACATTATCTACATCGCCCGCGTCAGCGCCGCCGGCTCGCGCATTAATCAGGTCAGCATCGGCACCCGCCTGCCGGTGCACTGCACCTCGCTGGGCCGCATGCTGCTGACCGATATTTCCCGCGCCGAGTTTGAACAGCTGTTCCCGCACGAGCGCCTGCCGGGCAACGCGCCGGGGCAGCTTCACGATCGCGAAGCCCTGTGGCAGATGGTGCAGCAGGACAAAGCCCGCGGGTACGTGATCGGCGAATCCTTCTTCCGCCACGGCATCTCCTCCATCGTCTACCCGGTGTATGACCGAAGCGGACGCGTGGCGGCGGTGGTCAGCATTCTGGTGCCGTCGGAGGAGATCCCGCAGACCGACCGCGAGCGCCTGCAAAACGAGGTTCGCCTCGCGGCGGATAAAATTTCTGGCTTCTTAGGGTATCTGTCACAGGCCAGTTAAATCAGTGAGTTAACGTCAGGCGCTTGACCGCGTCGGGCATGTTTTACGCCCAATTTGGGCCAGATGAGGCAACGAACGATGAGTGTAACCGGAATTGAAAAGCTGGAATTTGGCGTAGAAGACCTGACGCACTGCGCCAAGTTTATGCGTGATTTTGGCCTGACGGGCGATGCCAGCGGCCAGCGTTTTACCACCCTGAGCGGCGCGCGCGTGGAGCTTAACCCCATCGACAGCCCGGACCTGCCGCCGGCGTTTGAGGCGGGCAACACCCTGCGCCGCATGACCTGGGCGGTTGCCAGCCGGTCAGATCTGGACGCGCTGCGCCCGAAGCTGGCGCAGCAGCCCGGCTTTCGCGAGGTGGGCGACGCGCTGGAGTGCCTCGACCCGAACGGCATGACGCTGCGCGTGCAGGTGACCCAGCAGACCGACGTGGAGCTGAACGTCGAGCCGATTAACCAGTGGGGCGACGCCCGCCGGATCGACACCCCCAGCCCGGTTTACGATCGCGCCCAGCCGATCAATGTGGGGCACGTGGTGTTCTTCGTGGAAGAGTTGGCCGCGGTGGAAAAATTCTACCGCGAGGTGCTCGGCTTCCAGGTTTCTGACCGCTACATCAACCGCGCCGTGTTCCTGCGCTGCGGCGCGCGCGGCGGTCATCACAACCTGTTCCTGCTGCAGCTGCCGAACCGCAGGCGCGGGCTGAACCACGTGGCCTTCACCGTGCGCGACATCCACGAGGTGATCGGCGGGGGGATCGCGATGAATAAAAATGACTGGAGCACCTTTATCGGACCGGGCCGCCATCCGGTGTCGTCGGCGTACTTCTGGTACGTCAACAGCCCGACCGGCGGGGCGTTTGAGTATTACACCAACGACGACTACCTGACCGAAAACTGGCAGCCGCGCGAGCTGGAGCACTCGCTGGTCTCCTTTACCGAATGGGCGGTGGAAGGTGGGATTGACCACGACACGCGCCGCCAGCAGAAAAAGCCGGAGTCGGTATGACGTCGCGCATTGTCATTATCGGCGGCGGCCAGGCGGGCGGCTGGGCGGCGAAAACCCTGCGCGACGAAGGCTTCGAGGGCGAGATTTGCGTGGTGGCAGAAGAGGTGTGGGATTTCTACGAGCGTCCTCCGCTTTCAAAAGCGTCTCTACTGGAGCTGGACGCGGCGCTCCCGAGACTGTTTACCGAAGAGGCGCAGCGGGCGCTGAACCTGACCTGGCGCCGTCCGCTGCGCGCGGAGCAGATCGACCGCGAGGCGAAAACGGTGCGTTTGAGCAACGGCGATCGCCTTAGTTACAACATCCTTTTGATCGCCACCGGAGGGCGGGCGCGCCTGCCGGGTGAGGCGTGGGCAGCGCATCCGCAGGTCTATACCCTGCGCCACTGGCATGACGCGCAGCGCCTTAAAGCGCGTCTCGCGGAAAGCCAGACTCTGGCGATTGTCGGCGGCGGCTGGATCGGCCTGGAGATTGCCGCGTCCGCGCGCAAAAGCGGCGTGGCGGTCACCCTGTTCGAGCAGCAGCCCGCGCTGTGCATGCGCTCGGTGAGCGGCGAGGTGTCGCAGCGCTTAGAGGCCCTCCATCGCGAGCAGGGCGTGGATATCCGTACCGGCTGCGGCGCGCTGGAGCTAGAGGATGACGTCGGTCTGCCGATCATCCACTGCGACGGCCAGCGTGAAACCTTTGATGCGGTAGTGGTCGGGATCGGCGTCGATCTCAATCTGGAACTGGCGCGCGACGCGGGGCTGAAAACCGAGCGAGGGATCGTCGTGGATGCCTACGGGCGCACCTCCGATCCGTTCATCTTCGCCGCGGGCGATGTGGCTCAGCACCACCAGTACGGCCTGTGCATTCAGTCCTGGGCGTTCGCCCAGAATCAGGCGGTGGCGACAGCGAAAGCGATGCTCAACCCCGATGCGGCGGGCTACGACGACGCGCCGTGGCTGTGGTCGGATCAATACCAGCACAACATTCAGATCCTCGGCATTCCGCAGCCGGGGAGCACAACGGTAGCGCGCGAAGATTCGCTGTTCTTCTCGCTGGACGAGAGTGGGCGGCTGACGCAGCTGGTGGCGTTCGACGATGCGCGCACCGTCAAGCTGGCGAAGCGCTGGATGGCCGCGGGGCGGGATCTGTCCGACGTGCCGCTCGGCGACCCGACCTTTTCACTGATGTCACTGCGATAGCTAACCCGCACCCGTAGGGGGAGAGATGACCACATTAGAGACCAACGCCGCGCCCGTTGAGGCAAGCGGTGAGGGAACCCGCACGCCTGAAAAAGCGGTGCGCTGGGCCATCCCGCTGTCGCTGCTGGCCTGCGTGCTGCTGGCGTTTTTCGACAAAATCAGCATTGCGGCGCTGTTTTCCGACACCCATTTCCAGCAGGCGATGGGCATCGATTTCGACACCACGCGCCTCGGCATTCTGATGAGCGCCTTCCTGCTGAGCTACGGCTTTTCGTCGGTGTTTTTAAGCGGGCTGGGCGACAAAATTGCGCCGCTGCGCCTGCTCACCGGAATGATGGCGGTGTGGTGCGTGCTGATGGTGGCGATGGGCTTCACCCATAACTACACGCTGATGATCGTCCTGCGCATTCTGCTGGGCGTGGCGGAAGGGCCGCTGTTCCCGCTGGCCTTCGCCATCGTGCGCCACAACTTCCCGCAGCATCTGCAGGCGCGCGCCACCATGCTCTGGCTGCTGGGCACGCCGGTGGGCGCGGCGATTGGCTTCCCGCTTTCCATCTGGCTGCTGAATACCTTCGGCTGGCAGAGCACCTTCTTCGTGATGGCGATGCTCACCGTGCCGGTGCTTCTCTTTGTGCGCATCGGCCTGCGCGGGATACGCCTGGAGGCGAAGCCCGGCACCTCGCAGGCGTCTCAGGACGAGCGCCGCGCCGCGCGCCGCGAGCTGTTCGTCAGCCCGCACTTCTGGATCATCTGCATCTTTAACATCGCCTTCCTGACCTACCTGTGGGGCATCAACGGCTGGCTGCCAGGCTACCTGATTAAGGGCAAAGGCATTCATCTGGAGCACGCGGGCTGGCTGTCGTCGATGCCGTTCATCGCCATGCTGGCGGGCGAGGTCATTGGCGCGTGGCTTTCGGACAGGGTCGATAAGCGCGCGGCGGCCTGCTTTATCTCGATGGCGGGCGCGGCGGTCGGGCTTACGGCCGTAATGCACCTTGATTCCCCGCTGGCCGTTATCGCGGCGATGAGCTTCAGCACCTTCATGTGGGGCACCGGCGCGCCCAACATTTTCGCCCTGCTGGCGAAGGCCACCCATCCGCGGGTGAGCGCCACGGCGGGCGGCATTTTCAACGGGCTGGGAAACTTTGCGGGCGCGCTGTCGCCGGCGGTGATGGGCGCGCTTATTGCCTTCACCCACAGCATGGATTCCGGGCTGATTTTTCTGGCGGTGATGGCGGCGGTGGGCTGCGTCCTGTTACTGCCGCTGCTGAGACGTTACTGAGGAGAGTGTCATGACTGATTCAACCGTAACCAACAAAACAGGCATCAAACCTGACCACCTGACGATGGAAGAGTGGGTCGAGTCGCGCATCGCGCGCTTCGAAGGCCGCAAGTACGACTGGAACGCGCTGAAGTTCCAGGCCGACTTTGACCCGAAATATCGCCGGGCGCAGATGCGCTACATCGGCACCGGCGCAACGGGCGTGGCGAACGATACCAACACCGTGCAGGCGGATCACTTTACCTTCTCCACCATGGTGCTGCCGTCGAAGTGCGAAGGGCCGCTGCACCTGCACGACGACGTGGAAGAGGTGTTCTTCATGCTTAAAGGGCAGATCACGCTGATGATCCAGGACGGCGACAACTACACCGAAACCGTGCTGCGCGAGCGTGACCTGATCTCCGTCCCGCCGGGCATCTATCGCGGGCTGTTCAACCACGGTGAAGAAGAGGCGCTGATGTGCGTCATGCTGGGGACTAACAGGCCGGAAATCCCGACCTACCCCGCCGATCATCCGCTTTCCAAAGTGAAGCGGAGCTAAGGGGGCATGATGACGGGTTTTCGTGAACAGGGAAGCGGCATTCCGCTGATGCTGCTGCACGGCATCAGCTCGGGCGCGGCCTCCTGGCACAAGCAGATGGCGTTGGACGGTTATCGCGTGCTGGCGTGGGACATGCCCGGCTATGGCGAAAGCCCGATGCTGGCCGTTGACCGAGCAAACGCGGGGGATTACGCCGACGCCCTGGCGGCGATGCTTGACCGTGCGGGCGTGTGGCAGGCGGTGCTGGTCGGCCATTCGCTCGGCGCGCTGGTCGCCAGCGCCTTTGCAGCGAAGTTCCCGGATCGCGTCATCCATCTGGTGCTGGCAGACGCCGCGCAGGGGTACGGCAACGCCGCGCCGGAGCAGCGCGAGCAGGTCTGGCGCAGCCGCGAACAGCAGATGGCGCTCGGCGGTGAGATCCTCGCCCAGACCCGCGCCGCGAAGCTGCTGCACCCCGGCGCGCGCGCGGAGGACATCGCGACCGTTGCGACGGGCATGCGTGCCTTGCGCCAGGAAGGCTATCTCGCCGCCGCGTGGATGCTGGCGCACGACGATATTCACGGCTGGCTGACGCGCTATTCGGGCACCTTTGAAGTCTGGTGCGGCGAGCAGGATGCCATCACCCAACCCGAGCTGGTGCAGGGGCTGGCGCTGCGCTACGGCATGCCGTTTGTCTCCATTCCGCAGGCCGGGCACGCCAGCTATCTCGATAACGACGCGTTTTTTAACCAACAGCTTTTACGCATTAACGAAGAGGTGCGCGATGAATGCACACATTGACGGCCGCGTGGCGGTCGTTACCGGCGGTTCGTCCGGCATTGGCTTTGAGACGCTGCGCCTGCTGCTGGGCGAGGGGGCAAAAGTGGCTTTCTGCGGCCGCGATCCGGACCGTCTCGCCAGCGCCCGCGCGGCGCTGCAAAACGACTACCCCGACGGGGAGATTTTCGCGTACCGCTGCGACGTGCTGAAAGCCGACGAGATTCAGGCCTTCGCGGACGCGGTGCAGGCCCGCTTTGGCGGGGCGGATATGCTGATCAACAACGCCGGGCAGGGCTACGTGGCGCACTTCCACGACACCCCGCGCGAGGCGTGGCTGCACGAGGCCGAGCTGAAGCTGTTCGGGGTGATCAATCCTGTGCAGGCGTTTCAGCCTCTGCTGGAGCAGTCCGACATCGCCTCTATCACCTGCGTGAACTCCCTGCTGGCGCTGCAGCCGGAGGAGCACATGATCGCCACCTCCGCCGCCCGCGCCGCGCTGCTGAACATGACGCTCACGCTCTCCAAAGAGCTGGTGGGCAAGGGCATCCGCGTCAATTCCATTCTGCTCGGCATGGTGGAGTCCGGGCAGTGGCAGCGCCGCTTTGAGAACCGGGCGGACAAAAGCCAGAGCTGGCCGGCGTGGACGGCGGATATCGCGCGCAGGCGCGGCATTCCGATGGCGCGCCTCGGCAAGCCGCAGGAGCCCGCGCAGGCGCTGCTGTTCCTCGCCTCGCCGCTGGCCTCGTTTACCACCGGCGCCGCGCTGGACGTTTCCGGCGGCTTCTGCCGCCACCTGTAAGGACGCATCATGAAAAAGGTCATGTTAATTGGGTTTGGCGCCATGGCGCAGGCGGTGATTGAGCGTCTGCCTGCGGGCGTCGCTATCGGCTGGGTCGTCGCGCGTGAGTCTCACCACGCGGCGATCCGCGCGCAGTTTGGCGATGACGTGGTGGCGCTGGCCTCCCCGATGGACTGCGCGCAAAGGCCCGATCTGGTGCTGGAGTGCGCCAGCCAGCAGGCGGTGGCGCAGTATGGCGAAGCGATTTTAGGGCGCGGCTGGCATCTGGCGGTGATCTCCACCGGTGCGCTGGCGGACAGCGCGCTGGAGCAGCGCCTGCTCGCGGGGGGCGGCAGGCTGACGCTGCTCTCCGGTGCGGTTGCCGGTATCGACGGGCTCGCGGCGGCGAAAGAGGGCGGGCTTGAACGCGTGACCTATCAGTCGCGCAAAAGCCCGGCCAGCTGGCGCGGCAGCTACGCCGAGCAGCTTATCGATCTCAATTCTGTTTCTGAAGCAAAAGTCTTCTTCGAGGGGAGCGCCCGAGAGGCGGCGCGCCTGTTCCCGGCCAACGCCAACGTGGCGGCGACCGTGGCGCTCGGCGGCGTGGGGATGGACGACACCCGCGTGCAGCTGATGGTCGACCCGGCGACGACGCGCAATACCCACACGCTGCACGTGGAAGGATTGTTCGGCGAGTTCCATCTTGAGCTGAGCGGGCTGCCGCTGGCTTCTAATCCTAAAACCTCCACCCTGGCGGCACTGAGCGCGGTGCGCGCCTGCCGTGAACTGGCCCTGAGCTGAGGAGTGACGATGAACGATCTGAAGATTTTTATCGGCGGTCATTGGCGACGCGGCGGCGGCAACCTGATGCAGAGCCAGTTCCCGGCGGACGGCTCAATCAACGCGACGCTTAACGCCGCAAGCCTGGACGATCTGGAGGATGCGATTGAGGCCGGAGAGCAAGCCTGGCGCGATCCGGCGTGGCGCAGCAGCCTGCCGCACGTTCGCGCGAAGATCCTGCACAAGGTTGCCGATCTGATTGAGTCCCGCGTGGACGAGCTGGCGCAGATGCAGAGCCGCGATAACGGCAAGCCACTGGCGGAAGCGCGCGGGCTGGTAATGAGTGCGGCGGGAACGGCGCGCTACTTTGCCGCCGCCTGCGAGCTGCTGGAGGGAGAACTCCCTACGCCGCGCCAGCCGGATTTACTGACGCTGAGCCGCTACGAGCCCCTCGGCGTGGTGGCCGCCATCACGCCGTGGAATTCGCCGATTGCCAGCGAGATGCAGAAGGTCGCGCCGGCCATTGCCGCGGGTAACGCGGTGATCCTCAAGCCCGCCGAAGCCACGCCGCTGATGGCGCTGGAGCTGGCGCGGATTTTTGAACAGGCCGGGCTGCCCGCCGGGCTGCTGAGCGTGCTGCCGGGCAAAGGCTCGGTGATTGGCGATGCGCTGGCGCGCCACCCTCGCGTGCGGAAAATTTCCTTTACCGGCGGCACCACCACGGGCCGCCATCTGGCGCACGTGGCGGCGGAAAAGCTGATCCCGGCCTCGCTGGAGCTGGGCGGGAAATCCCCGACCATCGTGCTGGAAGACGCCGACCTCGAGCAGGCCGCGCGCGGGATCTGCTACGGCATTTTCAGCTCGGCGGGGCAGGCGTGCATTGCCGGATCGCGGCTGTTTATCCACCAGAGCATTTACGCGCCGATGATGGCGCGGCTGCTGGAGTTAACTCGCGGGCTGCGCGTCGGACACCCGTTTACCGACGGCGTGCATGTAGGGCCGCTGATCAACGAGAAGCATCGCCAGAGCGTGCAGGAATATGTCGAGCTGGCGAAGCGTGAAGGGGGGCGCGTGCTGTGCGGCGGGGAGATCCCGGCGGATCCCGCTCTGGCAAACGGCAGCTTCTTCCTGCCCACGATTATCGAGGGGCTGAGCAACAGCGCCCGCGCGTGCCGGGAGGAGATCTTCGGCCCGGTGCTGGTGGCGATGCCGTTTCGCGATGAAGCCACGCTTATCCGCGAGGCGAACGACTCGGTTTACGGTCTGGCTGCGGGGATTTGGACCCGCGATACCGGGCGTGCCCTGCGGTTAAGCGACCAGCTGGAAGCGGGAACCGTGTGGATCAACACCTACAAAGTTTTTGCGATTTCGACCCCGTTCGGGGGCTTTAAAGAGAGCGGTCTGGGCCGCGAAAAGGGCATTCAGGGGCTGAAAGCCTGGATGCAGCAAAAGAGCATATATCTGGCGACGGGTAACAGCGTCAACCACTGGTGCGACTGAGAAAAGGGTGAGCAATGAGCGAAATGATAACCGTCGGCGACGCCATCGCCAGAACGCTGGAGCAGTATCAGGTTGAGGCCCTCTACGGCGTCATCTCCATTCATAACCTGCCGATCGCGGATGCGGTGGGGCAGCGCGGCAACATCCGCTTTGTGCCCGCGCGGGGCGAGGCGGGGTCGGTCACCATGGCCGACGCCCACGGGCGCTTTTCCGGCCTCGGCGTGGCGCTGACCAGCACCGGCGCGGGGGCAGGTAACGCGGTAGGCGCGCTGGTGGAAGCCATGAACGCCTGCACGCCGCTGCTGCATTTAACCGGACAGGTGGAGAAAGCGTGGCTGGACGCCGACACCGGGTTTATCCACGAAACCCGCGATCAGTTGACCTTCCTGAAGGCCAGCTCAAAGCGGGCGTACCGCATCAGCAACCCTAACCAGGCGATGGCCATTCTGCATAAAGCCATTCAGGAGGCGCAGACGCCGCCGTGCGGGCCGGTCTCTGTGGAAATCCCGATTGATATTCAGGGTGCCAAAATCCCCCTCTCGCTGGTGACCGCGCCGATTAAACCGGCGTCGGTTGCGAGCGTGGATGCGGCCGTTGTCGATACGCTGTGGACGCAGCTTAAGCAGGTAAAACAGCCGCTGCTGTGGCTGGGGGGCGGGGCGCTGGGAAGCGCTGACGCGGTGAAAAAGCTGGCGGATGCGGGCATCACCGTGATCTCCAGCACCCACGCGCGCGGCGTGCTGCCGGACGGCCATCGCGCCAGCCTGCGGGCGTTCCACAACTCGCCGTCGGTGGAGGCGCTCATTGCGCAGTGTGATTTTACGCTGGTCGCCGGTTCACGCCTACGCAGCAACGAAACGCGCTCCTGGACGCTTGAACTGCCGTCCCCGCGCGTGCAGATCGATATCGACCCGGCGGCGGCAAGCCGTAACTACCTGATGGATAGCACGTTGGTCGCCGACTGTTCCGCGTTGCTTGGCGCGTTGGCTGAAAAAGCTCAGGGCCGGGAATGGGGTAACGCCCAGTGGGATGTGCAGGTGCAGCAGGCGGTTGAGCAGGCCGGGCAGGGGCTGCGCGAGCAGTGCGGCGCCTACGCAAAGCTCAACGACGCCATTGAGAAGGCGCTGCCGAAGGACGGCCTGCTGGTGCGTGATATCACCGTGTCCGGCAGCCTGTGGGGCAGCCGACTTTTCCGCGCCAACGGCCCGCTGATGAACATACACTCCCTTGCAGGGGCGATTGGCATGGGGCTGCCGATGGCGATCGGCACCGCGATTGCTAACCCGCAGCGCAAGGTGGTAGGGCTGGTGGGCGACGGTGGCCTGAGCCTGAATTTAGGCGAGATGGCGACGCTGGCGCAGGAAAAAGCCAACGTGACGCTGCTGATCATGAACGACGGCGGCTACGGCGTGATGCGCGGTATTCAGGATAAGTATTTCGGCGGGCGTCAGTATTACAACGAACTGCATACGCCGGACTTTACCCTGCTGGCGCAGGCAATTGGCCTGCAGGCGTGGAGCGTTGAGCGGGCCGAGGATTTTGATGCGGTGATGACGGAGGCGCTGGCGATGCCGGGGCCGTCGGTGGTGGAAGTGAGGATGGGGCTGATTGGCGCGCTGAAGTTTGCGGGGCCGCCGCAGAAGTCGCTGTATTGATACCGTGGATATTGCCCGGTGGCGCTGCGCTTACCGGGCCAACGGTTTCTCCCTCAACCACAGCGAGAAAACCGTAGGCCGGGTCAGGCGAAGCCGCCACCCGGCTTTTTTCATCAGAACACGTTAAACGGGTATTCCACGTAGGCGCGGATCTCATCCCCGCCCACGTTGTAGTCGCTGGCGTTGCTGGAGACGCGCAGCACGGAATAGCGCAGTTTCAGCTTCAGATCTTTCGCCGGACCGTCCTGCACCTGGTACTGGATCTGGTTAAACCACTCGTGCTCTTTACCGTTGCTGGTTTCAGCCGTTTTAATGTTGTCGCCGCGGACGTAGGCCGTGGTCCAGCTCAGGCCCGGCAGGCCGAGGCCGCCGAAGTCCAGACCGTACGACGCCTGCCATGAGCGTTCGTCTTCACCGTTGAAATCAGACCAGTAGGAGTTTGCCAGCCAGATGGTGTTGCCGCCGTCACCCACGCCGCCCCGATCGCGGTAGCCGCCGTAGTTGTAGCCGGTGCTGCCGCTGCTCTGCTGGTACGCCACCTTGAAGGTGTGAATATCCCAGATATAGCTCGCCGCCAGGCTCCAGATGGTGTTGCTGCGCCCGGTGTCCAGGCTGTCTGCGTAGCCCTGATCCAGACGCGAGTTGTAGCCGTTGAAGTCGAGCACCAGCTGCTGTCCGGTGCTGAACGGCTGTTTGAAGTTCATGCCCAGATACTGCTTGTTCATTACCTCTTCGTTATGAGAGGCATACAGCGCGCCGCTGAACTGGTCGTTGAACTGGTAGCTCGCGCCGCCGAAGGAGAAGCGCTTCAGGCCGCTGTCGTGGCGATCGTCGCTTTTACGCTGCTGGTCGGTGAAGTAGCCTGCGTTGACTTCCAGACCGTCGATCTCTTTGGAGGTCAACATCGTACCGGTGTAGCTTTCAAACAGCAGTCGGGAACTGTCGGCATTGACGATGGGCAGCTCAGGACGCTGGTTTCCGTAGCTCAGCACGGTGTTGGAGATGCGCATTTTGGCCGTCGCGCCAAACTTAGCCAGATCGGATTTTGCCCGGCCGTCGTCTTCCTGCTTGAAGAAGTCGATGCCGCCCGCGCCGCTCTTGCCGCGGCCTCCATCCAGACGCACGCCATACTGTGCAATGCCGTCCACGCCGAAGCCCACCAGCCCTTCGGTGTAACCGGATTCAAAGGTGGCGATGATGCCCTGGCCCCATTCGGCTTTATCCTGCTGGCCCTGATGATAATCACGGCTGATATACGCATTGCGTAAAAACAGGTTTAAATGGCTGTCGTCAATAAAACCCTGGCTGTCAGATTGCTGGCTTGCAGCGGCGGGTAATGCGGCAAATAAGCTTAAAGCGATTAACGATAATTCTTTTTTCACGGAGGGAACGTCTCTGTCTGAATAGAGTAATTTAATTAACTGCGCGTTTGATAATTACCGGAAAGGTTAACGATTGCAATAATTATGTGACCAGGTATTTCAGCGGTTGAACGTAGATTCTGCGGGGGCTGGAGAGCTGTTATCGATACGTGCGGTTAAATTGGCAATTCATGCGAAATAAAAGGGAGGCAACCGTGCCTCCCGATAATATTATTTAATTCCGTCAGCGGCCATGCGGTCGCGAATATGCTGAGCGCGCTCAACCGAGGCCGGGTGATCGTCAAACATGGAGCTTTGACGACCCTCTTCCAGTTTGGCCAGTTTTTCGAAGCTGGTGGCTAAACCCGATGGGTTGATGCCGCGTTTGCGCAACAGATCGTAGGAGTAGTCGTCCGCCTCGGACTCCTGGCGCTGGGAGAACTGTGAGTTGACCAGCTTCTCGCCCATGTCGCCAATCTGGGACTGAGACAGGCTGCCGACGATGCCGCCCGCGGAGGCCGCCGCCGCACGAACGGCGTTGGTACCCAGCGCAACCTGCATGCCTTTCTTCACGTGGCCGAGCGCAACGTGGCCCATTTCGTGGCCAATAACTGCTTCAACTTCGTTGTCGGTCATCATGTCCATCAGCCCGCTGTAGACGCGGATACAGCCGTTTGCCATCGCGAAGGCGTTCACGTCTTTCGCCACGTAGACTTTGTAGTTCACCGGCTGGCCGTTAATGTTGTCGCCCAGGGCGGAAGCAATCTTATTCAGACGCTGCGTATAGGTACTGTTAGCCGGGGCGAGGGTGGCTTTTGCATCCATATCTTTACAGGCCTGGTCGCTTAGCGTTTTAACCTGCTCGTCGCTCAGGGAATACGCCTGGAATGCCTCGGCCCCTGACGACATCAGACCGTTAGAATCCATATTTTGACAGCCGCTCAGCAGGAGCGTTGTACCCAGGGCCAGCACTATTGCACGCATTTTCATTATGTTGCTTCCGTACTCGTTAATCTGAATAAAATCCGAAAAGTGCACCGTCAGCGAAGCCGGTGAGGCTAAGTATAAGGAATATCGACAGGGGCGGGCGAGTAGATTGCGCAACATGCGAGCATGATCCAGAGATTTCTTAACACGCAAAAGAATGCTCCATGTACATGACTTGCGGCTTGGGTTACATTGTTCGCACTTTTTTCCGGCGTAGCCCAAAACGCGCTGTCGTCAAGGGCATGGCCTTTAACAGTCCGATCTGGAGTTAAAATGTCCTCACGTAAAGAGCTTGCTAATGCTATTCGTGCGCTGAGCATGGACGCAGTACAGAAAGCCAAATCCGGCCACCCAGGGGCCCCTATGGGTATGGCTGATATCGCCGAAGTCCTGTGGCGTGATTTCCTGAACCACAACCCGCAGAACCCGTCATGGGCTGACCGCGACCGTTTCGTGCTGTCCAACGGCCATGGCTCTATGCTGATCTATAGCCTGCTGCACCTCACCGGCTACGACCTGCCAATCGAAGAGCTGAAAAACTTCCGCCAGCTGCACTCCAAAACCCCGGGTCACCCGGAAGTGGGTTACACCGCTGGCGTTGAAACCACCACCGGCCCGCTGGGTCAGGGTATTGCTAACGCTGTGGGTATGGCGATTGCCGAGAAGACCCTTGCGGCACAGTTCAACCGTCCTGGTCACGATATCGTTGACCACTTCACCTACGCGTTCATGGGCGATGGCTGCATGATGGAAGGCATTTCTCACGAAGTGTGCTCCCTGGCAGGTACCCTGAAGCTGGGCAAACTGGTTGCGTTCTATGACGACAACGGTATCTCCATCGACGGTCACGTTGAAGGCTGGTTCACTGACGACACCGCAGCACGTTTCGAAGCCTACGGCTGGCACGTTGTGCGTGGCGTTGATGGCCACGATGCTGACTCGATTAAACGTGCGGTAGAAGAAGCGCGTGCAGTGACTGACAAACCGTCCCTGCTGATGTGCAAAACCATCATCGGCTTCGGTTCTCCTAACAAAGCGGGTACGCATGATTCCCACGGCGCACCGCTGGGTGATGCGGAAATCGCGCTGACCCGTGAAGCGCTTGGCTGGAACCACCCTGCATTCGAAATCCCGTCTGACATCTACGCGCAGTGGGATGCAAAAGAAGCGGGTCAGGTGAAAGAAGCGGCCTGGAATGAGAAATTCGCGGCCTATGCGAAAGCGTTCCCACAGGAAGCGGCTGAGTTCACCCGTCGTATGAAAGGCGACATGCCGTCTGACTTCGACGCGAAAGCGAACGAATTCATCGCTAAGCTGCAGGCGAACCCGTCTAAAATCGCCAGCCGTAAAGCGTCACAGAATGCGATCGAAGCGTTCGGTCCTCTGCTGCCTGAATTCCTCGGCGGCTCCGCTGACCTCGCGCCTTCTAACCTGACCATCTGGTCTGGTTCTAAAGCAATCAACGAAGATACCGCCGGTAACTACATCCATTATGGCGTGCGTGAATTCGGCATGACCGCGATTGCGAACGGTATCTCCCTGCACGGTGGTTTCCTGCCGTACACCTCTACCTTCCTGATGTTCGTTGAATATGCACGTAACGCCGTGCGTATGGCTGCGCTGATGAAACAGCGTCAGGTGATGGTCTACACCCACGACTCCATCGGTCTGGGCGAAGATGGCCCTACTCACCAGCCGGTAGAGCAGGTGGCTTCCCTGCGTGTGACCCCGAACATGAGCACATGGCGCCCATGTGACCAGGTTGAATCCGCAGTGGCGTGGAAATACGGCGTTGAGCGTCAGGACGGCCCAACCGCGCTGATCCTCTCCCGTCAGAACCTGGCCCAGCAGGATCGTACCGAAGAGCAACTGGCAAACATCGCGCGCGGTGGCTACGTGCTGAAAGACTGTGACGGCCAGCCAGAGCTGATCTTTATCGCGACCGGTTCTGAAGTTGAGCTGGCCGTAGCGGCGTGGGACAAACTGTCTGCCGAAGGCGTTAAGGCGCGCGTGGTTTCCATGCCGTCTACCGACGCGTTCGACAAGCAGGATGCCGCTTACCGTGAATCCGTACTGCCTAAAGCGGTATCTGCTCGCGTGGCAGTGGAAGCGGGTATCGCTGACTACTGGTTCAAATACGTGGGCCTGAACGGCGCCATCGTCGGGATGACCACCTTCGGTGAGTCTGCTCCGGCAGAGCTGCTGTTCGAAGAGTTCGGCTTCACCGTTGAGAACGTAGTCGCGAAGGCGAAAGAACTTCTGTAATTGCCATTTTGCCTGGTGGCGCTACGCTTACCGGGCCTACAAATGGCTCGAAAGTAGGCCGGGTAAGCGCTAGCGCGCCACCCGGCTTTTTTGTAAGCATTATTCCATCAAAAATGTGATGCAAGTCATATAGCTCGCTTATTCATCTGGACAGACATTCCTTTTATTCCCCGATTCGCTTATTCTTGCTGAAGCGTTTCAGTCGATTAAATGTTCGACAATTGACCAATCAATCGCAGTTTGTGATAGCAAGGATTCCCCTTCGGGCGTCGCTGGATTACTCTTTCAGCCACCTCAAACTCAGGGATAGCTTTGCAGGAGATCTATGACCGTACGCGTAGCGATTAATGGCTTCGGTCGCATCGGGCGTAACGTGGTTCGTGCTTTATATGAATCCGGGCGTCGTGCGGAAATCACCGTGGTGGCAATCAATGAACTGGCGGATGCTACGGGCATGGCGCATTTGTTGAAATATGACACCAGCCACGGCCGCTTTGCCTGGGACGTTCGCCAGGAAAGAGAACAGCTGTTTGTCGGTGATGATGCGATCCGCGTGCTGCATGAAAGCAGCATTGAAGGGCTACCGTGGCGTGAACTGGGTGTGGATGTGGTGCTGGACTGTACCGGCGTGTACGGCAGCCGTGAACACGGCGAAGCGCACCTGAAAGCGGGCGCGAAAAAAGTCCTGTTTTCCCATCCCGGCAGCCACGATCTTGACGCCACCGTCGTCTTCGGTGTTAACCAGCATGAGCTGGAAGCTGAACACCGCATTGTCTCCAACGCCTCCTGTACCACCAACTGCATTATTCCGGTCATCAAACTGTTAGACGATGCGTATGGCATTGAATCCGGCACCGTGACCACGATTCACTCCGCCATGCACGATCAGCAGGTTATCGACGCCTATCATCCGGACTTACGACGCACTCGCGCGGCGAGTCAGTCAATCATTCCGGTGGATACTAAACTGGCTGCAGGGATCACCCGAATTTTCCCGCAGTTTAACGACCGTTTCGAAGCGATTGCCGTGCGCGTTCCAACGATTAACGTCACCGCAATCGACCTAAGCGTAACGGTAAAAAAACCGGTAAAAGCCTGCGAAGTCAACCTGTTGCTGCAAAAAGCGGCACAGGGTGCATTTCATGGTATAGTTGACTATACGGAATTACCGTTGGTCTCAGTAGATTTTAACCACGACCCGCATAGTGCCATTGTTGACGGTACGCAAACGCGAGTCAGTGGCGCACACCTTATCAAGACGCTGGTCTGGTGTGATAACGAATGGGGCTTTGCTAACCGAATGCTCGACACCACGTTAGCAATGGCCGCGAAAGGTTTCAGGTAAGACGCATCGTGCGTCTGCAAAACTTTAAGAATCAACGAGAGGATTCACCATGTCTGTAATTAAGATGACCGATCTGGATCTGGCAGGTAAACGCGTTTTCATCCGTGCCGATCTGAACGTACCGGTTAAAGATGGCAAAGTGACCAGCGACGCGCGTATTCGTGCATCTCTGCCAACCATCGAGCTGGCTCTGAAGCAGGGCGCTAAAGTGATGGTAACCTCCCACCTGGGTCGCCCAACTGAAGGCGAGTACAACGAAGAGTTCTCTCTGCTGCCGGTTGTTAATTACCTGAAAGACAAACTGTCCAGCCCGGTTCGCCTGGTGAAAGATTACCTGGACGGCGTTGAAGTTGCTGCCGGTGAACTGGTTGTTCTGGAAAACGTTCGCTTCAACAAAGGCGAAAAGAAAGACGACGAAGCGCTGTCCAAAAAATACGCTGCACTGTGCGATGTATTCGTGATGGATGCATTCGGTACTGCTCACCGTGCGCAGGCTTCTACCCACGGTATCGGTAAATTCGCAGACGTTGCTTGCGCAGGTCCTCTGCTGGCTGACGAACTGGAAGCACTGGGTAAAGCACTGAAAGAACCAGCGCGTCCAATGGTCGCTATCGTTGGCGGTTCTAAAGTTTCTACCAAACTGACCGTTCTGGACTCCCTGTCAAAAATCGCTGACCAGCTGATCGTTGGCGGTGGTATCGCGAACACCTTCGTTGCCGCTCAAGGCCACAACGTCGGTAAGTCCCTGTACGAAGCGGACCTGGTTGACGAAGCGAAACGCCTCCTGACCACCTGTGATATCCCAGTCCCAACTGACGTACGCGTAGCGACCGAGTTCTCCGAAACCGCTACCGCGACCCTGAAATCTGTAAACGACATCAAAGATGAAGAGCAGATTCTGGACCTGGGCGACGTTTCTGCACAGAAACTGGCTGATATCCTGAAAAACGCAAAAACTATCCTGTGGAACGGTCCTGTTGGCGTGTTCGAATTCCCGAACTTCCGTAAAGGTACTGAAATCGTTGCTAACGCAATCGCAGACAGCGAAGCGTTCTCTATCGCAGGCGGCGGTGACACCCTGGCAGCTATCGACCTGTTCGGTATCTCAGACAAGATCTCCTACATCTCCACTGGCGGCGGCGCATTCCTCGAATTCGTGGAAGGCAAAGTACTGCCGGCAGTAGCAATGCTCGAAGAGCGCGCTAAGAAGTAAGCCATTCAAGGGCAGGGAAACCTGCCCAATTTTCAGCGCGCTTTTAAGAGCACGCATCTTTTCTAACGGCCGAAGATACAGGACTAAGCAACATGTCTAAAATTTTTGATTTCGTAAAACCTGGCGTTATCACCGGTGATGACGTACAGAAAGTGTTCCAGGTAGCTAAAGAAAACAACTTCGCTCTGCCAGCAGTTAACTGCGTGGGTACCGACTCCATCAACGCCGTACTGGAAACTGCAGCTAAAGTTAAAGCTCCAGTTATCGTTCAGTTCTCTAACGGTGGCGCTGCGTTCATCGCAGGTAAAGGCGTGAAAACTGACGTTCCTCAGGGCGCTGCAATCCTGGGTGCTATCTCTGGTGCGCACCACGTACACCAGATGGCTGAACACTACGGTGTTCCAGTTATCCTGCACACTGACCACTGCGCGAAGAAACTGCTGCCGTGGATCGACGGCCTGCTGGACGCGGGTGAAAAACACTTCGCGGCTACCGGTAAGCCACTGTTCTCTTCTCACATGATTGATCTGTCTGAAGAGTCTCTGCACGAAAACATCGAAATCTGTTCCAAATACCTGGCGCGCATGGCCAAAATGGACATGACTCTGGAAATCGAACTGGGTTGCACCGGCGGTGAAGAAGACGGCGTGGACAACAGCCACATGGACGCTTCTGCACTGTACACCCAGCCAGAAGACGTTGACTACGCTTACACCGAGCTGAGCAAAATCAGCCCACGTTTCACCATTGCAGCGTCCTTCGGTAACGTGCACGGCGTTTACAAACCAGGTAACGTGGTTCTGACCCCGACCATCCTGCGTGATTCTCAGGAATACGTGTCCAAGAAACACAACCTGCCGCACAACAGCCTGAACTTCGTCTTCCACGGCGGTTCCGGTTCTTCTGCTCAGGAAATCAAAGACTCCGTAAGCTACGGCGTAGTGAAAATGAACATCGATACCGATACCCAGTGGGCAACATGGGACGGTATCCTGGGCTACTACAAAACCAACGAAGCTTACCTGCAGGGTCAGCTGGGCAACCCGAAAGGCGAAGACCAGCCGAACAAGAAATACTACGATCCGCGCGTATGGCTGCGTGCTGCCCAGACTTCAATGATCACTCGTCTGGAGCAGGCATTCAAAGAACTGAACGCGGTTGACGTTCTGTAATTTGAGCTGCTAAACGCCTCAGAAAGGTCCGCAAATGCGGGCCTTTTTTTATGCCTTTTCAATAGCCTGATATCTCCGTTTTTGTGATCTGTTTGGCAATATCGTCGCTTTTTGTTTACCCTTTACTGACCTGCCTGTCTCTCTATGGGATGGTTTTTTGTGATTTGGTTTAGCAAAAGGATGGATGAATGGAAGATCTCGGTGTAGTAGATGGCATCAACAACGCGGGAACCTGGCTGGTGCGCAACCAGGCTCTCTTGATTAGCTATGCAGTGAATATTGCGGCAGCGATTGCCATCATTGTCGTGGGGATGATAATTGCCCGTACGGTTTCAAGAGGCGTCAACCGCGTCATGCTGGCTCGTCATATCGACGCAACCGTTGCTGATTTTCTTTCTGCGCTGGTGCGTTACGGGATCATCGCCTTCACCCTGATTGCGGCAATGGGCCGGGTCGGCGTACAAACCGCTTCGGTCATTGCCGTGCTGGGTGCCGCCGGTTTGGCCGTGGGTCTGGCACTTCAGGGCTCGCTGGCAAACCTTGCGGCTGGCGTGCTGCTGGTGACGTTCCGACCTTTCCGCGCCGGGGAATATGTCGATCTCGGCGGTACGGCGGGTACCGTGCTGAACGTGCAAATTTTCTCGACCACGCTGCGCTCGGCGGATGGCAAAATTGTTATCGTGCCAAACAAGAAGGTCATTGATGGCAACATCACCAACTTCTCACGCGAGCCGGTTCGCCGTAACGAACTCCTCATCGGGGTTGGCTATGATTCCGATACCGAGCTGGTGAAAAAGCTGATTACCGATATTATCGAATCAGATGACCGCATTCTTAAAGATCGCGAAATGACCGTTCGCCTGAACGAGCTGGGCGCGTCATCCATTAATTTTGTGGTGCGCATCTGGAGCAAAAGCGGCGATCTGCAGAACGTTTACTGGGATGTACTGGAACGCATCAAGCGTGACTTTGACGCCAACGGCATCAGCTTCCCGTATCCGCAGATGGATGTGAACTTCAAAAAAGTGAAAGAAGCTGACTAACGCCCATCAGTTCAGACAACGCCCGCATTTCATGCGGGCGTTGAGCCTATCGCTTTTCCCGGGCGTTAGCCTCAAGCAGCAGGCGTAGCTCGTGCATCAATTTGCCTGCGTCCGTATTACCCTTACTTTCCTGTTGTCGTACCCATTCTTCCTGAACCTCTTGATATCGCGTTGCTTTCTGCCATTCCATTTGCTCATCACGGCTCAGAAGATGGAGCTTAGCGCCTTCGTTTGCCAGACGCGCGGTGAGAGAAGCCAGCCCGCTGTCCAACGCCGCACCGAGTTGTTTCTCTGCGGTTTCGGCTGCACGACGAATAGCATGACGATCCCGCTCGTCAAGTGCGTTTAAGGTGTCCTTATTTATAACCAGAAGATAGACATGCCCCAGCCAGAGCGCAGGAGAATAATGAATGTAGGGCGCAGCGCGCTGCGCATGTATGTCATCTCCGCTGTCGAGATTCACCATAAGGCCATTCAACTGTCCCGCGCGCAACACGTCGGTAATCTTGTCATTCCAGGGCATTGCCAGGGTAACTCCGCCCGCATTGCGCAAAAATGACTGATGCCAGAAGCTGGCGGTTCGCCATTTTGTTCCCTCTAGCTGATTCAGCTTAACGTCTGGCTGACGGGTAAAGAACCCGACCGGATACCCCAGGAAGAACTGCAGATTCACCAGGTTATTCTGCCCAAGCTCGCGGGCAAACTGAGGGTATTGCTGGAACACGCTATGAAAGAAGCTCACCTGGGCCTCGCCGTTTTCAGGCCCCAGGGGAAAGCTTTTGAATATTTGATGAAGCGGCAGTTGCTCAGCCGTATATTCAGGGACAACGATGCCAATATCAGCTCTGATGCCCTTGCCAAGCGTACTTAGCGCATTGTAACTACTTGATATATCACCTTCCCAGTGGGCTTCAATTTTCAGGCGGCCTTGCGATTCTTTTTCAATCTCACTAAAGAAAACGTTTTTTATAAATTGCGTACGCATATTGCCGTACGGTTCGTGGTCCGTGTAACGAAGTATCTTTTCTGCACTCGCTATGGTCGGAAATGCCGTTAAGAGCGCTAAAATGGCGGAGGTGACCGCTGCAACGCCTTGATGTTTCATATGATTTCCTGTGAGATTTTTTCGGCCTATAGCAATACAGCATACGCCGGGTCTCGCGAGTACTGCTTTTATAAAATCTTAATTTTGTATACAGCAGTATTTTATTAGTGATTCTAATTAATCATTAAAATTTTAAATTTTATCTAATGATTTTCACGCAGTATAGTCTGCACGTAGAGAAAACTGTCTGAGAGTTATCAATGTTAACTTACTATTTTCAAGGGCTTGCATTGGGTGCGGCCATGATCCTTCCCCTCGGCCCGCAGAATGCGTTTGTGATGAACCAGGGCATACGCCGTCAGTATCACCTGATGATTGCGCTGCTGTGCGCGGTCAGCGATTTACTGCTAATTTGCGCCGGGATATTTGGCGGCAGCGCCCTGCTGATGCAGTCGCCGTGGCTGCTGGCGCTGGTCACCTGGGGCGGCGTGGCGTTCCTGCTGTGGTACGGTTTCGGCGCTCTAAAAACGGCGATGAGCAGCAACCTCGAACTGGCAAGCGCGGAAGTGATGAAGCAGGGGCGCTGGAAGATCATCGTCACCATGCTGGCTGTTACCTGGCTTAATCCGCATGTCTATCTTGATACCTTCGTGGTGCTGGGCAGCCTGGGTGGGCAGCTGGACGTTGAGCCAAAACGCTGGTTCGCGCTCGGCACGGTGAGCGCCTCTTTCCTCTGGTTCTTTGGCCTTGCGATTCTGGCCGCGTGGCTGGCCCCCCGCCTGCGCACCGCGAAAGCGCAGCGCATCATCAACACGCTCGTGGGACTGGTCATGTGGTTTATCGCCTTCCAGCTGGCGAAAGAGGGGATTCATCACGTACAGGGTTTGTTCAACTAAGCGTTTGTCTTATGGACATCTGCATAAGACGCGCTAAGCTTGCTGGCATGCGCCCTGATATCAGGGCACTCTTCGCAACATGGAGGAATGACAGTGAAGTTTAAAGTGATGGCCCTGGCGGCATTGGTTGGTTTAGGTGCGGTGTCGGTGCAGGCGAATGAACTGCCAAACGGCCCGCACATCGTCACCTCAGGCACCGCAAGCGTGGACGCGGTACCGGATGTTGCAACCCTGGCAATTGAAGTGAACGTGGCCGCAAAAGATGCTGCTACCGCCAAGAAACAGGCAGACGATCGCGTTGCGCAATATCTCTCTTTCCTTGAGCAAAACGGCGTAGGTAAAAAAGATATCAGCTCCGCTAACCTGCGTACCCAGCCGGATTATGACTATCAGAACGGCAAAAGCATTCTGAAAGGCTACCGTGCCGTGCGTACTGTGGAAGTGACCGTGCGCCAGCTTGATAAGCTGAATTCCCTGCTGGACGGCGCGCTGAAGGCGGGGCTGAACGAAATTCGCTCCGTGTCACTGGGCGTTGCGCAACCAGAGAAGTACAAAGACGAAGCGCGTAAAGCGGCAATTGATGATGCAGTTCATCAGGCGCAGCAGCTGGCGTCAGGCTTTAAGAGCAAGCTCGGCCCGGTGTATAGCGTGCGTTATCACGTCTCTAACTATCAGCCAAGCCCGATGGTGCGGATGATGAAGGCGGATGCCGCGCCGGTTTCTGCTCAGGAAACCTACGAGCAGCCGACCATTCAGTTCGACGATCAGGTTGATGTGGTGTTCCAGCTGGAGCCTGCTGCGTCAGAGCAGCCGAAACCCGCTCAATAATCTGCAGGCCGGGCAGGCGATAGCGCCACCCGGCTTTTCTTTCTAATCCTGCCTCAATACCTTATGCCCGAACGCCAGCAGCGCGTCAGTGACGTTGCGCATCATGCGGCTTTCCGGCGCAAAACGGTGCCAGTACAGCATCCGGCGCTGATACAGGCCCGGCGTTAAGTCAATCAGCTCGCCGCTTTTCAACTCTCTCTCAATCTGCAGGTGCGGGATCATACAGCAGGTCGTGCCCTGACGTGCGAGCTGCACAAAGGCTTCAGACGAGTTCACGATGTGGCACGGCACGCTGCCCGGCGGCAGATCGAAGTTTTGCTGCAGGAAGGCCTGATGCATGTCGTCCAGATGGTCAAAGGCGACGGCAGGCGCTTTCAGCAGCGCGGCGCGGGTGACGCCGTTCGGGAAGTAGCGATCGGCAAAGGCTTTTGAACCGACAAACAGATAGTCCAGCGCGCCCAGCTGATCCACCAGACAGCTCGGCAGCGCCTGAGGCTGGATACTGACGGCCCCAACCACTTCGCCGCGGCGCAGGCGCTCCTGAGTGCGGGTTTCATCTTCTACCTGCAAATTCAGTCGGATAGGAGAGTCGGCCAGCACCGGCGCAAGCGCAGGCAGCAGCCAGGTTGCCAGACTGTCGGCGTTCACCGCCAGCGAGAGCAGCAGCGGCGTAGAGCCGGTCTGTTCGTCACCCAGCCACTCGTCTTCCAGCAGCTCAACCTGACGCAGCAGGGCAAGCAGCTTTTGGCCTTGCTCCGTTGGACGCGGCGGAACGGTACGCACCAGCAGCGGTTGCCCGAACATGTTTTCAAGCTGTTTGATACGCTGTGAGACGGCGGACTGAGTAATACACAGCTTCTGCGCCGCGCGCTCAAAACCGCGTTCACGAATAACCGCATCAAGTGCCTGTAGTGTTCTGTAGTCCGGACGTTTCATTGCTCTGGCTGACTCCTTAATTTTGCTTAATCTGCACTATGACACAATTTTCCCTTCGTGACAGACGAATTCCACCCCACGTGTTCTATAATGCGCCCTAAGTTTTCACACCACAGGCAAAACGATCATGACGCAGGATGAACTGAAAAAAGCAGTAGGATGGGCCGCTCTCCAGTACGTACAGCCGGGCACCATTGTGGGTGTTGGCACCGGGTCAACGGCGGCACACTTTATCGATGCATTGGGCACGATGAAAGGGCAGATCGAGGGCGCAGTTTCCAGCTCCGATGCTTCCACGGAAAAGCTGAAAAGCCTCGGCATTACCGTTTTTGATTTGAATGAAGTGGATCGTCTGGGAATTTACGTGGACGGCGCGGATGAGATAAACGGCCATATGCAGATGATCAAAGGCGGCGGCGCGGCGCTGACGCGTGAAAAGATCATCGCGTCTGTTGCAGACAAGTTCATCTGTATCGCGGATGCCTCCAAGCAGGTGGATATCCTGGGTAACTTCCCGCTGCCGGTTGAAGTGATTCCAATGGCCCGCAGCGCGGTAGCGCGTGAGCTGGTGAAGCTGGGCGGCCGTCCGGAATACCGCCAGGGCGTCCTTACCGATAACGGTAACGTGATCCTCGACGTTCACGGCCTGGAAATTCTCGACGCGATAGCGCTGGAAAATGCCATTAACGGCATTCCGGGCGTAGTCACCGTAGGGTTATTCGCCAACCGTGGCGCGGACGTCGCGCTGATTGGCACCGCTGACGGTGTGAAAACCATCGTAAAATGATCTGACGGGGGGAGCCCTTCCCCCGCTAAAAAATTTTTGAAAAGCTAAATTCGGTGACTTGTGTCACGTTTTTGCGCGTCTTTTGCCGATCCTGCCGCTTTCGTAAATTTGCACAGCATTTTCCTCTGCCATTCTGCCCTGTATGACTTTTCTTCAGAGTGCCGACGCAAACGTTCATATTGCTGCAATAGTTTTTTTTGATATGTTGGCTATAGCGGATTCAAATCCAGCACAACATCAGTTCAGACAAAAACAGGGTCGGGTAAATGGCAAAGGTATCACTGGAGAAAGACAAGATTAAATTCCTGCTGGTCGAGGGCGTGCATCAAAAAGCAATCGATAGCCTTCGTGCGGCAGGGTACACCAACATCGAATTTCACAAAGGCGCGCTCGATACCGAAGAGCTGAAAGCGTCCATCCGTGATGCCCACTTCATTGGCCTGCGATCCCGCACTCACCTGACTGAAGACGTTATTGCTGCGGCGGAAAAACTGGTGGCTATCGGCTGTTTCTGCATCGGCACCAACCAGGTTGACCTGAACGCTGCCGCTAAACGCGGTATTCCCGTCTTCAACGCCCCGTTCTCCAACACCCGTTCCGTGGCGGAGCTGGTGATTGGCGAACTGCTGCTGCTGCTGCGCGGCATTCCTGAAGCCAACGCCAAGGCGCACCGCGGCGTGTGGAACAAGCTGGCATCCGGCTCTTTCGAAGCGCGCGGCAAGAAGCTTGGCATTATCGGCTACGGCCACATCGGCACCCAGCTCGGCATTCTGGCTGAATCTCTCGGCATGCATGTCTTCTTCTACGACATTGAAAGCAAGCTGCCGCTGGGCAACGCTACTCAGGTTCAACATCTGTCTGACCTGCTTAACATGAGCGACGTGGTGAGCCTGCACGTTCCGGAAAATGCCTCCACCAAAAACATGATGGGTGCTGAAGAGCTGGCGCTGATGAAGCCGGGCTCTCTACTGATCAACGCCGCGCGCGGTACGGTTGTCGATATCCCCGCGCTGGCGGATGCCCTGAAGCGTAAACATCTGGCAGGTGCGGCGATTGACGTCTTCCCGACGGAGCCCGCCACCAACAGCGATCCGTTCACCTCTCCGCTGTGCGAGTTCGATAACGTGATCCTGACGCCGCACATCGGCGGCTCCACGCAGGAAGCCCAGGAGAACATCGGCCTGGAAGTGGCCGGTAAGCTGAGCAAATACTCCGACAACGGTTCGACGCTCTCTGCGGTTAACTTCCCGGAAGTGTCTCTGCCGCTGCACGGCGGCCGTCGTCTGCTGCACATTCACGAAAACCGTCCTGGCGTGCTGACCGCCATCAACCAGATCTTCGCAGAGCAGGGCGTCAACATTGCCGCACAGTACCTGCAGACGAACTCGCAGATGGGCTACGTGGTGATTGATATCGAAGCGACGGAAGAGGTTGCCGAGAAAGCGCTGCAGGGCATGAAGGCGATTCCGGGGACGATTCGCGCGCGTCTGCTTTACTGATGTGCGGTCTGTGGTGTCGGGTGGCGGCCGCGCCTTACCCGACCTACGCTGAGGACTTGTAGGCCGGGTAAGCGTAAGCGCCACCCGGCTTTATTCTACCAAAGCCACGTTTTACTGGGCGTCACCACCGCTGGCAGCGGAATATCCCACTTCTCCACCGGCAACGCCTCCACGCCCTGACAATCATGCGCGTAACCCACCGGCTGTAACCCATACTGCTGCCAGTTTTGCAGCGTCCTGTCGTAAAAACCGCCGCCCATCCCTAAGCGCTGACCCTGTTCATCAAACGCCACCAGCGGCGTAATCAGCACATCCAGCTCGGAGAGCGGCAGCACGTCGCGTATGTCGAGTTTAGGTTCGGTGATTTTCAGGCGGTTCACCACCAGCTCGCTGTGCGGATGGTAGTGCAGAAACAGCAGGTTTCCCGGGCTGAACGGATGAAGGACCGGCAGATAAACTTTCTTCCCGGCGCGCCAGAGCTGCTCTATGAGCGGCTGCGTATCCAGCTCGCCGTCAAACGAGAGAAACAGGGACACGGTGTTTGCCATCAGCACGGGCGGAAAGGCCATCATACGCGCGGCGGCCTGCTGGGCGAATTCGGATTGTTGCTCGGGCGTTAAGGAACGACGACGCTTGCGAATTAACTGACGGATGTCCTGGCGTGAAGCAAAAACTTCAGGGAATTGGGTCATGGTAGTCGGTAGAAGAAAAGAGAGGGAATCTCCGAGATGCCGCCGCAGGCTGTAACCCTTGAACCCTTGGTTCAAGGTGAATGTGTCGTCATAGTTTTAAGGCTTCTCGGACGAACCGAGCATGCTCACCAACCATGGAGCGCCACATTCTTGTGGTATGAAATATCGGCTCAGGGGACTGGCCCGCTTGCGAACATCTCAGAGAAATTTTGTCTTCCCAGTTACTCTACCATAGTCAACTGGGAAGTGTTATTCAAACTTTGGTCCCGGTCTTTCGGGATTGCGACCTTGATCAAGCAGCGCCTGTTCAATGGTCTGCTGGAGCATTTTAATGCGCTGCTCCATGCTAGCCGCGTAGTCGCGGGTCTTCGCTTTTTCCTGAGTCAGTTCATAGCTGATGTTCAACGCGGCGATGAAAACCAGCTGCTCAGTATTTGTGACTCTAGTGCGTTCTTTTAGATCTTGCAACCGCTGATTCAAATCGTCCGCGGCCTGATTCAAAGCATCCCTTTGTTCAGGCGGACAATTCACTCGCAGTGAACGGCCAAAAATCTGGAGATCGACGGGTTGTGCAGACATGCCACCTTCCTGCTGATTGACTGCGCTGCCTTCGCTTACGGCCCCGGGGGCTGCGAAGGGGCGACACTATAGCTACCCTGATGTGAAGATACAAGCCCTTTTCTGGTATCACCAGGGTCCAAAGTGGTAGCATATCATGAATCTTCCCTCAACGATGACGAATGCGCATGTCTATACAGAACGAAATGCCTGGTTACAAGGATTTAAACCAGTTACTGAACCAGCAGGGCGTGGGTTTAACACCTGCTGAAATGCACGGTCTGATCAGTGGCATGCTGTGCGGTGGAAACAGCGACAGCTCCTGGCAGCCGCTGATCCACGACCTCACGAATGAAGGGCTGGCGTTTGGTCACGAGCTGGCGGAAGCGCTGCGTAAAATGCACGCGACGACCAGCGATTCGCTGGAAGACGATGGCTTCCTTTTTCAGCTTTATCTGCCTGACGGCGACGACGTCAGCGTGTTCGATCGCGCAGACGCCCTCGCCGGTTGGGTGAATCACTATCTGCTGGGGCTGGGCGTGTCTCAGCCGAAGCTCGATAAAGTGACCGGCGAGGCGGGTGAAGCGATCGACGACCTGCGCAACATTGCGCAGCTCGGCTACGACGAAGACGAAGACCAGGAAGAGCTGGAAATGTCTCTCGAAGAGATCATCGAGTACGTGCGCGTGGCGGCGCTGCTGTGCCATGACACCTTCACGCGCTCGCAGCCAACCGCGCCGGAAGTCAGAAAACCAACCTTACATTAAGAAAAATAACGCACAGGAGGGTGTCATGGTTATCTCGAATCAAGAGTATTCACGCCGTCGTCAGGCGCTGTTAGCCAGCATGCAGCCGGGAAGCGCCGCGCTGATTTTTGCCGCGCCCGAAGTGACGCGCAGCGCTGACAGCGAATACCCCTATCGTCAAAGCAGCGATTTCTGGTACTTCACCGGCTTTAACGAGCCGGAAGCGGTGCTGGTGCTGATTAAGAGCAATGACACCCATAACCACAGCGTGATTTTCAACCGCGTGCGCGATCTGACGGCCGAAATCTGGTTTGGCCGCCGCCTGGGGCAAGAGGCCGCACCGGAAAAGCTCGGCGTTGACCGCGCGCTGGCCTTTAGCGAAATCAACCAGCAGCTTTACCAGCTGCTCAACGGTCTGGACGTGCTGTATCACGCCCAGGGCGAATATGCCTATGCGGACGAGATTGTCTTCACCGCGCTGGACAAGCTGCGTAAAGGCTCGCGGCAGAACCTCTCTGCACCCGCCACGCTGACGGACTGGCGTCCGGTGGTGCATGAGATGCGCCTGTTCAAGTCTGAAGAAGAGCTTGCGGTGATGCGTCGCGCGGGTGAAATCAGCGCCCTGGCACATACGCGTGCGATGGAAAAATGCCGTCCCGGCATGTTCGAATATCAGCTGGAAGGCGAAATTCAGCATGAGTTTAACCGCCACGGCGCGCGCTTCCCGTCCTACAACACCATTGTTGGCGGCGGGGAAAACGGCTGTATTCTGCACTACACCGAGAACGAAAGCGCGCTGCGCGACGGTGACCTGGTGCTGATAGACGCGGGCTGCGAATATCTTGGCTACGCGGGCGATATCACCCGAACGTTCCCGGTGAACGGCAAATTCTCACCCGCTCAGCGTGAGATTTACGACATCGTGCTCGACTCACTGGAAACCGCGCTGACGCTGTTCCGCCCGGGCACCTCCATTCAGGACGTGACCGGGGAAGTGGTGCGCATCATGATTACCGGCCTGGTAAAACTCGGCATCCTGAAAGGGGATGTCGACGTGCTAATTACCGAAAATGCCCACCGCCCGTACTTTATGCACGGCCTGAGCCACTGGCTGGGTCTGGACGTGCATGATGTGGGCGCGTATGGCCCCGAGCGTTCGCGCGTGCTGGAGCCGGGCATGGTGTTAACCGTGGAGCCGGGCCTGTACATCGCGCCGGATGCCGACGTGCCGGAAGCCTATCGTGGCATTGGCATTCGCATTGAAGACGACATCGTCATCACCGAAACCGGCAACGAAAACCTGACCGCGACCGTGGTGAAAAAAGCGGACGACATTGAGGCGCTGATGGCAGCGGCACGCGTATGAGCGTGATCATCGTTGGCGGCGGGATGACCGGTGCCACGCTGGCGCTGGCAATTTCGCATCTGACGAAAGGCCAGCTCCCGGTCCATCTTGTGGAAGCCGTTGCCCCGCAGGCGACGAACCACCCCGGTTTTGATTCGCGCGCCATTGCCCTGGCGCAGGGCACCTGTCAGCAGCTTTCCCGCATTGGTATCTGGCAGGCGATTGCCGACTGCGCCACGGCGATTAACACCGTGCACGTCAGCGATCGCGGCCATGCCGGGTTTGTGACGCTGGATGCGCAGGACTACCGTATTGAAGCGCTTGGGCAGGTTGTTGAACTACATGATGTTGGCCTGCGCCTGTTCCGTTTGTTACAGGATGCGCCAGGCGTAACGCTGCACTGTCCGGCACGCGTGGCCAGCTTTAGCCGCAGTGAAGACGCGGTCAGCGTGACGCTGGAAAACGGGTCCGTTCTCGACGGCCAGCTTCTGGTGGCGGCAGACGGTTCGCGATCTGCGCTTGGCACCCGGTGCGGCGTTGAGTGGCGACAGCAGCCTTACGGGCAGGTCGCCGTTATCGCGAACGTCTCCACCGCAGGAGCACACCGCGGCAGGGCGTTTGAGCGCTTCACGCAGCACGGCCCGCTGGCGATGCTGCCGATGTCGGACGGGCGCTGCTCGCTGGTGTGGTGTCACGCCCAGGACAGGGCCGATGAGGTGAAGTCCTGGTCCGACGAGCGCTTCTGTACGGAGCTGCAAAAAGCCTTCGGCTGGCGGCTGGGTAGGATCACCCATGCGGGAAAACGTTCGGTTTATCCGCTGTCGCTGACCACGGCCTCCCGGTCAATCTCCCACCGTGTCGCGCTGGTGGGCAATGCTGCCCAGACGTTGCACCCGATTGCAGGACAGGGTTTCAACCTTGGCCTGAGGGACGTGATGAGCCTCGCCGAGTCGCTGGCGCAGGCATGGGGCGAGCAAAAAGACTGCGGCGCGTATACCGTATTAAGCCATTATCAGAAGCGTCGCCAGACCGATAAAGAGGCGACAATCGGCGTCACCGATGGGTTAGTCCATCTGTTTGCCAATCGCTGGGCACCGCTGGTTGCGGGTCGCAACCTCGGGCTGATGGCGATGGAACTGTTCATTCCGGCACGTGACGTGCTGGCGCAGCGGACCCTTGGCTGGGTCGCGCGTTAAGGAGTTATCACCGTGCAAAATGTTGATGTTGCCATTGTTGGCGGCGGAATGGTCGGGCTGGCGCTGGCCTGTGGTTTACAGGGCAGCGGCCTGCGCGTGGCCGTGCTGGAGCAAAAAGAGCCACAGCCCGTCGCGCACGATGCGCCGCCTGAACTCCGCGTGTCGGCGATCAATGCCGCCAGCGAAAAACTGCTGGCGCATATTGGCGTCTGGGACGATATCGTGGCGCAGCGCGCCAGCTGCTATCACGGAATGGAAGTGTGGGACAAAGACAGCTTCGGCCACATTGCCTTTGATGACGAAAGCATGGGCTACAGTCATCTGGGCCACATTATTGAGAATGCGGTGATCCACCACGCGCTGTGGCGGAAAGCGCAGCAGTGCAGCGACGTAACGCTGGTGGCGCCTGCGCAGCTGCAGCAGGTCGCGTGGGGCGAAAACGAAGCCTTCATCACTCTGCAAAGCGGCGATATGCTGACCGCGCGTCTGGTCGTCGGCGCTGACGGCGCCAATTCATGGCTGCGCAGCAAGGCGGATATTCCGCTGACGTACTGGGATTATCGCCATCACGCGATGGTAGCGACAATCCGCACCGAAGAGCCGCACGGCGGCGTGGCGCGGCAGATTTTCCATAACGACGGCATCCTGGCCTTCCTGCCACTGAGCGATCCGCATCTGTGCTCCATCGTCTGGTCATTAGTGCCTGAGAAAGCGCAGCTGATGCAGGATGCTACTCCGGACGCCTTCAATCAGGCGCTGTGCGTGGCGTTTGATAACCGCCTTGGGCTGTGCACGCTTGAAAGCGAGCGCCAGGTGTTCCCGCTAACCGGCCGCTACGCGCGTCAGTTTGCGGCGCACCGTCTTGCGCTGGTGGGCGATGCGGCGCATACCATTCATCCGCTGGCCGGGCAGGGCGTCAACCTTGGCTTTATGGACGCGGCGGAGCTGGTAGATGAGCTGCGCCGCCTGCACCGTGAAGGTAAGGACATTGGTCAGCATCTGTATCTGCGTCGCTACGAGCGCAGCCGCAAGCACAGCGCGGCGATGATGCTGGCGGGAATGCAGGGCTTCCGCGAGCTGTTTGCCGGGGCAAATCCGGCCAAAAAGCTGCTGCGCGATATCGGTCTTAAACTGGCCGATACGCTTCCTGGCGTCAAACCTCAGCTTCTCCGCCAGGCGATGGGTCTTAACGATCTGCCGGACTGGCTTAAATAATATTGACCCCCGTCACACTATAATTTCCCGGCCTCTGCGCCGGGCAAATTCCCTCGTTTGAAATATTCTAATTCCACGCTGTTTTTCGCATTAGATAATCTAATGTCGTGTTTATCATCCTGAGGAAATTCAGCCCATTTTTCCGCACGAAATATCAGCATGTGCTAAATCGTGTTAGGTCATTGTTAATTTTATGCGGGTTTAGTCGCATTTTACCAGTGAATAACTCTGTAGGCTTTTCAGCGTTTTTTGGTCATAAGCTAATGTGATGACCCGTTTTACCTTATGGTTAACCGCCGGGTTCGGTGGTAAGTTCAGGTAAAAGAGAACGTTTGCGTCGGCGTCAGGAAACGGGGCCGATACCGGGTTTCACGGTGAATTTTTCAACGAGGACAAGATGGCTCAACAGACTCCTTTGTACGAACAACACGTGTTGTGCGGCGCCCGCATGGTGGACTTCCACGGCTGGATGATGCCGCTGCACTACGGCTCGCAGATTGATGAGCACCACGCGGTGCGCACCGATGCCGGTATGTTCGACGTGTCCCACATGACGATTGTCGATCTGCGCGGTAGCCGCACCCGGGAGTTTTTGCGTTATCTGCTGGCAAACGACGTCGCCAAACTGAAGACGCCGGGTAAAGCGCTCTATACCGGCATGCTCAATGCCTCGGGCGGCGTGATTGATGACCTTATCGTCTATTACTTCACTGAAGATTTCTTCCGCCTCGTTGTAAACTCCGCCACCCGCGAAAAAGACCTCTCCTGGATCACCCAACACGCCGAACCTTACGCCATCGATATCACCGTCCGCGACGATCTGTCGCTGATCGCCGTGCAGGGGCCGAACGCGCAGGCGAAAGCCGCATCTCTGTTTAACGACGAGCAGCGCAAAGCCACCGAGGGCATGAAGCCGTTCTTCGGCGTGCAGGCGGGAGATCTGTTTATCGCTACCACCGGCTATACCGGTGAGGCGGGCTACGAAATTGCGATGCCGAACGAAAAGGCCGCTGATTTCTGGCGTGCGCTGGTAGAAGCGGGCGTGAAGCCAGCGGGTCTGGGCGCGCGCGACACGCTGCGTCTGGAAGCGGGCATGAACCTCTACGGTCAGGAGATGGACGAAGGCGTCTCCCCGCTGGCGGCCAACATGGGCTGGACCATCGCATGGGAACCGGCTGACCGCGACTTTATTGGCCGTGAAGCGCTGGAAATGCAGCGCGAGAAGGGCACTGAACAGCTGGTTGGCCTGGTGATGAAGGAAAAAGGCGTACTGCGCGGCGAGCTGCCGGTGCGCTTCACCGATGCCGACGGCAACCATCGCGAAGGCGTGATCACCAGCGGAACCTTCTCCCCGACGCTCGGCTACAGTATTGCCCTGGCACGCGTTCCGGCGGGCATTGGCGAAACGGCGGTGGTGCAAATTCGCAACCGTGAAATGCCGGTCACCGTGACCAAACCGATTTTTGTTCGCGCCGGTAAGCCGGTCGCCTAATTCTTTTTATCAGGAGAACTTCAATGAGCAATGTGCCAGCAGAACTGAAATACAGCAAAGAACACGAGTGGCTGCGCAAAGAGGCGGACGGCACTTACACCGTAGGGATCACCGAGCATGCGCAGGAGCTGCTGGGCGACATGGTGTTTGTTGACCTGCCTGAAGTGGGTGCAACCGTCAGCGCAGGCGACGACTGCGCCGTGGCGGAGTCCGTAAAAGCGGCTTCTGACATTTACGCCCCGGTAAGCGGCGAAATCGTTGCCGTCAACGACGCGCTGAGCGATTCACCGGAGCTGGTCAACAGCGAGCCGTATGAAGGCGGCTGGATCTTCAAGATCAAAGCCAGCGATGAGGCGCAGGTTGCCGCGCTGCTGGACGCGACCGCGTACGAAGCGCTGTTGGAAGACGAGTAATCAGTAATCCCCCTCTCCCTTTGGGAGAGGGCAGGGGTGAGGGTGCCCATCTTCCCCTCACCCTAACCCTCTCCCAAAGGGAGAGGGAACTTAAATTCACTGCACGTTTCAGGAACCATCGCTCATGACACAGACTTTAAGCCAGCTTGAAAACCGTGGCGCTTTTATTGAACGTCACATTGGGCCGGATGCTCAGCAACAGCAGGAGATGCTGAAAACGGTTGGCGCGGATTCATTAAACGCACTGATCGGCCAGATCGTGCCAAAAGACATCCAGCTTGATACGCCGCCGCAGGTAGGTGAAGCCACCACGGAGTTCGCCGCGCTGGCGGAGCTGAAGGCCATCGCCGGCCTCAACAAGCGCTTTAAGTCTTACATTGGCATGGGCTACACCAACGTGCAGCTGCCGCCTGTTATCCTGCGCAACATGCTGGAAAACCCGGGCTGGTACACCGCTTACACTCCGTATCAGCCAGAAGTGTCTCAGGGCCGCCTGGAAGCGCTGCTGAACTTCCAGCAGGTGACGCTGGATCTGACCGGGATGGATATTGCCTCCGCTTCGCTGCTGGATGAAGCGACCGCCGCCGCCGAAGCGATGGCGATGGCCAAACGCGTGAGCAAGCTGAAAAATGCCAACCGCTTCTTCGTCGCGGCGGACGTGCATCCCCAGACGCTGGACGTGGTGCGCACCCGCGCTGAAACCTTCGGCTTCGACGTGATTGTCGATGACGCAGACAAAGTGCTGGATCACCAGGACGTCTTCGGCGTGCTGCTGCAGCAGGTCGGTACCACCGGTGAAGTGCACGACTACGGCGCGCTGATTGGCGAGCTGAAGTCCCGCAAGGTCATCGTTAGCGTTGCCGCTGATTTTATGGCGCTGGTGCTGCTGACGGCACCGGGCAAACAGGGCGCGGATATTGTCTTCGGCTCTGCGCAGCGCTTTGGCGTGCCGATGGGCTACGGCGGCCCGCACGCGGCGTTCTTCGGCGCGAAAGATGAATTTAAGCGCTCCATGCCTGGCCGTATTATCGGCGTCTCGAAAGATGCTGCCGGTAACACCGCGCTGCGCATGGCGATGCAGACCCGCGAGCAGCACATCCGCCGCGAGAAAGCGAACTCCAACATCTGTACCTCGCAGGTGCTGCTGGCCAACATCGCCAGCCTGTACGCCGTGTTCCACGGTCCGGCCGGGCTGAAGCGCATCGCCAACCGTATTCACCGTCTGGCGGATATTCTGGCCTGCGGTCTGCAGAAAAATGGCCTGAAGCTGCGCCATGAACACTATTTTGACACCCTGTGCGTGGACGTAGCGGACAAAGCCGCCGTGCTGGCGCGTGCGGACGCGGCGCAAATCAACCTGCGCAGCGACATCCATAACGCCGTGGGCATTACCCTTGATGAATCCACTACCCGCGAGGATATCGTTAACCTGTTTAACGTCCTTCTGGGCGACACGCACGGTCTGGATATTGATACTCTGGATAAAGACGTGGCGCACGACAGCCGTTCAATTCAGGCAGGCATGCTGCGTGACGACGCGATCCTGGCGCACCCGGTCTTTAACCGCTACCACAGCGAAACCGAGATGATGCGCTATATGCACTCTCTGGAGCGCAAGGATCTGGCGCTGAACCAGGCGATGATCCCGCTGGGATCCTGCACCATGAAGCTGAACGCCGCGGCAGAGATGATCCCAATCACCTGGCCGGAGTTCTCCGAGCTGCACCCGTTCTGCCCGGCCGAGCAGGCGGAGGGGTATCATATGATGATCAACCAGCTCTCCGACTGGCTGGTGAAGCTGACCGGCTACGACGCGCTCTGCATGCAGCCGAACTCCGGCGCGCAGGGTGAGTACGCGGGCCTGCTGGCGATCCGTCACTATCACGAAAGCCGCAGCGAAGGTCACCGCGATATCTGCCTGATCCCAAGCTCCGCCCACGGCACCAACCCGGCTTCAGCCCAGATGGCGGGGATGGAAGTGGTGGTGGTTGCTTGCGATAAAAACGGCAACATCGACCTGGCCGATCTGCGTGCGAAAGCCGAGCAGGCGGGCGATAAGCTTTCCTGCATCATGGTGACCTACCCATCCACTCACGGCGTGTACGAAGAGACCATCCGCGAAGTGTGCGAAGTGGTGCACCAGTTCGGCGGTCAGGTTTACCTCGACGGCGCGAACATGAACGCTCAGGTGGGCATTACCTCTCCGGGCTTTATCGGCGCGGACGTGTCGCACCTGAACCTGCACAAAACCTTCTGCATTCCGCACGGCGGCGGCGGCCCGGGCATGGGCCCAATCGGCGTGAAAGCGCACCTGGCACCCTTTGTTCCAGGCCACAGCGTGGTGCAGATTGAAGGCATGCTGACCCGTCAGGGCGCGGTCTCGGCGGCACCGTTCGGCAGCGCCTCTATCCTGCCAATCAGCTGGATGTACATCCGCATGATGGGCGCGGAAGGGCTGAAGCAGGCGAGCCAGGTAGCGATCCTCAACGCCAACTACATTGCGACTCGCCTGAAGTCCGCCTTCCCGGTGCTCTATACCGGCCGCGACGGTCGCGTGGCGCACGAGTGCATTCTGGATATTCGTCCGCTGAAGGAGCAGACCGGCATCAGCGAGCTGGATATCGCCAAGCGTCTGATCGACTACGGCTTCCACGCGCCAACCATGTCCTTCCCGGTAGCGGGTACGCTGATGGTTGAGCCAACGGAGTCTGAGAGCAAAGCCGAGCTGGACCGCTTTATCGACGCGATGCTGGCGATCCGCATGGAGATCGACCGCGTGCAGGACGGCGAGTGGACGCTGGAAGATAACCCGCTGGTTAACGCCCCGCACACCCAGCACGAGATGGTGGCGGAGTGGAACCACGGTTACTCCCGCGAGCTGGCGGTGTTCCCGGCAGGCGTGGCAAACAAATACTGGCCGACCGTGAAGCGTCTTGATGACGTCTACGGCGACCGTAATCTGTTCTGCTCCTGCGTGCCGATGAGCGAATATCAGTAATCATCCGCTGTCATAGGGTATGTTGTAGGCCGGGTAAGGCGAAGCCGCCACCCGGCTTTTTTATTGGGAGAAGACAATGGCAATAGCACTGGTCACCGGCGCCAGCCGTGGCATCGGTAAAGCAACCGCGCTGCAGCTGGCAGGCGAAGGTTACACCGTAGCGGTAAACTTTCACCACAACATCACGGCCGCGACGGAGGTTATCAACCATATCGTGGAGGCGGGCGGTAAAGCCTTTGCCGTGCGCGCGGACATCAGCGATGAAGCGCAGGTGATGGCGATGTTCGACAGCATCGATCGCGAAGGCGAGCCGCTGACGGCGCTGGTAAATAACGCGGGCATTCTGTTTGAACAGTCCACCATCGAAAGTCTTTCAGCCGAACGCATCAACCGCGTGCTGGCGACCAACGTCACGGGCTATTTTCTCTGCTGTCGCGAGGCGGTAAAACGTATGTCGCATAAGCACGGCGGCAAGGGCGGTGCCATCGTAAATGTCTCCTCGGCGGCGTCGCGGCTGGGCGCTCCGGGTGAGTATGTTGATTACGCCGCCTCTAAAGGCGCGGTGGACTCGCTGACGACCGGCCTGGCGCTGGAAGTGGCAGCCCAGGGCATTCGCGTCAACTGCGTGCGTCCCGGGCTGATTTATACCGATATTCACGCCTCCGGCGGCGAGCCGGGGCGCGTGGATCGGGTGAAGGCGATGCTGCCCATGCAGCGTGGCGGCCAGCCGGAGGAGGTCGCTCAGGCCATTGCCTGGCTGCTGAGCGACAAAGCCTCTTACGTGACCGGCAGCTTCCTCGAGCTTGCGGGCGGCAAGTAACTACCAGGACGCCAGCCACAGCCGCAGGCGCATGCCCCAGGCGCTGGTCCAGCCGGTAGTGATTGACTTCACCTCGCCGTGAGAGATCGTCACCAGCGTCGGCGTGACCTGCACATCCCACCGGCGCGCCAGATCGCCGCCGGCGTCGTTGACCGTCGGCAGCGCCATTTTCTTCTTCGCCAGCCATCTCTCCAGCGTGGCGTCATCGCCAGAGCGAAGCGCAACCGACAGCACGTTGCCGCCGTCGGCGGCAAGCGCCGCCACGGAGGGCGTGGTGTAGCGACACACGCCGCACCAGGTTGCCCAGACGTAGACCAGCAGCGGACGCTCCTTGCTCATGGCGGTGAGATCGACGGGCTGACCGTCCAGGGTATGCAGCGATGTCGCAGAGAAATTCTGCGGCAGCGCGGGCTGGCGGAAATAATCCACCGCCACGCTGACGACAACGCCAATCAGCAGCCACAGGGCCAGCTCGCGCGCCAGGCGCATCGCTTTATTTGCCACGAGCTTGCGCCAGCTGCTCTTTCACCAGCGCCTCCAGATCGTCATAAGGAATGGCACCCGCCACCATTTGATCGCCAATGATGGTCGCTGGGGTGCCCTGAATATTCAACACCTGCGACAGGAGCAGGTTCATCTTCAGCGAGTCCATGGTTTTTTCATCCGTCCTGATGCTGTCCGTAGCGGTCTTCGCCTGCGCCGCCGCGATGCTGGCGTCATCGTGATACCCTTTTTTCATCATCAACCGCTGGTGCAGCGGCCAGAACTTATCGGGCTGTTGACGCCACGTTGAGAGCGCCGCTTTGGCGGCATTCACGGAGCTTTGGCCCTTGAACGGCAGCAGCTTAACGATGAGCTGCACGTCCGGGTTCTCCTGCACGATTTTCTCCAGCATCGGGTCGAACTGCTTGCAGTAGGGGCAGTTGTAGTCCGTGAAGGAGACGATGGTCAGCTTCGGCGCTTTTGCGCCGGTTCGCGGGCTGTTGGGATCGTTAAACAGCAGTTCTGCCAACTGGTCATTTGAAGATTGATCTGACGGCGCAGCGAGGCTGAACGTTGATAACGACAGCAGAAGTAAGGCAACGAAGGCTCTCATTTTATTTTCCTTTCGCATCGGACAGGGCGGTTAACACCGCGTCGCGGCTTAATAGCGCAGGCAGCACGTGGCCCTGCGGCAGTCCCGGTCCATAAATCTGGTTAAACGGCACGGCGGCGCTGCCGCGCGTGGTTAAGAACTGGCTAATGCTGGCTGAAGGGCGGCTCCAGTCTCCGCGCAGGGCAACGACATCCGGAGCGGAAAGCGCGTCCTGTACGTCTTCGCGCAGCAGCACGTTGTATTTATTGGCTTTACAGGTCACGCACCAGTCGGCGGTGACGTCGACGAAGACCCGCTTGTTTTCTGCCTGCGCGCGGGCAATAGCCTGCTCGCTGAGCGGCTGCCAGTTCACCCGATCGTGACGGGCGTTCTCCCCACCGGAAGCGGTAACAAACGCGACGGCGCCTGCCGCCACAAAGGCTAACGCTCCGGCGCGGAGTGCGGTTTGCCAGCGGTAGCGCCAGGCGGTAGCCAGCAGCAGAGCGAGGATCAGCACCACCACCAGCGTAATGACGGGCAGGATACCGATGTGCACCCCCAGCAGGCTCAACAGCCACAGGGACGAGCCGAGCATCATCAGGCCGAGAGCGACCCGCACAACGTTCATCCAGCGTCCCGGACGCGGCAACTTCTGCGCCAGCCCCGGCCAGGCCGCAACCAGCAGCCACGGCAGGCTCATGCCGATACCCATCGCAAAGAAGATGCCCCACAGCAGCGGGAGCGGTGCCGCCAGCGCCACCGACACGGCCGTACCGAGAAACGGCGCGGTGCAGGGTGTCGCGAGCAGCGTGGCAAAGGCGCCCTGCCAGAAATGGCCTGCAAGCCCGTTGCCGCCGCGCGTGGCGAGGAAGGTGCTGGTAGAGGAGGGGAGGCGGATCTCAAATAACCCCAGCAGGCTGGCGCTGAACAGCACCATCACCAGCGCCATCGCAGCGATAAACCACGGGTTCTGGAACTGGATCCCCCAGCCGAGCGCCTGGTTACCTAAGCGCAGCACCGTCATCATTAGCGCCAGCGCGAGAAACGAAATGACGATCCCGCTAACCGAGGCAAAAAACTGCCTGCGTATCTGGCGGCGCGCCTGACGTTCGGTTTGCATCAGCGTGCCGAGCTTCATGGCCAGCACGGGCAGCACGCAAGGCATAACGTTAAGGATCAGGCCGCCAGCCAGCGCCATCAGCAGTACCCAGCCTAACGAGAACGCTGGCGTAAGGGTGCCTTTCCCGATATTCAGGCTGGACGCCTGCGCCTGGCCGCTATCCGCGAGAACGACCGACAGCGTTTTGCCGCTGATGTCAGGTGCAGCGTCGCCCCAGCTGTCCGTCACCGGTAGGGTGGCGACAAGCGACCCACCGCGCACGGAAAAGGTTGGCTTGCCGAAATCAACATCGTCCATGCTGTCGATAAACAGCGAGGGTTGTTGCCAGCCTGCGTCACGTTGTGCGGTCACGGTCAGCTTGCCGGAGGTGTAGCTGGCGCTAAGCGCTGACGTCAATCCGCTGCTGAGCGGTAGCGTGCCCATCGCGCGACTGTAATCGTAGTCAAAGTCGCCGCCCGCGCTGGTCGTCAGATCCAGTGAGAACGGGTAGTCGGTGAGGATACAGACGTTGCTACAGGTAGACAGCGTCAGCACGCCGCTCAGGGTTTTTGGCGACTCGCCACGCAGCGTAATGGGAAAACTCACGTCGCCGTGATAACCCTGCGTGGTGATGCCTGCAACGTCGAAACGCTCGGGCGTAGGCCAGCGCCAGCTGGCATCAACCGGTTGATGCCAGCGAATGGCGGGGGCAACGCCTCCCTCTCCCGGCGAGCGCCAGTAGGTTTTCCAGCCTTTTTCAAGGGCGACATCCAGCAGCAGGCGGGTATCGCCATTATTGTCAGGCTGCGCGCGCAGCCTGACGCTGGCGTGCTGATTATCGGCGGCACGCAGCCAGCCGCTGTCGGCGGCCTGGCTGAGGGGCAGCCATAGCCAAAGCAGGCAGACCAGCAGTCGCCTGAATACAGTAAACATAAATTTTCTCCGTAAATGATGAATTAACCTGATGTGTCAGGCGAATGCTCATTCACGGAAGACGCAGAGTCTTAGATGTACCCGTAATCGGGGCGGGGAGATCACGCGGGGAGGCCACAGCCGCTCGCGGCGTGGCGGATTAGCGGCCAGCAGCGCAAGAAGCAGGGTGACGGCAAAGAGAGCACCTTCAAACAGTATTGGCGGAACGGCCATCAGCGATTTAGCGCTGAGTTCACAGGGCGTCACCGGTGCGTCGGTACTCTCTTGCCCCTGCTGGACAGACTGGCTTGCGGCGGTGACGTTCATGACAAGCGCGTGCATCCCGGCCATCCGCTGGGCGGTGCATATCAGCACCACCAGACAGGCCAGGGCAACAAGCAGGGTAGCGTTGCGTTGTCGTTTAATCATTTTCGCCTCAAATATTCACGAGGCTTATCTTATAGGGCACAGACTTTTTGGCAACGCCAAAGCTGTAAAGAAGTGTCTGGAAGGAAAGGAATTTGCCCTCTCCTGAGCAGGAGAGGGCGGCGCATTACAGGGTTTCGCCGTTGCTGGCTATCACGGTTTTGTACCAGTTAAAGCTCTTTTTACGGGAGCGGGACATATCGCCGGTACCGTCGTCGTGCTTGTTCACATAGATAAAACCATAGCGCTTGCTGTACTGGCCGGTGGTGAAGGAGACGCAGTCGATACAGCCCCACGGGGTGTAGCCCATCAGGTCAACGCCGTCGTAGGTCACCGCTTTGATCATCTCTTCCACGTGGGCGCGCAGGTAGTCGATGCGGTAGTCATCGTTGATGCTGCCGTCTTCTTCCACTTTATCGTAAGCGCCGAAACCGTTCTCCACGATAAACAGCGGCTTTTGATAACGCTCATACAGTTCACACAGGGCATAGCGCAGCCCCACCGGGTCAATCTGCCAGCCCCAGTCGGAGGCCTTCACGTGCGGGTTCGGCACGCTGCCTTCGAAACCGGAAATCGCGTCCCCGGTACCGCCTTCCGCCTTAACCGCGTTGGTCATGTAGTAGCTGAAGCCCAGGTAGTCGCACGTCCCATCACGCAGGATCTGCTCATCACCTGCTTCCATCCTGATGGAGAAACCGCGGCGCTCCCACTCGTTCAGCACGTAGGACGGGTAGTAGCCGCGCAGCTGGACGTCGGTAAAGACGTAGCGCTCGCGCATGGATTCCTGAGCGAACATCACGTCTTCAGGTTTGCAGGAGAACGGATAGAGAGCAACCATGGCCAGCATGCAGCCCACTTTCATCTCCGGATTAATACGGCGTGCGGCTTTCACCGCCAGCGCGCTGGCCACGAACTGGTGGTGCAGCACCTGATACATGGTCTCTTCCGGGTTGTCGTGCTCGGTATACACCACGCCGGAACAGCAGTAGCCGAACAGCGGCGCGCGCCAGTTACGCTGGTTGTTAATCTCGTTGAAGGTCATCCAGTATTTGACCTTACTTTTGTAGCGCTCAAACACGACTTCAGAGAAGCGTACAAAGAAATCGACCACCTTACGGTTGGTCCAGCCGCCGTATTCCTGCACCAGGTGCAGCGGCATTTCAAAGTGGGAGAGGGTGATCACCGGCTCGATGTTGTACTTCAGCAGCTCGTCAAACATGTCGTCGTAGAACTGCAGCCCTTCTTCGTTCGGCTGGGTTTCGTCGCCTTTCGGGAAGATGCGCGTCCAGGCAATGGAGGTGCGGAAGCACTTGAAGCCCATCTCGGCAAACAGCTTGATGTCTTCTTTGTAGCGGCCGTGGAAGTCGACGGCTTCGTGGTTCGGGTAGTATTTTCCGTCGATAACTTCCTGGGTGATTTCACGCGGCACGCCGTGCGCGCCGCCGGTCAGCACGTCGCAAATGCTTGGCCCTTTGCCGCCTTTGTTCCAGCCGCCTTCAACCTGGTGAGCCGCAACCGCGCCGCCCCATAAAAAATCTTTCGGTAAGGTGAGTTTTTTCATCTTTGCTATTCTCAAGTCGTGGCTTATTGAAATCGAGTCTAGCAAAGCGTATTTAAATGTCACGATATAACAATTAACTCGAAATGTGATTTGTCACATCAAAAAAACAGGGTGTTTTATTCCGTTAATTTCTTCGCCAGTTTGCGCCCCAATGATTCCAGAATATAAATGACGGGGATTTGGGTAGTAATATCGTACACGCCACCGATACGCGTCTGGGGAACGTGCCAGGAGAGGTTAAAGTCGGCCAGCTTTGCCAGACGTGAGTGCTCGTGGCTGGTGATGGAGAGTACTTTACAGCGGTGCAGGCTGAACTGGCTGGCGAAGCGTAAGATCTCTTCGGTCTCACCAGAAACGGAAAGTACAATAGCCAGCGCATTTTTAGCCATATCATTGGTGACCGGGAAATAAGGATCGTCGATATGGTTGCTGAATTTACCAATATTTGAAAAGAAGCGTGCGCCATATTTCGCCAGTGAGCCGGAAGTGCCCGCCCCGACGAATATAATTCGCTCGGAGGATAAAATAATATCTACCGCGTCATCCAGTAACGCATCGAACTCTTCATTGTTGACGCTTTTGAAAAAGCTGATAATTTCACTGGCACCGAAATTTGCCTGCTGGGGTTCATTCTGTTCTAAATAGAGCTTGAAGCGCACGCGAAATTCAGAGTAGCCCTCGCAGTTGAGCTTGCGGCAGAAGCGCAGGATCGTGGTGGTTGAGACGCCAGCCGCGTCCGCCAGCTCGCGGATGGTCATGTACGTTACTTTGTCACGGTTCTTGATGACATAGTTGTAGACCATCATCTCAAGGTTATTGAGACCGGCAATGGCGGAATGGGAGAACATGCTCACTGTGGCTACACTCACTCATCAGACTTTCTTCAGGGAATAATAACATGCAGCCTAACGACATCACTTTTTTTCAACGCTTTCAGGATGACATTCTGGCCGGGCGTAAAACCATCACCATTCGCGACGAAAGCGAATCCCATTTTAAGAAGGGCGACGTGCTGCGCGTCGGGCGTTATGAGGATGACGGCTACTTTTGCACCATTGAAGTGACCGGCACGTCAACCGTTACGCTGGATACGCTCACCGAAAAACACGCGGAGCAGGAAAACATGACCCTGGAGGCGCTCAAAAGCGTGATTACGGAAATCTACCCTCATCAGAACCAGTTTTATGTGATTGATTTTAAATGTCTTTAATAAAATAAAGAACGTGTGTTAGCTGAAATAAAACTGTAACTATCTGATTGTAAATTGGAATTGTTGGATTTTATTTTATTTTAGTGAACAGGTGTTCACTGGAATCATTCTCAGTTAGCATAGCCATACGATGAATAATCATCATTAGTTTTCCCGGAGTTACCTATGGTGAACAAGCCATTAATCGCACAGGGATATTCGCTGGCTGAGGAAGTAGCCAACAGCATCAGCCACGGCATCGGCCTGGTTTTTGGGATAGTCGGTTTAGTATTGCTGCTGGTTCAGGCGGTGGACACCAACGCCAGCGCGATGGCGATAACCAGCTACAGCCTCTACGGCGGGAGTATGATCCTGCTGTTCCTGGCCTCCACGCTGTATCACGCGGTCCCGCATCAACGGGCCAAAACCTGGCTCAAAAAATTCGACCACTGCGCGATCTATCTTCTGATCGCGGGTACCTACACCCCGTTCTTGCTGGTGGGATTAAACTCGCCGCTGTCCCGCGGGCTGATGATCGTGATCTGGAGCCTGGCGCTGCTGGGGATCCTGTTTAAGCTGACCATTGCGCACCGGTTCAAAATACTGTCGCTGGTGACCTATCTGACGATGGGCTGGCTGTCGCTGATTGTGGTGTATCAGTTGGCGATAAAGCTGGCAGTGGGGGGCGTAACCCTTCTGGCGGTGGGCGGTGTGGTCTACTCGCTGGGCGTGATTTTCTACGTCTGCAAGCGTATTCCGTACAACCATGCTATCTGGCACGGCTTCGTGCTGGGGGGCAGCGTATGCCACTTTTTGGCGATTTATTTGTATGTGGGGCAGGTGTAGGTTTTTGCCACCGTGCGGGCTGATGCCCTCACCCCGGCCCTCTCCCAAAGGGAGAGGGGGAACACCAAACCCGCAGGCCCGGTAAGCGCAGCGTCACCGGGCGATGCAGGCAACACACTTATTCTTCCAGCGAATACGGCAGCGGCTCGATGCTCAACGTATTCGCATCGTCACGCACGCGGAACACGCTGTCGGCTTCCATGTCGTTATTCATCACCACCTGAACCAGAACACGACCATCATCCAGCTGCACGGCGGCTAGCACGGTGCCGGTACGACGCCAGTTTTCACCCATCTTCAGTTCGAGATCTTCACCTGCTTCTGGGACGCGGCTGGCATGACCTGCCAGCGTCCACAGTGCGCGCTTGTTGGCACCGCGGAATTTCGCTCGCGCGACCATCTCCTGGCCGGTGTAGCAGCCTTTCTTGAAGCTTATACCGCCCAGCGCCTGCAGGTTCGTGGCCTGCGGAATAAACTGTGCGCTGTTTGCGGCGTCAATCACCGGTAAACCCGCTTCAATGTTCAGCGCCAGCCACTGCTGGCTGTTGTTCAGCTGCGCTTCACCGCGCAGCGCCTCGGTGACGCGTTCTGCCGTTGCCACATCCGTCACCAGCAGGAAACGCTCAGCCGGGTGTTCAAACCACAGAATCGAGGTGGGGCCTTCACTGACGACCTGTTTTTCCGCATCCGGCAGTTCGACAAAGAGGTTTTTCAGCGCAGCACGTGCCTGGAAGCCCGCGACGCCCAGCAGAACGTGTTCGTCGTCAGGAGCAATAGTGACCTTAGAGAAGACCGCGTACTTTTTCAGTTCAGCGAGCTGGGCGTCACGCAGGCTGCGGCGTTCAATATAGGCAAAGCCGTCCTGACGGCGGAACACGCGCAGGTTGCTCCACATTTTACCTTTTGGATCGCAGTGGGCAGCCAGCAGATGCTGGTGTTCAGTCAACTGGGCGACGTCGGCCGTCACCTGACCCTGCAGGTATTTTTCGGCATCGGCACCGGTGAGCGTCGCCAGCGCCCAGTCATCAAGAGTAATCAGCGTCAGCGGCAGACGCGCAGAGGCGGCGGGCTGGCGAGGAGAAAATGGAGTAAAAGCCATAGTGATGTCCTGAATTGCTTAACGCTTTGATAATACCTAATGGTAAAAGAGACTGTATTCATTGCAAGCGCTTTCAGCAGGCCATTTGTGCCATAGGCAACTTCTGCGTAGCGCCACGCAAAAATGTGTAATCCTCTGTCTTTGTAGGGATTATTCTGGAAGCCTGCTCGACGTTCGCAATATTCCAGTAAAGAAACGGTCAAAAACACGTTACACTAGCTACTGTTCCCGAGAGAATAAAGAACACTGAACGGGATACCGACTGTGCCAAACGTAATGCAGGAAACAGAACATGGATATTAACAACAAGGCCCGTATTCACTGGGCGTGCCGTCGCGGCATGCGTGAACTTGATATCTCCATCATGCCTTTCTTCGAATATGAGTATGACAGCTTAAGCGATGACGATAAGCGTCTGTTTGTTCGCCTGCTAGAGTCTGACGATCCTGATTTATTCAACTGGCTGATGAATCACGGCAAGCCCGCCGACACCGAGTTGCAACGGATGGTGCAATTAATTCAAACACGGAATCGGGAACGTGGTCCTGTGGCAATCTGACCTTCGCGTCTCATGGCGCTCCCAGTGGATGTCTTTATTGCTCCACGGCCTGGTCGCGGCCTTTGTTTTACTGATGCCGTGGCCGCTTAGCTACACGCCGCTGTGGTTACTGCTGCTGTCGTTTGTGGTCTTTGACAGCGTGCGCAGCCAGCGCCGGATCAATGCCCGTCAGGGTGAAATCAAACTGCTGATGGATTCGCGTTTGCGCTGGCAGGGAAAAGAGTGGGAAATTATAGGCACGCCGTGGATGCTGAGCGCCGGTATGATGCTAAGGTTGCGTCAGCTTGAGGGAGGCCGCCGCCAGCACCTGTGGCTGGCTGCCGACAGTATGGATGCGGCCGAATGGCGTGAACTGCGCCGGATGATATTGCAGCAACCGACGCAGGACTAGGTTTGCGTCAGCTGAACTTCTCTGCCATCTCGCCCAGTATCTGCTCGCACCAGTTTTCCAGACGCTCATCGCTGAGATCGTACTGGTTGGTTTCATCCAGCGCGAGCCCAACAAACAGCTGGCCGTCAGCAATAATCGGTTTTTTGCTCGTAAACTCATAGCCTTCAGTAGGCCAGTAGCCAATAAACGTCGCGCCCTTTGGTGCCAGTTTGTCGTGCAGCATGCCGAGTGCGTCCAGGAACCACTCGCCGTAGCCTAGCTGGTCGCCCATGCCGTACATCGCAATGATTTTGCCGTCGAGGTTGAGGGCATCGAGCCGATCCCAGATGGCTTCCCAGTCTTCCTGAATCTCACCAAAGTCCCATGTTGGGATGCCGAGGATAAGCACGTCGTACTGCTCCATCAGCGTGAGCGCATCATCTTTCAGGTTATGCAACGTCACCAGCTCGGAGCCGATGATGTCGCGAATTTTTTCCGCCGCCATTTCGGTGTAGCAGGTGCTGGAACCATAGAAAAGACCAATATTCATCGCGTAACGTTCTCAATTCTTGCTATGACATTGCGCGTAGTGTACCAGAAACCGATGGCATTCAGGCATAATGCCCGGATTGCAGAACCAAAGGGGCTGAAGTGGAAAAGGATCTCGCACTCATCGAACAGTTTCTTGACGCGCTGTGGCTGGAGAAAAACCTGGCCGAAAACACGCTCAGTGCCTATAGACGTGACCTCACCATGCTGGTGGAGTGGCTGGCGCACCGCGAACTGACGCTTGAGAGCGCCCAACGTGACGACCTGCAGGCCCTGCTGGGTGAGCGGATGGAGGGCGGCTATAAGGCGACCAGCTCCGCGCGCCTCTTGAGCGCAATGCGTCGCCTGTTCCAGCACCTCTATCGCGAAAAGATCCGTGCGGACGATCCCAGCGCCCTGCTGGCCTCGCCAAAACTCCCGCAGCGGCTGCCGAAAGATCTCAGCGAAGCACAGGTTGAGAGATTATTACAGTCGCCCGCTGTTGACGTGCCGCTGGAGTTACGCGATAAAGCGATGCTTGAACTATTGTATGCTACCGGTTTACGTGTTTCTGAACTGGTCGGCCTGACGATGAGCGACATTAGCCTGCGTCAGGGCGTGGTGCGCGTAATAGGTAAAGGGAACAAAGAACGGCTGGTGCCGCTGGGTGAAGAGGCGGTGTATTGGCTGGAGACGTATCTGGAGCATGGCCGACCGTGGCTGCTGAACGGCGTGTCTATTGATGTGCTGTTCCCGAGCCAGCGCGCGCAGCAGATGACACGACAAACGTTCTGGCATCGCATCAAGCATTACGCCACACTGGCAGGAATTGACAGTGAAAAGCTGTCGCCGCACGTTTTGCGTCACGCCTTCGCGACGCATCTGTTGAACCACGGTGCGGATTTACGCGTGGTGCAGATGCTGCTGGGGCACAGCGATCTATCAACGACGCAAATTTACACCCATGTCGCGACGGAACGCCTGCGGCAGCTACACCAACAGCACCACCCTCGCGCGTGAGTGCCGACGAATTGTAACAGGATCACATATGAAAAAGTCTTTTGCGCTGTTCACCCTGCTGGCAGCTTCGTTTACCGGTTTTGCCCATGCAGATGATGCAGCTATCAAACAGTCTCTGACAAAACTTGGCGTCTCCAGCAGCGACATTCAGCCCGCGCCCGTCGCCGGAATGAAAACCGTCTTGACCAACAGCGGCGTGCTGTACGTGACCGAAGACGGGAAGCACATCATTCAGGGGCCGATGTACGACGTAAGCGGCGCGCAGCCGGTTAACGTAACTAACCAGCTGCTGATGAAAAACCTGAACGCGCTCGAAAAAGAGATGATTGTCTACAAAGCGGCGCAGGAAAAGCACGTCATTACCGTCTTTACCGACATCACCTGCGGCTACTGCCACAAGCTGCATGAAGAGATGAAAGACTACAATGCGCTGGGCATCACCGTGCGCTACCTGGCCTTCCCGCGCGCGGGCGTGCAGAGCCAGCCAGAACAAGATATGAAGGCTATCTGGTGTGCGAAAGACCGCAACAAAGCCTTTGACGATGCGATGAACGGCAAAGGCGTTAAGCCCGCGTCCTGTGATATCGATATTGCGAACCACTATGCGCTGGGCGTGCAGTTTGGCGTCACCGGTACGCCAGCTATCGTGCTGAGCAACGGCTATGTGGTGCCGGGCTATCAGGGGCCAAAAGAGATGAAAGAGTTCCTCGACGCGCACCAGAAACAGACTGCTGGTAAATAATTCGCGTGAAAGCCCCGATAAAATTGCGTCGCCGCGAAGCGGTTGAAGATGCCGATTTACCTGCCGATCTTTCCCCCCTGCTGCGGCGGCTCTATGCCAGCCGCGGCGTGCGAACGGCCAGCGATCTCGAACGTAGCGTCAAAGGCATGCTGCCCTGGCAGCAGCTGAGCGGCGTCGAAAAAGCGACAGAGATGCTCTACGACGCGTTCCGTGAAGGGACGCGGATTGTCGTGGTGGGGGATTTCGACGCCGACGGCGCAACCAGTACCGCGCTGAGCGTGCTCAGCCTGCGCGCGCTGGGCTGCGATAACGTCACCTATCTGGTGCCGAACCGTTTCGAAGACGGCTACGGGCTGAGCCCGGAAGTGGTCGATCAGGCGCATGCGCGTGGTGCGCAGATGATCCTCACCGTGGACAACGGGATCTCCTCCTACGCGGGTGTCGATCATGCGCATGCGCTCGGGATCCCCGTGCTGGTGACCGATCACCACCTGCCGGGGGAAACCCTGCCAGCCGCTGAGGCCATCATTAACCCGAACCTGCGCGACTGCGCTTTCCCTTCGAAATCGCTGGCGGGCGTCGGCGTGGCGTTTTATCTGATGCTGGCGCTGCGTACGCTGCTGCACGGTAAAGGCTGGTTCGAATCGCGCGGTATTGCCGTGCCGAACCTGGCCGAATACCTTGACCTGGTGGCGCTGGGCACCGTCGCGGACGTCGTTCCGCTGGACACCAATAACCGTATTTTGACCTGGCAGGGATTAAGCCGTATCCGTGCGGGCAAGTGTCGTCCAGGCATTAAGGCTCTGCTCGAAATCGCCAATCGCGATCCGCTCAAGCTGGCGGCAAGTGATTTAGGCTTTGCTCTCGGACCGCGTCTGAACGCTGCCGGAAGGCTGGACGATATGTCCGTCGGCGTCGCACTCCTGCTGGTCGACAACATCGGCGAAGCGCGCGTGCTTGCCAACGAGCTGGATGCGCTGAACCAGACCCGCAAAGAGATTGAGCAGGGTATGCAGGCCGAAGCGCTAACCCTGTGCGAGAAGCTCGAACGCAGCGGCGATACGCTGCCGGGCGGTCTGGCGATGTACCATCCCGAGTGGCACCAGGGCGTCGTCGGTATTCTGGCCTCGCGCATCAAAGAGCGCTTCCACCGCCCGGTGATTGCCTTTGCACCGGCTGGCGACGGCACGCTGAAAGGCTCGGGTCGCTCGATTCAGGGTCTGCACATGCGCGATGCGCTGGAGCGTCTCGACACGCTGTACCCGAATCTGATGATTAAGTTCGGCGGCCACGCAATGGCGGCAGGCCTGTCGCTGGAAGAGGCGAAGTTCGACGAGTTTCAGCGTCTGTTCGGCGAGCTGGTGACCGACTGGATAGACCCGGCCCTCCTGCAGGGCGAGGTGGTTTCAGACGGGCCGTTATCCGCGGCTGAGATGACCATGGAAGTGGCGCAGATGCTGCGTGACGCCGGGCCGTGGGGGCAGATGTTCCCGGAACCGCTGTTCGACGGCCGTTTCCGCCTGCTGCAGCAGCGTATTGTTGGTGAACGTCATCTCAAAGTGATGGTTGAGCCGGTAGGCGGCGGCCCGCTGCTCGACGGTATCGCCTTCAACGTTGATACCTCTGTTTGGCCAGACAACGGCGTGCGCGAAGTTGAGCTGGCCTATAAGCTCGATATTAACGAGTTTCGCGGTAACCGCTCCCTGCAGATCATCATCGACAATATCTGGCCAATTTAGCGTCAGTAAAGCTACAAAAAAGGGCGTGGATTCGGTACAATCCCGCTCTTATCACCGCATTTTGACAAGCTCATAAAAGAAAACAGACCATGTTTGAAATTAATCCGGTAAAAAACCGCATTCAGGACCTCACGGAGCGCTCTGACGTTCTTAGGGGGTATCTTTGACTACGATGCCAAGAAAGAGCGTCTGGAAGAAGTAAACGCCGAGCTGGAACAGCCGGACGTCTGGAACGAACCTGAACGCGCACAGGCGCTGGGTAAAGAGCGTTCCTCCCTTGAGGCCATCGTTGATACGCTGGATCAAATGGCGCAGGGTCTGGAAGATGTTTCTGGTCTGCTGGAGCTTGCTGTCGAAGCAGAAGACGAAGAAACCTTTAACGAAGCCGTTGCAGAGCTCGACGTTCTGGAAGAGAAGCTGGCGCAGCTGGAATTCCGCCGTATGTTCTCCGGCGAATACGACAGCGCCGACTGCTATCTTGATATTCAGGCCGGTTCTGGCGGTACAGAAGCGCAGGACTGGGCGAGCATGCTGGCGCGTATGTATTTGCGTTGGGCAGAAGCGCGCGGTTTCAAAACCGAAATCATCGAAGAATCTGAAGGTGAAGTCGCGGGTCTGAAATCCATCACCATTAAGATTATTGGTGATTACGCCTACGGCTGGCTGCGTACTGAAACCGGCGTTCATCGCCTGGTACGTAAGAGCCCGTTCGATTCCGGCGGCCGCCGTCATACCTCCTTCAGCTCCGCGTTTGTTTACCCGGAAGTGAAAGACGATATCGATATCGAAATCAACCCGGCCGATCTGCGAATCGACGTTTATCGCGCATCCGGTGCGGGCGGTCAGCACGTTAACCGTACGGAATCGGCGGTGCGTATTACCCACCTTCCAACCAACACGGTTACGCAGTGCCAGAACGACCGTTCCCAGCATAAGAACAAAGACCAGGCCATGAAGCAGATGAAAGCGAAGCTTTATGAGCTGGAAATGCAGAAGAAAAATGCTGAGAAACAGGCGATGGAAGACAACAAGTCTGACATCGGCTGGGGCAGCCAGATCCGTTCTTACGTCCTTGATGACTCCCGCATCAAAGACCTGCGTACCGGGGTTGAAACCCGTAACACGCAGGCGGTGCTGGACGGCAGCCTGGACCAATTTATCGAAGCAAGTTTGAAAGCAGGGTTATGAGGAACCAACATGTCTGAACAACAAGCACAGGGCGCTGACGCGGTAGTCGATCTTAATAACGAACTGAAAACCCGCCGCGAGAAGCTGGCTGCGCTGCGCGAGCAGGGCGTGCCTTTCCCGAACGATTTTCGTCGTGACCATACCTCAGACCAACTGCACGCAGAATTCGACGGTAAAGAGAACGAAGAGCTGGAAGCGCTGAACGTTGAAGTGTCTGTGGCTGGCCGTATGATGACCCGTCGTATCATGGGTAAAGCGTCCTTCGTGACCTTACAGGACGTTGGCGGCCGCATTCAGCTGTACGTCTCCCGTGACGACCTGCCGGAAGGCATCTACAACGAGCAGTTCAAGAAGTGGGACCTGGGCGATATCCTGGGGGCGAAGGGTAAGCTGTTCAAAACCAAAACGGGCGAACTCTCTATCCACTGTACCGAGCTGCGCCTGCTGACCAAAGCCCTGCGTCCGCTGCCGGACAAATTCCACGGCCTGCAGGATCAGGAAGCGCGCTATCGCCAGCGTTACCTGGACCTCATCTCTAACGATGACTCCCGCAAGACCTTCAAAATTCGCTCGCAGATCATGGCCGGTATCCGCCAGTTCATGGTCAACCGCGACTTTATGGAAGTGGAAACCCCAATGATGCAGGTGATCCCTGGCGGCGCGTCTGCGCGTCCGTTCATCACCCATCACAACGCCCTGGACCTGGACATGTACCTGCGCATCGCGCCGGAACTGTACCTGAAGCGTCTGGTGGTCGGTGGCTTCGACCGCGTGTTCGAAATCAACCGTAACTTCCGTAACGAAGGTATCTCCGTTCGTCATAACCCAGAGTTCACCATGATGGAACTCTATATGGCGTATGCGGATTACAAAGATCTGATCGAGCTGACCGAATCCCTGTTCCGTACTCTGGCGCAGGACATTCTGGGCACCACTGAAGTGCCTTACGGTGAAGAAGTCTTCGACTTCGGCAAGCCGTTCGTCAAGCTGACCATGCGCGAAGCGATCAAGAAATACCGTCCGGAAACCGAAATGGCTGACCTGGATAACTTCGACTCTGCCAAAGCCATCGCGGAAAGCATTGGTATCAAGGTTGAGAAGAGCTGGGGTCTGGGCCGTATCGTGACCGAGATCTTCGAGGAAGTCGCAGAAGCACACCTGATTCAGCCGACCTTCATCACTGAATATCCGGCAGAAGTCTCTCCGCTGGCGCGTCGTAATGACGAGAACCCGGAAATCACCGATCGCTTTGAGTTCTTCATCGGTGGCCGCGAAATCGGCAACGGCTTTAGCGAGCTGAACGATGCAGAAGATCAGGCGCAGCGCTTCCAGGATCAGGTTGATGCGAAAGCGGCAGGCGATGACGAAGCGATGTTCTTCGACGAAGACTACGTGACCGCGCTGGAGCACGGCCTGCCGCCAACTGCAGGCCTGGGTATTGGTATCGACCGTATGGTTATGCTGTTCACCAACAGCCACACCATTCGTGACGTGATCCTGTTCCCGGCGATGCGTCCGGTGAAGTAATCCGTAATGACGTAAAAAAAGCCCCGAAAGGGGCTTTTTTATTGCGCCGCGAAAGACTTAAGCTTTTCGCGCGCGGTTGTGGCTTCCATCACCATCCACGGGCTAAAGGCCCACGGGGTCGCATCCAGCGCGCGGAATAACGCTTCCAGCTCAACCCACTGGTGCTCCATCACTTCTTCTTCATTTATCGTGATTTCGCCGGTGATGCGAGCGGCAAACACCGGGCATATTTCATTTTCGACAATTCCGGAAGGGTCGGTTTCACGATAACGAAACTCAGGCGCAATGGCGGTAATAGCCGTAATATCAGCACCCACTTCGAAGCGGCAGCGACGGATGATCGCCTGTTCAAGCGCTTCCCCGGACTGCGGGTGCCCGCAAACGGAGTTGGTCCAGACGCCCGGCCAGGCTTTTTTGCTCAGTGCGCGTCGGGTGATCAGACATTCACCTTTGGCGTTAAACAGCCAGGAGGAGAAGGCCAGATGCAGCGGTGTCTGCGACGTATGGGCGGCGTACTTCTCCTGAGTGCCAATCACCCCTCCCTGGTCGTTTACCAAAATAACGTGTTCTTGAATACTCATTGATGCTCCAGTGCCAAAATGCTGAACGGTTCAACGCCATTCGCGTCATTATTATACTGCATTCTTATACGAACGGTTTGGCCCACAGAGCGGAAAAGGGCTGACCCATATCAGCCTGGGCTGGTATCATAGTGCGCCATTCACGCTGACCGAGGATCTGTTTTGTTTGCAGGAAGCCTGACGAGAAACCCCATCACTGCTGTTTTCTGCCTGACGTTGACGCTGCTTCTTGCGGGGTGCTCGGGAAGTAAATCGTCGGACATGGGTAGCTATTCCGGTGCGGTGTACACCGTTAAGCGTGGAGATACGCTGTACCGCATTTCGCGCGCAACGGGGACCAGCGTGAAGGATCTGGCGCGCCTCAACGGCATCTCGCCGCCCTATACCATCGAGGTAGGGCAGAAACTGAAGGTTAACGGCAGTTCCTCTTCGGGTAAAAAGTCTTCCTCTAAAGGCAAAACCGCCAAAGTCACGCCGTCTTATCAGGTGCCCAAATCCTCCTGGCCACCTGTCGGACAGCGCTGCTGGATCTGGCCTGCCAGCGGTAAAGTGGTCGCGCCGTACTCCCTCTCAGAGGGGGGCAATAAAGGCATTGATATCGCAGCCGCGCGCGGAACGCCGGTCTATGCTTCTGGTGCCGGCAAGGTGGTCTACGTGGGTAACCAGCTTCGCGGCTACGGCAACCTCATCATGATAAAGCACGGTGAAGATTATATTACGGCCTACGCCCACAACGACACGATGATGGTCAATAACGGGCAGAACGTGAAGGCGGGGCAGAAGATTGCGACCATGGGCAGCACCGGCACGGACTCGGTGAAGCTGCATTTCCAGATCCGTTATAAAGCGACGGCCATCGATCCTCAGCGCTATCTTCCAGCGCAGGGCAACAAACCGAAGTGCTAAGTGATTATTTAATCGCCACTTAGTGGTGAAGAGGCTTGTATGGAGATGCGTAAGGTCTATAATGCTTTACGCAACTCAAAGCGGGCGTAGTTCAATGGTAGAACGAGAGCTTCCCAAGCTCTATACGAGGGTTCGATTCCCTTCGCCCGCTCCAGTCCCTGTTCTCTCTTACAGACATTCGAGTACGACAATCTCCTTTTTATTGATCATCACTTTACGCTGCGACTCCAGAGTCTCGAATGCACGGGATAGCGTTGATTGAGAAATACCGAGCAGTTGCGCCAGCTCTTTTTTGCTAAGAGGCAGTTCCAGAGTAGTGTGCTCAAAGCCATATTCTTTGTTGATGTTCACCATCAGTTGAATAAAACCACTGACTTTTTGCACTCCATCATTGTTAACCAGCACGCTGATAAATTGCTGTTTCTCCCTCGCGGAGCGAGAGAGAATAGCAATAATAAAATGGGTGAAGTTACTGGTTATCTGACTCAGGTGATAGAAATGAGCGTTTTGTAACTCACAAACTTCTACCTCTGTGGCCGCCTGTACGCTGTATTGATAACACGGACTGAAGAGTTCCTCTGCCCCCATAATCTGGCCTGGAAAAACAATACCCTGGAGCGTTTGCTGAGAATCATAAATTTTCGCCACTCCACGTCTCAGAGCATACAGGGCTTTTACAGCAGTACCTTGTTGATAAATAAATTCATTCTTAGGAATGTGTTTTTTACGTGCGAGGTCTTTAATGAACAGGGGTTCTTGACGATCGAAAAGATACGACTGGCAAACGCCCGCAAAACCACATTTTGCACAACTGACGCAATTATTCTTCTTCATAATAGCGGATTCTTACCAAAATATCAGGACTGTATAACGCAATTCATCAACGGTGAAAGTGAGTTCCCAATTGTAATAAAACTATTGTCATGCTTATGCAGGTACATAGAGTATTCGCCGGTAAGAAACATTATTTTAATAGCAAGCGGTGAGATCGCAGTTGGCACATTGTCGTGCGCCATGGTTTCGTGCGAAAGAATTTTTATTTTGTAGGCATTGTTTTTTAGGAGACTATAAGCAAAACGGACATAGCGTGAGAAGGTATAGTTTTTTCCCAGATAGGATACATTTCCGGAGAGATTAAATTGTCCGGTTTTATTCTTTGAGAACTCAAAGAAAATATTTCCTTTGAAATTAAATGCATTATTGTCTGTGTTGTCGGTATAGGTAAAATTGGCGAAGCATCGATCTTCTAAATACGTCGAGGTGCGATGATTAATTCCCCAGATAAGCGTACCTGTCAGGATGAGGACAGCTGCAGACAGCATCAGTGCAATCTTCATTTCATCTTCCAGTTAAATGCGTAATGATTTTCACAATATGCGAGTGTTTTATTCTCGGGATCTACAGGGCAAAAAGAGTAAAACATACGCCCACTGCTACCATAAAATACGCTGGGTTGAATGTTCACCATCACCTGAGCCGTATGTTTTAGACATTTTTCATTGAGTTCAGGCTGTGCCGTGAGTAATACCTCATGTACCCGCTTACGCTCATTGGTTGAAAGATGTTCGTAGGTCGTAATAGTACACTTTTCCAGCGTGCCTATTTCTGTTACCCGGGAATAACGTTCATTGATTTTGGGTTGGTTCCAGATCCACACATTAGCGACAACCAGCACCAGAATTAACAGGGCTGCGCCACTGTATTTGAGCGGCATCGAACGTGTTTTCTTCGCCTGGAAGGCATCCTCCCCTGACGGAGGCGCATAGGGTTGATCCAGTGGCTGAACGTCAATATCGGCTGAAAAGTAGAAGCCCACTTTAGGCACAACAATTATCGACTCTTCGATGTCAGTCAGTGAGGTTAACGTTTTGCGTAAAATACTAATGTACTGGTTGAGTGAGGAACTTGACCCGGTATGCCCGGCAGACTCCCATACCTGTTCCAGCAGATAGCGACGCTCAAGTACCTCTCCTGGGGATGCAATAAGCAGCGACAGGATACGGTTAGCCGTATTCGTCAATTTTTGAGCCTCAGGTAGGTCAGCACCAGGAAGAGTCAACTCCCCGTTTTCCGTATCGTAAATGACTTTGCTGGCAATCAAATATTTCATTATCTGTTCTTAGAACGTTAACACATCGCGACAAGCGGTTTAACACTGTCAATATTATGGTCCAACAATGCCACGATGTCCCTGTCCAGTCGGTAATTGGCCGCTTCTTCTCGCAAAATGGTCAGCGCCTCAGCACTCTGCATTCCCTGTCTGTAGGGGCGATTTTCCGTCATGGCAGTAAAAACATCCGCCACCGCAAGTATGCGCGAGGGAATATCAAGTGAAGCGGCACCCAGCCTGAAAGGATACCCACTGCCGTCCAGTCGCTCGTGATGATTGGCGGCCCAGCCCACAATATCGCCCAGCTCGGTAATGGGATGGAGCATTACCAGCGTTTTATAACTGTGCTGCTTCATGATGGCATATTCCCAGCTTTCGAGTTTGCCGTGCTTTTCCAGAATGTTGAGTGGCGTAAAAAGTTTCCCAATATCATGCAAGTAGCCTGCAATACAGATCTTTTCTTGCATATCGATAGCATAGCCATAAAGTTCGGCCAGTCGCGCAGCGACATGCGCTACGCTGGCGCTATGGGTACGTGTAAAGCTGCTGTACTTATCCACGATCTTTGAAATGAGCTGACACACCTCAAGAAAATCGTGATGGTCGAGCATGTGATCGTGCAAGGGGCTTATCGCATTCACGACCTGAGAGAGTGACGGGTTGCCGAGCCGAAACCAAAAGCCATCCTGATGAGCTGATTCCCGCAGCGCCTGCTCCAGCGGAGCGGGCCAGGGTGTTGACTGGGCAAAGAAATCGATGATGATACGCTCTCGCTGGCTAAAATAATCACCTTTAATTTCGCGAAGATACAGTTCAAATGTATCCGCCATGTGAACCAGATAGTGTATCAAGGGAAGATTATCCTTCCCCGCGCCAGACCATTCGGTATGATGGTTTTCAAGTATGGGGGCGATGGGCTGCAGGAAGCGAATTCCCACGGTCATGGAGGCTGCCAGCTGTTCATGCCCGTAAAGAAACCCCTCGCTGCCGAGGGTAAGCTGAGCCCGATCTTTACCCAGTGTGCCAATATCATGCAGCATTCCGGCCAGAAAAGCATTGCCGATCTCCGTTTTATTCAGACCAACGCGATGGCTTAAATACCATATAATCATCGCCGTGCGTTGCAAATGATTAACGAGGTCGGCAGAAACCGGATGAATAATGTTATGTAATAAATTGAGTACGGTTTGAATAGATATTTTCATAAAATCTTATTGGCAGAGGCTGAAAAAAAGTCGTTGTCGTTGCCAGAAACTTAGTCGTAACCAAACATGATTTGCGCCGTCGCGACCACCGTGCCGGTCGATAATGCTGCTGCATCGTAGACTTTGTAATAAGCATGAAGGAGAATGTATTGGGTATTAGTAATGTCATCCTCCCTCGCGATATCAAGAATTTGAGAGGCATTTTCCATACTGGTACTGCTGGAAAGTTTTACCTCTTCAAAATCTCCCATAAAAGTACGGCTTCGAATAGCGATACCGACCCCGCCCGCCGTTGTTTCATCATTTACCATTGTTTGTGAACTACTGTCCGAGCTGATCAAATCATTACTGGAAAGCCAGGCTTTAATATTCCGCGTTGATGTTTTTACGCCGGCAAGGTTTCCGCATTTGATGGGAATGGTGAAATCGGCCCCATTCTTCCTGCCGTAGGTCTTAAGTTCTTTCAGCGGTGCAGGGGGGAGTTTAACCGTCATGTCATGCGTCATATTGCAGGTGGTTTCTTTCGGCTCGAATTGAATAGTCATTTTCTCGTATGCCAAAAAATAATCGGTATCCCAGCTTTTGCGTACGGTTTCTGACATCATGTTGTTCCATGCCCGGTAAGCATAGGTTTTACTGGAGAGCAGGGGAGAATCGGCCCCTGACCCGGTACCACTCATCACTGCAGGTATCACGCTAAGCGCGCCGTTGGTGGTGGTTTTGGTATAGGCGGAAACCCCGACAGGCGGCGACGACAGTAACTCCGCTCGCAATGTATATTGCGTCTGGTAGGACAGTGAGTGAATACCCACAATCCCGCTCACCGTGACTTTGGTGCTACCGGTAATTTCAGCGGTGACTTTAATCCAGTAACTGCTTTCGCCATCAGCACTATTAAAATTCAAATAAACGGGGCTGTTATTAAACCCGGTAAAGTAGTAAAGATGATCCTGCAATAATCCTCCAATACCCACGTTACCATAGGTACAGGTCATACTCCCCGACCAGCTGGTGGTAAATGTCTTTTCTACTACCGTTGAGGTGATAAAGGCCGAGGACAAATTAAGCGATTTATCGGCCTCCGCCACGCTTTTAAATATAATGCCGCTATTACGGCAGGTATCCCCTGTCACACCTCGAGCTTGTGGTGCCGCCTGCGCCGAAAAACCAGGGATCGCTATCAGGCTGAATACGGCAATGATGAAAAATAAAGATTTGCTCATGATCGATTTCATACTCGTTATCGGTTACCGACAGATATTGATGACATGTTCTGCCGGTTGCGTAATGACGCAGGTTTTTTTCACTTTGCCTTTGCTGGTATTGATGCGGATAGCCCCTGGAATTGTTTCGGACTTCATGAAAATTTGGCTTCCCTGGGCGACATAACCCAATTCCTGATTCCGGGTATCAGAAACAAACGCGCCGAAAGGTAGTGGAGCGCCGTTGTTATCCAGCACGTTAAAGGTATAAACCTTGCGCGTGTCCGTTTTATATTTCAGATAAGTAATGCTGCCTTCATACGGAGCAATATTGAGTAAATTCCCCTGTAAATCGACATCACTGCTTTTTGAACCATCCTGTTCCAGATGGAAGTTATTCTGCCGGTAAGGCGTTGCGCTGGCGATCAGGGCAATACCGTTGTGGTTTGTGCGCGTAGAGGGATCCCCATTGATTACGGCATTGTCGACACCCGGCGCCTCCAGAATAACGAAGTTTCGCCCATTATTCGGTGAGGTGATGACGCCACCACGCCACGCAAGAATATTGCCGCTGGCACCCAGGCTGGCCTGGCGATACTCGCGCGAAAGCGTTAGCCCACTGTTCAGGCTCGTGAAACCGTTTTTCCAGCTGGTGTAGAGATCGGCGGAGCGAGAATTACCGTCACCGTCATGCGCCAGCATGAGGCTGTAGTCCACATCCTGGGCGCTGCCGCTCAGGCTGACATCGGAGGATGAGTATTTACCCTGCTGGACAGTTGCATGAGAGGAAAGGCTTCCCGCGCTGCCAAAGAGTGAGATCGGAATGTTGACGGAGAAATAGAGGTTATTCTCCGTTTTGCCACGCGTACGCAGTGACGTCACCACATCGCCTGCGTAATCTGTTTCATAGTCATAGTACGACTGAGTGACTTCAGAGCGTCGCAGCGAAACAGCGTAATTCACGCTGTTATAGGCGTTACTCCAGGTCAGATTATACTGGCGGCTGGTCTTTTGTCCGCGCCAGTAATCGCGCCAGTACGCCGTCAGAGAAAGGCGACCAAAACCATCAGCCAGCGGTTGGTTGATATTGGCGCTAAACGCCTGTTTGCTGTTAATGGTTGATGTGCCGGTGCCGCCGTAATCCTGAATATTGGATTTCGCCAAAACATAATCGTTGAACGATGCGTAATCCTGCGTCCGATAGTAATAAGATGCCAGCGTCAGGTTGGTTTGCGTCGGGAAGGATTTACTCCATGAGAGCGCATATTTTTCCCCCCTGCGTCGGCTGTCTCCCGGCAGGTGATATTGCGATTGCTCAAGCGACGCCGATAACGAGCCCGCATAGGGAACGGAAAGAGCACCTCCCAGCAGAAAAGAGAAATAATCCGCGCTCCAGATACTCCCGGCGGTTGCCGTCACATAGTTATTAATACCGCGAGAGTAGCTGAACTGGGCAAATTGGCTGTGGTCGTTAATGCCACGCATATCCACTTCACCCGCGTTAAACTGATAGTCGCTGGTGCCCGGACGCAGCATATCCGGAATAGAGGAAAAGGGCACAGCAAAGCGCTCAATGCTCCCGCCATTATTTTTCACCTCAACAGAGAGATCTCCGCGCGAACCGGTTGGCATTAAATCGCGAATCGCAAAGGGGCCAGCAGGCACGGTAATCTGGTGGATGATGTGCCCATCCTGGTAAACGCTCACCACGGCAGTGCTGGTGGCAATCCCGTTGATAACCGGCATATACACGCGCTCGCTGTCAGGTAACATCTGACGGCTTTTATTAAGCGTCAGACCACGAAAACGAATCGTGTCAAAATAATCGGACGTGGTATAAGTACGTCCGACGCGCATTAATGCGCCAATGGCAACAACAGGTCTTTCAAGGTAGCGTGTGGTATTAATCCAATACCCTTTTCCAATATTGCTGTAACGCATCCACGTGGAGTTATCGAGTAAATGCCAGCCAGAGATATTCAGCCCGCTGTTCAGCGATAAATAGATGTTATCACTGTTTGTATACCCATCGCTCAGGCCATAAAAATTGTAATAGTTGAGGTTGTAGTTGGTATATACCCCATTAATTCCCTGATCCCATTTCTGTGGGGAGACCCAGTTTTGTTTTTCGGTGACGACAAAGGCCTGCGGGACTTCTAAATCCAGACGCAGTTCACCTGGTGCCAGTTTACTTTTTCCGCCGTGAAGCAGGGTATTGATGTTTATCTGGCCGTTTGATTTATCCGTATTGAACTCGTCGAGTTCCAGAATACCGAGCAGTGGGACGTCGTCTTTCTGAACCAGTAGGCTCCCTTGACCATCATTGGCAATCGTCATGACGAATTTTCCCCGCCAGACGTTGTTAACATAAACGTCGAGATCGTACGCACCTGGCGTCATGACCAGTTTTGTATTGCTCCAGTCCATATCTGCTGAATTACCGACGAGCAGGCTGCTATTAAATGTCTCTCCAGCTGCCCCAAAGGAACACAGGGCGAGGCTGACGGAGTGAACCAACAGACTTTTTCTAAACAGGGAGCTGTTCTTCATCAGAATTGAACCAGGCGTTAACCATATAAATAATCAGTGAAGGGTGCTAAATCTTTTGGCGCCGTAATCATCAAGCCAGGTAATGCGGTACTGCGCACCGGACTGAATGGTGTTGGAAACCAGTGCGCAACCGTAAGGCGGAATAAAGGCGGTATCGCTCAGCAAATTATCATTTCGGTTCTGCTTTAATTTCCCCCCCTGCCAGGTTACAACCTGCGGAATGGTTAAATAGTAAGGCGAGCTATTTTTAAGGCAGGTGTGACCCCCTGAGGTGGAAATAGAGACCTTTTCAATGGCTTTATTATCGAGTTCTTGTAACGACGCAGGGCGATAAAACAGCTTGATACGATTGCGAATCGCCACCTGCAGATAATTGTCGTTGCTGCCTCCAGGCGCAGGTGGGACGTCCAGCACGTTTAACCAGAATACGCTTTCCCTGTCAGAGGGCAGGGAGCGGGTATTTGTTGCAGTGATTTTCAGCGTTTGCCCACTGTGGCTATCCATTTTGACGACAGGCGGCATCACCGAAAACGGGACTTTAATGGTTTCCGGGGCCGCAGACGCGTTACCTTCATCCAGCCAGGACTGCACCAGATGGGTTTTGTCGCTTTCATTCACTAACTGCACTGAAACGAATTTTGCTTCGCCAGGATAAATCACGCGTGTCTGATTAATCACAACGCTGGCCAGTGCCGCGTGTGAAGAAAGGACACTAAGGAGAAATAGAGTTAATTTTTTCATGGTCATTAAAAACCGGGGATTCCTCCCCGGCTGGGAGATTAATCGTAGCTAAAAGAGTAAGTTGCGTCGGTAACCACTTTACCTGTGGTGACAGCTGAACCGCCGAAGTTGTAGTAGTTCGCATGCATCGTCAGCGTAACGCCGTCGGTGCCGGATACATCATCAGAGGTCATGCCGGTATTGAACGCGGTGTCGAACGGAACGGCGGTGGTGCCATCCTTGGTCAGGGTTATGCCGACACCTTCAGCGCCGCTTTCGCTGTAGTTCTTCAGGTATTTACCGTCATCAGACAGGTTGCTGCTGGAGAAGGTAATTTTCAGTGTTTTGGTGGCGGTGTCGGCCGCGGTGCAGTTTTTCAGACTCATGGTGAAGTCTTTATTATTGGCGCTGACAACGCCGGTGCTGGTACCCATATCGGTCAGTGAAATAGGCGCCAGGTTCACCGTAAAATCGGAACCATTATTGGTTGTCACATCACAGGTTGTATCGGATACGGAACCATTGAAAGTGATTGTGCCACCCGCAACACCGGTGCTTTCAGCTGCCATTGCAGCGCCCGAAAACATGATAGCGGCCGCGATTACTGTTTTATTGAACATGCTCTTATATCCCGTTTTTCATAATCATTTTTGTGTCCCTGGCGATAGCGTGATGGGTTGTAGAACAACGTGTCATGCCATGCCTTTTGGTTGGAATATAAAACCACTATTGGTAATTTTGGTAAACGTATATATCGTTTAAATTGAATATTTAAACTTAAACAGCTAGTTATAAATGTTTGTATAGATTTATATGCTGATAATGTCTTCTGGTGGAAGTACAGGAAGAGAGGAATGGCTATTTAAAATTTTCTTCAAAATCGTCATTTGACGGCATTTGCGGTGATGAAAATGGGCGAAACAAACATATCATTAAACAACTTAGTGTTTATTGGTAATGTAATTAACATTAGTGAAACATGTTTTTTTTGACCTCGACTGGTCTATTTTCCAGAAATAAGCACCCGCGTCGCGGCCTTAACTGGCGTAATGATGTGCTTAATCCATGCCGTACCCGTTCCGGAATATTTAAAAATAAACACCCTTTCTTTTTACTGAAACTATTTCGGTTGTTATACCTGTCGGCAAATTTTTTATTCACCAGGTTCACAGATGAAAACCAACATACTCCTCTGCGCTGGCTTATTGGCCGCCTCCTGCGCCCATGCCAGCGCGCTTTATTTTTATGAAACCGGCACAGAAGATACCGCGCTGGCAGGGGCTGGGCAGGCTGCACGGGCTCAGGATGCCTCGACGATAATGACCAACCCGGCGGGCATGACGCGGTTGCCCGACCATATGATCACCGGCGGGTTACAGGTGATGGATGGCTCCATCGACTATCAGTTGAAGAACGATGCGCAGAAAAGCCCTGGTGATGTCATGAAGACGGTACCCAACGCCAGCGCCTTTTATAGCCAAAAAGTCACGGACAAACTGTATGCCGGGATCGGCCTGTACGGCAATTACGGCCTCGGGATTGATTACGGTAACTGGGCGGGCGACAGGTTGAATAAAAAGAGCACCATGGCTGCGATGACGCTCAGCCCGTCGATGGCCTACAAACTTAACGATCGTCTCTCGATAGGGGCATCCGCCAATATCAATTACGGATTTTTATCACTCACGCGCAACGTTAACGACGACGATCGTCAGCAGCACGATCGTGACTGGGCAATGAGCTACCGCCTCGGTGTATTGATGCAGCTTACTGACCAGACGCGCGTCGGCATCGCCTGGAACAGCCAGACGGATTATGGTTTCGATATTAACGGTAAAGCGCGTTTGCCCAATGGCGCATATGACCTTCCGATCTCTGCTCAGGTGCGTGCGCCGCAGCAAATAATGTTCAGCGCTGTGCATGATATTAATCATCAGTGGTCGCTAATGGGCGACCTCGGCTGGCAGGACTGGAGCCAGTTCGGCGCACCGCAGGTCACCGTGGATGGAAAAAAACTAAACAATACCAGCCGCATGAAAGATACGTGGCATGGTGCCGCAGGCGTGCAGTATCGCCCAACGGAGCGGTGGCGTTTGAACGCCGGCGTGGCATTCGACAGCTCGCCGTATCGAAGCCAGAGCGATGTGGCGCTGACGCTGCCTACCGGGGGTGAGTGGCGATTCGGTACGGGGGCACAGTATCAAATTACACCCGCGAGCAATATCGGTGTGGCCGTGGAATATCTTCATATGCAGTCATCACAGGTGAAACCACCCTCCGCATTTCAAGGACGCTACGGTAATCCCCACCTTTGGTTTGCCAGCGTGAACTACAGCTATCAGTTCTGAGCAGGTAACCGCTTAAATCATATGGTCTATACTGGCAGTTACCTGCCGCAACAGGGTCATGACATGCATATTTTACCGCCCGTTCGTCCTGAACGGTCTATTGAACGACTGACCGCAATCCTTGAGCCGATTGCGGAGAAAGTGAAGCTCGTCCCGCGAAAGCGAATAATCTGGAGTCGGAATGGTCACCAGCAGATATATCTGTTTCTGGAGGGGGAACTGTCTTTACTCCGCGCTTCTGATGGGCTGCTGTTGGTTACGGTTTACGAGCCGCACCTGTTCGGGATCGCGGAGATGATCCAGCCCACGCAGGGCCACATTCTTCGGGCGGAAACGGCGTCGACTATTCTGCGGGTGGATGCGGAGCAGGCTGCTAAACGCTTTCGCGAAGAGGGGGTTTGGGAGGACGTTGCTGCGCTATTATCCTACCACACGGCCTATCTTATCTACCGGGATGCGCAGGTGGTGCAACAACGAACGTATTCTGTTATTCGTAATCATCTTCAGGAGATGATATTACTTCCCGAGGAAGCCCGGTTGCGCACAACCATTCTTGACTATATTCAGGACCGCACGCTATTGTCTCGCAGCAGTATTCTTAATGTCCTCTCAGCGCTAAAACAGGGTAAATACATCTCGTTTAAACGCGGTGGTTATTTGCTGACGGTGGAACATTTGCCAGAGTCTTTTTAAGTAGATTTAAAATTAAACATAAAATCAATTAACGCTCCTCCCGTTTGCCTTTATCGTTTGCTGGATGAAAACATTCAACAGAGCAAACGGGATTTCCATGAAAAAGACACTTGTCGCTTTACTTATTATCAATGCGTTTACTGCCACCACAGCATTTGCCGCCGCAGATGCAGGCACCTGGTATGGCGGGGCGAAATTCGGCTGGTCGCACTATTTTGATACCAATACCGGCGAGAAAGCGGTTGGCGGCAATAACGGATCGAATCACTTTGATATTAACCACGATAATGTCGGTGGCGGTGTTTATACCGGCTATCAAATTGCACCATGGCTTGCCGTTGAAGGTGGCTATGATTACTTAGGCAATATGCAGATTAAAGGGCAGCAGGGTGCGGGCGCGCAAATGAAAGCCCAGGGCCTGCAGATGTCGCTTAAAGCCAGCTTCGCCGTGACCGACGGTTGGGATATCTATGGTCGTGCCGGTGCGATGGGTTATCGTGCCGAATCTGATGTGAGTGGTCATAACCGTTTTGAAACCGGTGTGCGCCCGCTTGCTGCGGTCGGAACCGAGTATGCGTTCAACAAAAACTGGGCGGGCCGTCTGGAATACCAGTGGGTCAGCAACGTGGGTAATGCTAATCAGATTGGCGTCAGCAGCGATATCAGCTCCGTTTCGGCCGGGTTGACCTACCGCTTCGGTCAGCACGATTAATACTCTTTGCATTCTCGTTGATAAAAAGCCCGGCGGCGTCAGTAGCCGGGCTTTTTATCATTTAGCCCGCAAGGAGAGGCTGAAGGACACTATGAATATTTTGCAGGCCAGCTTCATTTTTCTCTTTCAGGTACTGCTGGTTAATTATGTCTAGCTGTTCCAGTCTGGTCAGGGATGCGTACACGCGCTGAACAGGGCTGTCTTCGATAAAAATATCCTTCGACGAGGTGCCTTGCAAATAATATTTTTTCAGACCGGAAGTGAGTGTTCTAATGTTTTGCTTGTTGCTTTGATACAACGAGGCGATATGTGATGCTTGTACTTCAGGCGGTTTTTCACCCGGTAACACCAAAGGGATCTGAAGGTGGTTTATTTGTTCCACTTTATCCGGGTGAGCGGCGCTGCACGCGGTCAGTGACATAATTAACAATAGCGAAAGTCTCTTCATTAAATTACTTTATAAATGAGTGGGAAGGGTATTATCCAAAACGACGGCAGTGCCTTCAGATAAAACTCGTTTATTTTTAAATGTATTAACGGTGGGTGAGGAAATGCGCAAATGTTAGCCTTATTTCATCGAATTTATTCTCACCCGTCGAGGAAATATGAAACTCAATACACTCGTAAGCGCAATGACCGTTGCCGGTCTGTTATCCACATCGGTGGTGGCTTTCCCCGTCATGGCACAAGAGATGGCGAAAGAGGCGACCGTCAGCACAAAAAACAGCAACGAAGCGCTGTACGGTCAGCTGCCGTTTTTTGATAAAACCGATTTTAGTAATGCGCATAAGGGCTTTATTGCCGCCCTGCCGCAGGATGTGATTAAAGGCGAAAAAGGCAATGTTATCTGGAACCCGCAGCAGTACGCATTTATTAAAGAAGGGCAAAAAGCGCCCGCTACGGTTAACCCAAGCCTGTGGCGCCAGGCGCAGCTGATTAACATCAGCGGTCTGTTTGAAGTTACCGACGGCGTGTACCAGGTCCGTAACCTTGATCTGTCGAATATGACCATCATGGAAGGCAAAGAGGGCATCACGGTTATCGATCCGCTGGTCTCTGCCGAAACCGCGAAAGTGGGAATGGATCTCTATTATAAAAACCGCGGCAAGCGTCCGGTGGTCGCGGTGATTTATACCCATAGCCACGTTGACCACTACGGCGGCGTGCGCGGTGTGGTAGACGAAGCCGATGTGAAAGCCGGTAAGGTGAAGGTCTATGCGCCGGCGGGCTTTATGAAAGAAGCGGTCTCCGAGAACATCATGGCCGGGAATGCGATGAGCCGCCGCGCCAGCTATATGTACGGCAACCTGCTGAAGCCTGATGCAAAAGGGCAGGTCGGCGCCGGGCTGGGCACAACGACCTCTTCCGGTACGGTGACGCTGATCGAGCCGACGAACTATATTACCGAGGATGGACAGAAAGAGGTCATCGACGGCCTGACCTATGACTTTATGATGGCGCCGGGCTCTGAAGCCCCATCCGAAATGCTCTGGTACGTTGAAGAGAAGAAGATGATTGAAGCGGCAGAAGATGTCACCCACACGCTGCACAACACCTACTCGCTGCGTGGGGCGAAGATCCGCGATCCGCTGGCGTGGTCTAAATACATCAACAGCGCCATTGAACGCTGGGGTGATAAGGCCGAGATTATTATGGCGCAGCACCACTGGCCAACCTGGGGTAACGACAACGTGGTGAAGCTGATGAAAAATCAGCGTGATATGTACCGTTACATCAACGACCAGACGCTGAGGCTGGCCAACAAGGGCCTGACGCGCGATGAAATCGCGGCCAACTTTGCACTGCCGGACGGGCTGGCGAAGTCCTGGTCCAGCCGCGGCTACTACGGTTCGGTAAGCCATGACGTGAAGGCAACCTATGTGTTCTATCTTGGCTGGTTCAACGGTAACCCGGCGACGCTTGACGAGCTGCCACCGGTGGATGCGGCGAAGAAATACGTCGATTACATGGGCGGTGCCAGCGCCATTCTGGAGAGAGCCAAAACTGATTACGCTCAGGGCAACTATCGCTGGGTTGCGCAGGTGGTGAGTAAAGTGGTGTTTGCTGAGCCAACCAACAAAGCGGCGCGTAATCTGGAAGCCGACGCGCTCGAACAGCTGGGATATCAGGCGGAGTCTGGCCCATGGCGTAACTTCTACCTGACCGGCGCGCAGGAGCTTCGCAACGGCGTTCAGAAATTGCCGACGCCGAATACGGCAAGCCCGGACACGGTTCGCGCGATGTCTCCGGAAATGTTCTTTGACTTCCTCGGCGTACATATCAACGGCGTGAAAGCGGCGAATGCAAAAGCCGTCTTCAACGTAAACCTCGGCAAGGATGGTGGGCAGTATAAACTGGAGCTGGAGAACGGCGTGCTGAACCACAGCGCGAATACCGTGGCGAAAGAGGCGGATGCGTCTATGACCCTCAGCCGCGAGACGCTGAACAAAATCATTCTTAAACAGACGACGCTCAAGCAGGCGCAGGAGAAGGGCGATGTTACGGTGACAGGCAATCAGGCGAAGCTGGATGAACTGCTAAGCTACATGGACAGTTTTGATTTCTGGTTCAATATCGTCACTCCGTAGACGTAAAAAAGGCTGCTCGCGCAGCCTTTCGTTTTAGATCGTCCCATCGCCCCCGTCCGAGCACCACACCTGCCCGGAGGTAAATGAACACTCATCAGAGGCTAACGTCACGTACAGCGGCGCGATTTCAACGGGCTGTCCCGGGCGCCCCAGCGGAGAACTCTCGCCAAAATGCTTCACTTTTTCCTGCGGCTGCCCGCCGCTCGGCTGCAGCACGGTCCAGTACGGCCCCGGTGCGACCGCGTTAACGCGTATCCCTTTTGGTCCCAGCTGTTTCGCTAAGGCCTTGGTAAACACCGCCAGACAGGCTTTAGTCTGCGCGTAATCAAGCAGCACGGCGCTCGGCTGTACCGCCTGTACTGAGGAGGTGTTGATGATTGTTCCTGGCGCTTTGAGGTGGCGCAGTGCCGCCTTTGTTATCCAGAAAGGGGCATAAACGTTTGTTTTAAACGTGGCATCGAAATCTTCGGTCGAGAGTTCTTCCAGTGATTCACGATACTGCTGGCGGCCGGCGTTATTGACCAGGATATCCAGTCCGCCCAGTTGAGACACGGCCTCTTCGACCAGATTCTGGCAAAACGTCTCGTCCCGAATGTCCCCCGGAAGCGCAACGGCGTTCCGGCCTTCTGCCTTAATCAGCGCGATCACCTCGACCGCGTCGTCTTCCTCTTCCGGCAGATAGTTAATGGCCACATCGGCGCCTTCGCGGGCATAGGCTATCGCCACGGCGCGGCCAATACCGGAGTCGCCGCCGGTAATGAGCGCTCTTTTGCCGACGAGTCGGCCATGCCCTTTGTAGCTTGTTTCCCCGTGGTCAGGTACCGGCTTCATTTCAGAGGCCAGGCCCGGCGGCGTTTGTGGCTGCTCGGGGAACGGAGGGGTGGGGTAAGCGTTCGTACGTTGTGTTGTATCACTCATAGCTGACTCCTTACAGGCCAAGGGGTGAGATTTGATGGATAGTTACAGCGTTAACGCTTCGCTGAATTTACTTTTGCAGACGATCGACGCGTACCACGGAAGGGGATGACTTTTTATCAAGCGAACCGTTGATGCTTATCATCTGGTCGGGTTTGACGGTTCTGTCGTCAAATACCGCTTTCGGGATAATGACGTCAATTTTCCCGGTTTTATCCTGGAAAACATACTTATCGCCGCTTCCGTCAATCAAGTTGCCGCGCAGTGAAATCGATGCGCCGTCATGCATCTCTTTTGCCTGGGTAATGGTCATAATACGGGCGTCGTCTGTGCCACGATAACCGTCATCCAGCGCGTGAGGTGGAGGGGGGGCTTCGCCCTTTTGTAACCCACCGTTATTATCTGCCCAGGCGGCAGGGGCGAGTAATATTAATAAGGCTGAAATGACTGATAATTTCATTTGATATCCTTCATTTTGGCTGTCTTGACTTATTAAGTATTATTGCTATTCCTTTATGTGGCAAATGTGATAAGTCCTAAAAGCATTTTGGTATAGAAATCATAACGATCGGTAAATAAGCGAAACGGTGATATAACAGATGAATCGTAAAATTGAAAAGTTGCCCGGTATAAATGAAAGTTATCGCTTGCTGACGTTCGAATATGCCTTTCGCCAGGTCGGTTTTGTGGTGTTGTTAGGTATTATTGCGGCCGCGACTGCCGGTTTTTTTTCAAGCGGAATGGTGAGTGATGCCGAAAAAACCAATTCGGCAAAAACGCTGACGATTAACTATGAGCGCTTCGGGCGGCGTGACACGGAGTTTCCGGTGCGGATCGCGTTTCCGGTTAAGGCCCCGGGAGAGTATGTGATTGGCATGACCAGCGAGGACAGGGAGGCTTACGAACCCGGCAGCATCTGGCCGCAGCCGGACAGCATGTACAGCCGGGGTAATACGCTCTTCTTCGTTTATAACAACCTGAAGCAGAATGAAAAATTTGCCATCCAGCTTTTTTTAACGCCCGCTAAAGCGGGTAAGTGGACAAATACGCTGCGTGTCAACAACGAGCCCGAAATACCTTTCTGGCAGGTTATCTATCCTTAGGAGACGAACATGGATATGGTCTTTCGTGCTCTGGCCATTTATCTGTTTCTGGTGGTGGTATTTAAGGTTGCCGGGCGGCGTGCCTTGCTGCAGATGACGAGCTTCGACCTGATTCTGCTCTTAATTATCAGCGAGGCGACGCAGCAGGCGCTATTGGGTGAGGATTTTTCGGTCACCGGGGCAATGATTACGATAACAACGCTGGTGGTGGTAGATATAATATTTGGCCTGATGAAGAAATATTTTTCACCCGTTGAAAATATTCTGGACGGTACGCCGGTTATTCTGGTGGAAAACGGTGTTCCGCTCACCGATAAGCTGAAGAAAGTTGATGTTTCCTGCGATGATATTCTTGTGTCAGCCCGCCAAAATAATGGCATTACCGAATTTGCTAAAATCAAATACGCTATTCTTGAACGAAATGGGCATATTTCAATCATTCCCTTTGAAAATTAAGAGGCACCCTAATGAGCAATCTGGATCATGATAAAAACGAGACCACGGGCGAGCTCACCAAAAAGCTGTCAACGAAACTGACGGATTCAGGGCTTCGCTTAACCACGGCGGAATCCTGCACCGGCGGAAATCTCGCGGTCGCGCTCTGCGCTGAGGAGAACACGGCGGAGTTCTATGATGTCGGGATGGTGGTGTTCAGCGATGAGGCCAAGGAGAGGATCCTGGGGGTACGTCGCGAAACCCTTAAGCGCTTCACCGCCGTCAGTGAGCAGACGGTCACCGAAATGGCCGCAAAAATTCGCGAGATTGCCGAGGCCGATATCAGTATCGCCATCAGCGGTTACGCTGGCCCGGAAGGGGGCGACGACGGTACGGCAGCAGGTACCGTCTGCTTCGCCTGGAATTTACAGGGGCGTACGGAAACAAGCACCGTGCTCTTTTCAGGAGAATGTCAGGACGTGGTGGAAAAAGCGGTCCGCTATTCATTAACGGAGCTGATCGGGAAGCTTTCGGGCTAGACGTCATGACGGAGGGGATATGGCCGTAATTGTCATTACAGGGGGGACGGCGGGCGTGGGTAAAGCCACGGCGCTGCACTTTGCCAAAGCGGGGTATGACGTGGGCATTATTGCTCGTGACGCAGAGAGCCTGCACTCTACCCAGGAGGAGCTGCGCCGTTTTGGCGTTAAGGCCTACGCCGTTCAGGCCGACGTGGCGGACAGCCAGGCCGTGGTCGACGCGGCCAACGACATCGAGTATCGCCTGGGTGCCATAGAGGTGTGGGTCAACAACGCGATGGGCGCCGTGCTGGCACCGTTTCGCACCATGACGCCCGACGAGTTTCGCCGCGTCACGGAGGTCACCTATCTGGGCTACGTGAACGGTACCCGCGCCGCGCTGGAGCTGATGGTGCCTCGCGATCGCGGCGTCATTATTCAGGTGGGTTCCGCGCTGGCCTACCGCTCCATTCCCCTGCAGTCTGCCTACTGCGGCGCTAAAGCGGCCATTCGGGGGTTCACCGACGCCGTGCGTACCGAGCTGATGCACGAAAATAGCCGGGTGGCGATATCAATGGTACAGATGCCGGGGCTCAACACGCCGCAGTTTGAGTGGGCGAGGAACAAATTTGCCTGGGCGATGCGTCCCGTTCCGCCCGTCTTCCAGCCCGAAGTGGCGGCCAACGCCATTTTTAAGGTGGCGCAAAAACCGGTGCGCGAGCTTTGGGTCGGCAGCAGCACCATCCAGTCGATTGTCGGGCAGTTCCTGTTCCCCAATTTTCTCGATCGGCTCATGGTCAGGAAAGCCTGGGAAGGGCAGATGACCGAAACGCTGAACGCCGAAGATCGTCAGGATTACCTCGACCGGCCGGTCAACGATCTGCACAAAATCCACGGGCGTTTTACTGCCGAGGCGAAAAACCGCGCCGCAACCATGACCTCCGGGGTGCCGGGGAAGGTACTGCTCGGTTCGCTCGCGGTGGCGGGCGTAGTTCTGGCTTGTCTGCTGTCTACCCGGAAAAAATAGTCAGCGCAGCGCGGTGCGGTTGGTCCAGAACCAGCGGTAGCCGTAGCCGCTGAGGCTCAGCTCAACCGTTTTGCCGGGGAGTAGCGCATCATCGTAACGTTTGTCTGCCAGACAGGCGGTCCAGGCGGCGTGCCGGATCCCTTTGGCGACGAACTTAACCGGTTTGTCGCTAAAGTTTACGAAGGTCAGAATGCTGCGTTCGTCGGCCTCGTAGTAAATCCCCAGCACGGCATCCTTATCCACATTGATGAGCCGAAACGGCGCAACGGCGATTTCCGGGAATTCCGAGCGCGTGTTAGCGATATCAACGATCCGGTGCAGGAGCGAGCTGCGGTGCAGAAGCGAATCCGCCACGTTGACTTTGTGATAGCGGTAGGGGCCGCGATCGATGATGGGGGCGATAAATGCGTCAGGATCGGCATCCGAAAATCCACCGCCCTGCGAGCCTGCCCACTGCATCGGCGTGCGCACGGCGTAGCGCTCTTCCAGCGCCAGATCGTCTCCCATGCCGATCTCATCCCCGTAGCGCATCACCGGCACGCCGGGCAGAGAGAACAACACCGCATGGCAGAACGCCAGCCGCTTCTGATCGCCATTCAGCATCGGTGCCAGACGACGACGGATCCCGCGCTGATACACGTTCATATTTTCATCCGGCGCGAAGGTGTCGAGCACGATCTGTTTGGCTTTTTGACCAATGCCCTCGAGGTCCAGCTCGTCGTGGTTGCGCAGCCAGTTAGCGAAGCAGCAGGAATCCGGAGGGACGATCATTTTCTTCACCGCGTTGCGCAGCGGGCGGGCGCTCTTCTCGGCCAGGCTGACGTAGAAGTACTTGTTAAGCCAGAAGTTCAGCACCAGGTTAAGGCGATCGTTATCGCCGAAGTAGTCTTTATATTCCTCTACCTCGACGTCCACTTCGCCAAGCAGGATCGCATCCGGGTTATGTTGTTCAATCTGCTGACGCATATGCTTGAGGATCCACAGCCCCTTTTTCTCCTCCCCACGTCCGGCCTGCTTTGTCAGGTGAGACGCCGCATCAAGGCGAAAGCCCGATACGCCGAGCTTGAGCCAGAAGAGGATGATGTTGTCGATCTCATTGAGTACGGCAGGCGAGGCGAGATTGAGGTCAGGCTCATGGCGATAGAACATATGCCGGTAGTATTGCCCGGCCTCGTCGTCCCATGACCAGACGCTCTTCTCGACGCCGGGGAACATCGGCGGCGTATCGTCATCGTCGTCATCTGACCACAGGTAATAGTCGCGAAAGGGGGACTGCGGGCTGCGGCGCGCCTGTTGAAACCAGGGATGCGCGTCCGAGGTGTGCTGGATCAGCAGCTCGATAATCACCTGCATGCCCAGCTCGCGGGCCTGCTCGATAAACGCGATGATATCCTTCAGTTTTCCAAAACGCGGATCGACCTGCAGGTGGTCGCTAACGTCGTAGCCTTCATCCAGAAACGGCGTCAGATAAAACGGGGTGATCCAGATAACCGTCGCCCCCATCCGGCGAATGTAGCGCAGCTTTGCCCCAATTCCGGCGATGTCTCCGCAGCCATCGCCGTTCAGGTCGTAAAACAGGGCGGTATCAATCTGGTAGATAATGGCTCGTGTATGCCAGCCTGCCATAGCGCACCTCAGTGATAGCCTTCCGTATCAGACACTTTGCCCCGGAAGACGTAGTAGCTCCAGGCGGTGTACACCAGAATCACCGGAATAATCAGCAGCGTCCCGACCAGCATAAACAGCTGGCTGGCAGGCGGTGCGGCGGCCTCCCACAGGGTAATGCGCGGCGGAATAATGTGCGGCCACAGGCTGATGCCCAGCCCGCTAAAGCCGAGAAAGATCAGCCCGAGCGTCAGCAGGAACGGGCGGGCATGGCTGTTCGGATTGCGGGTCAGCCGCCAGATCAGCAGGCTAAACACCGCCACCAGAATGGGGACCGGCAGGAACCAGAAGAAGTTTGGCAGCGTAAACCAGCGGTCGGCCACGTACTGCCAGCCAAGCGGCGTCCAGATGCTCACCACGGCGATGACCACCATCAGCGCCAGCAGCACGTGGCGGGTCAGCTCGCGCATGCGGGTTTGCAGCGCGCCTTCGCTTTTCATGATGAGCCAGGTGGTCGCCAGCAGGGTATAGGCGACGATCAGCCCCAGCCCGCAGAACAGGTTGAACGGCGTCAGCCAGTCCAGCGATGAGCCCACGAAGCGGCGGCCTTCCACGTCGAAGCCGTTGATCATTGCGCCCACGACGATACCCTGGCTGAAGGTGGCGAGCAGCGATCCGCCCGCAAAGGAGTAGTCCCAGAATTTGCGGTGTGACGGCGTGGCCTTAAAGCGAAATTCAAACGCCACGCCGCGGAAGATCAGGCCGATCAGCATGGCGGTAAGGGGAATGGTCAGCGCATCCACGATCACCGCATAGGCCAGCGGAAAGGCGCCGAATAACCCCGCGCCACCGAGCACCAGCCAGGTTTCGTTTCCGTCCCAGACCGGTGCGACGCTGTTTACCATCACGTCGCGCTCTTTGGCATCGCCGACAAAGCTGAAGAGCATCCCAATCCCGAGGTCAAAGCCATCCATAACGATGTACATCAGCGTGGCAAAGACGATGATCGCAAACCAGATAACCGAGATATCAACGCCCATCAGCTTCTCTCCTCTTCAGGAACAGATTCAGCGGCAGACAGCGGACGGGCAGGGGTGCCCGAGGTGTTAGAGGTCAGCGTGCCAACAGGCTGCGGCCCTTTCTTAATTAGCCGGACGAGATAGACATAGCCCACGCCGAATACCGAGCAGTAGACCACGATGAAGGCCAGCAGGCTGATGCTCATCTGCAGCGTGCTGTGCAGCGATACGGCGTCTATCGTGCGCAGGTAGCCGTAAACCACCCACGGCTGACGGCCCACTTCGGTAGTCACCCAGCCTGCCAGCAGCGCGAGCAGCCCGGCGGGCCCCATGCACAGGGCAAACCAGTGGAACGGGCGCGAGTGGTATAGCCGGTGTCGATAGCGCAGCCAGACGCTGAGCGCGCCGAGCGCAATCATCAGCAGCCCCATCCCGACCATAACGCGGAATGACCAGAAGACAATCGTGGAGTTCGGGCGATCTTCTTTCGGAAAATCTTTCAGGGCAGGAACCTGTTTATCCAGGCTGTGCGTCAGGATCAGGCTGCCGAGCGCGGGGATCTCAAGCCCGTATTTGGTGCGCTCCTCGTCCATGTCAGGCACGCCAAACAGCAGCAGCGGCGTGGCTTCACCCGGCGGGTTCTCCCAGTGCCCCTCGATGGCCGCAATCTTGGCGGGCTGGTGCTCAAGCGTGTTCAGACCGTGCATATCGCCCACCACGGCCTGTATGGGGGCGACAAGCAGTGCCATCCACATTGCCATTGAGAACATTTTGCGCACGGCAGGGGTGTCGTTACCGCGCAGCAGATGACACGCGCCTGACGCGCCCACGAACAGCGCGCTGCTGAGGAACGCGGCAATCGACATATGAATCAGCCGGTACGGGAAGGAGGGGTTAAAGATGATGGCCAGCCAGTCCTCGGGGATCACCTGCCCGTTCTGAATACTGAAGCCCTGCGGCGTGTGCATCCAGCTGTTGGAGGCGAGGATCCAGAAGGTGGACATCAGGGTGCCCAGCGCCACCATGCAGGTCGCGAAGAAGTGTAGCCCCGGGCCGACCTTGTTCCAGCCGAACAGCATCACGCCCAGGAAACCGGCCTCAAGGAAGAAGGCGGTGAGCACTTCATAGGTCAGCAGCGGGCCGGTGATACTGCCCGCGAACTGGGAAAACCCGCTCCAGTTGGTGCCGAACTGGTAAGCCATCACCAGCCCTGAAACTACGCCCATGCCGAAGTTAACGGCAAAAATCTTTAGCCAGAAATGGTACAGCGAGCGCCAGACGTCGTTTTTGGTGCGCAGCCACATGCCTTCGAGCACCACCAGATAGCTGGCAAGACCGATGGTGATCGCAGGAAACAGGATATGAAACGAGACGGTAAAGGCGAACTGTATTCTGGCAAGATGAAACGCATCGAGTTCGAACATGGGCCGTACCTCGGGAACAGAGGGCGAACGAGTAATGCCAGGCAGCGCGGGCTGCCTGGCAAAACCGATTACGGTTTTTTCTTACCTGCGCCAAGCTCGGCGCCGGTTAGCGGATCGGCGTTGGGATCGGACTTCGTGCGTGCAGACATCGCTTTTACCAGCGTAGCCTGCTCTTTCGTCAGCGTAACGCTTGCACTGCCGTCACCACCGTCGACCGCTGGCTGGGGAGATTCCACGTAGTCGAAGTGCTTATCGCTGTTCCAGCTTCCGCGTACTTCTCCACCTTCAGACATATTGTAGTACTTGTTGGTGTACTCTTCGATCGGCGGCAGTTTGCCGGGCGGGAAATTATTACGAATGGACTGGAGCGCCTTCTCGAAAGAGAGCTGATGCGCCGCCTCACGCGTCATCAGAAACGCCAGCGCATCCTTAACGCCCGGATCGTCCGTCACGTTGATCAGCCGCTCATAGATGATCTTGGCTCTGGCCTCTGCCGCCACGTTAGAGCGCAGGTCGGCGGTTGGCTCACCGATGGTGTCAATATAAGCCGCGGTCCAGGGGACGCCTGCGGAGTTGGTCAGCGGCGTACCGCCCCCGTAAAGCAGCGACGTGATGTGGCTGTCGTTGCCGTTTTCGGTCATGGACCGATACAGTTCCGCTTCGCTTTCAACGCCTTCGGCCAGCTCGCCTTTTGCCCCTTTGTTAAGCATACCGACCAGGGTGCCGATGATTTCAAGGTGGCTTAACTCTTCGGTGGCAATATCCATCAGCATATCTTTACGGCCAGGATCGTCGTCGCTCAGCCCCTGAGTAAAGTAGCGGCAGGCGGCGGCAAGCTCGCCCTGCGGCCCGCCGAACTGCTCCAGCAAAAGGTTAGCCAGGCCCGGGTTAGGTTCAGCAACGCGAACCGTATACTGCAGTTGTTTTACGTGTCGGAACATACATTCTCCCTCTTGTTATTTTTTTGCTTCAACGCCGTCCGCATCAGAGCGCAGCAGGAACTGTTCCGTCGTCTGTGGAATGTGGCGAATCAGCCAGTCGGCCATTTCGCGCTCTTCCGCAAGGATGGTCTCTATGGCGGGGATCGAGGCGGTATCACCCGCATTTTTGGCCGCCGCCAGCAGGGAGGTGTAGCAGGCAATTTCGAACTGCTCGAAGACGTAGCCGCTGATGGAGCCTTTTACGATCTCATCGGAAGGGAACATGCCGCCAATGGATTGACCCAGTGCCGCCATTTTGCTCATTGAGTCTTTTAAAACCGAACGTGAAATATCATTGCGGTCGAGAATTTCCTCCAGCAATGTAATTTGGCGTTTTGTCTCACTAATATGTTGTTCAATGCGGGCACGTAAATCAGGATAATTTTCAATACGACTGGCCATAGATTCCAGCATCGATTCGGCTTGCTTTTCCATCGCATGGGCATCGCGCAGCCAATCATGGTAGTGTTCTACATGATTCATAATAAACTCCTGTGAGTTATTTGATCTAATTAAATGCTGATGCTCATTTATTTCCGGGGGTTAACCTTTTTGGGCTTTTTGGTTAATATTGCCAACGGCCAGATCGGTTAATTTAAGGTCGGTTTCTTTCTCTTCTTCCAGCGTTTCGGCGAGAAGTTTAACGGCTTTTTTATAGCCAAGCTGTTCTGCTAATGTCGCCAGGGTACCGTAGCTCGCTATTTCATAATGCTCGACTTTTTGCGCGGCAGCGATTAATGCCGCATCGCGCACTTCATTTTTCTCTGTACTCTCAATGACTTCGTTTGCTTCTTCAATCAGGCCTTCCATTGCCACGCATTTCATGCGCTTTAATTTAAGACCGGATTCCTGCTCAATAATTTGGTCTATACGCTCAATTTGTCCCTGCGTCTCTTCAAGGTGTGCCGTAAACGCGGCGCTAAGCTGTTCGCTTGAGGCGGCGCGGGAAAGTTTGCTTAGGGCACGAGTCAGCTGCTTCTCAGCGCTGTAGGTATCCGACAGGAGGTGAATAAAGACGTCTTCGATACTTTTCATGTTCATATTTATGTTCCCGTTAAATAAGTAAAGGGTACTGCGAGCCACCAGGCCCGCAGCATGCTCTCGGTTATTTATTTGAGACTTAAATAAGATCAGGAATTATCAGATTTACGGCCTCCGCCGTGACTGTTCTGTCCCCCTTTCTTACCTGCTTCAGACGCGCGTTGCGGATCGTTTTTGAAATTACCGCCGCTATGCTGGCCACCTTTCTTACCAGCTTCTGATGCTTTATCTCGGTCTTCTGCGAAATTACCGGAACCACCACGATGCTCTGCCATATATCAACCCTCTTGTTGCGTTTATGTCAGGAGATACGATTTTTATTTCGTATCAGTTGTCGTTCAGGTATTAACACTAGCCGTTATATCGAAAGAGTCAAACCGCAGTTTCGCTTTATTTATGTGCTCCCGCGTGCAGCGCTGAAATATACCGCTTCGTTGGCTGTGGGCTAAATGCTTTATAAAGCATCGATATATCCTCCGCTTACCCCTTTGATTTCTATAAAACTGCCGCTCAGCGCTGGGTTTATAATCCTAAACCAGACGTGAGTTTTAATTACATGAGTTTACAAAGCGCCGTCTGAGCGTGGCCAGAATATTGGGATTTTTCTTAAAATAGCTGCGAGCGGAGGAATTTTTTTGCTGGATACTTCTTTGTGAGTAAATGACATTGATTGCGGCGAAAATATTATTTCGCTACTCGTTAAATATTTACGATGAAAATAATTTTATTATTTTTAATAAAAGGCGTGATTATTCCGCAGCGTTAATGTGGGAATGTATTTCTCATTATTCAGTCAGGCTGAATAATGTTTGCCGTGAGAGCCACCGCTTACGGTCTTACCGGCGCTCCCTTTACTGTGCTATAACCCATTCATCAACATAATAACCACAGAGGCAATGTCGTGGATAAAGAGCTACTGGACGCGGGCTACCGGGCCTACACCGGTGAAAAAATTGACGTCTACTTCAACACGGGGATCTGCAAACATTCGGGAAACTGCGTCCGCGGCAGCGCGGCGCTTTTTAACCTGAAGCGCAAGCCGTGGATCGTTCCGGATGAAGTGGATGTAGACACAGTCGTACGCGTGATTGATACCTGCCCCAGCGGCGCGCTGAAGTACCGCCAAAAATAAGCGAGGAACCATGGATATTCTGGAAGGCCATAACAAATTTTACGTAAACGATGCAGACGGCAACCAGGTTGCGGAGATCGTTTTTGTCCCGACCGGCGAACACCTGAGCATTATCGAACACACTGACGTAGACGAGAGCCTGAAAGGGCAGGGTGTGGGCAAGCAGCTGGTGGCGAAGGTGGTAGAGAAGATGCGCGGTGAGAACCGTAAAATTATCCCGCTGTGTCCCTTTGCTAAGCACGAGTTTGATAACACGCGGGAATATGACGATATTCGCGCGTGAAATAAATGCCCGGCGTTGCGCCGGGCACTGCGGATTCACCCCACAAACATCACCGACACGCACAGCACGCCGACGATCAGCGTCAGCAGGTTGCCGAAGGAGCGATACTGTTTCAGCGGCGGGATCAGGTACGTTGACAGCGTCGGCATGATAAACAGGATCATGGCGATAAGCGGTCCGCTGATGGCGTAAATCATTGAGATCGCGTTCGGGTTAATGCAGCAGACCACAAAGGTAATCAGCGATACGCCCAGAATCGAAATCGCCCGGTTAAAGGCGCGGCTCTTCTTCACCCCCACCTGGTTCAGGCCAGACTTCACAATCTCCGTCGCCCCTTCAATCACCCCAAAATAGGTGCCGAGGAACGATTTCGACATCGCGATAATTGCCACAATAATGCCCGAAATGCCCAGCCAGGCCGGAGAAGAGGGCATCATCGACAGGGCGGACAGGATCGTAACCCCTTCCTCCTTCGCCGCCACGATATACGACGGCGGAATGGAGAGCAGGCAGCTGAACACGAAGAACAGCACGCTCAGGCAGATTACCAGGTACGCCACCTTCATGATTTTTTTGCATTTACCCATGGCCTCATCACCGTATTTCTCGCGACGGTCAACGGCAAACGTCGAGATAATCGGGGTATGGCTAAAAGCGAAAACCATCACCGGGATCGAAATCCACACCTGATGCAGCGTATGTTGGTCGAACGCCATCTGGCTGGTAAGCAGCGACGGCTGCCAGCTCCCGGTCAGGTAGAGCGAGACAAACAGGAAATAGGCAATCAGCGGGAACACCAGAAAGCCCATGACCTTGATGGTGATATGCCGCCCCATCAGGAAGATCAGGTTCAGCACCAGCACCACGCCAAAACTCACCAGCATGCGCACGCCGGTATCGACCGTCATCCGTTTCGCCAGTTGCTCGGTGAAGGAGTTGGTTATCGCCACGGCATAAATCAGCACCACCACGAAGAAGGCGACGAAGTAGAGCGTGGTGATCAGGTTTCCTATCTTCTTACCGTAGTAATGCGAAACGGCACCGGTGATCCCTTCGCTGCCTTTCGTCTTTGCCGACAGGATAAACTGCGCCAGCGCTTTATGCGGCCAGTAGGTTAATGGATACGCCACAAGGGCGGTAATAAGCAGGACAATTGCGCCTGCGGAGCCGAGCTGGATGGGCAGGAACAGCGTTCCTGCGCCCACGGCCGTGCCATAGAGGGCGAAACTCCAGAGAGTCTCTTCTTTAGACCAAATTTTCGACATTAGAGCAACGTATCAACTATAAAAACGAACAAAAAGGAGTGCAATTTACCATAATTATGCGGGGAGGGGGCGTTTGCTTCGTGAAGAGAGTGGCCGGAACGGGTGTCCGGCCAGCGTGGTGTTAGCCTGCGAGGGCGCGCCGCTGCTGGCGGCGCTTGATCACTTTCTCGCGCAGGGTGTCATACGCCCAGTTATAGAACATGGTATACGGCAGGAAGAACAGGAAGAAACCGATTTCCAGCGTGAATGCCTGGAGCAGCGTCACGCCCAGCACGGCAGCGACGATGGTCACGCCAATCACGATAAAGCCGCATTCGAACCCTAACGCGTGCAGGGCGCGCACCTTCGCCGTGCGCGTAACGCGCTGAACGGGCCAGAAGCGGTCAAAGCCGACGTTATAGATAATATTCCAGAGCATCGCGGTGGTGGCCAGGATAATGGTTAGCCCGCCCATCTCGACCACGGAACGCTGCATTAACCACGCCGCCGTCGGGGCGAGGATCGCGGTGGCAATCCCTTCAAAGCAGACGGCGTGAAAGATCCGCTCCGGCAGTTTTCGTTGGAGTGCATCCTGATGTTGCATAGTGACCTCATTAATTCGCCGGTATGGGCGTTGATGCGGCCTATTTTTATCGCAAAAGATGATATATAAAAGATGGTATCCATCGATAAAATAGATACATCATGCGCTACTCCCCCGAAGCCCTTACCGCCTTTGTTGAAACGGTTGCTGCCGGTTCCTTTTCCGCCGCCGCGCGTCGCCTGCGTAAAAGCCAGTCTACCATCAGCACCTCCATTGCTAACCTTGAGGCCGACCTGGGGTTTGATCTGTTTGACCGCTCGGCGCGCCAGCCGGTATTAACCGCCCAGGGGGAGCAGGTGCTGGGGTATGTACAGTCGATCCTCGCGGCCAGCGCGCGTCTCGACGAGCTCGCCGTTTCATTAACGGCGCAAACGGAGGCGCGGCTGACGTTCGTCCTTTCCGATACGCTGAACCCTGACGTGCTGGAAGATCTGATGAAGCAGTTCGACCAGCGTTTTCCCCATACGGAATTCGAATGTCTGATTGGCGAGGAAGAGGATGTTATCGACCTGCTGCAGAAGGAGCGGGCGCAGGTTGGGCTGACGGAAGCGCGCGACGGCTACCCAACGGATATCGGCGTGACGCGGCTTCCCCTGCAGACCCGGATGGCGATCTACGTATCGGCGGAGCACCCCCTTGCCGGACAGCACGAGGTCAAGGCCGATGAACTTCACGGCTGGCGCGAGCTGCGGCTGAGCACCTATCTCGAACGCGAGGCGACGCTCGCGCGCGGGCCGGTCTGGTCAGCGCCGAATTACCTGTTACTCTTGAGTATGGCCGTACAGGGATTCGGCTGGTGCGTGTTGCCGTGCGCGCTGGTGGATGAGTTCGCGGCGGCGAAATCACTGGTGCAGCTGAACGTACCCGGCTGGCCGCGCGCGATCGGTATCGATCTGCTGTGGAACAAGCGATCCCCTCCCGGCGTTGCCGGAAGCTGGCTGCGCCAGTATTTGCAGGACGCACGTTAATCCTTGTGATTAAACTCACTAATTTTAAACAATTACGATAATTGTTGATAACAATCCTCTACTATCCTCCTGTCATTTAGCACAGAGGTCGTGATGAAAGATGTCGTTATAGTGGGTGCGTTGCGTACGGCTATCGGCTGTTTTCAGGGAGCGCTGGCGCGTCACTCTGCCGTTGAACTGGGCAGCGTGGTGGTGAAAGCGCTGGTGGAACGCAGCGGGATTGCCGGACATGAAATTGATGAGGTGATCCTGGGCCAGGTTCTGACCGCCGGCGCGGGGCAAAACCCTGCCCGTCAGGCAGCGCTGAAGGGCGGCTTGCCCAATACCGTCTCCGCGATCACCATCAACGACGTCTGTGGCTCAGGGCTAAAAGCGCTGCACCTTGCTACCCAGGCCATTCAGTGCGGCGAGGCGGATGTGGTTATCGCCGGCGGGCAGGAGAACATGAGCCGGGCCCCCCACGTGCTGACCGACAGCCGCACCGGCGCCCAGCTGGGGAATAGCCAGCTGCTCGACAGCCTGGTGCACGACGGCCTCTGGGATGCCTTCAACGATTATCATATGGGCGTGACGGCGGAAAACCTGGCGCGTGAATACGGCATCAGCCGTGAGCTTCAGGACGCCTGGGCGCTCAGCTCGCAGCAAAAAGCCCGCGCCGCCATTGACGCCGGGCGCTTTCGTGACGAGATCGTTCCTGTCAGCACCCAGCGTCAGAACGGTGACCCCCTGGTGGTGGATACCGATGAACAGCCGCGCACCGATACCAGTGCAGAAGGGCTGGCAAAGCTCAACCCGGCGTTTGAGACGCTCGGTTCGGTCACGGCGGGAAACGCCTCTTCCATCAATGACGGTGCCGCCGCCGTGATGATGATGAGCGAAAGCAAAGCGCTCGAGCTTAATCTCCCCGTGCTGGCGCGAATCAAAGCCTTCGCCAGCGTGGGGGTTGATCCTGCCTTTATGGGGATCGCGCCGGTGTATGCCACGCGCCGCTGTCTGGAACGCGCCGGCTGGCAGCTTTCCGAGGTGGATCTGATTGAAGTCAACGAAGCTTTTGCCGCCCAGGCCATCTCGGTGGGCAAAATGCTGGAGTGGGATCCGCTGCGGGTCAACGTCAACGGCGGAGCGATTGCGCTCGGTCATCCGATTGGCGCATCCGGCTGTCGCATCCTGGTGTCCTTAGTTCACGAAATGAAAAAGCGTAACGCCCGTAAGGGGATCGCCACGCTCTGCATCGGCGGTGGGCAAGGGGTGGCGCTGGCCATCGAGCGGTAATATCCGTTCAGCTTAAGAGAACCTCCCGCCGGGAGGTTTTTTTTTACATTCAGAACGAGATATTTACCCTTATCAGTTCATTCTCAGGTATAAATTGAATAATCGCGCCCTTAATTATTCGCTTCGCTAACGGCTTACTGTGATCTCTCCCCGGAAATTTACCCTTAAGTTCCCCTTTTTGTTGATGGGGCTCACGTCGATCTTTGCCAAAAAAAATGAAACAAATAATTACGATCCTGGTCACTAAAATAACGTTATATAAAAAATAAACTGCAGTTCCATAAAAACGAAACGTTATTTTAATTGAGGGTTTTTTTCATGTTTAAGAAATCTCTGGCTCTTGCTTCTCTTATTGGTGCATCTTTCGCGGCTAACGCTGTTACCGTCGATCTGCGCCATGAATACATCGACAGCGGCTCGAATGCGGACCGCGTCTCGGTCTCGCACCGCTTTGCAAACGGCTTAGGTTTTTCTGTGGAAGCAAAGTGGAAGTCAGGCGGCGATAAGGCCGACCAGCCGTTTGCGGACGTAGTGGGTAACGGCCATGAAGACCAAATTAGCTGGCGCTGGAAAGCGACTGACAATATTGCGCTGACGCCGGCATTCACGATTGAAAGTAATGACAGTCGTACTATCTATAAGCCGAACCTCCATTTGCAATATAGCTTCGATAATGGTTTCTACGTGGCGGCACGTTACCGTTATGAATATACCCGCTATCCATCTAGCGCCAATAAAGAAGATGACAAAGTGAACCGTGGCGATGCCTGGGTAGGTTGGGTATTAGGCGACTGGCGTACCGAGCTGAACTATGTTTACGCGAAAAGCTCTGAGGGTATGATTCGTAATAACAACAAAGATTATTCGAACGAATATAACGCCAAGCTGGCGTACAAATGGGATAAGAACTGGGCGCCGTATGTTGAAGTGGGTAACGTGGGCGTGAAAGAGACCGACGAACGCCAGACCCGTTTCCGTTTAGGCGTGGCATATTCCTTCTGATCGTATTATTCCTTCAGTAATAACCGCCGGGTGGCGCTAGCGCTTACCCGGCCTACTTATACCCTCCACTCAGGCAGGCCGCCACCACCCAAAAAAAAGCCCTCCATAAAGGAGGGCAAGGCCAGTTACAGAAACACTAACTCAAATCATGCTTGCAACATTTCAGGTTGCTCGGGGAGTTTCGCGATATAGAGCGCCGGCTTGCCGTCTTTATCGGAACTGTACAGCACCGCCTTATCATCCGGAGTAAAGGAGGGATGCGGATGGGTGACCTGGCGGCTGTTGGCCACCGTCGCCCAGGAGGTATCGTGACGGGCGATGCGGAAGTAGGCTTTCTTCGCCACGTCAAAAGCATAAAGGTACGGATCGTTATCGATGGTGTAACCGCCGGTGTCCTTCACATCAACCGGTGTGCCGGAACCGTCGCCCACCAGCAGCGTGCCGTCGAAGTTGCTCATCAGGTGTGAGCAGGCAGGCATCTGCATTACTTCTTCGTTCACGCCGGTGTCAGGGTTAAAGCTGGAAATAGTGCGGCCCTGTTGGCCTTTTAGATAGGAGACGTACACCAGCGCAGAACCGTTCGGCACCCAGAATTCATGCGTGCAGCTTTCACCTTCGGCGTGCTCTTTAACCTTACGCACGTTGCTGCCGTCTTCGTTGACCAGCCACATGCGGGCGTCGACCAGATCGTGCGGGCCTTCATGACAAAACGCGACCGTACCGTCATCAAACGGGCGATAGATAGGGTGCCCCAGCCAGTTCTTCTCTTCATGGATGGTGGAGCTTGCGCCAGTTTTCAGATCCACGCGCAGCAGGCGGCAGTGCGGCCCTTTGTGGAAGAAATCGTGGAAAATTTTCCAGTCATTGAGCGGCGTCCAGTCGCTTATGGCGATCTCAATGCCGACCAGTTTGGTGCAGTCGCTGTTGGCGACCCAGGTGCCGTAACCGACCCACTCATCAGAGACGCGATACACTTCGCGCTCCACCAGCGTCTGCAAATTCACTTCCAGCAGGGTGCGATCGTTTTTCACGTAGTAGAAGGAGGTGTCATCGGGCGAGAGGAAGCCGCCGAAGGTGTTATCGCCCGCGCCTTCCGTCAGCTGTAGCGCCTCGGCGTTCTTCAGATCCAGAAGGTAATAGTTCCAGTGGCCGTCGAACTCGCCTGCGAACAGCAGGTGGCTACCGTCATTAAAGAAGCACTTCTGGTAAAAGTAGTTGCGATGACAGGTTACTTCCGGGGGGGTCAGGCGGGTGACTTCCACGCCTGTATCCGGATCGCGGCTGACCTCGTAGTTCAGCTTGACCCGCATACCTTTAGCCATAGTGCACTCCTTTGTAGAAAAGATGAGTTAAAAAGTTGGTATTAAATTATCAAAACATCGTTTCAATATGTGTGACTGAAGGCGCAATTCGCGAGAATCATTGATGCGAATTATATCCTCCTGGCATTATCGTGATCGAAACACCATTTCCGGCATTAAGATGCAGAAAAAGTGAAACGATGTTTTAAATGTAATTGAAATGCCTAATTTCAGCGGATATTATGTGCTCATCAAGAAAACGGAACGTCGTTTCGTTAATTATCTTTGCCTACGGGCACGACTAATTCTGGAGGTTACCGTGGACATCAGACAAAGCATCCACAGCGCGCATGCGAAAACGCTGGATACCCAGGGGCTGCGCGACGAGTTTTTAGTTGAGCAGGTGTTTGAGGCTGACAGGTACACCATGGTCTACAGCCACATCGACCGCATCATTGTGGGCGGGATTATGCCCGTCGCAAAAACCGTCTCGGTGGGCGGTGAGGTGGGCAAACAGCTGGGCGTGAGCTACTTTCTGGAGCGCCGCGAGCTGGGCGTAATTAACATCGGTGGGCCGGGCACCATCACCGTCGACGGGCAATGCTATGAGATAGGCCATCGCGACGCGCTGTATGTCGGAAAAGGGGCGAAAGAGGTGGTCTTTGCCAGCATCGACAGCGCTAAACCGGCGAAGTTTTACTACAACTGCGCCCCGGCACACAGCACCTACCCAACGAAAAAAGTGACGCCAGCGGACGTAGCGCCGGTCACGCTCGGGGATAACCTCACCAGCAACCGCCGCACCATCAACAAATATTTCGTTCCGGATGTGCTGGAAACCTGCCAGCTCAGCATGGGGCTGACCGAGCTTGCGCCGGGCAACCTCTGGAACACCATGCCGTGCCACACGCACGAGCGCCGTATGGAAGTCTATTTCTACTTCAACATGGATGAAGACGCCTGCGTGTTCCACATGATGGGACAACCGCAGGAAACGCGCCACATCGTGATGCACAACGAGCAGGCGGTGATTTCTCCAAGCTGGTCTATTCACTCAGGCGTGGGAACGAAGGCCTACACCTTTATCTGGGGTATGGTCGGTGAGAACCAGGTCTTTGATGACATGGACCACGTCGCTGTAAAAGATCTGCGCTAGTCGCGGGCAGTTAAGCATAAACCTGCCTGTTCGTGACAGGCGCTGAAAGATTAAGGAACAAACATGATTCTGGATGCATTTTCTCTGCAGGGTAAAGTGGCTGTGGTTTCCGGTTGTGACACCGGTCTGGGCCAGGGTATGGCGTTAGGTCTGGCGGAAGCGGGCTGTGATATCGTCGGTATCAACATCGTTGAGCCAACGGAAACCATCGAGCGCGTCACCGCGCTGGGCCGTCGTTTCCTGAGCCTGACGGCCGACCTGCGTAAAATCGACGCTATTCCGGAGCTGCTGGATCGTGCGGTAGCGGAATTCGGCCATATCGACATTCTGGTGAACAACGCCGGCCTGATCCGTCGTGAAGACGCGATTAACTTCAGCGAGCGCGACTGGGACGACGTGATGAACCTGAACATCAAGAGCGTGTTCTTTATGTCTCAGGCGGCGGCGAAGCACTTCATCGCGCAGGGTAAAGGCGGCAAGATCATCAACATCGCTTCCATGCTCTCCTTCCAGGGCGGCATCCGCGTGCCGTCTTACACCGCATCGAAAAGCGCGGTGATGGGCGTAACCCGTCTGCTGGCAAACGAGTGGGCGCAGCACAACATCAACGTCAACGCGATTGCGCCGGGCTACATGGCGACCAACAATACCCAGCAGCTGCGCGCTGACGAAGAGCGTAGCGCGGCGATCCTTGAGCGCATCCCTGCGGGACGCTGGGGTCTGCCGAGCGATCTGATGGGGCCGATTGTGTTCCTGGCATCCCCGGCATCGGACTACATCAACGGTTATACCGTGGCCGTCGACGGCGGCTGGCTGGCGCGTTAATTCTGCCCGTAATAAGAACCTCTGCCTGATGGCGGAGGTTTTTTTGCTCAAAAATTACCGTAGTCCATATCGATAAAGATGAAAAATCCATACTGAAAAATCATAAATGACGGTAATCACACTTTTATTGCTTAAATATTAGTTAATTAATAAAAATGCGCGAATATTCATTATTCGTTGAAATTGTAATGTCCATCACAGAACGCAATGGCGTAGCGAATTAATCCATATCTTCGCGAGTTCCGGCCTGACACTTTTCCTCGCTTTCTCGTAATTTCACTTAACGAATTTCGCTGTTCAGGCAGGAAACTATGACTTCTATAAATGACTCTACCTTGATGCCCGCTGCGCTACGCGATACCCGCCGCATGAACCAGTTTGTCTCTATTGCGGCCGCCGTGGCCGGTTTACTGTTCGGCCTGGATATCGGCGTGATTGCCGGTGCGCTGCCGTTCATTACCGATCACTTTACGCTGAGTAACCGCCTGCAGGAGTGGGTGGTCAGCAGCATGATGCTCGGCGCGGCCATCGGCGCGCTGTTCAACGGCTGGCTGTCGTTCCGTCTTGGCCGCAAATACAGCCTGATGGTCGGGGCGATTTTGTTTGTGGCAGGCTCTATTGGCTCCGCGTTTGCCAGCAATGTTGAAGTCCTGCTGCTTTCCCGCGTGCTGCTCGGCGTGGCGGTGGGGATTGCCTCCTACACCGCGCCGCTGTATCTCTCCGAGATGGCGAGCGAGAACGTGCGCGGCAAGATGATCAGTATGTATCAGCTGATGGTGACGCTCGGCATCGTGCTGGCGTTCCTCTCCGATACCTACTTCAGCTACAGCGGCAACTGGCGCGCGATGCTGGGCGTGCTGGCGCTGCCTGCACTGCTGCTGATTGTGCTGGTGATTTTCCTGCCGAACAGCCCGCGCTGGCTGGCGCAAAAAGGGCGCCACGTGGAGGCGGAAGAAGTGCTGCGTATGCTGCGCGACACCTCGGAAAAAGCGCGCGAAGAGCTGAACGAAATCCGCGAAAGCCTGAAGCTGAAGCAGGGCGGCTGGGCGCTGTTTAAGATTAACCGCAACGTACGCCGTGCGGTGTTCCTCGGTATGCTGCTGCAGGCGATGCAGCAGTTTACCGGAATGAACATCATCATGTATTACGCGCCGCGCATCTTCAAAATGGCCGGGTTCACGACCACCGAGCAGCAGATGATTGCCACGCTGGTGGTGGGGCTGACCTTTATGTTCGCCACGTTCATTGCGGTATTCACCGTGGACAAAGCCGGGCGTAAACCGGCGCTGAAAATCGGTTTTAGCGTGATGGCGATCGGCACGCTGATCCTCGGCTACTGCCTGATGCAGTTTGATAACGGCACCGCGTCAAGCGGGCTGTCGTGGCTCTCCGTCGGCATGACCATGATGTGCATCGCCGGCTATGCGATGAGCGCCGCGCCGGTGGTGTGGATCCTCTGCTCTGAGATCCAGCCGCTGAAATGCCGAGATTTTGGCATCACCTGTTCGACCACCACTAACTGGGTATCGAACATGATCATCGGCGCGACCTTCCTCACGCTGCTCGATTCAATTGGCGCTGCCGGAACCTTCTGGCTCTACACGGTGCTGAACGTGGCGTTTATCGGTGTGACGTTCTGGCTGATCCCGGAAACCAAAGGCGTGACGCTGGAGCATATTGAACGCAAGCTGATGGCGGGGGAGAAATTGCGGAACATCGGCATCTAGCTATAGCGACTCGCGGGGTAGCCACGGGCTGGCGACCCGCACGGTTTCACGATGGCTGTCGCCGTTAATAATATGCAGGGCGCTCAGGCGCCCGATTTCATAATGCGGCAGCTGCACCGTTGAGAGCGGCGGTAAGAACAAATCGCCGATCCCCACCATGTTGTCATACCCCACAACCGCAACATCCTTTGGGATACGCAAGCCCTGTCCCAGCAGCGTCTGATAAACCATGAACGCAATGCGGTCGTTGCCGCAAATCACGGAGTCGAAAAGCGGTTTTCGCTTTTGAATATGCGCCAAAACAATGGCAGGAATATCGCGATAGTGTTCATCGCCGTAATCCATATAGCAGTGATCCAGCGAATTTGGGTCTATCCCCGCTTCCCGACAGGCAAGTTCCAGCCCCTCGCGACGGCGGAGGGTTGCCAGATGGTTAGCCGGCAGGTGCAGGCATAGCGGACGGCGGTAGCCCGCGGCCAGCAGAGCCTGCACCGCAGAAAACTGGCCCTGCCGATCGTCCGGGATATAGCTTGGCACCGGATCGTGCAAACTCTCGCAATTTGCCAGCACGCAGGGGAGGGTCAACAGCTTTGCGGGAAATGGCACCTTGCGCAGCCCCATGGTCGTATAGATTATTCCGTCCGGGCGATGCGAGAGCAAAAGGTCGACAATAGTTTCCGGGCTATCGTCGGAAAACATGTTGACCACAAAGCTGTTCCAGCCGTGCGCCCGCGCGGTTTCCTCAATCGACAGCGTAATGTCTACCGAAAACGGCGTTGTCACCGTGTCCAGCGCCAGCACCCCAATTGTGTTCGGCATGGCGTGCGCCCCGCGAATTTTTTTCGCCGACAGGTCGGGCACGTAATGGGTCTGCTCAATAGCGGCCTGAACCCGCGCCAGCGTCTCCGGTTTCAGCCTTTCCGGGCTGTTCAGCGCGCGGGAAACCGTCATCAGTGACACATTGGCCAGCTTTGCCACATCCTTAAGCGATGCCATATTGATTACTCCGCCATTGCCGTCTTAGAACTACGTTGCTGATTAAAAAGGTCGTTCGATATTCTATCGCACACGTGCGGGGCGTGCTGGAGAGAAATAGTTGATCGCGATCGCACCCCTTTAATGTTAACGTTAACTTTTGTGATTAACATCATGAATTTCAGCAAAATGACATGTGTTAGTTCGTTTGTTAACGTTACCATTTGCGACATTACTCCAACATGAGAATGCCACGATGAAAACGCATCACTCTCAAAACTATCCATTATTAAGTGCGTTATTGTTTTTCTTCTTTGTTTGTTGGTCCTCTTCCGGATCTCTGCTCTCTATCTGGCTGCACCAGGAGGTCGGGCTCAAGCCGGGGGATACCGGCATTATCTATGCGGTGCTCTCCGTCTCCGCGCTGTTTGCACAGGTGTGCTACGGTTTTATTCAGGACAAGCTCGGCCTGCGTAAAAATCTGCTCTGGTATATCACCGTACTGCTGATCCTCTCTGGCCCCGCCTATTTGCTGTTTGGCTACCTGCTTAAAATTAACGTGCTGCTGGGCAGCATTTTCGGCGGGATTTATATCGGCCTGACCTTTAATGGCGGCATCGGTGTGCTTGAGTCCTATACCGAGCGTGTGGCACGACAGAGCCAGTTTGAGTTTGGCAAGGCGCGGATGTGGGGCTCGCTGGGCTGGGCGGTGGCGACGTTCTTCGCGGGTTTACTCTTCAACATCAACCCAAAACTCAACTTTGCTGTTGCAAGCTTATCTGGCCTGGTCTTTTTCGTTTTGCTGGCGCGGCTGCGGGTTTTCTCTGCCTCGCAGGCGATGGAAGAAGCGGTGGCGGGCGGTAAGGTGACGCTGGAAGACGCGCTGCGACTGCTGACCCTGCCGCGCTTTTGGGCGCTGGTATTCTTCGTGATCGGCACCTGCATTTACGGCGTTTACGATCAGCAATTTCCGGTCTACTTCTCTTCTCAGTTTCCGACGCTGCAGGAAGGGAACGCCATGTACGGCTATCTGAACTCGTTCCAGGTCTTTCTGGAGGCGGCGGGGATGTTCTGTGCGCCATGGTTCGTCAACCGCATCGGTGCGAAAAACGGCCTTATCTTCGCCGGAATGGTGATGGCGGCACGCATGGTTGCTTCCGGGCTGGTGGAAGGTCCGCTGCTTATCTCCATCACCAAACTGTTGCACGCGGTAGAGTTGCCGATCCTGCTGGTCGCTATCTTTAAATACAATAGTCTGCACTTCGACAGACGTCTCTCATCCACGCTGTACCTGGTGGGCTTTGCGTGCACCAGCTCGGTTATTGCCACCGTACTTTCGCCGCTGGCGGGCTACAGCTACGAGAAGTACGGCTTCGCCCAGTCCTATCTGATTATGGGACTGCTGGTGTTCAGCACCACCTTTATCTCCATCTTCCTGCTGCGATCCGCCAGGTCGTCTTCCGATCCGCTGGTCTCGCAACCTTCCGCTATATGAAACGAAAAGAGTGAAAACGATGATGTACACCATTTCCAACGCAGAACAGGAACTACAGGCTAAACGCGAGGCGCTGAACGTAAGATGGTATCCGCGCTACCACCTGGCCGCCCGTGCGGGCTGGATGAATGACCCGAATGGGCTGGTATGGTTTGACGGCTGGTACCACGCGTTTTACCAACACCACCCGTATTCGACAGAATGGGGCCCAATGCACTGGGGGCATGCGCGCAGTAAAGATCTGGTGCACTGGGAACATTTGCCGGTGGCGCTCGCCCCGGAAGGCCCGGAGGACAAAGACGGGTGCTTCTCCGGTTCGGCAGTGGTTGATGGCGATACGCTGGCGCTGATTTACACCGGGCATAAATTTCATGGCGATCCCGGTGATGAGGCCAACCTTTATCAGGTCCAGTGTCTGGCGACCAGTCGCGACGGTATTCACTTTGAACGTCAGGGTATTGTGGTGGAAACACCTGCAGGCATGCATCATTTCCGCGATCCGAAAGTGTGGCGCGAAGGGGATGCCTGGTACATGATCGTTGGCGCTCGCGACGGTGATACCGGGCAGGTGCGGCTGTATCGATCGGCCGATCTGCGCCAGTGGCACGACGCGGGCGTTCTTGATGAAGCCGAAAAAGAGATGGGCTATATGTGGGAGTGTCCGGATTTCTTCACCCTCAACGGCAAGCGCGTTCTGATGTTCTCTCCCCAGGGGCTTGTGGCAAACGGCTACCAGAACCGCAATCTGTTCCAGAGCGGGTATCTGCTCGGTGAGTGGCAGCCAGGGCAGGCGTTTGTCCGCGAAGGCGGCTTTGTTGAAATGGACCACGGCCACGACTTTTATGCCCCGCAAAGTTTCCTGACGCCAGATGGCCGGCGCATTGTCATAGGCTGGCTGGACATGTGGGAGTCGCCGCAGCCGGAGAAACAGGACGGGTGGGCGGGCATGCTGTCGCTGCCGCGCGAGCTGAGCCTGAGCGCGAATAACCGCCTGCAAATGCGTCCAGCTAAAGAGGTGGAGGGGATGCGCGGTGCCTGGTTCCCGTGGCCGGTCACCACGGTGAAAAACCAGCAGAGCGTGATGATGGAAAACGGCGGGGCGCTGGAGGTCATCCTTCACTGGGACTGTGCCAACAGCAGCGCCGAGCAGTACGGACTGCGTTTCGGTGATGGCCTGCGCGTCTATGTTGATGCGCAGATGCAGCGGCTGGTGCTGGAGCGCCACTACCCGCAGTTTGGCCTGTGCGGCATGCGCAGCGTGCCCGTAACCGAAGGGAAGGCGCTGACGCTGCGGCTGTTCTTCGACAGTTCGTCGGTGGAAGTTTTTGTTAACGACGGTGAGGCTTGCCTGAGCAGCCGTATTTATCCGGACGCTGACCGTCGGGATTTAGCGTTATTCGCCTGGAGCGGTTCGGCCGTTTTAACCGAGGCCGGTGCCTGGCAGCTTGAGTAACCTCTGATACCGATGTGCCTTTCCGCATCGCGGAAAGGCACAGCTTGTCGCCCTGCTAAGCGCAGGACGAGCAGGGAGGAGACGCTTAGCGCATCGCGCGTTTCAGGATGCGTTCAGCCTGACGCTGGAAGTCAGCGGCGGCCTCTTCCACGCTTTTCTGGCCGTAGTCGATGTACTGCAGAGAGGTGCCGAACTGGGCCACAATCTGCGGATCGTCAAAGTAAGGCGACACGGAGAGTTTGGCGGGCAGAGACTGCGCCAGACGCAGGCCGGCAACGGACGGATCGCTCTCTTTGATGGTGCCGTCTTCGGTCAGGAACTGCACCGCCGCTTTGCTCAGCGGCACGCCGCGCTCCAGGCCCAGCGTATCCACCCCCTCTTTGCTGTTCAGCAGGAAATTAATCAGCTTCGCGGCCGCTTCCGGGTTTTTGGTCGATTTACCGATCGACAGCATCTGCGCCGGTTTGAAGAACAGGCCCGCATCGGTTGCGCCCGGCAGCATTGGGTAGCTGCCCAGCGCCAGCTTCGCCGGCGGCTTCAGGTTGTCGGAATATTTGTTGATGGTGGAGTTCCACATATAGGTGCCGCCCCATTCTCCCTGGATCCACGGCTTCATCTCATACATGTTGCTCTTGCCAAACGAGGCATAGTATTTGGTATCCGGCATCACGTGGCTGTCCACCAGCTTTTTGTAGGTCTGGAAGAACTCCACCCACTGCTCTTTGCTGTAGGAGAATTTTTTGGTTTTCTCGTCCACGGCGGGAATGTTGTACTTCTGGATCATGTACGAGTTCAGCAGCGCCAGCGTGTCCTGGTGCTCCAGCACCACCGGATAGTACTGCTTGCCGAGCTTGCTCTCGAACGTCTTGCCCGCGGCCATCAGCTCGTCCCAGGTTTTCGGGTATTCAACGCCCGCTTTTTTCCAGGTCTCGTCGTTGAAGTAGAACACGCGCGCGGTCACCGAGATCGGAATGCCGTTCAGCTTGCCGTTCACGGTGGTGGACTGCAGCTCTTTCGGATCGAACTGCGTCAGGTCAATGACGTCCTTCATCTTGTTCAGATCGTAAAAGCCGTCGCCGGTTTTGGAGAAGATCGGCAGCCAGTTCCAGTTGGTCTGCATCACGTCCGGCTCGGTGCCGCCCGCAATCTGGGTGGTCAGACGGGAGAGGTGGCCGTCCCAGCCGGTGTATTCAGCCTTCACGTTGATGTCAGGGTTCTGCTTATGGAACTCTTCCAACGCTTTCAGCGTGACCTGGTGACGACCGTTGCCGCCCCACCAGGACATACGTAAATCAACATCTTGCGCCATCGATGGCAGCGCGGTAAGGCCCAGGGTAGCGGAGATTGCTGCGCTTAAAAGCACTTTTTTCATTTTTATAACTCCATCAGAGAGAGATGTTCTGCTCGGTTTTTGCGTCAAAAATATGACACTTATTCATATCAAACTTGAAGTACACCTTACGGTGAAGGCCTTTATCGATCATTGGCTTAGCTTCATCGGAAGGAATTCGGGCGGTCAGCTCGTAGTCCGCGACTTTCAGGTACACGAAGAATTCGTGGCCCATGTTCTCGACGCGCACCATCTCGCCGCTGCAGCCGCCGTCCTGGAACGGTTCGTCAGAGAGCGACACGAATTCCGGGCGCACGCCGTAGAAAACCTCCTGACCGGCGTAAGCGGAAACTTTCTCCTGCTTTTCCGCGTTTAGCGGCATGGTTTCATTGCCGATGGCAATATGCAGCTGGCCCGCGTTGTCCGCCAGCTGGCACTTGCGAATGTTCATCTCCGGCGCGCCGATAAAGCCCGCCACGAACATGTTCTTCGGCTTGTGGTAGAGGTTATCCGGCGTATCCACCTGCATGATGTGGCCCAGCTTCATCACGCAGATGCGGTCGCCCATGGTCATCGCTTCGGTCTGGTCGTGCGTCACGTAAACGGTGGTCGCCGGTTTGCCCGAGGCCTTCAGCTGCTTGTGGAGGTCAGAGATACGGATGCGCATCGAGGCGCGCAGCTTGGCGTCGAGGTTCGACAGCGGCTCATCGAACAGGAACACGTCCGGCTTTTTCACAATCGCACGGCCTACGGCCACGCGCTGCGCCTGGCCGCCGGAAAGCTGGCGCGGCAGACGGTCCAGCAGCTCATCCAGCTCAAGGATTTTGGCCGCTTCATTTACCTGAGCTTCAATCTGATCTTTCGGCAGCTTGCTCAGCTTCAGGCCGAAGGCCAGGTTTTCGCGCACGGTCATGTGCGGATAGAGCGCGTAGTTCTGGAACACCATCGCAATCCCGCGCTCTTTCGGCGCGAGGTTGTTCACAATCTTCTCGCCAATACGCACTTCGCCGCCGCTGATGGTCTCCAGCCCGGCCAGCATGCGCAGGGTGGTGGATTTGGCGCAGCCGGACGGTCCGACGATCACCATGAATTCCCCTTCAGCGATCTTAAGGTCGATAGCATGTACCGCTTTGAAGCCGTTGGAGTAAACCTTTTCCAGTTTGTTGAAGATAACTTCAGCCATGATATTTCCCTCTTAACCTTTAATTCCGCTGCTGGTGACGCCCTGTACGAAGTAGCGCTGTGCCAGGAAGAAGACAATGATGGATGGCAGAATGGAGATGCTCGCCATTGCCAGAATTTCGTTCCACGGCGCACCTTCGGTGACGTCGATGGACATTTTCAGAGCCAGTGCAATCGGGTATTTGTCCACGCTGTAGACGTAGATCAGCGGCCCGATGAAGTCGTTCATAGACCACATGAACTGGAACAGCGCGACGGAGATAATGGCCGGTTTCAGGATCGGTACCACCACGTACCACAGCACCTGGAAGGAGTTACAGCCGTCAATTTGCGCCGCTTCTTCCATGTCACGCGGTACGCCGCGCAGGAACTGGATCAGCATGAAGACGAAGAACCCTTGCGTAGCGAAGGCCAGCGGCAGGTACAGCGGCATATAGCTGTTCAGCATGCCCATTTCACGGAACATCAGGTACTGAGGGATCAGCAGCACGGTGCTTGGCAGCAGCATCGTGGTGATGAGCGTGGCGAACCAGAATTTCTTCCACGGGATCTCGAAGCGGGCAAAGCCGTACGCCACGATGGTGGAGGAGATAATGGTCAGTATCACTTTCGGGATCACATACTTAAAGGTGTTCAGCATGTAGTGGCCGAAGTTGTATTCGGTCCCGGTTTTCCAGCCGTTCACGAAGCCATCCCAGGTCGCGTGGGCAGGCCAGAGGCTCAGGGTGGTGAAGATCTCGTGGTTCGGTTTGAACGACGCCGAGAACATCCACACCAGCGGATAGAGCATCAGCAGGCCGACAAGCAGCAGGATCACGTAGCGAATACTGGCGTTGATTTTCTCTCTGCGCAGCGTGCGGGCGACTTCGCGCTCGGCAACGCTTCGTGCCGTGGAGAGTTGTTGGATATCAGCCATTTTTGCCTCCTTTATCGGCGGAGTAGAACACCCAGTATTTCGAAGACTTAAAGGCGATACCGGCAAAGACGGCGACCACCAGGAACAGAACCCACGCCAGCGCTGCGCCGTAGCCCATATCGAAGTATTTGAACGCGGTGTCGTAGATGTAGAGCGAGAACAGGTAGGTCGAATAGGTTGGCCCGCCGCCGGTAATCACGTACGGCCCGGTAAATTCCTGGAACGCCTGGGTGGTCTGCATAATGAAGTTGAAGAAGATCACCGGCGTAATCAGCGGTACGGTCACTTTTGTGAACATCTGCCATTTGGATGCACCGTCTATCATCGCCGCTTCATACTGCGACTGCGGAACGTTTTGCAGCGCGGCCAGGAAGATGACCATCGCGGAACCGAACTGCCAGACGCGCAGCAGGGTGACGGACATCAGCGCCAGCGACGGCTCGCCGAGCCAGTTCACCGGGTCAAAACCAAACACGCCAATAAAGCTGTTCAGCAGGCCATCGATGGCAAACAGCGCGCGCCACAGTACGGCAATTGCCACGGAGCTGCCGAGAATTGACGGAATATAGTAGGCGGTACGGAAGAAACCGATGCCGCGTAATTTAAAGTTCAGAACAAACGCAATCCCTAATGCGAAGGCGAGCTTAAGCGGTATGGTCAAAAATACGTAGGCAAAGGTAACGCCCATGGATTTCCAGAAGAGGGTGTCCTCGGTAAACATATAGCGATAGTTCTCGATGCCGTTAAAGACCGGCGGACTCATCAAATCGTAATCCGTAAAGCTGAGGAAAAACGATGAGACGAAGGGGAAAGCCGTAAAGAGTATCAACCCAATTATGTAGGGTGATATCCACGCTAACCCCAGCAGCTTGTTTTCATTCATACATACCTACCTGGCGATCGATGGTTAAAACGGAATCTGCATTTGTTACGACGTCTCACGCCCGCACTGCACGGCATAAGAAACAATAATCCGGGTGGTGCACAGAGCACTTACTTCATTTAACTTTGTTTTATAAGTGTTTTTTTAAGATATCTTGTCTGCGTACGGCATGGGTTTCAAATCATACGAACCGCTGTTCTTGAATACTAAAACGCCGTTTTATTTTATTTTATTGCTATTTATTTCTACGTCATTCGCTTAATGATGGAAATGTGATCAAGGTCGAAACGCTGTTTCAATAAGGTGAGGCAGGTGGCATTTTTGACTTTCAGGGGAAGGGCGCGGTCAACTTTCAGGTGCGTTGGGAAGAAAAATGAGAGGGGGATAATTAACAATGAAATTGTGAATACGGTAACTACTAATTCTGATAGTCGGTGCACAGTTAGGGCAAACTCACGTTCAGATAATTCTTACTTTCTTGTATCATCAGGCCACCCGAACCCATCGGCAGAAATTTACTGCATCCTAAAAAGAAGAACGGTTATGTCAGCAATGGACTTCAAAAAAAACACGGACCTCGATTTTCCCCGTTATGCCTCCCCGGCAATCAGTTCTAAAGAGATCGACCTTCTGGGATTATTAGATATCCTGCTGGCGGCAAAAAAACGTATCGTCGCCATTGCATTTGCGTTCGCCCTTGTGGGCCTGGCCATCGCGTTTTTAATCCCGCAAAAATGGACCAGCAAAGCCGTGATTACCCCGGCGGAGCAGACGCAGTGGAACCCGCTGAGCCAGATGCTGGTGGCGCTGCAGGTGCTGGATGTGGACGTGAAGGTAAGCCGCCCGGACGTCTTTAACCTGTTTATCAAAAAATTCCAGTCGCAGTCATTGCTCGAAGAGTACATGAAGAGCTCGCCTTACGTGATGGCCCAGCTCGACGGCACGGAGATCGACCCGCTGGATCTGCACCGCGCCGTGGTGAATATTTCAGAGAACATGAAAGCGAAAGATAACGTGCAGGTAAAAGACGCCGATAAAGCGCCCTACGTATCCTGGACGCTGAGCTTTACCGCGCCGACGGCAGGTGATGCGCAGACCGTGCTCACTGGCTACATCGACTATATCTCCCGCATCGTTGAGCAGGAGACGATGGTGAATATTCGTAACCAGATCACCCTGAAAACGAAAGTGGTAAAAGAGCAGCTGGAGCTGGACCGCGTGCGTTTAACCAATATCCATAATACCAATCTTCAGCGTCTGAATTACTCCCTGGAAGTGGCTAATGCAGCGGGTATTAAGAAGCCGGTTTACAGCAACGGCCAGGCCGTGAAAGACGATCCTGACTACTCCATCGCGCTGGGTGCGGATGGCATTGCGCAGAAACTGCAGATTGAAAAGAACCTGAAGGACGTGGCAGAGCTGAACGCCGATTTCCAGAACCGTGAATACTATCTAACTCAGCTGGAAAAATTGTCCGTTGAGGACGTGACGCTTGAGCCGTTTAAATACCAGCTTTCACCGTCAATGCCGGTGAGGAAAGACGGTCCGGGTAAAGCGCTGATCGTGGTTCTGGCGGGAATTCTGGGCGGCCTGTTTGCGTGCGGGAGCGTCCTGCTGCGTGAGGCAATGCACTCGCGTAACCCGCTTCCTGAGCCGATCGCGCCTGAGCCGGTAACGGAATAACGCGGGGACAGATAAATAAGGCGCTGATGACAGCGCCTTTTGTTTATTTAAGGAAGTCTTCGCGAACCGGCGTAAAGGTGTCCAGCAGCGTGCCCGGCTTCAGACATACGCAGCCGTGCATAACGTGCGGCTTTTTGTAGAGCGTATCCCCGGCGGTCACGACATGTTTTTCTTCACCGATGGTGAACTCGAACTCGCCCGAGAGCACATAGGTTAACTGCTCGTGCGGGTGGTTATGCATCGGGCCGATCGCTCCCTGCTCAAAGTTGACTTCAACCGCCATCATCTTACCGTCATGCGCCAGAATACGACGCGTCACGCCGTTGCCGAGATCGTCCAGCGTGGTCTCTTTGTGGAAAATAAACATATCTTCGCCTTTTATTTGCTGAAACATTGTTTCATTTAATTTATATCACCCTGCATTAAAAAGAAACGATGCGACAAAGAACTGGAAACAGGATCACAAGTTTGCTTCACTGGGATAAACCTATAAGGAGGGATGATGAAAACGATTGGCCTGTTAGGTGGGATGAGCTGGGAATCGACCATCCCCTATTATCGCCTGATTAATGAGGGCGTGAAGCAGCGCCTGGGCGGGCTGCACTCAGCCAGCCTGCTGCTGCACAGCGTGGATTTTCATGAAATTGAAGCCTGTCAGTCCAGCGGCGACTGGGAGAAAGCCGGAGAAATACTGGCAGACGCCGCGCAGGGGCTGGAGCGGGCGGGCGCGCAGGGCATCCTGCTGTGTACCAATACCATGCACAAAGTTGCGTCACAAATAGAATCGCGCTGTGCGCTGCCGTTCCTGCATATCGCGGATGCGACCGGGCGCGCCATACGCGCATCCGGAATGTCACGGGTGGCGCTGCTGGGCACACGCTACACCATGGAGCAGGACTTCTATCGCGGGCGGTTGCACAGCGAGTTTGGCATTGAAAGCCTGATCCCGGATGACGCGGACCGGGCGCGCATCAATCAGATTATCTTCGACGAGCTTTGTCTCGGCACCTTCAGCGAAACGTCCCGCGCGTACTACGTCAGCGTTATCGAAAGGCTCGCGCAGCAGGGAGCGGAAGGGGTGATCTTCGGCTGCACGGAGATCGGTCTGCTGGTGCCGGCCGAGCGAAGCGCCATTCCGGTATTCGACACCGCGGCTATTCACGCCGCCGATGCCGTCGAGTTTATGCTGTCATAGGGGGGTTTGCAGGTCAGGTAAGCGAAGCGCCACCCGACGCGCGTGCTCGATCAAATGCCCGGTGAACGCGTCCACCAGCGCCGAAGCCGGACGGTGCAGGGGGCGAATAAGGCTCACGGTGAAGGGAACGGAAACGCTAAAACGGCGGATGACGATCCCGTTTCCGGCATAGTCCAGCGCCGTGAGGGGATTGACGACCGCGACGCCCACGCCCGAGCGCACCATGGCGCAAATTGACGCCGCGCTGTGCGTTTCCACCACCATCCGCCGCTTCACCTGATGCTCGGCAAACAGCGTGTCCAGCAGCTGACGGTAGCTGTCGGTTTGCGACAGGCTAATATAGTTCTCGCCGTGAAAATCCGCAGGGGTAAGCACCTCTTTGCAGGCGAGGGGATGGCTGGCGGGCAGGACGCAAACTTCGTCTAACGAAAGCAGCTCCGTGCGCGCCGTGCCGGCAGGCGTGGCGAGGGTTTCCGTCAGTCCAAGATCGTGGCGCTGGGCCGACAGCCACTCTTCCAGCAGCGGCGACTCCTGCGGCACGATGGTGAGATTGACCTCCGGGTAGCGGGCCAGAAAAGGCTGCAGCAGCGCTGGCAGGAACGACTGTGAAAAAACGGGCAGGCAAACGATGGACAGCTCCCCCTGGCGAAACTCGCGCAGGCTCTCTGCCGCGCTGACAATTCTGTCCAGCCCGTACCACGAGCGCTGCACTTCTTCAAACAGCCGCAACCCCTGAACCGTGGGATGCAGCCTGCCGCGCGCGCGTTCAAATAACGTTAACCCCAGCACCTTTTCGAATCGCGCCAGCTCGCGGCTGACCGTCGGCTGCGAGGTATGCAGCATCTGCGCGGCTTCGGTGAGATTGCCGGTGGTCATCACGGCGTGAAAAATCTCGATATGGCGGAGGTTAACGGCGGGCATAAGGCACCTGTTGGCTGAACGTTATCCATATCATTTTTGCATAGACTCACGATAAAACGATATTTTTTATTCTCTTCAGGCTGTGGCGTAATCATAAAAAAATGTGATTGCCCGGAGAAGACCATGCCACGCCCGCTGAACCAGACTGATACCGATTTGAACGCCGACAACCTGCTGCGCCTGCCTGCTGAATTTGGCTGCCCGGTGTGGGTGTATGACGCGCAGATAGTTCGCGAAAAAATTGCCGCCTTACATCAGTTTGACGTGGTGCGTTTTGCCCAGAAGGCCTGCTCCAATATTCATATTCTGCGCCTGATGCGCGAGCAGGGGGTGAAGGTGGACTCCGTGTCGCTGGGCGAAATCGAACGCGCGCTGGCGGCCGGGTTTGACCCGAAAGCCGACAGCGATGCCATTGTCTTTACCGCCGACCTGATTGACGAGGCCACGCTTGCGCGCGTCCACGAGCTGCAGATCCCGGTCAACGCCGGCTCTGTAGACATGCTGGAACAGCTCGGGCAGGTCTCGCCCGGCCACCGCGTCTGGCTGCGCGTCAACCCGGGGTTTGGCCACGGCCACAGCCAGAAAACCAACACCGGTGGCGAAAACAGCAAGCACGGCATCTGGTATGCCGATCTGCCTGCCGCGCTGGCGGTGCTGCAGCGCTACGGCCTCAAGCTGGTGGGCATTCACATGCACATTGGCTCCGGCGTGGATTACGGTCACCTTGAGCAGGTGTGCGGTGCGATGGTGCGCCAGGTCGTGGACTTCGGCCAGGATCTGGAGGCGATCTCCGCCGGTGGCGGGCTATCTATTCCTTACCGCGAGGGTGAAGAGGCGATCGACACCGATCACTATTACGGCCTGTGGAGCAACGCGCGCGACAAAATCGCCGCCCATCTGGGTCATCCGGTGAAGCTGGAAATTGAACCGGGCCGTTTCCTGGTGGCAGAGTCGGGCGTGCTGGTGTCGCAGGTGCGCAGCGTGAAGGAGATGGGCAGCCGTCACTTTGTGCTTATTGATGCAGGCTTCAATGACCTGATGCGTCCGTCTATGTACGGCAGCTATCACCATATTACGGCCCTGGCCGCCGACGGTCGCGACTTGATCAACGCTCCGCGCGTTGAGACGGTGGTGGCCGGCCCGCTGTGTGAATCCGGGGACGTGTTTACCCAGCAGGAAGGCGGCAAGGTGGAAACCCGCGCGCTGCCTGAGGTGAAGCCGGGAGATTACCTGGTCCTGCATGATACCGGTGCGTACGGGGCGTCTATGTCCTCAAACTACAATAGCCGCCCGCTGCTGCCGGAAGTACTGTTTGATAACGGCGTGGCGCGGCTTATCCGCCGTCGCCAGACCATTCAGGAGCTGCTGGCTTTAGAACTTATCTGAGTAAAGTACGGCCCCGTTGTCACCGAGTCGCGCAGGACCAGCGTGCCGGTAAACGGCGGGATCGCTTCGACCGGCTGGTTCTTCGCCAGCCGGATCGCCTGATCGATAGCGGTGACGATCATGCTGTCTATCGGCAGGTAGACCGACGATAGCGCGGGCTCCAGCCATTTCGCACTGGGAGCATCATCGAAACCAAACAGCGAAACATCCTGTGGGATCTTCAGCCCGGCCTGGTGTAATGCTTTGGAGGCGCCCAGCGCCATATCGTCGTTACAGGCAAACAGGGCGCTAAACGAAACCTTCTCGTCGATAAGCTCCTTGCACAGCTCGTAGCCGCGCGTCATTCCCGCATCGCCGTACTTAATCCGCCGCTCGTCGAGACGAATACCGTGCTTTTCCAGCGCTTTGCGGTAGCCCATCAGGCGCGCTTTGCCGGTCGGGGTGTGGATTGGCACGGTCATGCAGGCGATCTCGCGATGCCCCTGGCTTATCAGATAATCCACCGCTTTGAAGGCGGCATCCTGCTGTTCGAAGAAGACGCAGCGATCCGCCGCCTGGCTGACTTCACGGTTGATCACCACCAGCGGCGTTTGCACGCTGTCGATCAGCTTCATGATCGCCTTTTCGCTCATGTAGCGGGTGTACAGCACGATGGCGTCGCACTTGCGATCGGCCAGCATCTGCACCGCCTGTTCTTCCTGCTCCGGCGCGTCGTGGCCATCGGTGACGATCAGCTGTTTACCGTGCGTTTCCGTCTGCCGCGAGGCCTGCTGCAGCAGGCGGCCAAAGTAAAAACCGTCGAACGTTGAAACCACCAGACCAATGCTGTTGCTGGTCTGGTTAGCCAGCGAACGCGCGAGAAAGTTAGGCCGATAGCCCAGCTCTTCCATCGCAGCAAACACCTGCTTTCGCGTACTCTCTTTAACCTGACCCGTGCCGTTCAGCACGCGCGAGACGGTGGCCTTCGACACGCCCGCACGCAGTGAGACATCCAGCATTGTTGCCATTCGAAATTCCTGCTTCCACGTTATGTTCTGCAGTTTAACACAGACCTTACGGCGCATAAGCGACGCGGGACGGGCAAAACCCCATGAGGATCACGCTTTTCAGTAACGATCCTTCCGCGCGGAATAAACGGCTGAAAGTGGTATGCCAAATTGGTCATAAATCGCAATCTGGAATACCTCTGGCGGCGTTGAGAGCTTAATCACAGAACAATTGTCGTCATGAAGCTATTTTTGGTATGCCAATAGTATCCGGCTGTACACCTTATTCAATAAAAGCCCTTTTACTGAGGTATTACCCTATGGCATTACAGGAAAAACTGATCGACGCTCTGGGCAGTTTTGCCACCAAATTCAACAGCTATCGCTACATCATGGCGATCAAGTCCGCCTTTATCACCCTAATGCCGGTCATCATCGTTGGGGCATTCTCGGTGCTGATCTCCAACATGGTCCTGGATCCAAAAAACGGCCTGGCGAGCTTCCAGTCGCTGTCGTTTCTCGCCGCGCTAAAGCCGATCACCAGCGCGCTAAACTACGCCACGCTTAACTTCCTTAACATCGGCGCGGTGTTTTTGATTGGCGTGGAGCTGGGGCGCATTAACGGGATCAAATCTCTGTTTCCCGGCCTGCTGGCGGTCATCTGCTTTATCTGCGTCACGCCGACCACGGTAGAAATGCTGGTGGACGGCGAAATGCACGTGGTGAAAGACGTGCTGCTGCGCCAGTTCTCCGATACCCGCAGCCTGTTCCTCGGCATGTTTATCGCCATTCTCTCCGTTGAGGTTTACTGCTGGCTGGAAAACCGCAAAGGTCTGAAGATTAAGATGCCGGATACGGTTCCGCCTAACGTGGCGGCGTCGTTCTCAGCCCTGATCCCGGCGATTATCACCACCACCGCGATTGCCACCTTTGGCTTCGTTTTCCACCAGCTTACCGGCATGTATCTTTACGACGCGGTGTACCAGGTGGTGCAACAGCCGCTGGAGCGCGTGGTGCAAAGCCTGCCGGGTATCCTGCTGCTGATGTTTGTCGCCCAGCTGTTCTGGGTGATCGGCATACACGGCAACCAGATGATCAAGCCGATCCGCGAGCCGCTGCTGCTGGGGGCGATCACCGTCAACATGAGCGCCTTTGAGCAGGGCAAAGAGGTGCCGAATATCATCACCATGCCGTTCTGGGATGTGTACATGAGCATTGGTGGTTCCGGCCTGACCATTGGCCTGCTGATCGCAGTGATGATTGCCACGAAGCGCAAAGAGATGAAGGAGATCGCCAAGCTCTCCATCGGCCCGGGCCTGTTTAACATTAACGAGCCGGTTATCTTCGGTATGCCAATCATGCTTAACCCGATCCTCGCTATTCCGTTCATCATCACCCCGCTGGTGACAGGCTCGATAGGCTACTTTGCGACGGTGACCGGCTTTGCCGGCAAAGCCGTGGTGATGGTGCCGTGGACCACGCCGCCGCTGATTAACGCCTGGCTTTCTACCGCGGGCTCGATGGGGGCGGTGATTACCCAGCTGATCTGCATCGTGACGGCGGTGCTAATTTATCTGCCGTTTGTGAAGATTGCCTCACGCCGTGCGGAGCAGGCCGCGCTGCAACACGCCACCGACAACCCATGAGGATGTGATGAGCACAAAACAGATAGCTATTCCGCAGGATTTCATTCTGGGCGCGGCCGCCTCGGCCTGGCAAACCGAGGGCTGGAGCGGCAAAAAGCCGGGGCAGGATTCGTGGCCCGATCTCTGGTACAAAAACGATCGTCACGTCTGGCATAACGGCTATGGTCCGGCGGTGGCGACCGATTTTATCAACCGCTTTCGCGAAGACGTGGCCCTGATGAAGCAGGCGGGGCTGACGCACTACCGCACCTCCATCAACTGGTCGCGCTTTCTAACCGATTATGAAAACGTGAAGGTGGATGAAGAGTACGCCGCATATTACGACGCGCTGTTCGACGAAATGCACAGTCAGGGCATCGAACCGATGATCTGCCTTGAGCATTACGAGCTGCCGGGCGTACTGCTGGAAACCTACGGCGGCTGGGCGTCGAAGCATGTGGTTGAGCTGTTTGTTCGCTATGCGGAAAAGGTGTTTGACCGCTACCACGGAAAAGTGACCCGCTGGTTCAGCTTCAACGAGCCGATTGTGGTCCAGACGCGCGTCTATCTCGACGCGCTGCGCTGGCCGTATGAGCAAAGTACCGGCACATGGATGCAGTGGAATCACCATAAGGTGCTGGCGACGGCAAAGGTTGTAAAGCTGTTCCGCGAGAGGGGGTATGGCGGGTCGGTTGGCTGTATTCTCAACCCGGAAGTAACCTATCCGCGCTCCCGCGCGCCGCATGACGTCAGGGCGGCAGAGATCTACGATCTGTTCTATAACCGCGTGTACCTCGATCCGCTGGTGCACGGGCGCTACCCGCCGGAACTCTTCACCCTGCTTGAGCAGCATCAGGTTGAGTGGGACTACACGGCGGACGAGCTGGCGCTGATCGCCGAAAATACCGTGGACGAGTTGGGCATCAACCTCTATTACCCGCACCGCGTCAAAGCGCCTTCCCGCGCCTGGCATCCGGAGACGCCGTTCCACCCGGCCTACTACTACGAGCTGTTCGAGCTGCCGGGGCGGCGGATGAACACCTCCCGGGGCTGGGAGATCTCCCCGCGCATCATCTACGACATGGCGATGCGGATTAAAAATGACTACCGCAACATCGACTGGTTCGTGGCGGAAAGCGGGATGGGCGTTGAAAACGAGGCGCAGTTCCGCAATCGTGACGGCGTTATCGACGATACGTACCGCATTGATTTTATCAGCGAGCACCTTTACTACACGCTGCTGGCGCGTGAAGAAGGGGCAAACTGCCACGGCTATATGCTCTGGGCGTTCACGGATAACGTTTCCCCGATGAACGCCTTCAAAAATCGCTACGGATTAATCGAGATCGATCTCGATAACAACCGCGCCAGACGGGCAAAAAAATCGGCCGCCTGGTTCAGGCAGCTGCGCGACGAGCGCGTGCTAACCCTCAGCGTTGACGATGAATGGAAGTGAGCCTTCTGGTAAAATAGTGCACAAACTGGCCGGGAGGACGCCCGGCCTGCGCATTAACTGAAAAACACAGGTGAAAACGTGGATAAGGCTGTCATCCTGCCGGAAAGAAAACAGTACCAGGAAATTGGCGAGGATTTACGGGCGCAAATTATCCAGGGGCACTATCCCGTTGGGTCGCGCCTGCCGCCGGAGCGCAACATTGCTGAGACCTATGGCGTCAGCCGCACCATCGTGCGCGAGGCACTGCTGATGCTGGAGCTGCAGGGCACGGTGGATATCCGCCAGGGCTCCGGCGTCTACGTGATGCGCATTCCTGAAGAGCACGAAAATGAGGAAGAGCGTTTCCTCAACAGCGACGTAGGCCCGTTTGAGATTTTGCAGGCGCGCCAGCTCCTCGAGAGCAACATCGCCGCCTTTGCCGCCAAAATGGCAACGCGCGCGGATATCGACAACCTGCGCCGCATCATCGAGCAGGAGCAGCGGGCCATTGCCGCCGACGACAACAGCCAGGATAACAACAAGATGTTCCACCTGGTGCTGGCGGGGGCGACGCAAAACCAGATGCTGCTGGCAACGGTTGAGAGCGTCTGGCATCACATGGACAGCAGCCCGCTGTGGCAACAGTTCAACGTCCATATTGCCAGCCGGGCGTATCGCCTCAAATGGCTGGGCGACCGGCAAACCATTCTCGCCGCGCTGCGCCGTCGTGACGTGATGGGCGCCTGGCAGGCGATGTTCCAGCATCTGGAAAACGTGAAAAAGAGCCTGCTCGAACTGTCGGATGAAGATGCACCAGATTTCGACGGCTATCTTTTTGAATCCGTTCCTGTGTTTCAGGGAAAACTGATGTGAACATTCTGCCGCTTCACGCCGCGCCGCAGTTTGCGGAACAGGTGATCGACTGGATCTGGGAGGCCTTTGGCGACGGGCTGCCGCGTGAATTTTTCCAGAGCGTTGTCGATCACAGCCAGACGCCGGATGCGCTGCCGATAACGTTCGTTGCCGTTGAGGGCGAACAGCTTCTGGGTACCGTAGGGCTTTGGCGTTGCGATCTCATTACGCGCCAGGATCTGTATCCGTGGCTGGCTGCCCTGTATGTGAATGAGGCGGCGCGAGGAAAAGGGCTGGCGGGGAAGCTTCAGGAGCATGTCATCGCCTGTGCCGCGCAGGCCGGGTATACCGAGCTGCATCTGTGGTCCGCCTGCCGCGACTTCTATGAACGCTACGGCTGGCGGTACATCGGCGATGCGCTGGAATACCCGAACACAACGGTTCACCTTTATCGTTATTCGCTCTGCGCCTCGGCAAGCGATACAACCGAGTGACGGCGCACGAGCGTCGGGCTAAACAGATGGGTGATGTCCGGCGGCTGGCGCTGTTCGGCTAGCGCCAGCGCCAGCTCTGCGGCCTGCGTCGCCATGGTAACGATCGGATAACGCACGGTCGTCAGGCGAGGGCGCACGTAGCGCGAAATCAGCACGTCATCAAAGCCAATCAGGGAAATCTCTGCCGGCACCTCGATACCATTATCGTTCATAACCCCCATCGCACCGGCGGCCATGGAGTCGTTATAGCTCGCCACCGCGGTAAAATTACGCCCGCGCCCTAACAGTTCCGTCATCGCCTGTTCGCCACCGCTTTCGTCGGGCTCACCGTAGGCCACCAGCCGGTCGTTGCACGGCAAACCGTTTTCGCGCAGCGCGTCGTAATAGCCCTGAAGGCGATCTTCCGCATCCGAAATAGGGTGGTTAGAGCAGAGATAACCAATGCGGGTATGGCCCTGCTGGATCAGGTGACGGGTTGCCAGCCACGCGCCGTAGCGGTCGTCGAGCGCCACGCAGCGTTTTTCAAAACCGGGGATAATGCGGTTGATGATCACCATGCCGGGGATTTGCTTCATCAGATGGATCAGTTCGGCATCGGGGATCATCTTGGCATGCACAACCAGCGCGGCGCACCGGTGGCGGATCAGCTGCTCGATGGCCTGGCGTTCTTTTTGTTCGTTGTGGTAGCCATTGCCGATCAGTAAAAAATTGCCCGTCTGGTACGACACCTGTTCAACGGCTTTTACCATCGCACCAAAAAACGGGTCAGACACATCGCCCACCACCAGACCAATAGTCTCGGTAGACTGCTGCGCCAGCGCGCGGGCGTTGGCGTTAGGGTGATAGTTCAGGTTTTCCATGGCGTCCTGAACGGCCTGGCGTGATGCGTCACTGGCTTTAGGGGAGTGGTTAATCACGCGGGAGACGGTCGCGACGGAAACACCTGCCAGACGAGCCACATCCTTAATTGTCGCCATTTAATACCTTCTTATTAGGGGTAAGCGTTTACACACTAACTAGTGTTGCGGAAAAGCGGCGCGCATTCAAGGGGAGCGGGGCAACACCCTTGACAAACGTGACGCAGAACACCCCCTGCTGGTGTAATCGTTACACGGGCAGTCGTGTCAAAATAATGTCAATCCGAACCTTTAGTTACACTTTGCCTCAGGCTGTTGCGATTGTCCGATGGCTAAGATATCGAAGGGATTGATAGAGTCGAGATCCCAGAGGTATTGATAGGTGGAATCAGCTCCGGTTGATTAACACGATTTACACCAACCTGCGTTTTTACGCAGGTTTTTTTTGTCTGTAAGTTCAACCTGTAACAGCAAACGATAATATTCACACCTGGTTGCACTTAGGCTCATTCCCTTGCGTTTTCCCGCTGGCGAAGCCGGTAGTGAAAAGCCACAATCAAGATCCCAGAGGTATTGATTGGTGAGAATTCTTAGTACGGTTTCGTACTCATCTCTTGCACCAGCCTGCGCGGATGCGCAGGTTTTTTTTCGCCTCAATTTTTGCTGTCGCTCCCTCCCGACTTCTCGTGTAATCTGCCACCATTGAATAACCCTCCACACCGGCTGGCAAAGGGAGTTGAAATGCTTTTTGGGTTCTTCCGTACACTGTTTCGTATCCTCTTTCGCATCCGCGTCACTGGCGATACCCAGGCGCTGTCTGGCGAGCGCGTTCTCATCACGCCAAACCACGTTTCCTTCATTGATGGCATATTGCTGGCGCTGTTTCTGCCCGTGCGGCCCGTGTTCGCCGTGTACAGTTCCATTAGTGAAAAATGGTACATGCGCAGGCTGGCGCCGCTGATTGACTTTGTTCCGCTCGACCCTACAAAACCGATGATGATCAAACATCTGGTGCGCCTGGTTGAACAGGGCCGTCCGGTGGTCATCTTCCCGGAAGGGCGCATTTCGGTGACGGGCTCGCTGATGAAAATCTATGACGGCGCGGGGTTTGTTGCGGCGAAATCAAAAGCGACTGTCGTACCGCTGCGTATTGAAGGGGCGGAATTGACCCACTTCAGCCGCCTGAAAGGGCTGGTGAAGCAGCGTATGTTCCCAAAAATTACTCTGCATATTTTGCCGCCGACGTCATTACCGATGCCCGAGGCGCCGCGAGCGCGCGAGCGCCGCAAAATCGCCGGTGAAATGCTGCATCAGATTATGATGGAAGCGCGGATGGCGGTACGTCCACGTGAAACATTGTATGAATCGCTGCTGTCGGCGCAGTATCGCTATGGCGCAAAGAAAAACTGCATTGAAGACATCAACTTCACGCCGGATACCTACCGCAAGCTGCTGACCAAGACGCTGTTTGTGGGCCGTATTCTGGAGAAGTACAGCAAGCGTGGCGAAAAAATTGGCCTGATGCTGCCCAACGCGGGCATCAGCGCGGCCGTGATTTTCGGTGCCGTTTCTCGCGGGCGCATTCCGGCGATGATGAACTACACCGCAGGCGTAAAAGGGCTGACCAGCGCCATCACTGCGGCGCAAATCAACACGGTGTTCACCTCCCGCCAGTTCCTTGATAAGGGCAAGCTGTGGCACCTGCCGGAACAGCTGACGCAGGTGCGCTGGGTCTTCCTTGAGGATTTGAAAGCCGACGTCACCACGGGCGACAAGCTGTGGATTTTTGCGCACCTGCTCGCGCCGCGTCTGGCGCAGGTTAAGCAGAAGCCGGAAGACGACGCGATTATCCTCTTTACCTCAGGCTCTGAGGGCAACCCGAAAGGCGTTGTTCACAGCCACAAGAGTATTCTGGCGAACGTTGAGCAGATCAAAACGATCGCTGACTTTACCGCGAATGACCGCTTCATGTCGGCGCTGCCGCTGTTCCACTCCTTCGGTCTGACCGTCGGCCTGTTCACGCCGCTGCTGACCGGGGCTGAAGTGTTCCTCTACCCGAGCCCGTTGCACTACCGCATCGTGCCGGAGCTGGTATATGACCGTAACTGTACCGTGCTGTTCGGCACCTCGACTTTCCTGGGGAACTACGCGCGCTTCGCTAATCCGTATGACTTCTTCCGCGTGCGCTATGTGGTTGCGGGGGCAGAAAAACTGCAGGACAGCACGCGCCAGATTTGGCAGGACAAGTTTGGCCTGCGCATTCTGGAAGGCTATGGCGTCACCGAGTGTGCGCCTGTCGTGTCGATCAACGTGCCGATGGCGGCGAAGCCGGGTACGGTTGGCCGTATTCTTCCGGGGATGGATGCGCGTCTTCTGGCTGTGCCGGGCATTGAGGACGGCGGCCGTCTGCAGCTGAAGGGGCCAAACGTGATGAACGGCTATCTGCGCGTGGAAAACCCCGGCGTTCTGGAAGCGCCAACGGCGGAGAACGTCAATGGTGAGACCGAGACCGGCTGGTATGACACCGGGGATATTGTCCGCTTTGACGAGCAGGGCTTTGTGCAGATCCAGGGACGCGCTAAACGCTTCGCTAAAATTGCGGGTGAAATGGTTTCTCTTGAAATGGTAGAGCTGCTGGCAACCGCGGTGTCTGCTGATAAGCTGCACGCGACGGTCGTGAAGAGCGATGCCAGTAAAGGCGAGGCGCTGGTGCTCTTTACGACTGACAGCGAGCTTAAGCGCGACCAGTTGCTTAAGCATGCGCGAGAGCACGGTATTCCTGAGCTGGCGGTGCCTCGCGATATTCGCTACCTCAAACAGCTTCCGGTACTGGGCAGCGGCAAGCCCGATTTCGTCACCCTGAAAGGCATGGTTGAAGAGGCGGAACAGCAAAATGCGTGAGTCAGTGCACACTAACCCATCTATCTGGTCGAAGGGCATGATGGCCGTCATTGCCGCCCAGTTTCTTTCTGCCTTTGGTGACAACGCCCTGCTGTTTGCCACCCTGGCGTTACTGAAGGCCGAGTTTTACCCGGACTGGAGCCAGCCGATCCTGCAGATGGTGTTTGTGGGTGCTTACATTATCTTCGCGCCGTTTGTGGGGCAGGTGGCAGACAGTTTTCCGAAAGGCCGGGTGATGATGTTTGCCAACGGTCTCAAGCTGTTGGGGGCTGCGAGTATCTGCTTCGGTATCAACCCGTTTATTGGCTACACGCTGGTGGGCATCGGCGCGGCCGCCTACTCGCCAGCCAAGTACGGCATTCTGGGCGAGCTCACGACGGGCGATAAGCTGGTGAAGGCCAATGGCCTGATGGAGTCCTCTACCATCGCCGCGATCCTGATTGGCTCTGTCGCAGGCGGGGTCCTGGCGGACTGGCACGTGCTTGCCGCACTGGGCGTCTGTGCCGTGGTATACGGCGGGGCGGTCGTCGCTAACCTGTTTATTCCCACACTGCCGGTGGCGCGTCCGGGGCAATCCTGGCGTTTTAAACCGATGACCGGCAGCTTCTTCAACGCCTGTCGCGTGCTGTGGCGCAACGGTGAAACGCGCTTCTCACTGATGGGAACCAGCATGTTCTGGGGCGCGGGCGTGACGCTGCGTTTCCTGCTGGTGCTGTGGGTGCCGGTGGCGCTTGGCATCACGGACAACGCCACGCCAACCTACCTGAATGCGATGGTCGCCGTCGGGATTGTCGTCGGAGCGGGGGCCGCGGCGAAGCTGGTGACGCTCGAAACGGTTGCGCGCTGTATGCCGGCGGGTATTTTGATCGGCGTTGGCGTGCTGTTCTTCTCGCTCCAGCATGCGTTATTGCCAGCGTACGTGCTGCTTATCCTGATTGGTATTCTGGGCGGCTTCTTCGTGGTGCCGCTGAATGCGCTTCTACAGGAGCGCGGCAAGCAGACCGTAGGGGCCGGAAATGCCATTGCCGTGCAAAACCTTGGCGAAAACATGGCGATGCTGCTGATGCTGGGGCTTTACTCGCTGGCGGTAAAAGTGGGGCTGCCTGTCGTCGGCATTGGAGTCGGGTTTGGCGCGCTGTTTGCGCTGGCGATTACCGGGCTGTGGGTCTGGCAGCGTCGGCGTTGATAAGTGCGGCCTGATGTCCTCACCACGGCCCTCTCCCATAGGGAGAGGGGGCAAACCCTAAAAACGGCAACGTGCGTTGCCGTTTTGCTTTTATCACGGTGCAGGATAAGTATATACCTGATGCACCGCTTCAATCTCCGCTAACACTTCTTCGCTCAGGTTCAGATGGAAACTTTCAACGTTTGTTTTCAATTGTTCCATCGTCGTTGCGCCCAGCAGCGTACTCGCCACAAACGGCTGACGACGCACGAAGGCGAGCGCCATCTGCGCCGGATCGAGACCGTGACGTCTGGCGATATCCACATAGGCCGCGACGGCTTTTTGCGTCTGCTCGCCGCTGTAGCGGGTAAAGCGGCTGAACAGGGTGTTACGCGCCCCTGCAGGCTTCGCGCCGTTCAGGTATTTACCCGTCAACGTACCAAATCCCAGGCATGAATAGGCGAGGAGCTCTACTTCTTCATACTGCGTGACTTCAGCCAGACCTACTTCATAGCTGCGGTTCAGCAGGCTGTAGGGGTTTTGAATGGTGACGATGCGCGGCAGATCGTGTTTATCGGCAAGATGCAGGTAACGCATCACGCCAAACGCCGTTTCGTTCGACACGCCAATGTAGCGGATTTTGCCCGCGCGCTGGCACTCCGTCAGGGCTTCCAGCGTTTCCAGCAGGGTGACGGCCGGTGCGCTTTCGTTCCAGGTGTAGCCGAGCTTGCCAAAGCAGTTGGTTGGGCGCTGAGGCCAGTGCACCTGGTAAAGGTCGAGATAGTCAGTTTGCAGCCGCTTCAGGCTGGCATCCAGCGCCGCGCGGATATTCTTACGATCGAGGATCTGATTAGGTCGGATCCCGGCATCGTTATTACGTGAGGGACCGCTGACTTTTGAAGCCAAAATCAGCTTCTCGCGGTTGCCGCGTTTTGCCAGCCAGTTGCCCACGTAGGTTTCGGTCAAACCCTGCGTTTCCGGGCGTGGGGGGACAGGGTACATCTCTGCCACGTCAATCAGGTTAATGCCCTGGCTGACGGCGTAATCGAGTTGTGCATGGGCATCGGCTTCGCTGTTTTGTTCACCAAATGTCATGGTGCCCAACCCCAGTTGGCTGATCTCCAGAGCGCTGTGGGGGATACGGTGATAATGCATAGCCGGCTTCCTTCATTAAAATTCAGACAGCGTCAGGAACCTCCCGACAAAGGAATATAAACATGGCAGAGGGGAAGCAAAAGGGGAAGGAAAAAATCTTACAGGCCAGCAAGCCGCTGACCTTTATCTGTTTATCGCTCGATGATTTGTGAAACTTCGTCGCGATTAATCTGCATATTGTTGCCTGACTGATCGCGATAGCTCACCAGACCGGTATCATCGTCGACTTCGGGTTTGCCATCGGTCAGGATCATACGCCCATCTTTTGTCGCCATGACGTAATCACTGCTACAACCCGATACTGCAAACGCTAAACCGACTGCTGAAATTAACACTGCCCATTTTTTCATCGTTATCATCCTCGCCTGGCTCGTATCAAATCATAGTGTAGTAATAACCTGATATTTCGACAGGAGGAAGGGGGAGAATCTTAAAAACCAGGCGATTGTGTTAAACAGAGCCCAATTTTCGTTAAAAAACTACGTTTTTAGTAAGAAATGGCGAGCCAGCAGTGCGCCCGTGAAATTCTTTTTGAGATAAAAGCCGCGAGGTAGCGTGAGGATCGGCTCGCCGTGCGAGCCTACGGCCTCCGTGAGCGCCTTGCTGTTTGCCGCTTTAGGCCGGATCTGTAACACTTCACCGTGTCGGGCGGTGATCCGCTCAACCTGCCCCAGCACGATCATATCCATCAGTTCTTCCCAGTCCTGGCTTAACTGCCTCTCTTCCTCTTCATCGGGGCTCCAGAGCAGGGGGGCACCGACGCGACGTTCCGCGAGCGGGATCTGCCTGTCTCCCTCTACCGGCACCCACAGCACCCGCTTCAGCTTATGGCGAACGTGGCTGGTTTCCCAGGTCACACCGCTATTGCCCGTTAGCGGCGCAACGCACACGAACGTGGTCTCCAGCGGTCGCCCCTGGCTGTCCACAGGTATCGTTTTCAGCTCAACGCCAAGGGCCGCAAAATCCTGTTCCGGTTTACTGCCCGCGCTTGCGCCAAGCCACAGCTCAAGCAGCATGCCAATCCAGCCTTTATCGCGCTTAAGATCCTGGGGTATGGGCAAGTTTGCCATTGCGGCCAGTTCTCCAAGTGAAAAGCCCGCCAGACGCTGCGCCTGGTGTAACAGCTGGGCTTCACTGGCTGGTGCAGACAACAGCGGCGCAAGAGAATGCATGATGTTAACCTTTTGATTAAAAAATGTACTGAAAAACTATCCCCTGTGGATAGAGTTTAACTTTTTCTGAGTAAACATGCCATGTATATGATTTATAGGTTATTTTATCATGTTAATTTCAGTGTGCAGTCGACAAAAAACAGGTTGTTTAAATCTGGTCACTGACAATAAACAGGATCTTACACCATGTTATCCACAGAAAAGTGGGATAACTGGGAATAACCCCTACTACTGTTTCGATTTACAGCCTTGACGTGCGATGAAAATCGAATTTTCACACAATTTGTGCCTAACTTATTGGCACAATCTGTGGATAAAACCGACGCTGTTCGATCTTTCATCAGTACAAGGATCTCTGATGTGACGATCGTCACGTTATTTGCCTTTTGGGGGCTGTAAATGCCTTTAATTACATGAATTATAAGTTGTTATTTAATTGCCTTCGCTAAGACCTTTTTTACCCTTATCAGGTTGTCCATCGGTAATTCCATACTTCTTCACAACTATATCCACAGAAAAGGTGAATAAAATTGGCTTCGTTACGGCTTATCTGTTTATAAGTCGACCCCTATTTGTGAGTTATTCAAATGTTATTAGGTTGCAGGCCTGTAAGAGAGTGGTTTACCGCCTCTCAGTAGTGTGAAACAATCATTCATATATAAGGTTTAGTTTGGGGTAGTCCGGTGATTGATGACGATGGCTACCGCCCAAACGTAGGAATAGTAATTTGTAATCGCCAGGGCCAGGTTATGTGGGCAAGGCGATATGGTCAGCACTCCTGGCAGTTCCCACAAGGTGGGATCAACCCGGGAGAGTCCCCAGAACAAGCGATGTACCGGGAGCTGTTTGAAGAGGTTGGTTTAAGCCGAAAAGATGTTCGCATCCTGGCTTCGACCCGCAACTGGTTGCGTTACAAGTTACCGAAACGTTTGGTGCGTTGGGACACAAAGCCGGTTTGTATCGGCCAGAAACAAAAATGGTTTCTGCTGCAGTTGGTGGGCAACGATTCAGATATCAATATGCAAACCAGCAGTACGCCGGAGTTTGATGGCTGGCGCTGGGTAAGCTACTGGTATCCTGTTCGTCAGGTCGTGTCGTTTAAACGCGACGTTTACCGTAGGGTGATGAAAGAGTTCGCAAGTGTTGTTATGCAGCTTCAGGAGGCTCCTCCTAAGCCGCAGAGCGCACCTGCCTGGCGACGTAAAAGAGGTTAAGCTACGCAAATCATGCTCACCCGCCTGCGAGAAATAGTCGAGAAGGTTGCCAGTGCGCCTCGCCTGAACGAGGCGCTGAATATTCTGGTGACAGACATCTGTCTTGCGATGGAAACCGAAGTCTGTTCGGTGTATCTGGCCGACCATGACCGGCGTTGCTACTATCTGATGGCGACCCGTGGTTTGAAAAAACCGCGAGGCCGAACGGTTACGCTTGCGTTTGATGAAGGTATCGTTGGGCTGGTTGGGCGTCTTGCTGAACCTATCAACCTTGCCGACGCGCAAAAGCACCCAAGCTTCAAATACATCCCCTCCGTGAAAGAAGAGCGGTTCCGCGCGTTTCTTGGCGTACCAATTATTCAGCGTCGTCAGCTGCTGGGCGTGCTCGTTGTTCAGCAGCGTGAGCTTCGCCAGTATGACGAAAGCGAAGAGTCCTTCCTCGTCACGCTCGCCACGCAGATGGCCGCGATCCTTTCCCAGTCTCAGCTGGCTGCCCTGTTTGGTCAGTATCGCCACACGCGAATTCGCGCGCTTCCGGCCTCACCGGGCGTGGCGATTGCAGAAGGCTGGATGGACGCCACGCTGCCGCTGATGGAGCAGGTTTACGAAGCCTCTACGCTTGATCAAGCCCTCGAGCGTGAACGCCTCACCGCCGCGCTGGAAGAAGCGGCAAATGAGTTTCGTCGCTACAGCAAGCGTTTCGCCGCGGGTGCGCAAAAAGAGACGGCGGCCATATTTGACCTCTATTCACATCTTCTCTCCGATGCGCGGCTGCGTCGCGAGCTGTTTGCTGAGGTTGATAAAGGTTCGGTGGCGGAGTGGGCCGTTAAAAAAGTCATAGAGAAATTTGCCGAGCAGTTTGCAGCCCTGACCGACGGTTATCTCAAAGAGCGTTCAGGTGATTTGCGTTCGCTGGGGCAGCGTCTGCTGTTCCATCTCGATGATACTATTCAAGGGGCGAATGCCTGGCCAAAACGCTTTGTGCTGGTTGCCGATGAACTCTCAGCAACCACCCTGGCTGAATTGCCGCAGGACAGGCTTGCCGGGGTCGTCGTTCGCGATGGCGCCGCTAACTCTCATGCCGCCATTATGGTCCGCGCGCTCGGCATCCCGACGGTGATGGGCGCAGATATCCAGCCGTCGGTTTTGCACCGACGCACGCTGGTGGTGGACGGGTACCGCGGCGAGCTGTTGGTCGATCCTGAGCCGGTTCTTCTTCAGGAGTACCAGCGTCTCATCAGTGAAGAGAATGAATTAAGCAAGCTGGCGGAAGATGACGTCAACCTGCCTGCGCAGCTTAAAAGCGGCGAGCGGGTTAAGGTGATGCTTAACGCTGGCCTGAGTCCTGAACATGAAGAGAAGCTCGGCAGCCGTATCGACGGCATCGGACTCTACCGAACCGAAATTCCCTTTATGCTGCAGAGCGGCTTCCCGTCTGAGGAGGAGCAGGTCGCGCAGTATCAGGGCATGCTACAAATGTTCAACGACAAGCCGGTCACGCTTCGTACCCTGGACGTTGGGGCCGATAAACAGCTGCCGTACATGCCGATCAGCGAAGAGAACCCGTGTCTCGGCTGGCGCGGGATCCGCATTACGCTCGATCAGCCGGAGATCTTCCTGATCCAGGTTCGCGCCATGCTGCGCGCGAACGCGGCGACGGGCAACCTCAGCATTTTGCTGCCGATGGTCACCAGCATTGACGAGATCGATGAGGCAAAACGCCTGATCGAGCGCGCAGGCCGGGAAGTGGAGGAGATGATCGGCTATGCGATCCCTAAGCCGCGTATTGGCGTGATGCTCGAAGTGCCGTCAATGGTCTTTATGCTTCAGCAGCTGGCAAGCCGCGTAGATTTTATCTCCGTCGGCACCAACGATTTGACGCAGTACATTCTGGCCGTTGACCGAAACAATACCCGCGTCGCCAGTATATATGACAGCCTGCATCCAGCGATGCTTCGGGCATTAGCGATGATTGCCCGTGAGGCGGAACAGTACGATCTCGATCTGCGCCTGTGTGGTGAAATGGCAGGGGATTCGATGTGCGTCGCGATCCTGATTGGCCTGGGGTTCCGTCACCTGTCCATGAACGGTCGTTCAGTCGCGCGCGTGAAGTATCTGCTGCGTCATATCGACTTCGATGATGCCCGCGAATTAGCGGCACGCAGCCTTGAAGCCCAGTTAGCGACCGAAGTACGACACCAGGTGGCGGCCTTCATGGAGCGTCGCGGCATGGGCGGCCTGATCCGCGGCGGCCGCTAATTTGCCTTTCTCCCTCTCCCTGGGGAAAGGGTTGGGATGAGGGCATCAGGCCGCACAATACCCTATACACATCTTTTACATCTCAGGCGCATCCTCCGCGACCACCTTATGCTATTATTCGCAACCTTGGAGCACCTGCCAACGGCGGGAATGCAATTCTACCGCTGTCCACTTTCAGCGGAATAACAACATCTTGTGGTGACAGATGAACAGTGGCTATCTGCATTTTCCGGAATTTGATCCGGTCATTTTCTCAGTAGGACCTGTCGCGCTTCACTGGTACGGTTTGATGTACCTGGTAGGCTTTATTTTTGCTATGTGGCTCGCGGGCCGTCGCGCCGGTCGTCCCGGAAGCGGCTGGACGAAAAACGAAGTGGAGAACCTGCTTTATGCCGGCTTCCTCGGCGTTTTTCTGGGTGGCCGTATCGGCTACGTCCTGTTCTATAACTTCCCGGTATTCCTGAACGATCCGCTCTACCTGTTTCGCGTCTGGGACGGCGGCATGTCCTTCCATGGCGGCCTGATCGGTGTGATCCTCGTGATGGTGATTTTCGCCAAACGGACCAAACGCAACTTCTTCCAGGTCGCTGATTTTATTGCTCCGCTGATCCCATTTGGGCTGGGCGCAGGTCGTCTGGGCAACTTTATCAACGGCGAACTGTGGGGTCGCGTCGATCCGAGCGTGCCTTATACCATGCTGTTCCCGGGATCTCGCGCAGAGGACATGGCATTGCTGCCGTCTCATCCTGAGTGGCAGACTCTTTTTGACACCTACGGCGTTCTGCCGCGCCATATGTCTCAGCTTTATGAGCTGGCGCTGGAAGGCGTGGTGCTGTTTATCATCCTGAATCTCTTTATCCGCAAGCCGCGTCCGATGGGGGCTGTCTCCGGCCTGTTCCTGATTGGTTATGGCGCATTCCGTATCATCGTCGAGTTCTTCCGCCAGCCGGATGCACAGTTTACCGGCGAGTGGGTACAGTACATCAGCATGGGGCAGATCCTCTCCATTCCGATGATTGTCGCGGGTGCCATTATGATGATTTGGGCGTATCGTCGTCGTCCACAGCAACAACTTTCCTGAGGAACCATGAAACAGTATCTTGAATTGATGAAAAAAGTGCTCGATGAGGGCACGCCGAAAAACGACCGCACCGGCACCGGTACGCTCTCTATTTTTGGCCACCAGATGCGCTTCAACCTGCAAGAAGGCTTTCCTCTGGTGACGACAAAGCGCTGCCACCTGCGCTCGATCATTCATGAACTGCTCTGGTTCCTGCAAGGCGATACCAACGTTGCTTATCTGCATGAAAACAACGTCTCTATCTGGGACGAATGGGCAGATGAAAACGGCAATCTGGGCCCGGTTTACGGCAAGCAGTGGCGCGCCTGGCCAACGCCTGATGGCCGCCATATTGACCAGATCACCACCGTGTTGAACCAGCTGAAAAACGACCCGGACTCGCGCCGCATTATCGTTTCTGCCTGGAACGTGGGTGAGCTGGACAAAATGGCGCTGGCACCGTGCCACGCGTTCTTCCAGTTTTACGTCGCTGACGGCAAGCTCTCCTGCCAGCTCTATCAGCGTTCCTGTGACGTGTTCCTCGGCCTGCCGTTTAACATTGCCAGCTATGCGCTGCTGGTGCACATGATGGCGCAGCAGTGTGATCTTGAGGTCGGTGATTTTGTCTGGACCGGCGGTGATACTCACCTTTACAGCAACCACATGGATCAGACCCATCTTCAGCTGACCCGCGAACCGCGCGCGCTGCCGAAGCTGGTCATCAAACGTAAACCTGAATCAATCTTTGACTATCGCTTTGACGATTTCGAGATTGAAGGATACGACCCGCACCCTGGTATCAAAGCGCCTGTTGCTATCTGATACGGCGAAATACTCACACAACCGGTGCTTTTTAGCGCCGGTTTTTTTCGCCCTCGTTTTATTTTTCGAGCCGTTTTCCAGAGAGAATGCAACGTGCTGCAACGGGAGACATTCTCTGGATAACCGCTCGTAAAGCCCAGAGTTACACCTCGCAGCTTCATCGGTATTTCGCCAAACTCCCCCCCATGAAAAAAGAGAACGGCTTTACGTTAATCGAAACCCTTGTCGCCATCTCGCTGGCTGTGATTCTGAGCGCAACGGGTCTCTATGGCTGGGACAGCTGGCAACAGCGGCAGCGGCTCTGGCAGACCGCCAGCCAGGTGCGTAATTTCCTGGTCTTTCTGCGTAACGACGCGAACCGCCACAACCGTGACCACACCCTTGCTCTCCTGCGGGACGGTAAAACAGCGTGTTTAGCGAGTTCTGTCGTTTCGGACTGCGAGAGCGGCGGCCCCTTTGTGATGAAGCCGCTCTGGCCAGAGGTTGTGATTAGCGAGATCACCCCGTCGTTGGGGTTTTATGGATTAAGAGATACCGCATGGGCCGGGCGGATACGGCTGAACAGCCGCGCGGGGGAATGGCTGGTGATGGTCTCAAACGGAGGGCGGATCAGAATGTGCAATACCGCAGGAGAAGGAACATGTCGATGAACCAGCACGGTTTCTCGTTGACGGAAGTCCTTATTGCGATGGCGATAAGCAGCATCTTGTTACTCAGTACTTCGCGTTTTTTACCCGGCTTGCAACGCGCTGTGTTGTTGCAATCCGGCCAACAGGAGCTTGAAGAGGAGGTCTGGCAGCGCCTGTTCGCCATCGGTAAGCAGCTTCAGAGAGCGGGTTACTGCGCAGGGCAATGCCAGGGGGAAGGTCTGGTCATCGGCCGGAAGGGCCAGTGCGTGATAGCGCAATGGGATGCCAACAGCAACGGAAGCTGGGATAGCTCGGTCACGGAAAATGACCGCGTGGGGTTCCGCCTCGATTCTGGCGCGCTGGAGACGCAGCGGGGTGCGGCCTCCTGTGAAGGGAAGGGCTGGGAAAAACTCACCGATCCGGACAGGCTCGTGATCCAGCAGTTTTTCGTGAGCAAAGAGGTTAAGCCGGGCTTCGCGCCAGAGTTAAGTATCGAATTAACGGCAGTGCGCAAAGGCGAACCCACTCCTTATTCCGCCCGCTATACCGTGACGGGGTTCAATCTGTGAATCGCCAACGGGGAATGTCATCGCTGGCTTTCGTTCTGCTATTGCTGGTGCTCGGTACGTTGAGCCTCACCGGCCTGAATCAGCAGCTGGCGACGTTCCACTCGCTGGTAAACGGTGAGAGCGTCTCCCTTCGAGAGCAGGCTGCCGTACAGTCCGCGCTGGAGTGGGGGCGCGTTCAGCGCTGGTTGATACAGCCTGAGCAACAGTGCAAACAGACGCAATCATTGCGGGTCTGTTTGCGGGTACTGAGCGAGGGCCGGGTACTGCTGATAGCCGGGGATAATGACCTGAGGCTGTGGCGAGGAGGGGAAATCATGCAAGGACAGGTACAGTTTTCTCCCCACGGCTGGAGTGACTTCTGCCCGCTTAAGGAAAGTGTGTTATGCCGGCTGCCCTGAACAAACAGAAAGGATTTAGCATGGTTGAAGTCCTGCTTGCGATGATGCTCCTGGTGGTGGTAACCACATTGTCCGGATACCACCGCGCGCTGGCGGTCCGATTTGCGACGCTTAATCAATATCGACAGCTCTGGCACAACGCATGGAGCTTGTCCCAGCTCTCGACATTCGCGCTGCCAGCAGGCTGGCAGGCCAGCCGGGTGCAGACAACGCACGCCAGATGTGTCAGCATCACGGTCACACTTATTTCTCCTCTGGGGCGACGCGGCGAGATGACGCGTCTGCATTGCCCGGTTAGCCAGTAGTCGGGAGCGTCTATGTTAAGGGTCTACCACTCAAATCGTCTGGATGTGCTGGAAGCACTGATGGAATTTATCGTTGAACGCGAGCGTCTCGACGATCCTTTTGAGCCAGAAATGGTGCTGGTGCAGAGCACCGGCATGGCACAGTGGCTGCAGATGTCGCTTTCGAAGAAATTTGGCATTGCAGCAAACATTGAATTCCCTCTGCCCGCGAGCTTTATCTGGGAGATGTTTGTGCGCGTGCTGCCCGACATTCCTGAGCAGAGCGCCTTTAACAAGCAAAGCATGAGCTGGAAGCTGATGGCACTGCTCCCGGATATGTTAACGCGCGATGAGTTCACCATGTTGCGCCACTATCTCAACGACGATAGCGACAAGCGTAAGCTGTTCCAGCTGGCGTCACGCACCGCCGACCTCTATGACCAGTATCTGGTTTACCGTTCTGAATGGTTAATTCGCTGGGAAGCCGGGCAATACGTGGACGGGCTGCCCGAGGCGCAAATCTGGCAGGCTCCGCTGTGGAAAGCGCTGGTGGAGCATACGGAGAAACTCGGACAGCCTAAATGGCACCGTGCGAACCTGTACGATCGGTTCATCTCGATACTCGAAAATGCGACGGTTCGCCCTGCACGGCTGCCGTCACGCGTGTTTATCTGCGGTATCTCTGCCCTGCCGCCTGTCTACCTGAAAGCGCTTGAAGCGCTGGGTAAACACGTTGATATTCACATCCTCTTTACCAACCCGTGCCGGCACTACTGGGGCGATATTCAGGATGCGCGTTGGCTTTCGCGGCTGGTTACCCGCCAGAGAAAGCGGCTCTTCGAGGAACGCTCGGTCCCGCTGTTCAAAGACAGTGAAACCGCCGCACAGCTTTTTGATGACGCGGGTATTCAAAACCTGCCGAATCCGCTGCTTGCCTCCTGGGGCAAGCTGGGGCGCGATTACATCCATATGCTCTCCGATATCACGTCCTCAGGCGAAGGTGATGTGGACGCGTTTGTAGATATTACGCCGGATAGCCTGCTGCATAACATCCAGCTGGATATTCTGGAGCTGGAAAATCGCGCCATTGCCGGGGTCACCGCCGAGGAGTTTGCCCGTAGCGATAAGAAGCGAAAACTGGAGCCAGAGGACCGCAGCATCATCATTCACGTTTGCCACAGCCCGCAACGTGAAGTTGAAATCCTGCATGACCGTTTGCTGGCAATGCTGCAGGACGATCCTACCCTGACGCCGCGGGATATCGTGGTCATGGTGGCGGATATCGACAGCTACAGCCCGTTTATCCAGGCCGTTTTCGGAAGCGCCACGGGCGATCGCTATCTGCCTTACGCTATTTCTGACCGCCGTGCTCGCCAGTCGCATCCGGTACTGCAGGCATTTGTTTCTCTTCTGTCACTGCCGGACAGCCGCTTTGTCTCAGAAGATGTGCTGGCGTTGCTGGATGTCCCCGTGCTGGCTGCACGTTTTGACATCAATGAAGAGGGGCTGCGCTACCTTCGCCAGTGGGTCAATGAATCCGGCGTTCGCTGGGGAATTGATGACGATAACGTCCAGGAGTTTGAGCTGCCGCCGACGGGTCAGCACACCTGGCGATTTGGCCTGACGCGCATGCTGCTCGGCTACGCCATGGAGAGCAGCCAGGGCGAGTGGAATGAAGTATTACCCTATGACGAATCCAGCGGGTTAATCGCGGAGCTGGTTGGTCATTTATCCTCGCTGCTGATGCAGCTAAACCACTGGCGGCGAGAGCTGATGCAGCCGCGTCCGCTTGAGGCATGGCTGCCGGTGTGCCGTGAAATGCTCAACGACTTCTTCTTGCCGGACAGCGAAACCGAAGCGGCAATGGCGCTTATTGAAAAGCAATGGCAGGCCATCGTCGATGAGGGCGTCAACTCGCACTACGCTGAGGCGGTTCCTTTAACGCTCCTGCGTGATGAGCTAACGCAGCGTCTCGATCAGGAACGCATCAGCCAGCGCTTCCTTGCCGGGCCGATCAATATTTGTACCCTGATGCCAATGCGTTCTATCCCCTTCAAGGTCGTCTGTCTTCTGGGGATGAATGACGGCGTTTATCCGCGAGCGCTGGCACCGTTAGGTTTTGATCTCATGAGCCCTCAGCCAAAGCGGGGCGACCGTAGCCGTCGCGATGATGACCGTTACCTCTTCCTTGAGGCGCTTATCTCCGCGCAGAATAAGCTCTATATCAGCTACATTGGGCGCTCGATCCAGGACAACAGCGAACGGTTCCCCTCGGTACTGGTGCAAGAGCTGGTGGACTATATCGGGCAGAGCCACTATTTGCCGGGCGATGAAGAACGCAATTGCGACGAAAGCGAACGGCGGGTGAAGGCGCACATCACCTGTTGCCATAGCCGTATGCCGTTTGACCCGGTGAACTATGTTGCAAATGAACATCAAAGCTACGCGCGCGAGTGGCTTCCGGCGGCGAAGCAAGAGGGAAGGGCGCACGCCGATTTCATTCAGGAGCTTGACGCGCGGCCAATTGACACCCTGACCTTCGAACAGCTCCAGCGGTTTTGGGCGCATCCGGTACGGGCATTTTTCCAACAGCGGTTACACGTCAACTTCCGCTCTGAAGAGAGCGAAATCCCTGATTCTGAACCCTTTGTGCTTGATGGACTGGAGCGGTATAAGCTCAATGCTCAACTTTTGAATGCGTTAGTCGACCAGGAAGATGCTGCACAGCTCTTCCGCCGCTATAAGGCCTCCGGGTTATTACCCTATGGCGCTTTTGGGGAAATCGTCTGGGACGCGCAGTGCCAGGAAATGAAAACCCTGGCTGACCGGGTGATTGAGTGCCGACAGCCCGGCAAAAGCATTGAAATCGATCTTACCTGTAACGGCGTGCAGCTGACGGGCTGGTTGACCCAGGTCCAGCCTGACGGGCTGCTGCGCTGGCGGCCATCAATGCTTAGCGTTTCACACGGTTTGCAACTCTGGCTCGAACATCTTGTCTACAGTGCTTGCGGTAACCAGGGCGAAAGCAGGTTGTTTGTGCGTAAGGACGGTGAATGGCGCTTCCCGCCAATGGATACCGAGCAGGCAGCGGCATGGCTGGGGCTGTACATTGAAGGCTATCGTCAGGGAATGAACAAACCCCTGCTGCTGCTCCCCGAAAGTGGGGGGGCATGGATAAAAGCCTGTTACGACGCGCAGAATGATGCCATGTTAACGGATGACGCTTCGCTGCAAAAAGCGCGCGGTAAGTTTTTACAGGCCTATGAAGGAAACATGATGGTGCGCGGCGAAGGTGAGGATGTCTGGTATCAACGTTTATGGCGAACGCTGGAGCCCGAATGCTATGACGCTATCACGGAAGAGGCGCAGCGCTACCTGTTACCGTTGTTCAAATTTAATCAGTCCTGAGTGCTGTATAAAAATTGCACAGGTTTGGGTGTTCATTTATGATGCATTTCTTATCACGGACTGATGTACCACTAAAAAGAGATGCTGGCCCGTCCAGCACGCACTTTGTTAATGATGTAGCCGTGATAAAGAGGTCGTAATGCCAGGCAGCACCTTGTTTAAAGCGTTTGTTTTGTTTGTCGCCCTTTGGGCTCCCATCACTCAGGCAGATTCCGGTTGGCAACCCGTTCAGGAAACTATCCGTAAGAGCGAAAAAGATACCCGCCAGTATCAGGCGATCCGCCTTGATAACGGGATGACCGTGCTGTTGGTTTCCGATCCGCAGGCGGTAAAATCCCTTTCGGCGCTGGTTGTGCCCGTGGGCTCGCTGGAAGATCCTGAAGCACACCCAGGGCTGGCGCACTACCTAGAACACATGACGCTGATGGGGTCGAAAAAATATCCACAGCCCGATAGCCTGTCTGAATTCCTGAAAATGCATGGCGGCAGCCATAACGCCAGTACGGCGCCGTACCGTACGGCGTTTTACCTCGAAGTGGAAAACGATGCGCTGGCAGGGGCGGTTGACCGTCTGGCTGATGCTATCGCTGCGCCACTGCTGGACAAAAAGTACGCCGATCGCGAGCGTAATGCCGTCAACGCCGAACTGACCATGGCTCGTACCCGAGACGGTATGCGCATGGCGCAGGTGAGCGCCGAAACCATTAACCCGGCACACCCTGGTTCGCGCTTCTCTGGCGGTAACCTTGAGACGCTGAGCGACAAACCGAATAGCCCGGTGCTCGACGCGCTTCATGCATTTCGTGATAAATACTACTCCGCTAACCTGATGAAAGCGGTTATCTACAGCAGCAAGCCTTTACCTGAGCTGGCCAGCATGGCGGCACAGACGTTTGGTCGGGTGCCGAATAAAAACATCGCGCTGCCGAAGATTGACGTTCCGGTCGTGACTGACGCGCAAAAAGGGATCGTGATCCACTACGTTCCCGCGCTGCCGCGAAAAGTATTGCGCGTGGAGTTTCGTATCGATAACAACACCGCCCAGTTCCGCAGTAAAACCGACGAGCTGGTAACCTATCTTATCGGCAACCGTAGCCCGGGCACGCTGTCTGACTGGCTGCAAAAGCAGGGGCTGGTTGAAGGCATTCGCGCCGACTCCGATCCCGTGGTGAACGGTAACAGCGGCGTGCTGGCCATTTCCGCCACCCTTACGGATAAAGGCCTGGCAAACCGCGACGAAGTGGTTGCAGCCATTTTCAGCTACCTCTCTCTGCTGCGTGATAAAGGCGTTGATAAACGTTACTTTGACGAGCTGGCGCACGTGCTGGATCTCGACTTCCGCTATCCCTCCATTACCCGTGATATGGATTACGTAGAGTGGCTGGCAGATACCATGATCCGCGTACCGGTGGCGCATACCCTGGACGCCGTCAATATTGCCGATCGGTATGATGCAGAGGCGATAAAAGCGCGTCTGGCGATGATGACGCCGCAAAATGCCCGAGTCTGGTATATCAGCCCGAACGAGCCGCATAACAAAACGGCGTATTTCGTTGAAGCGCCTTACCAGGTCGATAAAATCAGCGAGCAGACCTTCGCGGGCTGGGAGAAAAAGGCGGGCGAGATTGCGCTGCAGATGCCTGAGCTGAATCCTTACATTCCGGATGATTTCTCGCTGATAAAAACCGCGAAAGAGTACCCGCATCCGGCGCTGATTGTTGATGAGCCGACGCTGCGCGTGGTGTACGCTCCAAGCCGCTATTTTGCCAGCGAGCCGAAGGCGGACGTCAGCGTAGTGCTGCGCAATCCGAAAGCGATGGACAGTGCAAAAAATCAGGTGATGTTTGCGCTGAACGATTACCTCGCCGGCATCGCGCTGGATCAGCTCAGCAACCAGGCGGCAGTGGGGGGCATTAGCTTCTCAACCAATGCCAACAACGGTTTGATGGTGAATGCGAACGGCTATACCCAGCGTTTGCCACAGCTTTTCCAGGCCCTGCTTGAGGGCTATTTCAGCTATACGCCAACGCAAGAGCAGCTTGAGCAGGCCAAGTCGTGGTATGCCCAGATGATGGATTCCGCTGAGAAGGGCAAAGCTTACGATCAGGCCATCATGCCTGCGCAGATGGTGTCGCAAATACCGTACTTCCAGCGTGAAGATCGCCGGGCGCTACTGCCATCCATCTCGTTAAAAGATGTGCTGGCTTACCGTGATGCGCTGAAAACCAATACTCGCCCGGAATTCCTCGTGGTCGGGAATATGAGCGAGGATCAGGCTAAAACGCTGGCGCAAAATGTGCGAACTCAGCTGGGCTCAAAGGGTGACGAATGGTGTCGTAACCAGGACGTGCTGGTTGAGAAAAAGCAGAATGTCATTTTCGAAAAAGCGGGAAGCAGCACCGATTCCGCGCTGGCCGCCGTCTTTGTACCTACGGGCTATGACGAGTTTACCAGCACAGCGCAAAGCGCCGTGCTCGGACAAATTATTCAGCCGTGGTTCTACAACCAGCTGCGTACAGAAGAACAGCTTGGCTATGCGGTCTTTGCGTTTTCAATGAACGTGGGCCGTCAGTGGGGGCTGGGTTTCCTGCTGCAAAGCAGCGATAAACAGCCCGCCTACCTCTGGCAGCGCTATAAGGCTTTCTTCCCGCAGGCAGAAGAAAAACTGCGGGCCATGAAGCCGGAAGAGTTTGCCCAGATCCAGCAGGCGGTTATCGCGCAGGTGATGCAGCCGCCGCAGACGCTGGGTGAGGAAGCGTCTCAGCTGAGCAAAGATTTTGATCGCGGTAATATGAAATTTGATTCACGTGATAAAGTAGTGGCAGAGATAAAACAGCTGACGCCTCAGAAGGTTGCCGATTTCTTCCATCAGTCGGTGGTCAAGCCGCAGGGGATCGCCATTCTTTCACAGGTTTCCGGCAGCCAGAACGGGAAAGCGGAGTATGTGGACCCGAAAGGCTGGGCCGTCTGGAAGAGCATCAGCGCGCTGCAGCAATCTATGCCCTGGAGTAAGAAAGAATGACCGATACCGCTGAGTCCCTTGATCCCTTACGTTTACCTCTACGGGGTGAAAGGTTGATTGAAGCCTCAGCGGGAACGGGAAAAACCTTCACCATCGCCGCGCTCTACCTGCGCCTGCTGCTGGGTCTTGGCGGTAACGCGGCTTTCCCACGCCCGCTAAGCGTGGAAGAGCTGCTGGTCGTCACCTTCACCGAAGCGGCCACGGCAGAGCTGCGCGGCCGTATTCGCGCGAACATTCATGAACTGCGTATCGCCTGCCTGCGACAAAGCACGGATAACCCTCTCTACGCGAGTCTTCTGGAAGAGATTGCTGATAAGCAACAGGCTGCACAATGGCTTCTGCTTGCCGAGCGGCAGATGGACGAAGCTTCGGTGTTCACCATTCACGGTTTTTGTCAGCGCATGCTGAGCCTGAATGCATTTGAATCCGGCATGCTGTTTGAACAGCAGCTAATCGAAGATGAGTCCGTACTGCGCTATCAGGCCTGCGCAGATTTCTGGCGTCGTCATTGCTATCCGCTTCAGCGTGATATTGCCGAAGCGGTTCATGCATTATGGAAAGGTCCGGAAGAGCTTCTGCGCGCTATTGACCGCTATCTTCAGGGTGAAGCGCCGGTGATTAAATCTCCGCCGCCCGCGGACGAAACGCTGGCCTCCCGCCATGAAAAGATCGTCGCGCAAATTGCTGCCTTAAAGCAAAAGTGGAATGCCTCCGTTGGTGAAGTTGAGTCGATCATTGAAAATTCAGGCATAGACAGGCGCAAGTTTAACCGTGGAAACCAGGGGAAGTGGATCGACAAGATTAGCGCCTGGGCGCAGGAAGAGACGCGAGGCTACCAGCTCCCGGATGCGCTGGAGAAATTCTCTCAGCGTTTTTTGGTTGAGCGGACCAAAGCCGATGGCATCGTCCCTGAGCATCCGCTGTTTGTAGCCATTGAAACACTTCTTGCTGAGCCTTTGACGCTCAACGACCTGATGATCACCCGTGCGATGACGGAAATCCGCGAAGCGGTGGCGCGGGAAAAGCGCCGCCGGGGTGAGCTCGGGTTTGACGATATGCTCAGTCGTCTGGACGTCGCGCTGAGCAGCGAAAACGGTGAAGCCCTTGCTGCCGCAATTCGCACCCGTTTTCCGGTGGCGATGATCGATGAATTTCAGGATACCGACCCTCAGCAGTACCGTATTTTCCGCCGCATCTGGCAGCATCAGCCTGATACCGCCCTGCTGCTGATTGGTGACCCAAAACAGGCCATTTACGCCTTCCGCGGTGCTGATATTTTCACCTACATGAAAGCACGAAGCGAGGTGGCGGCGCACTATACGCTGGACACAAACTGGCGTTCGGCTCCTGGTATGGTTGAAAGCGTTAACGCGCTGTTCAGCCGGATGGAGGCGGCCTTCATGTTTAAGGAAATCCCTTTCCTACCCGTAAAATTTGCCGCCAGGAATGCCTCACTGCGCTTTGAATATAAAGGCACAGCGCAGCCTGCGATGAATTTCTGGCTGCTCGACGGCGAGGGCTGCGGCGTAGCGGACTATCAAAATGCGATGGCGCAGCACTGTGCCGCGCAAATACGTGACTGGCTAAGCGCGGGTGCGCGCGGAGAGGCCGTTCTGTGGCGGGGCGAACAGGCTCGTCCCGTTAAGGCCTCGGATATTACCGTGCTGGTGCGCAGCCGTCAGGAAGCCGCGTTGATCCGCGACGCGCTGACCTTGCTGAATATTCCTTCCGTATATCTCTCAAACCGCGATAGCGTGTTTGAAACCCTTGAAGCCCAGGAGATGCTGTGGCTGCTTCAGGCGGTACTGACGCCAGAGCGCGAAAGTACGCTTCGCAGCGCGCTGGCCAGCGCCATGCTGGGGCTGAATGCCCGGGATATCGACGCCCTGAACAACAACGAGGCCGCCTGGGATGCGGTGGTGGAAGAGTTTGTTCACTATCGGGAACGTTGGCTTAAACGCGGCGTGATGGCCATGCTGCGCGAGCTAATGGCCCAGCGCCAGATTGCGGAGAACATGCTCGCCACGGCCGGCGGTGAACGTCGTCTGACCGATATCCTGCACATCAGCGAGCTGCTGCAGGAAGCGGGCACGCAGCTGGAGAGCGAACACGCCCTGGTGCGCTGGCTTTCACAGCAAATCGCCGATCCGAACAGCAACGCCTCCAGCCAGCAGATGCGCCTCGAGAGCGATAAGCATCTGGTGCAAATCGTTACCATTCACAAATCTAAAGGTCTCGAATATCCGCTGGTCTGGCTGCCGTTTATCGCCAATTATCGGGTGCAGGATCAGGCGTTTTACCACGATCGTGACTCCTTCGAAGCGGTACTCGATCTCAGTAACGCAGAGTCCAGCGTGGAGCTCGCTGAGGCCGAACGTTTAGCGGAAGATTTACGCCTGCTCTATGTGGCGTTAACCCGCTCTGTCTGGCACTGTAGCCTGGGAATTGCCCCGCTGTTTCGCCGTCGCGGTGAAAAAGCGGGGGAGACCGATTTCCATTTGAGCGCGCTGGGGCGGCTTATTCAGCTCGGCGAGCCAAAAGATGCGGCGGGGCTGCGCCTGTGTCTCGAATCACTTTGCAATGACCATATTGCCCTGCATATCCCATCATCGCCCGACAGCAGCCGCTGGCAGATGCCCGAGCAGCGCGAGACCGAGCTAAACGCCCGGCAGATTGTTCGCACTCTTGCTGACGACTGGCGGGTCACCAGCTATTCCGGCCTGCAGCAGCACGGGCAAAGCCTCGCGCAGGACCTGATGCCAAAACTGGACGTAGATGCCGCAGGGGTGGGTGACGTGCAGGACGAACCCGTGCTGACGCCGCATCAATTTCCGCGCGGCGCCTCACCGGGAACCTTTTTGCACAGCCTGTTTGAAGAGCTGGATTTCACCCAGCCTGTTTCAGCGGAGTGGGTGCTGAAGATGTTGCAGAGCGGAGGCTATGACGCGCGGTGGCAGCCGGTTCTTACCGACTGGGTAAGCGCCATTTTGCACGCCCCGCTGACCGAGCAGGGTATCTCCCTGAGCCAGTTAACGGCAAAAAACAAGCAGGTGGAGATGGAGTTTTATCTCCCTATCGCCAGCCCGCTGAAAGCCGACGCGCTGGATGCGCTTATCCGCGAATATGACCCGCTGTCGGCCGGTTGCCCGCCGCTCAATTTCCGTCAGGTCCAGGGAATGCTGAAAGGGTTTATCGACCTGGTCTTCCGTCACGAAGGGCGTTACTACCTGCTGGATTACAAATCGAACTGGCTGGGCGAAAACAGCGAAGCCTATACCCCGCATGCCATGGCATCCGCTATGCAAATGCATCGCTATGATTTGCAGTACCAATTGTACACCCTGGCGCTGCATCGTTATTTAGGTCATCGCATTGCCGATTATAGTTATGAAGAACACTTTGGCGGCGTCATCTATCTCTTCTTGCGCGGAATTGACCCAGCTGACCCGCGATCCGGTATTTTCAGCACTCGTCCTGAAGTGGCGCTGATTGAAAAGATGGATAACCTGTTCGCCGCAACCACAGAGGAGGTCGCATGACGATGCAAAAATTATTGCTGGATGCGGTTGAGCAACGTTTGCTGCGCCAGCTGGACGTCCAGTTTGCGATGATGGTGGCAGATGAACAGCCCGCCGTGATGCTTGCCGCCGCAATGCTCAGCAAAGACGCGGGCGAGGGGCACGTCTGTCTGCCGCTTTCGCGCCTTGCGGTTGACGAGACGGCGCACCCCGCTCTGCAATCCTGTTTCGCCCTGCTCGGTGAGACGGTGGACTGGCAGGCCGTTTTGCAGCGTTCTCCCGCCGTGAGCTGTGGAGACATTCAGACGCCAGTCATCCTCACAGGCGGCCGTTTATACCTCAACCGGATGTGGCGCAACGAGCTGACGGTCGCGCGCTTTTTCAGCGAGGCCAATGTCTCACTGCCGTGTGAGGAAAAGCAGTTCCGGCAAACGCTGGATGCCCTGTTCACGTCAACTGAAGCCAGCGACTGGCAAAAAGTGGCGGCCGCCGTGGCGTTAACGCGGCGGATTTCGGTGATCTCGGGAGGCCCGGGAACGGGGAAAACGACCACCGTGGCAAAGCTGCTCGCCGCGCTGATTCAGCTCTCGGGGGAGCAAAAATGCCGCATCCGCCTGGCGGCACCTACCGGAAAAGCTGCGGCTCGCCTGACGGAATCGCTGGGCGGCGCAATGCAAAAGCTGCCGCTCACCGAGGCTCAGCTTGCGTTATTGCCTAATGAGGCCAGCACGCTTCACCGTTTACTCGGTGCGCAGCCGGGTAGCCAGCGTCTGCGCTATCATGCCGGAAACCCGCTGCACCTGGACGTGCTGGTGGTGGATGAAGCGTCGATGATCGACCTGACGATGATGTCGCGGTTGATTGATGCCCTGCCTCCGCACGCCCGCGTCATTTTCCTGGGCGATCGCGACCAGCTTGCTTCCGTTGAGGCCGGAGCGGTGCTGGGGGATATTTGTACCTTTGCCAGCCAGGGCTACACCGCTGGTCGAGCAGAGGAGTTATCGCGGCTCACGGGATGTCAGCTTGAAGGCAACAGCAGCCCGCTGGCGGGTGCGCTGCGCGACAGCCTGTGCCTGCTGCAGAAAAGCTACCGTTTCGGCAGCGACTCCGGAATTGGTAAACTGGCGACGGCAGTAAACAGGGGCGATCGTCAGGCCACGCGCGCCGTGTTTGACGGCACCTTTACCGATATTGAGAAAAAATCGCTGCAGACCGGGGAAGAGTACCAGACGATGCTGAACGATGCCCTGCAAGGGTATCAGCACTTCCTGACGTGCGTGAAAGAGCAACGTTCGCCCGAGCAGGCTATTGCGGCGTTTGGTGAGTACCAGCTGCTGTGTGCGTTGAGGGAAGGGCCCTTTGGCGTCAGTGGCCTCAATGACAGGCTGGAACAGCTCCTGGCCCAGAAGCGAAAAATCACCCGTTTACCGCACTCGCGCTGGTATGAGGGGCGGCCGGTGATGATCTCCAGAAACGACAGTGCCCTCGGGCTGTTTAACGGGGATATTGGGATCGCACTCGATCGCGGAAACGGGCTTCGCGTCTGGTTCATGATGCCGGACGGCAGCGTGAAGTCCGTGCAGCCAAGCCGTCTGCCTGAGCACGAAACGGCCTGGGCGATGACAGTACACAAATCTCAGGGATCAGAATTCAACCATGCCGCGTTGATCCTGCCGACTCAACTCTCGCCGGTCATTACCCGTGAGCTGATTTACACCGCCATTACCCGCGCGCGCCAGCGCTTGTCGCTGTACACCGATGAACGCGTGCTGGTGCAGGCGATTGCCGCCCGTACGGAACGGCGAAGCGGGCTGAGTGCCCTCTTCGAGGCCGGTTAAGGACAGGCCCTCTCAGGACGGCGAGGGCTGAGGGTTAGCCCAGATCGGCCATCAGCACCTTGGAACGGCGCTGGTAGTTGTACATCTCTTTCTTACTTTCCGGCAGTGAATCAATATCTACCGGCGTAAAGCCACGTTCCTGGAACCAGTGGATGCTGCGCGTGGTGAGCACGAACAGCTTGCTCAGGCCGATTTGTCGCGCCTGAGCCGCCACGCGCTCCAGCAGCATTTCACCGCGCGATGAGCTGCGGTAGTCAGGATGCACGGCCACGCAGGCCATTTCACCAATTTTCTCCTCCGGGAAAGGATAGAGCGCGGCGCAGGCGATGGTCAGGTTATCGCGCTGAATAATGGTGAATTTGTCGATCTCCATCTCCAGCTGTTCGCGGGAGCGACGAACCAGGATGCCCTGCTGCTCCAGCGGGCGAATAAGTTCCAGAATCCCCCCGATATCGTTGATGGTGGCGCGACGGATCTGCTCGGCGCTCTCCATCACAATCTGCGTGCCGATACCGTCGCGGGAGAACAGCTCCTGCAGCAGGGCACCGTCTTCCTGATAGCTGATCAGGTGGCTACGGCGCACGCCGCTGCGGCAGGCCTTCACCGCGCCGCGCAGAAAACGCACGGTGCCGGAGTGATAGTCACTTTGCGCTTCCAGCTCTTCCACGCGGGCCTGGGCTTCATTCGGGAAGAGTTCCGGCACAATAACCCCTTCATCATTTACCACGCCCTGTGAGGAGCAAAACCCAATCATTTTTTCCGCCTTCAGCTTGATGGCGAGCTGGGTAGCGATCTCTTCAGACGTCAGGTTAAAGCTTTCCCCTGTCACGGAAACGGCAACCGGTCCCATCAGCACGATGGCACCGCTGTCCAGCTGACGATGAATGGCTTCCTCATCGATACGGCGGATACGGCCGCTGTGGCAATAATCCACGCCATCGTCCACGCCAAGCGGCTGAGCGATGATGAAGTTGCCGCTCACGACGTTAATATGCGCCCCCTGCAGCGGCGTGTTGTTCAGGCTCATCGACAGGCGAGCGGTGATATCGAGCTGCAGCAGACCCGCCGCCTGCTTAACCAGCTCAAGGGTTTTCGCATCGGTTACGCGGGTATGTTTATGGTAAATCGGCTCATGGTGATGCGCAGCAAGGTTGGCATCAATCTGCGGGCGAGCGCCGTACACCACCACCAGGCGGATCCCGAGGCTGTGCAGCAGGCCAATGTCATTGACGATGCTGGAAAAGTTTTCATGCTCAATGGCTTCACCGCCGAGCATGATGACAAACGTTTTTCCCCGATGGGCGTTGATATAGGGAACAGAATGGCGGAACCCCTCGACCAGTTCAGTTCTACGTTCCTTCACCATGACACAACCCTTAATGAATGTTTATTCGTAATTTCTGTATTTTTATTCGATTGTGGCCGCGTGTGCAAGCCTAAATTTTCTGCGACACACAGAAAGTAATAAGTAATCTGTGCGTTAGCGTATGATTGTTTACCCTTTTATTGATGACAGTTTATGCGTCATTCGTTAAAGTTTTCGGTCAATCTGGACGTTTTGTACATCTGTTAGATTTCTTGCTCGGGAGAAGCATGTCGGGATCCAATTCAGCAATAAGCCGTCGCCGCTTGTTAAAAGGGGCGGGGGCAATGTGGTTGCTTAGCGTCAGTCAGGTGGGCCTTGCCGCGACAAGTCAGGTGGTGGCGGTGCGCGTCTGGCCGTCGTCGACCTATACGCGCGTGACGGTAGAATCCAATCGGGTACTGAAATATAAGCAATTTGCCCTCAGTAATCCTGAGCGTGTTGTCGTGGATATCGAAGGCGTTAACCTGAATTCGGTTCTGAAAGGCATGGCGGCGCAAATCCGCGGCGACGATCCGTTTATCAAATCAGCGCGCGTCGGGCAGTTCGATCCGCAGACCGTGCGCATGGTGTTTGAGCTGAAGCAGAACGTCAAGCCACAGCTCTTCGCGTTAGCGCCTGTTGCGACCTTCAAAGAGCGTCTGGTGATGGATCTCTACCCGGCCAATGCCACGGATATTCAGGATCCGCTGCTGGCGCTTCTGGAGGATTACAATAAAGGCGATTTGCAGCGTCAGGTTCCTCCTGCGCAAAGCGGCCCGCAGCCGGGCAAAGCGGGGCGCGATCGCCCGATTGTGATCATGCTCGATCCGGGCCACGGCGGGGAAGACTCCGGCGCGGTGGGGAAATATCGCACGCGTGAAAAAGACGTAGTGCTGCAAATTGCCCGTCGCCTGAAAGCGTTGATTGATAAAGAAGGCAATATGCGCGCCTATATGACGCGCAATGAAGACGTCTTTATTCCGCTGAAGGTCCGGGTGGCGAAAGCGCAGAAGCAGCGCGCGGATCTGTTCGTGTCGATCCATGCGGATGCGTTTACCAGCCGCCAGCCGAGCGGCTCGTCGGTGTTTGCGCTCTCCACCAAAGGCGCGACCAGTACCGCAGCAAGATTCCTGGCTGACAGCCAGAACGCCTCTGACCTCATTGGTGGCGTGAGTAAAAGCGGCGACCGCTACGTCGACCACACCATGTTCGATATGGTGCAGTCGCTGACCATTAACGACAGCCTGAAGTTTGGTAAAGCGGTGCTGGGCAAGCTGGGCGGCGTTAATAAGCTGCACAAAAACAGCGTTGAACAGGCCGGATTTGCGGTACTCAAGGCACCGGATATCCCGTCAATTCTGGTAGAAACCGCGTTTATCAGTAACGTTGAAGAGGAGCGTAAGCTCAAGACGGCAAAATTCCAGCAGGAAGTTGCGGAGTCGATTCTGGCGGGGATACGGGCGTATTTCTCTGACGGGGCGACGCTGGCGCGACGCGGGTAAATCTTTCAGCCGGGTAAACGCCCGGCAAATTCACAAACAGCAGATACAAAAAAACACCCTTTAGGGTGTTTATTGTTTTTAGAAGTGTTGGTTGCGGGGGCCGGATTTGAACCGACGACCTTCGGGTTATGAGCCCGACGAGCTACCAGGCTGCTCCACCCCGCGTCCGTCTTTCTACTCGTGTAGAAACTTACTTCTTCAAATTTGATTGGTTGCGCGGGCCTGATTTGAACCGACGACCTTCGGGTTATGAGCCCAACGAGCTACCAGGCTGCTCCACCCCGCGTCCGTCTTTCTACAGTCGTAGAAGATACTTCATCAAATTTTAATTGGTTGCGGGGGCCGGATTTGAACCGACGACCTTCGGGTTATGAGCCCGACGAGCTACCAGGCTGCTCCACCCCGCGTCCGTGGATGCGCACTATACTCGGATAGGTTTGTGATGCAACCCCTTTTTCACATTAATCATGATTTTGTATGCAAATTGAACGACATGGCTCTGTTTGGACTATTTTTTGCGCAAAATTTGGCAAAGGGCATGCGATCGCATTTCAATAGCCCTGGCTGTTTGTTATCTTCATCACGCGGATAAAGGCAACTTAAAGACGAGATATAATGAAAGGACGTTGGGCGAAGTATCTAATGACAGGCGCAATGGTGGCTATTCTTGCGGCCTGCTCTTCTAAACCGACCGATCGCGGTCAACAGTATAAAGACGGGAAGTTATCCCAGCCTTTCTCTTTAGTTAACCAGCCTGATGCCGTGGGCGCACCGATCAACGCCGGAGACTTCTCCGAGCAGGTCTATCAGATCCGCAACGCCTCACCGCGCCTGTATGGCTCACAGAACAACATTTATAGCGCCGTACAGGACTGGCTGCGTGCGGGCGGCGATACGCGAAATATGCGCCAGTTTGGTATTGATGCCTGGCAGATGGAAGGGGCGGATAACTACGGTAACGTCCAGTTCACGGGCTACTACACGCCGGTTATTCAGGCGCGCCATACCCGTCAGGGCGAATTCCAGTACCCGATTTACCGTATGCCGCCAAAACGTGGCCGCCTGCCGTCGCGCGCAGAGATCTATTCCGGTGCGCTCAGTGACAACTATATTCTGGCCTACAGCAACTCGCTGATGGATAACTTCATCATGGACGTTCAGGGCAGCGGCTACATTGATTTTGGTGACGGTTCGCCGCTTAACTTCTTCAGTTACTCCGGTAAAAACGGCCATGCCTACCGCAGTATTGGTAAGGTGCTGATCGACCGCGGTGAAGTGAAGAAAGAAGATATGTCGATGCAGGCGATCCGCGAGTGGGGTGAAAAGCACAGCGAAGCCGAAGTGCGAGAGCTGCTGGAGCAGAACCCGTCGTTCGTCTTCTTTAAACCGCAAAACTTCGCGCCGGTGAAAGGGGCAAGTGCGGTACCGCTGATTGGCCGCGCGTCTGTGGCCTCCGATCGTTCTATTATTCCCGCGGGCACCACGCTCCTTGCGGAAGTCCCTGTGCTGGATAACAACGGCAAATTCAGCGGTCAGTACGAGTTGCGCCTGATGGTGGCGCTGGATGTGGGTGGTGCCATCAAAGGCCAGCACTTCGATATTTATCAGGGTATTGGCCCTGACGCAGGCCATCGCGCAGGCTGGTATAACCACTATGGACGCGTCTGGGTGCTGAAAACCGCAGCAACGAGCGGCAACGTATTCAGCGGCTGATTATGGTATTCTGAGCGCAATACGGATTCATATTCAGGGTGAGGAAAACCTCACCCTTTTTACATCTGAGGTTTTATGTCTGTGGTAATCAGCGATGCCTGGCGTCAGCGTTTCGGCGGCACGGCACGTTTATATGGTGAAAATGCCCTGCAGTTGTTTGCGGATGCGCATGTCTGCGTTGTCGGCATTGGCGGCGTGGGTTCCTGGGCGGCGGAAGCGCTGGCGAGAACGGGAATAGGCGCAATCACGCTGATTGATATGGATGACGTCTGCGTCACCAACACCAACCGTCAGATCCACGCCCTGCGCGATAGCGTAGGCCTGGCGAAATCGGAGGTGATGGCGGAGCGCATTCGTCTCATCAATCCGGAATGCCGCGTGACGGTGATTGATGACTTTGTGACGGCAGATAACGTTGCGGAGTACATGAGCAAAGGCTACAGCTACGTGATTGACGCCATCGACAGCGTTCGTCCCAAAGCGGCGCTGATCGCATACTGTCGTCGGTACAAGGTTCCGCTGGTGACAACCGGCGGTGCGGGCGGTCAGATCGATCCGACGCAGATCCAGGTTGCCGATCTGGCTAAAACCATTCAGGATCCGCTGGCGGCCAAGCTGCGCGAGCGTCTGAAAAGCGACTTCAGCGTGGTGAAGAACAGCAAAGGCAAGCTGGGCGTGGACTGTGTGTTTTCGACCGAAGCGCTGGTGTACCCGCAGGCGGACGGTTCAGTATGTGCCATGAAAAGCACGGCGGAAGGGCCAAAGCGGATGGATTGCGCCTCCGGTTTTGGCGCGGCCACCATGGTGACCGCGACGTTCGGCTTTGTGGCGGTGTCTCATGCCCTGAAGAAGATGATGGCGAAGGCGGAGCGTCAGGCCTGTGCCTGACGCGCTGCATCGAGTACCGCGTCGCTGAGCGCGATCAGGCCCTGACCGCGCGAGGCGCTCAGCTGCGCACGTAAACCCAGTTCGTCGAATAACGCCAGCGGAGCGCGCGCCAACAGATCGGCGGCGCTTTTGCCTTCCACGGCGGTCAGCAGTACCGCCAGCAGGCCGCGAACGATGCGACCTTCGCTGTCACCAAAGAAGTGCATCTTGTCACCGGATACGCTAAACCCCAGCCAGACGCGATTTTCGCAGCCCGGGATCTCTTTTGCCTGCGCTTTCAGCTCGTCAGATAGGGCGGGGAGTTGTTTACCCAGCAGGATCAGCTGTCGATATTTATCCTCCCACTGCGTGAGCGGAGCGAAGGTCTGTTTTAAGGTCTCTTCGGTGATTGTGGTGCCGAACGGATGTCCGGCCAGAGCTGAGCGAGTCATTAATCCACCAGTAATTCAAGCGCGCGGTCGACGGCGGCAACAAGCGCGTCGACATCACTTTTTGTATTGTACGGCGCGAAGGACGCACGCAGCGTACCGCTCACGCCAAGGGCCGCCAGCAGCGGCTGTGCACAGTGCTGTCCGGCGCGCAGGGCGATGCCATACCCGGCCAGCAGCGTCACCATATCGCTATGATGAACGCCCGCGAAATCAAAGGCTAGCAGGCTTGAATCTTGCACGCGGAACGAGCGAAACCCCGGACGCTTTTTGAGTTCTTCTTCTGCCAGGGTTGCCAGCCCCCGGCTCCAGCTTTCAGCCTGAACGACGTCAGTCTCTGCCAGCCATTCCAGCGCCGCGCTGAGGCCGATGACTCCGGCCACGTTCGGCGTCCCGGCTTCCAGGCGATAAGGCACCTCCTGGGTTTTAAAGCCGTCGAAGGTTACCTCGGTTATCATCTTGCCGCCCCCGAGCCACGGCGACATGTGCGCCAGCAGTTCTGGCTTGCCGTACAATGCCCCAATGCCGGTTGGCCCGTAGAGCTTATGTGCTGAGAAGGCGTAGAAATCGATATCCATCGCCTGAACATCCGCCGGGAAATGCACTACCCCCTGCGCGCCGTCCACCATTACTACCATGCCGCTGGCATGGGCGATCTCAATAGCCTGAGCCAGATCCGGGGAGCCGCCGGTGACGTTAGACATCTGCCCCAGGGCCAGAATGCGGCTGCGGGAGGTGATCAGTTCAGGTAAGCGCGCCACGTCCGGCAGAAAATCGGCACCCAGCGGGAGCTTCACGACGCGTGCACCCGTTTGCTCCGCAACCATCAGCCAGGGGACCAGGTTTGCGTGGTGCTCGGCTTCGCTGACGATAATTTCATCTCCCGGCTGCAGCATCGGGCGGGCATAGCATTGAGCCACCATATTGATGGCCTCGGTCGTGCCGCGCGTCCAGACGATATTTTTTCCGCTTTCGGCGTTTATCAACCGTGCAACCTGATCGCGTGCGGCCTCATAGCGCGCGGTCAGGCGCTGCGCTTCGGCAAACTGGCTGCGATGTACGTTGCCTGCGCTCAGGGTGTAAAACTGGTTTGTTGCCTCGATAACCGCCTGTGGCTTTAACGCCGTGGCGGCGCTATCAAGGTAGATGCCGGCATCGGCCAGCGCCGGAAACTGTGCGCGAAACTGCGCAGGGTTGAAAGCGTTCATGGAATTCCTCATGTCGATAGAGAGATCGTCGCGCAATTTGAACGGCAGGGCAAGGAGGTTGATATCTATCAGATTCGTCTGCATATACTGGCGACCTCAGAAAAGCAGGTTATGCTAAATAGTGTTAGGCGGATGTTTTAGCCTGTTATAAATCGAGGTTTGAATAGCATTAATTGCTAAAGGAGAATAATCATGAATAAGACAGCTGCAATCATTTCTGCCTGTGCGTTTACTTTTGCCCTGAGCGCCTGTTCTGGTAACAACTACGTGATGCACACAAATGATGGTCGTTCTATCGTTTCGGAAGGGAAACCGACTACCGATAATGATACCGGAATGATTTCATATAAAGATGCTAACGGGAACAAGCAGCAGATCAATCGCACGGACGTGAAAGAGATGAAAGAAATCCAGCGTTAACAGATCGATAAGCAAAAAAAAGCACCGCAAATTGGCGGTGCTACATTAATCACTATGGACAGACAGGGTAAATGTACAGGAAGTGAAAAATTGGTAGCGTTGCTACCGGGGTCTGAATCGCAGACCAATTGCAAACACAACAACACAACATCACAACCGTAAGCCAAAAGCCCTTCAGAACACGCATTCCAAAAAACTTTTCGTTCCGGCTCAGGAAGTGCCGCCACTATAGGTATTTGCTGGTAGTTCCTCAACGGACAAATTATAATGGCTCAGATTAAAAAAACTAATAGGTTAAACGTTGTTTCCTATATGTTAAATCCAGTTAACATCTAAGCCTGATACCCATGTCGAAGCGATTGCCACCCCTTAATGCATTACGTGTTTTTGATGCAGCAGCACGTCACCTTAGCTTCACCCGCGCAGCCGATGAGCTTTTTGTGACGCAGGCCGCAGTAAGTCACCAAATCAAGTCTCTGGAGGATTTCCTGGGCCTCAAGCTGTTCCGTCGGCGCAACCGTTCGTTGCTGCTGACCGAAGAGGGTCAGAGCTATTTTCAGGATATTAAAGAGATTTTTTCCCAGCTTACTGAAGCCACACGCAAGCTGCAGGCGCGCAGCGCTAAAGGCGCACTTACCGTAAGCTTATTGCCCAGTTTTGCGATTCAGTGGCTGGTGCCGAGACTCACAAGCTTTAACTCAGCTTATCCGGGAATTGACGTCAGAATCCAGGCGGTGGATCGTCAGGAAGACAAGCTGGCAGACGATGTGGATGTCGCCATTTTTTATGGCCGCGGCAACTGGCCGGGCTTGCGCGTCGAGAAATTATACGCAGAATATCTGTTACCGGTCTGTTCGCCTTTATTGCTGACGGGCGAAAAAGCGCTGAAGACTCCCGCCGATTTAGCGAAACATACGCTTTTACATGATGCTTCTCGCCGCGACTGGCAAACTTATACCCGGCAATTAGGTCTGAGTCATATAAACGTGCAGCAGGGACCCATCTTCAGCCACAGTGCGATGGTGTTACAGGCTGCTATTCACGGACAGGGCGTGGCGTTGGCAAATAACGTTATGGCGCAGTCCGAAATTGAGGCAGGCCGTCTGGTCTGCCCATTTAATGATGTTCTGGTCAGCAAGAATGCATTTTATCTGGTTTGTCATGACAGTCAGGCAGAACTGGGTAAAATAGCCGCCTTCAGACAGTGGATACTGTCCAAAGCGGCAAATGAGCAAGAAAAATTCCGCTTCAGGTATGAACAATAACTTTTGTGTGCCGAGCACGCATCACTTTAGGATCGAAACATGACCAGCCGATTCATGCTGATTTTTGCCGCGGTGAGTGGCTTTATTTTTGTCGCACTGGGCGCCTTTGGCGCGCACGTGCTAAGCAAGTCTTTAGGTGTTGTAGAGATGGGCTGGATCCAGACCGGTCTGGAATACCAGGCGTTCCACACCCTGGCAATTTTTGGGCTGGCGGTTGCGATGCAGCGCCGTATCAGCATCTGGTTTTACTGGAGTAGCGTATTTCTGGCGCTGGGTACCGTGCTGTTCAGCGGTAGCCTGTACTGCCTTGCACTCTCGCATTTGCGCCTGTGGGCGTTTGTTACTCCTGTCGGCGGCGTCTGCTTCCTGGCGGGATGGGTATTAATGTTTATCGGAGCTATCCGTCTGAAACGCAAGGGCGTTGTTCATGAATAAGGTTGTTTTATATTGTCGCCCGGGGTTTGAGAAAGAGTGCGCCGCGGAAATTACGGACAAAGCCGCGAAGCGTGAAGTCTTCGGTTTTGCCCGCGTAAAAGAGAACGCGGGCTATGTGATATTCGAATGCTATCAGCCTGAAGATGCAGACAAGCTGGCGCGCGAGCTGCCGTTCAGCTCGCTGATCTTCGCTCGCCAGATGTTTGTGGCCGGTGAGTTGCTAAAAGATCTGCCGCCGGAAGACCGCATCACGCCGATTGTGGGCATGCTGCAGGGCGTGGTGGAGAAGGGCGGCGATCTGCGCGTTGAGGTTGCAGACACCAACGAAAGCAAAGAGCTGATGAAGTTCTGCCGCAAGTTCACCGTACCGCTGCGCGCCGCGCTGCGCGACGTGGGCGTACTGACGAACTACGAAACGCCAAAACGTCCGGTGGTGCATATCTTCTTTATTGCTCCGGGCTGCTGTTACACCGGCTACTCCTACACCACGAATAACTCTCCGTTCTTTATGGGCATCCCGCGCTTACGGTTCCCGGCGGATGCGCCAAGCCGTTCAACGCTGAAGCTGGAAGAGGCGTTCCACGTCTTTATCCCGGCGGACGAGTGGGATGAGCGCCTGGCGAACGGCATGTACGCGGTCGACCTTGGCGCGTGCCCGGGCGGCTGGACGTATCAGCTGGTGAAACGCAACATGTGGGTTTCGTCTGTCGATAACGGCCCGATGGCGCAAAGCCTGATGGATACCGGACAGGTTACCTGGCTGCGGGAAGACGGTTTCCGCTACCGCCCAACGCGCAACAACATCTCCTGGATGGTGTGCGATATGGTTGAGAAACCAGCGAAAGTGGCTGCATTGATGGCATCCTGGCTGGTGAACGGCTGGTGCCGTGAGACGATCTTTAACCTCAAGCTGCCGATGAAAAAGCGCTACGAGGAAGTGTCTCAGAACCTGGCCTACATTCAGGAACAGATGGACGAGCACGGCATTAACGTGGTCATCCAGGCGCGCCAGCTTTATCACGACCGCGAAGAGGTGACGGTGCATATTCGTCGCTGGTGGGCGGCAGTGGGCGGGCGTCGCGACGAACGATAGTCCCCTCACCCTAACCCTCTCCCCATAGGGGAGAGGGAACTAACTGCGTTCTAACCTTAACTGCTGCAAATTCCCGTCCAGCTGCAAATCAGTCTGTAGCGTCGCCACATCCCGGCAGATAAACGCCATCTCTTTATGCGCCTCCAGCTTTTTGCGCCATTTTTCCGGCACCTCATCCAGCCGGGCGTAAATCCCTTCCAGACTCTGAAAGTCCGTTAACAGCTGTGCGGCACTCTTCGGCCCAATGCCTGCCACGCCCGGAATTTTTGAACTGCTGATCCCCGCCAGCCCCCAGTAGTCGGGGAGTTGCCCGGGCGCGACGCCGAACTCAGTGGCGATAAAGGGGGCATCAAGCCAGCGTTTTTGAAAGTAGTCGCGAATGCGAATATCCGGGGAGAGCAGCTGGCAGTAGCCCTTATCGGTAGAGACGATTGTCGCCTGATGCCCGGCGGTTGCCACCTTTACTGCCAGCGTTGCCGCCAAATCGTCTGCTTCATTACCGTGCGCACCCCAGCAGGGGACGCCGCGCTGTTCAAAGGCTGCACGCAGGGCGGGCATTTCAGCGTGAAGATCGTCCGGCATCGGCGCGCGGCCGGCCTTGTAGTCGGGTAAACGCTGGTGTCGCCAGCCGGTATTACGCGCTTCGTCGTCAAACACGGCAACGACGTGCGTGGGGTCACTGTGGCGAATAAGCTGCTCCAGCGCGTGCAGGCAGGTGTCCTTACAGGGGGTGCCTTGCACCGCATGGATACGGCGGATCAGGTTGAGCGCATCAACGATAAGCAAATGAACGGCCACAGATAATCTCCCTTCTATCTAATGGATAAAGGGTAACACTGACCGAAGCATGAAACTATGAATGGTGAGGAAAACGGGAGGAAGCCTCGCAAAACGAGGCTTCCCGAAAGGCTTAATCGCAGGTCACGATCTTCATCGCCAGGCCGCCGCGAGAGGTTTCGCGGTATTTGGCGTTCATATCTTTACCCGTTTCGTACATGGTTTCGATAACCTTATCGAGACACACGCGTGGTTCGCTGGTGCGGCGCAGCGCCATACGGGCCGCATTCACCGCTTTTACCGAAGCAATAGCGTTACGCTCGATGCACGGCACCTGTACCTGACCGGCAACCGGATCGCAGGTCAGCCCCAGGTTATGTTCCATGCCGATTTCTGCCGCAATACACACCTGAGTCGGGCTTGCCCCCAGCAGCTCGGCCAGACCCGCCGCCGCCATTGAGCAAGCCACGCCGACTTCACCCTGACAGCCCACTTCCGCACCGGAAATGGAGGCGTTCATTTTGTACAGTGAACCAATCGCGCTGGTGACCAGCAGATAGCGCGCCAGTGAGTTTGCGTTCACTTCGCGGATGAACTTGTCGTAGTAAGCCAGTACGGCCGGAACAATACCGCACGCGCCGTTGGTTGGCGCGGTGACGACGCGGCCGCCCGCGGCGTTCTCTTCGTTCACCGCCAGCGCGAACATGTTGATCCAGTCGACAACGGCCATGGGGTCGGTCGTCGTTTTGTCGGCGCTAACCAGCATACGGCGCAGCGCAGCCGCACGGCGCGGTACGCGCAGTTTGCCCGGCAGCACGCCTTCGGTGGTGATCCCGCGCTCGATACCGCCGCGCATCACGTCCCAGACGTTCGCGAAGTGCTGCTCCAGCTCTTCCTTACTGTGCAGCGCCAGCTCGTTTTTCATCATCAGGCCGGAGAGGGAAAGCCCCGTATCCTGGCAGTGGCGCTGTAAATCCGCCGCATTTTTGTACGGATAAGGCACTTCAACAGCAGAACTGTTGGTTTGGCCAAAGTGGTCTTCGTCGACGATAAAACCGCCGCCGATAGAGTAATAGGTTTGGCTGTACACCGATTTGTCGCCGGCCAGCGCGGTAATTCGCATACCGTTTTCGTGCAGCGACAGGTTGTCGGCATGGAAGTTCATGCAGCGATCAACCGGGAATTCAACTTCATGCTCGCCGTTCGCCAGCAGCAAACGACTGTGGGTGTTCACATCCTGGATGAAGCCAGGGATCGCATCAATATCAACGGTATCCGGCAGGTTTCCCGCCAGGCCCATGATAATGGCGATATCGGTATGGTGGCCTTTACCGGTCAGGGAAAGGGAACCGTATACATCGACAACCACGCGGGTGATGTCGTGCAAAATGCCGCGTGCAATCAAGTCATCCGTGAATTGTTTACCGGCTTTCATTGGTCCGACGGTGTGAGAGCTGGAAGGACCAATACCGATTTTGAAAATATCGAATACGCTAATCATGATGCGTCCATTGCTATCAGTCAGAGGGGAGGAGTGCGCCGTCCGGGGACGGCGCGGGAGGTATTAGCTGAACAGCGAGTAGAAAATCGCGGAGATGGCAATCAGGCCCATAATCACAACGAACACGTTGCTGATATGGCCGCTGTATTTACGCATCGCAGGCACTTTCTGAATCGCGTACATCGGCATCAGGAACAGAATCATCGCGATAACCGGGCCGCCCAGGGTTTCAATCATGCCCAGGATGCTTGGGTTCAGGGTCGCTACCGCCCAGGTGGTGAGCAGCATGAACAGCGCAGTGATTTTGTTCAGCTTGTTGATTTCAATGCTCTTGCCCTTACCGCGCAGAGATTTAATCACCATACCGTTAAAGCCTTCGCGAGCGCCCAGGTAGTGGCCCAGGAAGGATTTGGTAATCGCGATAATCGCGATGATAGGTGCCATCCACGCAATCACCGGTGCGTTAAAGTGGTTTGCCAGGTAAGACAGAATGGAGATGTTCTGCTCTTTCGCCGCAGCCAGATCCACTGGGGAGAGGCTCAGCACGCAGCTGAAGACGAAGAACATGACGGTCAGCACCATCATGACGTGAGCGCGAGCCAGAATGCTGGAACACTTCTTCTCTGCACCGTTGCCGTACTCTTCGCGCTTCGCAACCGCGAAGGAGGAGATGATTGGCGAATGGTTAAAGGAGAACACCATTACCGGGATTGCCAGCCACAGGGTCAACAGCAGGCCGTTACCGGTCGCGGATGCGCTGCTCAGAGACAGGGTTTCCAGCGCAGCGCCGTTCCACTGCGGGATCAGGTAGCAGGCCAGCACCATCAGGGCAATAACGAACGGGAACACCAGGATGCTCATCGCTTTAACGATCATCTGCTCGCCGAAGCGCACGATGGTCATCATACCCACGATCAGGATCAGGGACAGAATGGCGCGCGGAGGCGGCGTCATGTGCAGCTGGTGCATCATGAAGCTTTCAACGGTATTGGTGATTGCCACGCTGTAAACCAGAAGAATCGGGTAAATCGCGAAGAAGTAGAGCAGGGTAATCAGTTTACCTGCGCCGACGCCGAAGTGCTCTTCAACTACTTCAGTGATGTCTTCGCCCGGATTTTTACCGGACAGCACGAAGCGGGTTAAGCCGCGATGTGCAAAGAAGGTCATCGGGAAAGCGATGATGGCCATGATGATCAGCGGGATCAGACCGCCGACGCCTGCGTTGATAGGAAGGAACAGTACACCAGCGCCGATTGCCGTGCCGTAAAGGCCAAGCATCCACATGGTATCCGTTTTGCGCCAACCGCTTCGGGAATCAATCGAAGCAACGGTGCTGGTTTGAGTGGTTTCCATCTGTATCTCCTGGAGGAAGCAAATTGTCAGGCTTTTTAGTCAAATCCGATGAAAAAGTGCCTGACGGTAATATGAAATTCGTTCAGTGACGGTTTTTTAATAATTTTCGCCCGTAACTATTGGCGGGCGGAAAGATACATTCTAGTTATGAATCCTTCAGTGATCCTGATCCCAAATGCAATAATCCACTCTCTATGTGGGCATGTTTAGACCATTTATCTGTTAAAAAAACATCAAAGAGAATTTACGGGCGCGAAGGCTATCATTAACGACATGTAGCCTGAAAGGCTGGGCAGTAAGTTAGGAGAGTTACGCTGTAAAGAATTGGGTTTTTAGTATTTTCTCGCAGGTAATTTAGATTAAGGCTGATAAATTACGGTCTTTAAATCAAGGTAATCGTTTGCGTTGGCGCTTCGTTTGTTAAATTTCTAAGACAACGCAATGAATGAGTTCAGTAACAAAAAAGCCGGATCGCACGTGATGCGATCCGGCTTGTGCTGGTCATGAAAGAGCGTTATTTGATGATTTCGTAGCAAGGAATGTAGGCTGAACCCGGCAGCTTCATGCGGTGCTGGGCGACAAAGCCCTGCAGCATGTCATCCATGCGGCGCATCATCTCACTGTCTCCGTGGATCTTATACGGACCGAACTCCTCGATAGCGCGTATACCCACCTCTTTTACGTTGCCCGCCACGATGCCCGAGAAGGCACGTCGCAGGTCGGCGGCCAGCACTTCCACCGGCTGGTCCGGATAGAGTTTCAGGTTGGCCATATTCTCGTGAGAAGGCTCGAACGGCACCTGCAGGTCTGGCGCGATGCGGATTGACCAGTTAAAGCTGTAGGCATCTCCGGTGTCGCGGCGGTTCTCTTTCACCAGCGGCATCGCTTTCTTCATCAGGCGCGCCACTTCCGCAGCGTCGTCAATGATGATGCGATAGTGTCTGCGCGCGGCTTCGCCCAGCGTATGCACGATAAACTCGTCCAGCACGCGGAAGTAGTCTGCGCTCTCTTTCGGACCGGTCAGGATCAGCGGCAGAACCTGATTTTTGTTGGCCGGGTTCATCAGAATGCCTAGCAGATAAAGCAGTTCTTCCGCCGTGCCTACGCCGCCTGGGAAGATGATGATCCCGTGGGCAATACGGACAAACGCCTCAAGACGTTTTTCGATATCCGGCATGATAATCAGTTCGTTAACCAGCGGGTTAGGTGGCTCAGCCGCGATGATGGACGGCTCTGTCATCCCGATAAAACGCCCTTCTTTATAACGCTGCTGCGCGTGTCCCACGGCGGCGCCTTTCATCGGTGCTTCCATCGCGCCGGGGCCACAGCCGGTACAGATGTTAAGCTCACGCAGGCCAAGCTGAGTACCCACGCGGCGGGCATAGAGATATTCGGTTTCGTTAATTGAGTGTCCACCCCAGCAGACGACCATATTTGGTGCTTCGCCAACGTGCAGCGCACGGGCGTTACGCAAAATAGAGAAGACCAGGTTGGTGATATGAACCGAGCTTTCCAGGTCAAGATGCTGGAAACGCCCCGCGTTGCTGATCTGCCCGTTAACGAACAGGATGTCGCGCAGCACGGCAAACAGGTTGGCCTGCAGGGAGCGAATAATGCGCCCGTCGACAAAGGCCTCTTCCGGCGGGTTGATGACCTCAAGCTTCACGCCGCGCTCGCGGCGCAGCACGTTGATGTCGAAGCTTTCGAAGCGGGACAGCAGCTCTTTACTGTTGTCGGTGAGGCTTCCGGAGTTCAGAACGGCAAGTGAACAGTTACGAAACAGTTGATAAAGGTCGCTACTGGCGGTGCGTTTAAGCATGTCCACTTCCAGCTGCGACAACATATCCATTGAGCCAAGCGGGCTAATGTGTGTAATCAAGTGAGCTCCTTACGGGACAATTATCGTCTTTCCCTGTTGATTACAATAGCCCTGGCTTATGACGTTTCACAACCTAAAGCGCGGAATAGACTGCGCATATTGTGAAAATATTTATATTACTGCCGGACAAGCCGACCGGTGGCAGGCACAAAATCGGTATTGGTGCGCCACGGATTGATGTCCAGACCGCCGCGGCGGGTGTAGCGCGCATAAACGCTCAGCTTTTCCGGCTGGCAGAAACGCATAACGTCGTTAAAGATGCGCTCCACGCACTGCTCGTGGAATTCATTGTGATGGCGGAACGACACCAGATAGCGCAGCAGCTTTTCACGGTCGATTTTTGGGCCGCGATACTGGATCTGCACCGAGCCCCAGTCTGGCTGATGGGTAATCAGGCAGTTAGACTTGAGCAGATGGCTGACCAGCGTCTCTTCAATCACCTTGCCGCACGCTGCGTTTTCGAGGTAGTCGGTGCTGAATTCATAGCTATCCACCTCGATATCCTGATCGTCGATGCAGGCGCCGTTGAAGTGGGCGACAGGCTGCCCCTCCAGCTCATTCAGACGATACAGCGAAACCGCTACGTCGCCCTGCGCGCAGGCGCGTAAATCCCGCTCCAGCGTGCGCTGTACGTCGTCCCAGCTGTCGAATTTGGTCTGGTTAAAGCTGTTGAGATACAGCTTGAAGCTTTTGGATTCGACGAGGTTAACGCTGGCGTAATCCAGCTCCACGTGGCCGACGGCCACCTGCGGCAGGCCGCGCGCGTTAAGCCAGGAGAGTTCGTACAGCGTCCAGATATCGCCGCCGACAAACGGCAGCGCGTCGGCGTGCAGGCCAAGCGGATCGCGGTTGAGGCTGCGCGGGACACCCTGCAACAGGCTTGCATCGTAGATGTCGCGGTAATCGGTCGATTTACCCAGCGTTAAGCCCGTCAACGCCTGATGATTTTCGTAAGACATGTTTCATAACCACTTTACAGGTACACTTAGGGGCTGAGTTTATCCTGTCTTACAAGAAGAGAGAAATCCGTGGATATCGAAACTGCAAATGCCCTCACGAGCTTCACGACCCGCTACTGCGACGCATGGCATGAGAAGCAGGAAACGTGGCCGCAAAGCGCTGATTTATATGGCGTGCCGTCACCGTGCATAATCTCAACTCTTGATGGCAGCGTGCTCTGGCAGCCTAAACCCTTTACGGGCGAGGCTAATGTAAATGGAGTTGAACGGGCGATGGGCCTTGTGGTACAACCACCGGTTCACGCGTTTTACACCACGCAGTTTGCAGGGGATATGGCCGCGCGCTTTGCCGACATATCGCTAACATTGCTGCAAACCTGGAGCGAAGACGATCTCCAGCGCGTTCAGGAAAACCTGATTGGCCATCTGGTCACGCAAAAACGCCTTAAGCTTTCACCGACCCTCTTTATTGCCACGCTCGACAGTGAACTGGACGTTATCTCCGTCTGTAACCTTTCCGGCGAAGTGATTAAAGAGACCATCGGCACCCGCAATCGCGACATTCTCGCCCCCTCACTTGCGGATTTCCTCACCCGACTTGAGCCGCTTCTGTAATCCATCATGCTATAGCGCGTGTGAGAGATCTCTTACAAGGTTTGTGAGAGATCGCTGAGTCATTCAGTAATATCCTAACGGTGTAAAATATATAAATTCATATTTTTCAATTTGTTAATTAGGCATTGTGCCGTGTAAGAAGGATAAGTGTTGCTTACACTGCTGTGAGAGTGGGTTGTAAGACGAAGCGGAATAGCGGATTCTATCTCCGTCGACAGGAAGCCGACACGAGAGATGAACATCAGGATGATGGCATTTCTCACGAAGGACCCGCCAGGATGGCGTTGCAGGAAGGCTTCTGGATGAAGCGAAGCGGATCGCGCAGGATGCGTAAGGGACACCTCCAGGAAGGAGAATGTGAGCCGGTCAGGATGGTCGGTGGGTCAGGAAGGCCAGGATGTTTCAGGATGAAACAAACACGTCAGGACGATGTGAGCAGGATGCAGCGGTAGACGGATGACCAGGCCTTCGGGCATCAGGAAAAGTTGTCACGGATGAGCAGGGAGCACAAATTGTAGCTGGAATGCTGCGAAACGAACCGGGAGCACTGTTTTTACAGTGCTCCCTTTTTTTATTTATGCCTTCTGCAATGCTATGCTGCGCGCCGATCATTTTTTCAGTTGAGGTTTTTCATGACGCAACACGATAGCGTTCGTGCTCAGTTGCACGCCATCGAAGCACTTTTGCGCCAACATCAGCTGTGGCAGGAGACTGCGCCGCAGCCTGAAGCGTTCGCAAGCACCCAGCCTTTCTGCCTGGATACCCTTGAGCCGTTCGAGTGGCTGCAGTGGGTGTTGATCCCCCGCATGCACGCACTGCTGGATGGGCGTCATCCGCTTCCGCAGAATTTTGCGGTTGCGCCTTATTATGAAATGGCGCTGGATGCGGCGCACCCGGCGCGTGTTGTCGTGCTGGTTGAGTTAGAGCGCCTGGATGCGCTGTTTGCCGGTAACGATGCATGACGATTGAGATCCTTTATCAGGACGAGTGGCTGGTGGCGGTGAATAAACCGTCGGGCTGGCTGGTACACCGCAGCTGGCTGGATCGCGACGAGAAAGTCGTGGTCATGCAGACCGTACGCGATCAGATTGGCCAGCATGTGTATACCGTCCACCGTCTGGACCGCCCGACCTCCGGCGTGCTGCTGATGGGGCTGTCCAGCGAAGCGGGGCGGCTGCTGTCGCAGCAGTTTGAACAGCACCAGATGCAAAAGCGCTACCATGCCATTGTGCGTGGCTGGCTGACGGATGCAGCAACGCTGGATTATCCGCTGGTGGAGGAGCTGGACAAAATTGCCGATAAATTTGCGCGGGCTGATAAAGAGCCTCAGCCTGCGGTGACCGATTATCGCGGCATGGCGACAACCGAAATGCCGGTGGCCACCGGTAAATTTTCCACCACGCGCTACAGCCTGGTTGAGCTTTTGCCTAAAACCGGACGTAAACACCAGCTTCGCCGCCATCTGTCACACCTGCGTCACCCGATCATTGGCGACAGCAAACACGGCGACCTGCGGCAGAACCGCAGTGCGGCCGAGCATTTTGGCTGCGGCCGTCTGATGCTGCACGCAAGCGAGCTTAGCCTGACGCACCCGTTCACTGGCGAACCGCTGACTATCCGCGCGGGGCTGGACGACGTCTGGATGCAGGCGCTGTCACAGTTTGGCTGGCAGGGACAACTCCCCGAAAATGAAAGGGTTGAGTTTGAACCGGGCAACGTTCAGGATGAACAACACGCGCAATAAGTAAGGGAGTAAAGCATGGCTGAAGTAGGCATTTTTGTCGGCACGATGTACGGCAATTCGTTGCTGGTAGCGGAAGAAGCCGAAGCGATCCTCGCCAACCGGGGCCACAAAGCCACGGTTTATGAAGATCCGGAGCTGGCAGACTGGGAAAAGTATAAAGACAAATACGCTCTCGTCATCACGTCTACGACCGGGCAGGGCGATCTGCCGGACAGCATCGTGCCGCTGTTTCAGGGTATCAAAGACCAGCTTGGCTATCAGCCTGACGTTCACTACGGCATCATTGCCCTGGGCGACAGCTCCTACGCCAACTTCTGCGGCGGCGGCAAGCAGTTCGACGCGCTCCTTCAGGAGCAAAGTGCCCAGCGCGTCGGCGAGATGCTGCTGATTGATGCGGGCGAACACCCGGAGCCCGAAAGCGAATCGAACCCGTGGGTTGAGCACTGGGCCACGCTTCTCAAATAACACTCTGCCCGGCGGCGCTTCGCTTGCGCGGGCCTATAGATTTATAGGCCGGGTCAGGCGAAGCCGCCACCCGGCAACGAAACCGTACGAAAACCTCAATTCCGTGAACCATGTTCCACTGCTTTGGGCTTATGCCCCAAACCACGTCTCACGCCCCCTTCAATGTTGTGTCGATGCACGGTGAGGCAGAGCGCCACTCCTTCATATACTTTCCCCGTCAGTTACAAAAAAAGGCAGTGCTTCCCTATAAAACGGCATTAAGCCGTACCAAAACTGCCCAATACTAACCTCTCATTCTGATTACCCTACAGGTGCTGTACAGAATGAACCGGCGAAAGCCAGGATTCAGGAGTGCAACTATGAGTACATTAAGCCAGGCTGCGAGCAGCGCGGAAAAGCGCACTAACGCACGCTACTGGATAGTGGTGATGCTGTTTATCGTCACGTCCTTCAACTATGGTGACCGCGCCACGCTGTCGATTGCCGGTTCAGAAATGGCAAAAGATATCGGGCTTGATCCGGTTGGCATGGGTTACGTTTTCTCTGCGTTTTCATGGGCCTATGTTATCGGCCAAATCCCTGGCGGCTGGCTGCTCGACCGCTTCGGCTCGAAGCGCGTCTATTTCTGGTCCATCTTTATCTGGTCGATGTTCACCCTGCTGCAGGGCTTCGTCGATATCTTCAGCGGCTTCGGCATTATCATTGCGCTCTTCACCCTGCGTTTCCTGGTGGGCCTGGCGGAAGCGCCATCCTTCCCCGGCAACAGCCGCATCGTCGCGGCATGGTTCCCTGCGCAGGAGAGAGGAACGGCGGTAGCCATTTTTAACTCCGCACAGTACTTCGCGACGGTTATCTTCGCACCGATCATGGGCTGGCTGACGCAAGAGGTGGGCTGGTCACACGTCTTCTTCTTCATGGGCGGCCTTGGGATCGTCATCAGCTTCGTGTGGCTGAAAGTGATCCACGAGCCAAACCAACACCCTGGCGTGAACAAGAAAGAGCTGGAGTACATTGCGGAAGGCGGGGCGTTGATCAATATGGATCAGAAGAGCGCCAAAGCGAAAGTGCCGTTCAGCCATAAATGGGCGCAGATTAAACAGCTCGTCGGCTCGCGCATGATGATCGGCATCTATCTGGGCCAGTACTGCATCAACGCCCTGACCTACTTCTTTATCACCTGGTTCCCGGTTTACCTGGTGCAGGCGCGGGGCATGACGATCCTCAAAGCGGGCTTCGTTGCCTCTGTTCCGGCGGTCTGCGGCTTCGTGGGCGGGGTGCTCGGGGGCGTGATTTCCGACTGGCTGATGCGCCGTACCGGTTCGCTGAATATCGCGCGCAAAACGCCTATCGTGCTCGGCATGCTGCTCTCGATGACCATGGTGTTCTGCAACTACGTCAACGCGGAGTGGATGATTATCGGCTTTATGGCCATGGCATTCTTCGGTAAAGGCATCGGTGCGCTGGGCTGGGCGGTGATGGCGGATACCGCGCCAAAAGAGATCAGCGGCCTGAGCGGCGGCCTGTTCAACATGTTCGGCAATATTTCCGGGATTATCACCCCAATTGCTATCGGCTACATCGTCGGGACGACCGGTTCCTTCAACGGCGCACTGATCTACGTAGGGGTTCATGCTCTGGTGGCGGTACTGAGTTATCTGGTGCTGGTGGGCGATATCAAACGTGTAGAACTTAAACCTGTTGGGGAGCGTGGATGATGACAACGCAATCAAGCCCGGTCGTGACGGAGATGAAGGTCATTCCGGTGGCGGGGCAGGACAGTATGCTGCTCAACATCGGCGGCGCGCATAACGCCTGGTTTACCCGCAACATCGTGGTGCTGACCGACAGCGCGGGCAATACCGGCGTGGGCGAAGCGCCGGGTGGAGAGGTGATTTACCAGACGCTGGTAGACGCAATACCGCAGGTTGTCGGGCAGGAAGTGGCGCGTCTGAACAAGGTGGTTCAGCACGTCCATAAGGGCAACCAGTCGGCAGATTTTGACACCTTCGGCAAAGGCGCGTGGACGTTTGAACTGCGCGTGAACGCGGTTGCCGCGCTGGAAGCGGCCCTGCTGGATTTACTCGGTAAGACACTGAACGTTCCGGTCTGTGAACTGCTCGGGCCGGGTAAGCAGCGTGATGCGGTCACGGTGCTCGGCTATCTGTTCTACGTTGGCGATCGCACCAAAACCGATCTTCCTTATCTGGAACGTTCTCCTGGCAGCCACGAATGGTATCGGCTGCGCCATCAGGAGGCGCTCTCCAGCGAGGCGGTCGTGCGCCTGGCGGAAGCCGCGCAGGATCGCTACGGCTTTAAAGATTTCAAGCTGAAAGGCGGCGTGCTGCCGGGCGAGCAGGAAATTGAGAGTGCCCGCGCGCTGAAGAAACGCTTCCCGGACGCGCGGATCACCGTCGATCCGAACGGCGCATGGCTGCTGGATGAAGCCATCTCGCTCTGCAAAGGCCTGGGCAATGTACTGACCTACGCAGAAGACCCGTGCGGCGCCGAGCAGGGCTTCTCCGGTCGCGAAGTAATGGCGGAGTTCCGCCGCGCGACCGGCCTGCCGGTAGCGACCAATATGATTGCCACCAACTGGCGCGAAATGGGCCACGCGGTGATGCTGAACGCGGTGGACATTCCGCTGGCGGACCCGCACTTCTGGACGCTCTCTGGCGCCGTGCGCGTGGCGCAGCTCTGCGACGACTGGGGTCTGACCTGGGGCTGCCACTCCAACAACCATTTCGACATTTCGCTGGCGATGTTTACCCACGTCGGTGCGGCAGCGCCGGGTAATCCAACCGCCATCGATACCCACTGGATTTGGCAGGAGGGAGAAACCCGCCTGACCAAAAATCCGCTTGAGATCAAAAATGGCAAAATTGCCGTGCCGGATGCGCCGGGGCTGGGCGTGGAGATTGACTGGGATCAGATCCACAAAGCCCACGAGGCGTATAAAAAGCTGCCGGGCGGCGCGCGTAACGACGCGGGCCCGATGCAGTACCTTATTCCCGGCTGGACATTTGACCGTAAGCGCCCTGTTTTTGGACGTCACTGATAAAAGGATTGCACGATGAGCACATTTTCTACCCCTGTAGTCACTTCCATGCAGATCGTCCCGGTCGCGGGCCATGACAGCATGCTGATGAACCTGAGCGGTGCGCACGCGCCATTCTTTACCCGCAATATTGTGATAATCAAGGATAACTCCGGCCATACGGGCGTAGGGGAAATACCGGGCGGCGAGAAGATCCGCAAAACGCTGGAAGACGCGATTCCGCTGGTCGTAGGCAAAACGCTGGGTGAATACAAAAACGTTCTGAACGGCGTGCGTAATACCTTTGCCGACCGCGATGCGGGAGGCCGCGGACTGCAAACGTTTGATCTGCGCACGACTATCCATGTGGTCACCGGCATCGAAGCCGCCATGCTGGATCTGCTAGGCCAGCACCTGGGGGTAAACGTTGCCTCTCTGCTGGGCGACGGCCAGCAGCGCAGCGAAGTGGAAATGCTCGGCTATCTGTTCTTTGTCGGCAACCGCAAGCTGACCCCGCTGCCGTACCAGAGCCAGCCGGACGAGAAATGCGACTGGTATCGCGTTCGCCACGATGAAGCAATGACCCCGGATGCGGTGGTGCGTCTTGCCGAAGCCGCTTACGAAAAATATGGCTTCAATGATTTCAAACTGAAAGGCGGCGTGCTGGCCGGTGAGGAAGAGGCGCAAGCTATCACCGCGCTGGCTAAACGCTTCCCGCAGGCGCGCGTCACGCTGGATCCGAACGGCGCCTGGTCGCTCAATGAGGCGATCGCCATCGGCAAGCGGCTGAAAGGCGTGCTGGCCTACGCAGAAGATCCGTGCGGTGCCGAGCAGGGGTTCTCCGGTCGTGAAGTGATGGCGGAATTCCGTCGGGCCACCGGTCTGCCAACCGCGACCAATATGATAGCCACCGACTGGCGTCAAATGGGCCATACGCTCTCCCTGCAGTCTGTCGATATTCCGCTGGCGGACCCGCACTTCTGGACGATGCAAGGCTCGGTTCGCGTGGCGCAGATGTGCCATGAGTTCGGCCTGACCTGGGGCTCGCACTCGAATAACCATTTCGATATCTCGCTGGCGATGTTTACCCACGTGGCGGCAGCTGCGCCGGGCAAAATCACCGCTATCGACACCCACTGGATTTGGCAGGAAGGTAACCAGCGCCTGACCAGGACACCGTTCGAGATTAAAGGCGGGATGGTGCAGGTGCCTGCTACGCCGGGGCTGGGCGTTGAGCTCGATATGGACCAGGTGATGAAAGCGCATGAGCTGTATCAGAAACACGGGCTGGGCGCGCGTGACGATGCGCTGGCGATGCAGTATCTGATCCCTGACTGGACATTCGACAACAAGCGTCCATGCATGGTACGATAAACGCACTGGGACCGCTCCCATGGGCGGTCATTTACGTGGTGTATGCTTAACGTAATCAACATGCGTAAGGATGGCTTATGAAAATTGTTATCGCACCGGACTCGTATAAGGAAAGTTTGAGCGCGCTTGAGGTTGCGACGTCGATTGAAAACGGTTTTCGCGAAATTTTTCCGACGGCAGAGTACGTCAAACTTCCGGTTGCGGATGGTGGAGAAGGGACCGTGGAAGCCATGGTCGCGGCCACTCATGGGCGTATTGTCCCCGTATCCGTCACCGGCCCGCTGGGTGAGCGCGTAGACGGTTTTTACGGGCTTTCCGGTGACGAGCAGAGCGCGTTTATTGAGATGGCGGCGGCGAGCGGTCTGGAACTTGTCACGCCTTCCAGGCGTAACCCGCTGCTCACAACCTCGTGGGGAACGGGAGAGCTCATCCGCCATGCGCTAGATGCGGGCGTTAAGCATATTATTATCGGCATTGGCGGTAGCGCGACGAATGACGGCGGCGCGGGCATGGTGCAGGCGCTGGGCGCAAAGCTTCTGGACGACAGCGGGCAGCCCCTTGGGCAGGGCGGGGGCGAGCTGGGAAAACTCGCGCGTATCGACCTGAGCGGGCTGGACAGCCGTCTGGCGGAGTGCCGGATAGAGGTCGCCTGTGATGTGACGAATCCGCTCACCGGAAAGGGTGGTGCGTCAGCCATATTTGGCCCGCAAAAAGGGGCCACACCCGAGATGATCGTTACCCTGGACAACGCGCTGGCACAGTATGCGAGAGTCATTGCCCGGGATCTGGATATCAATGTGCTAAACCTTGCTGGCGGCGGCGCGGCGGGTGGCATGGGGGCCGCGCTGTACGCCTTTTGCGGCGCGCAGCTGCGCCAGGGTATTGAGATCGTGACCGATGCGCTACACCTGGCCGACCAGGTGGCCGACGCGGATTTGGTGATCACGGGAGAAGGTCGCATCGACAGCCAGACGATCCACGGCAAAGTCCCTGTGGGCGTGGCGAAAGTGGCGAAACGCTTTAACAAACCCGTTATCGGTATTGCAGGAAGCCTGACGGCGGACGTTGGTGTGGTACACGATCACGGCATTGATGCGGTGTTTAGCGTGATCTACACGATCTGCTCACTGGAAGACGCGCTTGAAAATGCCAGCAAGAATGTGCAGATGGCCGCGAGGAATATCGCGGCAACGTTAAAAGCGGGGCAGGGAATGTAGTTCTCCCTCTCCCTGTGGGAGAGGGGCGGGGTGAGGGCATCAGGCCGCACCCGCACCTCTAGGCCCGGTAAGCATAGCGCCACCGGGCTTTTACCTCAGTTCCCCAACACCTTCATCGCTTCCCGCGTCACGTTATCCATTTCATCCAGCAGCTCCAGAAACTCAGGCTCAAGCTCCGATTCCGGGGTACCGGCGCGGAGCTGCTGTTCAAGCAGCTGACAGAGATTTTTCAGGCGCGGCACGCCGCTGTAGCCGCAGCTGCCGTGCAGCTTGTGGATGGCTTCCAGCAGTTCTTCAGGGTTTTCGCCCACCAGCTGCTCTTCGACTTTATTACGAATTTCCGGCAGGAAAGCGACCAGCATTTGCAGCATGTCGCGCGCCAGGTCCGGTTTACCTGCCGCCTGGCGTAGTGCCAGCTGCCAGTCAAAGGTGGCGTTGTGATTAACGCTTATCTCGACCGGTTCGCTGGACACCGTGTAGGTCCCTCCGATGTGACCCGGTTTATAGCGTAACAGCAGGCTATTCAGTTTTTCTTCGTCGATGGGTTTTGCCAGATAGTCATTCATCCCTGCGCTTAACAGCTTCTCTTTCTGGCCGGCCATCGCGTGGGCGGTGACGGCAATCACCGGCGTTTGCTGCTGATGCGGAAGCTGGCGGATCAGCTCGCAGGCGCGAATGCCGTCCATACCCGGCATCTGAATATCCATCAGAATCAGATCGAACTGCATCTGTTTAGCGTGTTCTACCGCCTCGGCCCCGCTGGAGCAGAGCTCGACGTGCTGGACCTGATCTTCAAGCAGCACCCCAATCAGCTTCAGGTTTGCCGGGTTATCATCCACCGCCATCACGGTCATCGGCAGCTTATGTTCGTCATGAACCAGCGGCAGGGCCTGGTGCGTCAGACGACAGTATTCTGTCAGCGCAGGCAGAAGACGCGTCGCGGTGAGGGGTTTTAGCAGACAGGCCGCCGCCCCGTCGTTTTTTAACTCTTCCGCATTGATTTGCGCGTGACACGGCAGCGCCAGCAGCAGGTAATCAGTCATCGACGCCGCTTTCGCCAGACGCTCCTGCTGCATGGTCAGCTTGCCCGTAAAGGTCACCGGAATACCCATCAGCAGGATATCGTAATGCTCGATGGCCAGCGCAGAGAAGGTAGAGCTGTAGACAACCTCCAGCGGCGTGGTGCTGAGCACGTCCAGCGTACACTGCGCCGCTGCGGCGTTTGGCTCGACGTAGGCCAGGCGCATTCCTTTCAGGCAGTCAGTGACCGGGCCATCGGCCAGTACATTCGTGTTGAGGTCAAGATTGATATGGAACCAGAAGGTTGATCCGCGGTTTGGCTGGCTATGGAAGGAGATATCTCCGCCCATCTCTTTCACCAGTTTTTGGGTGATCACCAGCCCAAGCCCGGTACCGCCGTGGCGGCGGGAAATGCTGGCGTCCGCCTGACGGAACGCCTGGAACAGACGCGACTGGTCGCGCTCCGGTATACCGATGCCCGTGTCCCGAATCTGGACTTCAATCTGAACTTTGTTGTTACTGAGCGCCCGTTTTTCGACCAGAATGTCGATATTCCCGCTTTCGGTGAACTTAATCGCGTTACCTACCAGGTTGGTAATAACCTGCTGCAGGCGCAGGGGGTCACCAATGACATTATCCGGCACGTCGTTCTTAATATTGAGCGTCAGCTCCAGCCCCTTATCATGCGACGAGTGGGCAAGAAGCGTTACCACTTCATCCAGCGTGCTGCGCAGGGGGAACGGAATGCTCTCCAGGATCAGCTTGCCCGCTTCCAGCTTGGAGAAGTCCAGCACGTCATTAATGATGGCCAGCAGGTTATTGGCCGAGCGCTCGATGGTGTGCAGGTGATCGCGCTGCGTCGGGTTAAGCTCGCTTTTCAGCGTCAGACGAGTAAAGCCGATCACACCATTCAGCGGCGTGCGCAGCTCGTGTGACATATTGGCAAGGAATTCGGATTTAATACGCGCCGCTTCCTGGGCGCGTTTTTTTGCCAGATCCAGCTCAACGTTCTGAATCTCCATCTGCTCCAGCGTTTCGCGCAGGTCGGACGTCGCCTGGTCGACGTTGTGCTGCATCTCTTCGTGATACGCAGCCAGCGACATTGCCATCGAGTTGATGCCGTTTTTCAGCATATCCAGCTCGCCCAGCATAAATCCTTCCACGCGGCTGTCGAGCTGCCCACGGCGGATACGGTCAACGGTATTAACCATGTTGCGTATGGGGCCCGTCACATCGCGCATCAGTCGCCAGCCGAAGATCAGCGCAATCCCGATGCAGAACAGCATCATCATGCCGGAGATGAAAATTTCTTTGTACTGCTGCAGTCGGACTGACTTGAGATCCAGCTCCAGCGCCACATATCCCAGCATATTGTTGCTGGACTTGGCGTCAGACTGGGCTGATTCATCGGGCGAATAGCTTTCCGAGATGATTGGCGTGCGCAAAATCATGATATCCCCGCGCCGCAGCACCGTGAGGTGGCGCGGAAACGGCGTCCCGTCCGGGATTTTCAGGGCCGTAGGATCGAGGTGAAAATTCGAGGTAACAAACAGGCGGTTATGCTCATCGTACACGGAAATCGCGCGCACGATGTCCGAATGGCGGCGGTGAAGCACGCTGATTAACTGACCAATAGATTCTCGGTTTTGCAGGTTCATCCCATACTCACTGGAGACGGCGAGCGGCTCGATAATGCTGGCTCCGGCGTCCTCCAGCTGCCTCTGCAAATCGTTATAGCGATGCACCACAAAGAAGATACTCAGCAGCAAACCGATGAGAACGGTGGGGGCGAGGATCAAAATCATCATGCGCGCGCGCAGGCTGTAGTTGGTCATGGCGTTCCGTTATGGGACAATTAAGATAATTATGTATATGTGAGAAATATCTCGGCGATGGCGCAATTCTACTCTGCAAAGCGACGCGTGACGACGCGTCAGATCATAACTGTTGAAGCCACTGACCTTGACCCCTTTGGTCAGGGGGTTGCACGTCACAACGGCAAGGCTTTGTTTATAACAGGCTTGCTGCCTGGAGAACGAGCAGAAATTACCCTGACGGAAGATAAACGCCAGTATGCACGCGGCCAGGTGAAGCGTCGTCTCAACGACAGCCCTGAACGCGCGGTCCCTCTCTGCCCCCATTTTGGCGTCTGCGGAGGGTGTCAGCAACAGCACGCCAGCGTAGATTTACAGCAAAAAAGTAAAGGCAGCGCGCTGGCGCGTCAGCTCAAGCACGAGGTTAACACTATTATCGCCGACCAGCCCTGGGGCTACCGCCGCCGTGCTCGTCTGAGCCTCAGCTACCAGCCAAAGACGGAGCGGCTGGATATGGGGTTTCGTAAAGCCGGCTCCAGCGACATTGTCACGATAAAGCGGTGCCCCATTTTGGTGCCCCAACTTGAGGCATTGCTCCCGGACGTGCACACCTGTCTGTCCGGGCTCGAAGGGGTTCGCCATCTTGGGCACGTCGAGCTGGTTCTGGCCAACAATGGCCCGCTGATGGTCGTGCGTCATACTGCGCCTCTAACTGAAAAAGACCGTGAAAAACTGGAACGCTTTTCGCATTCTCACGAGCTGGCGCTTTTCCTTGCGCCACAAAGCGAGATACTTGAGCAGGTTACGGGAGACGCCCCCTGGTATGCGTCAAACGGGCTACGCTTAACGTTCAGTCCAAGAGATTTCATTCAGGTAAACGACGGCGTGAATCAGCAGATGATTGAACAAGCGTTGTCGTGGCTGGATGTACAAAAGAGCGATCGGGTGCTGGATCTGTTCTGCGGGATGGGTAACTTCACGCTGCCGTTGGCGCAGAAAGCAGCCAGCGTGGTGGGTGTTGAAGGCGTTGAGGCGCTGGTGGCTAAAGGGCAGGAGAACGCGCGACAGAACGGTTTGCAAAATGTGACATTCTTTCATCAAAACCTTGAGGATGATGTCACTCAGCAGCCGTGGGCGAAACAGGGGTTTGATAAAATTTTGCTCGACCCGGCACGTGCTGGTGCCTCGGGCGTAATGGCTCATATTATTAAGCTCGCGCCGAAGCGTGTGGTCTATGTTTCCTGTAACCCGGCGACGCTTGCCCGAGACAGCGAGGCATTAATCAGTGCGGGTTACCAGATTCAGCGTCTGGCAATGCTGGACATGTTCCCGCACACTGGACATCTGGAATCGATGGCGTTGTTTGAGCACATCTAATTTGTTTGGCTTGCCGACTTCGGCAGGCCCTGGTCCCTAAAGGAGAGGACAATGGTTGCGGTAAGAAGTGCACATCTTAATAAAGCTGGTGAGTTTGACCCACAAAAATGGATCGCAAGTCTGGGAATTTCCAGCCAGCAGTCGTGTGAACGCTTAACCGAAACCTGGGCCTACTGTCTGCGTACCACGCAGGGACACGCCGATGCTGAACTGCTGCTGTGGCGCGGTATTGAAATGGTCGAAATCTTATCCATGCTCAACATGGATATCGAAACGCTGCAGGCTGCGCTCCTGTTCCCGCTGGCCGATGCGGACGTGGTCTCTGAAGATGTGCTGCGAGAAAGCGTCGGTCAATCCGTTGTCTCGCTGATTCACGGCGTGCGGGATATGGCCGCTATCCGCCAGCTCAAAGCCGCGCAAACCGACTCCGTCTCATCAGAGCAGGTAGATAACGTCCGCCGGATGCTGCTGGCAATGGTGGATGACTTCCGCTGCGTGGTGATCAAGCTGGCTGAGCGCATTGCCCATCTGCGGGAAGTGAAGGATGCGCCAGAAGACGAACGGGTGCTGGCGGCCAAAGAGTGTACAAATATTTATGCACCGCTGGCGAACCGCTTAGGTATCGGTCAGCTGAAATGGGAGCTCGAGGATTACTGCTTCCGCTACCTGCATCCGTCCGAATACAAGCGCATTGCGAAGCTTCTGCACGAGCGCCGTATCGACCGCGAGCACTATATCGACGAATTTGTCGGCGGCCTGCGCCAGTCGATGAAAGAAGAGAACGTGCGCGCCGAGGTGTATGGTCGACCAAAACACATCTACAGCATCTGGCGTAAAATGCAGAAAAAACACCTCGCCTTTGACGAGCTGTTTGACGTGCGCGCCGTGCGTATCGTGGCGGAACGTCTGCAGGACTGCTACGCCGCGCTCGGGATAGTGCACACTCACTTCCGCCATCTGCCGGACGAGTTTGATGACTATGTCGCAAACCCGAAACCTAACGGCTACCAGTCTATTCACACCGTTGTGCTTGGCCCAGGCGGCAAAACGGTTGAAATACAGATCCGAACGAAACAGATGCACGAAGACGCCGAGCTGGGCGTGGCCGCGCACTGGAAATACAAAGAGGGTACCTCGGGCGGCGCGCGTTCCGGCCACGAAGACCGTATTGCCTGGCTGCGTAAGCTGATTGCGTGGCAGGAAGAGATGGCCGATTCCGGCGAAATGCTCGACGAAGTGCGCAGCCAGGTCTTTGACGACCGCGTGTACGTCTTTACGCCGAAAGGCGATGTTGTCGACCTGCCAGCCGGTTCAACGCCGCTCGACTTCGCCTACCACATCCACAGCGATGTGGGGCACCGCTGCATCGGTGCGAAAATCGGCGGACGCATCGTGCCGTTTACCTACCAGCTGCAGATGGGCGATCAGATTGAAATCATCACCCAGAAACAGCCAAACCCGAGCCGCGACTGGCTGAACCCGAACCTGGGGTATGTCACCACCAGCCGCGGACGCTCCAAAATTCACGCGTGGTTCCGTAAACAGGATCGCGACAAGAATATCCTGGCGGGCCGCCAGATCCTCGATGATGAGCTTGAGCATTTAGGCATTAGCATCAAAGAGGCGGAAAAACACCTGCTGCCGCGCTACAACTTTAATGAGCTTGATGAGCTGCTGGCTGCTATCGGCGGGGGCGATATTCGCCTCAACCAGATGGTGAACTTCCTGCAGTCTCAGTTTAACAAACCGAGCGCGGAGGAGCAGGATGCGGCGGCACTGAAGCAGCTTCAGCAGAAAACCTATACTCCTCAGCATCGCAGCAAAGACAATGGCCGCGTAGTGGTGGAGGGCGTCGGCAATCTGATGCACCACATCGCTCGCTGCTGCCAGCCAATCCCCGGCGATGATATCGTGGGCTTTATCACCCAGGGGCGTGGGATCTCCATTCACCGCTCCGACTGCGAACAGCTGGCAGAACTGCAATCTCACGCACCAGAACGTATCGTGGATGCGGTGTGGGGCGAAAGCTATTCCGCGGGTTACTCGCTGGTGGTACGCGTCACCGCAAACGACCGTAGCGGGCTTCTCCGTGATATCACAACCATTCTCGCTAACGAGAAGGTCAACGTGCTAGGGGTGGCCAGCCGTAGCGATACCCGTGAACAGCTTGCCACCATCGATATGACCATCGAAATCTATAACCTGCAGGTGCTGGGCCGCGTGCTTGGCAAACTGAACCAGGTGCCGGATGTGATTGACGCTCGACGTCTGCACGGCGGGTAATAAGCCAGAGGCCACTGAATTTTTTTCGGTGGCCTCTCCGCTGAGGCGGGCACATTTCCGAATTTTTTCCTCAACACTCAAATTTACGCGTATGCGCAGTAAACTCTCTCCGGTATTTACATTTAAATGTGTAATTGTTGTTTAACCGCAGTGGAGGCACTTATGCTTTATGGATCAAAGGAAGAGTTTGAAACTCAGAAAGATAAATTTTTTTCGATAGCACAGCATTTATGGATGACAGAACCTTTTTATTTTAAAGATACACACTATTTTAGCCGAATTAACGATGTGGTCCGGCAGATAGAAGTTGAAATTAAGATGGATTGCCTTTCATGGTCGGGTGGTGAGGAAATATTAAAATATAAATCGGATGTTCTTAATTATCAGCGTTCGGTGATTATGAATAATAAAATTTATTCACGATGGATGGCTGAACAAGAGTATAAAGATAAAAGAGCAGCGGAGTTATATAAGTTATACACCAAAATAATAGGTTTTCTGGCAGGTATAGGTCAGGTTATTAGCGGTGTGGGGCTATGTGTATCAACGGTTGGAGGTGTAACAGTACCTGGAGCTGCCATGATTCTGCAAGGACTGAACAATACCTATGAGAACGGCTATTATCTTGTTGCTTATGAAGATGCGTCCGGCCCACTCAGAGACGCATATCATTATGCAGCGAAAAAAACTGGCTTTAATGAGACTCTAGGGGATGTTGCATACGGCACAATCGATCTTGTCCTGTCCGGATATGGCATGGCCAGAAAAATTCCTACGCCGAGAGAAAAGTCATGGAGTCTGTTTGGCATTCGATTACACCAGACAGACTATGTCAGAGGAGTGACTGAAATGACGAAACCTGTTTTTATGCTTGAGATCATTAGCGATGAAGTGACTGTTTTATCATTGATGCCTGCTTACAATGAAAATGACGTGAGGCATTAAGCATGGATCAAGATTTCATTCTTTTATCAAAACCCTGGTATCCCGTCATAGTGTATTATTTAATGGGAGCGGTTGTTTTTATTGGTTGTTATTTTTTTTATCGTCTGGTGAACGGTAATTCGAGTACACTCTGTCGTTTTTTGTTGATTATTGTCACAACGTTTTGCTGTGCTATTCACATTGTCACAGGATACTACGACGTGGTGGGGTATCACGGCTATGGCTATAGTATTTTGCGTGCGCACTACATAGCTGATTACGAAACGATCCGTTACGGTGTTATTTTGTTCGTCACCCTGAATGGATTATTAATCTGCCGAATATAGTGCGAGGGGATGGCAGTCATCTGGTAACAAGTTATCATGAGCGAAAGTGAAGATGATAAAGAGGCCGTATGACTGTCACCACCAATAAAAACCAACTCGACCGCCTGCTCGGCATTATGAAACGTCTACGTGACCCGGAAAACGGCTGTCCGTGGGACAAAGAGCAGACCTTCGCCACCATCGCGCCTTACACCCTCGAAGAGACCTATGAAGTGCTGGATGCGATTTCACGCGAGGATTTTGAAGATCTGCGCGGCGAGCTTGGCGACCTGCTTTTCCAGGTCGTGTTCTATGCCCAGATGGCGCAGGAAGAGGGGCGTTTTAATTTTGACGACATTTGCGCCGCCATCAGCGACAAGCTGGAGCGACGCCATCCGCATATCTTCGCAGATGCCGCTGCTGGCAGCAGCGACGACGTGCTGACCCGGTGGGAGCAGATCAAAAGCGCCGAGCGAGCTGAAAAATCTCAGCACTCCGCGCTGGACGCCATCCCGCTGAACCTGCCTGCGCTGATGCGCGCGCATAAAATCCAAAAACGCTGCTCTGCAGTTGGCTTTGACTGGAACTCCCTTGGCCCGGTGCTTGAAAAAGTGCATGAAGAGATCGACGAAGTGATGCACGAAGCGCAGCAGGCCGTCGTGGATGAAGCAAAGCTGGAGGAGGAGATGGGCGACCTGCTGTTCGCCACCGTCAATCTTTCGCGCCATCTGGGCGTAAAGGCTGAAACTGCCCTGCAAAAAGCCAACATTAAGTTTGAGCGACGCTTCCGCGAAGTTGAGCGTATTGTGGCCTCGCGCGGGCTGGAAATGACGGGAATCGACCTCAATGCGATGGAAGAAGTCTGGCAGGAAGTAAAACGCCAGGAACATGATCTCTAACGGAATTTTGCGATCAAGCGCAATTTGTGTGATTTTTTAAATGACAAGCGCTTGATTTGCGTCAAAAACATTTACCCAAAAGGGGCTATTTTCTCACTCCTTATGTTTGTCATTGCCTGGAAAGGAGACGGAGAATGAAAGTTTGTGGCGCTCGCCGTGTTCGGGTATACTACTTTCCCGTCCTGGTTATTCCATCGTTTCACCCTAACTTCTCAGGTTCAGCATGACAACGAACTATATTTTTGTGACCGGCGGGGTCGTATCCTCTCTGGGTAAAGGCATTGCCGCAGCCTCCCTCGCAGCCATTCTTGAAGCCCGTGGCCTCAATGTGACCATGATGAAACTGGATCCGTACATCAATGTCGATCCGGGCACCATGAGTCCAATCCAACACGGGGAAGTGTTCGTTACTGAAGACGGCGCTGAAACCGATCTGGATCTTGGCCACTACGAGCGTTTCATTCGTACCAAAATGACCCGTCGCAATAACTTTACGACCGGTCGTATTTACTCCGACGTGCTGCGTAAAGAGCGCCGTGGTGACTATCTGGGTGCAACCGTTCAGGTTATCCCACACATCACTAACGCCATTAAAGAACGCATTGTTGCCGGTGGCGAAGGCCACGATGTGGTGCTGGTTGAAATCGGCGGTACGGTAGGTGACATCGAATCCCTGCCGTTCCTCGAAGCAATTCGCCAGTTGGCGGTAGATATTGGACGTGAACACGCGCTGTTCATGCACCTGACGCTGGTGCCGTATATGGCAGCCGCAGGTGAAGTGAAAACCAAGCCAACTCAGCACTCTGTTAAAGAGCTGCTCTCCATCGGTATTCAGCCTGACATCCTGGTTTGCCGCTCCGATCGTGCGGTTCCAGCGAACGAACGTGCGAAAATTGCATTGTTCTGTAACGTGCCGGAAAAAGCCGTTATTTCAATGAAAGACGTCGATTCCATTTATAAAATCCCGGGCCTGTTGAAATCACAGGGCCTGGACGATTATATTTGTAAACGATTCAGCTTGAACTGTCCGGACGCTAACCTGTCTGAATGGGAACAGGTTATCTATGAAGAAGCCAATCCGGCAGGTGAAGTGACTATCGGTATGGTCGGCAAGTACATTGAACTGCCGGATGCCTATAAGTCAGTCATCGAAGCGCTGAAGCACGGTGGTCTGAAGAACCGCGTCTCCGTCAACATCAAGCTGATTGATTCACAGGATGTTGAAACGCGTGGCGTCGAAATTCTGAAAGATCTGGATGCTATCCTCATCCCGGGCGGCTTCGGCTACCGCGGTGTTGAAGGCAAGATTGCCACCGCACGCTTTGCGCGTGAAAACAATATTCCATACCTCGGCATTTGTCTGGGTATGCAGGTTGCGCTGATCGAATTTGCGCGCAACGTAGCGGGAATGGAAAACGCGAACTCTACGGAATTTGTGCCAGACTGTAAGTACCCTGTAGTGGCGCTTATCACTGAATGGCGCGACGAAGAAGGTAACGTCGAAGTCCGTACCGAGAAGAGCGATCTGGGTGGCACTATGCGTCTCGGCGCACAGGCCTGCCAGCTGTCCGACGATAGCGTGGTTCGCAAGCTGTATGGTGAATCAACCATCACCGAGCGCCATCGTCACCGCTATGAAGTCAATAACATGTTGTTGAAACCAATTGAAGCTGCGGGTCTGCGTGTTGCGGGCCGTTCCGGGGACGATCAGTTAGTCGAGATCATCGAGGTGCCTAACCATCCATGGTTTGTTGCCTGCCAATTCCACCCGGAATTTACTTCAACGCCACGTGACGGGCATCCGCTGTTTGCAGGCTTCGTGAAAGCCGCCAGCGAGTACCAGAAGCGTCAGGCGAAGTAAAAAAAGTTAGAACGGCAACGCGTACCTTTGGTACGCGTTGTTTGTCTGGAGTTTTAGTTTAACTTGTACTGAGGAAAATCTAATGTCCAAAATCGTTAAAGTCATCGGTCGTGAAATCATCGACTCCCGTGGTAACCCGACCGTTGAAGCCGAAGTTCACCTGGAAGGTGGTTTCGTTGGTATGGCTGCTGCTCCATCAGGTGCTTCTACTGGTTCCCGCGAAGCGCTGGAACTGCGCGATGGCGACAAATCCCGCTTCCTGGGCAAAGGCGTACTGAAAGCGGTTGGCGCTGTAAATGGTCCGATTGCTCAGGCAATCCTTGGCAAAGACGCCAAAGACCAGGCTGGCATCGACAAGATCATGATCGATCTGGACGGTACTGAAAACAAATCTAACTTCGGTGCTAACGCAATCCTGGCTGTTTCCCTGGCGAACGCCAAAGCAGCAGCGGCAGCGAAAGGCCAGCCACTGTTCGAGCACATCGCTGAACTGAACGGCACCCCAGGCAAATACTCTATGCCAGTACCAATGATGAACATCATCAACGGTGGTGAGCACGCGGATAACAACGTTGATATTCAGGAATTCATGATTCAGCCAGTTGGCGCGAAATCCCTGAAAGAAGCGGTACGTATGGGTTCTGAAGTGTTCCATAACCTGGCTAAAGTTCTGAAAGCTAAAGGTATGAACACTGCTGTGGGTGACGAAGGTGGCTACGCGCCAAACCTGGGTTCCAACGCAGAAGCACTGGCTGTTATCGCTGAAGCGGTTAAAGCAGCAGGCTACGAGCTGGGCAAAGACATCACCCTGGCGATGGACTGTGCAGCGTCTGAATTCTACAAAGACGGTAAATACGTTCTGGCTGGCGAAGGCAACAAAGCGTTCACCTCTGAAGAGTTCACTCACTTCCTGGAAGACCTGACCAAACAGTACCCAATCGTTTCTATCGAAGACGGTCTGGACGAGTCTGACTGGGATGGTTTCGCATACCAGACCAAAGTACTGGGCGACAAAATCCAGCTGGTTGGTGACGATCTGTTCGTAACCAACACCAAGATCCTGAAAGAAGGCATCGAGAAAGGCATCGTTAACTCCATCCTGATCAAATTCAACCAGATCGGTTCCCTGACCGAAACTCTGGCTGCGATCAAAATGGCGAAAGACGCTGGCTACACCGCTGTTATCTCTCACCGTTCTGGCGAAACTGAAGACGCTACCATTGCCGACCTGGCTGTGGGTACCGCTGCAGGCCAGATCAAAACCGGTTCTATGAGCCGTTCTGACCGTGTTGCTAAATACAACCAGCTGATTCGTATCGAAGAAGCGCTGGGCGAAAAAGCACCATACAACGGCCTGAAAGAGATCAAAGGCCAGGCATAAGCCTGAACTTTCGTTCTTCTGAGAAACCCGCTTCGGCGGGTTTTTTTATGTCTGCGCTAAAGCAGCTCTCGCACATGACCTTAAGGGCAACATCTGCGATAATTACCGTTCACCCCATTAACAGAGTTGACTATGCAGTACCCGATTAACGAGATGTTCCAGACCCTGCAAGGCGAGGGTTACTTTACCGGCGTCCCCGCCATTTTTATTCGTTTACAGGGATGCCCGGTTGGCTGTGCCTGGTGTGATACCAAACATACGTGGGATAAACTCGCAGATCGGGAAGTGTCGCTGTTTAGCATTCTGGCTAAAACCAAAGAGAGCGATAAATGGGGCGCGGGAAGCGCAGAAGATCTGCTGGCGATTATCGGTCGTCAGGGCTGGACGGCGCGCCATGTGGTCATCACGGGTGGTGAACCCTGCATTCATGACCTGACGTCGCTGACCGAGTTGCTCGAAAAAAATGGCTATAGCTGCCAGATAGAAACCAGCGGAACCCATGAGGTTCGCTGCTCCCATGCGACCTGGGTAACCGTCTCACCAAAAGTGAACATGCGCGGGGGCTACGACGTGCTGTCACAGGCGCTGGAGCGCGCGGATGAGATTAAACATCCGGTAGGGCGCGTGCGCGATATTGAAGCGCTGGACGAACTGCTGGGGACGCTGACGGATGAAAAACAGCGCGTGATTGCGCTACAGCCGATCAGCCAGAAAGAAGACGCGACGCGTTTGTGTATTGAAACCTGTATCGCGCGCAACTGGCGCCTGTCGATGCAGACGCACAAGTACCTGAATATTGCATAAAAAAGCCCGGCGGCGCTTGCGCTTACCGGGCCTGCGATCCAGCCTTTTGTAGGCCGGGTAAGGCGAAGCCGCCCCCCGGCATGCATCACTCTCCGCGATACACGCAGCCTGCGGTGCAGGTCTCTTTGATCGTTACCGCGCTCAGCAGCGGAATCAGCGGTTTCATCTGGTCCCAGATCCATTTCGCCAGCACTTCGCTGGTCGGGTTTTCAAGACCCGGAATATCATTCAGATAGTAGTGATCCAGACGATCGTACGTCGGCTTAAAGGCCGCTTTCAGTTCAGCGAAGTCGATGATCCAACCGGTATGTGGATCGACTTCACCCGTGATTTCAAGACGCACCATAAACGAGTGTCCGTGCAAACGGCCACATTTATGCCCGGCTGGGACGTGTGGAAGATGGTGTGCGGCTTCGAAGATGAAATCTTTAAACAGTGTGGTGGACATCATAGCTCTCAGTAATGCGGAAAAAACCGCCGCATAGTACCGGAAAGCACATTTTTTAGCATTAACTAAAACGGCCTTTACCTTCATGCCTACCGAATCGAAGAAAATGACTGGTTTTTATGGTTATTATTCAATGGACTAGATAATCGTTTTTATCGTTAAGAACGATAACTAAAACAGGTTAGTCCATTTGGTTATTTATTATTTCCATCCCTTCTTTAATTGTTATTATCCTCGCCGTTAACCTTATCTTCAGTTTGGATTTACTCGCTTAAAGTCCGCTTGGCTACTGGAACATAACGACGCATGACAACACAGGCCCCACCTTCAAACCTGCTTCCCCTGAACCCGGAGCAGCTGGCGCGCCTTCAGGCTGCCACCACTGATTTTTCACCCACTCAGCTTGCCTGGGTCTCCGGCTATTTCTGGGGAATGCTCAACCAGCAGCCGGGTGCTGTCGCAACAGCCCCCGCCGCAGCGGTTGAAATTCCTGTCATTACGCTCATCTCCGCCTCGCAAACCGGCAACGCCCGCCGCGTGGCAGAAGCGCTGCGTGATGATTTGCTCGCCGCTAAACTGAACGTGAACCTGGTGAACGCCGGGGATTATAAATTCAAACAAATCGCGTCAGAAAAACTGCTGGTGGTTGTGGCCTCAACGCAGGGTGAAGGTGAACCCGCTGAAGAAGCGGTGGCGCTGCACAAGTTCCTGTTCTCGAAAAAAGCCCCCAAACTGGACGGTACCGCTTTTGCCGTGTTCGGCCTTGGCGATACCTCGTATGAGTTTTTCTGCCAGTCCGGTAAAGACTTTGACAGCAAGCTGGCGGAGCTCGGCGGTGAACGCCTGCTGGACCGCGTGGATGCGGATGTGGAATACCAGCCTGCCGCCGCTGAATGGCGCGCACGCGTGGTTGAGGTGCTGAAAGCACGCGTCCCGAAAGAAACCTCCGCGCAGGCTGCCGTTACCGCGACCGGTGCCGTGAATGACATTCACACCAGTCCATACACCAAAGAAGCCCCGCTTACCGCAAGCCTGGCGGTGAACCAGAAAATCACCGGCCGTGATTCTGAAAAAGACGTGCGCCATATCGAAATCGACCTGGGCGATTCCGGCCTGCGCTATCAGCCTGGCGATGCGCTGGGCGTCTGGTATCAAAACGATCCGGCGCTGGTGAAAGAGCTGGTTGAGCTGCTGTGGCTGAAGGGCGACGAGCCCGTCACCGTGGAAGGCAAAACGCAGCCGCTTTCCGAAGCGCTGCAGTGGCATTTCGAGCTGACGGTCAATACCGCCAATATCGTCGAAAACTACGCCACCTTGACCCGCAGCGAATCCCTGCTGCCGCTGGTGGGCGACAAAGCGAAGCTGCAGCATTACGCCGCGACAACGCCAATTGTCGATATGGTGCGTTTCTCTCCGGCTCAGCTGGATGCAGACGCGCTGATTGGCCTGCTGCGCCCGCTGACGCCGCGCCTCTACTCTATCGCCTCTTCGCAGGCGGAAGTGGAGAGCGAAGTGCACGTTACCGTTGGCGTAGTGCGTTATGACGTTGAAGGCCGCTCGCGCGCGGGTGGGGCATCAAGCTTCCTGTCAGACCGTGTCGAAGAAGAGGGCGAAGTGCGCGTCTTTATCGAGCACAACGACAACTTCCGCCTGCCGGCTAACCCGGAAACCCCGGTGATTATGATTGGCCCGGGTACCGGCATTGCACCGTTCCGTTCCTTCATGCAGCAGCGTGCGGCAGACGAAGCGCCGGGCAAAAACTGGCTGTTCTTTGGCAATCCGCATTTCACTGAAGATTTCCTCTACCAGGTTGAGTGGCAGCGCTACGTCAAAGAAGGCGTGCTCTCGCGCATCGATCTGGCCTGGTCCCGTGACCAAAAAGAAAAAATTTACGTACAAGACAAACTGCGCGAACAGGGCGCAGAGCTGTGGCGCTGGATCAATGACGGTGCCCATATTTATGTCTGCGGCGACGCCAATCGCATGGCGAAAGACGTTGAGCAGGCTTTGCTGGAAGTGATTGCCGAATTCGGCGGTATGGATGCCGAAACGGCGGATGAATTTTTAAGTGAGCTGCGCGTTGAGCGCCGTTATCAGCGAGATGTCTACTAATGAGCGAAAAACATCCTGGCCCACTGGTGGTCGAAGGCAAACTGACTGATGCCGAGCGTATGAAGGTAGAGAGTAACTACCTGCGCGGTACCATTGCCGAAGATTTAAATGACGGTCTGACCGGCGGTTTCAAAGGCGACAACTTCCTGCTGATCCGTTTCCACGGTATGTACCAGCAGGACGACCGCGATATCCGCGCCGAGCGTGCTGAACAGAAGCTGGAGCCGCGTCACGCGATGCTGCTGCGCTGCCGCCTGCCGGGTGGCGTCATCACTACCAAACAGTGGCAGGCGATTGATAAATTCGCCCATGACAACACCATTTACGGCAGCATCCGCCTGACAAACCGTCAGACCTTCCAGTTCCACGGCATTCTGAAAAAGAACGTGAAGCCGGTTCACCAGATGCTGCACTCCGTCGGCCTGGACGCGCTGGCGACGGCCAACGACATGAACCGTAACGTGCTCTGCACCTCTAACCCGTATGAGTCCGAGCTGCACGCGGAAGCCTACGAGTGGGCGAAGAAGATCTCTGAACACCTGCTGCCGCGCACCCGCGCCTACGCGGAGATCTGGCTCGATCAGGAAAAAGTGGCGACCACTGACGAAGAGCCGATCCTCGGCCAGACCTACCTGCCGCGCAAGTTCAAAACCACGGTGGTGATCCCGCCGCAGAACGATATCGATCTGCACGCCAACGACATGAACTTCGTGGCGATTGCCGAAAACGGCAAGCTGGTGGGCTTTAACCTGCTGGTGGGCGGCGGCCTGTCCATTGAGCACGGTAACAAGAAAACCTATGCCCGCACCGCGAGCGAATTCGGCTACCTGCCGCTGGAGCACACGCTGGCCGTAGCGGAAGCGGTAGTGACGACTCAGCGCGACTGGGGTAACCGTACCGACCGTAAAAACGCGAAAACCAAATACACCCTGGAGCGCGTGGGCGTTGAGACGTTTAAAGAAGAAGTGGAGCGTCGCGCGGGCATCAAATTTGAGCCGATCCGCCCTTACGAATTTACCGGTCGCGGCGATCGCATTGGCTGGGTGAAAGGTATCGACAATAAATGGCACCTGACGCTGTTTATCGAAAACGGCCGAATTCTGGACTATCCAGACCGTCCGCTGAAAACCGGTCTGCTGGAAATTGCTAAGATCCATAAAGGCGAGTTCCGCATCACCGCCAACCAGAACCTGATCGTTGCCGGCGTGCCGGATAGCCAGAAGGCGAAGATCGAGAAGCTGGCGCGCGATCATGGGCTGATGAATGCGGTCAAACCGCAGCGCGAAAACTCGATGGCCTGCGTGTCGTTCCCGACCTGTCCGCTGGCGATGGCGGAAGCCGAACGTTTCCTGCCGTCGTTCACCGATAAAGTGGAAGCGATTCTGGAAAAACACGGCGTGCCCGAAGAGCATATCGTGATGCGCGTGACCGGCTGTCCGAACGGCTGCGGTCGTGCGATGCTGGCTGAACTGGGCCTGGTGGGTAAAGCGCCAGGGCGTTACAACGTGCATCTTGGCGGTAACCGCAGCGGGACGCGTATTCCGCGGATGTATCGCGAAAATATCACGGAACCGGAAATTCTTGATTCCATTGACGAGCTTGTCGGGCGCTGGGCGAAAGAGCGTGAAGCGGGTGAAGGCTTCGGCGACTTTACGGTGCGTGCGGGCATCATTCGCCCGGTGCACGATCCCGCGAGGGATTTCTGGGAGTAATATCCCGACGGTATTACAGGTGTTGTAGGCCGGGCAAACGCAGTGCCGCCCGGCAAAACAGGCAAGCGAGGTTCTTATGTCCGTACTCGATCTAAATGCCCTTAATGATCTGCCAAAAGTCGAACGCATTCTGGCGCTGGCAGAAACCAACGCCCAGCTGGAAAAGCTAGATGCCGAAGGGCGCGTGGCGTGGGCGCTGGAAAACCTGCCGGGAGACTACGTGCTCTCGTCGAGCTTTGGCATTCAGGCGGCGGTCAGCCTGCATCTGGTGAATCAGGTCCGCCCGGACATTCCGGTGATCCTCACCGATACCGGCTACCTGTTCCCGGAAACATACCAGTTTATCGATGAGCTGACGGACAAGCTCAAGCTGAACCTGAAAGTCTACCGCGCGGAGCAAAGCGCGGCCTGGCAGGAGGCGCGCTACGGCAAGCTGTGGGAGCAGGGCGTTGAGGGCATTGAGAAGTACAATGAAATCAACAAAGTCGAGCCGATGAACCGGGCGTTGAAAGATTTGAACGCGCAAACCTGGTTTGCAGGCCTGCGCCGCGAGCAGTCCGGCAGCCGGGCGACGCTGCCGGTGCTGGCGGTTCAGCGCGGCGTATTTAAAGTGTTGCCGATTATCGACTGGGATAACCGTACTGTGTATCAGTACCTGCAAAAACACGGGCTGAAGTACCATCCGCTGTGGGATCAGGGCTATCTGTCGGTGGGCGACACCCATACCACGCGCAAATGGGAACCGGGAATGGCGGAAGAAGAGACGCGATTCTTTGGGCTGAAGCGCGAGTGCGGATTGCACGAAGGATAATGTCGTTTCGCCCTGTGGCGCTGCGCTTACCGGGCCTACAAAGGCTTAATTCTCCCTCTCCCGTGGGAGAGGGTTGGGGTGAGGGCATCAGGACGCACTATGCTTAACGACCTCAGGCTTTCCCCGCTTTTGCCAGCTCCTTCACCAGCGGCAGCATGACCTTCACAACGTCGCGGCTGCGGTGTTCAATCCGCTGCGGCAGCGCGCTATCAATGTGCTGCTGATTGTCCAGCCTCACGTCATGCCAGCTTGTCCCGTCCGGGAAGGCTTTGCTTTTGCTGCGCTGCTGATAGCCATCTTTCTTGCCAAGGCCCCAGTTGGTCGCTTCGACGTACAGCACAGGAATGCCCGCTTTATCGAAAACTTCCCCGTCGTTGCAGCAGCCTGTCCCTTTTGGATAATCCGGATTTCCGCCAGGGTTAGTGGTGGCATAAACGCCATGGCTGCGCGCAATCGCCAGCGCCCGATCGCGGGTGAGTTTACGTACGCTGCTCGGCGTACTCTGCCCGCTGTTGAAATAAAGCCTGTCGCCAACGATTAAGTTATCGAGATTAATCACCAGCAGCGTATTTTTCTTCTCTTCATTGCTCATGCGCTTAAGGAGATTCTCAGCGCCGAGTTTTCCTTCTTCTTCACCGCTGGTTGCAATAAAGCGGATGCCGTACTGCGTCGGAATATTTTTCATTCGTTCAGCCAGCTCAAGCATTACGCCCAAACCCGCTGCGTTATCGTCTATTCCCTGCAGCGTCAGCCCGCCGAGGTTATTATCGGTATCGGCATCGCTCATCGGGGCGAAGGTGTCCAGATGCGCCATAATAATGATCTGCTCGGCCGCTTTGCCTTCGTGCGCAGCGATAACCGTACTGCCGGTCACGTTGTGCCAGTTTTTCGTTCTATTGCGTGAGGTATAGATGTAGCGGCTGTGAAACGAGCGGATATCGCTCTGGTAGCCCATGTCGGCAAACTGCTGACGGATATAGTCAGCAGAGAGCATCTCCGCAGGGGTGCCGGTCATTCGTCCAGGAAAGACCGTAGCAATATGCCGCGCCTGCATATTGGCGATGTCACCGTACGGTTGGTTTTTTGCCTGAGCCGGAAGGATAAAGCAAACGCCGAGCGCCAGGGCAGCAATACGGTGGCGCATTGCGGAAAACATAGTGAGTCCTTAAAAACTGAGCAAAATTTTAACCCGCTTAGTATGAAACTGCGTTCGTGCAGACACAATTTGAATTGCTCTTAAATGCCCGAAATTTCGCGGGTTAAGCACTTTTTGATATTTGCTTTCCCATGGCGTTATTCCATTGAGTAACTACTCATTCCAATTCGTAATTTCATTCGCTCTAAGCCGCCCCCTATAGTCCCACTATTGCTTGTTGTTAGTGAGTTGTTGCCTGTGGACTATCTGCCCTTATTTGCTGCGATTAAAGACAGGCCCGTGCTGGTGGTTGGCACGGGTGAGGTTGCCGATCGCAAAATCGCATTTCTGCATCGTGCGGGTGCGCAGGTGCGGGTTGTTGAAGAGGCTGATTTCGACGAGTCACAAATCGACAGCGTGGTGTTGGTGATTGCCGCAACCGAAAACCGCGAACTCAACCGCCGGGTTTCTGACGCGGCGCAGGCCCGCCACCGGCTGGTAAACGTGGTGGATGACCAGCCTTTATGTTCGTTTATCTTCCCGTCGATCGTTGACCGCTCTCCGCTGCTGGTCGCCATCTCATCCGGCGGTACCGCACCGGTGCTGGCGCGCGTGCTGCGGGAAAAAATCGAAGCGTTGCTGCCGACAAGCCTCGGTCGTATGGCAGAGAAAGCCAGCTACTGGCGTAATCACCTAAAAACCCGCCTGACCAGCGTGGCGGAACGCCGTCGCTTCTGGGAGCGCGTGTTCCGCGGCCGTTTTGCCAGCCTGATGCATGCCGGTAATGAAACCGCAGCGCAGAAAATTCTCGAAGACGAACTGGATAACCCCGGCAGCAGCGGCGGGGAAATTATTCTGGTCGGCGCAGGGCCGGGCGATGCCGGGCTGCTGACGCTGCGCGGCCTGCAGGTGCTGCAGGACGCAGACGTCGTTTTCTACGACCATCTCGTCACCGACGGCGTGCGCGAGCTGATCCGTCGCGACGCGGAGCAAATCTGCGTGGGGAAACGCGCGGGTGAACACTCCGTACCCCAGCATGACACCAATCAGATGCTGATTGCCGCAGCGAAAGCGGGCAAAACCGTGGTGCGCCTCAAAGGAGGCGATCCGTTTATCTTCGGTCGCGGCGGCGAAGAGCTGCAGGCCGCAGCCGAAGCGGGCGTGCCGTTCCAGGTGGTGCCAGGCATTACGGCGGCCTCTGCGGTAACGGCCTACGCCGGTATTCCGCTGACCCACCGCGATTACGCCCAGAGCGTGACCTTTGTGACCGGACACTACAAGGCCGACAGCGCGCCGTTCGACTGGACGCACCTCGCCCAGAGCCGTCAAACGCTGGCAATTTATATGGGTACGATGAAGGCCGCAGACATCAGCGAGCAGCTTATTCGACACGGTCGCGATGCAGCGACGCCTGTCGCCGTGATCTCCCGCGGCACGCGCGTCGATCAGCACGTCGCTATCGGCACGCTTCACGATCTTGCAACCCTGGCGAAAGACGCCCCGATGCCCGCCCTGATCGTGGTGGGGGAAGTGGTGCAGCTGCACAGCACGCTCGCCTGGTTTCAACACACAACCGACACAGAAGGCTTTGGTTCTTCTGTCGTAAATTTGGCTTAAGGAACGGTTATGGACCAAAAACGACTGACTCACCTGCGGCAACTCGAAGCGGAAAGTATCCATATTATCCGCGAAGTGGCTGCTGAATTCTCAAACCCGGTGATGATGTACTCCATCGGCAAAGACTCCAGCGTGATGCTGCACCTGGCGCGTAAAGCGTTTTACCCGGGTACGCTGCCATTCCCGCTGCTGCACGTGGATACCGGCTGGAAATTCCGCGAGATGTACGAATTCCGTGACCGTACCGCAAAAGCCTACGGCTGCGAGCTGCTGGTGCATAAAAACCCGGAAGGGGTGGCGATGGGGATTAACCCGTTCGTGCACGGTAGCGCCAAGCACACCGATATCATGAAAACCGAAGGGCTGAAGCAGGCGCTGAACAAATACGGTTTTGATGCGGCCTTCGGCGGCGCGCGCCGTGATGAAGAAAAATCCCGTGCCAAAGAGCGTATTTACTCTTTCCGCGATCGCTTCCACCGCTGGGACCCGAAAAACCAGCGCCCTGAGCTGTGGCACAACTACAACGGCCAGATTAACAAAGGCGAAAGCATTCGCGTCTTTCCGCTCTCTAACTGGACCGAGCTGGATATCTGGCAGTACATCTACCTGGAAAACATCGAGATCGTTCCACTTTACCTGGCGGCAGAGCGCCCGGTGCTGGAACGCGACGGCATGCTGATGATGATCGACGACGATCGCATCGACCTGCAGCCGGGTGAAGAGATTAAACAACAGATGGTGCGTTTCCGCACCCTCGGCTGCTGGCCGCTGACCGGCGCGGTGGAATCCAGCGCGCAAACGCTGCCGGAGATCATCGAAGAGATGCTGGTATCGACCACCAGCGAGCGACAGGGCCGCATGATCGACCGCGACCAGGCAGGCTCCATGGAGCTGAAGAAACGTCAGGGTTATTTCTAAGGAGCCGCCATGAACACCACTATTGCTCAACAAATCGCTGATGAAGGCGGCGTAGAAGCCTATCTGCACGCGCAACAGCATAAAAGCCTGCTGCGCTTTCTGACCTGCGGCAGCGTCGATGACGGGAAAAGCACCCTCATTGGTCGCCTGCTGCACGACACCCGCCAGATTTATGAAGACCAACTCTCTTCTCTGCACAACGACAGCAAGCGTCACGGTACCCAAGGCGAAAAGCTCGACCTGGCGCTGCTGGTAGACGGCCTGCAGGCGGAGCGCGAGCAGGGCATAACCATTGACGTGGCCTATCGCTACTTCTCCACCGAGAAGCGCAAATTTATCATCGCCGACACGCCGGGGCATGAGCAGTACACCCGTAACATGGCGACCGGTGCCTCCACCTGCGAGCTGGCGATCCTGCTGATGGACGCCCGTAAAGGCGTGCTGGATCAGACCCGTCGTCACAGCTTTATCTCCACGCTGCTGGGGATCAAACACCTGGTGGTGGCGGTGAACAAAATGGATCTCGTCGACTACAGCGAAGAGACCTTCAACCGTATACGTGAAGAGTACCTGACCTTTGCCGAGCAGCTGCCGGGCAATCTCGATATCCGCTTCGTGCCGCTCTCTGCGCTTGAAGGGGATAACGTCGCGTCCCAGAGCGCAAACATGCCCTGGTACAGCGGCCCGACGCTGCTGGAAGTGCTGGAAACCGTTGAGATCCAGCGCGTGGTCGACACCCAGCCGATGCGTTTCCCGGTGCAGTACGTTAACCGTCCGAACCTCGATTTCCGCGGTTTCTCCGGCACCATTGCCTCTGGCTCGGTGAACGTCGGTCAGCGCGTAAAAGTGCTGCCGTCAGGCGTGGAATCGTCCATCGCCCGCATTGTCACCTTTGATGGCGATCTGCCGGAAGCGGGGGCGGGCGAAGCGGTCACGCTGGTGCTTAAAGACGAAATTGATATCAGCCGGGGCGACCTGCTGGTCGATGCGAGCGAATCGCTGGCAGCCGTTCAGGGGGCTGCCGTAGACGTGGTGTGGATGGCCGAGCAGCCGCTGACGGCAGGCCAGAGCTACGACATTAAAATTGCGGGCAAGAAAACGCGTGCCCGGGTGGACGGCATTCAGTTCCAGGTGGACATCAATAATCTGACTCAACGCGACGTGAGCGAGCTGCCGCTAAACGGCATTGGCCTGGTTGATCTGACCTTCGACGAGCCGCTGGTGCTGGATCAGTATCAGCAGAACCCGGTCACCGGGGGGCTTATCTTTATCGACAGGCTGACCAACGTCACCGTTGGCGCCGGCATGGTGCGCGAGCCAAACGAGCAGGCGGCCGTGGCGTCTGAATTCAGCGCCTTTGAGCTGGAGCTGAACGCGCTGGTGCGTAAGCACTTCCCGCACTGGGGCGCACGCGATCTGCTGGGAGGCAAGTAATGGCCGCCCACGATGAGAACGTCGTCTGGCATCCTCATCCGGTCACCGTCGCCCAGCGCGAACAGCTCCACGGTCACCGTGGGGTTGTGCTGTGGTTTACCGGGCTGTCTGGCTCGGGTAAATCCACGGTGGCAGGCGCGCTGGAAGAGGCGTTGCATCAGCAGGGCGTGAGCACGTACCTGCTGGACGGCGACAACGTGCGTCACGGCCTGTGCAGCGATTTAGGCTTTAGCGACGACGACCGCAAAGAGAACATTCGCCGGGTTGGTGAGGTTGCCAGCCTGATGGCTGACGCCGGGCTGGTGGTGCTGACCGCGTTTATCTCTCCGCATCGCGCCGAGCGCCAGATGGTGCGCGAACGGGTGGGTCACGAACGCTTTATCGAGGTGTTTGTCGATACCCCGCTGGCGGTCTGCGAAGCGCGCGACCCGAAAGGGCTGTACAAGAAAGCCCGGGCGGGTGAGCTGCGAAATTTCACCGGTATAGACTCGGTCTACGAAGCGCCTGAATCCCCTGAGATTCACCTGGAAGGTCAACAATTGGTAACAAATTTAGTAAGCCAATTATTAGACCTGCTCAGACGGGACGATATTATCAGATCCTGAGACGGTATCGTTCGGGATCTGTCTTCCCGAACGATGAGTCACGGTCACAGGATTAGCTATGCGCAACAGTGAAAATTACATTATTACCACAGTGTCGGAGCCGATAACGCCCGACGACGAGACGACATGGTCCTTTCCTGGGGCCTTCGTCGGCTTCGTCGCGTGGTTGCTGGCGCTGGGCATTCCTTTTCTCATCTACGGTGGGAACACGCTTTTCTTCTTCCTCTACACCTGGCCCTTCTTCCTGGCACTGATGCCCGTCGCGGTTGTCGTCGGCATTGCGCTGCATTCGCTACTCAATGGCAAACTCCTTTACAGCGCCGTTGTCACGATTGTGACGGTGGTTCTGATGTTTGGTCTGTTATTTTTGTGGCTCATGGGCTAACTTCAGCCATAATTCAAACCGTAACCAACTGTGTGACGATATTGTGCAGGGCGATTCTGCGGAAAAAATGTGGTACATTTGCCCGCGATGTTGCGGCATCTCTGTTACCCCGGCGTAGTGTCCTGGGGAAGTCTTGGGATGAGGATGCCGTTTTTCAGGGGGCAGGATGGGTAAACTAACGCTGCTGTTGCTGGCTTTGCTGGTCTGGCTGCAATATTCGCTGTGGTTCGGTAAAAACGGGCTGCACGACTATAGCCGGGTGAGCGATGACGTCGCGGCCCAGCAGGCAACAAACGCCAAACTTAAGGCGCGTAACGATCAACTCTTTGCTGAAATTGATGACCTCAATGGCGGGCAAGAGGCGATTGAGGAACGCGCGCGCAATGAACTCAGTATGACTAAGCCGGGCGAAACCTTTTATCGTCTGGTTCCGGATGCGTCTAAACGCAATCAGGGCTCAGCACAAAACAATCGATAATCAGGCCCAGGATTACGACATGGCAGTAACTTTTTCGGACGTATGCGCCGTGGTGCCGGCCGCAGGTTTTGGCCGGCGCATGCAGACAGAATGTCCCAAGCAGTACCTCTCGATTGGCGATAAAACGATCCTCGAACACTCCGTGGCGGCGCTGCTGGCGCATCCACGGGTGACGCACGTCGTGATCGCCATCAGCCCAGGCGATGCGCGTTTCGCGCAGCTACCGCTGGCAAACCACCCGCAAATTACCGTCGTTGACGGCGGCGCCGAACGCGCCGACTCCGTGCTGGCGGGCATTCAGGCTGCGGGTCACGCGCAATGGGTGCTGGTCCATGACGCCGCGCGCCCGTGCCTGAATCAGGACGATCTTGCGCATCTGCTGGCCCTCAGCGAAACAAGCAGGGTCGGTGGCATTCTCGCCGCTCCGGTACGCGATACCATGAAGCGCGCCGAGCCGGGCAGGCAGACCATCGCCCATACCGTTGAGCGCGTTGATCTCTGGCACGCGCTGACGCCACAGTTTTTCCCCCGCGAACTCCTCCATGACTGCTTGTCGCGTGCGCTTAAAGAGGGCGCGACCATCACGGACGAAGCCTCCGCGCTGGAGTATTGCGGTTTTCACCCTGAGCTTGTTGAAGGACGCGCTGATAATATAAAAGTGACGCGCCCGGAAGATTTACAGCTCGCGGAATTTTATCTTACCCGTTCGACCCATCAGGAGAAGGTATAATGCGAATTGGACACGGTTTTGATGTACACGCCTTTGGCGGAGAAGGCCCAATTATCATTGGCGGCGTACGTATCCCTTACGAAAAAGGGCTGCTGGCGCATTCTGATGGCGACGTGGCGCTACACGCCTTAACCGATGCCTTGCTCGGTGCTGCGGCACTCGGCGATATCGGCAAACTGTTCCCGGACACCGACCCGGCGTTCAAAGGGGCAGACAGCCGTGAGCTGCTGCGCGAAGCCTGGCGCCGTATTCAGGCCAAAGGCTACGCCCTGGGTAACGTTGACGTAACGATCGTCGCACAGGCACCGAAAATGCTGCCGCACATCCCGCAGATGCGCGTGTTTATCGCTGAAGATCTGGGCTGCCACATGGATGACGTTAACGTCAAAGCCACCACCACCGAGAAGCTGGGCTTTACCGGTCGCGGCGAAGGCATTGCCTGTGAGGCCGTTGCGCTGCTGGTGAAGGCGGCAAAATGACAGACTTCGACGACCTGACGTATCTGCACGGTAAACCACAGGGAAGCGGCCTGCTGAAAGCCAGCCCGGAAGATTTTGTGGTGGTGGAAGATTTAGGCTTTGAGCCGGACGGTGAAGGCGAACATCTCCTGGTGCGTATTCTGAAAAACGGCTGCAACACCCGGTTTGTGGCCGACGCGCTGGCAAAATTCCTCAAAATTCACGCCCGTGAAGTTAGCTTCGCCGGGCAGAAGGACAAACACGCCGTCACCGAGCAGTGGCTCTGCGCGCGCGTGCCTGGCAACGTAATGCCTGATTTAAGCAAATTTGAGCTTGAAGGCTGTAAAGTGCTGGAGTACGCCCGCCACAAGCGCAAGCTGCGTCTGGGAGCGTTGAAAGGTAACGCCTTTACCCTGGTGCTGCGTGAAGTAACCAATCGCGATGACGTTGAGAAGCGTTTAAACGCGATTAACGAACAGGGCGTACCGAACTACTTTGGCGCACAGCGCTTTGGCATTGGCGGGAGCAACCTGCAGGGCGCGCTGCGCTGGGCGCAAAGCGATGCCCCGGTGCGCGACAGGAATAAACGCAGTTTTTGGTTGTCGGCAGCACGCAGCGCGTTGTTTAATCAGATTGTGAGCGAACGACTGAAAAAAACGGACGCGAATCAAGTTGTTGTCGGCGATGCGCTACAATTAGCGGGACGCGGAAGCTGGTTTGTGGCAACGGCTGAGGAAATGGCCGATGTCCAGTCGCGCGTGGAGGCCAAAACCCTGATGATTACAGCCGCGTTGCCCGGTACGGGCGACTGGGGGCCGCAGGGGGATGCGCTGGCCGCCGAGCAGGCCGCCGTGGCGGATGCGCCAGAATTACAATCATTGCTGGTGCGGGAAAAAGTCGAAGCGGCACGCCGTGCGATGCTGCTCTACCCGCAGCAGTTAAGCTGGAACTGGTGGGATGACGTGACCGTCGAGTTACGCTTCTGGCTGCCGGCAGGTAGCTTTGCCACCAGTGTTGTCAGGGAACTTATCAACACGTCGGGTGATTATGCGAATATTGCTGAGTAACGATGACGGGATCCATGCGCCGGGCATTCAGACGCTGGCGAAACACCTCCGTGAATTTGCGGATGTGCAGGTTGTGGCACCCGATCGTAACCGCAGCGGGGCGTCTAACTCATTGACGCTCGAGTCGTCGCTTCGCACCTTTACCTTTGATAACGGCGATATCGCCGTGCAGATGGGCACGCCGACGGACTGCGTCTTTCTCGGCGTGAATGCGCTGATGCGTCCGCGTCCGGATATTGTGGTCTCGGGTATTAATGCCGGGCCGAATCTTGGTGATGACGTTATCTATTCGGGCACCGTGGCGGCAGCAATGGAAGGCCGCCATTTAGGTTTCCCGGCGCTGGCGGTGTCGTTAAACGGCCACAAGCACTACGACACGGCGGCAGCGGTGACCTGTTCTCTCCTCCGTGGACTGGGGCGCGAACCCCTGCGTACCGGTCGTATCCTGAATATCAACGTGCCTGACCTGCCCCTTGATGAGATCAAAGGGATCCGCGTGACGCGCTGCGGCAGCCGTCATCCAGCCGATCAGGTGATCCCGCAGCAGGATCCCCGCGGCAACACCCTTTACTGGATCGGTCCTCCGGGTGAAAAATGCGATGCCGGGCCAGATACTGACTTTGCCGCTGTGGATGAAGGGTACGTTTCCGTTACGCCGCTGCACGTAGATTTAACCGCTTATAGCGCGCATGATGTGGTGTCGGACTGGTTAGATCGGGTCGGAGTGAACGTGCAATGGTAAGTAAACGTGTACATGCGCTTCTGGAACAACTGCGTGCTCAGGGGATCACGAACGAGCATGTACTGGATGCGCTTGCTCAGGTTCCCCGTGAGAAGTTTGTAGACGAGGCGTTTGAACACAAAGCCTGGGAAAATGTGGCGCTGCCCATCGGGCAAGGCCAGACCATTTCGCAGCCCTACATGGTGGCGCGCATGACGGAGCTGCTGGAGCTAACCCCGGAATCCCGCGTGCTGGAAATTGGAACCGGGTCAGGGTACCAAACCGCGATCCTGGCGCATCTGGTTCACCATGTATGCTCAGTTGAGCGTATCAAAGGGTTACAGTGGCAGGCGCGCCGTCGCCTGAAACAACTTGATTTACATAATGTTTCGACACGCCACGGCGATGGATGGCAGGGTTGGCAGGCTCGCGCCCCGTTTGACGCCATCATCGTCACGGCGGCGCCACCTGAAATTCCCGCTGCGCTTCTGGCGCAGCTTGACGAGGGTGGCATTCTTGTTTTGCCCGTGGGGGACGAACAGCAGCTGTTGAAGCGCGTTCGTCGGCGCGGCGGCGAGTTTATTATCGATACCGTAGAAGCCGTGCGCTTCGTCCCCCTTGTTAAGGGGGAGTTGGCCTGAGACTCGGATTTATCCAGGGTTATTAAGGCAAATTCAGCGTATGGTGTGGCGCAAAAGGTTCGTGCCATCACGGTTATTTTAAGTCACTGGTAGTTAACACATTCCTGGGGGATAAATGAGCGCGGGAAGCCCAAAATTCACCATCAGCCGTGTTGCGGCATTATCACTGGTTTCGCTATGGCTGGCAGGCTGTACAAGTTCGAATAACGCGCCTGCGCCGGTAAGCTCCGTCGGCGGGAACAGCGGCTCGGGTAACACGTCCAGCGGAATGTTGATCACCCCTCCGCCTAAAATGGGCACGTCTTCGGCGCAGCAAACTCCGCAGATCCAGCCTGTTCAGCAGCCTGTATCTCAGCCAACACAAATACAGCCAGTGCAACAGCCTGTTCAGACCGAAAATGGCCGCATAGTGTATAACCGTAAGTATGGGAACATTCCGAAAGGAAGTTATACCGGCGGCAGTACCTATACGGTGAAACGCGGCGATACGCTCTTCTACATTGCCTGGATCACCGGGAACGATTTCCGTGACCTGGCACAGCGTAATAACGTGCAGGCCCCGTATGGACTGGAAGTTGGACAAACGCTTCAGGTCGGCAACGCGACGGGTACGCCGCTCACGCCGGGTAACTCTGTTTCTGCTGCCGACGTCACGGCGCAAAATAACAGCGTTAAGCCTGCACAAAAAACCACCACGGTAGTTGCTTCGCAACCTGTAATTACGTATTCTGAGGATTCAGGTGATCAGAGTGCTAACAAAATGTTGCCGAATAATAAAGGTACTGCGACGGTTGTCACAGCACCGGTTACGGCACCTGTGGTTAGCTCTACCGAGCCGACTGCCAGCAGTATGAGTTCCAGTTCGCCAATCTCCACCTGGCGCTGGCCGACTGACGGTAAGGTTATCGAGAACTTCTCTTCCTCCGAGGGAGGAAATAAAGGGATCGATATCGCAGGAAGTAAGGGACAGGCTATCATCGCGACCGCAGATGGGCGCGTTGTGTATGCCGGTAACGCTCTGCGCGGTTACGGTAATCTTATTATCATAAAACATAACGATGATTACCTGAGTGCCTACGCCCATAACGATACAATGCTGGTCCGGGAGCAACAAGAAATCAAGGCGGGGCAGAAAATCGCTACCATGGGTAGCACCGGCACCAGTTCTACACGCTTGCATTTTGAAATTCGTTACAAGGGGAAATCCGTAAACCCGCTGCAGTATTTGCCGCAGCGATAATTTGACGGGGCATGCCAGCCAGGATGTCTCGTTCAGGGATCACGGGTAGGAGCCACCTTTATGAGTCAGAATACGCTGAAAGTTCATGATCTAAATGAAGATGCGGAATTTGATGAGAACGGAGCAGAGGCTTTTGACGAAAAAGCCTTAGTAGAAGAGGAACCCAGTGATAACGATTTGGCTGAAGAAGAGCTGTTATCGCAGGGCGCCACACAGCGTGTACTGGACGCGACTCAGCTTTACCTTGGGGAGATTGGTTACTCCCCACTGTTAACGGCCGAAGAAGAAGTCTATTTTGCACGTCGTGCTTTGCGTGGAGATGTTGCCTCGCGCCGCCGCATGATTGAAAGTAACCTGCGTCTGGTCGTGAAAATTGCCCGCCGTTACGGCAATCGTGGTCTGGCTCTGCTGGACCTGATTGAAGAGGGCAACTTAGGTCTCATCCGCGCTGTTGAGAAGTTTGACCCGGAACGCGGGTTCCGTTTCTCAACCTACGCGACCTGGTGGATTCGTCAGACCATCGAACGGGCAATTATGAACCAAACCCGTACGATTCGACTGCCGATCCACATCGTCAAAGAGCTGAACGTCTATCTGCGTACCGCGCGCGAGTTGTCCCATAAGCTGGACCACGAGCCAAGTGCGGAAGAGATTGCCGAGCAGCTTGATAAACCAGTTGATGACGTAAGCCGTATGCTGCGTCTCAACGAGCGCATTACCTCAGTTGACACCCCGTTGGGTGGCGACTCCGAAAAAGCGCTGCTGGATATCCTGGCCGATGAAAAAGACAACGGCCCGGAAGACACCACGCAGGACGATGACATGAAACAGAGCATCGTCAAATGGCTGTTCGAACTGAACGCCAAACAGCGTGAAGTGCTGGCACGTCGTTTCGGTTTACTGGGGTACGAAGCTGCGACACTGGAAGACGTTGGCCGTGAAATTGGCCTGACCCGCGAACGTGTTCGTCAGATTCAGGTTGAAGGTCTGCGCCGCCTGCGTGAAATCCTGCAGGGGCAAGGGCTGAACATTGAAGCGCTGTTCCGCGAATAAGCAACCATTCGTCAAAAAAGGCCCGTCGTGAGACGGGCCTTTTTCTTTTGCGCTACGGCTGCGCCGTTTCGTGCAGCAAACGCCAGGTAATGTTGTTGCCTTCCTGATTAAGCACCGCGGTTGACCAGCGCACGTTGACGGGCTGATCCGGCCGGGTTTGCGTCTCGCGATAGTGAAGCACCGCGCCGTTATCCCATGTTTGCAGCGTCGTTAACGCATCGATGGTAATTTTCAGGCCAGGTCGGCTCGCGCGCTGCGCGTCAAGAAAGCTGACCAGGGCGCTGTGGTCTAAGTGGGCACCGCTCGGTGGAACCATCAGAAAGTCCGGGCGGAAACGGGCGGCCAGGGCGGCTACATCTCCTTTTCCTGCACCTAACCAGTTCTCAAGTGCGACGTGGATGTCGATAATTTCATGTTCGAAATGCGTCATGGTTTCTCCTGATGCAGCTGCGTAAGCACCTGCGCGTTGTTAAGACGGAAAACGTAAAGTACCGGCAGTAAGGTCATGGCTGCGGCAAAGATAAACATCCCGTGCCAGGCGGCGAGCGGCGCAAGATAAGCCTGCATGGTGCTCAGCACCTGGGCCAGCAGCAGGGCGCCGGCAAAAAAGCTCAGCTGGCGATTAAGGTTCCACAGCGCGCTGGCATCAGGCATATCCTCTTGTCGCGTTGTCAGAAAGGCGCTGCTCTGAGCCGTGCTGCTGCACAGGCTTCCTCCTGCGCCCATCAGCGTAAACGCAACGACGGGCAGCAGCGTGGCTGAACTGACGTTAATCAAAAGCAGAATGCCCGTCGCCTGCAAAAGGCAGCCAATGACGACCAGAGGCCGGGGGCCGATACGGTTGAAATAGCGTCCCGTCGCCGTGATGGCGATAAAAGATGCCACCGACCAGGGCAGCATAAGCATGCCCGTTGCGCTGGGGGTCATGCCCGCTTCGCTCTGAAGGTAATACATTCCCGTTACGTTTACGCCAATAAAGATGCCGGGTACGCATAAATAGATCAGCATGGAAAAGCGCATCAGCGGGTTCGCCAGCAAAGAGAGGTTCAGTAGCCTGGCTGTTTTAACCGGCGACGCTTCAGTTTTGAGCCACGCGCAGGCCAACACGAAAGTAACGATAGCGACGGGTAGCGTGGCAAAAAATATCCAGCGCCAGCTAAAAGCTTGAACCAGCGCACCGCCCACCGCCGGGGAACAGGCAGGGGCAAGCAGTGCGACCAGCATCACCGCCGAGGAGAGTCTGGCGCGCTCGTGAGGCTTGAACTGTTGCCAGGTCAGCGCTTGCCCGACCGGGATCAGCAACCCGCCACCGACGCCCTGCAGCGCGCGCCAGGCAATCAGACTTTCCAGCGAAGAGGACAGTCCCGCCGCCGCTGAGGCCGCGCTGAAGAGGACCAGGGAGAGAAGAATGATGCGCTTCGGCCCGAGGCGGCGCGTCAGGATACTGCTGAAAGGGATGACGAGCGTCAGGCCGGCAGTGTACCCGTTACTCACCCATGCAAGCGCGGAAGGGGTGGCGTTAAACGCGTGAGCCATTGCCGGAAAGGCGACGCTGGCAATAAACATGTTAATCAAATCAAGGAACAAGCCAAGCAGAAAGACTAAGGCAATTTTGCTGCGATACGTCATGGGGGATCCTCCGGTGAGGTGGCGTATCGTATCGGCCCGCACGCCGCGGATAAACGCGACAAAGCACGATATACTGTCAAAAATATTTTGACAGTAAGCAAGGCAAACTATGCTCAATTTACACCGTACGGCGATGTTCATCGCCGTAGCGGACACCGGTAGCTTCACCACTGCGGCGGAGGCGATGGGGCTGACAAAAGCGGTCGTCAGTTTCAATATTCGTCAGCTTGAAGAGGAGCTGGGGGTTACGCTGCTGCTGAGGTCCACCCGACGCCTGACGTTGACCGAGGCGGGAAGGCTGTTTCATCAGCGAAGCGTGAGGCTTTTAAGGGAAGCTGAGCAACTGCAGGATGACGTACGCGCCAACCATACCGGTCTGACGGGGGATTTTCGGATCACCACTACGCCCGAGTATGGCACGCAGGTCGTCGTTCCTTTGCTGGCTGAATTCAGTCAGCAGCACCCAGACCTTCGCGTGCGTCACGTATCGTCCTCTTTGCATGCTGACCTTATCTCAGAGCGCTTTGACGTCGCCATCCGGCTGGGAACGCTCGCGGATTCGCGCTACCGCGCCGCATTGATTACCACCTTTAATATAGTGCCCGTGGCGACGCCGGGTTGGCTGGTAAATCATCGGGTGGAGTCGCTGGAACAGCTGGCAGAAGCCGACTGGATTATTCACGAGCGCCTGGCTTCGCCGCTGCGCTGGCAGGTAAAGGACGCCGATGAAAGACTGGTTTCCTTTGAGATTAAGCACGCACCGCGCCTGTATGCAGACAGCGCGCAGGTGCTGATGGCTTTCGCCCTGGCAGGCGGTGGAGTAGCGCTGCTGCCTGAGTGGCTGGTGCGAAACGCCCTGGATGCGGGAGATCTGGTATCGCTTTTACCGGAATATACGTTTGCTCAGCAGGGTATCTATGCCGTCTATCCCGATGCCCGGCATGTGCCCGCGAAAGTACGAACCTTTATCGATTTTATGCGCGCCAGGGTTAATTAGTCAGGCATCATCTTTTTAATAAGCGCTGCAAATTGCTCCCGTTCAGCCCCGCTGAGGCGCCCTAAAAATGCCTCATCGACCTCGTTCCCAATCGGCTTACAGCGCTCAAGCAAGGCTTTTCCATCAGCCGTCAGGAAGATAAACCGGCGACGCTTATCGGCAGGGTCGTGCTCGCGCTTCACCAGGCCGCGCGCCTCCATGCGGCTGAGCATTTCTGCCAGCGTCGCCTTGGTGCTCACCGCGACTTCCGTCAGTGCGACCTGCTCAATGCCAGGATTTTCCGCAATAGACCGCATTACCGCGTATTGCGGCTTGGTAAGCTCTGGCAAAGCATGTTGCCAGTGGGCGGTATGCTGTTGAAAAAGCTGGCGTAACAGGTGAAACGCTTCTTGTCTAAGCTCCATGAACACTCCGACGAAAAATAACTCCCTCTATGATAGCCGCTATCGCCCGGGATTTTAACGCGGGAGTTTTTAGCATTTCGTGTGATCGCATACGAACGATCTTGTCAGAAGACCGATCCGGGAGTAATTTATTCATAATGTTCGTATGCGAACAAATAAATTGAGGTGTTGAATGAGATTGATAGTGGGAATGACCGGCGCAACGGGGGCGCCGCTGGGCGTGGCGCTGCTTGAGGCGCTGCGCGAAATGCCAGAGGTGGAGACCCATCTGGTGATGTCAAAGTGGGCGAAGACCACCATTGAACTGGAAACGCCCTATACGGCACAGGACGTTGCCGCGCTGGCGGATGTTGTCCACAGCCCGGCCGATCAGGCTGCCACAATCTCATCCGGCTCGTTTCGTACCGAGGGCATGATCGTCATTCCGTGCAGCATGAAAACGCTGGCGGGTATCCGTTCGGGCTATGCCGAAGGGCTGGTGGGGCGTGCGGCTGATGTCGTCCTGAAAGAGGGGCGCAAGCTGGTGCTGGTTCCCCGTGAGACGCCGCTCAGCACCATCCATCTTGAGAACATGCTTGCCCTTTCGCGCATGGGCGTGGCGATGGTGCCCCCTATGCCCGCGTACTACAACCACCCGCAAACCGCCGATGATATTACCCAGCATATCGTGACCCGCGTGCTCGATCAGTTTGGTCTGGAGCATAAAAAAGCGCGTCGATGGAACGGCCTGCAGGCGGCTAAACATTTTTCACAGGAGACAAAAGATGGCATTTGATGATTTGAGAAGCTTCCTGCAGGCGCTCGAAGAGCAAGGGCAGTTGCTGAGAATAGAGGAAGAGGTTAACGCTGAGCCGGATCTGGCGGCGGCCGCTAACGCCACTGGCCGCATTGGCGACGGCGCGCCCGCGCTGTGGTTCGACAATATTCGTGGCTTCACCGATGCCCGCGTGGTGATGAACACCATCGGCTCCTGGCAGAACCACGCTATTTCGATGGGGCTGCCCGCGAATACGCCGGTGAAAAAGCAGATTGACGAGTTCATTCGCCGCTGGGATAAATTTCCGATTGCGCCAGAGCGTCGCGCTAACCCGGCGTGGGCGCAGAATACCGTAGACGGTGAAGACATCAACCTGTTCGATATTCTGCCGCTGTTCCGCCTGAACGACGGCGACGGGGGTTTCTATCTCGATAAAGCGTGCGTCGTTTCGCGCGATCCGCTTGACCCGGATCACTTCGGCAAGCAGAACGTCGGGATCTATCGCATGGAGGTGAAGGGCAAGCGCAAGCTCGGCCTGCAGCCGGTGCCGATGCACGATATTGCGCTGCATCTGCATAAAGCGGAAGAGCGTGGTGAAGACCTGCCGATTGCCATTACCCTGGGAAACGACCCGATCATTACGCTGATGGGCGCAACGCCGCTGAAGTACGATCAGTCCGAGTACGAAATGGCCGGCGCGCTGCGCGAAAGTCCGTATCCGATTGCGACCGCGCCGCTGACCGGGTTCGATGTGCCGTGGGGTTCTGAAGTGATCCTGGAAGGGGTGATTGAGGGGCGTAAACGGGAAATTGAAGGGCCGTTTGGTGAATTTACCGGACACTATTCCGGTGGCCGTAATATGACGGTTGTGCGGATCGATAAAGTCTCTTACCGCACGAAGCCGATTTTTGAATCCCTTTACCTGGGCATGCCGTGGACCGAGATCGACTACCTGATGGGCCCGGCAACCTGCGTGCCGCTCTACCAGCAGCTGAAAGCTGAATTCCCGGAAGTGCAGGCGGTAAATGCCATGTACACCCACGGCCTGCTGGCCATTATCTCCACCAAAAAACGCTATGGCGGCTTTGCCCGTGCCGTTGGGCTACGCGCCATGACCACGCCTCACGGTCTGGGCTACGTGAAGATGGTGATCATGGTGGATGAGGACGTCGACCCGTTCAACCTCCCGCAGGTGATGTGGGCGTTGTCGTCGAAGGTTAACCCGGCGGGGGATTTGGTGCAGCTACCGAACATGTCGGTGCTGGAACTTGACCCAGGCTCAAGCCCGGCAGGTATAACCGACAAGCTGATTATTGATGCCACCACGCCTGTGGCGCCGGACAACCGTGGTCACTACAGCCAGCCGGTACAGGATCTCCCTGAAACCAAAGCCTGGGCTGAAAAATTGACCGCGATGCTGGCAGCACGCCAATAAGGAGGAAATGATGATTTGTCCACGTTGTGCCGATGAGCACATTGAAGTGATGGCGACGTCACCGGTGAAAGGTGTCTGGACCGTCTACCAGTGCCAGCACTGTCTGTATACCTGGCGTGATACCGAACCCTTGCGCCGTACCAGCCGCGAGCACTATCCGGAAGCGTTCCGCATGACGCAGAAGGATATTGACGAGGCGCCGCAGGTGCCGACGATCCCGCCGCTGTTGTAAAAAAAAGCCCGGTGGCGCTGCGCTTACCGGGCGATAGTATCGTGCGCTTTGTTTTGCCGGGTGGCGGCTTCGCCTTACCCGGCCTACAAAACCGGTAGACCCGGTAAGCGCAGCGCCACCGGGCAAAAGACCGCAGAAAACTAAACCAGACTCTTCAACCGATAAATCCACTCCAGCGCCTGACGCGGCGTCAGCGAATCCGGGTCGAGGTTCTCCAGCGCTTCGACGGCAGGCGACGTCTCTTCCGCAGGCGCCAGCAGCGACATCTGCGTGCCATCAACCTGCGTGGCCGCCGCATTTGGCGACAGGCTTTCCAGTTCACGCAGTTTCTGACGCGCGCGTTTGATCACGTCTTTTGGTACACCCGCCAGTGCCGCAACGGCCAGACCATAGCTTTTGCTCGCTGCGCCATCCTGCACCGTGTGCATAAAGGCGATAGTGTCTCCGTGTTCCAGCGCGTCGAGGTGCACGTTGGCTACGCCCTCCATTTTCTCTGGCAGCTGCGTCAGTTCGAAATAGTGCGTGGCGAACAGGGTCATTGCTTTGATTTTATTGGCCAGACTCTCAGCGCAGGCCCACGCCAGCGACAGGCCGTCATAGGTCGACGTACCGCGCCCGACTTCGTCCATCAGCACCAGGCTGTGTTCCGTCGCGTTATGCAGGATGTTGGCCGTTTCAGTCATCTCAACCATAAAGGTTGAGCGTCCGCTTGCCAGATCGTCCGCCGCACCCACGCGGGTAAAAATACGGTCGATTGGGCCAATCTCCACGCTTTGAGCGGGAACGTAACTGCCGATGTACGCGAGGAGGGCGATAAGCGCCGTCTGGCGCATATAGGTACTTTTACCGCCCATATTCGGACCGGTAATGATCAGCATTCTTCGCTGAGGCGCGAGGCTCAGGGGGTTAGCGATGAACGGCTCGTGCAGCACCTGTTCCACTACCGGATGGCGACCTTCGGTAATGCGAATGCCGGGCTTATCGGTAAAGGTCGGGCAGGTATAGTTCAGCGTTTCAGCACGCTCGGCCAGGTTTACCAGCACGTCCAGTTCTGCCAGCGCGCCGGCGCTTAGCTGCAGATCTGCCAGGTGCGGCATCAGCATGTCAAACAGCTCGTCATACAGCTGTTTTTCCAGCGCCAGGGCTTTGCCTTTCGAGGTGAGAACCTTGTCCTCGTACTCTTTCAGCTCTGGAATAATGTAGCGTTCAGCGTTTTTCAGCGTCTGACGACGCACGTAGTGGATAGGCGCCATATGGCTCTGCCCGCGGCTGATCTGGATGTAGTAGCCATGTACCGCGTTATATCCCACCTTGAGGGTGTCGAGGCCCAGACGTTCGCGCTCGCGGATTTCCAGCTTATCCAGGTAGTCCGTTGCGCCGTCGGCCAGCGCGCGCCATTCGTCCAGCTCTTCGTTGTAGCCGGGAGCAATCACGCCGCCATCGCGCACTAAGACCGGCGGCGCGTCAATGATGGCGCGCTCCAGTAATTCACGCAGTTCGGTGAACTCGCCCATCGTTTCGCGGAGTTTCTGTACCGGTGCGCTATCGACGTCACGCAGCTGGGCACGCAGCTCCGGTAACTGCTGGAACGCATGACGCATGCGCGCAAGATCGCGTGGGCGGGCTGTGCGCAGTGCCAGGCGGGCAAGAATACGCTCAAGATCGCCGACCTGACGCAGCACCGGCTGCAGTTCGGTATAGCTATCCTGCAAAGCGGCAATGGTTTGCTGGCGACCCATAAGCGTAGCGGTATCGCGAACCGGCATATGCAGCCAGCGTTTCAGCATGCGGCTACCCATCGGCGTAACCGTACTGTCGAGGACGGAGGCGAGGGTGTTTTCTATACCACCGGCCAGGTTCTGGGTGATCTCCAGGTTGCGGCGCGTGGCCGCGTCCATGATGATGCTGTCCTGCTGACGCTCCATGGTGATAGAGCGAATATGCGGCAGAGCGGTACGCTGGGTATCTTTCACATACTGCAGCAGGCAGCCCGCAGCGCAGAGCCCGCGTGGCGCGTTTTCCACGCCAAAGCCAATCAGGTCTCGCGTGCCAAACTGCAGGTTCAGCTGCTGGCGCGCGGTCTCAATCTCAAATTCCCACAGCGGACGACGGCGCAAACCGCGGCGTCCTTCAATAAGCGCGGTCTCGGCGAAGTCTTCGGCGTAAAGCAGTTCTGCCGGATTGGTACGCTGGAGCTCTGCGGCCATGGTATCACGGTCAGCCGGTTCGCTCAGGCGAAAACGCCCGGAGCTGATATCCAGCGTTGCGTAGCCAAACCCTTTGCCATCCTGCCACAGCGCGGCCAGCAGGTTATCCTGACGCTCCTGCAGCAAGGCTTCATCGCTAATGGTGCCTGGCGTGACGATGCGCACGACTTTGCGCTCAACCGGGCCTTTTGAAGTGGCCGGGTCGCCGATCTGTTCGCAGATAGCGACGGATTCACCCTGGTTCACCAGTTTCGCCAGATAGTTTTCTACCGCGTGATGCGGGATACCTGCCATAGGGATGGGTTCGCCTGCCGATGCGCCGCGTTTGGTCAGCGAGATGTCGAGCAGCTGCGATGCGCGCTTAGCATCGTCATAAAACAGCTCGTAAAAATCGCCCATACGGTAAAACAGCAGGATTTCCGGATGTTGTGCTTTCAGCTTCAGATACTGCTGCATCATCGGCGTATGTGCGTCGAAATTGTCGATTGTGCTCATGGAGTTATGATGTCCATTTCTTTGAAAATAAACCGTTTTGATCGGCTCAGTGGCCGTTTGTTCCTTCTATTGTCGCATGAAAAAAAGGTACGGCGCAGAAAAATGTCGTGGCTTTACGAGCCGCCTTCCGACATTAATTCGATAACAATTTTTCCATGCTCTACGCCCACTCTGACTCTGGAATGGGTCGTAAACCCCGCCTCTTCAAGCCAGTCTCCTTTTAAGCTCAGCGCCGCATGCACGCTGTAGCGCTTCGGTATCTTGGTTTTGCGGTCTTCATGGCGCTTTCTAAAATATCCCACTGTTAAATGGCGATAGGGTTTGCCGATCGTGAACTCATGCATAGGGTCTCCAGACAACACGGACAAAGGTCATTTCTGATGCCTGTATAAAATACCAGTGATTATCGGTCTGTGCAGAGCTAAAACTGGAATCAGGCTTCAGGAAATGAAATGCAACCGCTGAAATCCGGTAGTGAAAGGTGTATTATTAATGCACTTTATTATTCGGTAAGCCGTTATGTCCGGTAAACGCATCTCACGAGAAAAAGAGACCATCGCGAAAATGATCGCGTTGTATGAAAAGCAGTGCCCGCAGGCATCTCAGGAGGAAGGCCATTATCAGGCGCTCAACGCGTATGCCGATAAGCGCCTGGATAAGTGTGTTTTCGGTGAGGACAAGCCTGCCTGCAAGAAGTGTCCGGTACACTGCTACCAGCCTGCCAGACGTGAAGAGATGAAGCAGGTTATGCGCTGGGCCGGTCCGCGTATGTTATGGCGTCACCCGATCCTGACCATCCGCCATCTCATCGACGATCGCCGCCCGGTACCGGAATTACCGGAAAAATACCGTCCGAAAAAGTAACGTTTCTGTACCGAAGGTTAAACCAGGCTCTCTTTATCAATCCCGAGGCGTTTCATGCGTGAGAGCAGGGTGGTGCGCTTCAGCCCGAGGCGTTGGGCTGCCCCTTTCGGCCCGGCCACCACGCCGTTGGTCTCCTTGAGCACGCGCATAATCAGCTGATACTCATCTTCGCCTTCCTGCGCCACTTCTGCCGCGACGGGGGGCTCCTCTGGCAGCGAGACCTCAGGCAGCGACAGCTGCAGCACGCTGCCCCGCGTCAGGAGCACCGCGCGCTCAATGACGTTCTCCAGCTCGCGTACGTTGCCCGGCCACTCCATAGAGGAGAGGATGCGCAGCGTCTCGGCAGGAATACTGTCGATATTGCGTCCCATCCGACGCGCAATCTTGGCGGTGAAGGCTTTCACCAGCAGGGGGATATCCTCCGGGCGGTCGCGCAGCGGCGGCAGGCAGATCGGGAAGACGTTGAGGCGATAGTAGAGATCGCTGCGAAACTCGCGATCGGCGACCATTTTTTTCAGGTCGCGGTTGGTGGCGGCAATCAAACGCACGTCGGTTTGAATCAGCTTGTTGCTGCCGAGACGCTCAAACTCCTGCTCCTGCAGGACGCGCAGCAGCTTAGGCTGCAGCTCAAGCGGCATGTCGCCCACCTCGTCGAGGAACAAGGAGCTTTTGTCCGCCAGTTCGAAACGCCCCAGCCGCTGGCTGCTGGCCCCGGTAAAGGCTCCGCGCTCGTGGCCGAACAGGTCGCTTTCCAGCAGGCCCGCGGGCATTGCCGCGCAGTTCATCTTCACCATCCGGCGGCTGTTGCGGTTGCTCAGGTTGTGGATTGCGCGGGCGATCAGCTCCTTGCCGGTGCCGGTTTCACCCAGAATCAGCACGGTACTGTCGCTTTGCGCCACCATCTCAACCTGCTTGAGCACGCTGTACATGGCGTCGCTGCGCCCGATGATTTCGCCAAACTCGCTGTCGACGTTGTTAAGCTGCTCGGTCAGGGCCAGGTTTTCGTCCACCAGCCGCTCCTTCAGGCGGTGGATCTCCTGATAGGCGAGGGCGTTATCCAGGGCGATAGAAATACGCTCGGCAATCTGGCGCAGCAGCTTGAGGTTGGCGGTGGTGAATACACCTTCCTCACACTGCGCCAGCTTAAGCACGCCCAGCATGGTGTTGCCGGACATCAGCGGCAGCAGGCACAGGGTCTGAATTTTATTGCCCCAGGTGTTAAACAGCATTCGCTCGTAGGGCGCCACCGGATCCTGCTCGCTGAGGTTAAGCAGCAGGATCTCCTTGCTTTTAAACACCCGTTCGGAGAGCGTACCCGCTTCATCGACTTCACTTTGCTCGTGGGCCGGGTTGGCCTCATCGAGGTAGTGCGTGGAGTAAATATTCAGCTTGCCCTTGCGATGGCCGCGCAGGGCAATGCTGATGGCGTCGATTTTGAAATAGTGGTGGATCTCTTTCGACACTTCGCTGACCAGCTCGTCCATGTCGAGGCGGGAGAGCACGGCGTTGGTGATGGCGACCAGAATGCGGAAGTTGTCACGCTCGCGGCTCAGCAGGTCGTAATCCACGTTGTTGGTAACGCGGCTTTGGATCTGCTCTGCCACCACGGCCACAATCTGGGTGAAGGTGTGCAGCCGCTCGTATTCCGCCTCGGTCCACGCCTGATCCGTATTGCGGATAAATTCGCAGCCGCCAAAGATGTGGCCTTCCGCCGCCAGAGGCAGCATGCAGTAATGGCCAAAGGGCTGATAAAGGCTGCCCTCGACCAGCATCGGCCAGGCCTGCCGGAACTCATTGAAGCTGCAGTGCAGCACCTCCGGACGAGAGAGAATGCGGCGCACCGGACCGTGCGCCAGATAGGTTTCGTCTTCGTATTCGAAGGCTTTGCCGTTGTCACGCGTTGAGTAATAGCTCGCCCGATGGGTTCCGCTATGCCAGAGCACGATGGCGGCGCTGTCCGCCAGCGCGGATTGCCTGACCAGACGCGTCAGGGCATCGCTCAGCGAACCGAGATCGGGCTGCTGTAAAAGTGTGCGCGTGATATCAAACAGGCCCTGCTGTCCAAGATCGCTCATCGGTGTATACGGCATTATTGCTTTCCAATAGAAACTGGCGAAAAGATAAATTCAGTGCTGGCCGCTTATGGTGCGGCTCTAGCAGATACGGGGTAACGGCTCAGCGTGCGGAAGATCCAGCGTACGCTTAACGCCATACAGTCCGGCCAGGCGCACCCCTTTGCGCTCAACCACGTCGCCGATGATTGCCGCGTCTTTCCCTAAGGGATGCGCGCGCAGCTGTTCAAGAACGGCCTCCGCTGCCGAGCGTTCAACGCCAATCACCAGCTTGCCTTCGTTAGCAAAGTTTAGCGGGTCAAGGCCTAATAGCTCGCACAGCCCGCGGACGGCAGGTTTAACCGGCAGATCGCGCTCGGTCAGTTCAATCCCGTACCCGCAGCTTGCGGCGAACTCGTGCACCACGGCGTTGACGCCGCCTCGCGTCGCGTCGCGCAGGGCTTTTACCCCCGGAATGGCGCGCAGTGGCTGAATGAGCGGAGTAAGCACCGCGCAGTCGCTGCGCAGTTCACCGTCCAGCCCCAGACCTTCGCGCAGGTTCAGAATGGTCGCCCCGTGGCATCCTAGCGTTCCGCTGGCTATCAGCACGTCGCCCGCGGAAAGCTGCTGCGCCCCCCAGTGAATGTCGGCAGGTATTGCCCCCATTCCGGCGGTGTTGATGAACAGCTTATCCGCCGCGCCGCGCTGCACCACCTTGGTATCACCGGTCACGATAGCGATCCCCGCCTCGCGCGCGGTGTGCGCCATGCTGTTCACGACCGCCGCGAGCGTCTCCATCGGCAGCCCCTCTTCGAGGATAAACCCGCAGGAGAGGTAGCGAGGGACTGCGCCGCTAACGGCTACGTCGTTCGCCGTGCCGCAGACGGCGAGCTTGCCGATATCCCCGCCCGGGAAGAACAGCGGATCGATCACGTAGCTATCGGTGGAGAACGCCAGCCGGTCGCCCTGCGCGGTCAGCGTGGCGAGGTCAATGCGCGCCTGATCTTCCTGTTCGGCCAGCCAGGGATTGTTGAATGCCTGCATGAACAGCTGATTGATCAGCTGCTGCATCGCCTGACCGCCGCTCCCGTGCGCCATTTCAACCGTGTTCATGCTTCACACTCCTGATTGCGATACTGATACCACGCGGCGCACGCCCCTTCGGAGGAGACCATCAGCGCGCCAAACGCGGTTTGCGGGTTACAGGTCTTGCCAAATAACGGGCAGTGATGAGGTTTGCATTTGCCGGTGAGCACCGCACCGCACCGGGCGCGCGGATCGTCGCACACCTGCTGCGGCTGCGGGCGAAAGTGCGCTTCAGCATCGAATGCGTGATACGCGGGCGTAAGGCGCACACCGGATTCGGCAATCAGCCCCAGGCCGCGCCACTCGCTGTCGCCTTCAACGCGAAATACGTCGGCTATCGCCTGCTGTGCAAGCGCATTGCCCACATCAGGCACCACGCGGCGATACTGATTTTCCACCGCGCTCAGGGCCGCTATTTTCTGCTCAACCAGCATGGTCACGCCTTGCAGTAGATCAAGCGGTTCGAATCCAGCGACAACTAATGGGCGATCGTACTGTTCGGCAATAAAACCGTAGGCTTTTGTACCGATAACCATGCTGACGTGCCCCGGTGCCAGAAAGGCGTCAATACCGTTGCCCGGTTCCTCCAGCAGGCTGCGCAGCGTCGGGATGAGCGTGATGTGCTGGCAGAAAAAGAAAAAGTTGTCGAGCTTACGCGTTTTTGCCTGCTGGAGCGTGATGGCGGTGGCGGGCATGGTGGTTTCGAAGCCGAGGCCGAAAAACACAACCCTGCGCGCGGGGTTGTCCGCTGCCAGCGTCAGCGCGTCCATCGGCGAGTAAACAATACGCACGTCCGCGCCGCGCGCCTTCGCCTGCAGCAGCGATCCCTTTTTCCCGGGCACGCGCATCGCGTCGCCGAAGGTGCAGAAGATGACGTCCGGCTGGCTGGCTATCTCAATGCAGCTGTCGATGCGGCCCATCGGCAGGACGCACACCGGGCAGCCGGGGCCGTGGATAAACTCGATGTTCTCCGGCAGCAGCTGGTCGAGGCCAAACTTGAAGATGGCGTGGGTATGCCCGCCGCACACCTCCATGATCCGAAGCGGTTTTTCTTTCGTGTAGCTCAGCAGCGCCGCGCGCGTTTTCAGGTGCCCGATAAGCTGCATCACCTGCTCCGGCGCGCGGTATTCATCAACGTAGCGCATGGGTTAACGCTCCTCGCCAAATAACAGTGCGCCGACGTCGGGCTCTACGTCGAACATGTTTTGCAGAGCGTCGAGCGTGTCGCGGGCTTCCGCTTCGTTAATCACGCTCATGGCAAACCCCACGTGCACCAGCACCCACTGGCCGAGGCGCGATGCGCCGGTTTCATCGGTGCTGCCCACCAGCGTCAGATCGACATCGCGCAGGATGCCGCAGACCTCCACTTTGGCCTGATTCCCGTCAATGGAATGGATTTGTCCCGGTACGCCTATGCACATCGTTCACTCTCCAGCCAGTTCAGCCAGGCGTCCATGCCGTCTCCGCGCGTGGCGGAGACCAGCAGGATCTCAATATCCGGGTTCACCTCCCGGGCGTAGGCCATGCACTTATCCACATCAAAGGTAAGGTACGGCAGCAGGTCGACTTTGTTGAGCAGCATGATGGAGGCCGCGGCGAACATATGCGGATATTTCAGCGGCTTGTCTTCACCTTCCGTCACGGAGAGCACCGCCACCTTGTGTCGTTCGCCAAGATCGAAACTCGCCGGGCAGACCAGGTTGCCGACGTTTTCAATAAACAGGATACCGTTATCCGCCAGCGGCAGGCGCGATGCGGCATCGGCTATCATCTGCGCGTCCAGGTGGCAGCCCTTGCCGGTGTTGACCTGAATCGCCGGAGTGCCGGTTTCGCGGATGCGCGCGGCGTCGTTTACCGTTTGCTGATCGCCTTCGATCACCGCGCACGGCGTATGCGCGTTCAGGCGCCTGAGCGTTTCCGTCAGCAGCGTGGTTTTGCCGGAGCCGGGGCTGGAGACCAGGTTTAGCACCAGCTGATTGCGAGCGGCAAAGCGGGCGCGGTTGCGGGCGGCGAGCCGGTTATTTTTGTCCAGCACGTTGATCTCCACCTCCAGCATCTGGCGCTGGCTCATGCCCGGCGCGTGGGTTCCCGCCTCGCCGTAGCCGTAGTGCAGATCGCCCGCGGCGGATTGCTGCGGGGCGAAGGTGATACCGGTCAACGCCGCAGCGGGACGCGGGGCAGGCGAAAAGGGCGCGGAGCGAAACGCGGAGTGAGGACGGTGTTCATCCCCTTCTATATACAGGTTGCCTTCGGCGCAACCGCAGGTGCTACACATACTTTACTCCTTCTCGATTTCGAGGCGTTGGATCTGCATGCCGTCGTCCGCCACGATGCGCAGCCCGGCGCTCTGGCACTGCGGACAGCGCTGAACCTTCGATGACAGCAGCATGACGTACTGCTGACACTGTTCGCACCAGCACTCCGCCTGCTGTTCGTCGATATGCAGCTCGCAGCCCTCCGCCAGCGTGCCGCGGCACACCAGCTCAAAGCAGAAGGTGAGGGCGCTGATTTCGACGCAGGAAAACGCGCCGACCTTTAGCCAGACGCCGGTGACGCGCTTCGCGCGGTTTTGCACTGCCTGCTGTTCGATAAGTTCCAGGGCCCGCTGGCAGAGGGTGATTTCGTGCATGACGCCTCCTCAATGATTTGCGCCATTGAATGCAATAACGGTGCCAGCTTGGTTTTTGTCAGGGCGTGACGATGTCAACGCTGTCGAAATGACACGTCGACACACCGTCAATGACAGCGTGGATTTTACTAAATAATTTAGTATTCAATAGGTTAAAAACTGGCACGGAATCTGCTTAACAGCGGCTATCTCCATTCAGCGGATACCTTCTATGACTATTTGGGAAATTAGCGAAAAAGCGGATTACATCGCGCAGCGTCACCAGCAGCTGCAGGATCAGTGGCACCACTACTGCAACTCTCTGGTTCAGGGGATCACCCTGTCGAAAGCCCGCCTGCACCACGCCATGAGCTGTGCGTCGCAGGGGGATATGCGCTTCGTGTTATTTGGTCACTTCACGATTAACGTCACCCTGGCAGAGAGCTTTAACAGCCACACCATTGAGTACTACCTCGAAACAAAAGAGGGGGAAAAACAGTGTATTGCGAAGGCGCAGCTGATGGCCGACGGCATGGTGGACGGACATGTCAGCAACCGCGATCGCCAGCAGGTGCTTGAGCACTATCTGGAGAAAATCGCGCCGGTTTATAACGTTCTCTACACCGCGGTTGAGCATGATTTACCGGTCAATCTGAAGCAGCTGATGGACGGAAAATCCTCGGCGCACGTGGCCTGAGTATCGAGTGACGAGACGTGTCGATACGACAGTTTTTTCGTCAAAAATGACCATCACCAGAGGATTGCCCGGTGAACCGTTTTGTAATTGCTGACTCGACGGTCTGTATTGGCTGTCGAACCTGTGAGGCGGCGTGTTCGGAAACGCACCGCCTGCACGGGCTACAGTCCATGCCGCGCCTGCGCGTCATGCGTAATGAGAAAGAGTCTGCCCCGCAGCTCTGCCACCACTGTGAAGATGCGCCCTGCGCGGGCGTTTGCCCGGTTAACGCCATCACCCGCGTTGACGGCGCCGTCCAGCTGAATGAAAGCCTGTGCGTCAGCTGCAAGCTGTGCGGCATCGCCTGCCCGTTCGGCGCCATTGAGTTTTCCGGCAGCCGCCCGCTGCATATCCCGGCGAATGCCAACTCCCCGAAAGCGCCGCCTGCGCCACCCGCTCCGGCGAAGGTGAGCACGCTGCTGGACTGGGTGCCCGGCATCCGCGCCGTGGCGGTGAAGTGCGACCTGTGCAGCTTTGATGAGCAAGGCCCGACCTGCGTACGTACCTGCCCGACCAAAGCGCTGATTCTGGTCACCATTCGCGATATCGCCCGCACCAGCAGGCGCAAGCGCGAGCTGACCATTAATACCGACGTCGGCGATCTTTCGCTTCTGCAGGCGCTTAACGAGGGGGCGAAATGAACGCCATCACCATGATTAACAGCGCCGTGGCGTACTTTACCGCTGCCGCCGTGCTGGCGCTGATCTGCTCTTTTCATAAAACCCTGAGCGGCTGGGTCGCCGGTATCGGCGGCGCGGTCGGAAGCCTGATGACGCTGGCGGCGAGCGGCGTCGTCCTGCTCGGCGGACAACCCGTTGCCACACTCATGCCGCTGATCCGCCACACCGTGGCGATTACGCCGCTGAACGCCATCTGGCTGGTAACCTTTGGCCTGTGCGGGCTGTTTATCAGCCTGTTCAACATCGACTGGCACCGCCATCAGCACGTCTTCGCCAACGGCCTGCTGGTCAACCTGCTGATGGCGACGGCGGTCTGCTCCGTTATTGCCGGCAACCTCGGCGCGCTGGTGGTGATGGCCGAAATCATGGCCCTGTGCGGCGTGTTCCTCACGGGCTGTAGCGCCTCCGGCAAGCTGTGGTTTGCGCTCGGGCGCCTTGGCACCCTGCTGCTGGCGCTGGCCTGCTGGCTGGTGTGGCAGCGTTTCGGCACGCTGGACTTTGCCGCGCTTCACGGCCAGGCGCTGGGCAATGACGTCTGGGTTCTCGGCATCGTCGGTTTTGGCCTGCTGGCCGGGATTATCCCGCTGCACGGCTGGGTACCCCAGGCGCATGCGAACGCCTCTGCACCGGCCGCTGCACTGTTCTCCACCGTCGTCATGAAGGTAGGGCTGTTCGGTATTCTGAGCATCACGCTGGCCGGCGGACAGCCTCCGCTCTGGTGGGGCATCGTGCTGCTGCTGGCAGGTATGGTCACCGCGTTTGTCGGCGGGCTGTACGCGCTGATGGAGCACAACATCCAGCGCCTGCTGGCGTACCACACCCTGGAAAACATCGGCATTATCCTGCTCGGAATGGGCGCGGGCGTGACCGGGCTGGCGCTTAACCAGCCGGCGCTGATTGCCGCCGGGTTTATCGGTGGTCTGTATCACCTCATCAACCACAGCCTGTTTAAAAGCACGCTGTTCCTCGGCGCGGGCAGCGTCTGGTTCCGCACCGGCCATCGCGATATTGAAAAGCTGGGCGGGATTGGCAAAAAGATGCCGGTCATTTCACTCGCGATGCTGGTCGGGCTGATGGCGATGGCCGCGCTGCCGCCGCTGAACGGCTTTGCCGGAGAGTGGGTGATCTATCAGTCCTTCTTCGCGCTCGGTCAGAGCGATGTCTTTATCGCACGCCTGCTCGGCCCGCTGCTGGCGGTCGGCCTGGCGATTACAGGCGCGCTGGCGGTGATGTGTATGGCCAAGGTTTACGGCGTCACCTTCCTCGGTGCGCCGCGGACCCGTGAAGCTGAAAACGCCTGCTGCGCGCCGGTACTGATGGCGATAAGCGTGGTCGCGCTGGCGCTGTGCTGCATCGCGGGCGGGGTCGCCGCGCCGTGGCTGCTACCGCTGCTGGGCAACGCCATTCCTCTGCCGCTGACCACGGCGCATACCGTCGTTTCCCAGCCGATGGTGGCTCTGCTGCTGGTCGCCGCGCCGCTGCTGCCATTCGTGCTGATGCTGTTCTTCAGGCGTGACCGTCTCGCCTCCCGCTCGCGCGGCGCGGCGTGGGCCTGCGGCTACGAACACGAGCAGTCGATGGTCATTACCGCCCACGGCTTCGCCATGCCGGTGAAGGAGAATTTCGCCGCCGTGCTGAAGCTGCGCCACTGGCTGAATCCGGTGGATTGGGTACCCGGCTGGCAGAGCGCCGCCGCGCCCGCGCTGTTCCGCCGTCTGGCGCTGATCGAGCTGGCGGTGCTGGTGGTCATTGTGATTTCACGAGGAGCCTGACATGAGTCTGTTACTGGCAATACTTCAGGCGCTGGTGCTGTTCGCCGCTGCGCCGCTGCTGTCGGGCATCACGCGCGTGGCGCGCGCCCGAATGCACAACCGTCGCGGGCCCGGCGTGCTCCAGGAGTACCGCGATCTCTTCAAGCTGCTTTCTCGGCAGAGCGTGGCACCCGACGCCGCAGGCTGGGTCTTTCGCCTGACGCCGTTTGTGATGGTGGGCGTGATGCTGACCATCGCCACCGCGCTGCCGGTGGTGACGGTGGGCTCGCCGCTGCCGGCGCTTGGCGATCTGATTACGCTGATCTACCTCTTCGCCATCGCCCGCTTCTTCTTTGCGATTGCGGGCCTGGACACCGGTAGCCCGTTTACCGGCATCGGCGCCAGCCGCGAGGCGATGCTCGGCGTGCTGGTGGAGCCGATTCTCCTGCTGGGGCTGTGGGTTGCCGCGCAGGTCGCAGGTTCCACCCATATCAGCTTTATCACCGACACCGTTTACCACTGGCCTGTGGCGCGCTCGATCCCGCTGGTGCTGGCGCTCTGTGCCTGCGCGTTCGCCACCTTTATTGAGATGGGCAAACTGCCGTTCGATCTGGCGGAAGCGGAGCAGGAGCTGCAGGAAGGGCCGCTTACCGAATACAGCGGCTACGGCTTTGCGGTGCTGAAGTGGGGCATCAGCCTCAAGCAGCTGGTGGTGCTGCAGATGTTTGTCGGCGTCTTCTTCCCGTGGGGGCAGATGACCCACTTTTCCACGGGCGGCCTGGTGCTGGCGGTTGTTGTTGCCGCCCTCAAGCTGCTGGTCGGCGTGCTGGTGATTGCCCTGTTTGAAAACAGCATGGCGCGCCTGCGTTTTGTGGAAACGTCACGCATCACCTGGGCCGGTTTTGGTTTTGCATTTTTAGCGTTCGTCTCCTTGCTGGTGGCGTGATTAAAGAGAATTTTTATGTCTGAAGAAAAGAAAGGTCAGCAGTATCTCGCCGCGTTGCATCAGGCTTTCCCCGGCGTGGTGCTGGAGGAGTCATGGCAAACCAAAGACCAGATAACCGTCACCGTAAAGGTGAACTACCTGCCGGAAGTGGTGGAGTTTCTCTACTACCAGCAGGGTGGCTGGCTGTCGGTGCTGTTCGGCAACGACGAGCGCCAGCTGTGCGGCAACTATGCGGTGTACTACGTGATGTCGATGGAGCAGGGCGAAAAGTGCTGGCTCACCGTGCGCGTCGAAGTCGACCCGAACAAGCCGGAATACCCGTCCGTCACGCCGCGCGTGCCTGCCGCGGTCTGGGGCGAGCGCGAAGTGCGCGACATGTACGGCCTGGTGCCGGTCGGCCTGCCGGACGAGCGCCGCCTGGTGCTGCCGGACGACTGGCCGGACGAACTCTACCCGCTGCGCAAAGACAGCATGGACTACCGCCAGCGCCCGGCGCCGACCACCGACAGCGAAACCTACGAGTTTATCAACGAGCTGGGCAGCAAGAAGAACAACGTGGTGCCGATCGGCCCGCTGCACGTCACCTCAGATGAACCGGGCCACTTCCGCCTGTTCGTTGACGGCGAAAACATCATCGACGCCGACTACCGCCTGTTCTACGTCCACCGCGGTATGGAAAAGCTGGCGGAAACCCGCATGGGCTACAACGAGGTGACGTTCCTCTCAGACCGCGTGTGCGGCATCTGCGGATTCGCCCACAGCACCGCCTACACCACCTCGGTGGAGAACGGCATGGGGATCGTGGTGCCGGAGCGTGCGCAGACGATCCGCGCCATTCTGCTGGAGGTGGAGCGCCTGCACTCGCACCTGCTCAACCTCGGCCTGGCCTGCCACTTCGTCGGCTTTGACTCCGGATTTATGCAGTTCTTCCGCGTGCGCGAGGCGTCGATGAAGATGGCGGAGATCCTCACCGGGGCGCGTAAAACCTACGGCCTGAACCTGATCGGCGGGATCCGCCGGGACCTGCTGAAGGACGACATGATCCAGACCCGCCTGCTGGCGCAGCAGATGCGCCGCGACGTGCAGGAGCTGGTGGACATGCTGCTCAGCACGCCAAACATCGAGCAGCGCACCGTCGGCATCGGCCGTCTTGACCCGGAAATCGCCCGCGACTTCAGCAACGTCGGCCCGATGGTGCGCGCCAGCGGCCACGCCCGCGACACGCGTGCCGATCACCCCTTCGTCGGCTACGGCCTGCTGCCGATGACCGTGCACAGCGAGCAGGGCTGCGATGTCATTTCGCGCCTCAAGGTGCGCATCAACGAGGTGTTCACCGCCCTGAACATGATCGACTACGGCCTCGATAACCTGCCGGGCGGCCCGCTGATGGTGGAAGGCTTCACCTACATCCCGAACCGCTTTGCCCTCGGCTTTGCCGAAGCGCCGCGCGGGGACGATATCCACTGGAGCATGACCGGCGACAACCAGAAGCTCTACCGCTGGCGCTGCCGCGCGGCGACCTACGCCAACTGGCCAACCCTGCGCTACATGCTGCGCGGTAACACGGTTTCCGACGCACCTCTGATCATCGGCAGCCTCGACCCGTGCTACTCCTGCACCGACCGCATGACCGTGGTGGACGTGCGCAAGAAGAAAAGCCAGGTGGTGCCGTACAAAGAGCTTGAGCGCTACAGCATCGAGCGCAAGAACTCGCCGCTGAAATAAGGACTCGCCATGTTTACCTTTATCAAAAAAGTGATCAAAACCGGCACGCCCACCAGCAGCTACCCGCTGGAGCCGATGCCGGTGGATAAAAACTTTCGCGGCAAGCCGGAACACAATCCGCAGCAGTGCATCGGCTGCGCGGCCTGCGTCAACGCCTGCCCGTCGAACGCATTAACGGTGGAAACGGATCTCAAAACCGGCGAGTTGGCCTGGCAGTTCAACCTCGGGCGCTGCATCTTCTGCGGCCGCTGCGAGGAGGTCTGCCCGACGGTGGCCATTCGCCTCTCGCAGGAGTACGAGCTGGCGGTGTGGAAGAAAGCGGATTTTCTGCAGCAGTCGCGCTTTGAGCTGTGCAGCTGCCGCGTCTGCCAGCGCCCGTTCGCCGTGCAGAAAGAGATCGACTACGCCATCGCGCTGCTGCAGCACAACGGCGACGCCCGCGCGGAGCATCACCGGGAAAGCTTTGAAACCTGCCCGGAGTGCAAGCGCCAGAAGTGCCTGCTGCCGTCCGACCGTATTGATATCACCCGCCATATGAGAGAGGCCAGCTGATGGAAAACCTACTGGGCCCGCGCGACGCTAACGGCATTCCGGTGCCGTTGACGGTGGACGAATCCATCGCCAGCATGAAGGCGTCGCTGCTGAAAAAAATCAAACGCTCGGCCTACGTCTACCGCGTGGACTGTGGCGGCTGCAACGGCTGCGAGATTGAGATCTTCGCCACCCTGTCACCGCTGTTTGACGCCGAGCGCTTCGGTATCAAGGTGGTGCCGTCCCCGCGCCATGCGGACATCCTGCTGTTTACCGGGGCCGTCACCCGCGCCATGCGCTCGCCCGCGCTGCGCGCCTGGCAGTCCGCGCCGGACCCGAAAATCTGCATCTCCTACGGGGCCTGCGGCAACAGCGGCGGCATCTTCCACGACCTTTACTGCGTCTGGGGCGGCACCGACAAAATCGTGCCGGTGGACGTCTACATCCCGGGCTGCCCGCCGACGCCCGCCGCGACGCTGTACGGCTTTGCGATGGCGCTCGGCCTGCTGGAGCAGAAAATCCACGCGCGCGAGCCGGGCGAGCTGGACAGCCAGCCCGCGGTCATTCTGCACCCGGACATGGTGCAGCCGCTGCGGGTGAAGGTTGACCGCACGGCGCGCAGGCTGGCGGGCTATCGCTACGGCCGTCAGATTGCCGACGACTATCTGCGCCTGCTGAGCCAGGGCGACCATCAGGTGGCGCGCTGGCTGGAGGCGGAAAACGATCCGCGCCTCAATGAGATCGTGGCGAACCTGAACAGCATCGTCGATGAGGCGCGTATCCGATGAGTGAAACGGTGGTGTTCAGCCAGCTGAGCCGTAAGTTTATTGATGAGAACGATGCCACGCCGGATGCGGCGCAGCAGGTGGTCTATTACAGCCTGGCGATTGGGCACCACCTCGGGGTGATTGACTGCCTGGAGGCGGCGCTGAACTGCCCGTGGCCCGAGTACCTGGCGTGGATCGCCACGCTGGAGGAGGGCAGCGCGGCGCGGCGCAAAATGGAGGGCGTGCCGAAATACGGTGAGATCGTCATCGACGCCAACCACATTGCGATGCTCGCCAATGCCTTTGACGCGGCGCTGAGCAGGCAAACCCGCGAGCAGCAGGCGTGGAGCAAAACGCTGCTCGGCATGCTGCACGATATTCATCAGGAGAGCGCCATCTACCTGATGGTGAGGAGATTACGTGACTGACGTTTTACTGTGTGTCGGCAACAGCATGATGGGCGACGACGGCGCGGGCCCGCTGCTGGCAGAGATGTGCGCCGCGAACCCGCAGGGCAGCTGGATGGTGATTGACGGCGGCAGCGCGCCAGAAAACGACGTGGTCGCCATTCGCGAACTGCGTCCGGAGAGGCTATTAATCGTCGATGCCACCGATATGGGGCTCAACCCCGGCGAGATCCGCCTGATTGACCCGGACGACATCGCCGAGATGTTTATGATGACCACCCACAATATGCCGCTGAACTACCTGGTCGATCAGATTAAAGACGACGTGGGCGAGGTGCTGTTTTTGGGGATTCAGCCGGACATTGTCGGGTTCTATTACCCGATGACGCCGCCGGTGAAAGCGGCGGTGGAAGAGGTCTATTCACGGCTTGCGGAGTGGGTTGGTGACGGGGGGTTCCAACCCCTCACCCCGGCCCTCTCCCCAGAGGGGAGAGGGTGAAAACCGCACCGAGCAGTACATTGGCCCTTGAGTGAAGAGGTGAAAACCGCACCGAACAGTCCCCTCTCCCCTGTGGGGAGAGGGTTAGGGTGAGGGGCTACTCCAGATCCGCCCCGTTACTCGCAATCACCTTCTTATACCATCCGAACGATTTCTTGCGCTTGCGGTGCAGCGTGCCGTTACCGGCGTCGTCGCGGTCAACGTACACAAACCCGTAGCGTTTGCTCATTTCGCCCGTTGAGGCCGACACCAGGTCGATACAGCCCCAGGTGGTGTAGCCCATCAGCGGCACGCCGTCCTCAATCGCGTCGCCCATCGCGCGGATGTGCTCCCGCAGGTAGCTGATGCGGTAGTCGTCGCTGATCTCGCCGTTTTCATCAATAACGTCCTTCGCCCCGAGGCCGTTTTCCACCAGGAACAGCGGCTTCTGGTAGCGGTCGTACATCATGTTCATGGTGATGCGCAGGCCGAGCGGGTCGATGCCCCAGCCCCATTCGCTCACCTGAATATGCGGATTACGCAGGGACTTCACGATGTTCGCCGCGCTGGTGTTGCCCGCGTTCATGTCAGCCGACGCGCAGCGCGAGGCGTAATAGCTGAACGAGACAAAGTCGACGGTGTTTTTCAGAAGTAGATCGTCGCCAGGATCTTTCACAATCACCACGCCTTTCTCGCGGAACACGCGGGCGGAGTAGGCCGGGTAGCTGCCGCGCGCCTGCACGTCGATAAAGAACAGGTTCTCGCGGTCTTTCTCCAGCGCCATCCACACGTCTTCCGGCTTGCAGGAGTACGGGTAGAAGTTCCCGCCCGCCAGCATGCAGCCGACCTGGTTTTCCGGGTTCACCTCGTGGGCGATTTTGGTCGCCAGCGCGCTCGCCACCAGCTCGTGGTGCGCGGCCTGGTATTTCACCTGATCTTCGTTTTCACCTTCCTCAAACACCAGCCCCGCGCCGGAGAACGGGCTGTGCAGCATGATGTTGATTTCGTTGAAGGTCAGCCAGTATTTCACCAGCCCGTTAAATTCTTCAAAGCAGGTGCGGGCGTAGCGGGCGAAGAAATCGACCATCTTACGGTTGCGCCAGGAGCCGTACTCCGTCACCAGGTGCATCGGCACGTCGAAGTGACAGAGGGTTACCAGCGGCTCGATGTTGTACTTTTTGCACTCCTCGAACACCGCGCGGTAAAAGGCAATGCCTTCTCTGTTCGGCAGCGGCTCGTCGCCGTTCGGGTAGAGGCGGCTCCAGGCAATTGAGGTGCGGAACACCGTAAAGCCCATCTCCGCCATCAGGGCGATGTCCTCTTTATAGCGATGGTAAAAATCAATCGCCTCGTGGCTCGGGTAGAACTCGTCGTCACGCAGCGAAAAACGCTTTTCCTTACCGAGCTTCACCGCCAGGCGATTCGCGCCGTGGGGGATCATATCGACCGTGGTTAGCCCTTTTCCGCCTTCACGGTACGCACCTTCACTCTGGTTGGCAGCAAGCGCGCCGCCCCATAAAAATCCTTGTGGAAAAACAGACATTCTTACCTCGCTTTCAATTTATGCTTTTGCTGCGTTGTTCTGGACCGGTGCGGTCTGCAGGGCGCGCGCTTTTTCGGCGTCGTCTTCGACCGGAATATCCTCAAACCCTAAAAGCAGGGTCAGAACAAACGACAGAACCACTGCCAGACCCATCACGCCAAACACCCAGACGATGGTCATCGGGTTCGCCGGGTCGAAGAACTGCACGCTGGTGAACAGCCCCGGTGCCGCCATCGAGTGGCTGGCAAGACCGGCCATGCCGGCCACCGCCCCGCAGATAAAGCCGCTGATCAGGCTCGCAATCAGCGGGCGCTTCAGACGCACCGCTACGCCGTACAGGGCCGGTTCAGAGATCCCCGCCATGATGGCGGAGGCCGCCGCCGCCAGCGCCGTCTGGCGCAGCTCCGGGTTTTTGGTTTTCCACGCCACCGCCAGCGACGAGCCGCCGAGCGACAGGTTGGCGCCGATTTCCGACGGCATGACCATCCCTTCTTTGCCCGTTTCGGCAATGGTCTGAATGATGGTCGGCGTAAACACGCGGTGCATCCCGGTCATCACCAGCAGCGGCCACAGCGCGCCCATGATGGCGACGGAGAGCCAGCCCAGATAGCCGTGAATGGTGTAGACCAGCGCGGAGATGGCGCTACCGATCCAGATCCCCAGCGGCCCAATCAGTACGATGGCGAGCGGGGCGGCAATCAGCACGATCAGCATCGGCTTGAGGAAGTTTTTCGTCACCGCCGGGGTAATGCGATCCACCCAGCGCTCGATGTACGACAGGCACCAGGTCATCACCAGCGCCGGGATGACGGTGTAGGTGTATTTCACCGCCGTCACCGGAATAAAGGCGAACTCAACGTGCTCGCCCTGCGCGGCTTTCGCCATCAGCTCGATAAAGCTCGGGTGCACCAGCACACCCGCGATGGCTATCGCCAGCGACATGTTGGTTTTGAATTTCACCGCCGCCGAGGCCGCCACCATCAGCGGCAGGAAGAAGAACGCGCCGTCGCCGATGACGGTCAGAATAGTCAGCGTCGGCGCACCTTTTGGCAGCACGCCGGTCATCTCAAGGATCATCGCCAGCAGCTTGACCATCGAGCCGCCGATGATCGCCGGGATCAGCGGGGACATGGTGCCGATCAGCGCGTCGAGGATCCCGGCACCAATCCGGCGCAGCGTGAGCTTTTGCGGCCCTTCCGGTACCACAGGCTGCAAATCGTCAGGCAGCAGGCTCACCACTTCGCGGTAGGCCTGAGAGACGGTGTTGCCAACGATCACCTGGCACTGGTTGTCGTTGCGCACCACGCCGAGCACGCCGCTGATGCTTTTCAGGCGAGCGGCGTCGGTGAGGCTTTCGTCCTTCAGAACGAAGCGCAGGCGCGTCATGCAGTGGGTGACGGCGACAATGTTCTCTTTGCCGCCCAGCGCGCTGACAACGTCGTTCGCCAGCGCGGCGTAATTTTTGGCCATCGGATGTGATCCTGTTATCGTTGTGAGAAATGTAGGAAACCGGTTCCACATAATCATCATGAGTTTCTTTGAATGAAACAAGATCGCTTTTTGACCATTTTTTCGTTTCGTGATGCAGATCGCAATGAGGCATTGAAAGCGTGATTTCGCCGCTGCGACAATTTTTTTGCAGTGCAGTACACTGCGCCCATCAGTTTCAAACGGAATAACAACATGACCACGATGCTGGAAGTGGCGAAGCGGGCAGGCGTTTCGAAAGCGACGGTCTCCAGGGTGCTGTCCGGGAATGGCTACGTCAGCCAGGAGACCAAAGACCGGGTGTTTCAGGCCATCGAAGAGAGCGGCTATCGCCCCAATTTGCTGGCGCGAAACCTGGCGACCAGGCGTACCCAGACGCTGGGTCTGGTGGTGACCAACACCCTCTATCACGGCGTCTACTTTAGCGAGCTGCTGTTTCACGCCGCGCGCATGACCGAAGAGAAGGGGCGCCAGCTGATCCTTGCGGACGGCAAGCACAGCGCCGACGAGGAGCGCGAGGCCATTCAGTATCTGCTGGATATGCGCTGCGATGCGGTGATCATCTATCCGCGCTTTTTGAGCGTGGAAGAGATGGACGAGATCGTCGAGAAGTGCGAGCAGCCGATTATGGTGCTGAACCGCCGCCTGCGGAAACACAGCAGCCACAGCGTCTGGTCCGATCATAAAGCTTCCAGCCAGGAGGCGGTAGCGCAGCTGATTGCGAAAGGGCACCGGGATATTGCGTTTATCACCGGCTCGCTGGATTCCCCGACCGGGGTTGAGCGCCTTTCCGGCTACAGGGACGCCCTGGCGCAGCACGGTATTCCGCTGCGCGAGGGGCTGATCGCGCAGGGGAAGTGGAACCCGGCAAGCGGCGCGGCGGCGGTGTCTGAACTGCTCGCTCGCGGCGAACGCTTTACGGCGCTGGTGGCGAGCAACGACGACATGGCAATCGGTGCCATAAAGCAGCTCCACGATAGCGGCATCGCCACGCCGCAGGCGGTATCGGTGGTTGGCTTTGACGACGTGGCCATCGCGCCGTACACGGTGCCGTCGCTCTCCAGCGTGCGCATTCCGGTGACGGAGATGATCAAAGAGACCATCAGCCGCCTGATCTTCATGCTTGACGGCGGCGATTTTACATTTCAGCAAACCTTCTCCGGTGAGCTCGTCCTGCGCGACTCCGTGATTGACGGCCCGCACTGCTGACGTCGACAGCCGTCATCGTCATAAGTGACGATGACGGCACCTCTGTCCTTTCTGTAAATACAATTATTTCAACAGGTTAAAAACTGGCACGGTTTATGAATAGCTCCGCGCATGACTGTTATGCTGGAGAAGCAGATGAACCGTTTTATGATGGCCGATGCCAGTAAGTGTATTGGCTGCCGGACCTGTGAAGTCGCCTGTGTTGTTTCCCATCAGCCGGATCAGGATTGTGCCTCCCTGACTCCGGACACTTTCCTGCCGCGTATTCACGTCATTAAGGGCGTGAATATCTCAACCGCCGCCATTTGCCGTCAGTGTGAAGACGCGCCGTGCGCCAACGTCTGCCCGAATGGGGCAATTAAGCGCGAGAAAGGCTTTGTTCACGTGATGCAGGAGCGCTGCATCGGGTGTAAAACCTGTGTTGTCGCCTGCCCGTACGGCGCGATGGAGGTGGTGGTACGTCCGGTCGTGCGCAACAGCGGTATGGGGCTGAGCGTGCGCGCAGAGAAAGCCGAAGCCAACAAATGCGACCTCTGCTACCACCGCGAGGCGGGTCCGGCCTGTATGGAAGCCTGCCCGACGCACGCGCTGGTGTGCGTGGATCGCGACAAGCTCGAACAGATGAGTGCCGAAAAGCGTCGACGTGCGGCATTCGACACCTCGTCGTCACTGCTGTTTTAAGTTCGGATGAGCGGTAACGGCGTACAGCTGCGGGTACGCGGCAAGGTGCAGGGCGTGGGGTTTCGGCCGTTCGTCTGGCAGCTTGCGCGCCAGCTTGAGCTAACGGGCGATGTCTGCAACGACGGAGAGGGCGTGCTGGTGCGCCTCGCGGGTAATGGGGGGGCCTTTACCGCGAGGCTGCATCAGGACTGCCCGCCGCTGGCACGCATTGATCGCGTTGAAACGCAGCCGTTTACCTGGGCGCAAGTGCCGGACGCGTTCGTTATCCGCCACAGCGCGGGCGGCGCGATGGACACCCAGATTGTGCCGGATGCCGCGACCTGTCCGGCGTGTCTGTCTGAAATGCGCGACCCCCGCGAGCGCCGCTATCGCTACCCGTTTATCAACTGCACCCACTGCGGCCCGCGGTTTACCATTATTCGCGCCATGCCCTATGACCGTCCGGCCACGTCGATGGCCGCATTTCCCCTCTGCGTGCCGTGCGAGACGGAATACCGTAACCCGGCTGACCGACGCTTTCACGCCCAGCCGGTGGCCTGCCCGGACTGCGGGCCAGCGCTGGAGTGGCGAGCGGGCGACACCCTGAGCAGCCGAGACGCTGCGCTGCAGGCGGCGGTGGCGATGCTGAAAAACGGCGGCATCGTCGCGGTCAAAGGGCTGGGCGGTTTTCATCTCGTCTGTGATGCGCAAAACCCACAGGCGATACTGAAATTGCGGTCACGCAAGCAGCGCCCTACGAAGCCGCTGGCGGTGATGATCCCGGATGCGGACGGCCTGCCGGAGTCTATCCAGACGCTGTTACGCTCCTCCGCTGCGCCGATTGTGCTGACGCCAAAAGCCTCTCTTCCCGCGTTTCCCGAGGAGATTGCGCCGGGACTGAACGCGATCGGCGTGATGCTTCCCGCGAACCCGCTGCAGCATCTTCTGATGATGGATTCCCAACGACCGCTGGTAATGACTTCCGGCAACCTTAGCGGCAGGCCGCCGGCCATCAGCAACGAGCAGGCGATGGATGAGCTCAGCGACATCGCGGACGGCTTCCTGCTGCACAACCGCGACATTCTGCAGCGAATGGATGATTCGGTGATGGATCGGGACGGCGCGATGTTGCGGCGGGCGCGCGGTTTTGTGCCGGATGCCATCACGCTGCCTGCGGGTTTCGAGAACATCCCCGCCATGTTAAGCACCGGCGCGGAGATGAAAAACACCTTCTGCCTGGTGCGTGGCAACCAGGCGGTGCTGAGCCAGCATTTCGGCGACCTCGGCGACGAGGGTGTCGAAGCGCAGTGGCGCGGCGCACTCTCGACGATGCAGGACATCTACACCTTCCTGCCCGAGAAGGTGGTGTGCGACGCCCATCCGGGGTACCGCGCGCGCCGGTGGGCGCAGGCGCAGGCGCAGGCGCTGCCGGTCGAAACCGTGCTGCACCATCACGCTCACGCCGCGGCGTGCCTGGCGGAAAACGGCTGGCCGCGCGGCGGGGGCGACGTTATCGCCCTGACGCTGGACGGAATTGGCATGGGGGAAAGCGGCGCGCTGTGGGGCGGGGAGTGCCTGCGGGTCAACTACCTTGAGTGCGAGCGCCTGGGCGGGCTGCCTGCCGTTGCGCTGCCCGGTGGCGACCTGGCGGCGCGGCAGCCGTGGCGAAATTTGCTCGCCCACTGCCTGGCGTTTGTCCCTGACTGGCAGCGCTACCCGGAAACGCGCGGCGTGCAAACGCAAAACTGGCCGCTGCTGGTGACGGCAATTCGGCGGGGTATTAATGCGCCGCTGGCCTCGTCGTGCGGCCGGCTGTTTGATGCGGTCGCCTGCGCGCTGGGCATCGACGCGCAGCGCTACGAAGGCGAAGCGGCGTGCAGGCTGGAAGCGCTGGCCTCGCAGTGCGCGGGCGTCGACCATCCGGTAACGCTGGACGCGGATAACCTTGCGCTTTTCTGGCGGCAGTGGCTGGCCTGGCAGGCAGAGCCCTGCGAGCGCGCGTGGGCGTTTCACGATGCGCTGGCAAAAGGGCTGGCGGAGCTCGCCGCATCCCATGCCCGACGCTTGTCGCTGTCGACGATCTGCTTCAGCGGCGGCGTAGTACACAACCGCCTGCTGCGCGCGCGCCTGCGCGAGTATTTGGCTGATTTTACCCTCCTTTTTCCCCATCATCTGCCCGCAGGTGACGGGGCGATCTCCTTCGGGCAGGCGGTGGTTGCCGCTGCCCGTTCATGTTCACAAGGGATTTAAAATGTTACGACTCTTACGCAATGAACCTCGCGCAGCGCTCCTGCTGCTGGGACTGGTAATGGCTAATCTGCTGGCTTGGGGATGGGCATGGCGCACGTTCAGCGGCAGCACGGCGCTGATGGCGGCGAGCCTGCTGGCGTGGTGCTACGGGCTGCGCCATGCGGTAGATGCGGACCATATCGCCGCCATTGATACCGTGACGCGTAAGATGATGCAGCAGGGTCAACGTCCGTCCGGCGTGGGGGCGTGGTTCTCGCTGGGGCACTCGACGATCGTGGTGCTGGCCTCCATCGCCATCGCCGCTACCGCGACGGCGTTTCAGAAAAACATGGCATGGTTCCACGAAACCGGCAGCCTGATTGGCACCGCCGTTTCTGCCACCTTCCTGCTGGCGATGGCGCTGGTGAACATGGTGATCCTGCGCGGCGTCTGGCGCAGTTTTCAGGCGCTGAAAGACGGCAGGCCGGTACAGGGCGATATTACGCTGCCTGCGCAGGGCGGCGTCATGAACTGGCTGTTCGGCAAAACCTTCCGCCTGGTGAATAAAAGCTGGCAGATGTACCTGGTCGGCTTCCTGTTCGGACTGGGGTTCGATACCGCCACGGAAATTGGCGTGCTCGGGATCTCTGCTGCCAGCGCCTCCAGCGGGATGTCGGTGTGGTCAATCATGATCTTCCCGGCGCTCTTTGCCAGCGGCATGGCGCTGGTGGATACCCTCGACAACCTGCTGATGGTGGGCGCCTACGGCTGGGCCTTCAATAAACCGCAGCGCAAGCTGTACTACAACATGACCATCACCGGCACCTCCGTGGTGGTGGCGCTGTTTATCGGCGGGCTCGAAGCGCTGGGCCTGCTGATGGATAAATTCTCCCTCAGCGGCGGCATCTGGGATCCGATCGGCGCGGTCAATGACAACCTGGGCAACGCCGGATTCGTGGTGGTCGGGCTGTTTGTTGCCTGCTGGCTGGTCTCCATGGTCAACTACCGCTGGCGCGGCTACGACGCGCTGGTCGTGCGTTCCTGAGCGGGCGGCAGCCAGGCGCGGGTGAAATCAAGCCAGCCGCTGGCCGTCAGCACGATCCCCTGTACGTTTTCAAGGGTGTTGATGCGATAGCGATAGTGGAACAGCGGCGTGCAGGCGCCGCTTTCCAGCAGGCGTTGAAAGAAGGCGGGAAGGCGTGTTCTCAGCGTTTCCTCGCTTTCGCAGTAGGCCATCAGCGTCTGCTTTGCTTTTTGCCAGGCGGTCTGCCCCAGCGCGGTGGCCCAGGCGGGCTCTTCGGTAAACCACTCTGCCAGCGCAAACTCCGGCACCTCACCTGCCAGATAGTCCCCCAGTAAAATATCCCCCTGCGCCAGCGCGTCGGGCGCGTTCCACTCTTCACGATCTTTCCAGCGGACAGCGACGTCGCAGCCGCGCTTTTTCAGGCGCGTTTGCAGCATGCTGGCCAAATCGCTCAGCCCCGGCGTGTCATAACAGACAAGCGAAAGGGTGGCTGGCAGCGTCACTTCGCACGCATCGGGAAAGGCGGGCGTCGCGATGCCGGGCAGGATTTCCGTGCGGGTATCGACATCCTCCCGACGGAGGTACTGTTGATTAATATGCTGAATTTCCTGACGCAGCCAGGCGGCCAGCGGCTGCGGCAGCCCGGAGTTCAGCATCAGCCAGGCAAACCCGCCGCTGGTGGAGGTGACGGACTCCCGGGCATTTTCGCCTTTGCCCACGGTGATCCACGCGGGTTTTTCCGCCTCGCTTCGGGTTCGCCAGAACTCTATCGCCTGCAGCAGCGGGTGCGCCGCAAAGTACCACGGCTGACGCTCAAGGCGCAGGTAGTGCGAGTGGTGATGGGCAATAGCAAAGGGGCCCGCGCCGATAGTCGGCTGCTGCGGATGCGGTAGGCGACAGGCGTGATGCGCGAGACGGTGCGCCAGCATGGCATCGGGCGCGTTAAGCGCGATCTCCAGACACCAGGGGGCGACAAGCGATACCGTTTGAACGTGCGCCAGCCCCGCGCTGCGCGCCGGATCGGCCAGCATCTGCTCAATTGCGCTGAGAATATCTCCATCGCTGATGGCCTGCCCGTTATGCCAGTGCGCCCCGCTGCGCAGGTAAAAGCGCCAGGTGAGCCTATCTTCGCTGGCTTCCCAGTGGTGGGCTAAATCGGACACGGGCTGCGGATGGCCGGGCGTAAAGCGCGTCAGCCCCGCGTGAACCGCGCAGATAATATGCTGTTCTGCGCGTCGACGGTGAAGGGCGGGGTGCAGCGAGGAAAGCGGGCGATACCACGGAATGCGCAGGGTTGGCTGGTGCTTAAGCCATTTGCCGCCTAAAAACGGGGTGATGATATGATGCAGGCTCGCCGGATCGCCGTCGGCCAGCTGCAGCGCGCTCTGATAATCCCCCTTCTCCAGGCAGGCGTGCATCAGCGGTATGCTCAGCTCGCTGGTGGTGGCAAGGCAGTGCAGCGTAGCACGGTGTCCGCGCCCCGGCTGCGCGCGCCAGGTTAACCACCCGCTCTGCGCAAGCTGGCGTAGAAGCGTGCGGGCATGACGTTCGCTGCACAGCGCAACCTCGGCGACTTCCGCAATGGTCGTCGGCCTGGGCTCGGAGCCGTAGTGCTGATAAAGCCGTTGATACTGACGGATTTTCTGAAGCTGGCGCATAGCGGCATACCGGTAAAAAAGGGATGCTGAGAGTGTAGGATTTTTTTGCGGAAGAAAAAGTGCTTGTTTACGTAAAGTGTTCCGGTTTTGCCCGGCGGCGCTACGCTTGCGCGGGCCTACGGGCTTTGTAGGCTGGGTAAGCGTAGCGCCACCCGGCGATTATCGCTCATGTTTACTGACCGGCATCATCAGCTCACGCAGGCGTTCAATGCGCGCCTCCGGGCTCAAATAAAGCCAGCGAAATAAAATATGTTCAGCAGGCTTCGCTTCTTTGAAATAACGAGAAAGATAATTGAGTTCTTTATTAAAAGTCGCCATGATTCGCCTCCGGCTGATTAATTCCCTTTCAGAGTAAGCCGGGTGCAAATAATAAAACAGGGTGATGTTTTTAAGCTGTTCCGCATTTATACATTGATGGAAATAATAAATAAAGGATTGATAGCGATGATTTATCTAATTTGTATTTATCTCATGAATAGGGCGCGCAAAAAAAAAAGCCCCGGGACATCGGGGCGGCGGACAATAAAATCCAAAGGTTAAGTAAGCGTGGCCGTGCTGCAGGCCGGGTAAGCGAAGCGCCACCCGGCAAAGCGAGGGTTAAGCAGGTATCAATTTCAGCAGCGCGAAAGCTTCCTTCATCCGATCTTCACTGACAACAAAAGCGCGTAGTTGACCCTCATTATCTGCACCGCGCGCCACCATGCCCTGCGGCTCAATGGCGATATTCCAGTTCAGATCCTGACGCTGCGTTTCACCGGCAAGGTGGAGCGGTAACTCCGGCGTTTTAACCTTCACCAGCATGGCGGGTAATTTCAGCGGCGCGCTGCCGCCGAGCAGATTTTTAGCCAGATACATGGCGCTTAATTGAATCGGCTGCAGGAACGGCAGCACCTGACCGTTAATCTCGGCGCAGTCGCCCAGCGCGTAAATATCGGGTTGCGTGGTTTGCAGGTAGCTGTCCACCTTCACGCCACGGTTTGTTTCTGCCCCTGCACGATGCGCCAGCGCAATTTCCGGGCGCAGGCCCGTCGCCGCGATAACCACGTCTGCGTCAATGCTGCGGTTGCGGTCGAGCGTAGCGCGAATACCGCTCCCGGTTTTCGTCAGACCCTGTAGCTGAGATTTCAGCAGCAGATGCACGCCCATGTCGGTCAGACGATGCTGTAAGCGGCTGCTCACTTCTGCGGGCATCAGCGCCGAGAGGATGCTGGCAGCATGATCGACCAGGGTGACGGATTTACCCGCACGGCAGAAATCCATCGCCAGTTCGGTGCCAATTAAACCGCCGCCGACAATCATTACCCGCTGCGCGTCGCGAAGCCCCGTTTCGCTGGCCTGATACTCCTGCTGGCTGTTCAGCGTGATCATCAGCTCACGGCCCTCAACAGGCGGCACAAAGGCGGAAGCCCCCGTCGCCAGCACAAGCCTGTCGTACTGCCAGGATTTATCTTTCGCTTTCACCACGCGTGCAGCGGCGTCGATATCGGTGACCCAGGTGTACGGGAACAGGCGCAGGTTAAACTGTTCCGCGAACTCCCCCGCCGTCTGGCGGGTGAGGTCTTCGGCGCGCTGATTCTGGCTCATCACGTGGCTTAAATCCGGCTTGTTGTACTCGTCCATGCTGTCGGCGGCAATCACCGTCAACGGCACGCTGGCGTCCTGTTTGCGGATATTTTTCACCAGCTGGCGGGCGGCAAAGCCCGAGCCGATGATGACGATACCGTTGCTCATTTTGCCTCCGTACCCAGTTCGTCAAAGACGTCTTTACCGAGTGAACATTCCGGGCAGAGGAAGTTGTCCGGCACGTCGCTCCACGGTGTCCCCGGGGCAACATCCTGCAGCGGCTCGCCCAGCTCCGGGTCGTAAATCCACTGGCAGACGCTGCACTGCATGCGTGGGCCGAGCTCCGCGGCTGCCGCGGCGGCACAGGCGCAGCCTTCCTGCTGTTCGGTGGGTTTAGCAGCTGCTTCCGGCAGCGGAGCGAGCGCCCACTGACGTGCAATGTCGCGGCCGTGCTGGCGGCAGATTTCCAGCGCGTCGATATCCGGACGCCATTTCGCCTTCAGGCTCAGGGACATTTCAAAACCGGCATCCTGCAGACGGGTAGACAGACGGTCTACCGCGCCGCCGCTCCAGCCGTGAGAGCCAAACGCGCTGGCGCGCTTGTTGCGAAAGCGCAGGCCGGTCATCTCTTCTACCAGGCCGGCAATTTTCGGCATCATTACGTTGTTCATGGTGGAGGTGCCCACCAGCACGCCCTTGGAGCGGAAGACGTTGGTCAATACCTCATTCTTATCGCTGCGCGCCACGTTGAATATTTTTACCGCCACGTTCGGGTCAACTTCGTTGATGCCCTGGGCAATAGCGTCCGCCATCATGCGGGTATTGTTGGACATGGTGTCGTAGAAGATTGTGATGCGGTCTTCCTGATAGTCCGCCGCCCACTTCAGGTACAGCTCGACAATCTGGGTTGGGTTCTCACGCCATACCACGCCGTGGGAGGTGGCAATCATGTCTACCGGCAGGTTGAAGCCGAGGATCTCGGTGATTTTTGGCGTCACCAGGCGGCTGAACGGCGTCAGGATGTTGGCGTAGTAGCGCTGGCACTGCTCGAAGAGTTCGGTCTGGTCCACTTCGTCATTGAACAGGCGCTCGTCGCAGTAGTGCTGGCCGAAGGCGTCGTTGCTGAACAGCACCGCGTCGCCTGTCATGTAGGTCATCATGCTGTCCGGCCAGTGCAGCATCGGCGTTTCAACGAAAATCAGCTGTTTGCCGTTGCCGATATCCAGCGAGTCGCCGGTTTTCACGGTGTGGAAATTCCACTCCGGATGGTGGTGGTGGCCGTTGATGGAGTCGATGGCGTTAGTGGTGCAGTAAATTGGGGTGTTCGGAATGTAGGACATCAGCTCGGTCAGCGCGCCGGCGTGATCCTCTTCCGCGTGGTTGATGATGATGTAGTCGATAGCGTCCAGGTCGATTTCGCTGCGCAGGTTCTGCACGAACTCGCGGCTGAACTTGTGATCGACCGTATCGATCAGCACGTTTTTACCTTCACGAATGAGATAGCTGTTGTAGCTGCTGCCGCGCAGGGTTTTGTATTCCGTCCCGTGAAAATCACGCACTTCCCAGTCACGTTGACCAACCCAATGAATGTTATTTTTAACCAGAATAGACATAGCAACCTCAGTTTAATACGGTGTGTTCAAATAAGATGGTTTAGCTATATCAAGTTGCGTGCCAACTTTTTATTTATATGATTTTAAACGGTTTTTAAGTTTATCATTCTTTGTAGGTAGTCATTGTGACTATCTTAATAATGGTCATTATGACATTATGAATTGTCAAAAAGACTATGAGGTGCAGATGAGCTTTTCCGTAGACGTGCTGGCGAAGATCGCCATTGAGCTGCAAACCGGTATCGGCCATCAGGACCGCTTTCAGCGGCTGATCTCCACGCTGCGCCACGTGCTTGAGTGTGATGCATCGGCCCTGCTGCGCTATGAAGGGCGACAGTTTATTCCGCTGGCCATCGACGGGCTGGCGCAGGACGTGCTGGGGCGGCGCTTTACCCTCGAAGGCCACCCGCGTCTGGAAACCATCGCCCGCGCGGGGGACGTGGTGCGTTTCCCGGCGGACAGCGATCTGCCCGACCCGTACGACGGTCTGATCCCGGGGCAGGAGAGCCTGAAGGTGCACGCCTGTATCGGGCTGCCGCTGTTTGCCGGACAACACCTGATTGGCGCGCTAACGCTCGACGGCATGTCGCCGGACCAGTTTGATACATTCAGCGACGAAGAGCTGCGCCTGATTGCGGCGCTGGCCGCCGGGGCGCTGAACAATGCCCTGCTGATTGAACAGCTGGAGAGCCAGAACATCCTGCCCGGCAGCCCGGCGGCGTTTGAGCAGGTCGCGCACACCGAGATGATCGGTCTTTCGCCGGGTATGGCGCAGCTCAAAAAAGAGATCGACATCGTGGCGGCCTCCGATCTGAACGTGCTGATCTCCGGGGAAACCGGCACCGGTAAAGAGCTGGTGGCGAAATCGATTCACGAAGCCTCGCCGCGCGCGGTCAACCCGCTGGTGTACCTCAACTGCGCGGCGCTGCCAGAAAGCGTGGCGGAAAGCGAACTGTTCGGCCACGTTAAGGGGGCGTTTACCGGGGCCATCAGCAACCGCAGCGGCAAGTTCGAAATGGCCGATAACGGCACGCTGTTTCTTGATGAAATCGGCGAGCTGTCGCTCTCGCTGCAGGCCAAGCTGCTGCGCGTGCTGCAGTACGGCGATATCCAGCGCGTGGGGGATGACCGCAGCCTGAGAGTAGACGTACGCGTGCTGGCAGCAACCAACCGCGACCTGCGGGAAGAGGTGCTGGCGGGCAATTTCCGTGCCGACCTGTTCCATCGCCTGAGCGTGTTCCCGCTCTCCGTTCCGCCGCTGCGCGAGCGTGGTGAGGACGTGGTTCTGCTGGCCGGATTTTTTTGCGAGCAGTGTCGGCTCAAAATGGGACTTTCCCGCGTGGTGTTAAGCCCGGGGGCGAGAACGCACTTGCTGAGCTACGGCTGGCCGGGCAACGTGCGCGAGCTTGAGCATGCGATTCACCGCGCGGTGGTGCTGGCGCGGGCGACACGCGCGGGCGATGAAGTGATGATCCACGCGCGACATTTTGCCCTGCATGATGAGAGCGTACAGGCGGTTGCTCCGGCTGTACCGGAAATTGCCAATGAGAATCTGCGTGAAGCAACAGAGGCGTTTCAGCGTCAGATGATTACCCGCGCGCTGGAACTGAACAACCGCAGCTGGGCGGCGTGCGCGCGGGCGCTGGAAATGGACGTCGCCAACCTGCACAGGATGGCGAAGCGTCTGGGGCTGAAGGGTTAAATAATCCCGGCCTGGTAGAAGTCCTGCAGGTTGATGGCCCCGCACAGCCTGCCGCTCTCATCCACGACCGGGGCGGCGGCGATTTTGCGTTTCATCAGCACCTCTTTGGCCTCAATGGCGCGGCTTTCTGCGTTAAGCGTCAGCCCGCCTTTGGTCATCGCTTCAGAAACCCGGGTTTCCAGCTTGCCGCCACCGACCAGCCAGCGGCGGAGATCGCCGTCGGTAAAGACGCCGTTGACGTGCCCGTTCTCATCGCACACCGCGACCAGCCCCAGCCCGGTGCGGCTCAGCTCCAGCATCGCGTCCATCACGCTGGTGTCGAGTTTGACCTGCGGAATGGCATCGTCGGTGCGCATCAGGTGGTGAACCTTGTTGAGCAGGCGTGCGCCGAGCGCGCCCGCCGGATGCGAGCGGGCGAAATCTTCTTCGTTAAAGCCGCGCGCCTGCATTACAGCCATTGCCAGCGCGTCGCCCATCATCAGCGTGTTGACGGTGCTGGAGGTCGGGGCGAGATGCATCGGGCAGGCTTCACGCTCAACGGAAATATCCAGCGTGGCCTTCGCTGCCAATGCCAGCGGCGAGCGGGATTTGCCGGTCATCGCCAGCAGGGCAACGGACTTCTCCTGCAGGCGCGGAATGATGAGATCTAACTCTTTGGCCGCACCGGAGTAGGAGATAAACAGCATCACGTCGCGGCTTTCGATCATTCCCAGATCGCCGTGCAGCGCTTCGGCAGGATGGACGAAGAAGGCCGGGGTGCCGGTGCTGGCAAGCGTTGCGGCAATCTTCTTGCCGATATGGCCGGATTTACCAATCCCCGCGACGATCACTTTGCCTTCGCACTGAATAATGGTGTTTGCCGCGCGGACAAAATCGTCGCCAAGACGTTCCGGCAGGCGGCTGGCCTCCTGCAGTTCCAGCATTAAGGTATGGCGGCCCGTTTCTAACAGAAAATCACTCATCTCTCTCTCCGGTTACGATCACGTCGATTCCTTTCTCTTCCAGCGCTTTTTTGAACGCCGGGTCGATGCCCGCGTCGGTGATCAGCTTATCGACGCTTTCAAGGCTACAGACGATATTAGGGCTTTTGCGGCCAAATTTTGACGAGTCAGCCATCAATATCACTTCCCGCGCGGCGTTACACATCGCTTTACTGACGCTGAACACCTCGTTGAAGGTGGTGACGCCCGCGTTCAGGTCGATGCCGTCGGTGCCCATAAAGAGTTTATCAAAACTGAAGTGGTCAAAGGCGTTCTCCGCCAGCTGGCCGTGAAATGATGCCGATTTTTTACGGAAGGTGCCGCCGGGCATCAGGATGGTTTGCTCGCTGTCGAACTCGGACAGGGCGTTGACGATATGCAGGCTGTTGGTCATCACCGTGATGTTGTTAAAGCGGCTGAGCATTGGGATCATCTGCAGGACGGTGCTGCCCGCATCAAGAATAATGGAGTCACCGTCGTGGATTAACGTGACGGCGGCTTCCGCAATCAGCGCTTTCTGGTGAGTATTGATCAGCGTTTTGTGGTCGATTGGCGGATCGGCTTCGTCTTTATTCAGCACAACCCCGCCGTAGGTTCGAATGACTGCGCCAGAGTTTTCGAGCAATACCAGGTCCTTGCGTATTGTCGTGCCGGTGGTGTCAAAGTAGTGGGCCAAATCCTCTACCGAACATTTTCCCTGCTTTTGCAGATGCTCAATAATGGCCGCCTGCCGCTGACGTGGTTTCATAGGCGCTTCGTTCCTTACGTTGCGAAATGATAATTTCGCAAGCATATAGCTTTCACAACGAAATTATCCATGTTTCAGATTAAGCGCTAATGATAGTGCATTCTGACAGAGCGAATCATGGGGAAAGATCACATCAGGCTGCAATTCCTGCAGCGAAATGCCGTTAATCGCCTGGATTTTCGCCGGGCGGGCGAAGACGGTTATCCCGCGCATGACGAGCGAATCGCAGACGCGGTTGTTTTCATCCAGCGCAATCGCCACCACTACGCGCGGCTTAAAGCGGCCGCCGGAGCGCCCGACCCCGACGCGGCCTTTCTGGCACAGGGCGTCAAACGCGCGGTTAAACTGGTGGATCTGCCAGCCGCCAAACGCCATCTGGCAAAGCCAGGCGAGGGCGGCGACGGTGATGAGTGCGGTGACCATATCGGCTCCTTATTGTATTCCCTCTCCCTGTGGGAGAGGGTTAGGGTGAGGGCATCAGGCCGCTCGATCAGAACATGACCTGCCCGCCGGTCACGTTAATCGACTGTCCGGTGCAGTAAGACGCCTTCGGACTGGCGTAAAACAGCAGCATGTTCAGCACGTCCTGATAGTCGCACCCGCGCTTCAGCGGCACTTTATCGATGTAATACTGTTCCACCTCGTCGGCGCTAATGCCGAGCTTGGTGGCATACTGCGGCAGCAGGGACTGGAACATCGGCGATTTGAGCAGGTTGCCGAGCATTAGCGAATGCACGGTAATGCCGTACTCGGCCAGATCCAGCGCCAGAGACTGCGTCAGCCCCACGCCGCCAAACTTCGCCGCGCTGTAGCCGGAGTTATGCTTGCTGCCCACTTTGCCCGATTTCGAGTTGATCTGAATGATGCGGCCCTGAACGCCGTCGCGGATCATCAGGCGCGAAAACTCGCGGGCGCAGAGGAAATAGCCCACCAGGTTCACCTGCAGCGAGCGGTCAAAATCCCCCAGCGCGAAGTCGCTGATAAACGCCGCTTTCGCAATCCCCGCGCTGTAGACCAGCAGGTCGGCACGCCCGAAGATTTCGTCCACGCCGCGGGCGAGCGCCATCACGCTCTGCTCGCTGGTGGCGTCGGCCCCAAATCCGTAGGCCCTCCCTTCACCAAACTCGGTGTTGATGGTGTCCGCCACGCGGGCGGCTTTTTCACTTTGAATGTCCACTACCGCTACGCGGTAACCCTCTGCGGCAAGCCCACGGCAGAGGAACTCGCCTAAGGTTTGTCCTCCACCAATGACAACGGCAACCTGACTCATGTGATTCTCCTTAATTACGCAACAAATTTTAACGTGCAGCCTGGGGTAACGGCCTGCGGAACGGGGCCATCGACGTGAACCGTACCGGGATACTCCGCCTGCGGCTGGCCGTCAAAACGCAGGGTGATGTGCCCCAGCTCGCGCAGGTTTTGTTCGGCCACGTCGCCGACGGCGGTGACGGCATAGCGCGCCTCGCCCAGCTCCAGCTGGCTGCCGGCCTTCAGCTCACCGCTCAGCTCGCCGTGGCAGTGGATAAAACAAAACTCTTCGATATCCGCCGGGGCGCCTTCACGGAAGGTGATCAGCATCTGGTCGCTTAAGGCATCGGCCGCGCTCTGGCCGATGCGGGTAATGGTGGTCTGGTAAATCACTGTCATCGCAGGAACCTCTTATTGATAAATAAAGCCGGAGACAAACCAGGCAATCAGCACCGTTGGCGCGCCCGTCAGGAAGCGGCTCACCAGCACGGAGGGCACGCCCACGCGCACGGTATCCTGGCGCGCTTCCGCCAGCGACAGCCCAACGGGGATGAAGTCGCACGCCGCCTGGGCGTTAATGGCAAACAGAGCGGGCAGGGCGAGGTGTGGAGGAATGTTTCCCAGACCAATCTGCACCCCAATCAGCACGCCGATGACTTGGGCAATTACCGCGCCCGGGCCGAGGAACGGCGACAGCAGCGGGAAGGAGCAGATCAGCGCCAGCGTCACCAGCCCGAGCGGGTGGCTGGCAAGCGGGGCGAGGCCGTGGGCAATCCAGTCGCCCAGACCGGACGCCATGATGATGCCGATCAGCGCCGAGACGAACGCCATAAACGGCAGTATGGTTTTCAGCACCGTGTCAATGGTGTCGCGCCCGGACTGGAACAGCACCGCCACGGCGGAACCCATCCCCATCCCGACCTTCGCCAGCAGGCCGTCGCTCTGTTCGGTGATTTTCTTGCTGGTGTCGTACTCGCGCGGGGCCGCTTTTTGCGGTGCGGGAGTCCCATTCACCAGAGTGATGTTGTCCTCCTTCACGCCTGAGACGTAAATGTCTTCAAGGATGTACTGCGCCAGCGGGCCTGACTTACCGGTGGCGTGAATATTCACCGTCGGGATGCGCCGCTTCGGATAGATGCCGCAGCGCAGGGTGCCGCCGCAGTCAATTACCGCCACGCCGATTTCAGCTTCCGGCGGTTCGCCTTCTTTGAAGCCGTCAACCGCTTCCCAGCCGCTCAGCTCGCGCAGCCTGTCGACTATCGCCGGGCGCGTGCCTGCGGTGATATAGACGATTTTTTTGTTTTCGGTGGCGTCGAGCTCCAGAGGGCCGCCCCAGCCGCCCGTGCCTTTCTCAATGCGGATCCGGCTCATGCTGTGGCTCCTGACAGATGGACTTTCTGTTCAAGCTGGATGCCCATTTTTTTCTCAAAAATGGCGGTGGTGAGGTCCGTCACCCAGCCGCGGAAGAAGTTGGTGACCAGGCCGACCAGCAGGTAGCTCACCGCCAGCGGGCCGAGCGGCAGGCCAAGCGTAGTCAGACCGCTGGCAATGCCGAGATACACAAACAGCTCGCCGGGATTGATGTGCGGGAACAGGCCGTTCATCGAGTGGCAGCTGTAGGAGGCGGCCGCGTAGTAACTCGGCTTGTACTTTTCTGGCATAAAGCGGCCGAGGCTTAAGGTCATCGGGTTACAGAAAACAAAGGTGCCGATAAAGGGCAGCACAAGGTAGCGGGATACCGGGTTCCCGGCACAGCGCTGGGCGAAGCGTTCAATGCGCTGCTGGCCGATAAAGTTAATCAGGGCGTTCATGATCACCAGCAGGCTGATCAGCAGGGGCAGGATCCCGGTCACCATGCCGGTGAACACCTCTCCGCCTTTCTGAAACAGCCCGATGAACCACTCGGCGCCGTGGGTGATGGTTTCTATCATTCTTCTCTCCTCAGGACGTATTGTTATTGTCTCGCTGGCGCTAATAATAATCACTTTGAAAGGTTTTAAAGTGTTAAATAGATCTCACAATGAAAGAAAAATGGATTATTTTGAAAGTTAATTGATGGGGTGAATCGATTTTGGTTGAAAAAAATGCAGATTTGCGTTGGGAGACGTAAAGATTTGGCGGAGAAGATGAGTACCGCTTCCTTGAGGAGACGGGGATGCTTTACCATAATGGGTTCTTACCGAACTCGTTAAATGGATGTCCCATGTTCAAGCGTCGTTACGCAGCGCTGTTGCCTGCGCTTATTCTGCTGTCCGCCTGTAGTAGCAAACCTAAGACCGAAGCTGTTCAGCAAACGGCTGGCGCGCCATCCGGAGGATTCCTGCTGGAGCCGCAGCACAATATGATGCATATGGGCGGCGACTTCGCAAACAACCCGGCGGCGGAGCAGTTCATCGACAAAATGGTGAGCAAGCACGGCTTTGACCGCCAGCAGCTGCATGAAATTCTCTCTCAGGCGAAGCGTCTCGACTACGTGCTGCGCCTGATGGACCGCCAGGCACCGACGGCACAGGTGCCGACCGGACCAAACGGCGCGTGGCTGCGCTATCGTAAACAGTTTATTACCCCGGACAACGTGCAAAACGGCGTGGTGTTCTGGAATCAGTATGAAGATGCGCTCAACCGCGCGTGGCAGACCTACGGCGTGCCGCCGGAAATCATCGTCGGGATTATCGGCGTGGAAACCCGCTGGGGCCGCGTGATGGGCAAAACCCGCATCCTCGACGCGCTGGCGACGCTCTCCTTCAACTACCCGCGTCGCGCTGAATATTTCTCCTCCGAGCTGGAGACCTTCCTGCTGATGGCGCGCAGCGAGCAGGACGATCCGCTCGACCTGAAAGGGTCGTTTGCCGGGGCGATGGGCTACGGCCAGTTTATGCCGTCTTCCTATAAGCAGTATGCGGTCGACTTTAACGGCGACGGGCACATCAACCTGTGGGATCCGGTTGATGCCATCGGCAGCGTGGCGAACTACTTCAAAGCCCACGGCTGGACGCCGGGCGGCCAGGTTGCCGTGCAGGCGAACGGCGATGCGTTTGGTCTGGAAAACGGTTTTAAAACCAAATACAGCGTTGCGCAGCTGACGGCGGCTGGCTTAACGCCGACCCAGCCGCTGGGTAATGTCGACCAGGTGAGCCTGCTGCGTCTGGACGTGGGAACCGGGTATCAGTACTGGTTCGGTATGCCGAACTTCTACACCATTACCCGCTATAACCACAGCACCCACTACGCAATGGCCGTATGGCAGCTGGGGCTGGCGGTTGCGCAGGCGCGCGTGCCGGCGGCGTCACCGTTTAGTCAGTAAGTCACTTTATCCCCCCTCTCCCTGTGGGAGAGGGCTGGGGTGAGGGCACCCGCGCGCACTCTTCTTCCCGCAGAAACATTTCGCCATACTCCCATTTCACTCCTGTCGTTTACATCTTCATTGTCTTTCATTATTGTTATGTTATAACATTTGATGAAATCAAGGTGCACATGTCGCTGTTTTCTCTCTCATCCCCCGCTCGGCTGCTGCTTGCGCTGGTACTCATTCTGTTTCTCGGGCTGGCCGTGCGCTGGGCGGTGGCGCTGCCATGATCGTGATGAACGAACTGGTCGCGGGTTATGACCGCGAGCCCGTAACGCATCCTCTGTCTGGCGTAATTGAGCGCGGGAGTATGACCGCGATTATCGGCGCCAACGGCTGCGGTAAATCCACGCTGCTCAAAACGCTTGCCGGGTTTATCCCGCCCGTCAGCGGCCGTTTCCGCTGGCAGGGGAAGCGTACGGTGATTGGCTGGCTAGCGCAGCGTCACGCGCTGGAGGCGCAGTTTCCGCTGACGGTGCAGGACGTAGTCAGCATGGGCTGCTGGCCGCGCATATCGCTTTTTTCCGGTTTTCGTCGCGAGACGCGGCTGCGGATTGCCTGCGCGCTTGAGCGCGTCGGGCTGGAATCCATGGCGTTATCCACCATTGATGAACTCTCGGGCGGACAGTTTCAGCGCATGCTCTTTGCCCGCGTACTGGTGCAGCAGGCGCCGCTGGTGATGCTCGATGAGCCCTTTACCGGCGTCGATGAAGCCACCTGTAACGTGTTAATGGATTTGATGCTGGAGATGTATATGCAGGGGCAGACCCTGCTGGCGGTTCTGCACGACAGCGAGCGCGTGTCGCGCCACTTCCCGCAGACGTTACGGCTGGACGCTGATATACCCCAATGGAAAACCGAGCGGGTGAGGGTGGCATGATCTGGCATCTTTTTTTTCAGCCGTTCATTGAGTACGGCTTTATGCGCCGCGCGCTGGCGGTTTGCCTGGCGCTTTCCGTGAGCACGACCGCGCTGGGCGTATTTCTTCAGCTGCGCCGGATGAGCCTGATGGGTGATGCGCTCTCGCACGCTATTTTACCCGGCGTCGCGGTGGGGTACCTGCTGAGCGGCATGTCGCTGCTGGCAATGAGCATCGGCGGCTTTGTTGCCGGAATTATGGTTGCGCTGGTGGCGGGGCTGGTCAGCCGCCGCACGCCGCTCAAAGAAGATGCCAGCTTTGCCGGGCTTTATCTTGGATCGCTGGCGCTCGGCGTTACGCTGGTGTCACTGCGCGGTTCGAACGTTGACCTGCTGCACCTTCTCTTTGGTTCTATCCTCGCCGTGGATAACGACGCCGCGCTGTTTGTGGTGGGCGTCTGCATGTTTACGCTAATCACGCTGGCGATTTTTTATCGCGGGCTGGTGACCGAGGCTTTTGATACCGCCTGGCTGCAGGTCAACGCTCGCTGGCTGCCCGGCGCGCTGCACGGGCTGTTTCTGGCGCTGCTGGTGCTAAACCTTGTGGCCGGTTTTCAGGTGCTCGGCACGCTAATGGCCGTCGGGCTGATGATGCTGCCGGCCGTGGCGGCACGCTGCTGGGTGCGCACGCTGCCGGCATTGCTTCTGATGGCGGGTATCAGCGGCATTTTCTGCGCGTGGCTGGGGCTGAGCCTCTCCTGGGCGGTGAGTTTACCCGCAGGACCGTCCATCGTGCTGACCGCCAGCGGTCTGTTCTTTATCTCTATTTTATGTGGCACGCGAAGCCAGCTTGCTGGCAGCCTGCGTGCGCTTTTTTAACGCAAGGGGGAAATGATGAAACGTACAGGGTTAGCCGTGGCGCTCGCGCTTGGGATGATGTCGCAGGGAGTGATGGCGAAAACAATCAATGTGGTGACGAGCTTTTCGATTCTCGGGGATATCACGCAGGAGGTGGGGGGGGACCACGTTAGGGTGACGACGCTGGTCGGCCCGGACGGCGATCCGCACACCTTTGAGCCGTCTCCGAAAGATAGCGCGGCGCTCAGCAAGGCTGACGTGGTGGTAGTCAACGGCCTGGGGCTTGAGGGCTGGCTCGACCGTCTGGTGAAAGCGTCCGGGTTTAAAGGCCAGCTGGTCGTGGCCTCGACCGGCGTGAAGACGCACACACTGGAGGAGGATGGCAAAACCGTAACCGACCCGCATGCGTGGAACAGCGCGGCGAACGGGGCGCTGTATGCGCAGAATATTCTTTCGGGGCTGGTAAAGGCTGACCCTGAAGATAAAGCGGCGCTTGAGGCTTCCGGTAAACCGTATATTACGCAGCTCACCGAACTGGACGGCTGGGCCAAAACGCGCTTCAGCGAAATCCCGCAGGCGAAACGAAAAGTACTGACCAGCCATGATGCGTTTGGCTATTTCAGCCGCGCCTACGGCGTGACCTTTATGGCGCCGCAGGGGCTGTCGTCTGAAAGTGAAGCCAGCGCGGCGCAGGTAGCGGAGATCATTAATCAGATTAAAGCCGACGGCGTGAAAACCTGGTTTATGGAAAACCAGCTTGACCCGCGACTGGTGAAACAGATAGCCAGCGCCACGGGCGCGCAGCCGGGTGGCGAACTTTACCCGGAAGCGCTGTCGGCAAAAGGCGGCGTGGCGGACAGCTACGTTAAGGCGTTTCGCCATAATGTGGTTACGATAGCGAACGGCATGAAATAAAAAGCCAGAGCCGGTGCGCCCGCATCGGCTTTTTTCTGAAGCCCCCTCGTAAAATCTGAAGCGCATCCCCACATCTGACGAGAAAGTGCTATCTTGTGCAGCACGTTTTTCCGATGCCTGGAGCGAGTATGACTGACCATGAATTGATGCAGCTTAGCGAAGTGGTAGGGCTGGCGCTTAAGCAGCGTGGGGCGACTATCACGACGGCTGAATCCTGTACCGGTGGCTGGGTCGCCAAAGCGATCACGGACATTGCGGGCAGTTCCGCCTGGTTTGAACGCGGTTTTGTCACTTACAGTAACGAAGCTAAAGCACAGATGATTGGCGTACGTGAAGCGACGCTGGAACAGCATGGTGCCGTCAGCGAACCGGTGGTGATTGAGATGGCTATTGGGGCTCTCAAAGAGGCGAGAGCAGATTACGCCGTTTCCATTAGCGGCATCGCAGGGCCGGACGGCGGCAGCGACGTTAAGCCCGTCGGCACCGTCTGGTTTGGCTTCGCGACCGCAAAAGGTGAGGGGATCACCCGCCGGGAGTGCTTCAGCGGCGACCGCGAAAGCGTGCGTCGTCAGGCCACCGTTTATGCGTTAAAAACGCTCTGGCAACAATTTCTACAAAACACTTGATACTGTATGACCATACAGTATAATTGCACCAACAGAACAGAAATCCACGGTGAAGCGCAGTTGCTTCTCCCGGCATGACAGGAGTAATAATGGCTATCGACGAGAACAAACAGAAAGCGTTGGCGGCAGCACTGGGCCAGATCGAAAAGCAATTCGGTAAAGGCTCCATCATGCGCCTGGGTGAAGACCGTTCCATGGACGTGGAAACCATCTCCACCGGTTCGCTTTCTCTTGATATCGCACTGGGCGCGGGCGGTTTGCCAATGGGCCGTATCGTAGAAATCTACGGGCCGGAATCCTCAGGTAAAACTACCCTGACTCTGCAGGTTATTGCTGCGGCACAGCGCGAAGGTAAAACCTGTGCGTTTATCGATGCCGAGCACGCGCTGGATCCAGTGTATGCCCGCAAACTGGGTGTCGATATCGACAACCTGCTGTGCTCCCAGCCGGATACCGGCGAGCAGGCACTGGAAATCTGTGATGCGCTGGCACGCTCCGGTGCGGTTGACGTCCTTGTAGTCGACTCCGTTGCTGCACTGACGCCTAAAGCGGAAATCGAAGGTGAAATCGGTGACTCTCACATGGGCCTCGCGGCACGTATGATGAGCCAGGCGATGCGTAAGCTGGCCGGTAACCTGAAACAGTCCAACACGCTGCTGATCTTCATCAACCAGATCCGTATGAAAATTGGCGTGATGTTCGGTAACCCGGAAACCACTACCGGTGGTAACGCGCTGAAATTCTACGCCTCTGTCCGTCTGGATATCCGCCGTATTGGTGCGGTGAAAGATGGCGACAACGTGGTGGGTAGTGAAACCCGCGTGAAGGTCGTGAAGAACAAAATTGCAGCACCGTTTAAACAGGCTGAATTCCAGATCCTCTACGGCGAAGGTATCAACTTCCTCGGCGAGCTGGTTGACCTGGGCGTGAAAGAGAAGCTGATTGAAAAAGCGGGCGCCTGGTACAGCTACAACGGCGATAAGATTGGTCAGGGTAAAGCGAATGCAATCTCCTGGCTGAAAGATAATCCGGTTGCAGCGAAAGAAATTGAGAAGAAAGTGCGTGAACTTCTGCTGAACAACCAGGACTCCAAACCCGATTTCGTGGTTGATGCTGCGGATGCTGAAGAAACCAACGAAGACTTTTAAATCTTTCGTTTAAAAATGAAGGGCTGCTGATGCGGCCCTTTTTGCATTTCTGAATCAGCAGGTTTTTTATGAGTGAATCCACAGCACGTCGACCCGCCTATGCCCGCTTGCTGGATCGCGCCGTGCGCATTCTTGCCGTGCGTGACCACAGCGAACAGGAGCTGCGGCGAAAACTGTCCGCCCCCGTGATGAGCAAAAATGGGCTGGAGGAGATTGATGCCACGGCAGAAGATTACGATCGTGTGATTGCATGGTGCTATGAGTACAGCTATCTGGATGATGAGCGTTTTGCCTCTCGCTTTATCGCCAGCCGTGGCCGCAAAGGATATGGCCCCGCGCGTATCCGTCAGGAGCTAAATCAGAAAGGCGTTGCCCGCGAATCCATTGAAAAGGCGATGCGCGAATGCGAAACCGACTGGTGCGAGCTGGCAAAAGAACAGGCGATTCGGAAATACGGTGAACCGCTGCCGCGTGAATTTTCAGAAAAAGTCAAAATCCAGCGGTTTTTGCTCTACCGCGGCTTTCTGATGGAAGATATTCAGGATATCTGGCGTAATTTTGTCGATTGAGCGCATGAGGGATTTTACTTCCCACTAAAGAAAACTTATCTTATTCCCACTTTTTCCAGTAGCTGGTCCGTCCAACTGTTTACAGATACAGACCTGCTGCGACATTTCGTTAGCTTGATTTCAGGATAATTATGAGCAAGAGCACCGCTGAGATCCGTCAGGCGTTTCTCGACTTTTTCCATAGTAAGGGACACCAGGTTGTTGCCAGCAGCTCCCTGGTACCGAACAATGATCCGACTCTGCTGTTTACCAACGCCGGGATGAACCAGTTCAAGGATGTTTTCCTTGGTCTCGACAAGCGTAATTATTCCCGCGCCACAACCTCACAGCGTTGCGTGCGTGCGGGCGGTAAACACAACGACCTGGAAAACGTCGGTTACACCGCGCGCCACCATACTTTCTTCGAAATGCTGGGTAACTTCAGCTTCGGCGACTACTTCAAACACGATGCTATTCAATACGCGTGGGAACTGCTGACCGGTGAAAACTGGTTCAACCTGCCGAAAGAGCGTCTGTGGGTTACGGTTTATGAAACCGATGATGAGGCGTTCGAAATTTGGGAAAAAGAAGTCGGTATCCCACGCGAGCGTATTATCCGCATCGGCGATAACAAAGGCGCACCTTACGCGTCTGACAACTTCTGGCAGATGGGTGACACCGGCCCTTGCGGCCCGTGCACCGAAATCTTCTACGATCACGGCGACCACATCTGGGGCGGCCCTCCGGGAACCGCTGAAGAAGATGGCGATCGCTACATTGAGATCTGGAACATCGTCTTCATGCAGTTCAACCGTCAGGCTGACGGTACCATGGAGCCACTTCCGAAGCCGTCCGTTGATACCGGCATGGGTCTGGAGCGTATTGCGGCGGTTCTGCAGCACGTTAACTCCAACTACGACATCGACCTGTTCAGCACGCTGATCAAGTCCGTCGCGGAAGTGACCGGTGCGACCGATCTCAGCAACAAATCGCTGCGCGTTATCGCAGACCACATCCGTTCCTGTGCGTTCCTGATCGCCGACGGCGTGATCCCGTCGAATGAAAACCGTGGCTATGTGCTGCGTCGTATCATTCGTCGCGCAATTCGTCACGGCAACATGCTGGGCGCGAAGGACACCTTCTTCTATAAACTCGTTGGGCCACTGATTGGCGTGATGGGTGCTGCCGGTGATGAGCTGAAACGCCAGCAGGCGCAGGTTGAACAGGTTCTGAAAACTGAAGAAGAACAGTTTGCTCGTACCCTGGAGCGCGGACTGGCGCTGCTGGACGACGAACTGTCTAAGCTCAAGGGCGACACGTTGGATGGCGAAACCGCTTTCCGTCTGTACGACACCTACGGCTTCCCGGTTGACCTGACGGCTGACGTTTGCCGCGAGCGCAACATTAAAGTTGACGAAGCGGGCTTTGAAGCCGCGATGGAAGAGCAGCGTCGTCGTGCGCGTGAATCCAGCGGTTTTGGTGCCGACTACAACGCGATGATCCGCGTTGACGGTGCGTCTGAATTCAAAGGCTATGAAGCACTGGAGCTGACCGGCAAAGTGACCGCCCTGTTTGTTGACGGTAAAGCGGTAGACGGCATCAGCGCGGGTCAGGATGCGGTTGTGATTCTGGATAAAACCCCGTTCTATGCGGAATCTGGCGGTCAGGTTGGCGATAAAGGCGAACTGAAAGGCAACGGCTTTAGCTTCAGCGTTAGCGATACCCAAAAATACGGTCAGGCCATTGGCCACCAGGGCAAGCTGGTTTCCGGTTCTCTGAAAGTGGGCGAGGGCGTTCAGGCTAACGTTGATGACGCTCGCCGCGCGCGCATTCGCCTGAACCACTCTGCAACGCACCTGATGCACGCCGCCCTGCGCGACGTGCTGGGTACGCACGTTGCTCAGAAAGGGTCTCTGGTAAACGACAAAGTGCTGCGTTTCGACTTCTCTCATTTCGAAGCGATGAAGCCTTCTGAAATCCGTGCGGTGGAAGATCTGGTGAACGCGCAGATCCGCCGCAACCTGCCAATCGAGACCCATATCATGGAGCTCGAGGACGCGAAGAAAAAAGGTGCAATGGCGCTGTTTGGTGAGAAATATGACGAACGTGTTCGCGTATTGAGCATGGGCGACTTCTCTACCGAACTGTGCGGCGGTACCCACGCATCGCGCACCGGTGACATCGGCCTGTTCCGCATCGTATCTGAATCAGGTACGGCGGCAGGTGTTCGCCGTATTGAAGCGGTAACCGGTGAAGGTGCCATTGCCAGCCTGCACGCGCAGAGCGATCAGCTGCACGATATCGCGCAGCTGCTGAAAGGCGATAGCCAGAACCTGGGCGAGAAAGTGCGCGTTGCGCTGGATCGTACTCGTCAGCTGGAAAAAGAGCTTCAGCAGCTGAAAGAACAGGCTGCAGCGCAGGAGAGCGCAAGCCTCTCCAGCAAAGCGGTAGATATTAAGGGCGTCAAACTGCTGGTCAGCGATTTGGCCGGCGTTGAGCCTAAGATGCTGCGTACTATGGTCGACGATCTGAAGAACCAGCTCGGTTCCACAGTTATCGTGCTGGCGACGGTAGCAGAAGGTAAGGTTTCTCTGATTGCGGGCGTCTCTAAGGATGTGACCGACCGTGTGAAAGCAGGGGAGCTGATTGGTATGGTCGCCCAGCAGGTGGGCGGCAAAGGTGGCGGTCGTCCGGACATGGCGCAAGCCGGTGGTACGGATGCGGCGGCACTTCCCGCGGCATTGGCCAGCGTTGAAAGCTGGGTAAGCGCGAAACTGTAATAACTACAAAGCACAAGCAGACGCCATAGCGGTAACGTTATGGCGTCTTGTTCACTGCGCTATCGATAACGATAAAGTCAGGTTGAGTTTGTGTATATCGGCTAAACTTACGTTTAACAGAATGTGATGCCGTGACTGCTTACACTTTACGTGTTTGTCATCGCTTACTTTTTGGCGTTATATGATGGATAATGCCGGGATACAAGAGACCCGACTCTTTTAATCTTTCAAGGAGCAAAGAATGCTGATTCTGACTCGTCGAGTTGGTGAGACCCTCATGATTGGGGATGAGGTCACCGTGACAGTTTTAGGGGTAAAGGGTAACCAGGTACGTATTGGTGTGAACGCCCCTAAAGAAGTATCTGTCCACCGTGAAGAGATCTACCAGCGTATCCAGGCTGAAAAATCCCAGCAGTCCAGTTACTGATATTATCGCGTCTCGCTGTCGGGCGAGACGCAACCCCTCCTGCATTTTTCCTCTCTAAAGTTACCATTCGATTTCAATTGCTGCGTTTTTAACCACTCTTTAAACCTTAACTCGTCCAAACTCCCACCTTCCTGTAATAGTTTACTGTGAAGATGTCTGCAAAATCCGCTTATAAAACACCCTCTTTGCGGCTTTTACATGCGAATTGCGTGTGATTTGTGCAAATGGAAAAAGGTTGTGGAAAATTGTTTGACTTATAAGTCCCAGAAAGTAATATATGCGCCACGCAGCGACGAGAAGCTCTTAACGAGTTACTCGAAGCACTCGAAAGAGGCGTTGTGTGGTGAGGTGGCCGAGAGGCTGAAGGCGCTCCCCTGCTAAGGGAGTATGCGGTCAAAAGCTGCATCCGGGGTTCGAATCCCCGCCTCACCGCCATTTTGCATCCGTAGCTCAGCTGGATAGAGT